>Ga0308170_10000009_pt1 | contig 623489 bp, 549 predicted proteins | sample PhyBR2_2_FD_202136 | JGI IMG/M metagenome (GOLD analysis project Ga0308170, IMG submission 202136) | Phyllosphere microbial communities from UC Gill Tract Community Farm, Albany, California, United States - DLSLSB.R2 | ecosystem: Host-associated > Plants > Phyllosphere > Unclassified | place... | reverse complement strand
CCGCCGAATTTCTTCGACAGAACGGTTGCGATTGCAGCCGTCAGGGTGGTTTTGCCGTGGTCAACGTGACCGATGGTGCCGACGTTGACGTGCGGCTTGGTCCGTTCGAATTTACCTTTTGCCATTTCTTGACTCCTAACGATGTTTGAAATTACCAGGCACGCCTGACGGGCGAGTACTACGACTGCCGCTTTGAATTCTGGTGCCCTTGACGTGGATTGAACACGTGGCCTCTCCCTTACCAAGGGAGTGCTCTACCACTGAGCTACAAGGGCTTATTTGAAACTGGAGCGGGTGAAGGGAATCGAACCCTCGTCATAAGCTTGGAAGGCTTCAGCTCTACCATTGAGCTACACCCGCACGAGGCACTTCTTCAACTCACTTCTATTCGATTCAACTTCACGACTTCTTCATTTGGTGGTGGGGGCTGGATTCGAACCAGCGTACTCAGAGAGGGCAGATTTACAGTCTGCTGCCTTTAACCACTCGGCCACCCCACCGCGAAGAACCGCAGAGTATGAAGAACGAACAACATGTTGTCAACTAAATCTACTTCTTCTGATTCAGCTCACATAGTTGCTGTTGCTTCGGGGCGTGATTGTAGCGACCCGACTGCAGTTCTGCAAGGGTGTTTTTTCAGGAACTGCAAGAAAGTTGAATAACCTTAGAAGAAAAGCGCCGCTCAGCTTCCCGACAGTGCCGCCAGCACCTGTCCCTTGAGCGCCTTGATCAGGGCAGTCTCATCCGGCGGCACGCCTTCCGGCGCCGGCACCGCGCGGTCCGCGTAGAACAGTCCCAGCTGCGCCTTGCCCAGCACCAGCGGCAGCACGATGAAGCTGCGCGCATCCGGCAGCAGGGTCTTGTGCCAGGCTGGCAGCAGGTCGCGGATCTTGGGGCTGGCCGCGTCCGCGATCATCAGGTCGGCGTCGTTCTCCATCGCCAGGTGGAAGAGATCGCGGCTGGAGACGGTGGAAAAGGCAAAGCCGGCCTGCTGCCCGGCCTGCGCCGCGCCGAAGGAGACGCGCGCACGGAATTGGCCGGCCCTGGGGTCGCGCAGCACCACGGTGGCGAAGCGGAACCCCAGCGCCGTGTACAGGGTCTCGAGCACGGCGCGCACCACGTCGTTGACCTTGCCCTGCCCCGAGGCGCGCAGTTGGGTCACGTCCTGCACGCCGGCCAGCAGCAGCTCGCGCGCATTCTTCGGCTTGCCGCTCGGGTGGCTGCCCTGCTCTTCCTCGCCGTTGCCGAGGGTGGCCAGCAGCAGCACGTTGGGCAGGCCGCCGTTCTCGCTGTCGTTCTCCGCCTGCGGACGCGGCAGCGGCTCCAGGTTCATGCTCTGCAGCAGCGCGCTCATTTCACGCGCGACATTGCCGAACAATTCGTCGAGCTGGTGCGCATCCAGGTTGAGGGCATTGCCATAGCGCGCCAGCAGGGCCTGCGCCTGGGCGCTGCCGGCCGGGTCGGCGCCGTGGGCCAGCAGGCGCGCCACGTCGAGGCTGAACGAGGCCACCTGGCGCATCCATTCGCCACGGTTCAACGCGGTCTTCAGCACGCCGTCGGGCAGCGCGCGCTGGGCGCGCAGGATCACGTCCGGGATCTGCCATTCGCCCAGCACCGCTTCGGACAGCGCGTCGTAGCTGCAGCCGAGGATCATCTGGGCAGCCTGGGCCGGCGTGTGCCTGGCGCCGGCCGTCAGCGCGCTGATCTCGCGGTAGCGCTCGTGCGCATGCGAGGCCACCAGCAGCGGCCCCAGGTTCTTGAACAGGGCGCCGATCGACGCTTCCTCGGCGCCCTGGTAAAAACTGTGGCGCGCCATCTCGCGCCCGACCAGGCTGGCGCACAGCGAGGCTTCCAGTTCGACCCGCACGCTGTACACGTGCTCGCTGCTGCCGAGCGCGTCGACCAGCAGCATCGCCAGCGCGGTGGTCTTGACGTTGTCGAAACCGAGCAGCGCAATCGCACGCGAGATCGTGGTCACCGAGGTGCCGGACGCGGTGCGGTACTTCACCGTGTTGGCCAGGCGCAGGATGCGCTGGGTCAGCGCGACGTCGGACAGCACGTAATAGGCGAGGTCGTGGGTGCCCTGGTCGTCCGAGGACGCCATCTGCACCACCCGTGCGACCGAGCTGCCGAGGGCGAACATGTCTTCGTCGCCGCAGACCTTGTTCAGCAGCGCGGCGCGCACCCGGCGCCGTTCCGATGCATCGTCGACAGTAGGTGGATTGGCCATGCCGCGTTACCCGGCTTTCTTCGGTTGCGCGACCTGCGGACCCTTGCCGTACTTCTTGAGGATCTGCTGGTGCAGCCCGGCCAGCGCCGGCAGCTTCGGGTTGACCGGATCGAGGCGGCGCACGCCGGCGATGTAGCCCAGCGCTTGCTGGCCGAGACGCTCGTCCCAGCCGCCGTTGTCCAGGTATTTCAGCACGGCCAGCGCGGCGTTGAACACGACTTGCGGGTTGTCGGGCAGCTTGTCCACGGCTTCCTGCATCAGCACCACGGCGCCCTTGAAATCGCCTTCGCGCGCGCGCGCGGCGCCGCCGGCGACCAGGTCGACCACCTGCTGGCGGCTTTCCTGCGCCAGTTGCTGGGCCAGCTCGGCCTGGCCGGCCTGCTCGAACACGGCCATCGCCCGCGCGATCCCGGCGCCGTTGCGGGCGTTGCGCATGACTTCGCGCACCACTTCGGCGGCGCCCTCTTCCATCCGGTTCTCGATCGCGACCCGGGCCAGCTCGAGCTTGAGTTCCGGACGCAGCTCGGGCGCATCGCGGCTGCCCGCCAGGGCGCTGGCCAGGGCGTCGTTCAGGCGCGCTTCGTTGCCGGTGTACTCGTGCACCATGCTGGAGGCGATCGCGCTGCAGACGGTGGTGTGCTTCTGGAAGGCCATCGACTTGTCGAGGTCGCGGATCACCGCGGCGGCCTGCACCGGATCGCCCTTGCGCACCAGGGTCTGCACCAACAGGACGTGGTCTTGCGGATCGCGGAATTCGGAATACTTGGCCTTGCTCACGACCTGCTTCAGGATCTTTTCGGCGGTGTCGTGGTCGCCGGCTTCGAGCGCGGTTTCACCCAGCTTGCGCAGGCGCCGCACCGCATGCGGCGACACGCCTACCGCGTCAACGAGCACTTCCTGCGCCTTATCGAGCGCGCCGACGGCCTCATGGGTGCGCGCCAGCCAGTCATAGGCATCGACGAAGTTCTTGTTGCTGTCGACCAGGTTTTCCAGGATGTCCTGGGCTTCTTCATAGCGTTCGCGCAGGAACAGGGTCTTGGCCAGACCCAGCCGCGCCCAGGCGATCGCCTTGGTCTCGATCAGCTTGCGGTAGAGCGGTTCGGCCTGTTCCGGCTCGCCCAGGAACATGTGCAGCTCGGCGCGCAGGCGCATGAAGTCGACCAGGTAGCGCGGGTGCTGGGCTTCGCCGGCCAGGCAGGCGTCGATCGCGTCGCGCTGGCTGCCCGCTTCCATCAGGCGGTACACCGGCAAGAACACGTTGCGCTTGTCGAGGGCGCGCGCGATGCGCTCCAGCAGGCGGTCGGCGGTGAAGGGCTTCAGGATGTAGTCGGTCGGACCGAGCTCGGCAGCGCTGACGACCTTGCCGTAGTCGCCCTCGGCCGTGACCATGAAGAACATGGTCGCCAGCGGCATCAGCTTGTGGTGGCGGATGTCTTCCAGCAGTTGCTGGCCATCCTGGCCGCCCTCGAGCCCGTATTCGCACAGGATCAGGTCGTAGGGCTTGCTGCCGAGGTGCTTGATCGCCTGGTTGGAACTGCCCACGTGGTCGACCTTGCTCAAGCCGCACAGGGTGAGCATGTTGTGGATGGTCGCACGCATTCCGGCATGCGGCTCGATGATCAGCGCGCTGAGGCCGTCAAGTTCATTCATGGTTCCGGTCGTTTCCGTATTTGCCTGCCTCGGGCCTGGCGGGCTGCATGGGCCCGCGTCTGGACCAGTATATTACGTCCAGGAATCAAATTACTTGAATCGGCAAGAGGTTGACGAGAGGAAATTCCTCGAAAAACCACACTTTGCGGCGGAAATGAAATGAAAGGCGGGATTCAGGCCAGCGCCGGGCGGCGCACACCGGTGCATTCGGCGCGTGGCGCGCCGACCAGGATGTTTTGATAGCGCACTTCGTACTTGCCGGCGGCCAGCTTGTCGATCAGGAATTTGGTACGGCCCAGCACGTAGGCATGGCGCACGTTGGAGCGGCGGTCGAGGTCGAACAGCTTGACCAGCACCGGCGACGGATTGTTGCTGTTATCGACCAGTACCTGCATCTCCTCGCCCTGGTTGCCGAGCGGGTAGCCGTCGATGTAGCCGGACTGGGACGGCCACGGCTCGCCGTTCGGCGACACCTGGCTTTGCAGGTCGGTGTCGCAGTCCGGGGCGCGCGCCGGCACCACCAGCTGGGTCACGGCGAGCGCCTTGACGTCGGCCGGGGCGTCGGACTGGCCGGCCGGGCGGGCCCAGCCGTCGCTGCCGGTGTCAGGGGACGCATCGGCCGCGGTCGCCGGGACCGCGGCGGAAGCGGCGACGGCGGCCACCGCGGCAGCCGACGAGGCCGAGGCAGCCGCTGCGGCCGGCGGCTTGCCCGCCCAGGCCAGCGCCGCCGGCAGCGCGCGCGGCGGATCCGACAGCAGGAAGGTCAGGCCGGCGCCGCCGGCGAAGAACAGCAGCATCGCGCCCCACCAGCGCGGATCGCGCAGCACCTGCCAGCGTGCGGGCGCCTCGACCTGGCGCGGTTCCCAGTGGGCGTCGCCGCGCGGCTTGTCGCGGCCCTCGTCGCCGTGGGTGCTTTCCAGCCACTCGACTTCCCACTCCTCCGCCGCGATCCAGTCGTCGTGCTCCTTGCGGCGCATGGGATCGGACAGGATGTTGTAGGCGGTATTCACGATCGCCATGATGCGGGCGGCGCGCTCGTCGCCCTGGTTCTTGTCGGGATGGTATTTCTGGCTCAACGCCTTGTAGGCCGCGCGAATGACTTCCTGCGGTGCGTGGCGCGACACCTTCAGGTTGTCATAATGGGTATGGATCTTGGCCATGGCTCGAGTCGGGTGTAGATCAGGGAGGCGCGCAGTACAGCATAGCCGTGTTTGTGTCCAAAACGCAAGATATCACAGGCGGTGCGAACGGTCGGCACGGACGATCGCCGGATCGAGTTCGACATCTTTTCCGACCACCAGGACCTTGAACAATTCCCCCATCTCGGCCGGCGATACCAGCTTTTGCACTGCCTTCGATTGCGGCAGGTAGCGCAGCGCATCCTCGGGATCGGTGCGCATCAGCAGTTCGCCGATGCCGGCGGCCAGCAGGAAGCTGGCCTGGCTCATGTAGCCCAGCACGGCGAGTCCGGCATCCTGGGCGGCCAGCGCCATCGCCGTGAAATCGACGTGGGCGGTGATGTCCTGCAGGCCCGGCAGATAAAAGGGGTCGGGATGGGCATGGTGGCGGTAATGACACATCAGGGTGCCGCCGGTGCGCTCGTCGAAATAATATTCGTGGGCCGGGAAGCCGTAGTCGACCAGGATCGCGGCGCCCTTGCCACCTTCGAACATGGTGGCCAGCGAACGCATGAAGCCGCAGGCGACCGGGTGGACCTCGGTCAGGTAACCGTCCTGCAGGGTGGCGGCGTCCGGGATCTGGCGTTCGATCTGTTCCAGCAGCGCGGCATCCGCTTCAGCGGGCAGCAGCGTGAATGCCCCCTCGCGGATGCCGACCATCTGGCGCCGCCACGCGCTGCCCTCCTTGACCACCAGCTCGACCGGCATCGCGTCCAGCACTTCATTGCCCAGCACCACGCCACGGAAGGCATCCGGAAAGCCGCTGAGCCAGCGCACCTGCGGAAATTCCTTGAGCGCTTCCTGCTGGCGCGCCTGCAGTTCGCCGGACAGCTCGACGATCGTATAGCTGTCGACCTGCACGCCCATGGCGGCCAGCGCGTGCAGCACGTCGCGCGCCAGTTTGCCGGTGCCGGCGCCGAATTCGATGATGTTGGAGCCACTTTGCGCCATAATAGCGGCGGCCGCGCGTGCCAGCGTGGCGCCGTACAGGGGGCTGATCTCGGGGGCGGTGGTGAAGTCGCCGTCCCGGCCGAGCTTGGCCGCGCCGCCGCTGTAATAGCCGAGCCGCGGCGCGTACAGCGCCAGCTCCATGAAGCGCGCAAAGGGAATGGCGCCGCCTTGTTCGGCGATCTCGGCAGCAATGGCGTGCTGCAGGGCTTGGGACGCGGCCAGCGCGTCGCTATTCGGTGCGGGTAGGGACATCCGGCCATTGTAGCCAACATCACCACGGATCAACAACGCGGCGTCTCCCGGCGCCGCATCGACAAGATGAGTATGCAAGGACAGGAACGCGCGCCGGTCGCGCTGGTCACCGGCGCCGGCCGCCGCATCGGACGCGCGATCGCGCTCGGCATGGCGCAGGCCGGCTGGGACGTCGCGGTCCACTACCGCCATTCGGAAGCCGAGGCGCAGGAGGTGGTGGCGGCGATCCAGGCCCTCGGCCGCCGTGCCGTCGCCCTGCATGCCGACCTGGCAAACGAAGCCGCGGTACGCGCCCTGCCCGGCCAGGCGGTCCACCTGCTGGGCCGCCTGGATTGCATCGTAAACAATGCCTCGTTGTTCGAATACGACAAGCCCGACGATTTTTCACCGGCGCTGCTGGCGACCCACATGCAATGCAACGTGGCCGCGCCGCTGCTGCTGGCACAGGCCCTGCACGCCCACGTCGCCGATGGCGAGCAGGCCGTGGTCGTCAACCTGCTGGACCAGAAACTGTACAATCTCAACCCGGATTTTTTGTCGTACACGCTGTCCAAGGCGGCACTGCACACCGCCACCACGCTGCTGGCGCAGGCGCTGGCGCCGAAGCTGCGCGTGGTCGGCGTCGCCCCCGGCATCACCATGGTGTCGGGCGACCAGAGCGCGGACGGTTTCGAGCGCGCCCACGCGGTGACGCCGCTGGGACGCTCGTCGACGCCGCAAGACATCGTCGACGCCGTGTGCTACGCAGCCAGGGCGGCGGCCCTGACCGGCACCACCCTGCTGGTCGACGGCGGCCAGCACCTGGTGCCACTGAACCGCGACGTGATGTTTTTAACTAAATAAAAGGTAAGTCCTATGTTGTCCGCCCTGTCCCACCCGCAGCTGCGCGATTGCCGCCGGCTGTTCCTGCGCAATTACGAAGTCATGATCAACATCGGGGTGCACGACTTCGAGAAAAAGGGCGAGCAGCGCGTCCTGATCAATGTTGACCTGTACATTCCACTGGCCCAATCGACGCCGAAGGACGACCAGCTCGAGGAAGTGGTCGACTACGATTTCATGCGCGAGACCATCGCCCGCCGCATGGCGCAAGGCCACGTGCAGCTGCAGGAAACCCTGTGCGACGACGTGGTCAAGGCGATGCTGGCCCATCCGCGCGTGCGTGCGGTGCAGGTGTCGACCATGAAGCCGGACGTGTATCCCGACTGCGAAGGCGTCGGTGTCGAAGTATTCCAGATGAAGGATGGAGCATGAGTGAAGTGATTGAGCAGCAGGCCGTGCAGGCTGCGGACAAGCAGGCCGACAAGCAGGCTTACGAAAACAACAAGCTGCACAAGCGCCTGTGCCGCCTGGTCGGCCAGGCCATCGGCGATTTCAACATGATCGAGGATGGCGACAAGATCATGGTCTGCCTGTCCGGAGGCAAGGACAGCTATGCCCTGCTCGACATCCTGATGACGCTGCGCGAGCGCGCGCCGATCAAGTTCGAGCTGGTCGCCGTCAACCTCGACCAGAAACAGCCGAACTTCCCGGCCGACGTGCTGCCGGCCTACCTGGACAAGCTGGGCGTTCCGTACCACATCGAAAACCAGGACACCTACAGCATCGTCAAGCGCCTGATCCCGGAAGGTAAAACCACCTGCTCGCTCTGTTCCAGGCTGCGGCGCGGCATCCTGTACCGCGTCGCCGACGAACTCGGCTGCAACAAGATCGCCCTCGGCCACCACCGCGACGACATCATGGAGACCTTCTTCCTGAACATGTTCTTCGGCGCGAAGATCAAGGGCATGCCGGCCAAGCTGGTCTCGGACGACGGCAAGCACATGGTGATCCGCCCGCTGGCCTACGTGAAGGAAGCCGACACCGAGCGCTATGCGGAAGTAAAAGGTTTCCCGATCATCCCGTGCGATTTGTGCGGTTCGCAGGAAAACCTGCAACGCAAGCAGATCAAGGCGATGCTGCGCGACTGGGAAAAGAAACACCCGGGCCGTGTGGAAAATATCTTCTCGTCGCTGTCGACCGTGGTGCCGTCGCACCTGATGGATCGTAATGCCTTCGGCTTCGTCGACCTGAAGACCGATGGCGTGGCCAATCCGGACGGCGACATCGCCTTCGACGAGGAGCCGTGCTCGACGCCGGCGGCCTCGAGCTCGACCATTTCGCTGCAGCGCATCGATTCCTGAGCCCTGCGTCCCCTAGGCGCCCGGCATCAGGATGTCGGGTGCCGGCACCGGTGCCGGCGCGGGCAAGCCCTCGGCGTGCGCCGGCCTGCCCTTCCCTTCGCCCGGCGCATGTAGCGGAAACGGCACGCCCAGATAGAGGTTGTTCATCGCCACCACGTTCGACGACGTGCTGTCCACATAAATCCCGCCGCGCGTCGATCCCATGAAGGTGTTGTTCGAGATCAGCGTGCGGCTGCCGTAGATATAGGCCAGCTGGATGTGATATTGGAAGCGGCTCGGCGTAGTGCCGCCGCTGCGCCGGTTCAGCACGGAATAGGTGCAGTTCGAATCCATCAGGTTCGACATGATCGTATGGCCGCCGGTATCGGTGTATTTGGTGCGGTCGCCGCCGCCGTACAGCTGGATGCCGTTGCCTTCGTTATTCGACAGCAGGTTGCCGTAGACCGTGCACTTGCTGGTGCCGTCATCCAGGCCGATGCCGACGCCTTCCGTGCCATTGTCGAGCGGACCGCCGTAGTTGATATTAAAACGGCAGACGTTCAGGCGTATCGTGTGTCCGGCGACGGCATCCTGTCCCGCCACCGACGACAGTTCGATGCCGCGGCCGTAATAGTTCGGGCTCAGCGTGCCGCCATTCGCATTGCAGGTATTGCCTTCGATAAGGAAGGCCCTGGCCACGCCGTTGATGTGAATGCCGAAATTCATGTTGTTGCTGCAGTTGTTGTTGCCGATGTAATTGCCATCCCAGTTATTGATGAACATCCCCGTCAGCATGCCGGTCACGGTATTCCGATCCAGCGTGGCGCTCGCACCGCGCACCAGGTAGATGCCGTTCGCCCCGCGGTTGCGGCTGTAGGCAGTGCCGGGCGGCGGCGACACGCGGTTGCCGCTGATGACGAGGCGCGTGAGGAACAGCGTGGCCGCATACGTTTCGCAGCGGATGCCATGGGAAGTGATGGTGCCGCCGCCGCGGTGATAGATCGTATTGCCGGCGATCCGGATGCTGTCGATCGCGACGTTGCCGGCCACCAGGATGCCGTGATTCGCATAAGCGGCGCTGTTGTTGACGACGTCGAGCACGCAGCCCGATACCGTCACCCGGCTTTTTTCGAAAATGTAGATGCCGGCGCAATTCGAGGTGACGTTGCTGTTCTCGAAGATGCAGTCGTTGCCCAGCCAGATGATGGCGACGTCGCTCGCTTCCGGCAATGCGGTATTGCGGATGTCGAGGTTGCGGTAAGTGATGAAGTCGCGTTCCTGCCGGTACACCGCAATCGAGGCGCCGTTTGCCGGCGTGGTGGGCGCGCCCGGCAGCAGGATGACCGGTTTCGGCCGCGACGGGTCGTCACTGCCGTCGGCGCCGTAATAGGCACCGACCGTGATGCGCTGGGTGGCGGTCCCGCTCGCCGCCAGCCGGAACACGCCGGCATAGGTGGTGCCGCGCTTTTGCAGGTAGGTATTGCCGGGCGCCCAGGTAACGCCCGTCCATGACCTGAACGGGCTGGCCAGCGTGCCGTTGCCCGGACCGGGGACGGAGGGATCGATGTAATAGGTCGCCATGTTGTTCACCCATCTGGAGTCGGTAAAGGAAGCCACTAAGGGAGCCACTAAGGGAGCCGCTAAAGGGAAGCGGTCGCCCGGCAATACCAGACTAGAGCGTATGCAGGATGGGTTGCTTGTCGGGCATCAAGCAAGCGTCGACCTCGCTTGTGGCGGGTTTCTCGACAAAGCCGACAAGGCAGGATGGCTGTAGTTTCACTAACAAGAGCAAAGTTTTCTGCGTATTACTGGTGTGTTGCGCCCTGCATGGACGCCACCATTTTGTTAAATCGATGTACTATTCCTACCTAGCTCGGCAATGAGACAGCCGGGCAGACTCATCGCACCACTACCGGACTTCCCCATGCAAATCGGCCATCCTGCCGGCGCTGCCCAGACCCGCAGCACCTCCGCGCCCACCCCCGTCAACGCCAACGTTGCCAGCCTGCGCGTCTTCGTATTCGCCCTGTTCTTCATCTTTGGCGGCATCACCAGCTTGAACGACGTCATCATCCCCAAGCTGAAAGACCTGTTCACCCTGAGCTATGCCCAGGCGATGCTGGTGCAGTCGGCCTTCTTCGCCGCCTATTTCGTCGTTTCGCTGCCGGCCGCCGCCATCGTGCGCCGCTTCGGCTACATGCGCACCGCAGTCGTCGGCCTGCTGACCATGACCGTCGGCTGCCTGCTGTTCATCCCTGCGGCCTCGTCCGGCATGTTCGTCACCTTCCTGGCGGCGCTGTTCGTGCTGGCGGCCGGCATCACCATCGTGCAGGTGGTGGCCAACCCACTGATCTCGATGCTGGGCGCATCCGATACGGCATCGAGCCGCCTGACCTTCGCGCAAGCCTTCAACTCGCTCGGCACCACGGTATTCCCTTATGTCGGCGCGATGGTGATCCTGGGTTCGCTGGCCAAGGTCGACCAGGCGACACTGAGCGGCGCCGCCCTGGGCGCCTACCGCGCGGCCGAGAGCCAGGTGGTGGTGCACACCTATCTCGGGCTGGCCATCGCCCTGGCGGTGGTCGCGGCGCTGGTCTGGATGAACCGCAACAAGCTGGTCGAGCACGCCAGCCCGGAAGGCAGCATCCTGAAGGCCTTCGGCCTGCTCAAGCAGCCGCGCTTCGCCTTCGGTACCCTGTGCATCTTCCTGTACGTGGGCGCGGAAGTCGCGGTCGGCTCGCTGATCGTGAATTACCTGATGCAAGCCGACGTGCTGGGCCTGGGCGACGAAGCGGCAGGCAAGCACGTGTCGCTGTACTGGGGCGGCGCCATGGTCGGCCGTTTCCTGGGCGCCTATGTGTTGCGCATCTGCTCGCCAGGCAAGGTGCTGGCCTCGGCCGGGGCCATCGCCGCCGGCCTGCTGCTGGTGTCCGCCACCAATACCGGCGCACTGGCCGGCTGGGCACTGCTGGCCATCGGCCTGGTCAATTCCATCATGTTCCCGACCATCTTCACGCTGGCCTCGGAAGGCCTGGGCGAACGCGCAGCCGAAGGCTCGGGCCTGATCTGCATGGCCATCGTCGGCGGCGCCATCGTGCCGCTGCTGACCGGGTATGCGGCCGACATGTCGAGCCTGCGCACGGCGCTGGCCGTGCCCGCCGTGTGCTACCTGCTGATCCTGGTCTTCGGCTGGTACGCACGCCGTCCGCTGCAGCGCTGCTGACCACGCCTGCAAGCGGCCGTCATGGCCGTCATTCGATGTCACTGCGGCCTTCATGGCCGCAGGTCGTTTTCGGCAGGCGCCGGCGCCGCAGGCCGGCTGCGCGTTAGCCCCGCTTCCCTGAGCGCCCGTGCATTGATGCGATCGCGCTCCGGGTCGCGCACCCATCCCCACTTATTAAAATAGCGCGCCGCCGACACCATGTGATGCCAGAGCAGCCGCCAGTTGCGGTAGGAGCCGCGCCCGTAATCGTGGACGATGGCCACGTGCGGCACGAACACCGTGCGCGCCACGCGGCCGACCCGGCGCGACAGGTCGACGTCTTCGAAGTACAGGAAGAAGCGCTCGTCGAACAGGCCGACGCGCAGCACCGTCTCGACCCGCATCAGCATGAAGCAGCCGGATAGCGCCGGCACGTCCATCACCTGGCTGTAGCCGCTGCCGTGCAGTTCGTAGCGCGCCAGCCGCCCGCTCGAGCGGTGCAGCAGCGGAAAGAAGCGGCGCACCGCCAGCTCCAGCGGATGCGGCAGCAGCTTGCAGAGCGGCTGCAGGCGGCCGTCCGGGTAATGCACGCGCGGCGCCACCAGGCCGACGTCGGGATGGGCTTCCATGTAGGCGAGCAGCTTGCCGATGCCGTCCAGCGGCAGCTGCACGTCGGGGTTCAGCACCAGGTGATAGCGGCTGCCGGCCGCGGCTGCCGCGTTCAAGGCCCAGTTGTGGGCGCGCGCATAGCCCGGATTGTCCGGCTGGTGACGGTAGACCGCACCGGCACGCCCGGCCAGGGCGCGCAGCGCGTCGGTGCGCGAATTGTCGATCAGGTACACCAGCATGGCCGGCCTGGCCATGGTGACGCTGGCCAGCAGCCGCTCCACCTGGTCCGGTGGGTTGTGGTAGCAGACGATGCAGCAGCTGGCTTCCACGGCCGCCGTCTTCATTTGCGCGGCTCTCGCAAGTGGAAGAAGGCCATGTGCGTAAACCAGGCATCTTCCCAGCCGTGGCAGTTCGGATGGACTTCGGGCAGGATGCGCGGCCGGCCGTTGCCGCGCGAATCGGGCCGGCCGATCGAGATGTCGTGGAACCACACCTCGACCTCGCCGAACCAGCGTCCGAAATCGCCCACCACCTCGGGAATGTCCTGGGTGCCGAAGGCGACGTCGCACACGCTGTTGGTGCCAAGCGCATCCCAGCGGTTCTCGAACCAGCGCGCGTGCAGGCGGTCGAGGTGGTGCACGTCGATCAGGAAGGATTCGTTGGCCGGCGGCGCCGCGGTGCGGCAGTACGGGTAATACCTGGAGAAGAAGAACTGCAGCGTGGCGCAGCCGTCCGGACGCAGGATGCGCACGATGTCGTCGAGGATGGCGGCGCGGGTATCGTGCACGCAGATGTGCTGCATCGAGATCGCGCAGTAGGCGAAGTCGTAGCTCGAGGATGGCGCGCCGCCGCAATCGGTACCGCTGCCGAGGAAGATTTCCGAACCGGGCGTACGCGAGCGCGCGGCATGCACCATTTTTTCGGAGATGTCGGCGCCGTCGACCTGGCGCAGCAGGCGCGCCATGCGCCGGATCATGCGCCCTTCGCCGCAGCCGATCTCGAAGCCGCGCGCGCGTGCCGGGTCCGCCAGCACCGGCTTGCGGATGTCGCCGTAGCGGTGCAGCAGGTGGGTCTCGTACGGAAAATTCTCGTGATAATCGTAATTGCCGACGAGGTCCTCGACCGTCTGGGCGGGTTCGTCATAAAACAGTTTCTGCATGCTCGCATACTGTTTCAGGTAATCGCTCATTGCCTTTCCTCCAAATCAAGCGACGCAAGCATCGGGGCGCACATGAGCTCAGAGCGCCCGGCTGCTGGACGGTTGCAGCGGAATCGAGCCGGATTGCGCAAGATCAGTCGGCGCTGCCGAGGCTCCCGGACAATCTGCGCTTCAGCCACCCTGCCTGCATATCATGTTCCTGACTGAACGCAATCCCGGCCCGGGCGCCGGCAGCCCGGCATTGCACGACCTCGGCCGCGCCATCCGGCTGCTGCACGTGATCGCCTTCATGGCCGCCGGCGACCTGCGCGCGCGCTACCGCAGGAGCGTGCTGGGCCCGTTCTGGATGACGCTCGGCACTGCCGCCGGCACCCTCGGCCTGGGCCTGGTGTGGAGCGAGCTGCTGCACATCGACCGCGCCAGCTTCGTGCCCTCGCTCACCGCCGGGCTGATCATGTGGCAGCTGCTCAGCGGCTGCATCGGCGAAGCCACCACCACCTACTGGCGCCAGAGCGCGATCCTGCGCAACCTCAGCGTCCCGCTGTCGATGCCGCCGATTCAGATGGTGCTCAAGCACCTGATCAATTTCCTGCACAACTTGCCGGTGCTGGTCGCCGTGCTCTTGCTCTTCCGGCTGCCGCTCACCTGGGCCACGCTGCTGGCCGTGCCCTGCCTGGCGCTGGTGGCGGTCAACCTGCTCTGGATCAGCCTGCTGCTGTCGATGCTGGGGGCGCGCTTCCGCGACCTCGAATACGTGGTCAATGCGGCGATGCCGCTGCTGATGTTCCTCAGTCCGGTGTTCTACCGGCCCAGCTACCTGCCCTTCAACGGCCATGTCATCTGGTTCAATCCGCTGAGCCACCTGATCGAGATCGTGCGCTATCCGCTGCTGGGCACGGCGCCGCCCGGCTTCGTGGTGCTGACCACCTGCCTGCTGGCGCTGGCGGGCTGGCTGTTCACGCTGTGGCTGTTCAATGCCAAGCGCGACCGCATCGCCTACTGGCTGTGAGCGGATCCCGCCATGGCCCTGCTCGAATTCCACGATGTGACCGTGCAATACCCGGTCTACGACGTGCGCGCCAAGTCGCTGCGCTCGCGCCTGGTGAGCATTTCCACCGGCGGGCGCATCGAGCGCGAAGCGTCGGGGGTGCAGATCGTCACCGCGCTGCGCGACGTCAGCTTCACGCTGCGCGATGGCGACGCGGTCGGCCTGGTCGGCCACAACGGCGCCGGCAAGAGCACCCTGCTGCGCACCATGGCCGGCGTCTACCAGCCGGCCTGGGGCAGCGTACGGCGCAGCGGCCGCATCGCCACCGTGTTCGAGCTCGGCGCCGGCATGGACGGCGAACTGAGCGGCTACGAAAACATCCAACGCATGGGCCTGCTGATGGGCATCGACCAGGGCGAGATCCGCGCGCGCATGGACGACATCGAGGCCTTCACCCAGCTCGGTCCCTTCCTCGGCCTGCCGGTGCGCACCTATTCGGCCGGCATGGCCACGCGCCTGATGTTCGCGGTGGCGACATCCACCCGGCCCGACATCCTGCTGGTGGACGAGGTCTTCGGCGCCGGCGACGCCGACTTCCAGGAAAAGGCGGCGCAGCGCATGGAATCCCTGATTTCCACCGTCAGCATCTTCGTGTTCGCCTCGCACGACAGCGCCACCCTGAAACGCTACTGCAGCCGCTTCCTGCGCCTCGAACATGGCCAGGTCACGGAAATCGATGCGTCCGCGCTTTGATCGAGCACGATAGATGTGGATCAGCAAAGCACCAGTTTGGGCGGGCTATGCTCGGCGCATGAAACGACTGATCATCGACCTCGACGACACCATTGCGCTAACGGCGCCCGCTGACGTGGCGACGCCCGGCGTGGCGACGCCCGGCGTGGCGACGCCCGTCACGGCGTCCCCCGAGCCGGCGCCGGCCCGCTATGCCCACGCGCTGCCCAACCTGGCACTGATCGCGCGCCTGCGCGAATACCGCGCCAACGGCTTCGACATCGTCATCAGCACCAGCCGCAACATGCGCACCTTCGACGGCAACATCGGCAAGATCAACGCGCACACGCTGCCGGCCATCCTCGACTGGCTGGACCGGCACGACGTCCCCTTCGACGAAATCTACGTCGGCAAACCGTGGTGCGGCCTGGAGGGCTTCTACGTGGACGACAAGTCGATCCGGCCATCGGAATTCCTGCGCTACTCGCTGCCGGCCATCCACGCCCTGCTTGCCGCCGAAAAGGCCGGTGCCTGAATGCTGCTCATCACCTCGGGCGCCTACGTCGAAAGCGAACTCGCGGCCGAGTTCGGGCGCATCCCGCCTGCCTTCCTGCCGGTCGGGAACCGCCGCCTGTACACCTACCAGATCGGCCAGTTCGGCCGCCTGCACGAGCGCGTCTGCCTGACGGTGCCGGACGACTTCCGCCTCGACGAAGCCGACACGCTGTGGCTGCGCGAGCACCGCGTCGACGTGCTGCGCACCACGCCGGGCGCGGCGCTGGGGGCCGCGGTGCGCGAATTCCTCGATGTTACCCCCCCGAGCGGCGCCGCCGGCCCGCTCGACATCCTGTACGGCGACACCCTGATCACCGATCCGCTGCGCGAAGGCAGCGACTGGCTGGCGGTCGGCCACACCGACGAGTACTACGACTGGTACCAGGAGGCGCCGTCCAGCGGCCAGCCGGGCGGCACCTGGACCGGACTGTTCTCGTTTGCCGACGCCGGCCTGCTGCGCACCCAGCTCGAGGCGACCGACGACTTCATCGCCGCCGTGCGCGCCTACGACCGCGCCGTCGGCGGGCTGGCGCACTGGACGGTGTCGCGCTGGCTCGACTTCGGCCACGTACACACCTATTTCGATTCCAAGCGCATCATGACCACCCAGCGCCATTTCAACCAGCTGCGGGTGGCGGACGGCGTGGTCACCAAGTCCGGCAGCGACAGCGCCAAGATCATGGCCGAAGCGAGCTGGTTCGAGCAGGCGCCGGCGCAAATCAAGCCCTACCTGGCACCCTACATCTGCCGCACCACGGCGGACGACGGCAATGGCCGCGGTGGCCCTGCTGTCTGCGCCTACCAGCTCGAATACCTGCACCTGGCCGCGCTGAACGAGCTGTACGTGTTCGGCCGCCTGCCCGAGCGTGTCTGGCACCGCATCTTCCGTGCCTGCGACACCTACCTGCGCATGGCCGGCAGCCTGGCAGCCGCGTCGCCGGCGCCGAGCGCGCCAGCGGCAGCGCAGCTGGGCGCCGCCCGGCTGGACGCTGTCCCGCTGGACGAAGACATGCTGCACCGGACCTGGGTCGACAAGACCCTGCAGCGCCTGCAGGCCTATGCCGGGCAAGCCGGCGTCGACCTGGACGCGCCCTGGACCCTCAACGAACGTCCGGCACCGTCGCTGCGCGAGATCGCCGTACACGCCGGCACGGCACTGCTGGCGGCGCCGCCGGTGCCGGCCTTCCTGCATGGGGACTTTTGCTTCAGCAATATCCTGTTCGACTTCCGCGCCGGCCGCGTCAAGATGGTCGACCCGCGCGGCACCGATGCCCTCGGCCGTCCGGCCCGCTTCGGCGACCTGCGCTACGACCTCGGCAAGCTGGCGCATTCGGTGCTGGGGCTGTACGACTTCATCGTCGCCGGCTTCTATCTGCTGCGGGCGGAGGGCCAGGCCCTGCAGTTCCGCGTGCTGTCCGAACGCTGCCTGGCGGTGCAGCGCCTGTTCGCCGCGACGCCGTTTGCCGGGCGCCGGCCCGCGCAGTGGCAGTGCCATCCGGCGATGGTGCTGCTGTTCCTGTCGATGCTTCCCCTGCATGCGGACGACCCGCGGCGCCAGCAGGCGCTGATGGCGAACGGCATCAGGCTCTACCTGGAATGGAAATCCGATGATCGTCATCCCGATGGCGGGCCAGAGCCGGCGCTTCCGTGAAGCCGGCTACGACCGTCCCAAGTACGAACTGCCGCTACAGGGCGAGTCGCTGTTCGCTTGCTGCATGCGCTCGTTCGAACGATATTTCGATAGCGAACCCTTTCTGTTCGTGGCGCGCGCCGGCTGCAGCGCCGAAGCGTTCATCGGCGCCGAGTGCGAACGCCTGGGCATCGCCGACCGCCGCGTCGTCACGTTGGCCGCGCCCACGCGTGGCCAGGCCGAAACCGTACTGCTCGGGCTGCGCGAAGCCGGCTGTCCCGCCAGCGACGCGATCCTGATCTTCAACATCGACACCATCCGCCCCGGCTACCGCTTTCCCGCGGAGGCGGCGCACAGCGACGGCTACCTCGACGTCGTGCATGCGCCCGGCGAACACTGGTCCTTCGTGCGCCCAGCCGCTTCGTTCACGCGGCGCGTTGCCGAAACCGCCGAAAAACGCCGCATCTCGGGCCTGTGCTGTACCGGCCTGTATTATTTCGCGCGCGCCGCCGATTTTGCCGCCGCCTGCGAAGTGGCGCTGCACAGCCCGGCCGCCTATTTGGAACGCTGGGGCGAGCTGTACGTGGCGCCGCTGTACAACACGCTGATCGAAGCCGGACGCCACATCGTGTACGACGAAGCGCCGGCCAGCCGCGTGCATTTCGCCGGCACCCCGGCCGAGTACGGCGCACTGGTGGCCTCGCACCGGAGCCTGCCTTGATCTGCGTCTCGCTGCCCGTGCACACGCGTCCCGCCGTGATCGCCGGGCAGCTGGCCAACTTCGCCGCCTTCCTGCCGGCGGCGCAGGTGGTGCTGCACGTCTCGGCCGACGCCCGCTTCACGCCGGCCCAGCTGGAAGCCGCGCTGGCCGCCGGCGGCTGCGCCAACGCCGTCGTCAATCCGCAGCGCCTGGCCACCGGCTGGGGCAATATCCTGCTGGCGCACCTGGCCAACATCGCCTGGATCCGGCGCCAGCTGCCGGCCTGCACGCGCATCTGCCTGCACTCCTCGAACGACATGCTGGTGCGGCGCGGCCTGGGCAGCCACCTCGAAAAGGATGGCAACTTCCTGCACCGGCGCCCGATCCGGCCGGGCAGCCGCTGGCGCTTTGCCGGGGCGGCGCTGGGCGACCAGCCGCTGCTGGCGCTGCGCAAGCGCCTCGGCGATGCACCCGCGCTCGGGTCCCAGGTCGAAGGATCGAGCTACGACGCCGCCCTGCTCTACGAGATCGCCGACATCGTCAAGCACGCCGCACGCCAGCCGACGCCGGTGCCGTATCCGCGCGAGGAAGTGTGGCTGTCGACGATCGCCCATGCCTGCGGTGCGGCGGTCGCCGGCACGCCCTACGTGTTTTCGGAAGTGCACCGCTTCGACCGCGTGTTCTGGCGCGTGCTGGCCGTGGTCGACCCCTTCATCGGCCGCCGCGGCGATGCGCGCTGGCTGCCGCGGCGGGCACTGGAATTCCTGATGATCCGTTCCGGCTTCCACCGCATCGACCGCGGCTGGGTCGAGCGCATTGCCCACGACCGTGCCGGGGCGCTGGCACCCTACGAATGGCTGTCCGATGGCCACGGCAAATGGCGCGTGTTCGACCGCCACGGGCTGTACGGCGTCAAGCGCGTGCCGCGGCGGCCCGATGCGCCGCTGCGCCGCTACATAGATCAGCTGGGCGATCAGCCAGGCAGCGACCCGGGTGTGCAGCCCAGTGCTCAACCGGGCAGCCGGCCGGATCAATCCAGCACGCAACCGCAGGAGCGGCGCGCCCATGAAGACCACTGACATCACGCTGGTGTTCCAGGGCGCCCTCAAACCCTATGTCACACGCGAGCACGAGAACTTTGCGCGCAATATCCGGCTCACGCGCAAGGTGCTGCCGGGGGCGCGCATCGTCCTGTCCACCTGGGCCGGCACCGAACTGCCGCCGGGGCTGCAGGTGGATGCGGTGGTGGAGAGCGCGGACCCGGGCGGCCTGGCACCGTTGAAACTCGGCGACAGCAAGGCCAACAACATCAACCGCCAGCTGCTGAGCACGCGCGCCGGGCTGGCCGCGGTCGAGACCCCGTATGCGGCCAAGCTGCGCACCGACTGCTGCCTCGAACATGCCGGCTTCCTCGACTACTACCGCGAGCAGCTTGCCCTCGACGACGGCCGCGCCCGCCTGCTGGCCTCGTCCTTCTTCACGCTCGATCCGAGCATGTTCGAACGCCTGCCCTTCCACCTGAGCGACTGGTTCCAGTTCGGTCCGACGCCGCTGCTGCGCGACTACTGGGCGGCAGCGCCGATGTCGGCCAAGGATGCGCGCCTGTACGAAAGCCAGGACCACGCCGCCGGCTCCACCGTGTTCGAGCGCCAGTTCCGTGCGCGCTTTGCAGTCGAACAATACCTGTGCCTGCATTTCGCGCATGGGCGCGGCTATACCGTACCAAGTTTCTTGAACGACGTGTCCGACACCGTGCTGATGGATTATTGGCGCTTCCTGGCGCAGGACGCGATGCTGCTCGACCCCTGGCAGATCGGCTTGCGCTTCGACAAATACGGCTGGGTCGGTAACTCGCCGTTCCAGCGTCTCAACAACCTGATGCACCTGGACTGGCTGGCGCTGGCGAATCCGACGCTGGCCGGCGTGACCGATCCGGCGCCGCTGCTTGCGCTGATCGAGGCGCGCCGGCGCCAGAAAGCGCTGGCACGCGGCGCCTTCGCGCATAGCCGCGCGCTGCACGGGCTGCTGTTCGACCCGAACCGGCCGCATCATCCGGTGCGCCGGCTGGCGGCCCGGATGGTACGGCGCCTGGCGCGCGGTTGAACGCCATTGAAACGGACCCAGCATGCGCGTCGCCGCCGTCCTCGTCACCCACAACCGTCCGCAGCTGCTGCTGCACGCGCTGGCCGCGCTGCGTGCCCAAACCCGGCCGCTGGATGCCATTTATATCGTCGACAATGGCAGCGAGCCGCCCTGCATGCCGGCCACGATCGGCGCGGCCGGCGATGGCGTGGCCGATAATGGCCCAGCCGGTAATGCCCATTCCGGTAATGGCTCGGCCGGTAATGGCGCGGCCGGCAATGCCCCTTCCGGTAATGGCGCAGGAAGTAATTGCGCAGTCGGCAATGGCGCATCCAGCGCTGGCACAGCAGGTGCAGCCGGCACAGCAGGCGTAGCCGGCACAACAGGCGCAGCAGGCACAACAGGTGCAACCAGCGCAAGCGGCGCAACCGAGGCGGCGCGCCGGCATGGGGTGACACTGCTGCGTTCCGACACCAACCTCGGTGGCGCCGGCGGCTTTGCGCTCGGCATGACGCACGCCTTCGCGGCCGGCCACGACTGGATCTGGCTGCTGGACGACGATGCGATGGCGCGCCCGGATGCGCTGGCGCACTTGCTCGACGTGGCGGCCGGCACCGATGCCCGCATCGGCGCCGTGTGCGGCACGGTGCGCGAATTCGGCGACATCGCCCTGCGCCACCGGCGCCGCTATCACCTGCCGAGCGCCATCGAACTGCCGCTGCCGCGTGCCGCCTACGACGGGCCGCCCTGCCGCGTCGATACCGCGTCCTTTGTCGGTTTTCTGGTCGCGGCGGGTGCCATCGCCGAGGTCGGCATGCCCGAGCGCGGCTTTTTCCTCGGCTACGACGATACCGAATATGCGCTGCGCCTGGGACGCGCCGGACGTTCCGTGTGGCTGGCGCCCGCCAGCGTGGTCGAACATTTACGGGCACGCCGCGCCCGCCTGCGCGCGGGGCCCTTCGGCGCCAAGCATTACTTCACCATCCGCAACCGCATCGCCGTGGCACGCGCCTATGCCACGCTGCCCGTGGTGCCGACCGTGGTCACGCTGCTGTTCGGGCTGGCGCTGTGGGGTGCCAGCGGCGGCCGCCTGCGCCGCGGCGCGGTCGCTATCTTGCTGCGCGCGATCGGCGACGGCCTCCATGGGCGGCTGGGACCGTTCCCGGAAACGCTGGCCCAGCTGCAAACGCGCCCTGTCGATCCACGCCAGGGCACCGCCAATCCGCTGCACGCGGCGACCGGTCCACCGCAAGGTAGCACCAGGCCGGCTCAGGACCCGGCCGACGCCGGTCCCGGCCGCGCTTGACCGGCCTGCCGCATGCCGGGAGCCGTGTCAGCCGCTGCCTTGTCTGCCGTGCCGGCAGTGGTCTCGGCCGCCGCATTGCCAGCCGTTCCTTCCATTGCCGGGGCAGCCGCGTCGGTAGCCATGTCGGCAGTTGCGTCGCCGGTCGCGTCGTCGGTCGCATTGTCGGCTGCACCGCTGGTCAGCCTGCTGTCCGCACTGGCCCCGGCTTCCTCGTCCACCAAGCACCAGCCCATCAGGAGGAACACCATCAAGGCATAGAAGAGGCTGCCCTTCATCGACCAGAATATGACTTCGCTCAGGCCGAAGGCGGCATAGGCCAGCACCACCAGCATGCCGGCCAGCGCCGCCGACTGGCGCCGCGTAAGTGCCGCTCGCGGTCCCGCTTCCGATGCTGCTTCCGATGCCGGCCCGGGTGCCGGCGCGCGTGCCAGCTGCGCGCGGAAAAACAGGAAAGGCAGCAGCAGGATGCCGGCCCAGGCCAACAGGCCGGGCATGCCGCGCGTGACCAGGGCCTGCAAGGCATCGTTGTGCATGTGCGGCGGTTCCGGCGGCGCGAACACGGCCGCGCTGAGCTCGCCTGCCGCGACCCATTCGTGCATGCGGCGTTTATAGGCCGGCGTGTCGAGGCCGCGCCATGGGTGTTCCGCGGCCAGGCGCAGCCCCGCCTTCCATAAGTCGAGGCGTACGCCGATCGAGGTGGCGACCGGGCTGCCGGCCAGGTAGCGCTGGACGTCCTCGACGCCGACCGCGACGCGCGCATGCACGCCGGTCTGCGGCACGGCATAGGCGGCGAGCGCCAACGCGCAGGCCAGCACCGGCACGCCCAGTACCAGGCGGCGCGGCAGCAGTGCGTGCCGCCTGGCCGCCGCCAGCAGCACGAAGGCGGCCGGCAGCGCCAGCCAGCCGCCGCGGCTGCCGGTCAGCAACGAGGCTGCCAGCCCGGACACGACGCCCAGCGCCGCGATCCAGCGCAGCGCGGCGTGGCGGGCCGCGGCCGCGCCGACCAGCGCCAGCAGGGCCAAACAGAGTGCCAGGTCGCCGAAAGTGATCGGATTGAGCAAACCGCCCGGCCGCTCCATGCCCAGCGCCAGGCGCTGCCAGCCGACGAAAGCGGCCCCCAGCAGCGCCCCGCCGGCCACGCCCAGCCATAGTGCACGCAAGGATGGCCGGCCGGCCTGCACCACCAGCATGGCGGCGCCGGCGATGCACATGCGCAGCGGTCCGTCGGCCGCGTTGGCGCCGTGCGTGCGTCCCGGCGCCAGCGCCAGCATGCAGGCCAGGTGCAGCAGGAAGGCCAGCAGTACCCAACGCGTCTGCGGCCAGTGCGCGCGCAAGGCCGCCAGGCAGCCGCGCCACCACAGGCAGGCGGTGAACAGGAACAGGAAGCCGGCCAGGCCGATGCCGAAGCCGGTGACCAGGCTCAGCAAGGGAAACAGCAGCACCAGGAGCGCCGCCCAGGCCTGGCGGACATCGCGCCGCTGAATGGGCCGATCAAGAAACCGATGAGGCCGAGGAAGCCGATAAAGGAGGCGATGCATGGGCGAAGACCATGAAGGCAATCGCCCAAGTCTAGCGCGTACTCTCAGGTGCGCGCGTGGACATGCATCAGGGGTAAGGCGTTTTACGGCGCGCGGTTTACAGCACGCTGTCGGTGCGCATCACCGGGTACAGGTTCAGGCGCTCGTCCCAGGACGGATGGCGGCGCGCGAAGAATTCGAGGCGGGCGTGCGGATTCTTGGCGAAGGCGGCGTCGGTCTCGACCTTCTTGCGGAATTCGGCGGCCAGCGCCGGGTCTTTTGCCATCTGCGCGCGCGCGACGTCTTCCGCCACGTACTCTTCCATGTACTCCTTGCGCTCGAAGGCGTTGTTGAACTCGCCCCAGGCCAGCAGCGAATCCGGCGCCTGCGGCTCGAACAGCGCCATCACCAGGCGCGCCTTGGGCTGGGCGATCGGCACGAACAGCGCACCCTTGGCCAGCGCACGCGGCTCGCGCTTCCAGTTGCCTTCGACCTTCAGGCGCTGGTGCGATTCGAACGAGGTCGGCGCAAAGCTGGCCTTGTCGGCGCGGAAGGTGTCGACCGCGGCGCCGTCCACCGCCTTGTCCAGGATGCGGTAGCCGATGCCGTGCTGGACCAGCTTGGCGGCGACGATCTGCGCCCAGGCCGCCGGCACCACGTAGCCGGCGCCCGGCGCTTTCACCTGCAGGTCTTCGACCACCTCGTCGCGCAGCGGTACGTGCCAGACCTGCGGCTTGCTTTCGTCGTAGCGGGTCATCAGCATACCGGACACGTCGGACATCGTGCGCGTATAGGCATAGCCCTGGAAGTCGACCATCGTGGTCTTGTCGGTCGTCTTGTAGGTCAGCGCCACCGGCTGGCCGGCGATACGGGTCGCGCGCGCGTCGGCGTCAAGCGCGGCCTGCTGCCAGGCCTGGCCATGGCGCGCCACCTGCTGCAGCACCGACATGAAGGCGTTATGGGTGATGCGCACCCGGGTCGGATAATCCTTCCACGAGTGGGTCTCGACCAACATCGCCATCCGGTTGCGCAGCTGGAAATAGCCGGTCGAAAAACGCGGCTCGGACACGCTGTCGACGAAGCCCGAGGCCGGGTCATCGGTTTCCTTGAACGACATGTAATACGATTGCGGCGACGAGCCCTGCTTGCTGATGTCGTCGATGACGCCGGCGCGCAGCGCCAGGCCGGCCTGGCGGAAGGCCAGGTCGCCCGAATACACCGGCTCGACCTGGATCGAGACGTCGTGCTGGAACATGGCGCCGTCGGTCACGTGCAAGTCGACATAGGTCAGCGGATCCCAGGCATTGACCATGGCCAGCATGGCTTGCATCTCGGGCGCGTCGGCCTTGACGTAGTCGCGGTTCAGATTGAAATTCTGGGCGGTGGTGCGCCAGCCCATTTCGACCGGGCCGCGCTGGTTCGGGCGGTTCCATTTGGCGAAGCGCTCATGGCCGTCGACGTTGAACACCGGCACGAACAGCAGCACCTGCTTGTCGAGTACACCCGGAGCGATCTTGTTGTCCAGCATTTCGCGCAGCGCCAGGAAGCCGGCGTCCTTGCCGTCGATCTCGCCGGCATGGATGCCGCCCTGGATCAGCGTCACCGGCAGCTTGTGGCGGCGCGCAGCCTCGGGCGTGAACACGCCCCTGGCGTTGACTGCCAGCGCCAGCATCGGCCGGCCTTCCGGGGTGGTGCCGAACTGGAAGCATTTGACCTGCTTCGGATAGGCTTGCTGGAAGGCGCTGCACAGCTTGACCACTTCGTCGTAGCGGCCGGTGGCGGTGAAGCCGGAGCGTTCGGAGACGGTAACGAGGTCGGGGGCGGCGTGCAGTACGGGGGTGGCGGCAAGCAGGGCGAGCAGGAATGCGGAACGCAACATCGGGAGGACTCCGGCGGGTTGGGGGTAAGCCGGAAATTATAGACTGGCAACAGTGGAAGATGGAGGAGAGCTAGGCTCGAGAATATCGTTGGCTTGAAAACCGTCGCCCCCGCGGAGGCGGGGGCCCAAGTTCTGCATGCGCCGTCGAAACGCGTACAACTTGGACCCCCGCCTGCGCGGGGGCGACGTGCAAGGGCTAACGCTTCAACATACGCTTGCTAAACGCCATCAATCCATCAATGCCATCAACGCCCCGGCGCCAGCACCTTGACCTCCTTCGCCGCCGGCCGCACCAGCTTCAGCGGCACCGCGCTCGCGCGGCTGGTCGGGCAAGCCTTGCTGGTGCGGTAAGCCAGCGCTGCGGCCAGCAAGCCTTCCGACGTATCGCCCGGGGCGTGCGCAAAGTCGTCGGCCACGGTGCAGGTCGGCGCGAAGCCGTCGGCGTAGTCGCCGAAGTTCTTCGCGTTCACGCCCTGGAACTCGATCGAGAAATAAGTCGTGCCGCAGTTGTCGACCGGGGTGAAGCCGTAGGGCTTGCCGCAGGTGGCGCCGCCGATGATGTCGACCTGTACATCGATGCCGCGCAAGCCGTTGATCACCGATTCGCTGGCCGAGCAGGTGTCGTCCGTGGTCAGCACGGTCACGTGCTTCAGGCCGAGGTAAGGCAGGGCTTGGCCGCTGCTGACCGCGTTCGGCGCGCTGAAGCCGTAGGCTTTGGTGGCGAAGGTGAAGGGTGCGTCCGGCGCGGTCTTGCTGTTGTAGATCAGGCGCTCGAAGGTCTTGTTGGCCGAAGCCGGTCCCGCGACCATGTAGCCGAGCTCGGCGGCAATGCCGAGCAGGCCGCCGCCGTTGTAGCGCATGTCGATCACCAGGTCGTTCACGCCCTGGCCCTGGAACAGGGTGAAGGCGTCGATCAGCTGCTTTTCGGCCGTCGCGTTGAAATCGTTGAATGTCAGGTAGGCGACCTTGCCGGTCGGGGTATCGATCACCTTGGCATTCTGCACCGAGGCCGACGTCACCACGGCCGCGCTCAAGCTGACGTCCACGGTGATGCCGCCGCGCTTGAGGCCGAAACGGTGCGTTTCGCCGCTGTGCGTCGGATACAGGCCGGCGTTGATCGTGTCGATGCCGGCATCGGTGTTGGTGTTGACGAAGTCGACGCCATCCACGGTCGCCAGCATGTCGCCGCGCTGCAGGCCGGCGCTTGCGGCCGGCGAGTTCGGCTCGACCGCGGCCACGATCCAGGTGCGCGGCGCCTTCGACGCATTCGCGGCCCAGGTCACGCCGTAGCCGGTTTCCTGGCTCGCCGTGCTGAGCGCATTCCATTCCGCCGTCGTGTAGGTGAAGTGGAACTGGTCCTTCGGCTTGCCCGAGGCGGTGGTGGCCGGGGTTTTCAGTTTGTCGAAATAATCGAGCGTGCTGGTGAAATCCGCCATGTAGAAATTGGTCGGGATTTCGTTGAACCACAAATAATTGCGGTCGGCCCAGCCGCGCAGGAATTTCATTTCATCCAGCAGCGTGCCCTGGCGGTCCTGGAAGGTCTGGCCGGTAATGGCGTCGACGCCGCTGCGCGGCTTGGCGCACAGGTTGGCATAGGCCTGGTAATCGTTCGGGATCACGTCCGGGGTACGGACCGTGCCCGGCGTGGTTGTGCCCGGCGTGGTGGTCCCTGGGGTGGTGCCGGACGTGGTACCCGGCGCCACCGAGCTGCCTCCGCCTCCCCCGCCGCCGCAGGCGCCGAGCAGGGAGGCGGCCGCGAGCGCGCAGGCGGCCAGACGAAGCGCGGTCGAATGACCGGCCAATGCAATGCGGGTAGGAAGGAGCGGGTTCATGCGTCCGATTATAGTCGTGCCCCTCTTGCATGAATCCAACCAAAAGTAACAGCGGGATAAAAATACAACGGCCATGTTCGCGCGGTGATGACAGCGCCAACACGACCGGTGCATGTTACGCCCTCGCAGGCGGGATCAGGCCGCGCGTGGCGTTACCCCCGGTGCATGGAAAGCCGCCGCCAGCTCCGCCTCTTTCCGCTTGGCCGCCGCCAGGTGGCGCTCCTTGACATGCCCGAAGCCGCGGATGTCTTCCGGCACGCTGGCAATCGCCACCGCCTGCGCCAGGTTCTCGGCCGTCAGCTTCGGCAGCAGCGCCTCCACGGTGCGGCGGTAGTCGGTGATGAGTGCCCGCTCCATGCGCCGCTCTTCGGTACGGCCGAACGGATCCAGCGCGGTGCCGCGCAAGCCTTTCAGCTTGGCCAGCACGCCGAAGGCCTTCATCATCCAGGGCCCGAACTCTTGCTTCACCAAGTGGCCCTGCTTGTCCTTCTTCGCCATCAGCGGCGGCGCCAGGTGGAATTTCAGTGTCACGTCGCCTTCGAACATGCCGTTGATCTTTTCCATGAACGCCGGGTCGGTGTACAGGCGCGCGACTTCGTACTCGTCCTTGTAGGCCATCAGTTTATGCAGGTAACGCGCCACGGCTTCGGTCAGGCGCGTGCCCTTGCCGAGCTTCGCCTCGGCCGCGCGCACCCCGTCGACGAAGTCCTTGTATTGCTGGGCGTAGGCCACGTTCTGGTAGGCAGTGAGCAGCGCGATGCGGCGGTTCACGAGCTCGTCCAGGCTTTGCGCGCGCTTGAATTCGATCACCTTGGCCGGCGTCGTCATGCGCGTGACCGTGGCCAGGTCGTGCGCGGCAGTGCGGCCCCACTCGAACGCGGCTTTATTGAAACCGACCGACACGCCGTTCAGTTCGATCGCCTTGATGATCGAAGCTTCCTGCAGCGGCACGCGGCCCTTCTGGAAGGCGTAGCCGAGCATGAACATGTTGGTGGCGATGGCGTCGCCCATCAGGCTGGTGGCGATTCTCCCGGCGTCGATGAAATCGACGTTGTCCGCACCGCAGGCCTGCAGGATGGCGCCGCGCGAGCCTTCGCCCGGGAATTGCCAGTCCGGGTTCTTGATGAAGGCGGCGGTGGTGGCGCCGCTGGCGTTTACCGCGGCCCAGGTGCGCCCTTCTCCCATGCGCGACAGCGCGTCGCGGCTGGCGGTGACGATCTGGTCGCAGCCGATGACGAGGTCCGCGTTGCCGGTACCGACGCGGGTCGAGTGCAGGTCCGCCTGGCGGTCGGCCAGGCGCACGTGCGACATCACCGGGCCGCCCTTCTGGGCCAGGCCGCTCATGTCCAGCACCAGCGCGCCCTTGTTTTCGACGTGGGCCGCCATCGCCAGGATCTGGCCGACGGTAACCACGCCGGTGCCGCCGATGCCGGTGACCAGGATGCCGAACGGGGTCTCGGTCGACGGGATGCGCGGCGCCGGCAAGACCGGGGGCTTGGCTTCGGTAGTGGTCGCCTTCGTGGGCTTCTTGAGTCCTCCACCTTCGACAGTGACGAAACTCGGGCAGAACCCGGTCACGCACGAAAAATCCTTGTTGCAGGACGACTGGTTGATCTGGCGCTTGCGGCCCAGTTCCGTCTCCAGCGGCTCCACCGACAGGCAGTTCGACTGCGTCGAGCAATCGCCGCAGCCTTCGCACACGGCCTCGTTGATCACGGCGCGCTTGGCCGGGTCGGGATATTCCCCTTTTTTGCGGCGGCGGCGCTTCTCGGAGGCGCAGGTCTGGTCGTAGATCATGGCCGACACGCCCGGCATCTCCCGTAACTCCTTTTGCACGTCCATCAGCTCGAGGCGGTGGCGCACGGTGACGCCTTCGGCCCACGGATAGTCGGCCGGGTATTTTTCCGGTTCGTCGGTGACGACGATGATCGGCTTCACCCCTTCGGCCGCGAGCTGGCGGCTGATCTTGGCCGGGTCGAGCGGACCGTCGTGGGTCTGGCCGCCGGTCATCGCCACTGCATCGTTATAAAGAATCTTGTAGGTGATGTTGACCTTGGCGGCGACCGAGGCGCGGATCGCCAGCACGCCCGAGTGGAAGTAGGTGCCGTCACCCAGGTTGGCGAACACGTGTTTTTCGTCGGTGAACGGCGCCTGGCCGATCCAGGTCGTGCCCTCGGCGCCCATGTGCGTAAACGTCGCCGTTTCGCGGTCCATCCACAGCACCATGTAGTGGCAGCCGATGCCGGCCAGGGCCCGCGAGCCTTCCGGCACCTTGGTCGAGCTGTTGTGCGGGCAGCCCGAGCAGAAGTACGGGATGCGGTCGGTATCCGGGTTGGCCTTGGCGGGAATGCTCTTGAGCACCAGTTCCTTGGCTTCGAGGAAGGCGATGCGCTCGCGCACGCGCTCGGCGACCGGGTGGCCGGCGCAGTAGTGCGAGATGCGCGAGGCGATCGCGCGCGCGATCTGGGCCGGGTTCAGTTCGTAAGTGCCGGGCAGCAGCCAGTCGCCCTGGCCGGAACGGGTCTTGACGCTCCATTCGCCGCTGTCGTCGAATTTACCGACCACGCGCGGGCGCTGGCCGTCGGGCAGGTTGTACAGCTCTTCCTTCAGCGCGTATTCCAGCACTTGGCGCTTTTCCTCGACCACCAGGATCTCGTCCAGGCCCTGGGCAAATTCGTGCACGCCGATCGAATCCAGCGGCCAGGTCATGCCGACCTTGTACACGCGCAGGCCGATCTCGCGCGCGGCCTGCTCGTCGATGCCGAGGTCGGCCAGCGCCTGGCGCGTATCGAGATAGGATTTGCCGGCGGTGATGATGCCGATCTTCGGGTTCGGGCTGTCCCAGACCAGCTGGTTCAGCTTATTCGCACGCGCATAGGCCAGGGCCGCGTACCATTTATAGTTGTTCATCCGCACTTCCTGGTCGAGCACGGCATCCGGCCAGCGGATGTTGAGGCCGCCCGGCGGCATCTCGAAGTCGGTCGGGATGACGGTTTGTACCCGGTCTGGATCGAGATCGACCACGGCGCCGGATTCGATGATGTCGGTGACGCATTTCATCGACACCCATAGCCCGCTGAAGCGGCTCATGGCCCAGGCGTGCAGGCCGTAGTCGATGTATTCCTGCACCGACGACGGGTACAGCACCGGCATGCCGACGTGGTGCAGGATGTGGTCGGACTGGTGCGCGGTCGACGAGGATTTGGCGGCATGGTCGTCGCCGGCCAGCACGATCACGCCGCCGTGCGCGGCGCTACCGGCGGCGTTGCCGTGTTTGAACACGTCGCCGCAGCGGTCCACGCCCGGGCCCTTGCCGTACCACATGGCGAACACGCCGTCGTACTTGGCATCCTTGAACAGGTTGGTCTGCTGGGTGCCCCAGACCGCGGTCGCAGCCAGGTCTTCGTTCATGCCGGGGTGGAAGTGGACATGGTGGGCGTCCAGGTGTTTTTTTGCCTTCCATGCGGTCTGGTCGACCTGGGTGACCGGCGAACCGCGGTAGCCGGTGATGTAGCCGGCTGTGTTCAGTCCGGCCCGCACGTCGCGCTCGCGCTGCAGCATCGGCAGGCGGATCAGCGCCTGGGTCCCGGTCATGAAGGCGCGGCCGCGCTCAAGCGTCCATTTGTCGTCGAGGCTTATCTCGTGCGACAGCGCCTGCTGCGGATCGTTCGGTAGAGCCGGTTCCAGCTGGGAGCGGTCCAGGGGTGCATTCATGCTTGTGTCTCCGTTGTCATCGGTTTTTGCGCGGTGTCCGCGTCATTGTTCAGGCCAGTATAGGCCGCTATCGCAAGCATTAAATTTCAATCAATTCCCCCCGCCGGATGATTTGCGCAATAAAATTGCGGTACACCTGACCGACGAGGGGGATTCATGTCAAAAATCGAGCTGGATAAAACCGACCGCAAGATCCTGGCCATCCTGCAGTCGGATGGCCGGCTGTCCAACCAGGACGTGGCGGAGCGCGTCAGCCTGTCGCCGTCGCCCTGCCTGCGCCGCATCAAGCGGCTGGAAGAGGCCGGCGTGATCCGCCAGTACGTGGCGCTGCTCGATCCCGACAAGCTGGGCCTGGGCCTGCTGGCCTATGTGAACGTGCGCCTGGAAAAGCACGCCGAGGGCGCGCCGAATGCGCGGGTGCCGGCGACGTCGCCGCGCTTCGAGTTCGCCCAGGCGGTATCGTCCTGGCCGGAAGTGATCGCCTGCTACGCGATGACGGGAGAAATGGATTTCCTGCTGCGCGTGCACGTGGAAGACATGGAACACTTTTCGCGCTTCATGATGGGCACGCTGCTGCGGCACCCGGCGGTGCTCGACGTGAAATCGAGCTTTGCGCTGCAGCGGATCAAGGAGACCACGGCGCTGCCGCTGGTCTAAACCAGACGATCAAATGAGCACATGGCTGCACTCATTTGACCGGGTCTTTCTCTGTTATGACTTCTTCAAACGCAGCAACACCACGCCATGCGCCGGCACCGTCACCTCCAGGCGCTTGCCGGTATCGCCGGTCTTGCCGGTCCAGGCGTCCGTCCAGCGGTAGGTCGCTTTCTTGAAGTCGACTTCGCGCTTGCTCAGATCGTCGCCGATCGTGTGCTGCTGCCAGTCGTAGCGGTAGGCCAGCGGTGCCTCGCCGCGGTTCAGGATCATGAACGCCCACTCGTCGTGCGCCATCGGCTTGGCCCACAGCTCGACCTGGCCCTGGTTGTAGAAGCGCAGCGCCTGCACCCCGAGCGGGTCCTGGTTGATGGCGATCACCTCGCGCCGCCCGATGATGCTGCGTACCGACGCCGGCATCGACCGCAGATCGTTGCCGAGGATGAGCGGCGAATCCATCATCGCCCAGATCGAGAAGTGGGCGCGGTCCTCGTCTTCCGTCATGCCCATGCCGACTTCCAGCATGTCCATGTCGTTCCAGTGGCCCGGCCCCGCGTACTTGCGCAGGCCGGCCTGTTTATCCAGGATGCGCAGGATGCCCAGCGCCGACCATGAGCCGTGGCTCATCTCGCAATCCCAGCACGGGTAGATGTCGCCGGTGGTGCGCCAGGAATGGCCGATCGGCGCCGCCCATTCCCACGGCTTGTTCTCGCCCCACTCGCACATGCTCAGCAACATCGGCCGGTTGCTGGCCCGGATCGCATCGCTGATGGTCTGGTAGGCGCCCTGGGCACTCAAGCCCTTGCTGTCGCACCAGTCGTACTTGATGTAGTCGACACCCCAGGCCGCATAGGTGCGCGCGTCCTGGTATTCGTGGCCGCGGCTGCCCGGACGCCCGCCGCAGGTGGTGTTGCCGACGTCCGAATAGATGCCCAGCTTGAGGCCGCGCGCATGCACGTAATCGGCCAGCGCCTTCATCCCGGACGGGAAGCGCTGCGGGTCCGGGTGCATCTCGCCATTGGCATCGCGCGCGCCGTGCCAGCAATCGTCGATGTTGACGTACTGGTAGCCGGCATCCTTCAGCCCCAGTTTCACCATGGCGTCGGCGGTCTCGCGGATCAGCTTTTCGTCGATGTTGCAGGCGAATTTGTTCCAGCTGTTCCAGCCCATCTGCGGGGTCATGGCCAGGCCTTCGGCTTTCTGGGCCCAGGCCGGCGCCACGCTCACGGCTGTCATCAGGAGAGTGGCGAATACGCGCTTCATCGCTTGCCTCCTTCCAGCCCATGCAGGCGCTGCGCCGCGGCGCCGATCACCTTCAGCGTGGCGGCGTCGCTGTCGAACACCGAGTACAGGCCCTGCTCTTCCTGCGGCGGATCGCCGACGAAATCGTTGCCCGGCTTCCACCAGTAGTCGGCATTGGCGGCGCGCCCTGCCCCGCCCCAGGCCCAGAAGTTCCAGCCGGCGATCGGGTCGCCCTTTGCCGCGCGTTGCTGGATCAGTCCGAACACCTCGCCGTAGAAGCGGTCGCGCACGGCGGTGCCGGACTGGATGGCGAAGGACGCGCCATCGCGGTTCAGGCCGAACTCCTCCAGCACGATCGGCTTGCCCAGCCGCTTCGCATCATCGATATGGACGTTCAGGTAGTGCAGGCTCTTGTCCATCATGCCGGCCCAGGTCTGGTCCGCCCGTTTCGGATCGAACCAGCCCCAGTTGGCCGGCCACAGGTGGTAAGTCAGGTAGGCGATGTCCGGCGTGCGGTGCGCGTCCAGGTACAGCTGCTCGTCCTGGCTTGAGCCGGCCAGGCCTTCGCTGCCGCTGCTGACCATGTGCCTGGCATCGAGCGAACGGATGTAACGGGCGGTGTCGGCGATCCATTTGATATAAACCGTTTTCTCCGATGTGGTCGCCTTGCTGTTGCCGGGCCGCGGTTCGTTCGCCAGCTGCCAGGACAGAATGGCCGGGTCATCGCGGTAGGGCTTACCGGTCACCGTGTTGACGCGCTCGACGATGCGCGCGATGACTTGCCGGTATTCGGCCTGCGCCTTGTCGTTGGTGTAGAAGCGCGCATTCTCCGCCATGAAGCGCTCGTAATCCTTGCTCACGTTCGGATCGTGCGCCGGGCTGCCCGTGAACCAGTTCAGGTACTGGGTCATGCCGCCCGACCACTGCCAGAAGTTGTTCAGGTAGAGCACCGCCGTCATGTCGCGCTTGCCCAGCTCCGCCATCAGGAAGTCCAGGCCTTTTAATAGCTGTTCATCGTACTGGCCGGGGGCGCTGGTGGTGGCCGGGCTGACGGCGCTCTTCATCGCCGTCTTTTCCGACACCGCCAGCACCCGCACGTTGTTGATGCCGAGCGCTTTCAGGCGGTCCAGCTCCTTGACCAGGCGCGCGCGCTGGCCGACGCCGCTGGGCGCACCCAGGTAGCCGCCGTACCACAGGTTGGTGCCGGCGATGTAGTAGGGCTGGCCCTTGCGCACGAAGTGGCTGCCCTTGACGGCGACGAAGGCATCGCCGTCCGCCGCCTGCGCCGTGCCGCCCCCGATGCCCGCCAGCCCGGCCAGGGCGGCGGCGAACATAATCCTGCCGAATTGTCCTTGCATGCTGCCTCCCGATCAGCGCGCGCGGCCGCGCACGTCCAGCGTGCTGGCTGGCAGGTCCACGGTCACGCTGCTGGCACCGGTGCCGGCGGCATCCTGGGCCAGCATCAGCTTGACCTTGCCCTGCTTGACGCGCCAGGTGCGCGAGGCTTCGTCGAAGGTGCCAAGCACGCGCGGTTCCACCGTCACCTCGACCTCCTTCGATTCGCCCGGCTGCAGCGCCACCTTGTCCCAGCCGGCCAGGCGCTTCGGCGCCTCCCACTTGGCGCCGGCCGCCGGCGACACGTACACCTGCGGCACGTCCTTGCCGGCGACGCTGCCGGTGTTGGTCACTTTAAAACGCACGTGCAGGCGGCCGTTCTTTACCTGGCTGCTCAGGCCGGAGTACGAGAAAGTGGTGTACGACAGGCCGTGCCCGAACGGGAACAGCGGCTTGTGGCCCTTCAGGTCGAACCATTTGTAGCCGAGCGCCGCGCCTTCCGTGTAAGTCACTGCGAACTGCATCTCCGGCTGCTTCGGATCGCCGTCCACCGTCGCACGCGGCAGCTGCTGCTCGGATGCCGGGAAGGTCGCCGGCAGGTGGCCGGACGGATTCACGGCGCCGAACAGCACGTTGGCGATCGCTTCGCCGCCGCTGGTGCCCGGATACCAGGTTTCCAGCACGGCCGGCACCTTGCTCAGCCACGGCATCGTGACCGGGCCGCCGTTCTCGAGCACGACCACGGTGCGCGCATTGGCGCCGGCCACGGTCGCGATCAGGTCGTCCTGGCGGTCCGGCAGCGCCAGCGAGGTGGCGTCCAGCGCTTCGCCGACCCACTGGGTCGCGAACACCAGCGCCACGTCGGCCTGGCCCGCCACGCGCGCGGCGCGGGCCGGGTCGGTGCCGTCGTCATAGACCACCTTCGCATTCGGCGCCTGCGCCTGGATCGCGCGCAGCGGCGACGAGTTGTGGTACATCACCGGGCCCGGCCAGGTGTCCGGCTTCAGGCCCTTGACCGCATTGCCGCCGCGCGGATACACCAGCGACGAACCGCCGCCGGCCAGCACGCCGGCATCCGCATGGCCGCCGATGACGGCGATGGTGCGCACCGTCTTCGCCAGCGGCAGCACGCGGTTGTCGTTTTTCAGCAGCACCATGCCTTCTTCGGCGGTCTGGCGGCTGACCGCGCCGTTCTTGGCGACGTCGATGGCGCCGCCTTCCTTGACCGGGTTGTCGACCACGCCCTTGGCGAACATGGTGCGCAGGATGCGCGTGACCATGTCGTCCAGGCGCGCTTGCGGCACGGCGCCGGTCTTGACCGCTTCCAGCAGCGCGCCGGCAAAGTACGGCGACTTGTCGAATTCATGGCCGGACTGCTGGTCCAGGCCATTGTTGGCGGCGGCCACGGTGCTGTGGGTCGCGCCCCAGTCGGACATCACGAAGCCCTTGAAGCCCCAGTCGCGCTTGAGGACGTCGTTCAGCAGCCAGCTGTTTTCGCAGGCATACGGGCCGTTGACACGGTTGTACGAGCACATGACGGAACCGGCATCCGACTGTTCCAGCGCCAGTTCCATCGCCAGCAGGTCGGACATGCGGAAGGCCGCCTTGTCGATGCGCGCGTCGAGTTCGTTGCGGCCGGTTTCCTGGTCGTTCAGGGCGTAGTGCTTCAGGGTCGAGATGATGTTGTTCGATTCGATACCCTTGATCGCCTGGCCCACCATGGTGCCGGCCAGCAGCGGGTCTTCGCCGGCGTATTCGAAATTGCGGCCGTTGCGCGGTTCGCGCATCAGGTTGACGCCGCCGGCCAGCATCACGTTGAAGCCGGAGGCGCGCGCCTCCGAACCGATCATCGCGCCGCCGGCATACGCCACCTTCGGATCCCAGGTCGAGGCCGTGGCCAGGCCCGACGGCAGCGAGGTGCGCTCGCGCACGTTGGGGCCGGCCTGCGAGGCCACGCCGAGGCCGGCGTCGGTCTCGAACAGCGCCGGCAGGCCGAGTCGCGGCGAACCCGGCACGTAGCCGGCCGACTGCGGCAGCGCTTCCGGAATGCGCTTGCCCTTGCCGAAGTCATGGCCAAAGTAAGACATTACCCACACCAGCTTTTCCTGCTGGGTCATGGCCCTGACGGCCAATTGGGCGCGCTGGTCGGCGCTCAGCGAGCGATCGAGCCAGGGTTTCTGGGCCGGTTCGGCCGCGGCATTGGGGGCCGCATCGGCCGCAGTTGCGAAAACAGGGAAGGCGGCGGCCAGGGCGGCCACGAGGGTCAGGCTACGAAAACGCATAGGGTGTCTCTCTTTGTTTTATGAAATCGGTTTCTTGCATATAAAATATAGCCGGGATTACACTGTTTAGTAAAGACGGCTACACTTATCCGATCTAACAAAACGATAAAACAACCCATGTCCGCAGACACGAGCCCAAAAGACAGCGTGAATCCGGATGCCCCGCACAGTGCCCCCGACCCGGGCGGCATCGACGGTGGCCAGCGTGGCGGCGAACGGCCCCCGGTGACGGTGCGCGACCTGGCGCGCCATGCCGGCGTCTCGACCGGCACCATCTCGCGCGCCCTCAAGAACGAGCCCGGCCTGACCGAAGCGACGCGCCAGCGCGTGTTGCAGGCGGCCCACGAACTGGGCTACGACTTCTGCAAGCTGCGCCGCAAGCGCATCCGCCGCCTGGCCTTCCTGCTGCACCGGCAGCACGACACCGCCGCCAGCAGCCCCTTCTATTCGCCGGTGCTGCACGGCGCCGAAGAAGCCTGCCGCGCGCGCGGCGTCGTGCTGTCCTTCCTGGCGGTGGGGCCGGCCGACGGCCTCAACGACCAGTTGCGCATGCACGCGCCGGATGCCATCGTCTGCGCCGGCTTCTTCGAGCCGGAACTGCTGGCCGCGCTGCGCGCCACCGGCAAGCCGCTGGTCCTGATCGACATGAAGCTGCGCGGCTACAGTTCCGTCAACCCCGACAACCTGATGGGCGGCCAGCTCGCCACCCGCCACCTGATCAAGCTGGGACGCGAGCGCATCGCGATGATTTCCGGCCCGCTGAGCCACTACAGCGTGCGCGAGCGCAACCGCGGCTACCGCCAGGCGCTGTTCGAGGCCGGGGTGCTGGCCGATCCGCGCCTGGACGTGACGCTGGCCGACGGCGCCGACCTCGAAACCGGCGCCTACGAGGCGATGCAGACCCTGCTCGCCCTGCCCCACCCGCCGGACGCCGTATTCTGCTACAACGACGCCGCCGCGCTGGCCGCCATGCGCTGCTGCCTGGCCGCCGGCCTGAGCGTTCCACACGACGTCTCGATCGTCGGCTTCGACGACATCCCGGGCGCGCTGCTCGGCCACCGCCCGCTGACCACGCTGCGCATCGACAAGAAGGAACTCGGCGCGCTCGGCGTCGAACTGCTGCTGCGCGATCCCGAGGAGCCGGCGCAGGCCGTCGAAAAAGTCGCGCCGGTGGAATTGATCGTGCGCGCCAGCACCGTCTACGAAGATCCGCGCCGGCGTTCGCATTATTGAGACAAGACAACGATAATCCTATGCATCCAGACTTCCGATCGCGCGCCGTGCTGCTGCAGCATATCCGCCATACCCGCAGCTTCTACGACCCGCGCTGCGTCGACCCGAGCGGCGGCTTCTACCATTTCTACAAGGACGACGGCAGCGTCTACGATGCCCGCACCCGCCACCTGGTCAGCAGCACCCGCTTCGTGTTCAACTTCGCCATGGCCTGGCGCCAGTTCGGCGAGGCCGCCGACCGCGAGCGCATGCTGCACGGCCTGCGCTTCCTGCGCGAGGCGCACCGCAACCTGACGACCGGCGGCTATGCCTGGACGCTCGACTGGAACGAGGGCGAAAAGACCGTCACGGACGACACCAACCACTGCTACGGCCTGGCCTTCGTGCTGCTGGCCTATGCGCACGCGCTGATGGCCGGCGTGGCCGAGGCGCGTGCCTGGCTGGATGAAACCTTCGACCTGATGGAACAGCGCTTCTGGGAGCCGCAGCACGGCCTGTACGCCGACGAAGCCAGCGGTGACTGGTCGCGCCGCGACGGCTACCGCGGCCAGAACGCCAACATGCACGCCTGCGAAGCGATGCTCGCCGCCTTCGACGCCACCGGCGACCTGCGCTACCTGGCACGCGCCGAGACGCTGGCGCACAACATCACCGTGCGCCAGGCCGGCCTGTACGGCAACCTGGTGTGGGAACACTACAACGCCGACTGGTCGGTCGACCCCGACTACAACCGCCACGACAGCACCAACATCTTCCGTCCCTGGGGCTACCAGCCGGGCCACCTGGCCGAATGGGCCAAGCTGCTGCTCATCCTGGAACGGCACAGTGCCCGATTAAGCAGTCCGGCCGACTGGCTGCTGCCGCGCGCGCGTGCGCTGTTCGACGCCGCCCTGTCCAAGGCCTGGGATGGCGAACACGGCGGCATCTACTACGGTTTTGCGCCGGACGGCAGCATCTGCGATCCGCAAAAATATTTCTGGGTGCAGGCCGAGAGCCTGGCGGCGGCGGCCCTGCTGGGTGCGCGCACGGGCGACGCCGGGTATTGGGACTGGTACGACCGCATCTGGGTTTACAGCTGGGACCACTTCGTCGACCACCAGCACGGCGCTTGGTACCGCATCCTGGGACCGGCCAACCAAAAGCTGACCGACGAGAAAAGCCCGGCCGGCAAGGTCGATTACCACACGATGGGGGCGTGCTACGAGGTGCTGACCGTGCTGGACAAGTAAGAACGGCTTACTTTTTCGGGCTGAACAGGCGGAAGGCGGCGCGCGCATTCGCCTTGACCGCGTAATCGATCTTGGCGATCTGCTCTTCCAGCGCCTCGGCCAGCACGCTCGACGGGCTGGGCGGCGGCAGGTGCAGGTGGGCGTCGGCTTCGCCGTATTCGCGGTGGATTTCCATGCCCGCCTTCTTGGCGATGTGCATCATGGTGCGGTTCGAGGACAGGCACTGCATGTACAGCGTGTCGACGTCGACATTGCGGCAGTGGGTGGCGGCGCGCTCGAACAAACGGGTGCCGACGCCCTGCCCGCGCGCCGATTGGGACACCGACACGCCGAACTCGGCCACCTTTTCCTTGTCGGTGTAGTGAATGCTGTCCGGGTGCGCTTCTTTCGACGTGACGGCGAGATGGCCGACGCCGACCAGCTGGAACCGGCGGTTGTAAACACCGAACACGATGTCCCTGACGAAATCGAGCTTGGCGACATAGGCTTCCACGCGCTCGTCGGGGAGCATGCTGCCGAAGCGCAGCAGGCGGTCGCTGCTGTCGAGGGCCATGAAGTGGCGCAGGACGCGACGGCGGTCGCGTTCGCTCAAGGCCTTGACCAGCACCGGCTGGCGGCCGTTCTTGCCCTTCAAACTTTTCAGCCAGCGGCGGAGGGGGTTGTCCTGCGGTGTCATGGGGTGGAAAGGTTTTGTGCGGTGCACCAATCCCATCATTGTAATGGATTGGTGTTAGCCCGTCGTTCCCGACGATTCAGTCCCGCACATCCCCCAGCGCCGCCTTCACCGCCGCTACCCTGGCCGCATGCACCGCTTCCGGAATCCGTGCCTTGTCCTCGACGAAGCGTGCTGCGACCTCGCCCGCGTTCACGGCGCGCGCCGCCGCCAGTGCCCGCAACAAATAGGAGCCCTGCGGGTAGTCGCGATAGCGCATGTCGTGGGTCTCGTGCCCGCGCCCGCGCGCGTCGCATTCGGATGCCAGCAGCATCTGGGCAAAGCGCTCCGGCTTGCGGAAGGCGTCGCAGCGTTCGAACAGGGTCACGATGGTCTGCGGCCGCAATTCCATGGCGCGGCTGACGTTGCCGTGTTCGCGCGCGGTCATGACCGCCAAGTCACGACAATCGGTCGGCACGCGCAGGCGCTTGCATACATCGGTAATCAGGCGCGGCCCCATGCCTTCGTGGCCATGGTGCTTGGGCCAGTGTTCGGCCGGCGTGACGCCCTTGCCGAGGTCGTGCATCAGGGCGGCGAAGCGGATCGGCAAGTCGAAGCCGCGCTCGGCCGCGTAGTCGATCACCAGCATCATGTGGACGCCGGTATCGACTTCCGGATGGTGCAGCGGCGGCTGCGGCACGCCCCACAGCGCGTCCAGCTCGGGCAGGATGCGCGACAGGGCGCCGCAGTCGCGCAGTACCGCAAACATGCGCGACGGTTTCCGTTCCATCAGCCCGCGCGACAGTTCCTGCCACACACGTTCCGGCACCAGTGCGTCGACCTCGCCCTCGTCCACCATCTTGCGCATCAGGGCGTTGGTCGCGTCGGCCACGCGGAAATCGGGAAAGCGGGCGGCAAAGCGCGCCAGGCGCAGGATGCGGACCGGGTCTTCGGCAAAGGCCTCGGAGACGTGGCGGAACACGCGGTCGCGCAGGTCCTGCTGCCCGCCGTAGGGGTCGACGATACTGCCGTCCCCGGCGCGCGCCATCGCGTTGATGGTGAGGTCGCGTCGGATCAGGTCGTCTTCCAGCCTGACCTCGGGCGACGTGTGGAACACGAAGCCGTGGTAGCCCGGCGCCGTCTTGCGTTCGGTGCGCGCCAGCGCGTATTCCTCCTGCGTCTGTGGATGGAGGAAGACCGGAAAATCCTTGCCGACCGGACGGAAGCCTTGGGCAATCATCTGGTCCGGGGTGGCGCCGACCACGACCCAGTCGTGGTCCTGCACAGGCAGCCCCAGCAATTCATCGCGCACCGCGCCGCCGACGACATAGGTCTGCATCGGCATCAGTCCGGCAAGTCGTCTTCGTGGCCGGCGGCGATGTCGGTTTCCCGCATCGCTTCCTCGACCCAGCGCGCCACCGCCGGATGGGCCTGCATGCGGTCGCAATACGCCTGCAGCGCCGGCGCCAGCGCCACGCCATAGGTTTTAAAACGCATCACGACCGGCGCATAGAAGGCGTCGGCAATCGAGAAATCGCCGAACAGGAAGCGGTGGTGGCCGAAGCGCGCCAGGCACTCTTCCCAGATTTCGCAGATGCGGCCGATGTCGGCCTGAGCGCCCGGCGTGCGGCCGCGGCCCGGCAATTTGGCCTTGATGTTCATCGACATCGCCATCCGCAAATCGGGAAAACCCGAATGCATCTCGGCCACGACCGAGCGCGCCAGGGCGCGCGCCGCCACGTCTTGCGGCCACAAATGTTTATCGGGGAATTGCTCGGCCAAGTATTCGCAGATCGCGAGGCTGTCCCAGATCGTCATCTCGCCGGCCAGCAGGACCGGCACCCGGCCCGCGGCCGAGAAGCGTGCGATGTTGGCAAAGGTATCGGGCTGATCCAGCAGGACGCGCACTTCGGTGAACGGGATGCCGGCCGCCACCGCCGCCACCCACGGGCGCATCGACCACGACGAGTAATTCTTGTTGCCGATGACCAGGGTCAGGCCGGCCTGGCGGGCCTGGTCGAGGGTTTGCGTGAGCGTCGGGTCGAGTTCGATTGTCTGCATGGCGCGCTGGGGCTTTCGGGTCTGGATGCGGTCTTCAAGTTAGCGTCCGGCGCGGGCGCGCAGGACGTCGATGCGGCCGGTCGGCGACAGATACTGCGGCGCGACGGCCTCGAGCGCCGTGAGCTTGATTCCCAGCGCCTCGGCTGTCAAGACCTGCATAGACGGATTTACAACGTTATTGACGACATTATCGACTTTCATCGAGTCCAGGTTGTCGCGGCTGATCAGCGGGGTGCCGGGCAACAACTCGAAGAACATGGCCTGCAGCCGCGCCAGGCCGTCCGGCAACCCGATGACTTTACGCTCGTGGCCGCTGTAGCGTCCGGCCAGGTGTACCAGCTCGGCCAGGGTGTAGACGCGCGGCCCGCCCAGTTCATACGTCTTGCCGGCCGTGTGGCGGTCGAACAGCGCGCGCACGAAGGCATCGGCAACGTCGCCGACGTACACCGGCTGGAAGCGCGCCCTGGCGCAGGCCAGCGGCACGACCGGCACGTGGCGCTGCAGCCGTGCAAACATGTTCAGGAAATTGTCGTCCTCGCCGAACACGACCGAAGGACGGAAGATCGTTGCCGCCACCGCCGGGTTGGCGGAGGCGGCGCGTTCGCCGTCGGCCTTGGAACGCTGGTACATCGACGGCCCCTGCGGATCGGCGCCCAACGCGCTCATGTGCAAGTAGCGCGGCACCCCGGCGGCTGCGCAGGCCTCGACTATGCGGCGCGGCAGCTCGACGTGGGCGCGCCGGAAACCTTCACCATACGGCGTGCCGCGTTGCGCATACAGGATGCCGACCAGGTTGATCACTGCACTCTTGCCGGCCACCAGGCGGCGCAGCGTGGCGTCGTCGTGGATGTTCGCTTCGACGATGTCGACGCCGAGCGGCATCAGGTGCATCGCATGCGCTTCGTGGCGGGTCGGCACCGCGACGCTCACGCCCTTTTCGGCGAGCCGCGCCGCCACATGACTGCCGATGAATCCACTTCCTCCAATCAACAGCACCGACAGCTCGGCCATGGTCATCTCTTTGTCGTATTCATCGGTCCTCATGGCAGGCCGAGGGCGTTGCCGCGCGGCGTGATCGTGCCCAGGCGGGCCTTGAGCGATTGCGGACGCCTTTCGAACAGCGCCGCATAGTTCGTCGCGTTCGACATCACGTTACGCACGTAGTTGCGGGTTTCTTCGAAAGGAATGGATTCGACGAATACCGCCCCTTCCATCGGCGCCGCCAGCAGTCCGCGCCAGTTGCGCGCCCGCCCCGGTCCGGCATTGTAGGCGGCGGTCGCCAGCACCTGCGAACCGTCGGCGTTGTTCAGCACCATGTTCAGGTAATTCGTACCGAGCAAAATATTCGTGCGGATATCGTTCAGCATGCCGTGGCCGTAGTCGTCCAGGCCGATCTTGCCGGCCACCCATTTCGCAGTCGCCGGCATCACCTGCATCAGGCCGGACGCCCCGACGCCGGACTGGGCATCGGTAATGAAACGCGATTCCTGGCGGATCAGGCCATACACCCAGGCCTGGTCCAGGCCCAGTCCCTGCGCGGTCGGATGCAGGATGTCGTTGTGCGGCGCCGGGAAGCGCTGGGTGTAATCGAACTCGGTGCGGGTGCGCTCCGAGGTGTTGACCATGCGGTCCAGGATCTGGTTCTGGCGCGCATACTCGGCTGCGGCAAGCAACTGGCGCTCAGAAAGATTGCTGACCGTCCAGTTCCACTCGCGCGTCCCCTCGAAGCGCATGCGCATGCCGAAGAATTTCAGGGCGCGCTTGAATCCCGGATTGGCGGCTGCCTGCGCTATTTCAGCCGGGGTCAAGGCCGCAGCGGCGGGTGGAATCGTCACCTGCATGCCGACTTCTTCCATCGCCAGCTGGCCATAAAAACTGTTCTGATCGGCAATGCGGCGGTACAGCGCCTGGGCATCCTCGGTGCGGCCCTGGGCATGCATGGCGCGCCCCAGCCAGTAGGTCCAGGCCGTCAGCGCCTGCTGGTCGGGCGGCATCGATTCGATGGTGGCGCGTACCGTCTTCCAGTCGCCGCGGCGCAGCGCGATCCGGGTCTTCCACTCGAGCTGGGTTTCGGACAGCGGGGCGCCGGCCGCGCGCTGCCAGTAATCGTAGGCTTCCGGCGCCAGCGTCAGCGACGCCGCCAGCGCAATGTTCGACCAGCCGATCGCACGCTCCTCGGCCGACAGTGTCGACGCATTCTTGTCCAGCGCCACCGTCGCCAGCTTCAGGCTGGTGCGCGCCATGCGGCCGATCGCGACCAGGTAGATTTCGTGCTCGGCGCGCGTGTTGCCGATGCCGCGCGCCATCGCCAGCGCCGGCACGTCGACCGCCTGCGCCGCGCGCGTGTCCGACGCCCCGAGCAGCAGTGCGGTACGGCGCGACGGCCCGGTCGCATGCATCTCGCCGGCCAAGCGCAGCTGGGCCAGCAGGTCGGCCTGGGTAAATTGTCCGGACTGGGCCAGCTGCCCCACCAACGCCCCACAGGCGTCGCCGTACAGCGGCGGATTGTCGAGCAGCGCACGCGCCTCGGCCGCCACCCGCTCGCCCTTGATGGCGCGCGACAGCAGTGCATAGCACTTGACCTGGTAATCGTCTTTCTTGACGAACAGGGGCAGCTCGCGGTCGAAATTCACCCAGTCGCGCTTGCGGCCGAGCTCGAGCAGCCAGTCGTTGCGCATGCGGTCGGCGATGGCGCTGCCTTCGTAGCGCTTCAGGAAATCGAGCACTTCGGCATCGCTGGCGTCGCGCAGGCGCGGTTTGAGCCGATAATAGTCGACATACGAGGGAATCGCGTAGTTCGGCAATCGAGAAGCAAGCCCGGCCGCGCGGTTGGCGTCGCCCTGGCGGGCGGCGTCGCGCAATTGCAGGAAGATGTCGTCCTGTTCGCGGCTGGCATCGTTGGCGACCAGTAGCACGGTGCCGGCAGGCATGGTAGCGCTGGCGGCCGGCATTGCTGCGGCCGGTGCTCCGGCGGCCGGCACTCCGGTGGCCGGCACTCCGGTGGCCGGCACTCCGGTGGCCGGCACTCCGGTGGCGAGCATTCCGGCGGCCGGGGTACCGGTGGCTGGGGCCGAGGTAGCCGGCGCTGTGGTGGGAGCAATCGGCGCTGCGGCCTGGGCCGAGGCAGCGGAGGCAACGACAAAAGAGATCAAGCCCGTGGCGGCAAGACTGGCGCCGGCAAACAGTTTTTGCGGAAACATCAATCCAACTTTCAATTTACGCTTCATATCATCCATGACCGGCGAATCAAGAATACCATGCGGCTCCGACGGCTTGCCAGACTCCAGTGCAAGCGTGGCGGCGGCGGAACACACGACTTCACAGCAAGCGGCCAAGACGGCCTTGCGCAAAGCGCTCAGAGCAGCACGTGGGGCTCTCGATCCAGCAATCAAGGTCCAGTGGGATGGCCATATCGGCGCCCAGGTGCTGGCCTGGTGGCGCCTGCGCCAGGTCGCCGCCATCGGCGTCTACTGGCCGCTGCCCGGCGAACCCGACCTGCGCGCCGCCTACGACGAACTGGCCAGGGCCGGCGTGCAACTGGCGCTGCCGGTCGTCATGGAACGCGGCACCGCCCTCTCCTTCGTCGAATGGACGCCCGGCGAACCGATGATTCCGGACGAGATGGGGGTGCAAGTGCCTGCCGACCTGCGCTTCGTGGCCCGCCCGCCGGCGTTGCTGGTGCCCTGCCTGGGATTCAACGAGGAACACTACCGGCTGGGCTATGGCGGCGGCTATTACGACCGCACGCTGGAGGCGGCACCGCGCCCGCACACGCTCGGCATTGCTTATAGTAACCAGCGCGCCGTGTTCTCGCATGCTGCGCACGATGTGCCGCTGGATGTGATTGTGACGGAAACGACACAGATCACCTGACGCGGCTTACTCGACGCAACGGGCGATCGAATGAAACATGCCCGCGGCCCGGTCGGGCGCGCGGGCATCGGGGGCTTTTGCCGGCCTTGGTTCAGGCTCAGGCCGACTGCAGGCGTTGCCAGATCGCGGTCGTGGCCGCCGCCTGGTTCATGCTGTAGAAGTGCAGGCCCGGCGCGCCGCCGGCGAGCAGGCGTTCGCACAGACTGCTGACCACGTCGAGGCCGAAGGCCTTGATCGAGGCCGCATCGTCGCCGAAGCTGGCCAGCTTGAGGCGGATCCAGCGCGGGATCTCGGCACCGCACATTTCCGAGAAACGCATCAGCTGGGTGTAGTTCGTGATCGGCATGATGCCGGCCACGATCGGCACGTCCACGCCGAGTTTGTGGACGTTGTCGACGAACTGGAAATAGGCGTCCGGATTGTAGAAGTACTGGGTGATCGCCGCGTTGGCGCCGGCCTGCACCTTGCGCGCGAAATTCTGCAGGTCGTCCTGCGGCGATTTCGCCTGTGGGTGCATCTCGGGATAGGCCGCCACTTCGATATGGAACCAGTCGCCGGTTTCAAGACGGATGAACTCGACCAGCTCGCTGGCATAGCGCAGTTCGCCCGCACCGCCGTAACCGCTCGGCAAGTCGCCGCGCAGGGCGACCAGGCGGCGCACGTTCTTCGCCTGGAATTCCTGCAGGATGGCGCGGATCGACGCGCGCGTGGCGCCGACGCAGGACAGGTGCGGCGCACCCTCATGCCCTTCGGCCTGGATCTCGAGGACGGTCGCCAGCGTACCCTGCTGGGTGCTGCCACCGGCGCCGAAGGTCACCGAAAAGTACTTGGGATTGAGCTCGGCCAGCTTTTGGCGCGCCACACGCAGCTTTTCTGCACCCTCGGGGGTCTTGGGCGGGAAAAACTCGATACTGAGATTAGGGGTTTCCATCGTTTTTGAGGAGTAAGGTGGAAAGCGCCCACGAAATCACGCTGTATAGGATCGCCGCCAGGAAGGCCGACCCGAATCCTGTGACATGGAAGCCTGCCACCAAGTGCGATACCAGCCAGAACAGCAGCGCATTGATCACCAGGATGAACAACCCCAGGGACAGCAACGTCACGGGCAGGGTCAGCACGACCAGCACGGGACGGATCAGGGTATTGACCAGGCCCAGCACCAGCGCAGCCACGAGGGCGGCGCCGATGTTGGTCACGGTCACGGAATTCATCAGGTAAGGCAGCGCCATCAGGGCGGCGGCATTGATCAGCCAGGTCAGAAGCAAACGCATGTCGGTGTCTTTCGTGAGGGCGAGCCGGTCCGCGCAAAATGATCGCATTTCACGCGGCGCCAAAGGACCTCGAGAAACCGTAGCGAGCACGCTGTCAGCTTGGTCGAGAAGCGCAGCTGTACAGGCGTACAGCCGGCCCGCCGTAGCGGAGCATCGCAGACCGAGCTGGGAGCGGCGCGGTAGGTTTATCGAGGTCCAACCACAGATCAGTAACGGTAGTGGTCTGGCTTGTACGGACCTGCCTGGCTCACCGAGATGTACGCGGCTTGCTCTTCGGTCAGCGTGGTCAGCTGGGCATTCAGCTTCTTCAGTTGCAGGCGCGCGACCTTTTCGTCCAGGTGCTTCGGCAGCGTGTAGACGCCGACCGGATATTTATCCGTGTTGGCGAACAGCTCGATCTGGGCAATGGTCTGGTTCGCGAACGACGAGCTCATCACGTACGACGGGTGACCGGTACCGCAGCCCAGGTTCACCAGGCGGCCTTCGGCCAGCAGAATGATGCGCTTGCCGTCCGGGAAGATGATGTGGTCGACCTGCGGCTTGATGTTTTCCCACTCGAACTTCTTGAGCGCGGCGACTTCGATCTCGTTGTCGAAGTGGCCGATGTTGCAGACGATCGCCTGGTCCTTCATCTTGAGCATGTGCTGCTCGGTGATGACGTGGTAGTTGCCGGTGCAGGTGACGAAGATGTCGCCGTGCTCGGCCGCGTAATCCATGGTCACGACGCGGTAGCCTTCCATCGCCGCCTGCAGTGCGCAGATCGGGTCGATTTCGGTGACCCAGACCTGGGCCGACAGCGCGCGCATGGCCTGTGCCGAACCCTTGCCGACGTCGCCGTAGCCGGCGATGACCGCGATCTTGCCGGCGATCATGACGTCGGTCGCGCGCTTGATGCCGTCGACCAGCGATTCGCGGCAGCCGTACAGGTTGTCGAACTTCGACTTGGTGACGGAGTCGTTGACGTTGATCGCCGGGAAAGCCAGCTTGCCTTCCTGGTGCATCTGGTACAGGCGGTGCACGCCGGTGGTGGTTTCCTCGGTCACGCCCTTGATTTCCGGCAGGCGCTTCGAGTACCACTGCGGATCACGTGCCAGACGGCCCTTGATCGCATTGAACAGGCAGATTTCTTCTTCCGAACCCGGCTTGTCCAGCACCGAGATGTCCTTTTCGGCACGCACGCCCAGGTGCAGCAGCAGGGTCGCATCGCCGCCGTCGTCCAGGATCATGTTGGCATGGTTGTCGCCCGGCCATTCGAAGATGCGGTGGGTGTATTCCCAGTACTCGTCCAGGGTCTCGCCCTTGATGGCGAACACCGGGGTACCAACCGACGCGATGGCGGCCGCAGCATGGTCCTGGGTCGAGTAGATGTTGCACGAGGCCCAGCGCACTTGCGCGCCGAGGGCTTCCAGCGTGCGGATCAGCACGGCGGTCTGGATGGTCATGTGCAGCGAACCGGCAATGCGCGCGCCCTTCAGCGGCTGGCTGGCGGCAAATTCGTCTTGAATTGCCATCAAGCCCGGCATTTCGGTCTGGGCAATGCGGATTTCCTTCTCGCCCCACGAGGCGAGGCCGATGTCGGCAACGAGGTAATCCTGGGAATTGGTGTCTTTAAGTACGGCGCTCATCACGCGCTCCTTTCAGGTTAAGAAAAAAGGTACGTGAGCGCGGTGTTGATGATCCGAGCCTGGCGAAAGAGAATTCTTTCGTCGCAACGCTCCTCGGAATTCATAAGTTTAACACGGGTGAGTGCGGAAATGGCCCGTTGTGTTGTATTGCTGGTCGATGGGTGTGCTTCTGCCAACGTTGCACGCAATTGAACTGCGTTAGGAACTTGGGTCCCCGCTTTCGCGGGGACGACGTGTCGAGGCAGTCGATTGATGCAAACGTATTTCCAAGCCTGCCACCTCGGAACGTCATCCCCGCGAAGGCGGGGATCCAAGTTACAGGGGTCGATGCTTACGCCAGGCCGGCCTCGGCGCGCAGCAGCGCCGCCTTGTCCGTCCGCTCCCAGGTGAATTCCGGCTCTTCGCGGCCGAAGTGGCCGTAGGCTGCCGATTTCTGGTAGATCGGGCGCAGCAGGTCGAGCATCTGCACGATGCCTTTCGGGCGCAGGTCGAAGTGTTCCATCACCAGTTCGGCGATCTTCTCGTCGGCGATGACGCCGGTGCCTTCGGTATAGACCGTGATGTTGATCGGACGGGCCACGCCGATCGCATAGCTGACCTGCACCTGGCACTGGCGTGCCAGGCCGGCGGCGACCACGTTCTTGGCGACGTAGCGGGCGGCATAGGCGGCCGAGCGGTCGACCTTGGACGGGTCCTTGCCCGAGAAGGCGCCACCACCATGCGGCGCCGCGCCGCCGTAGGTGTCGACGATGATCTTGCGGCCGGTCAGGCCGCAATCACCCTGCGGGCCGCCGATGACGAAGCGGCCGGTCGGGTTGACCAGGTAGCGGGTGTCCTGCAGCCATTCCTTCGGCAGCACCGGCTTGATGATCTCTTCGATCACGGCTTCCTCGATCTGGCTGTGGCTGATTTCCGGTGCGTGCTGGGTCGACAGCACGACGGTGTTCACCGACACCGGGCGGCCGTTCAGGTAGCGCAGCGTGACCTGGGACTTGGCGTCCGGGCGCAGCCACGGCAGGCGGCCATCCTTGCGCAGCTGCGACTGGCGCTCGACCAGGCGGTGTGCGTAATAAATCGCGGCCGGCATCAGCTCCGGGGTTTCGTCGCAGGCATAGCCGAACATCAGGCCCTGGTCGCCCGCGCCCTGGTCGAGGTCGATACCGGCGCCTTCGTCCACGCCCTGGGCGATGTCCGGCGACTGCTTGTCGTAGGCGACCAGCACCGCGCAACCTTTGTAGTCGATGCCGAAGTCGGTATTGTCGTAACCGATGCGCTTGATGGTGTTGCGTGCAACTTGAATATAATCGACGTTCGCATGCGTCGTGATCTCTCCGGCCAGCACCACCAAACCGGTGTTGCACAGGGTTTCAGCAGCCACGCGCGCGGTCGGATCCTGTTCCAGGATCGCGTCGAGGATGGCGTCGGAAATCTGGTCGGCAACTTTGTCCGGATGGCCTTCCGAAACGGATTCGGAAGTGAAGAGATAGTCGTTGGAAGACATGAGGTAAGGCTCCTGATACTGTTTAAATAATTGCCGCAGTACCAATGCCTGCGACGCTTTAGCGATATTTATATTCCGCTTCGCAAGTTGTCATTAACTCCGCGGATCCTGCTCGGCGCGCCAACAAATCCCCAGGGAAAGACGTATTGCCGCAGGCGATACGCTGGTATGGCCAGACGATACAACCCGGCCATGAAGTTTTGTTAGGCGCTCTAAAGTGGTATTTTACGCTCCTTGAAAAATTTTGGTGAGCAAGCCGTCGCTTGTCTACCCTGAATCAATCCATGCTTGTTCTCTTGTTCCGCCTCCTGTCGGTGCTCCCTCTATCTGTGCTACATGCATTGGGAGCGGCGCTCGGCTGGCTGGTTTACCTGATTTCCCCCTCTTACCGTCGTCGCCTGCGCAGCAACCTGGACCGTGCCGGTTATGCCGGCCAACTGCATGCCGCCATCGCCGAATCCGGCAAGGCGATCCTCGAACTGCCGTTTGTATGGTGCGCGCAACAGGATCGCGTTACCCGCCATGTCACGATGGAAAACTGGGAACTGGTCCAGCGCCAGCTCGACAGTGGCAAGGGCATCGTTTTCCTCACCCCGCACCTCGGCTGCTTCGAACTGACCGCGCAACAGGTATCGCTGCGCGTCGAGCTGACCGTGATGTACCGCCCGCCGCGCAAGAGCGCGCTCAAGCCGCTGGTCGAAGGCGCCCGTGCGCGCCAGCACATGCACCTGGCGCCGGCCAACCTGTCCGGCGTGCGCATGCTGGTCAAGGCGCTGCGCGGCGGCCAGCCGGTCGGCGTGCTGCCCGACCAGGTGCCGCAGGAAGGGGAAGGCGTATGGGCGCCCTTCTTCGGGCGCGACGCCTACACCATGACCCTGCCGTCCAAGCTGGCCCAACTGGGCAAGGCCGACATCCTGCTGGTGTATGCCGAGCGCCTGCCGCGCGGACGCGGTTACGCGATCCGCTTCGTGCCCTTCGAAGGCGACCTGCCCGGCAGTGCCGCCGAACAGGCTGCCAGCATCAACCGCGCAATGGAACAATTGATTGCGCGTTGTCCGTCCCAGTATTTCTGGAGCTATAACCGCTACAAGCGTCCGCAGGGCGTCGCAGCACCTGACGCCGAGACCGTCGCATGAAATTCCTGATCGCCCTCCTGTGGCTGCTGCACTGGCTGCCGCTGCCCATCCTCGGCCGTATCGGCAGCGCCGTCGGCACCTTGATGTATTACGCCATCCCAAAGCGCAGGAAAATTGCCTTTACCAATTTGCGCCTGTGCATGCCCGAGCTGAGCGAGGCGCAGCGCAAGGACATCGTGATGCGCCATTTCCAGGGGTATTCGCGCAGCATCCTGGAGCGCTCGCTGATCTGGTGGGCGCCGATCCCGCGCCTGCGCCGCCTGATCCAGATCGAGCCGGCGGTGCCGCAGGCGGACATGGAAAGCGGCCCGACTATCCTGCTGTGCCCGCATTTCGTGTGCCTCGACGTGGCCGGCGTGGCGGCGCGCGTGATGCCGCTGTCGACGATTTATTCGCCGCAGAAGAACAAGGCATTCGACGATCTGTTGCGCTATGGCCGCGAACGTTTCGGTCCGGTGCGCCTGTTCACCCGCGAAGACGGCGTCAAGCCGATCCTGCGCGCGCTGCGCGACGGCGTCCCCTATTTCATGCTGCCGGACATGGATTTCGGCGAGAAGGATGCCGCCTTCGTTCCCTTCTTCGGCATCCCGGCCGCGACGCTGACGGCGCTGGGCCGCCTGGCGGGCGCAACCGGCGCCAAGGTGATTCCGGTCGTGGCGACTTTCTTGCCTGATTACAAAGGGTACCGCGTGGTATTCTATCCGGCCTGGGACAACTACCCGGGCGACGACATGATCGCCGCCACGCGCCGGATGAACGCGTTCATCGAGGAGCGCGTGCGCGAAAACCCGGCCGAATACTTCTGGACGCACAAGCGTTTCAAGACCCGTCCGCCCGGCGAGCCCTCGTTCTACGAATAACCGGCTTTTCACACCATGAAACTGAAATTCACCAAGATGCACGGCGCCGGCAACGACTTCGTCGTGATCGACGCCATCAGCCAGCCGCTCGACTTCGGTCCCGAACAGTGGCGCCGCCTGGCCGACCGCCGTTTCGGCATCGGCGCCGACCAGATCCTGGTGGTCGAGCGCCCGACCCTGCCCGGCTGCGACTTCCGCTACCGCATCTTCAATAATGACGGCGGTGAAGTCGAGCAGTGCGGCAATGGCTCCCGCGCCTTTGTCCGCTTCGTCAGTGAGAAGGGTTTGACGGCCAAGGATGCGATCCGGGTCGAGACCATGGCCGGCATCATCACCCCGCGCCTGGAAGCGGACGGCAGCGTCACCGTGGACATGGGCGCGCCGGTGCTGGAACCGGCCCGGGTCCCGTTCGACGCCGCCGGCCTGGCGGGCGTGCCCCAGGGCCGCGACACGCTGTGGCCGGTCACGGTGCGCCAGGACGGCCAGGACGTACAGGTCCTGCTGTCGGTCGTGTCGATGGGCAATCCGCATGCGGTGCAGGTCGTCGACGACGTCGAGACCGCGCCGGTGCCCGAGACCGGCCCGCAGATCGAGCACCACCCGCGCTTTCCGAAGCGCGTCAACGCCGGCTACCTGCAAGTGCTGGACCGCCACCACGTCAAACTGCGTGTGTACGAGCGCGGTGCCGGCGAAACGCTGGCGTGCGGCACCGGCGCCTGCGCAGCGGTCGTTGCCGGCATCCGCCGCGGTTTGCTCGACTCGCCGGTACGGGTCGATGCGCGCGGTGGCCAGCTCAGCATCAGCTGGGCCGGCGAAGGCGAACCGGTCTACCTGGGCGGCCCGGCCGTCACCGTGTTCGAAGGCGAAATCGACATGTGAAGCCACGCCTGGACGCCGCGCTAGGCGGCCAGGTTGTAATCGGCATCGTTGTCGGTGCCGCTTTCCGGCAGCAGGGTACGCAAGCGGTACAGGCGCTGGCGATAATTGCCTTCCGGCCCGCCCGGCCCGCAGTCGACCTCGTCGAACAGCTGCGTCATGCGGTCGAGCAGCTGGCGCTCCTGCGCCGTTTCCACCAGCACCAGGCGGCGCCGGCTGCGGCCATAGCTGGCGCGGATATCGATCACCAGGCAATGGCCGCGGTCGGCTTGCCGCACATCCAGCAGCAGGGCTTCGGCCCGGCTGAGTCCAAACGCCAGTGCCAGTTCCAGGCGCGCCGCCAGCAGCGGATGGGCCGACAGGTCGCGCCCCACCAGCAAGGAAGCCAGCCCGGGCCACGCATCCGGCAGGCGCGGCGCGATCTTGCGCAAGGCCGCCGCTGCCCGGGAGCATTCCTGGAGGGCCGCCTTCTGCAGCCAGAACACGGCGCGCACATCATTGCTTTCGTTTTCCCGGCGCGCCCGCCAGGCCGCGTTGCCGCATTCAAGCTGGGCGTCGCGGTACCCCATTTCCGCGGCCCGCTCCAGGTACTTCTGCGCTTCCACGACATTGCGCTGTGAAAATTCCGGCTTGATATAGATACGCGACAGGGCGTACCAGGCTTCGGCCAGACCCTGCTCGCCGGCCTGCACCAGCCAGCGCACGGCTTTCTTGAAGTTGGCCGCGCCGCCGCTGCCGGGTATGCGCTTGCCGTCCACCTGCATGCGCGCGTTCCACAGGCCAAGCGAGAACTGGGCATGGCGGTCCTGTTCGGCCGCGGCCAGCTCCCAGAACGTGTGCAATTCGTCGGGCGTGACATCGTGGAGCAAGCCACCCTCGGCCGCCAGGCGGGCGCAGCGCGACAGCAGCACCACCTCGTCCGGGGCGAGGCGGGCGCAGGCACCGTCGCGGGCGGCGTCGGAACCGGCCATGCCGCGTGCCAGCGGCAGCGCGCGCCGCAGGTAGGCGGCATGGTCGCCGGCCCGCCATGCCTGTTCCAGCAGCGCGAACTGGGCCGGGGCGACGCCGCTGTCGGCCGCCTGGCGCAGCCAGCGCTGGCCCGCGGGCGTGACGGTGCCCGGCGTGTCCGGCGGCGGCGCCTGCGCTTCGGTACCGGCCGGCAGCGCCGCCGCGCCATGCTCGCCCGCCAGCAGCCACTGCGCCTGGGAAAAGCCGGCACGGCCGGCATCTTCGAGCGCGCGCAGGGCCTTGGTGCGCTGGGCCTGGCCCACCGGCGCCGTCGGCGCCCCCAGCACCAGCTGGGCATAGACCAGCCCGGCCCGTACGAGTCCGCCATCGTAGGCACGCTCGTACCAGGCAGTGACCGGGTGTGGGCTCTGCTGCGCCAGCTCGAACGGAATATGGTTGCCGATCAGCTGCCACGCTTCTGTACAACCTTGCTGGGCGGCGCGATCCAGCCAGTGCAGGGCCGTAGGCAGGCTCTTCGGCAAGCCGTTGCTGCCGAACAGATACAGACGTCCCAGTGCCAGCTGGGCCTCGGCGCGGCCGGCACGGGCGCCGCGAATGATCGCTAACTCTTCACGATTTGCCATCGCTCATTTTCTGGAAGTAAAAGACGTCTTGGAAATACGCGCAGAAGATGCACGTTGGCGCCCAATGCCCCCACAGGACAGGCAATACGGGCCGCGACGTCGGATGGGCCAGAGTCTAAGGCCGCGTTGGCACGATTCGATTGCAATTCTTCACGGATTTGAGCCTGCACAAATCGCGTTACAAGACAGCAATAATATGATGCCGCATGGAAACTTAAATAATGCTTAGGGTTGTCTGTCTGTACAGGATAAGCCGTTTCGAAAATACAACAGCACAATTGGATTTATTGGCTTTCGACCAAGTGCAACGGTCATAATTGACAAATCCGACATTCTTGACGCATTAAGCATTTAAGGTTCACACATCCGAGTGTTCAGAAACTACAACAAATCTCAATGCTCTCCGGATTCCTGCGATCGACTTTATAAGGAAATAATTAGATGAAAAAATCACTCGTGGCAGTCGCTCTGCTGGGTGGCTTCGCCGCTGTGGCGCAAGCCCAGACCGCTGTTCAGATCTACGGCAACCTGGATGCCGGCCTGGTCAAGCGTACCAACCAGACCGTTGCCATCGGCAAGCGCGCCGCCAACACCCTGGGCTTCAAGGGAACGGAAGACCTGGGCAATGGCCTGAAAGCACTGTTCCAACTGGAAATTCGTTACGAGCCGGACACCGGTACCGTTGAAAACAACAGCCGTCCGCTGTTCCAGGGCCAGAGCCGCGTCGGCCTGCAGGGTGATTTCGGTATGGTCCGCATCGGTCGCGGCCTGACCCCGTTCCAGGAAGTCGTCGGTTCGTTCGAGCCGTTCCACGGCCTGCCGACCCCGGCCGGTTTCTATACCGACATCAGCGTCGCCGGCTTCAACTCGGCACCGCTGGATGGCACCGCGAACGCGGCTACCGGCGCCACCACCGCGAACAGCAACCGTATCTCGAACGCCGTGTTCTACAACACCCCGGTCGTCAACGGTTTCCAGCTGAATGCATCGTGGGCAACCAAGGAAGCCAACGGCGGCCAGCTCACCGGCACCAACGGCGGCGCGAACTACGTGACCGTGGGTGGCGTGGCACCGCAGGGTTCGACCAACCCGTTCTCGGTCGCTGCGACCTACAACAACGGTCCGGCCGCCGCCATGCTGGCTTACGAGCGTAATGCCGTCGAGTCGAAGGTCTGGTCGGGCGCCGGTTCGTTCGCGCTGACCCCGGAACTGAAACTGATGGCGACCTACTCCAAGCAGAACGCCGAACACATCAACCCGGTCCTGTCCGACACCAAGGCATGGCTGATCGGCGCGACCTACGCCATGGGCCCGGGCAAGCTGCTGGCTGGTTACGGCCAGAAGCATCTGGAAAACACCCCGAAGACCAAGCAGTTCTCGCTGGGCTACGAGTACAGCCTGTCGAAGCGTACCTACCTGTACATCGATGCCGCTCGCAAGAAGAACATCGTGAACGTGGGCGGCACCAATATCGGCCAACTGGCGGCGGTTCCGACCGTCAACCACTACGACGTGGGCCTGAACCACTCGTTCTAAGTTGATGCGGGGCACGTCCCCGCCAAAAGCTGATCCGCAAGGGCGGGCCTGGGCAACCAGGTCCGCCCTTGCTGCATCTGGGGCTTGTACGATTTGCACAACGCTGGAGCCGGGTGCCCGGCATTGCCCGGGCAAACGACATCATCCGTGCGCTGTTGCCGCTCCGGGTGCCTGCACTGTTGTCTTGTTGCTTGTTATTGCCGTCCGTCCAACCATGGAGAATGCGATGAACAAGTCCCTGCTGGCCGCGCTCGCCGGCACCTGTCTTTCCACCTGCCTGGCGGCGCCCGCACTGGCCCAGAGCAGCGTCCAGATCTATGGTATTGCCGATGCTGGCGTCATGTGGCAGCGCGGCGGCCGGCTCAAGGTCATCAGCGGCGGCGCCGACGGTTCGCGCCTCGGCTTCAAGGGCAGCGAAGATCTGGGGCGCGGCCTGAAAGCCATCTTCAACCTCGAGGCGCGCATCGAGCTCGATAACGGCACCCAGGTCCCGACCCTGGTCAACGAAAACCAGGGGTTTTACCTGACGCGCAACATGGGCGCCCTGCCCGCCCCCGTGCTGGCGGCCGTGCGCCAGGCACTGCAGCCGCCCGGCGGGCCGGCCGTGAATCCCGAGCGTGCGCTGTTCGACCGCACTGCCATGGTCGGCATGGTCACGCCGCTCGGCGCCGTCCTACTGGGGCGCATGTACACGCCGGGCTACGAAGTATTCGCGGCCGCCGACACCTTCGAGGTCGGCACCGGCGGCACCTGGGGCAGCATCACCGGCGGCACCGGCGGTTTTACCGTGCTGGGGGCCGATATCCGCTCGCAGCGCGCGCTGCAGTACCGCATTGGGCTGCCATCCGGCCTGGGCGGCTCGGTCATGATCGCCGGCAAGGGCTCGGGCTACCTCGGCCTGTACAACAAATTCTGGGGTGCGGCGCTTACCTATAAAGCGCGCGGCTGGGATATCGGCATCGGCCACAACCACGCCTACGACCCGGCCGGGCGGCCCAGCCTGCGCACCACCACCGTGGGCGGTTCGTATACCTGGGGCCAGTGGAAATTCTTCGCCGGCTGGCACGACCAGTACGACCGCAATGCGTCCCTGCTGCCGACGTATATCGCCGGCTGGGATGTGCAGATCGCCCCGCAGCTGGCGCCGCTGGGCGTTGCCACCGCTACCGCCCTGCGCACCGTGTTCGTCAACAACATCACCATCAACAGCCGGCAGGATGCGTTCAGCGTCCAGGCGGGGCTGCAGTACCGCATCGGCGCGGGACGACTCCTGGCCTCGGTCGCGCACCAGCACGATCGCACCTCCTCTGAAAGCGATGCCACGCTGTTTGCGCTCGGCTACAACTACTTTTTATCCAAGCGCACCGACCTGTATGCGGTGGCGTCGTTCATCCGGAACGACAACGAAGCCCAGTACAGTCCGGCAACGGCCGGGGCCCCAGGGGGCTTTACCAAGGCGCCCGGTGACGACGGACGGGCCTTCCAGTTGGGTGTACGCCACCGTTTCTGACGACGCGGTCAACGCGGCGGCGTTTTCCTGCTTTGCGTGCTTGCGGTCGAGTAAAATGAGCGGTCCAACTCTTTCGCACGACCATTCATGACCGCACCACTGGATTCCGCCGCCGTCGCCCAATACCTGGCTGATCATCCGCAATTCTTTGTCGAGCACGCCGGTTTGCTGGGCGAAGTAAAACTGTCAAGCCCGCTAACCGGTCGCGCAGTGTCGCTGCAGGAACGGCAGATGGAAGTAATGCGCGACAAGTACAAGGCACTGGAACTGCGCATGGCCGACCTGCTGCGCCGCGCCGAGGAAAACATGGCGATCGCCAACCGTTTCCATGGCTGGACCCAGGGCCTGCTGCGCGCGGCCACGCCGGCAGCGATGCCGGATGCCGTGGTCCAGGGCCTGATCGAGCATTTCAGCGTGCCGCAAGCCAGCCTGCGCCTGTGGAACCTGGCGCCGGACTATGCCGACGCCCCGTTCGCCGGCGGCGTCAGCGACGACGTGCGCCTGTTCGCCAATAGCTTGCGCGCGCCCTATTGCGGCCCGAACAAGGATTTCGAGGCAGTGCGCTGGCTCGACGATGGTGTCGAGGTCGGATCAAACGTGCGCTCGACGGTGCTGCTGACGTTGCGCGCCGGCGGCAACGCCTTTGGCTTGCTGGTGCTCGGTTCGCCGGAGCCGGATCGCTTCAACGCCACGATGGCGACCGATTTCCTGGTCCACATCGGCGAAACCGCCAGCGCCGCGCTGGCACCGCTGCGGGCCTGATGGACACCCCGGCCATTGACGACCTGGCCGGCCGCTACCTGGCCGAGCTGGCCACCCAGCGCCAGCTCTCCCCGCACACGATCGCCGCCTACCGGCGCGACCTGGCCGAACTGGCCGCCCTGAGCGGGCATACCGACTGGCCGAAGCTCACCCACTTCGATATCCGGCGCTTTGCCGCCAAGCTGCATGCCAAAGGCCAGGGGCCAGGCTCGATCGCGCGCAAGCTGTCCGGCTGGCGCGGCTTCTTCGACTGGCTGTCGCGCCAGGTCGCGCTGGATGCCAACCCGGTCGACGGCATACGCGCGCCGCGCCGCGCCAAGCGCCTGCCGAAAGCACTGGCTGTCGACGATGCTGTGCAACTGATGGAAGGCAAGACGAACGCCGGTCCCGGACATGGCAGCGAACCCTTCGACCTGTGCAACCGCGCGATGTTCGAACTGCTGTACTCGAGCGGCCTGCGGGTGTCGGAACTGGCGGGCCTCGACCTGCACTACGTGGCGCCGCGCGCCGGCGCGCCGGCTTCGCTCGGCTGGCTGGAAGCGGATGGCGCCGAAGTGGTGGTCACCGGCAAGGGCAACAAGATGCGCCGGGTGCCGGTCGGCGGACCGGCGCGCGCGGCGCTCGCGGCCTGGCTGGCGGTACGCCCGCCGGCACGCGACGCTAGCAACGCGCTGTTCCTGTCCGAGCGCGGCACCCGGGTCAGCCCGCGCGTGGTGCAGTCGCGCCTGAAAGTCCACGCCCAGAAAACGGGGGCGCCGGTCCACGTGCACCCGCACGTGCTGCGCCATTCCTTCGCCTCGCACCTGCTGCAATCCTCGGGTGACTTGCGCGCGGTGCAGGAACTGCTGGGCCATGCCAGCATTACCTCGACCCAGATCTATACGGCGCTCGACTTCCAGTACCTCGCGGCCGTATATGACCGCACCCATCCGCGCGCCAAGGCCAAATAAGGCTGGCAGGCTGGCTAACGGGCGGTGCGCTACGACTTGCAGACACGTCGGTGGTGGCATTTCGTAAATTCCGGCATAATCTTCCGATTCTCTGGGGCCCATGGGGCACCTTCATTAGGCAGCGAGATATGGAACTTATTCCCAGCACCATCCTGACCGGCTTCCTCGGCGCCGGCAAAACTACCCTGCTCAACCGCATCCTGCAGGAAGAGCACGGCATGCGCATCGCCGTCATCGAAAACGAATTTGGCCAGGAAAATATCGACAACGAGATCCTGGTGCAGGATGCAAGCGAACAGATCGTCGAGATGAACAACGGCTGCATCTGCTGTACCGTGCGCGGCGACCTGATCGTGGCGCTCACCAACCTGGCGCGCAAGCGCGACGCCGGCGAAATCCAGTTCGACCGCGTGGTCATCGAGACCACCGGCCTGGCCAATCCCGGCCCGGTGGCCCAGACCTTCTTCGTGGACGAGGAAGTCGGTGCCCACTACCTGCTCGACGCGGTGGTCACCGTGGTCGACGCGCGCCATGCGATGGACCAGCTGGACCGCCAGGAAGAAGCGCAGCGCCAGGTCGGATTTGCCGACAAGATCCTGCTGTCCAAGACCGACCTGGTCGATGCCGCCGCACTGGATACGCTGAAGGCACGTATTCGCCGCATCAATCCGCGCGCGCCGATCAGCGTGTCGGATTTTGGCCGCGCCCCGATCAGCGAGGTGCTCGACCTGCGTGGTTTCAACTTGAACGACAAGCTGGAACTCGACCCGGCCTTCCTGACGGCCGACGAAGCCCATGATCATGGCAATGAGCACGACCATGACCACGATCACGTACACACCGAGGCATGTGACCACAGCCACGATCACCACCACGGTCACCACGCCGACGACATCGCAGCCTTCGTGTTCAAGAGCGAGCGTGCCTTCGATCCCGAGCGTCTGGATCAATTCCTCGGCAGCATGGTCCAAGTCTTCGGCCCGAATATGCTGCGCTACAAAGGCGTGCTGTCGATGGCTGGCGCGGACCGCAAGGTGGTATTCCAAGGCGTGCATCAAATCATGGGCAGCGACCTCGGTGCAAAGTGGGCGGATGACGAGGCCCGTGGCAGCAAGATGGTGTTTATTGGTAAAAATTTACCAAAAGATGTGTTTATCCGCGGATTGGAACAGTGTTTGGTATAAACTACTGCGGTTCTGTATTTGCACATTCGGCAGGCGCGGCTTGCAACCGGTTCTGGTTGACTGGCCCGCCATCACGGCAGCCGGCCGGCGCGCACCTTCACCGGTAACCGCTGAGCTAGCTGATAAATGGAAACTCTGTCGTATCAAAGGTAAGTGAAGTCATGACTAAAACAACGAAACCGAATACCGTGGCGCAGCCCGAAGACCGCCTCTTGACGGACGAAGAGATTCGGGCGATGAGCGACGAGGACTACATGAACCCGGCACAGCTGGCGTTCTTCAAGAACCGCCTGCAGGAGCTCGAAAAGGAGCTGCTGAAGAATGCCGGCGAGACGACGGAACACCTGCGCGAAACCGTGCTCGTGCCCGATCCGGCCGACCGCGCCACGATCGAGGAAGAGCACGCGCTCGAACTGCGCACCCGCGACCGTGAACGCAAGCTGCTCAAGAAAGTCCAGCAATCGCTGGCCTCGATCGAGTCCGGCGAATACGGCTGGTGCGAAGAAACCGGCGAGCCGATCGGCATCCCGCGCCTGATCGCGCGTCCGACCGCGACCCTGTCGCTGGAAGCCCAGCAGCGCCGCGAACTGAAGCAGAAGCTGTACGGCGACTGATCGCTCGGCCTGCCTTGCCGCTCCCCGCGCCGCGCGCGGGTGGCGCTCAACGCACCCATGAAAAGCATGCGCCTGCCGCATGCTTTTTTCATTTCCGGCCCTGCGCACGGGTGTACATGTTCACGTAAAAAAGTTTCCCATCGGATACACTAACGCTGGCCTGCCGGATGCTTGACGCAACTCAGGCGTGCGCACCACCCCTGGCGCGCCGCCATGCTACTGTCTCGACCGGCGAAGACAGCAAAGGAACGATGTGGGATTGTTCTCCTTTCTCAAGAAAAAGAGCGATGCGCCGCCAGCGCCGGCGGAGGCACGCCCGCGTCCCGCTGCGGCCAGTCCCAGCACGCGCATGCCCCTCGATACCGAGGCCGAACGCGAGCGCCAGCGCGAGATCGCGCGTGCCACCGCGGCCAAGATCGACGAGATCGAGCTCGAGATGGCGTCCGACATCTTCGACGACGACGCCTGGAGCAGCCCGCGCCGGGCCCCGGCGGCGGTGGCCGCACTGGCCGCCGGCGTCGGCGGCGCAGGGGTCCCGGGTGCCGCCGGCAGCGGCACAGCCGGTATGGCACCGGTCACGCTCCTGGATAGCGGACTGGATACCGATGGCCTGTCCGGACTCGACAGTGCCCTGGGTGCAGCCGCCGCACCCTCCAGCGCGCCGGCGGTCGAGGAAGCGGCGATCCTGTACGCCAACGGCCAGTCCGACGCCGCCGAACAGTCGCTGCGCGCCAGCCTGGCCAGCAGTAGCAATGACCGCATGCCGTGGTGGATGCTGTTCGATCTGTACCAGGCCGGCGCGCGCGAAGAAGCCTTCGACAGCATCGCGATCGATTACGCCAGCCACTTCGAGACCTCGCCGCCGGCCTACCGCGCACTGGCCGGCACTGCCCCAGGGACCGGTGGCGGCCCGGACAGCGCGGCGTTTTCCGGCGTCACCCCGACCGCCAGCCTGAGCGGCTGCCTCGACGCCGGCGCCGGCGCCCGGCTGGCGCGACTACAGGCACCGGCAGCCGCGCCGTCGTCTGCGTCGGGTGCCGCTTCCGCGCCGCCGGTGCGGATCGAATTCAGCGCCGTCACCGGCGCCACGCCGGAAGGCTGTGCGGTGCTGCTGGACACGCTGCAAGCCCTGCGCCGCGCCGGGCGCGAACTGGTGCTGGCCGGGGCCGACCACCTGGTCGGTGTGCTGCGTCCGATGCTGGCGATCGGCGAAGGCACGGCCAGCCAGGCACCCTGGCTGCTGCTGCTCGAACTGCTGCTCCTGATGAACCGCGAAAAGGATTTCGAAGAGACGGCGATGGATTATTGCGTCACCTTCGAAGTGTCTCCGCCCTCGTTCGAGGCGCCGGCGCGGACCGCGCTCAGCATCAGCACCGACGACAGTGCCGGCAGTAACGCCGGCATCGAGGGCGACCGCTTCCTGCTGCCCGCGGTGATCGAAGGCGGCAGCCCGGCCCTGCTGGCTGCCATCGATGCCTATGCCCAGGACCGCGCCCTGCTGGTACTGGACTGTTCGCACCTGGCGCGCATCGACTACGGCGCCGCCGCCATGCTGGTGGCACGGCTGCGTGCGCTTGCCGAGGACGGCGGCGCACACCCGCGCCGGATCGAACTGCGCGACCTGAATCACCTCGTCGCCGCCTTGCTGCGCCTGCTCGGAGCAGGCGAGCCGATCCGCCTGTACACGCACCGCTATTGACACGCGCCAGGGCCGCCATGCGCCCGCTGTCCCGCACTTCATGTTTCTTCTTGTAATTCCACATCGCATCCCCAATTGCGGTGGGCAGATTAATCACGAGGCAAATATGGAACAATTTCACGGCACGACGATCGTCAGCGTAAGGCGCGGCAACCAGGTTGCATTGGGTGGCGATGGACAAGTCACCTTGGGCAACGTCGTCATGAAGGGCTCGGCGCGCAAGGTGCGCAAGCTCTACCAGAACAAGGTGCTGTGCGGCTTTGCCGGCGGCACGGCCGACGCGTTTACCCTGCTCGACCGCTTCGAAGCGAAGCTGGAAAAACACCAGGGCAACCTGCTGCGCGCCTCGGTCGAACTGGCCAAGGACTGGCGCACCGACCGCGTGCTGCGCCGCCTGGAAGCGATGCTGCTGGTGGCCGACCGCGAGAAGACCCTGATCATCACCGGCAACGGCGACGTGCTCGAACCCGAAGACGGCATCGGCGCGATCGGCTCCGGCGGCATCTACGCCCAATCGGCCGCCAAGGCGTTGCAGGAAAACACGGATTTCGCCCCGGCGGACGTGGTCAAGAAAGCACTGACCATCGCCGGCGAGCTGTGCATTTATACGAACATGTCGCACATCATCGAAACGCTCGACTGAGCGCGCGAGCAAAAGGCAAGCAAATGCAAATTAGCAAGATCATGAACATGACTCCCGCCGAAATCGTCTCGGAACTCGACAAGCACGTGGTAGGCCAGGGCAAGGCCAAGCGCGCGGTCTCGATCGCGCTGCGTAACCGCTGGCGCCGCCAGCAGGTCGACGAACCGCTGCGCCACGAAATCACCCCGAAGAATATCCTGATGATCGGCCCGACCGGCGTCGGCAAGACCGAGATCGCGCGCCGCCTGGCGAAGCTGGCCGATGCGCCCTTCATCAAGGTCGAAGCGACCAAGTTCACCGAAGTCGGCTATGTCGGCCGCGACGTCGACACCATCATCCGCGACCTCATCGACATCGGCATCAAGCAGACCCGCGCCAGCGAAATGAAGAAGATGCGCCAGCGTGCCGAGGACGCGGCCGAAGACCGCATCATCGACATCCTGGTGCCGCCGGCGCGCGATTTCGGCTTCAACGTCAGCGCCAGCACCAGCGACTCCAAGGAAGGCGGCGACACCACCCGCCAGACCTTCCGCAAGCGCCTGCGCGAAGGCGCGCTCGACGACAAGGAAGTCGAGATCGACGTCGCCGAGGCAGCGCCGCAGATGGAAATCATGGCGCCGCCGGGCATGGAAGAAATGACAGAACAGATCAAGTCGATGTTCGCCGGCGCCGGTGGCAGCCGCAAGAAGGCGCGCAAGATGACGGTCAAGGAAGCGATGAAGATCCTGATCGACGAGGAAGCCGCCAAGCTCGTCAACGAAGACGAGATGAAGCAGAAGGCGATTGCCAACGTCGAGCAGAACGGCATCGTGTTCCTGGACGAGGTCGACAAGATCGCCACCCGTTCGGAACATGGCGGTCCCGACGTCTCGCGTGCCGGCGTGCAGCGCGACCTGCTGCCACTGGTCGAAGGCACCACGGTGAACACCAAGTACGGCATGATCAAGACCGATCACATCCTGTTCATCGCCTCGGGCGCGTTCCACCTGTCGAAGCCGTCGGACCTGATCCCGGAACTGCAGGGCCGCTTCCCGATCCGCGTCGAACTGGAAGCGCTGTCGGTCGACGATTTCAAGAGCATCCTGACCTCGACCGATGCCAGCCTGACCAAGCAATACGAGGCTTTGCTGGCGACCGAAGGTGTCAAGCTCGAGTTCGCCGAAGACGGCATCCACCGCCTGGCCGAGATCGCCTATTCGGTTAACGAGCGTACCGAGAACATCGGCGCGCGCCGCCTGTACACGGTGATGGAAAAGCTGCTGGAAGAGATCTCGTACTCGGCCACCGACAAGTCGGGCCAGTCCCTGGTCATCGACAGCGCCTACGTGAACGAGCGGCTGGATGCACTGGCGGTCAATGAAGACCTGTCGCGCTACGTATTGTAATTAGCAAGGTATTGAAGGAAAGGAAGCGGCAATGGCGAATAAAGCACTGGCAACCCGACAAAAGATGCGTCTGCGCGCCGTGCCGGCGCCGCTTCCTGCCCTGAAACCGCGCAACCCGTTCGCGGGTTTCGCCAAGGCGCGTGCGGCCGGGGCGCACGTCAAGCCCGAGGCCAGCGAACGACTGGCTGCCAAGCGGGCGCTGAAGAAGGCCAAGCTGGAACCCGAGGACGAATAAGCGCGCAAGCGACATTCTTTGCGGCGCTACTAGACGTGCCTATAGGCAATGTTTTTCGCTTGAACTAGTCTCCCATCTTCTGTACATTCGATGACTTGTAGTAAGCCCACCACGTCATGAATGCACAAATCCCATGAGCTCCCCCGACATGCTGCTGGATGTGCTGCGCGCCGAACTGCGTGCCGCGGGCATCACCTATAAAACCCTGGCCGAGCGTATCGCGATGAGCGAGTCCAGCATCAAACGCATGTTCGGCCAGAAGGACATGACGCTGTCCCGCCTGGCGCAGATCTGCCAGGCGGCCGGCATCGCCATGGAAGACGTGCTGCGCCGTGCGGCCGATGCCCGGCCCCAGGCCGACACGCTGACGCTGGTACAGGAAAACGCGCTGGTCGCCAATCCGCGCCTGCTGCTGGTGGCAATTTGCTGCCTCGGCCACTGGAGCCTGGAGCAAGTCGTCGAAACCTACCGTTTGACGCAAGCCGAATGCATCGGCTTGCTGGTGGAACTCGACCGTCTCGGCGTGATCGAACTGAAACCGCTGAACCGCTACAGCCTGCGCGTCTCGAATGCTTTCCGCTGGTTGCCGGATGGTCCGGTGCAACGCTTTTTCCGCGACAACGTCGTCGGCGATTATTTCAACGGCCGCTTCGATGGTCCCGGCGAAACACTGATGTGCCTGCCGGCGCGGCTGTCACTGGCAAGCGCAGGCGAACTGGCCGAACGCATCCACCAGCTGGCCGGCGAACTGGCGCGCATGCACCGTAATGACCGCCGGCTCCCTCCGCAGGAACGCGATGGCTTTACTTTGCTGGTGGGATTCAGGTCGTGGGAATTTGCGGCGTTCACAGCCTTGCGGCGCTGAGGCTTCCTCAAGCTTGTTCAAAAGCGGTCGGGGCTAGGCGCAGCAGCGAAGACAGTGTGGCCGGCATCCCGGCTCTAGCACGGCAAAGCGCTGCAACAACGCCCTGGCCGCTTTTGAACGCGCTTATTGGGTAGCGGTCGGCACCTGGCCCGGGCTCGCCGTCCCCCGCGTCGGCGGGGCCATCTGCACCGGTGCCGACGGTGCGTTGTTCTGGGCCGGAGCCTGGCCCGACGGCCCGATCTGGCCGCTGCCCGGCATTTGCGAGGACACGGCGCCCGGCGACATTGGCGGCTCGGGCGGTGGGTTGTCGGCCGGGGCCGCACCCGGCGGAATCGCCGTCCCGAGTGCCGGTCCGGCATCGCCGCCGGCCGGGGTCTGCATTCCCTGCGGCGCCATCATCCCATTGTTGACGCCCTGGTTGGCGCCCGCTGCAGCGCCCCCCGCGCCGATCGGCGCCACCGACTTGGTATCGGTGGGCAAATCGATACGCTTCATCACGCCGCCATCGGACAGCATCACATAGCGCGGATAGACTTCGGCCAGCTTGATGCCCGACGCCAGTTCTTTACCCACCCGTAAGGCTTTCGGCGGCGATCCGTCGGCGACGATGATCGCCACGCTGTCGCGCCCGGCGTACACGATGCCGGTCAATTGGTAATTGGTGGCGGTGGCCACCGCCACCTGTCCGCCGAACAGGCTGGCAGCGGCAGTGATGTCCGGATTCGGCGGGGCGCTGTGCGGCACTGCTGCCAGCGGACGCTGCGGCGGCTGGTAGAGCTGCAGGATCCAGTAGGCGAGCGACGCCGCCAGCAGGATCAGGCCGGTCAGGCTCAGAATTAAGGGCAAGCGCTTGTTCATCTATTTCCTTGTCACCGCACCAACTGGTTGATTTCAATAATCGGCATCAGCACCGCCAGCACGATCAGCAGCACGACCAGGCCCATGGCCAGGATCAGCACCGGTTCGAGCAGGCCGGCGATGGTCAGCGTGCGCCGCTCGAGGTCGGCCTGCTGCGAATTCGATGCGCGCTCGAGCATGGCCGGCAGTTCGCCGGTGATCTCGCCGGCGCGGATCATGTGCACCAGCATCGGCGGGAACAGCTTTTGCGCCGACAGCGCGCGCGCCAGGCTGACGCCTTCGCGCACGCTGGCGGTCGCCTGCTCCACCAGTTCCTTCATGGCCACGTTCGACAGCGTGTCGCGGCTGGTTTCCAGGGCGCGCAGGATCGGTACGCCGGAGCCGGTGGTGATGGCCAGCGTGCTGGCGAAGCGCGTCGTGTTCAGGCTGCGCTCGAACTTGCCGTACACCGGCGCCGTCAGCAGCCAGGTATGCCAGCGCCGCTTGAGCACCGGGTTCTGCAATGCCCGGCGCCACGCGAACCACGCTGCAACGACGACCAATGCGACATAGATACCGTAGGCGCGCGTAAAGTTCGATACGCCCAGCATCATGATGGTCAGCACCGGCAGCTTTTGCTTGGTGTTGGCGAACACCGACACGATCTGCGGCACCACATAGGTCAGCAGGAAGATGACGATGGCGAACGCGACCACGGTGACGATGGCCGGATAGGTAAATGCCAGGCGCACCCGCTGCACCAGTGCGTTGCGGCGTTCGATGTAGTCCGCCAGGCGCGAGAGCACGCGCGACAGCTGGCCGATCTGTTCGCCCGACGACACCAGCGCGCGGTAGATCTCGGCGAAGTCACGCGGATGGCGCGCCAGCGCACTGGAAAACGAGGCGCCGCCCATGACTTCGGAGCGGATCGAGGCGATCAGGTCGCGTACGTAGGGACGCTCGGCCTGTTCCAGCAATGCCGTGAACGCCTGCTCGAGCGGCAGGCCCGCTTCCAGCAGGCTGGCCAGCTGGCGCGTGAACAGCGCCAGCTCGACCTGGGACAGGCGCTCGCCGAAGCCGCGCGCCTTGGCCACCCCGCTCTCGTCGAGCTGGGCGCTGATGGCTTCGACCGTGAGCGGCGTCAGGCCCTGCAGGCGCAGGTCGGCGCGCGCGCCGCGCGGGCTATCGGCGTTGAGGACGCCCTTGCGGGTAATGCCGCCGGTGTCGACGGCTTCGTAGCGGAAGGCCGGCATGCGTCAGTCCGCCTTCGTCACGCGCAGCAGTTCGGCTTCGGTCGTGATGCCTTCGCGCACCCAGCGTTCGCCATCCTCGCGCATCGTCTGCATTCCGGACGCGATCGCCGTGTCGCGGATTTCTGCTTCGGACACCCGATTGTGGATCTGCGCACGAATTTTCTCGTTGGTGTCGAGCAGTTCGTAGACACCGACCCGGCCCTGGTAGCCGGTGTGGCCGCAGCGGTCGCAGCCGACCGCATGCCAGGTGCCGCCTTCCTGTTTCTTGCAGTACGGGCACAGCTTGCGGACCAGGCGCTGCGCCATCACGCCCAGCAGCGACGACGACAGCAGGAACGGCTCGATGCCCATGTCGAGCAGGCGGGTCACCGCCGACGGCGCGTCGTTGGTGTGCAGGGTCGCCAGCACCAGGTGGCCGGTGAGCGAGGCCTGCACGGCGATCTGCGCCGTTTCCAAATCTCGGATCTCGCCGATCATGATCACGTCCGGGTCCTGGCGCAGGATCGCGCGCAGGGCCTTGCCGAAGGTCATGTCGATGCGGGCGTTGACCTGGGTCTGGCCGATACCGGTGAGGTCGTATTCGATCGGGTCTTCCACCGTCATGATGTTGGTGGTCGAGGCGTTCAGGCGCGACAGCGCGGCGTACAGGGTGGTCGTCTTGCCGGAGCCAGTCGGGCCGGTTACCAGCACGATGCCGTGCGGCTGGTTGATGAGCTTGTCGAACTTCGGCAGCATCCGCTCGCTCATGCCGAGGTGGCTCAAATCGAGGCGGCCGGCTTCCTTGTCGAGCAGACGCAGCACGGCGCGTTCGCCGTGGCCGGTCGGCAAGGTCGAGACGCGCACGTCGACCGGCTTGCCGCCGATGCGCAGCGTGATGCGGCCATCCTGCGGCAGGCGTTTTTCGGCAATGTCCAATGCCGACATGATCTTGATACGCGAGATCAGCGACGCGTGGATCGCCTTGCGGGGACGCACGATGTCGCGCAGCGCGCCGTCGATGCGGAAGCGCACCACCGACGTTTGCTCGAACGGTTCGATGTGGATATCGGAGGCGCCCTCGCGCAGCGACTGCGTCAGCAGCGCATTGATCATGCGGATGACGGGGGCGTCGTCGGACGATTCGAGCAGGTCTTCGATCGCCGGGACGTCCTGCAGCAGCTTGGTAAGATCGAGGTCGGCATCGAACTCGTCGGCCACCTGGGAGGCGTCGCCGCCTCCGGACTGGTAGGCGGACGCGATCTCGGCCTCGAGGTCGGCGCGTTCCATGCGGCGCAGCGCGATGCGGCCGAAGCGGCGCGAGACTTCCGCGATCGCCGCCGGCTTGGTTGCATTCGACACCAGCACTTCGACGGCTTGCGCCGGGTCGCTGTTGGAACGCGCCAGCACGCCATAGTCACGTGCGAATGCGTAAGGCAACAGGTTGTTCATGGTTCCTCGATTCTGCTTGGTTCTGCTGGTTCTGCTGGATTGCGCTTAGTTTTGCTGGGCCGGACGGTAATCCGACGGCGACGGCTGCGCCGGCCGATAGTCCGGCTGGCCGGGCTGCACCGGCCGGACCGGCTGGCCCGTGCCCGTGCCGGTACCGGTGGCCTGGCCCGGACGCGGCGCGACCGGTGCCGGCGGCGGCATCGTCGCCATCGTGCCGTTGCCGACCGGCGGCTGGCCGTTGGTCAGCGGCGGCAGCACCGGCGTGCCGAGATCGCGCAGCATGATGTTGCCGTCGTTCGGCTGGAGCTCGGCGCCGGCGGCGCGCATGTACTCGTAGCGGTCCATCGAAATGCTGCTGTTCTGTTCCTTGCTGCGCACCACCACCGGACGCAGGAACACCATCAGGTTGCGCTTGGTACGGTTGCGGGTACGGTACTTGAACAGGTTGCCCACCACCGGGAGGCTGGACAGGCCTGGTACCCGCTCTTCGTTGCTGCTCTGGTCGTCCGAGATCAGGCCGCCCAGCACCACGATCTGGCCGTCGTCGGCGATGATGTTGTTTTCGATCGCGCGCACCGTGGTCACGATGCCCGAGGTCGAGGCCACCGAATTGTCGATGCCCGAGTTCTCGTGGTAGATCGCCATCTTGATCGTACCCCCTTCGGAAATTTGCGGGCGCACTTTCAGGAGCAGGCCGATGTCCTTGCGGTCGATGGTCTGGAACGGGTTGCTGGAGCCGCTGGCCGTGGTCGTGAACGAACCGGTCAGAATAGGAATGTTCTGGCCAACCTTGATCGTCGCCAGTTCGTTGTCCAGCGTGATGATGTTCGGGGTCGACAGGATGTTGGTGTCGCCGTCGGTTTCCAGCACGTGCGCGATCGCGCCCAGGCCGAGTGCGCCGTTGATCTGGCGGAACACGCCGACCGACAGCCCGCCCAGGGTCGGGATCGAACTGCCGGTCGTACCGCTGAGGCCGCTTCGGGCGGCCACCGCCAGGTTGACGATGTTGTTGCTGCCGTTGGTGTTGAAGGATTGCAGCGCACCGACGCGGTATTTGCTGGCGTCGTTGCCGGACAGGCCCAGCCACTGCACGCCCAGCTCCGATACCTTGGCGGCATTGACTTCGACCACCAGCGCTTCGATGTAGACCTGGGCGCGGCGCACGTCGAGCTGGTCGATGACGGCGCGCAGGTTGCGGTACAGCGCGTCCGGCGCGGTGATGATCAGGCTGTTGGTCGAGGCGTCGGCCTGGATGAAGCCCGAGCCCTGGCCGCCGCCGGCACCGCCGGCCGTGGCCTGGCTCTGCTGCCCGAAGGTACCGCCGGTGCCGCCGGCACCGATACTGCTCTGCTGCTGGTTGCTGCCGAGGCCGCCGCCCAGGCCGCCGGCGCCGGCACCGCCTGCGCCCGCGGTGCCGGACTGGATCGAGCCACCCGCGGTGCCCTGCTGCTGCACCGCCACCGCCGACGAATCCTGCGACACCACAGCGCGCAGGGTCTGGGCGACCTTGCTGGCGTCGGCATTCTTGAGGTACACCACGTGGATGTTGCCGAGTTCGGCCGTCGGCTGGTCGAGCTTGGCGATCAGGCTCTTGGCCATGCTGGCGCGCCCGGCCGAGGGCGCGCGCACGACCACCGAATTGGTGCGCGCATCGGCCAGCACGGTGACGCGGCCGGAATCGCCGCCGGCACTCGGTTCCAGCAGGCGCGTGACCAGGGTCGCGACGTCGCTGGCGATGCCGTTGCGGATCGGGATCACGTCGAGGTCGGCGGTGGTCGGGCCATCCAGCGCGGCGATGATCTTCGACAGGCGGCGCAGGTTGTCGGCGTAATCGGTGATCACCAGGCTGTTGTTGCCCGGGTCGGCCATGATCGAATTGTTCGGCGAGATCAGCGGCCGCAGCACCGCGGTCAGGTTGGCGGCCGACTCGTGCTGCAGGCGATAGACCTGGGTCGCGATCTGGTCGCCGCGCGCACGCGCGCCGCCCACGCCGACCTGGGTCGGCGAGGATTGCAGCTTGGCTTCGGCTTCCGGCACCACCTTGGCGAAGCCGTCGCCGGTGACCACCGCGTAACCCTGCAGGCGCAGCTGCGACGTCAGCAGCGCGAAGGCCTGGGCCTTGGTGAGCGGGCGTTCCGACACCAGGCTCATCGTGCCCTTGACGCGCGGGTCGACGATGAAGGTCATGCCGGTGTAATGGCCGACCGCCTTGATCACCGATTCCATGTCGGCATTCACGAAGTTGAGCGCCGCGCCGCCGCTCTCCTGGGCCAAGGCGGTCATCGGCGAGATTGCCGAGAGGATGGCGCAGCACAACATGGCGCCCGCTGCGATACGGCGCAAGGCCGGGACTTGCGGATTATTTTTCATTATCTAAACTCGAGTGCGATTATGTTCTTGCCGTTCACCATTCGGCGCTGGCCCAGCAGGTTGAGCAGGTTGCCCAGCGTGTCTTCATATCCTTGGGCCGCTTGAGCTTGTCCCGAAAAGCGCAGGCGGCCATTTTCCAGTGCACCACTACCAGACAACAGAAGGGCGCCGCGGACCGTGCGCAGGGTCAAGTCGGCCTGCTGGCCGCGCCAGTCCATCGCCATCTCGTAGCTGCCCAGCGGCTTGATCGGGCTGATGCGCGATCCCATGTCGCTCATGGACAGCACCGTGCGCCCGCTCACCGCCACTGCCTGCCCCTGGCGCGCGATATCCAGCAGGTTCCAGGACAGCTTGATGGTGCCCGACGGCGCCAGCGTGTTCAGCGGCGCACCCAGGCCGGACAAGCCTTCGGCCGGCAGCAGCAGTTCGCCGGCGCTGACCTGCCACTGCGACCAGCTGCCGCTGATGCGCACTGGCTGCGCCAGCGCCTCGCCGTTGGCGAGGTCCATGCTGACCTGGCCGAACAGCACCAGCGGCGACAGGCGCCAGCTGAAGCGGCCCGGCAGCAGCGGCGTGACCGCCCCGCCCTCGCCCGGCGCGCCACCCACAAAGGCTGAGCCGCGCCACAGCGTACCCTGCGCATCCCCCAGAGTCAAACGGCCGCCGGTCTGGCGCTCGACCATCGGTCCCAGCCATGCGGCCGGCAGGAACGCCAGGATCGTGACGGCCACCGCCAGCGCGGCCAGCACACCCCACAGTACGACCCGCTTCATTGGGCCGCGCCGGTGTTCTGCCGCAGCGTCAGGCTGGCGTCGACCTGGCCGGCCGTGGGTAACGCGGTGACGGTGGCGTCCTGCACCAGCACCCGGTTGGCACGGCGCTGCTCGTCGAGCCAGTTGACCAGGCCGGCGAACGGTACGTTATTCAGCTGCAGCTTGATGTATTCGCCGGTCATCGCCAGCGATTGCGGCTTCAGGCCGCGGCTGTTCAGGCTGGTGTCGACGGCTTCGCGCGTGAGCGGCGGGATCTGGGTCGCGGGCGCGCGCGCCAGCGTGGCGGCTTCCTGGGCCATGGCCTGCAGTTCGGCCGCCTGCTGGCGCAGCTGCGGCAGCTGGCGGCGCAGCATGGCCCGGCCTTCGACCGCGGGATCGACCAGCAACAGGTACAGCACGGCCAGCAGCACGACGGCGCCGCCCACGGCCAGGAAGCGGCGCTCCTGCTCGGTGCGCGCGAGCCAGAGCGCGTTGGCGCGCTCGCGGTACTGGGCGATGGTGGTGGCAAGGCTCATTGCGTGGCTCCTGTACTGCCTGCGGTGTTTCCGGTGCTGCCGGTGCTACGTGCGCCGCTGCGGATGACCCAGGTGCCCGGCGTGGTGGTGTCGAGGGTCAGCGCGCGCGCGGCCAGGGCCGTGCGCAGTTGCGCGATCATGCCGGGGTCGGCCGTTCCTGGTTTGACTTTGACCGACAGCGCGCGTTCGCGGTATTCGATTGATGCAATGCCGGGTTCGCGTCCGGTGGCACGTGCGGCTTCGCCGAACGCCGCCGCCAGGTAAGTGAATTCGTCGGGCGACAGCTCGCCGGTGCCGGCCCGGGCACGCGCCATGTTCTGGCGCATCTGGATCACCGGATCGACCACCGGGTCGCGCGGGTACACCTGGCGGAAGGTCTGGGTCATCGACTGCTGCACGGTGGCGGCTTCGCGCTTCAGGCGCAGCCAGTCGAGATTCAGGCCGATGATGTTGATCGCCAGCGCCAGCAGGATCAGGCGCAGCGGCCAGCGCCAGCGGCGCCAGTCGCGCACCGGGGTGCCGGCCGCGCCGAGGCCGCTGACCAGGTCGAGCGCGGTACTGCGCGAGGCGGCGATCCAGTGTGCCCAGTCGTCGCTCTCGAGCGTGATGCCGGGTCCGGCTTCCTGGGCCAGCACCTGGTATTCGCCGAGCAGGGCGCGCGGCACGTACAGCACCAGCGGGGCGTCGCCGCTGAAGGCGCGCGCGGTCTGCAGCACAACGGCCGGGACCGCTTCAAGGGCCAGGCCGAAACCCTGGAACAGGCCTTGTCTCATGGTCAGCTCGGCGCCGTCGACGGCGGCCGACACGCTGCCAGGCTGCAGCGGCAGGCACAGCTGGGCCGGGATGGCGGCGACCGCGCGCGCGCCCTGGGCCAGCAGCGCGCGCACGATGGCTTCCAGCCAGTCGCGGTCGGCCACGGCGATCGGACGGGTGCCGTCGGGCTGCTCGGGTGCGGCCACCAGCACCGAATCCTCGGGGTCGCCCAGGATGTGTTCCTCGACCAGTGCCGGCAACGCCGCCTTCAGGCGCGCGCCCGTCAGCGGCGGCGCCTGCACCGACAGCAGGGAGACGTCGGCGCCGGCCAGCAGCAGCACGACCCGGCGCGCGGTGCCGACCAGGTCGCCCAGGTTGCGCAGCGGGCCTTCGCCCTGCTGCTCGATGACACCGCCGTCGTTGACGAGGGCGAAGCGGCTCAGCGCATGTTCGCCTTCGGCGCGGGCCGGGTGCCGGATATAGAGTGTAGTCAAACCGTCTCGCTTTCTTGTTAGTTCTCGCGGGTCCACATCACGCGGGTGCCGCCAGCGACCGGCATCGACGGCCGGTAGATCAGCGACTGCGCATCCAGCGCGGCGCGGTCGAGCCGGATGCGGCTGTCGACCAGGAACCAGTCGCTCTTCACGTCCGCCGTATCGCCCCCAATCACGGTACGGTTACCCAATGCAGTCTTGAAATTAGCCATGTCTTTCCACGGCGCCTGCTTGCGCTGGGCCACCAGCGTGTTCGCTTCCGACACCGACATGTTCGAGACCAGCGCCGCCAGCAGCTCCGGCGGTGCCGTATTCACATTCACCGTCGTCAACGTATTGCCGGACGGCAGCACGATCACGAAAGGCCGCAAGCGTTCGATGATGTCCTGCGTTACACCGGGCACGGCCAGCAGATCGTCCACCTGCAGCAGGCTGATCGGCTTGCCGTTGACCGTGCTGCGCCGCGGTGTCGGCGGCGCCCCCTCGGTCGGCACTGCCACCGGCGGCAGCGTAGCGGCCACGTACTCCGCAATCCGGTCGGCCAGCGACTGCTGCATCTGCAGGATGCGCAGCAGGTTCGAAAACAGCGCGACCTGCTCCTGCACCGGCCCGTTCGCATTAGCCAGATTGCGTAAATTGTAACGCGCCGACGCATCCGTGACATTGCCGGACAAGGTTGCATCGAAATTTTCGCCCGCCACCCGCTCGCGCTCAATATATTGGTCGAGCCGGGTTTCTGCCACCGGCAGCGCCCACGCCTGGTCGAGGCTGGTGTAGCCGCCTCTGAACGTGTCCAGGATCAGGGACGTATAGTCGAGCGCGCCGCGCAGGATCCACTTGGTTTGCAGGTGCAATCTCTGGTTTTCCATCGAGCGCACCTGCACCTGCTGCTGCCAGAACAGGCTGGCTACGATCGAAATCGCCAGCGTGGTCAGCAGCAGTGCGGTGATCACCGCGACCCCGCGTTGGCGCCAGCGGCGCCGCGTCAAGCGTGCCGGCATCATGGCTCCCCTATCAGGAAAAATTTGCTCAACGGTACTTCCTGCCCCTGCTGCTGCAAGGCCACCTGCAGGCCGGTTGCTTCCTGCGAGACGCCGGTCACGTTCTGTGCCGTGGTATTGATCGTCGTGACCGCCTGGCGCCAGCCATCGTTCTGCCATACCAGCACCTGCATGCCGGCGACGCCGCCCTGCAGTGCCACGGCGCCACCGGTGTCGGTGTCGCTGGTGGAGGCCTGCCACAAGGCGTCGAGCTCGGCCAGGTCGCGGGTGACGTTCGATTCGCGCCGCACCAGGGTGCCGTTGACGATGCGGTAAGCCACCACCTGCAGGCGCGACGGCTGGTTTTCCGTGAACACCTCGCGCACCATGGTGATGCGGTCGTTGCCGATCAACAGGTAGGGCCGTCCGTTGAGGACCTCGGGACGGGTGATGTGCTCGCAGTCGCTCTGCAGCTGGGCAAAGGCCAGCTGCATGCCGCGCGTGACTTCCATCTGCGTGGTCAGTGAGGAACGGGCGCGCACGATGCTGTCCAGGCCGCGCCAGCCGAGCACGGCGACGATGGCCAGGATGCTGATCGCGACCAGCAGTTCGACCAGGGTGAAGCCGCGCCGGCGGGCCATGCGCCTCATGCCCGCCTCAGCACCACTTGTACCAGCTTGACGATGCGCCGGTTCGGGTTGGCGATGTCGAACACCGACACCTCGACCCGGCGTACACGCGGATTCGGGCTGGAAAAGACCTCTTCCTGGCATACGAGGTGGAGGTCGCCTTGCGGGCAGTCGAAGCTGCGCTTGCCGATCTCCAGGAATTGCCGGCTCAGGCGGATCTGCACCAGGCGGTTCTCGGCCGACCAGGTCGCCATCATCGCCGTGCGCAGGCCGGCGCTGTTCGTGCTCAGGCTGCCGACCGCGCGCAGGCCGGCACCCAGCGCGGTGCCGACGATGACCAGCGCCACCAGCACTTCGAGCAGGGTGAAGCCGCGCTGCCGCGATGGAATACGCAGGTTCATAGGCTCATTCGACCGTGAAATGACCGACGCCGTCGGCCCGGATCGCGACGCGGATGTCGCCGCTGGCCAGGGTCAGCAGGAAGGGTTTGTCGACCGGTTCGCGGCCGAAGGTGATGCGCAATGGATTGGCGGTGCCGGCGCTGCCCGGCTCCAGCAGCAGGGTCAGCGGTGCATTGCTGAAATCGCGCTGGCGCAGCAGGTCGTCGCTGGTGATCGGGTCCCAGCGCGTTTCGTTCCGCACCAGGAAGTGATAGCGCTCGGGCGTGGCTTCGAAGGTGACCGGGCGGTTGCGCACGATCGCCTCGTCGCGCGCCAGCTGCAGCAGCAGGGACAGGCGGCGCGCCTCGTCCTGCAGGTCCTGGCGCGGACTCGGGATGGCGTTGATCGATACCAGTCCCAGCGTGATGCCGATGATGACCATCACGACCATGATTTCCACCAGGGTGAAACCGCCGGCCGGCGCACCTTTCCGGCGCAATAGCCCGCGCGCGCGCGTGGTCATCGGGATAAGCGCTCCTTACTCGCTCACTTATTTATTGTCCCAGGAACCGACGTCGGCATCTTCGCCGGTGCCGCCCGGCTGGCCATCGGCGCCCAGCGACATGATCTCGACTTCGCCGCCATGGATACCCGGCGACAGGTATTGGTAGGCATTGCCCCACGGGTCTTTCGGCAGGCGTTCGACGTAGCCGCCTTCCTTCCAGCCGTTGGCGGCTGGACCGGTGGTCGGCTTCTGGATCAGCGCCTGCAGGCCCTGCTCGGTGGTCGGGTAGCGCTGGTTGTCGAGCTTGTACAGTTTCAGGGCCGACATCAGGGTCGAGATGTCGACGCGGGCGGCAGTCACGCGCGACTCGCCGGTACGGCCCAGCAGCTTGGGCACGACCAGGGCGCCGAGGATGCCGATGATGACCACGACCACCATGATCTCGACGAGGGTGAAGCCGCGCTGGCGGCGCTGGCCCTTCAGGCGTTGTGAAACATTTTGCATATGGCTCAATCTATGGATAAGAGTCGGTAAAAACGATCTAGTATAAGTCGGTTTGACTGGCAAAGACCACCTTACAAGCTTTTCCAATTGTAAGGCAGGCGCTCATGAATGCCACCTTTATCGGTCGCTGGGCGGAGCGGCACGGCCCGCGCACACCGGACAGGCGGGATTACGCGCCACCCTCACCTCGCTCCATTCCATGGCCCGGCCATCCAGCATCTGCAGGCGCCCGGCCAGCGACGGCGCGATGCCGACCACCAGCTTCAGCGCTTCGGCAGCCTGCACGGCGCCGACGACCCCGACCAGGGGTGCGAATACGCCCATCGTGCTGCAGGCAACGTCTTCGAAACGGCTGTCCGGCGGGAACAGGCAAGCATAGCAGGGCGAAGCCGGATCGCGCATGTCATAGACCGACAGTTGGCCATCGAAGCGGATCACGGCGCCGGCCACCAGCGGCACCCCGGCGGCGACGCAGGCGCGGTTGACCGCATGGCGGGTCGCGAAATTGTCGCTGCAGTCGAGTACGACAGTGGCACTGGCCACGAGTTCCGCCAAGCGGACCGGCCCCACGCGTTCGCGCAAGGCCACGACGGTGATGTCGGGATTGATCTGCAATAGGGCTTCGCGGCCGGACTCGACCTTCGGCTGGCCGACGCGCGCCGTCGTGTGCATCACCTGGCGCTGCAGGTTGGTCAGATCGACCGTGTCGTCGTCGACCAGCGTGATGCGGCCGAGGCCGCTGGCGGCCAGGTACATGGCAGCCGGCGAGCCGAGGCCGCCGGCGCCGATGACCAGCGCATGCGCGTCGAGAATGCGCTGCTGGCCTTCGATGCCGATCTCGTCGAGCAGGATATGGCGCGAATAGCGCAGCAGTTGCTGGTCGTGCATTATTTTTTCGGCGCGCCCTTGAGCTCGGGCGGTTTCTGCTCTTCGCCCGGCAACTGGGCCGGCGCCGCCTTGTCGCTGTCCGCATCCACTTTTGCCAGGCGCACCGGCAAGCCCTTGAAGTGGTTGATGGCTTGGGCCAGCTGGAAATCGTCCTTGCCGCCGAACTCGAGCGGCTTGGCATTCTTCAGCAGGGCCAGCGCGCGCTGCTCTTCTTCCAGCTCGTCGCGCCGCGCTTTCGCCTTGGCGGCGGAGGCCGCGGCGGCTACCGCGACCGCCTTGTCGCCCTCGTTGACCAGATGATGGTCGAGGTCGGCTTCGCGTACCTGCATCGCGTTCAGGCCGTCGCCTTCCGCGGTCTCGTCGACTTTCAGGTCGGGCACGATGCCGAGCGCCTGGATCGAGCGGCCCTTCGGCGTGTAGTAGCGCGCCGTGGTCAGCTTGACGGCGGTGTCTTCGGTCAGCTGGCGCAGCGTCTGTACCGAGCCCTTGCCGAAGGTCTGGCTGCCCAGCACGATGGCGCGCTTGTAATCCTGCAGCGCGCCGGCCACGATTTCCGAGGCCGAGGCCGAGCCGGTGTTCACCAGCACCACCATCGGCACGGTTTTCAGGGCGGCCGGCAATTTCGAGAGCGGATCCGCGCCCGGCTTCATCGCATAGAACTCGCGCCGGCCGTAGAAGGTCGCGTTCGATTCGGCCAGCTGGCCCTTGGTCGACACGATGACTTCGTTCTGCGGCAGGAAGGCGGCGGAGACGCCGATCGCGCTCGGCAGCAGGCCGCCCGGATCGTTGCGCAGGTCCAGCACCAGGCCTTTGATGGCCGGGTTCTGGGCATACAGCTCCTTGATCTTGGCGGCCAGCTCGTCCACGGTCTCTTCCTGGAACTGGCTAATGCGCAGCCAGGCGTAGCCCGGCTCGACGATCTTGCCCTTGACGCTGGCGACCTTGATTTCCTGGCGCTCGACCGGCACTACCCAGGGCGCGTCGGCGCCGCGGCGGGCGATGGTCAGCATCACCTTGCTGTGCGCCTCGCCGCGCATGCGCTTGATGGCGTCGTCCAGCGACAGGCCCTTGACCGGCACGTTGTCGATACGGGTGATCAGGTCGCCGGCCTTGATGCCGGCGCGGTAGGCGGGCGTGTCCTCGATCGGGGTCACGATCTTGACGTAGCCGTCTTCCATCGCGACTTCGACACCGACGCCGACGAACTTGCCCTCGACCTCTTCCTGCATCTCGGCGAAGTCCTTCTGGTCGAGGTAGACCGAGTGCGGATCGAGCGAGGCGACCATGCCGGCGATGGCATCCGACAGCAGCTTCTTGTCGTCGACCTTTTCGACGTAGTCGCTCTTGATCAGGCCGTACACGTCGGCCAGCTGGCGCAGTTCGTCCAGCGGCAGCGGCGATTCCGCAGCCTTTTGCGCGAACGCCGAGAACTGCGCGGTGGCAGCCACGCCGGCGACCATGCCGATGCCGATCAGGCCAAGGTTCTTGAGTTTGTTACCCATGTGCTTCCTAGATCCTAGAAATTGACCCAGCCGGCCGGGTCGATCGGCTTGCCCAGATGCCTGAGCTCGAAGTATAGCCCCGATTCCTCGTTGCCGCCGGTATTCCCGGCACTGGCGATGACGTCGCCCGCCTTCACAGTATCGCCTTCGTGCTTGAGCAGCGTCTCATTGAAACCGTAGATCGACAGGTATTCGCCGCCATGGTTGATGATGATCACATTGCCCCAGCCGCGCATGCCGCGCGCGTAGGCGATCCGGCCGGGCGCAACCGCGCGCACGTCGGTGCCTTGCGGCGCCTTGACGAACACGCCGCGCCAGGCCGGGCCGTCGGCGCGCTTGGTGCCGAAGCGGGCGGCGACGCGGCCGGCGACCGGCGCCGGCATGCGGCCGCGCAGGCTTTCGAAGGCACCGCTCGGCAGGTTCGAGGCCAGCGCGGTATCGGCGCGGCGCGGCGGCGGCGCTTTCTCTTCCGGCGCCGGCTCGGCGGCCACCTTCGGCTCTTCCGGCACCGGCAGCGGTTTCGCCGGCTTGCCGGTCCTGGCTGCTTCGCGGGCCAGGCGTTCACGCTCTGCCTGCAGCGCCTTGGCACGCGCCAGCGCGCGCGCCTTGGCTTCGGCAGCGGCCTTGGCGCGCGCCTCGGCCAAGGCCTGCTGGCGCTTGCGCTCGGCGGCGGCGGCGATTTCCTGTTCGCGGATGATGCGGGTCAGCTCGTCGACCAGGCCGCTCATGCGCTGTTCGTCGCGCTCCAGGCTGCTGGCCTGCTTGCGCTGGTTGACCAGCTTGCTCGACAGGTTGGCCAGCAGGGTGGCGCGTTTCGCCTTTTCCTTTTCCAGCAGCGCCTTCTGGTCGCGCTGCTCGCCGGCGATCTCTTCGAGTTCATCCTTGGCATTCTGGGTCGAGGCGTGGTTGGCCTCGACCGCCGCCAGGTTGCCGCGCAGCGAAGTCAACAGCTTGGCCTGGGCTTGCGATACGTAGGCCATCATTTGCAGGTCGCGGTTGATCCGGTTCGGGTTGTCGCCCGACAGCAGCAGCTTGATGCGGTCTTCATTGCCCGCAACGTAATGTTCTCGCAGCATCTTGGTGAGTTGCTGCTTCTGGGAGGCGATGGTCTTGGCCAGACGCTCCTGTTCGTTGGCCAGGTTGTTCAGCTTGGCATTGGTCGCAGCCTGTTCTTCGGCCAGTTCGCGCAGCGCGCGGGTGGCATTCGAGATTTTTTCTTCGGATGCGGACAGCTCGTCGGCCGCGTCTTCCTTTTCGCTCTCGGTGCGGCTGATGTCCTTCTTCAGCGCGCCGAGTTTTTGCTGGATGGCGGCACGCGAGGCTTCGGCGGCGGCCTTCTGCTTGCTGCGCTCGGTTTGACGCGGCGCAGCCTGCACCGGCCCGAAGGCCAGCGCGCACGCCAACAAGCCGCACAGCAGCTTGCCGGCGGCGGATCGTGATACGGAGAAGCGCAAGACTTACTTCGCCTTCCCTTGGTTGGCCACGGCAGCCATCTTGGCGGCGATCGCGTCCTGGTCGCCCAGGTAGTAATGGCGGATCGGCTTCAGGTCGGCATCGAGCTCGTACACCAGCGGGGTGCCGTTCGGGATGTTGAGGCCGACGATGTCGGCGTCGCTGATGTTGTCCAGCATCTTGATCAGCGCGCGCAGGCTGTTGCCGTGGGCCGAGATCAGGATTTTCTTGCCGGCGCGGATGGCCGGGGCGATTTCCTCGTCCCAGGCCGGCATCACGCGCGCCACGGTGTCCTTCAGGCATTCGGTCAGGGGGATGCTTGCACGGTCGAGGCCGGCGTAGCGCGGATCGGCGAACGAGGTGCGCTCGTCGCTCTCTTCCAGTGCCGGCGGCGGGGTGTCGTAGCTGCGGCGCCAGACCAGCACCTGCTCGTCGCCGAACTTGGCGGCGGTCTCGGCTTTGTCCAGGCCCTGCAGGGCGCCGTAGTGACGCTCGTTCAGGCGCCAGTCGTTCTTCACCGGCAGCCAGATCATGTCCATTTCGTCCATGGCCAGCCACAGGGTGCGGATTGCACGCGTCAATACCGAGGTGTACGCCAGGTCGAAGGTGAAGCCGGCCTCGCGCAGCTGGCGGCCCGCGGTTTTCGCCTCTTCGATACCCTTGGCGGTGAGATCGACGTCGGTCCAGCCGGTGAAACGGTTTTCCAGATTCCAGGTGGACTCGCCGTGGCGCATGAATACGATTTTGTACATAAGCTCTTACTTAAAGAAAGTTCATAGAAAAATGGTTGGCAACTTCTATTTTATAATGCGCGGATTCAGTTCAACCAACGGAACATTCGTGAATTTCATCCTTGACCATCTTCCCACCGTTGCGGTCGCCGTGATTTCCGGCGCTGCCCTGCTCTGGACGTCGCTGACGCCGCGCGGCCGCCTGGCCTCGACCATGCAGGTTACCCAGATGATCAACCGCGGCAAGACCACCGCCGTGATCGATGTGCGCACTGCCGACGAGTTTGCCGCCGGCCACCTGCGCGACGCGAAAAACATTCCGCTGGCAGACTTGGGCGCTCGTGTCGGCGAACTCGACAAGGCCAAAATCAAGACCGTGATCGTGGTCGACCAGAACGGCAGCCGCGCCGCCAAGGCCGAGCGCCTGTTGAAAACGGCAGGGTTTGCAGATATCTATAGCCTGGAAGGCGGTATCGCAGCCTGGACGGCTGCCGGCCTGCCCGTGACCAAATAACATCGAAAGGAATTACCATGACAGCCCACGTCGTTCTCTATCACACCGCCAGCTGCCCGTATTGCGTGCGCGCCGAGCGCCTGCTCGAAGCCAAGGGCGTCACCGAGATCGAACGCATCCGCGTCGACCTCGACCCGGAACAGCGCGTCATCATGATGCAGCGCACCGGCCGCCGCACCGTGCCGCAAATCTACGTGGGCGACACCCACGTCGGCGGCTTCGACGACCTGTATGCGCTCGACCAGGCCGGCCGCCTGGAGCCCCTGCTGAAGGGCGAAGCGGCCTGATGGCATAAGGGAACGGGCCACCGCCGGGACGCTTTTCGTGGGCCTCGGCGCGCGCGGCAGTAGTCTGCCTGTCTGGGCGGAAGTTGTCTGACAATGGCTACTGCAACCTAATTGGTTTTGATACAATTGCCGACGCTTTGATCCACGCATCCGAGCATCCGGGATAGCGACAGCTGTTCTTCTTACAATTAAACGAAAGCGTTCCATGGCTGACGAAAACCTGCAACCCGTATTCCAAATCCAGCGTATTTACCTGAAGGATCTGTCGCTGGAACAACCGAATTCCCCGGCGATCTTCCTCGAGCAGGAAGCCCCGACCATCGAGGTCTCGCTGGACGTCGGCGCCGAAGCGATTGCCGATGGCATCTACGAATCGACCGTGACCATCACCGTGACCGCCAAGGTCAAGGACAAGGTCGCTTTCCTGGTCGAAGGCAAGCAGGGTGGTATCTTCGAAGCCCGCAACATCCCGGCTGACCAGATGGATCCGCTGCTGGGCATCGGCTGCCCGAACATCATCTATCCTTACCTGCGCAGCAACATCGCCGACGTGATCACCCGTGCCGGCTTCCCGCCGGTCCACCTGGCCGAGATCAACTTCGAGGTGTTCTACCAGCAGCGCAGCCAGGCCCTGGCCGAGCAGGCAGCAACCGCCGGCACCCCGATCGGCAACCAGTAATACCGTCGTATCGTTGTAGATGTCTCGTTGTAGATATCGATTGGGTGCCAATTGCGTTCCCTGAGGAACGTAATTGGCACCCAGCTTACCTTTCCTGCCTTTCGGCGTCTTCCGTCTTCCCAAAGGCCCGCATGCCGTCCATCCGCAAGCGCTTTCCCCCCCGCCTCATCCTCGGCAGCTGTCTGCTGCTGGCGTCGTTCGCCGCCAGTGCCTTCGACTTCAAGAGCGTCGGCGCACGTTCCGTGATCCTTTACGATGCCCCCTCAAGCAAGGGCAGCAAACTGTTCGTCGCCCCCAGCGGCATGCCGGTCGAAGTCGTGCTCAGCTACGGTGACTGGGTCAAGGTGCGCGATGCCGCCGGCGACATGGCCTGGACCGAAATCAAAGGCTTGTCCGCCAAGCGCAACGTGATCGTCAAGGTTGCTTCCGCCAAGGTGCGGGCGACGCCCGACGATGCGGCGCCGGTCGTCATGACGGCCGACAAGAATGTCTTGCTCGAACTGGTCGATCCGGAAGCCGGTCCGTGGGTGCGCGTGCGCCACCGGGACGGCGTCAGCGGCTACGTCAGGGCGTCCGACGTCTGGGGTATCTGATGAGCATGCACGATAAACCAGCACAGAACATTACCGTCCTCGGCGCCGGTGCCTGGGGCACGGCGGTCGCGATCGCGCTGGCCGCACGCCACGACGTGCTGCTGTGGGGACGCAACCCGGCGCAGATGGCACGCAGCGCCGCGGCGCGCGAGAATACCGATTACCTGCCCGGTTTCCCGTTTCCAGAAGGTTTGCAGGTCAGCGCCGATTTCGAAGCCGCGATTGCCCACGTCACGGATGCGGCATCCTCCTCCGACGCCACGCCGCTGCTGATCGCCGCCTGTCCGGTGGCCGGCCTGCGCCCGCTGCTGCAGGCGCTGAAGGGGCGTCCGATCCCCAACATCGTCTGGCTCTGCAAAGGTTTTGAATACGACACCGGCCTGTTGCCGCACCAGGTCGTGCATGAAGTGCTGGGCGACGACGTGGCCGGCGCGGCCTTGTCCGGCCCTTCGTTCGCCCAGGAAGTGGCACGCGGACTGCCGTGCGCGCTGACCGTGGCCTCGGCCTCGGCGGCACTGCGCGAACGCGTGGTCAGCCTGGTGCATGGCGGCAATATGCGCGTGTATGCCTGCGACGACATGGTCGGCGTGGAAGTCGGCGGCGCCGTCAAAAATATCCTGGCAATCGCCACCGGCGCGGCCGACGGCCTCGGTCTCGGCCTGAATGCGCGCGCGGCACTGATCACGCGCGGCCTGGCCGAGATCACCCGGCTGGGCACGGCACTGGGCGGGCATGCCGGCACCTTCATGGGCCTGACCGGGATGGGCGACCTGATCCTGACCTGCACCGGGGATTTGTCGCGCAACCGCCGCGTCGGGCTGGCGCTGGCCGAAGGCAAGCAGCTGGACACCATCGTGCGCGAGCTGGGGCACGTGGCGGAAGGCGTGCCGTGTGCCAAGGCGGTGCGCGAACTGGCGCGCCGGATGGGCGTCGACATGCCGATCACGAATGCGGTGGCGGGCGTGTTATTCGACGGGATTCCGGCGGCCGAGATGGCCGGGCAGCTGCTGGCGCGGGATCCGCGCAATGAATTGGCGTAAGGTTCGCGTCGGATCAAACCTGGTTAGACGCGTGGGCGGCACTGACGCAAACACCATGCGGATTGCGCGGTAGCGCCGCCCACCCTACCTCACGCGCTCGTGGTACGCGACGTCGGGCCGCCGCTATTGTCGCCCGGGTGCAGCAGGATGGTCATCAAGCCCACCGCGTCCTGGTTGGCGCTGATCGCGTGCGGTTCGCCGCCGGCCAGGTAGACCATGTCATTCGGCTTCAGGATCGTGCTGCGGCCGTGGGCCTGGAACACGATCTCGCCTTCCAGGCACAACAAGGTCATTTCGCCCTCGACCCAGTGTTCCGGCATGGGCTTATCCTTCGGCAGCACCAGCCGGATCAATTCCATGTGATCGGTCTTGATCAACGCGATCGACGTGAAGTTGGCGATGTCGTCTTCGCCGCGCTGTAGTGCGATCCGTTCACCCGATACTGCATGTTGCAAGGCCATGTTTCTCTCCAATCATTACTCGTCGTAAGTTTGCGGTACCCCGCGCAGCCAGTTCACCAGCGCGGTGGCATCCTTGAATCCCTGCGCGAGCTGGGGCACCAGTTTGTCCGGCGCATTGATGTCCAGCTCCGTTTCGATCCAGACAAAATAGCTTTTGAGCTTCAGGTAGTCGACCAACGGATGGTTCGGATCGAAACCTTTCGGAGGACGTTGCAGCTTGTCTTCCGGATTCAGGTCGCCATAGGTCTCGCGCAAATGTTTATTCTTCAACATTTTCGAGAAACCTGTCGCATCGTTGACCACGTGTTCGCGGATCGCCTTCAGGCGCGCCGCCGGCGGCAGGTATTCGCCGGCGCCGAACAGCAGGGTCCCGTTGGCTTCGATGTGGAAATAATAGGTCGGGCCGCCGCCTTCGCTCGGACGCCGTTTATTCCCCGGCGCGATACCGGCCGAAAAATGGTTTTTATACGGCGTCTTGTCGTTCGAAAAGCGGGTATCGCGCTGGAAGCGGAACATCGCCTTTTTCGGATCGCAGGCCGCAATCTGGCGGTCGAACTTGGCGATTTCCCGGATCAGTTCGGTCAATACTTCCACGAACTCGGCCCGCAGGATGTCGTAGCGGGGCTTGTTCATGATGAACCAGGGGCGCGTATTATTGTCCTTGAGTTCGGTCAGGAATTGCGTCAGGTCACGCAGGTGCATGGAGGTTCCGGTAACAGGTTATAAAAGAAGCGGGGCATCACGGTGCCTGGCGCGGCCGGCGCCCGACCGTCACCGCCAGCGTCGTTTCGCGGTTCTTGCGCATCACGGTCATCGGCGCCTGTTCTCCGGGCGGCAGTTCGGCGATCAGGTTCATCATGTCATTGGTGTTGCCGACCTTGCGGCCCTTCACCGCCAGCAGGATGTCGCCCGGACGGATGCCGGCGCGGTCGGCCGGCCCGCCACGCACGACCCCGGCGATGATGGCGCCGCTATCGCGGCCGAGGCCGAAATTGCCGGCCAATTCCGGCGTGATGTCCTGGGATTCGATGCCGATCCAGCCGCGCACCACCTGGCCGTGCTTGACGATCGAGTCCAGTACCGTCTTCGCGGTCGACACCGGAATCGCGAACCCGATGCCGACCGAGCCGCCGGTCTGCGAATAGATCGCCGAATTGATGCCGAGCAGGTTGCCGCGGCTGTCGACCAGCGCCCCGCCCGAGTTGCCGAAGTTGATGGCGGCGTCGGTCTGGATGAAATTCTCGAAGTGGTTGATGTGCAGGTTGTTGCGGCCCAGCGCCGAGATGATGCCCAGGGTGACGGTCTGGCCGACCCCGAACGGGTTGCCGATCGCCAGCACGACATCCCCTACTCTCGCCTTGTCCGGTTCGCCGAGCACGATCACCGGCAGGTTTTTCTCTTTGATGCGGATCACGGCCAGGTCGGTTTCCGGATCGGTGCCGACCACGCTGGCCTCGGCCTTCCTGCCGTCGGCCAGGCCGACCTCGATCTCGTCGGCGCCCTCGACCACGTGGTTGTTGGTCAGGATGTAGCCCTCGGCACTGACGATCACGCCCGAACCGAGGCTGGCCATCTGTTCCTGCGGCGGCATCTTGTCGCCGAAAAAACGTTTAAAAAATGGATCTTTCAGTAGCGGATGCGTCTCGCGCAGCGCCTTGCTGGTGAGAATGTTGACCACCGCCGGCATCGCCCTGCCGGCCGCGTCGCGGTAGCTGTTTGGCGCACCGCCGCCCGGCGCCTGCAGCACCGGGATCGCGCGGCCCGGCGTGCCGATCCCGACCTGGGCCGGCGCCCGCTCGAGCGGATCGCCGCCCGGCCACGCCAGACGCATCACCGCGATCACTGCATACACGCCGAGCGCGATGGTGACGGTTTGCGCAAACAGGAGCCAGTAGCGGCGCATGGCGTGAGCCTGGATCTATTTTTTCAGCGAGTCGCGGATTTCGCGCAGCAACAGGATGTCTTCCGGCGGCGCCGACGGCACAGCCGGCTTGTCCTCGTCCGGATGATGGAAGGAGTTGCGCAGGCGGTTCATCAGACGCACCATCTGGAAGATCACGAAGGCCAGGATCAGGAAGTTCAGCAGGATGGTGAGAAAGTTACCGTAGGCCAGTACGGCACCGGCCTTTTTCGCTTCGGCCAGCGGCAAGCCATAGGCCTGGTGGTTCAGCGGAATATAGTAACTGGCGAAATCGAGGCCGCCGAACAGCTTGCCGATCGGCGGCATGATGACGTCTTGTACCAGCGAATCGACGATGCGGCCGAAGGCGCCGCCGATGATCACGCCGACCGCCAGGTCAACCACGTTGCCCTTGATCGCGAATTTCCTGAATTCTTCCAGCATGGCCATCCGGCGCCCTCCTTGTTCTTTGATTATCTCGTGGCGATGATACAGGAAGGTGCGCCAACCCGACCGCAGCGGTGGATGCGCAACGCGCATTGCAGAGTTCGCCGCCGGAACGTTTTTTCTTTAATTTGCAAAACTGTTCACATATAATCGATTGTTGCAATATTGGCTTTTACTGTATTGCAATGCATTGCAGTGCAACATTTCGCATTTGACGAATGGAGTTGGTATGAGTAATGAGAAGCAGGTCGATTCAGGCCGGCGAGGCTTGCTCGTGGCTACATGCGCGGCGGGTGGTGTCGTCGGTATTTCAACGGCCGGAGTTCTGGTCAGTACCCTTCAACCTTCCGAACGCGCCAAAGCGGCCGGTGCTCCAGTCGAGGTCGATATCTCGGACGTCAAACCCGGCGAAATGAAAGTGGCCGAATGGCGCGGCAAGCCGGTATGGATCCTGCGCCGCACACCCGAGATGCTGGCCAGCCTGAAGAAGAACGACAGCCTGGTCGCCGATCCTGGATCCGACAAGAGCTACCAGATCGATATGCCCGGCTACGCAAAGAACGAGTTCCGCGCGTATGAAAAACACAGCGACGTGCTGGTGGTCGTCGGCATCTGCTCGCACCTGGGCTGCTCGCCCTCGTCGCGCTTCCAGGAAGGCCCGCAGCCGAACCTGCCTGACGACTGGCACGGCGGTTTCCTGTGCCCCTGCCATGGCTCCACCTTCGACCTCTCCGGCCGCGTGTTCAAGAATAAGCCGGCACCGGTCAACCTCGATGTCCCCCCGTACATGTATCTGACCGATAACAGGATCGTGATCGGCAAAGACGAGAAAGGCGAGGCATAAGATGGGCGCTGCATTCAAGGAAACCAAGCTCCCGGCCGACGCGCCGAAGAGCCAGAAGGCCCTGGCCTGGGTCGACGACCGCTTTCCGCTGTCGAAGTTGTGGCAGGAACAATGGGGCCGCTACTACGCACCGAAGAATTTCAACGTCTGGTACATCTTCGGCTCGCTGGCGATGCTGGTGCTGGTGATCCAGATCGTTACCGGCATCTTCCTGACCATGCACTACAAGCCGGATTCCAACCTGGCGTTCGGCTCGGTCGAATACATCATGAAAGAAGTCCCCTGGGGCTGGCTGGTGCGCTACATGCATTCGACCGGCGCCTCGGCCTTCTTCATCGTGGTCTACCTGCACATGACGCGGGCGCTGATGTACGGCTCCTACCGCAAGCCGCGCGAACTGATCTGGCTGTTCGGCTTCGCCACCTTCCTGTGCCTGATGGCCGAAGCCTTCTTCGGCTACCTGCTGCCCTGGGGCCAGATGTCGTACTGGGGCGCGCAAGTCATCGTCAACCTGTTCAGCGCCATTCCCGTCATAGGCCAGGACCTGTCGCTATGGATCCGCGGCGACTACGTGGTGTCGGACGCGACCCTGAATCGCTTCTTCGCCTTCCACGTGATCGCGATCCCGCTGGTGCTGCTGGGCCTGGTGGCGGCGCACCTGATCGCGCTGCACGAAGTCGGCTCGAACAACCCGGACGGCATCGAAGTGAAGGAAAACCTCGGTCCGGATGGCCACGGCGTCGATACGATCCCGTCGCACCCCTACTACACGACCAAGGATTTCTTCGGCGTTTCGGTGTTCCTGCTGATCTACAGCGCGATCGTGTTCTTTGCGCCCGAGATGGGCGGCTACTTCCTCGAATACAACAACTTCCTGCCGGCCGATTCGCTGAAGACGCCGCCGCACATCGCGCCGACCTGGTACTTCACGCCGTTCTACTCGGTGCTACGCGCCACCACTTCCGACTTCATGTGGGTGGTGATGGCCGGCCTGGCCGCCTACGTCGTGTTCATCTGGCTGCGCTCGCGCCTGTCCTATAAAACCAAGATCGCGATCACGGTACTGGCCGTGCTGGTCGAGATCGGCATGCTGCCGCAGGTGCTGGACGCGAAATTCTGGGGCGTGGTGCTGTTCGGCTCGGCCGTCGTGATCCTGGCGCTGCTGCCGTGGCTGGATCACTCGCCGGTACGCTCGATCCGCTACCGCCCGGGCTGGCACAAGGCCGTGTATGGCGTGTTCTTCGTCTGCTTCCTGGTGCTCGGCTACCTCGGCACCCAGCTGCCGACCGCGACCTACACGCTGATCGCCCAGCTGGCCACGCTGTTGTACTTCAGCTTCTTCCTCCTGATGCCATGGTGGAGCACGATGGGCCGCTTCAAGCCGTTGCCCAAGCGTGTGACCTGGACCGCGCATTGAAGCGCCGCATTGCACCGCGACTGAGGACAAGCCAAAGGACAACCATGAATCTTACGAAGAAACTGCTCGCGCTGCTGGCCCTGGTGCCCGGCTTCGTGTTCGCCAACGAAGGCACGTTCCCGCTCGACCGCGCCCCCGAGCGCAGCGACATCGCCTCGCTGCAAAACGGCGCCAAGTTGTTCGTCAACTATTGCCTGAACTGTCATTCGGCATCGTCGATGCGCTACAATCGCCTGCGGGACCTGGGCTTGAGCGAAGACCAGATCAAGGGCAACCTGCTGTTCTCGGGCGAGAAGGTGGGCGACATGATGAAAGTCGCGATGCGTGCCGACGATGCCAAGACCTGGTTCGGCGCGGTGCCGCCAGACCTGTCGGTGATTACCCGTGCGCGCGCTTCAAGCGCCGGCACCGGCGGCGACTACCTGTATACCTACCTGCGCACCTTCTACAAGGACGATACCCGTCCCACCGGATGGAACAACCTGGTGGTGCCGAACGTCGCCATGCCGCACGTGCTGTGGCAATTGCAGGGGGTGCGTACCGTGAAAATGGTCGAGGAACCCGATCCGCACGAAAAGGGCAAGACGGTGCACCGTTTCGCCGGCTTCGAGCAGGTCACCCCTGGCAGCCTGAGCCAGCCGGAGTTCGACACCCAGGTCGCCGACCTGGTGGCGTACATGGAATGGATGGCCGAACCGACCCGTGACTTGCGCAAGCGCCTGGGTGCGGTCGTGGTACTGTTCCTGTCCTTGTTCGCTTTCCTTGCCTGGCGTCTGAATGCCTCATATTGGAAAGATGTAAAGTGATTTGATTGCCCGGTTATAATGCGGGCAATGTCTATTCGGGGTGAGCCATTTGGCCTTCACCCCTTTGTTTCTTGAAGGAACTATAAACCATGATGGTTCTCTACTCCGGCACCACGTGCCCGTTCTCCCAGCGCTGCCGCCTGGTCCTGTTCGAAAAGGGCATGGACTTCGAGGTGCGCGACGTGGACTTGTTCAACAAGCCCGAGGACATCTCAACGATGAACCCGTACGGCCAGGTGCCGATCCTGGTCGAGCGCGAGCTGATCCTGTACGAATCGAACATCATCAACGAGTACATCGACGAGCGCTTCCCGCATCCGCAACTGATGCCGGCCGACCCGCTGATGCGCGCGCGTGCGCGTCTGATGCTGTTCAACTTCGAGAAAGAGCTGTTCGTGCACGTGAACACGCTCGAGAACGAGCGCAACAAGGTGACCGACAAGAGCCACGACCGGGCCCGCGCCGAAATCCGCGACCGCCTGACCACGCTGGCACCGCTGTTCCTGAAGAACAAGTACATGCTGGGCGACGAGTTCTCGATGCTCGACGTGGCGATCGCCCCGCTGCTGTGGCGCCTCGACCATTACGGCATCGAGCTGTCGAAGACCGCGGCCCCGCTGATGAAGTACGCCGAGCGCATTTTCTCGCGCCCGGCCTACATCGAAGCGCTGACGCCTTCCGAAAAGGTCATGCGCCGTTAAAAACCCCAACAACCTACTGCGCGTTGCACTGCCGGCCTGCGGTGCTCGCTGTACGTGCGTACAGCTGCGCTCCTCGGCCAGCATTGCCGCCGCTCGCTACGGTTGTTGAGGTTTTTAATTCCGACACCGTTGCACGCCAGTTGTTCGACGCCCCGTAGCGATTCGGATTACACTGGCGTGCAATTCGATGCAACCCGAATGCCGAACATGCCAGACATTTCTACCAAGCCGTACCTGCTGCGCGCCATCTACGAATGGTGCACGGACAGCGGCCATACGCCCTATCTGGCGGTCAAGGTCGACGCCGCGACCACGGTTCCAATGGAATACGTGAAGAAGGGCGAGATCATCCTCAATATCAGCTACGGCGCCACTTCGGGCCTGAAGATGGACAACGACGCCATCACCTTCCGCGCACGCTTCAACGGCGTGTCGCGCGAGCTGTACATTCCGGTGCAGAACGTGCTGGCGATCTATGCCAACGAAAACGGCCAGGGCATGGCGTTCGAGGTGAGCACGACGGCGGCCGAAATGGCGCCTACAGCCCCTGCCCCGACGCTGGCCCCCGCACCGGCACCGGCCCCCGCTGCCGAGCCGGCAGCGCCGGGATTGGCTGCTGTCCCCGCCAAGACGGCGTCGGAAGTGTCGCATCTGCCCGACGGCGACAATGAACCACCGAAAAAAGGTGGCCGGCCTACGTTGACTCGCATCAAATAGCGGTATAATTCTGGCCACATTGCCGGCTTAGCTCATCAGGTAGAGCAGTTGATTTGTAATCATCAGGTGGCGGGTTCGAGTCCTGCAGCCGGCACCAAGAATTAAGCATGAGCCCAGCCTACATGGTTGGGCTTTTTGCTTTCTGGACTGCTCGAAGCGCTCGATCAAAGCTGCGCCAGCGCCGGCTCCCCACCCTTCCCCAGCCAGGTCGTCTCGAAACGCCGCTGCGCCAGTTGCAGCGACACCGCATCCCCACGCTGCCGGTAGACCTCCATCAAGCCGCGCAATGCCCAGCCATTGCTCGGCGTGCGCGCCAACGACGCCCGGAACACGTCTTCAGCATCGTCCAGCTGGCCGGCGCGCAGCAGGGCCACACCGAGCGACTGCCGCGCCGGGTAGTACCAGTACGGCGGCTCCATGTAGGGCAGTCCGTCCTGCACCGCGACCGCCTGGCGGTAGGCGGCCAGCGCCAGCGGCAGGTCGCCGCGCGCATCGGCCAGGCGGCCGGTGGCGACGTAGCGCGCGGTTCGGACGATGTCCTGGGCCGGAATGCCCCAGTCGTTAAACGGCTTGAAGTCGGCGCTGCGCTCCATGGCCCCCAGGGCGTCGATTTCGCGCCGGCTCTCGGGCGCCATGCCCTTGCGCGCGTAGCCGACCGCGCGCGCGTAATGCCACATCGCCTGCACCAGCACCAGGTCTGGGCCGGGATCCGGCAGGGCCACCAGCGTATCGGCACTGCTGAACTGCACGTGCGAGAAGTACGGCGCCGCTTTTACTGGCTGGATCAGCGCGAATTTCGTCACCAGTTCGGCCGGTAACGATTTATCCAGTTTATGCGCGGCGTCGAGTGCGGTCTTGCCGTCGCCGCCCATCAAGGCGGAGACCATCACGAAGTGGATGTTGTGCGGATAGTAGGCGCCCTTGTAGACCGGGTCGCTGCCCGAGCGGCCGAAGTAGCGCTCGTCGACGGCCACCGCCTGCAGGTTGGCGTCCAGCGACTCTTTATACAGGCCGAGCCGGTAATAGATATGCGAGGGCATGTGGACGATGTGGCCGGCGCCAGGGATCTGTCTGGCCAGCAGGCGCGCGTAGGGCAAGGCGCGCTCGGGATTGGACGAGGCTTCCACGGCGTGGATGTAGTAGTGGGCGGCGCCCGGGTGGTGCGGGTTGTGCGCCAGCACGCGCTCGAGGGCGGCGATCATCCCCGGTGTGTGGCCCTTGGGCTGGGTACCGCCGGCCTGCCAGTAATCCCAGGGCGACAGGTCCATCAGTGCTTCGGCGTACAGGACCTGGATCGTGTCGTGGGTGGGAAAAGCGCGCGCTACCTCGCCCATCGCATCGGCATAGGCCTGGTCGAGCGGTTTGCGGTCTGGCGGCGGCGCCGCGGCGTAGCGTTTGGCGACGGCGCGGATCACGGCCTGCTCGTGCGGCGTGGCCGTACTGGCCAGGCTGACGGCCTTGCTGGCCGCGGCATAGGCCGGGGCCACCGCCTGCGGGAACATCGGTGCATTGATGTTCGGCCCCAGCACCAGCGCCTCTCCCCAGTAGCACATGGCGCAGCCGGGATCGGCCTGCTGGGCGGCGCGGAAGGCGCGCGCGGCTTCGGCGTGGTTGAAGGCGAAGGCCAGGCGGATGCCCTGGTCGAAATAGGCCTGGGCCTGCCTGCTGCGGGTGGTGATCGGCAGGTGGAATTTACCCAGGTCCTTGTACAGCGGCGGCGGGCCGTCGGCGCTACTGTTGGCTTGCACGGGCAATTGCTGGCCGGGCTGGAAGGGACGCGTTTCGGTCGGCGGCGGCGGGAGCTGGTTCTGGACCTGCAGCAGGCTGGCGAGCAGGACCGGGCGTCCGGCCTGGGCCGGCGTGCAGTTGGCGCCGCGGGCGAACAGGGGATCGAAGGCGGCCGGTGCAGCGCCCTGCTCGGCGGAGGTCGGGGACAAGGCCAGCAGCGCGGCGGTACCGGCACCCGCCAATGCGACCAGGATTCCAGGATTTCGCATGATTTACTCCTCTACATCATCAACATCGGCGCTTTTTGCCGACACCAGGAAATGCAGCGACTGTCATGGAAGCTGGATGTGCATTGGAGCGCGGCTTGGATTGCCGGTTCCGTAGATATGTGGCCGGTAGTAGATCGGTCAAATGCGTCGTAGGGATAGGCAGTATTTGACGACATCATCGTTGCCGGATAAGTTATGGAACAAGCATCCGCCACCTATCCACGAGGTCATGCATGCAGGATTCCGACCAGCACACGCACCGCGTTCACGCCACGTCCAGCCGCGACCTGGTCGACGGTCAGGTCCGCTATGCATGGAAAAAATCGCTCTGGTTCAGTGCAATGGCACTGGCGGCGCTTGGCGGCGGCATCGCGTATGCGAGCTGGCGCGGCCTGCTGCTGTTTGCGCTGTCGACCGCCGCCGTGCTGCTGCTCGGTCACTCGCTGGGCAGCCACCGCAAGCTGATCCATGACAGTTTTCAATGCCCGGCCTGGCTCGGCTATGGTCTGGTCTGGTGCGGGGTACTGGTCGGGCTGGCCGGTCCGCTCGGCCTGCTGCGCCAGCACGAACTGCGCGACTACGCCCAGCGCCAGCCCGACTGCCATCCCTACCTGCGTCACGGCGCGGGGTTCTGGCGCGATTTCTGGTGGCAGATTCACTGCGACCTGGTGCTCGCGCGCGAACCGGCCGTGGTGCTCGAGCCGCGCATCGCCGGCGACCGCGTGCTGGCCTGGCTCGAGCGCACCTGGATGCTGCAGCAACTGCCGCCGGCCTTGCTGCTGTATGCCTGGGGCGGCTGGGGATTCGTTGTCTGGGGCGTGTGCGCGCGGGTGACGGCCGGCATTCTCGGTCACTGGCTGATCGGTTATTTTGCCCACAACCATGGCGGCATGCACCACGAGGTGCTGGGTGCCGCGGTCCAGGGCCGCAACATCCACTTCACGTCGCTGCTGACGATGGGCGAGTGCTGGCACAACAACCACCATGCCTTCCCCGGTTCGGCGCGCCTGGGTTTGTACCAGGGCGAATGGGACCCCGGCTGGTGGCTGCTGTGCGGCCTGCGCCGCCTGGGGCTCGCGTGGTCGCTGCGCCTGCCCGAAGACTTGCCGCCGCGGCCGGAACTGAAGCGGCTGCACGACACCGGCTGGCGGCCGGCCACCGTCTGAGTCCGGCCTGGCGTTAGCGCGGCTCGACCACGCAGCAATCGAGGCCGTCACGGTGCGTGAAGTGGAAGCGCACCGGCAGGAACCGCTCGATCACCTGGGCGTTGGTGCGCGCATGCAGCGAAGCCTGGTCCACCGTGAAGCCGCCCCCGCCCGCCAGCGCCAGCGGCAGCATCAGTTGGTCCCCAGGTATTCGGCGACGGCGGCGCCGCTGGCGATATAGCGGCGCGCCTGGCCGACCGCCTGGCGCGCGACGTTTTCCGCGGTGACCGATTTTTCGCCGAAGGTGGTGAAGACTTCGGTCACATGCTCGTACTCGAGGGTCAGCATCAGCGCATTGCCCGGTCCCTGCTCGTCGGGCAGGCGGCGCGCAAACAGCTGGTCGTCGCCCCAGTTCATGCCCTGGCCGACGCACTCGAGTTCGCGCTGGGCGACGCGCGCCGGGATGCCGGCGGTGAAGCTCTCGGCATACCCCTGCCTGCGCTCGCCGCGCGCCATCCATTCGCGCGGCGCTAGTCGCGCGCACGGCTGGACCGTGGCGACGACTTCGCCGCCGCCGGCCGGATAGAAGCCGAAGCGCTCCAGCTGCAAGTCGATGTGCGCGCCCATCTCGGCCATGCGCGGGCACCAGGCACGCTGCAGGAACTGCACCGGCGGCGCCATCGGATTGTGGGTGCCGCCGCACACGCGCAGCGTCGACGGCGCTTCGGCATGCAGCAGCGCCGGCAGCACCGTCTGCAGCACCAGCGTGCAGCTGCCGGCGCTGCCGATCGCGAAGCGGTAGTCGCCGCCGCGCAGCGTGCCCGGGATGAATTCCAGCTCTTGGCTGCCGAGGGCTGCACCGCTCACGTCGGCGCCGCAGACCTGGGCGGCGGCCTGCACCGCCACCAGGTGCTGGCGCATCAGGCCCGGCTTGCTGCGGTTGGCGCGGATGCGCCGGATGCGGAACGGCTGCCCCGTGATCATGGCCAGCGTCAGCGACGTGCGCAGGATCTGGCCGCCGCCCTCGCCCAATGCGCCATCCAGTTCGATCATCCCCATCTCCTTCAACCCTTCACGCATACGATCTGCTTGAGCGTATGCACCACCTCGACCAAATCGCTCTGCGCCTGCATCACGGCGTCGATGTCCTTGTAGGCCATCGGGATCTCGTCGATCACGGCGGCATCCTTGCGGCATTCGACGCCTTCGGTGGCGCGTACCTGGTCCTCGACCGAGTAGCGGCGCTTGGCCTCGGTGCGGCTCATCGTGCGTCCGGCACCGTGGCTGCAGCTATGAAAACTGTCCGGGTTGCCCTTGCCGCGCACAATATAACTCTTCGCGCCCATCGAGCCCGGAATGATGCCCAGTTCACCCGCGCGCGCCGACACCGCGCCCTTGCGCGTGACCAGCACTTCCTGGCCGAAGTGCTGCTCCTTCTGGACGTAGTTGTGGTGGCAGTTCACCGCTTCCAGGTGCGTCTCGAACGGCTTGTGGATCACCGTGCGCACGGCGGCGATCAGGTTGCGCATCATGACTTCGCGGTTCATGCGCGCGAACTTCTGCGCCCAGCCGACCGCCTCGACGTAGTCATCGTAGTGCTGCGTGCCCTCCTTCAGGTAAGCCAGGTCCTTGTCGGGCAGGTTGGCGATGTGGGTGCGCATATCCTGCTTGGCCACTTCGATGAAATGGCTGCCGATCGCATTGCCGACGCCGCGCGAACCCGAGTGCAGCATGAACCAGACGAAGCCTTCTTCATCCAGGCAGATCTCGATGAAGTGGTTGCCGGTGCCGAGCGTGCCGAGGTGCTTGTAGTTATTCGTGTTCTTCAGCTTCGGGGTCTTCTGGCAGATGACATCGAATTCGTTCTTCAGCGCCATCCAGGCCGTGTCGACCGCCTGCGGCGGCGTGTCCCACGAGCCTTTGTCGCGTCCCTTGAAACTGCGCGTCTTGGGCGACATCCCGTGCGGCACCGAGCGCTCGATCGCGCTGCGCAGCGGTCCCAGGTTGTCCGGCAGGTCGCGCGCGGCGAGCGTGGTCTTGGCCGCCATCATGCCGCAGCCGATGTCGACGCCGACCGCGGCCGGGATCACGGCACCGAGGGTCGGAATCACGCTGCCGATGGTCGACCCTTTGCCCAGGTGGACGTCGGGCATGGCAGCCATGTGCTTGTAGATGAAGGGCATGCGCGCGGTGTTCGCCAGCTGCTGTTTGGCTTCTTCTTCGACCGGGACGCCGCGGGTCCACATCTTGACCGGGCGGCCACCTGCCACCTCGAGGGTGTCATAGTGCTGGTCTTTGTATGCTTGGTTCATGATCGTGTTCTCTCGTGTCGACTGCATTGCTTGTCTGTGATTTATTCGGTATCGGCCAGGGTGGTCAGCAGGTTGCGCCAGATGCGCCGTGCTTGCCAGGCCGGGATCGCGCCGGCGTCGCTGAACACCTTGATGCGGGCTGGTACGCCCTGTACGTCGATGCTGACCGACACGACCTGTCTACCGGCCTGTGCATTGTTTTGTTTTGTTGCGCTGCCGGCGCTGCCGACGCTGATGACCCAGCCCATGATTGCTCTCCCTCTTCATTGATCTCGTTTATCTTGTTTGCCACTTCTCTTTTGCAAGCGGCGTGCCAGCACTTGGACGGCAGCGGACCATAACGCCAAGTGCTTGATTGGCAAGGAAAAACATTTTAAGAAGGTTGACAAGGTCGATTTTGGATTCCAATATGAAATATCTGAAATTTATACGAACGTATAAACCTTTATAAAATGCAGAACAAGAAAATCGTCGTGATCGGTTTCGTCGGGACCCAACTCGACAGCGGTAAGGGCAGCGCGCGCTGGGAAAAGTGGCGGCCGTCGGTCGCCCTTACCCAGCATGAGGATGTGGTCATCGATCGTTTCGAACTGCTGTGCAATCGTGGCTACGAGGGGCTGGTGCGGCAAGTGATCGAGGATATGGGGGCGGTGTCGCCGGAAACCCAGGTGGTGTCGCACACGCTGGCGCTGGACGACCCCTGGGATTTCGAGCAGGTCTACAGTGCACTGTTCGATTTCGCCAGGGACTACCCCTTCGATCCGGAGCACGAGGAATACTGGGTCCACATCACCACCGGCACCCACGTGGTCCAGATCTGCATGTTCCTGATGACCGAGGCGAATTATTTTCCCGGGCGCCTGCTGCAGACGTCGCCCCCGCGCCGGCATGCGCCCGGCGCGCCGGGTTCGTTTACGCTGATCGACCTCGATCTGTCGAAGTACGACCAGATCGCGCAGCGCTTTTCGCACGAGCAGCAGGAAGGTGTGGCCTTTTTGAAATCGGGCATCGCGACCCGCAATCCGCGCTTCAACGCGATGATCGACGAGATCGAGCGGGTGGCGATCAAGTCGCGCGCGCCGATGCTGCTGATGGGCCCCACCGGCGCCGGCAAGTCGTTTCTGGCACGGCGCTTGTATGAATTGAAAAAGGCGCGGCGCCAGCTCGACGGCAGGTTCGTCGAGATCAACTGCGCCACCCTGCACGGCGACGGGGCGGCGTCGACGCTGTTCGGCCACGTCAAGGGCGCTTTCACGGGCGCGGCCAGCGAGCGCGCCGGCCTGCTGCGCAGTGCCGGCAAGGGCTTGCTGTTCCTGGACGAGATCGGCGAGCTGGGCCTGGACGAGCAGGCCATGCTGCTCAAGGCGATCGAGGAAAAGCGCTTCCTGCCGGTCGGCGCCGACCATGAAGTACACAGCGATTTCCAGCTGATCGCCGGCACCAACCGCGACCTGGCGCGGGAAGTCGCGCATGGGCGCTTCCGCGACGACCTGTTCGCACGCATCAACCTGTGGACCTACGAATTGCCGGGACTGGCCGAGCGGCGCGAAGACATCGAGCCGAACATCGATTACCTGCTGCGCGCGTTCGGCGCCGAGCATGGGCAGATGGTCCGTTTCAACAAGGAGGCGCGCGACCGCTATATGCGCTTCGCCATGTCGGCACAGGCGCGCTGGAGCGGCAACTTCCGCGACCTGTCGGCTTCGGTGACGCGCATGGCCACGCTGGCCGAGGCCGGCCGCATCACCGGCGAGATCGTCGACGCCGAGGCGCTGCGCCTGGCGCGCTTGTGGCAGCCGGCCTTTGCCGGACCGGCGGACGGCTTGCTGGTCGGGGACGGCGATGCGGTCGACCTGGATATGCTGCTGGGCGAGGCCGCGGCGGCGCAGCTCGACCGCTTCGACGCGCTGCAGCTGCAGGCGGTGGTGCGCGTGTGCCGCGCAGCGAAGTCGCTGTCGGAAGCGGGACGCAGCCTGTTCGCCGTCTCGCGCCAGGCCAAGCGCCAGCCGAACGATGCCGACCGGCTCAAGAAATACCTGGCCAGGTTCGGGCTGGCGTGGGACGCCCTGCAGTCCTGAAACCGCCGGATATGACGTTCCATGCCGCCGATGGAGCAGCCTGTCGCAATTGCGCTGCCGGCAATGCGGAGCATGCCTATAGTGGATACAAGCGATCACTACTGGAGACATCCCATGAACAAGATCCTCGGCAGCGCCCTGCTGGCCACCACCCTGTCGCTGGCGATGCACGGCGCCGTGGCCGACGACGTCGTGCGGGAAACCCGCAACATCGACGCCGCCGTCTCGAAAGTCCACCTGGGCGGTGTCATCCGCCTCAACCTGCGCCAGGGACCGCCTTCGTTGGTGCTGTCCGGCGAGCGCCGCTACCTGGCGAAGATCAAGACTGTCCAGCGCGGCGACACGCTGGTCATCGACATGGACGACAACCTGCATGTCAACGGCAGTACCGGCGACCTGCGCGCCGACTTGACGGTACCGAACCTGCAGGAATTCGTGTCGCAGGGCCTCGGCTCGAGCGAGCTGTCGGGCTTCAGCGGCAACCGCGTCACCCTGTCGCTGGACGGCGCCGGTGCGGTGCGGTTCACGGGGCAGTACCGCGACGTCGATGCGCGCCTGGGCGGGATCGGCGGCCTGACGCTCGATCCGGGACAGGCAGAGCGGGTCGAGCTGCACCTGGGCGGCGCCGGCCACATTACGGTCAGCGGCAGGACGCGGCTGCTGCGCGCACACCTGGGCGGCATCGGCGGGCTGGATGCGCAGGGGCTGCGTGCGGATACGGTCGATCTGGACATGTCGGGGCTGGGCGGCGCCAGCGTGTTTGCCAGGACCGCCGCCAACATCAGCATGAGCGGCATGGGTTCGGCCACCGTGTACGGCAAGCCGGCAACGCGCAATGCGACCACCAACGGCTTCGGCAAGGTCAGCTGGCAGTGAAAACTGAAGCGTGAAATAAAAAAACAGGCGGCACCGGCCGCCTGTTTTTTTGGTAATGCGGATCTTAGCGGACGACTGTATCGTTCTTGACCGACTTCACACCCTTGATGCCGCGTGCCAGTTCGACGGCACGGCGGGCGCTCTCCGGCGAGTCGACGAAGCCGCTCAGCTGCACGGTGCCCTTGAAGGTTTCCACCTGCACCTGGGTCGCCTTGACCGTCGGGTCGGCGGCATAGGCGGCTTTCACCTTGGTGGTGATGACGGAATCGTCGACGTATTCGCCGGTGCCTTCGCGGGTGGCGGTCGGGGCGCAAGCGACGACCGAGACCAGCAGGGTGCCGGCGATAACGGATTGAGCAATGGCGGACTGGAAACGACGAGTAAAGGTCATGGCAATTCTCCCGAATTTATTGAAATTCAATTATTACCAATTTCGGCTAAGTCTGGCGCTCGATATCGTTGCAAAAACGTCACTTCCGGTTTACGGCGTACTTGCCATGACGGTGCGGTTGCTGCCGCCGGCCTCCGGCCGGTAGCCAAGCCGCTGCGGCGGCAGGTCATGGCCGATCACCATGCGCACGTCGGCGCGCCCGGTCATCCTGACTTCGACCGGGGTGGCGGCGCCGAAGCGCCGTGCCAGGCGCTCGGCCAGGTCACGGAAGGCAGGCTGGTATTCGATCCGGGTCTGGCGCACCTTGTATCCCTTTTCGTTGGTCAGGCGCACGATTTTCAAGCCGGGATCGCGGATCTGGCGCGACACCAGCCTGGCCATGCCTTGGCGTCCGTTGCCGTTGCTGATCTCGAGCGCGGCGACGATGGCCGGCTGTGCCGGATCCGGCAGCGACGGTGGCGGCGCTTTCGGCGCCGGTGCCGAAGGCAGCACGCGGCGCAGTTCGAGCACGCCGCTGGATGCCCGGGTGACTTCGACGAACGCCCATTCCTGGTCCGGCCGCGCCTGCCCCGCCGGCGTGGCTTGCACCGCCCGCTCGAGCGCAGGCATGCGGCTGCCGCCGCCGGCCGCCGCATAGTCGGCCTGGAAATCGTGCTCGCGCAGCGCGCTGGCCTGGCTCAGCATCTGGCGCGCGCGCTCGTCCTGGCCGAGCTTCTGCAGGGTCTCGCCAAGGTACTGCCACGAGCGCGCGTTGAGCGGGTCGAGCAGGCAGGCCTTTTCGAGCGCGACCTGGGCTTCGTCGTAGTTACCGGCCAGGAAATAGGCATAGCCCAGGTTACCGAACAGGAACGCAGTGGCCCGCCCCGAGCCCAGGTGCGCGCCCTGGGTCAGCGCGCGCCAGATCGGGATCGCTTTCGCGAAGTCGCGCTGCTCGGCATAGGCAATCGCCAGGCCGTTGTTGGCGTTGACGTGGCCGGCATCGGCCTGCAGCGCGGCCTGGTAGGCAGCGATCGCCTCGCCATAGCGGCGCTCGAGATGCAGGTTGCGGCCGCGCAGATAGGCGTCGTCGGCGGACGACATGACGGGTGCCGCCGCGTCCTCACGCAGCAGCGCGCTGCCGCAGCCGGCCAGCAAGACGCCGCTGCACAGCAAAGGCAAGGCACTCAAAAGGATTCGGGTACGCATAAGACTCTCCACTCATGTCAATTAGTGCCGCCGACGGTGCTGAACACGCGCTGAAGCTGGATGCCCGCAGGACCCACCAGCACCATCAGCAGCGTCGGGAAGATGCAGAAGATGAGCGGGAACAGCAGTTTCAGGCCGATTTTGGCGGCCGCCTCCTCGGCGATCATGCGGCGCTTGTTGCGCAGGTTGTCGGAATATACGCGCAGGGCATCGCCGATGCTGGTGCCGAAACGCTCCGACTGGATCAGCATGGCAACCAGCGAATCGACGTCGTCGAGGCCGATGCGCAAGGCGAAGTTGCGCATCGCCTTCTCCTTGCTGAAACCGGCGCGCATTTCCATCAGCGCCAGTTGCAATTCTTGCGCCAGGGTCACGCTTTTGATGTGGATCTCGCCTGCGACCTTGACCATGGCGCGTTCCAGGCTCAGGCCGGCCTCGACGCAGACGGTGAGCAGATCGAGCGCGTCCGGGATGGTTTCGAAGATCTCGCGCTTGCGGCGCTCGACCATGCGTCTGAGCACCATGTTGGGCAGGTAGTAGCCACAGGACGCCATCAGCAGCAGGAGCAGCACGTTGGCACTAGCCGTGGGCGCGGGCTTGAATGCCAGCACGATGCCGGCCAGGGCCGGCAGGCACAGTGCCAGCATGGTCTTGGAGGCGAAGTACAGCGCCGGCGCCGACGGGTTGCGCCAGCCGGCGTTCATGAAGCGGGTACGCAACGGCGATTTTTCCCAGCCCTCTTCCGGCACCGACAGCCGGCTCAGCGGCCGCACTACCCGCGCGACGCGCTCGGTCCAGCTGCTGCGATCGGCCTGGCTGTCGTCGATGCCGCCCTTGAAGCTGGCCAGACGCGCCTGCAGGGCGCCGGGCGCGAACAGCATCATGCCCACGCCTACCAGGCCGCAGACGACCGCGAACACGATCAACAGGAACAGTAACTGTGCGCTTGTCATCGACGGCTCCTCAGATGTGAATGCGGATCATCTTGCGCAGCCACAGCACGCCGATGATGATCATGAACAGCGCGGTCCAGAGCAGTTTGATGCCAGTCGGGTCGGTCCACAGGATCTGGATGTAGTCCGGATTCGTCAGCACCAGCATGCCGGCCACGCCAAACGGCAGCAGGCCCAAAATCCAGGCCGACATCCTGCCTTCGGCCGACAGCACGCGCACCCTGTCCACCAGCTTCAGGCGTTCGCGGATCATGTGGCTGATGCTGGTGAGGATTTCGGCCAGGTTGCCGCCGGTCTCGCGCTGGATCAGGACGGCGATGATGAGGTAGCGCAGGTCGGTCAGCGGAATCCGCGCCGCCATGTTGTGCAGCGCTTCGGCCATCGGCACGCCGTAGTTGATTTCCTCGCGGGTGATGCGGAAGTCGGCGCTGAGCGGCTCCGGCATTTCGTTGCCGACGATTTGCAGGACGTTGGTGAACGAGTGGCCGGCGCGCAGCGCGCGTGCAATGAAATCGGCGGCCTCCGGCAATTGCTGCTCGATGCGCGCCAGGCGCCGCCGGCGCGCGCGCTTGACCAGCAGCGTGGGGATGATCGAGAACAGCAGCGCCAGCCCGATGCTTAGCGCCAGCGGCAAGGGCCACTGCGCAGTCAGGAAAGCGCCTGCCAGCAGCGCCGTTCCCGACCACAGCAGGAACTGCTGGACCGACCACTTGATCCCCGACTGCACCAGCAGGCGGTCGATGCGATGGGCCAGCGCGAGGCGGTGCAGCAGCCGGTCGGCCAGGTCGTTGCGGGCGAAGCGGCGCTGCTTCAGGATCGAGATGCGCTCGGAGCGGCCTGCGGTTCCCGACATCAGCTGCAGGCGGCGTGCCACGCGCTGCGCGGCGGCGCCATGCGTGCCTATCCACCACAGGTACACGCCTTCGATGCCGAGGATGACGGCAGCGAACAGGAAGATGACGAAACCATAGAATAGGATGTCCATGCGAGACTCCGGGGCAGCCGCCGGCTAGGTGAAGATACGGTCCGGGTCGAAGGTATCGTCCGGTACCGGCGCGCCGAACATCCTGAGACGATCGGCGAAGCGCGGCCGCACGCCGGTGGCGCAGAAATGGCCCTGCACTTTGCCGTCAGTGTCGACCCCGGTCTGCTCGAAGCGGAAGATTTCCTGCATTGAGATGATGTCGCCTTCCATGCCGGTGACTTCCTGCATGCTGACCAGCTTGCGCGTGCCGTCGGTCAGGCGCGTGGCCTGCAGGATCACGGTGATGGCCGAGCAGATCTGCTGGCGGATCGCGCGCGGCGTCAGGCTGACGCCTGCCATGCCGACCATGTTCTCCAGCCGCGCCAGCGCGTCACGCGCGGTGTTGGCGTGGATCGTCGCCAGCGAGCCTTCGTGACCGGTGTTCATCGCCTGCAGCATGTCGAGCGCTTCGGGTCCGCGCACTTCGCCCAGGATGATGCGGTCGGGGCGCATGCGCAGCGAGTTGCGGACCAGCGCGCGCTGCGTGACTTCGCCCTTGCCCTCGATGTTGGGCGGGCGCGTCTCCAGGCGTACCACGTGCGGCTGGCGCAGTTGCAGCTCGGCCGCATCCTCGATCGTCACGATACGCTCGTTGCCGGGGATGAAGCCGGAGATCAGGTTCAGCATGGTGGTCTTGCCGCTGCCAGTGCCGCCCGAAATCAGGATGTTCACCTTGGCCAGGCCCAGGCTTTCCATCACCTTGATCATCGGCGGCGTGACGCTCTTGTAGTCGAGCAGGTTCTGCACCGTGAGCGGCGTCGCACCGAAGCGGCGGATCGAGACCAGGGGCCCATCTACCGCCAGCGGCGGGATGATCGCGTTGACGCGTGAACCGTCAGGCAGGCGCGCATCGACCATCGGACTCGACTCGTCGACGCGGCGGCCGACGCGCGAGACGATCTTCTCGATGATCTTCATCAGGTGGGCATTGTCGTGGAAGGCGATGTCGGTGAGCTCGAGGCGACCGCGCCGTTCGACGTACACCTTGTTGTGCGTGTTGACCAGGATGTCGGACACGGTCGGATCGTTCAGCAGCGGCTCGAGCGGGCCGAAGCCCAGCATCTCGTGCTGGATGTCGAGCACCAGGTTATGGCGCTCCTGCTGGTTCAGCACGATGCGTTCTTCCTCGACGATGCGCTGTACCAGCAGCGCCAGCTCGTGCTTGAACTGCTCGGTAGTCAGGCGCTTCAGGCGCTCCAGATCGATCCTGTCGAGGATCAGCTGGTGCATCGTCTTTTTCAGCTCCTGGTAGGCGTGCTGGGCTACCGCAGGCACGGCTTGGTATTGGCGTTCCTCGTCCGTTCCGGACAGGCGCTCGCGCAGGGACATGGACAGCTCCTTGGACAGTTAATAATCGCCTTCGCCGCGTCCGAACAGGCGGTCGAACAGACCGCCCCTGGATTCGACGATACGACGCTCGGTCACGATCTCGACCAGGTCGGCCAGGCTGCGCGCGGCGGCGCTGCCGCGTGCCAGCTGCAGCACCGGGATGCCCTGGTTGACCGAATCGGTGACAGCAACATAATCATTGGGAATGGTGTGCAGCACCTCGGCGCCGAGCGCCGCGTTCAAGTCCTGCAGGCGCAGCTTGCCGCCTTTTTCGTAACGGTTGACGATCAGCCGGATCTGGTCGGTGAGGTAGCCGAGCGAACGGAAGATATCCAGCAGGCGGCGCGCATCACGGATGTCGGGCAACGCCAGCTGCAGCACCGGATAGATCGCGTCGGTGCTGTCGAGCGCGCGCAGCGAAACCGCGTCGATCTGGCGCCCGACGTCGAGCAGGATGTAATCGTAATGCTGGCGCGCGACGCGCAGGATGGTGTCGATGTGCTCCGGCTTGGCCTCGCTGGTCTGGCCGGGATCGTCCGCGGCAGCCAGCACGCCGAAGCCGGGCGCCACGTGCACCAAGCAGGAATCCAGGAACGGGCCGTCGATACGCGCGATCTGCTGGCACACGTCGGCCAGCGTCATGACCGGCTTCTGGTCGGAGACGTACAGCGTGGCATCGCCGAACTGGCGGTGCAGGTCGATCAACAGTACCTTCTTGTCGGCCAGGGTTGCCAGCGCATAGCCGAAATTGGTCGAGATGAAGGTCGCGCCGCTGCCGCCCTTGCAGGCGATGAAGGCCAGCACCTTGCCGTCGTGGACCGACGCCACGCCGGCGCTGGCGGCGATGCGGTCGATCGCTTCGTGCAGGGCACTGTGCAGCAACGGCAGTTGCAGCACCTCGCGCACGCCGACCCGCATGGCGCGGATCAGGATCTCGGGATGGTGGTTATCGGTCAGCAGCATGAAATGCGCCGCTGCGTAATGGCGGGTCAGCCGTTCCAGGAGGTCGCCGTCGGCGGCATCGGCATCGCTGACGTCGACCACGACCAGCGCCGGCGCCTCCGCCAGCGGACGATCGAGCGCGTCACGCAGGGTGGCGCGGCTGGCGCCGACATTCAGCGGCGGCACGCGCGCCGCCCCTTGGGAGGCGATCTCCGCGTAAAGCTGGGTGTCGCGGCTGATCAAAAGGGCTTTCATCGGGTTCCTCGGGGCGGCGGGCGATCGTATCGATGCTGGGTGCGGGCGGTGCTGCGTGCTCGAGCCGGAGCCACGCGCGCTGCATCACTGGGCGCCGTTCCCATTGACCAGCAGACGGTCGGCACTGGCATCCTTGTCCTTGAACGAGCGCTGGTAGCGCTCCTGGGCCGCGTGGGCGGCAGCACCGTCCACGCCGATGGCGGGATTGGCATTCGCCGCCGCCGCCGGGTTGATGACCTGAGCAGAAAGGTTAGCGCGCATGGCGGCGCCGAAGTGGTCGTTGAAGCGTGGGGTCGAGCTGCAGCCCTGCAGCGTCGCGCCCAGCAGCAGCACCAGCGACACCGGCAGCACCGGAAAATTGCGTCGGATCGTCATTCTCGCCTCCTATTTCAGTTCGAAGCCGCTGCTGCTGTGCGACGCGGGCGGCACCAGCGCCGGCGCGGACTGGGCGGCGCTGGTGGTTTCGGGCGCAGGACCATCCAGCCGTCCGCCGAGCAGGATCGCGCCACGCGACGGCACGCCGATCTTGTCGGTCGGCAGTTCATAACCTGCACCCGGCAGCGGCTTGACCAGGCGTGCGGTGATCACGAACACCAATTCGGTGCGGTCCTGCTGGTAGTCGGTGCTGCGGAACAGCGCGCCCAGGATCGGCACTTCGCCAAGTACCGGCAAGCCTTTCAGGTTGGACACCAGGTTGTTCTTGACCAGGCCGCCGATCGCGAAGCTTTGGCCGTCGTACAGCTGCACGGTGGTGCTGGCGCGGCGCGTGGTCACGACCGGCAGAACTGCCACACCATTGAAGCCGTTGACCGAGATACCGATGCCGTCGCGCGACAATTCCGACACCTCCGGCGCCACGCGCAGGTTAATGCGGCCGCCAGAGAGCACAGTCGGTGTGAAGCGCAGGCCGACACCGAATTCCTTCTCGGCCAGCGTGACCCGGTTGTTCTCCTGGGCGACGGGTATGTAGAATTTGCCGCCCGCGAGGAAAGTGCCTTCCTGACCGCTGATCGCCATCACGTTCGGTTCGGCCAGAATGCGCACCAGGCCATCCTGGCGTTCGGCCGCAGCTTTGACGCCGTTGGTGATACCTTTGGTGGCGTTGAGGGTACTGCTGGCTTTCCCGCTGATGAAATCCGTTGCCAGCGTCGCGGCCCAACTGCCGGAACCGAAGCGCCAGGCAGCGCCGGCTTCCAGGCGTTCGAGCAAGGTCTTGGACACTTCGGCGACCTTAACCTCGAGCTGGACCTGCTGCGGGGCGCTCACACTGAGCAGGTTGACGATGCGGGTGCTGGCCGCCTGGGCGGCACTGCCGCTCGTGTCCTTTGATTCGGCTTCTTCCTTGTCCGGCTTGGGCACGGCCAGTGCGCGCAAGGGCCGGCGTACGTAGGCGTTTGCCAGTTCGACGACGCGTGAGGCGGCGGCGGCATCGCTCACGCTGCCACTCAGGACCAGCGTGTCGGCTGCCGCCATGACCTTGATGTCGCGCTCTTCGGGCATGACCGCAGCCAGTGTCGCCTGCAGCGGTGCCGGGTCGATCGCGACCGTGATGTCGAGCATGCTGCACACGCCGCTGCGGCCCTGCACGATCATGTTGGTGGTGCCGACGTCGACGCCGGCGATATACAGCGTGTCGGGTGCTACCAGCAGCGCCTGCACCACGGCCGGATTGCCGACACTGCGGTGCTGGACCGCTTCGGGCAGGCGCATCAGGCTTGACTTGCCGACCTGCAGGGCCAGCTGGGCCGGCCTGGCGGCCGTACCCTGGCAGTTCGGGCCGACCTCGGTCCGTGCCGGCGCCACCTGGGCCGTATCGTCCCCGTTCTGCGCCTTGGCCTTGGCCGTGGCTGCGCACGCGGGTCCGGCGGCCGCCAGGACCAGGCCGGCGGCGACCAGGCAGCGGAACATCGGTGTTTGCATCAGGCTTGCGTTCATGACCTCACCCCGGGATAAATTCAGAAGCATTCCTGCGTCATGCGCAGACCGTTCAATACGCTGACGCAATCGCGCCGCACCGGTGCCGCCGCCTTGACTACCACCGGACGTGGTGCCGCGGCTGGCCTGGGCACGGGCTTCGGCGCCGGCTTCGGCGGCACCGGCGTTACCGGCGGCAGTAGCGTCAACTTGGTGGCACCCTCGGTCGCCGCCGACTGCGGGTCGACCTGGTTGCGCAGGGCCAGCGACAGCGTGCCGACACTGCGCGCCAGGTCGAGTTTTTCGGCCTGTTCCGGCGTGACTTCGAGCGTGACTGCATTGACCACCTTCGGCTTGGTCTCGTCACGGCTGACTTCCTGCGCGACCGCCAGCACAAGAATCCGTTCCAGCACGATCTTCGAAATACTCTGCTCACGCCCTTCGGCGCCGGGCTGCATTTCCTTCTGGGTACTGACGATGATGTCGACATAGTTGCCCGGCAGCGCGAAGCCGGCAACGCCGATCACGTCGTTGACGCGCACCGTGATCGCACGCTTGCCTTCGGTGATCAGGGCGGACAGACCGCCCAGGGTGCCGGCCGGCGCCAGCTTGGCTTCCGTGACCGGCTCGCCCATGACCAAGTTGCTCTTGAGGACACGGCCGTTGAGCCGTTGCGGATCGGTAAACGCGTCTTTCGGCAGGCTGCCGGATGGCCACTCGGTCAGCTTGAACATCTCGGGCGCGAGGCGCTGGCCGAGGCTGATGTCGGCACTGGCCACCAGGATGCGGCCGTTCGCGCCGCCCGGCTGGGTCAACAGCCAGCGCGATGCGAACACCACCGCGGCGAGGCCGAACAGGATGGCAACGACCATCAGGATGAGAGCACGCTTGTTCTTCATTCAAGCCTCCACGTCGCCGGCAATGAACATACTGCGCCAGGCCTGCTCGACTGCCGCTATCGTCAGGCGCGCCTCACTGCCGGCAAAGCCGGCGAAATCGGCGACCCGGTCCAGCAGTTCGCCCGGATAGCAGGCCAGCAGCGCTCGCCCGGACTGCCGATGCAGGCGCTCGACCAGGTGGTCGGCCGCGCCTTCGTCGTAGTCGATGCGGCGCAGCCGGCATTGGCGCCGCAGCAGGGTGCGATAGGCATTCGGCGACCACGCCCCGATGCCGGTCTTGTAGCCGATGCGGCGCAGTGCGGCGTCGTCGAACACCATGGCCGGATTCAGGTTGGTCGCGAACACGACGGCAGCGTCGAAGGGCACGATCTCGGTCTGGCCGCCCTGTAGCGCCAACTGGTCGGTGCCGGCATCGAGCGGGCCGATGAAACGGTTGAGCAGCTCGGCAGCCGGCATGCGCTGGCGGCCGACGTCGTCGACCACCAGCATGCCGTTGTTGGCTTGCAAGTGCGGCGGCGCGTGGTACACCCCCTGTTCGGCGTCGTAGCGCAGCCCGAGCGTCTCGCGGGCCAGCTCGGCGCCGACGTGGACCAGCGGCCGTTGCGACACCGCCCAGCGGGCATCGCTGCTGCGGCGCTCTTCCTGGGTGCTGCCGCGCGCCGACGGCGGGGGTGCTACGTGGATGGCAGGATCGAACAGGCGGATCACCTGGCCACTGACGATCAGGGCATGCGGCACGGCGATCGCTCCGGGCAACAGGCGCCCGAGCTTGCGTGCCAGCTGGGTCTTGCCGCTGCCCGATGGGCCATACAGCAGCAGCGAACGCCGTGCGTACAGCGCAGCGCCCAGCGTGGCGCGCGCATCCGCTGCCAGGCCATCCTCACCGAGCACGGCCGCGAGCTGGGCAGGCGTAATGCGTTCGGCATCGGCATGGCGCAGCGCCTGGCGTTCGACCATCGCACGGTAGGCCGCCAGCGTCACTGGCGCCGGTCCGACGTAGCGGCAACGCCCGAGCGCGTCAGCGGCGGTGCGCTGGCCGATCGGGGTCAACTGGTACTGCATGTCGATATCGGATTCGCCGCACCAGGCGACGTCCACCTGCTGCTCGGCGATCAGGGGGTTGAGCACCTCGCGCAGCACGCTGATTGAGAGACGCAGCTTGCCCGCCAGGAGCGGCAGCGGCGCCTTGCCGCTGGCCTCGATCGCCTTGAGCACCAGGTCGGCCACGAAGCGCGGCTCGAGGCCGGTGTCGCGCACTGTCTTGGCCTGCCGGGGCAGGATCGGCATGACGTCCGATGCGTCCGCCATACTGCCCTGGAGCGTGCGCGAGGCCGTTGCGATATTGCCTGTCGATAGCGTTTCAAACATCGGAATCCCCTAGAAACCTTCATGTTTTCTGAAAGAGGTCGGATTGATTCTAACGACCGCCTTCCAGTCCACCCTTGCGCTTTGCCAAAGGCGGACTCAACCGTAGTGACGAAGCAGGACTGTGATCGTGCCGACCGCGATGGCCAGCCCATATGGAATGGAACCGGCACTCTGCTGGAGCGGCATGTCGGTCATATGGATGCCGGGTACCATGAAGCCGGATAACAGGTAGCGGATGTTGGTGAAGGCCAGCCGCAGGCGGCCATTCATCAGCACGACGCACAATGACATGATGCCGCCGACGCACCACGTCAGCACGGCGACCTCGAATGCTTCCTCGGGACCAATGAATGCCCCAGCGACGGCGATCAGCTTGACATCGCCGGCAGCCATGCCGCGCAGCAGATAAAACGGCAGAAATATCGCGAAGCCGACCCCCATGCCGGAAAATGCTTTCAGCACGGATGCGCCAGGGCTTGCAGAGAGCAGATGCAATAACAGGGCGCAAGCCAGGCCGATCAGTAACAACCGGTTTGGAATGCGGCGCGTTGCCAGATCATTGATGGCAGCAATACAAACCAGCAACAGGAGACTCAAGTCCAGATATGGTTCGATTGGCATAGCATCCTCGAAACAAAAAACCCTCCGGGCCGAATGTCCCGGAGGGCAAGCGCTACTTACTTATTCTGGATCGCGGTGCTGATCTCTCCGAACAAAGTCTTCAGATCGGTACCGACGGTCTTGGCGGCACCGGCGATCACTACGCCGATCAGTGCAGCGATCAGGCCATACTCGATCGCGGTCACACCGTTTTCGTCAGCAATGAAGGTTTTGACTGCGGACATGAAGTTGCTCATAACGTACTCCCATATGGTAGGTTGATGAAACACTGATCGGGGGCGCTGCCTGCGACAACTGCGCTTCTTGCGACTGGCTGCTTCGCGTTCCGTGTCAGTGAGTTCACTATAAAATGTGATGCCGTACGGCAATTTGATTACAAACAATTTTTCCCAAGGGAATTATTTTTTGTTTTTAGGAATTTTTTGACGCTGATAAACAGCACGGTACTGTCTAAAAATTCGTAAACATCAAACACGCGTAGAAAAATTTTATTTGCATAATTGAAATTAATGCAGAAAGCCGTTATGCTGATTTTATTGCTGTAGTGAAATGATAGATGCATGGGCGCCCGATGCGAAGATAGCTCGTGCGCCAGCTTATGGATTACATTGCCGGGAACGACATGGACTCGCTTCTGAAACATATGGTGGACATGACCGGCCACCGCGACCACGCAATGCTCGACATTTCCGTGATCTCGGCGGTGCAGGAGTTGGCCGGGGCCGTGCAGACCCGCATCCTGAGCATTGCCACCGTGTCGGGGCAACAAGTCCTGCGCGCCCGCGCATCGATCCGCAGAGGCAGCCCGGCCCGCCTCGAAGACGCGCATGAGGGCAGCCCCGGCGAAGCACTGGCCAGCCATCCGGTACTGCTGCAGTGTCTGATGGCGCGCCGGCCCAGTGCCGAAGCGCTCGACGGCGATGGCGTGCGTACGCTATGGCTGCCGATCTGGTTCGGCGACAAGGCCGGCACCTGCCTCGAAATCCGCGACGACAAACCGTTCACCGACGTCACCGTCCACATGGTCGGCGGCATCGTCGGCGTGTACCGCAACTTCCAGAACCTGCTCGACTACAGCGAGCGCGATTCCCTCACCGGCCTGCTCAACCGCAAGACCTTCGACGACCAGCTGGCGCGCATGCTGCAAGGCGCGCAGCAGCAGGATGTGCGCCTGTCCGGCCTCCCGGAGCGGCGCCAGTCCAATGGCCAGCTGAATGGGCAGCTCAATGGCCATGAAAAGCAGTGGCTGGCAGTGGTCGACGTCGATCACTTCAAGGCGGTCAACGACCGCTTCGGCCACCTGTACGGCGACGAAGTGCTGATCCTGATCGCCAACCTGCTGCAATCCTCGTTCCGTGCCCAGGACCGTGTATTCCGCTTCGGCGGCGAAGAATTCGTCGTGCTGCTGCGCTCGACCACGCTGGACAATACGTGGAAGATCATCGAACGCTTCCGCGCCGGCGTGGCCAATCACAGCTTCCCGCAAGTGGGGCGGGTGACGGTCAGCGTCGGCTTCGTCGCGATCAGCGCTTTCGAATCGCCGGTAATGACGCTGGGCCATGCCGACCAGGCGCTGTACCACGCCAAGAGCAGCGGCCGCAACCGCGCCTGCCATTACGACGACCTGGTCTCGCACGGCATGGTGCAGGCGGCGGCCTCGAACGATACCGCCGAATTCTTCTGATGCCGTGCAGGGTGCTGCGCCGGCTCAGGCCAGCGACAGGAAGCGCTGTGGGTCGACCTGCCACTTGTCGGGCGACTCGTGGCGCAGAATGCGGTCGCCCCCGCCGAAGCCCAGTCCGCGCGCCAGGTCGACCAGTTCCGGCTTGATGTAGGCCTGGCTGCGGGTGCTGTAGAACACCCTGACCTTCGGCGTGAGCAGGCTCGTTTCGTGCGGTTCGATCACCACCCCGAGACGTCCCGATTCCAGCAGCACCAGCGTGCCGACCGGGTAGATGCCGACGCAGCGCATGAAGGCCTGGACCAGCGCCGGCTCGAACTGGGTGCTGCTCCACTCGTACATCTTGCGCAGCGCCTCGGCCGGCGGGATGCCCTTGTGATAACAGCGGTCGGCGGTGATGGCGTCATAGACGTCGACGATGGCCGCCATCTGCGCCAGTTCGCTGATCGCCGCGCCGCCCTGGCGCTCAGGGTAGCCGGCGCCGTCGCGCCGCTCGTGGTGGTGCAGCGTGATGTCGAGCGGGATCGTGCCGATGCCCGGCGTGCGCGCCAGGATGTCATGGCCGTCCTGCGGATGGCGCCGCACGATAGCGAATTCCTCCTCGGTCAGGCGTCCCGGCTTGTTCAGGATGGCATCCGGAATCAAGGCCTTGCCGGTATCGTGCAGCAGGCCGCCGATGCCGGCCTGATAAATGCTCTCGGCATCCAGCCCGCGCGCGCGGCAAAACGCCACCAGCAGCGTGCACACGCTGACCGAATGCAGGAAGGTGTAATCGTCCTTGCTCTGGATGACGGACAGCCCGAGCAAGGCGCCAGCGTTGCGCAGGATCGAGCCGGTGATGTTCTCGACGACCGGCGACACCTGATCGAGTTCGACCGCCCGTCCCATGCGCGCATCCTGCATCACGGTCTTGACCAGGCCGGCGGCCTGGCGCCGGATCGCCAACGCGCGATCGAATTCGTCGACCAGCGTGCTGCGCGGCGCCACCACCGGACGGGCGCCGATGGCGGCGATCCCGGCGTCGACCGCGGCCTCGGCTTCGGCCACGGTCGGCGCATCGTCGGCATCCAGGCCGAGGCTGCAATCGATGGTTATGGAGTGGATGCGCGCTGCCACGATCTTGCGGATCTCGTCATCGTGCGTAATCTTGAAACGATTGCGCAGGAAGGGATGCGTCATCCAGCCGCAGTCGAGCGCATGGATGAACATCCCGACGCGCAGCTGCGAGGGAGTGACTTTCTTCAGCATGGGGTGAGGCGCAGGTTGGTTGCCGGTATGTCGCGGTGGGTCTCAGGGATGTTAGTGTCGCCGCGTTTTGCGGCGCTCAAGTATACCCAATCCCAGGTGTTTAGTTGCCAGATGAAAACAGTTCATGATCAATATGTGTCTATAAAGATACAAATGTTTCTTAATTGAACTTAGACAGCTCCGCTATTTCGTTGCCATCGTCGGTCACGGGACGAGTACGAGGTGGCGCGCCTGTATACCGACGGCCGCTTCGTCGAACAGCTGCAAACCCAGTTGGAAGGCGATTCTCGCTCAAATTCAACCTGGCGCCGCCGCTGTTCGCCAAAAAGGACGCCAGGGGCCATCTGGTGAAAGCCGAATTCGGATCGTGGATGTGGACCGCCTTCAAGCTGCTGGTCAAATTGAAAGGCTTGCGCGGCGGCGCTTTCGACGTGTTCGGCTACAGCGCCGAACGCAGGATGGAACGGGCGCTGATCGCCGAATACCGCGCCATGGTCGAGGGTCTGCTGCCGGCGCTGGACGCGACCACCCACGCGACTGCGGTCGAACTGGCGGCGCTGCCGGAACAGATCCGCGGCTTCGGGCACGTGAAGGAAGGCGGTGCCGAGTATCGGGCACGCAAGGCAGAGCTGCTAAGTGGCAATGTGAAGGAACGCGCTGCTTGATGATTGCGTGTGCGTATGAACGTCGCTCCCGCGCAGGCGGGAGCCTAGGTTTGCATGCGGACTCGCGGCGGTATGCCGGCTGAGCGCACAACTTGGGTCCCCGCCTCCGCGGGGTCGACGTTGTTTGAGATCACGTCAATTCAAATATTTCACACAGCACGCGCCACTACACCAACTTGACGTTAACGTTAACGTCATATACCGTACAAGAACACCTGTTCGCTTCCGACCCTCAAGGAACACCATGAACGACATCACCCCCGCCGCCAGGCTTGCGCTCCCGGAACAGCCGAAACTGGCCAACAAAGTGCGCTTCGTCACCGCGGCCTCGCTGTTCGACGGCCATGACGCCTCGATCAACATCATGCGCCGCATCCTGCAGTCGAACGGCGCCGAAGTCGTCCACCTGGGCCACAACCGTTCGGTCGACGAAGTCGTCACCGCGGCGCTGGCCGAAGACGTGCAAGGCATTGCCATCTCCAGCTACCAGGGCGGCCACGTCGAATATTTCAAGTACATGATCGACCTGCTGCGCCAGCGCGGCGGCGCGCATATCAAAGTGTTCGGCGGCGGCGGCGGCGTGATCGTCCCGGCCGAGATCGAAGAACTGCACGCCTACGGCGTGAGCCGCATCTTCAGCCCGGAAGACGGCCAGCGGATGGGCCTGGTCGGCATGATCCGCTCGATGCTGGAAGCCTGCGACGTCGACCTTTCCCCGTATGCGCCGACCACGGTCGAACCACTGCAAGCGGGCCCGATCGAAGCGCGCCACCGGCCGCTGGCCCAGCTGATCACGGCGCTCGAAAACGGCAAAGTGGATGGCGGCCTGCGCAAGCAGGTGATGGACCTGAGCGAAGGTTTGAAGGTGCCCGTGCTCGGCATCACCGGCACCGGCGGCGCCGGCAAATCCTCGCTGACCGATGAACTCATCCGCCGCATCCGCCTCGACCAGAACGATCGCCTGCACATCGCCGTCATCTCGATCGATCCATCGCGCCGCAAGTCGGGCGGCGCCCTGCTCGGCGACCGCATCCGCATGAACGCGATCAATCCGTGGAACGCCCAAGCCCGCGTGTTCATGCGCTCGCTGGCCACGCGCGAAGCGGGCTCCGAGATCTCGCAGGCGCTGCCCGACGTGATTGCCGCCTGCAAGGTGGCCGGCTTCGATCTGGTGATCGTCGAAACCTCGGGCATTGGCCAGGGCGACGCCGCCATCGTGCCGCACGTCGACCTGTCGATGTACGTGATGACCCCGGAATTCGGCGCCGCTTCGCAGCTGGAAAAGATCGACATGCTCGATTTCGCCGATTTCATCGCCATCAACAAGTTCGACCGCAAGGGCGCCCAGGATGCGCTGCGCGACGTGGCGAAACAGTACCAGCGCAACCGCGAGCTGTGGAGCCTGAGCCCCGAGCAGATGCCGGTGTACGGCACCCAGGCGTCGCGCTTCAACGACGACGGCGTCACCGCGCTGTACCACGGCCTGCTGCCGGCCCTGGCCCGGCTCGGCCTGCAGGTCGAAACGTCGAAGCTGCCGCAGCCCGAACAGCACTACTCGAGCGGCAAGCACGTGATCGTGCCCCCGGCACGCATCCGCTACCTGGCCGAGATCGCCGACACGGTGCGCGGCTACCACCGCAATGTCGATAAACAGGTGAAACTGGCGCGCGAGCGCCAGCAGTTGAGCGAGACCAAGCGCATGCTGGCGGCCGTCAACCGGGAAGCCGTCCTCGACGACCTGATCACGGAACGCGACAGCGCCATGGACGCCGGCGCCAAGAAGCTGCTGGCAATGTGGCCGGACATGCAGGCGGCCTACGCCGGCGACGATTACGTGGTGAAAATCCGCGACAAGGAAATCCGCACCCGGCTGGTACAGAAAACCCTGTCCGGCACCACCATCCGCAAGGTGGCGCTGCCGAAGTACGAAGACCACGGCGAAGTGCTGCGCTTCCTGATGCTGGAAAACGTGCCCGGCTCCTTCCCGTTCACGGCTGGCGTCTTCGCTTTTAAACGCGAGGGTGAAGACCCGACCCGCATGTTCGCCGGGGAAGGCGATGCCTTCCGCACCAACCGCCGGTTCAAACTGGTATCCACTGGCATGGAGGCGAAACGCCTGTCGACCGCCTTCGATTCCGTCACCCTGTACGGCGCTGACCCGGCGCTGCGTCCTGACATCTACGGCAAGGTCGGCAACTCGGGCGTCTCGATCGCCACGCTGGACGACATGAAGGTGCTGTACGACGGTTTCGACCTGTGCAGCCCGAGCACGTCCGTCTCGATGACGATCAACGGTCCGGCACCGACCATCCTGGCGATGTTCATGAACACCGCCATCGACCAGCAGATCGACCGGTTCGTGTGCGACAACGGGCGTCAGCCGAGCGCCGATGAAGCGGCCAAGATCAAGGAGTGGGTGCTGGCCAACGTGCGCGGCACCGTACAGGCCGACATCCTGAAGGAAGATCAAGGCCAGAACACCTGCATCTTCTCGACCGAGTTCTCGCTGAAGGTGATGGGCGACATCCAGGAATATTTCGTCCACCACCAGGTGCGCAACTTTTATTCGGTGTCGATCTCGGGCTACCACATCGCCGAAGCGGGCGCGAACCCGATCTCGCAGCTGGCATTTACCCTGTCGAACGGTTTTACTTTCGTCGAAGCGTATCTGGCGCGCGGCATGCACATCGACGATTTCGCGCCCAACCTGTCGTTCTTCTTCTCGAACGGCATGGACCCGGAATATACAGTGCTGGGCCGCGTGGCGCGCCGCATCTGGGCGGTCGCCATGCGCGACAAATACGGCGCCAACGACCGTTCGCAAAAGCTGAAGTACCACGTGCAGACCTCCGGCCGCTCGCTGCACGCCCAGGAAATCGACTTCAACGACATCCGCACCACGCTGCAGGCGCTGATCGCGATCTACGACAACTGCAACTCGCTGCACACCAATGCGTACGACGAAGCGATCACCACGCCGACCGACGAATCGGTGCGGCGCGCCTTGGCGATCCAGTTGATCATCAACCGCGAGTGGGGCCTGGCCAAGAACGAGAATCCGAACCAGGGCGCCTTCATCATCGACGAACTAACCGACCTGGTCGAGGAAGCGGTGCTGCAGGAGTTCGAGCGCATCGCCGAGCGCGGCGGCGTGCTGGGCGCGATGGAAACTGGCTACCAGCGCGGCAAGATCCAGGAAGAGTCGATGCTGTACGAGCACAAGAAGCACGACGGGAGCCTGCCGATCATCGGCGTCAACACCTTCCGCAACCCGAAAGGCGAAGGCGCGCCGGCCGTCATCGAACTGGCACGCTCGACCGACGACGAAAAGCAGTCGCAGCTGGCACGCCTGGATGCCTTCCACGCCCGCAACGCCCAGGCGGCACCCGCTGCGCTGGCTGCGCTGCAGCAGGCGGCGATCGACAACGACAACGTGTTCGCGCGCCTGATGGATGCCGTGCGCGTGTGCTCGCTGGGGCAGATCACGACGGCGCTGTTCGAAGTCGGCGGCCAGTACCGGCGCAATATGTAACGCATCAACCGCGTAGGGTAAGCAGCTCTCGCCCACCCTACGCCAATCCTGTGGGCAATGCTCGACGGCGTGGCCTAGAATGGTTCCGCCACCACCACGGAGCCTTGCCATGCCGATCAAGCCCGAAGACCTCACCGCCCTGATGCAGGAAGTCGAGCAGGAAGACCCGATCGATTTCGCCGACCTGCCCTTCCCCGAAGATGAACTGCGCCAGCTCGTCGCCATCCAGCTGTGCGAGATGGCGGCGTCGATGGACAGTTTCAGTACCGAAGACAAGTTGATGACCCTGCTGGCCGTGTCGGCCAAGCTAGTGCTGGAGAACATGGTGCTACATATACAACTGCTGCGCCGCGATGGTCTACCGGTCGGCAACGACGTCGAGGCCCTGCTCCAGCGCTTGAAAAAAGGCGAAAATGATGAGGGCCAGTAAGTAATGAGCGACAAACGGTAGTAAACGGTGGCGCATCCGCCACTACTGTGTTTACAAATGACCGATTTGTAGGGCATAGCCCGCCAAGGCGGCTTAAAATCTGTTCCTTAAGGTATTATTGTTGAGAGGAATCCGCTCAGCCAGCGCCTCTCATCCCTATCCTCGAGGAATCCCGAATGCCGCGTCACGCCAACAAGCTCAAACTCACCGCTGCTCTAGTTTCCAGCGCTTTCCTGATCGCAGGCCTGGGTGCCTGCGGCAAGACCCAGACCACCGAGTCGCTGCTTGCCGAAGCCCAGCAATACCAGCAGAAAGGCGATGTCAAGGCGGCCCTGATCCAGCTGAAGAATGCCGTCGAGAAGAGCCCAGAGAACGGCGAAGCCCGTATCGCACTCGGCAATCTCGAACTGGCCATGGGCGACGTACCCTCGGCCGAGAAGGAATTCCGCAAGGCGCGCTCGCTCGGCATCCCTGCCGAGCGTGTCCTGCCGATGATGGGCAAGGCGATGGCGCAGCAAGGCAAATTCAAGGACATCCTGCAGGAAGTCACGCCGGACATCGCGGCCAAATCGGCGCCGCTGATGTCCCTGCGCGGCGAAGCCCTGCTGACCACCGGCCAACCCGGCGACGCCAAGGCCGCCTTCGAGCAGGCGCTGGCGATCAACCCGAACTCGGGCGATGCCCTGCTGGGTCTGGCGCGCCTGGCCGTGCTGGCGAAGGACCGTGATGCGACCGAGCGTTACATCAACGAGGCAGTGACCAAGGATCCGAAGAATCCTGAAGTCTTCATGGCGCAAGGCACCCTGCTGCGCATGCAGAACAAGCCGGACGAGGCGCTGGCCGCCTTCAACCGGACGCTGGCACTGGACCCGGCCCACCGCACCGCCCACATCGAAAAAGCCTATATCGAGATCAGCCGCGGCAAGTTCCCGGCAGCGAAGACGGAAATCGATGCCGCGCAAAAGAATGCGCCGGGCAACCTGTTGGTCACCTACACCAGCGCCCTGTATGAATTCACCCAAGGTAAATTCTCGGCAGCCCAGGAACAATTGCAGCGTGTGTTGAAAGTGTCGCCGGATCACATGCCGAGCGTCTTGCTGGCCGGTGCATCCGAACTGCAACTGGGCGCGACCCAGCAGGCCGAACAGCACCTGCGCAAATACCTGGAGGCGGCGCCCGGCGATACCTATGCGCGCAAGCTGCTGGCCCAGGTCCAGCTGAAGAATGCCCAGCCGGCCGATGCCGCCGCCACACTGGCGCCGGCACTGAAGAACGACGCCACCGATCCGCAACTGCTGGCCCTGGCCGGCGAATCCTACATGCAGGTGCGCGATTTCAACAAGGCCAGCAGCTACCTGGAAAAAGCCGCCGAACTGGCGCCCAAGGCGGCTGGCGTACGTACCTCGCTCGGCCTGTCGAAACTGGCCAGGGGCGACCAGTCGGGCGGCCTGAGCGACCTGGAAATGGCAACCTCGCTCGATCCCAAGTCCTCGCGTGCCACCATGGCACTGGTGCAGACCGAAATGGGTCTCAAGCACTATGACAAGGCGCTGGCCGCGGCCGACGCCCTGGCCAAGCAGGAACCGAAGAACCCGCAGGTTTACAACCTGAAGGCTGCGGTCAACATGGTCAAGGGCGATATCCCGGCCGCGCGCACCGCCCTCGACCAGGCGCTGGCGCTCGATCCGACCTTCGCACCGGCCGTGAAAAACATGGCGCGCCTGGATCTGATCGAGAAAAAGCCGGACGCCGCCAAGCAGCGCTATGAAAAAGTCCTGGAAAAGGACAAGAACAACGTCGAGGCAATGACCTCGCTGGGCCAGCTGGCCATGCTGCAGAACCATCCTGAAGAAGCCACCTCGTGGTTCGAAAAGGCCAGCAACGCCAGCCCGAACGCGGTGAACCCGGCGGTCACGCTGGGCATGCATTACCTGCGCACCAACCAGCCGGCCAAGGCCCTGAGCCTGGCGCGCAAGTTCCAGACCACGAATGCCGCCAGCCCCGAGCTGCTGGACATGCTGGGTCAGGCGCAGGTCGCCAACAAGGACTTGAACGGTGCGCTGGAAACCTACAGCAAGATGGCCAACGTGGTGCCGAAGTCGGCCACGCCGCAGATGCGCCTGGCCGCCGTCCACCTGGCGTTGAAGAACAATGCTGCCGCCACCGAGGACCTCAAGCGTGCCGTCGAGCTGCAGCCTGAACTGGTGCCGGCGCGCCTGGCCCAGGTCGAGATGGCGATGCGCAGCGGCCGTCCGGACGAAGCGCTCGCCATCGCCCGCCAGATGCAGAAGATGAACGACAAGTCGCCGGTCGGCTATGCCACCGAAGGCGATATCCTGCTGGCGCAGCACAAGGCGGCGCAGGCGGTGCCGGCCTACGACAAGGCACTCGGCCTGGCCAAATCGCCGCAGCTGCTGGTGCGCTCGATGCAGGCACTGAACATGGCCGGCAAGGGCAAGGAAGCCGAGGCGCGCGGCAACCAGTGGCTGAAAGAGCACCCGAACGATCCGATGATCACGATGTTTGTCGCGGAAACCAACCTGGCGCGCAAGGACTACCCGACCGCGATCCGGATGCTCGAAGCCGTGGCCAAGCAGACCCCGGACAATGCAGCCGCGCTGAACAACCTGGCGTACGCCTATCAGCAGGTCAAGGATCCGCGCGCACTCCCGACCGCCGAGCAGGCATTCAAGCTGGCCAGCACCAATGCGGGCGTCATGGATACCCTCGGCTGGATGCTGGTGGAACAAGGGAATACCAGCCGTGGCTTGCCGCTGCTGCAAAAAGCCAGCAGCTTGGCGCCGAATGCAACCGAAATCCGCTATCACCTTGCGGTCGGTCTGCATAAATCCGGCGACAAGCAAGGCGCGCGCAAGCAACTGGATACGCTGCTCGCCGATGGCAAGCCATTCCCGCAAGCCGACGACGCACGCGCATTGCTAAAGACCTTGTAACTGGTTAATATACGTTATTCATAATAAAACAATAAGCCACGCCAGGACACACGTGGCGAGCTAACCTGGCGCCGGCGCCACTGCCGGCGTTTCTCAATGGGGAATCCTGCGATGGCGACTTTTGACGATTTCAAGGACCCAGAGGGTGAATCGGCCGTATCCCTATCGGACGCTCATGATTTCAATGATCGCGATAATATTACGCCCTCTCAATATGAGGATGTGATCGTGAACCACGATTCGTACGGAATCCGGCTTACCGATACGGCGGACGGGCGTAATTCAGCAAGCATGTTAATCAACAAGATGTATGCCTGGCGTGGCTACGCCGGTACGCATCAGCTGAGTGACGACCCCAATCGCATCACCCTCACGGCAACCGACAAGGGCGAGGTGGTGGGCACGCTCACCATTGGCATCGACTCTCCGATCGGCCTGATGGCCGACCAGATTTTCAAGGAAGAACTCGATTTTCATCGCAACAAGGGGGCGCGCCTGTGCGAGTTCACCAAACTGGCCTTCGATCCTTCGGTGCGCTCGAAAACCTCGCTGGCCAACCTGTTTCACCTGGCCGTGATCTACGGTCGCGATATCCATAAATGTACCGATATCGTGATTGAAGTCAATCCGCGTCATCGCCGTTTTTACGAGCGCATGCTGGGCTTCAAGCAGGAAGGTGATTTGAAAATCAATCCACGCGTCGACGCGCCGGCTTTTCTGCTGCGCGTCAACCTGGAATATGTGACCGAGCAAATCGAAAAATTCGGCGGCACCTTCACTGCCGACAATAACGTCACCGAACGTTCGTTCTATCCGTATTTCTTTTCGCCGCGCGAAGAAATGGGTATTCGCAACCGTCTGCTGCGCATGGACGACCAGCACGCGGGATGACATTGCGCACAGGCGCCGGGCATTCCCGATCCCGGCGCATTCCCGTCTTGCGATTCTCTTCTGACCTTCTGTATTTCCCCATCGATGAACAATCCGTTCCGCTATGAACAGGCGTTTTCACGCAATATTGGCTGGGTCACGCCGGCAGAACAATCCACGCTGCGCGGTAAGCGCGTCGCCATCGCCGGCGGCGGCGGGGTCGGCGGTGTCCACCTGCTGACCCTGGCGCGCCTGGGCGTCGCCCATTTCCACATCGCCGATTTCGACAGCTTCGACATCGTCAACTTCAACCGCCAGGTGGGCGCCATGATGTCGACCGTCGGCCAGCCCAAGGCCGAGGTGCTGGCGCGCATGGCCAAGGACATCAACCCCGAGATCGACATCAAGATCTTCGACCAGGGCGTCAACAAGGATAACCTGAACGATTTCCTGGCCGGCGTCGACCTGTACGTCGATGCGCTCGATTTCTTCGCCTTCGATGCCCGCCAGCAGACCTTCGCGGCCTGCGCCCGGCTCGGCATCCCGGCTACCACCGCGGCGCCGCTCGGCATGGGCGCCGCTCTGCTCAACTTCATGCCGGGCCAGATGACCTTCGAGGAATACTTCCAGTGGGGCGACCTGCCCGAGCTGGACAAGGCGATCCGGTTCGTGGTCGGCCTTGCCCCGGCAGGCTTGCACCGGCCTTACCTGGTGGTCCCGGAAGCCGTCAATTTCGCCGAGCGCCGCGGTCCGTCGACCTTCATGGCCTGCCAGTTGTGCGCCGGCATCGTCGCCACCGAGGCCTTGAAGATTCTTCTCGCGCGCGGCAAGATCCTGGCGGCGCCGCATGGCATGCAGTTCGACGCCTACCGCAACAAGCTCAGCCATACGTGGCGTCCCGGCGGCAACGGCAATCCGCTGCACCGCCTCATGATCGGCGTCGCCAAACGCCAGATGACCAAACAACTGGTGCCGCAAGCATGAACATCCCGCCGAGCCTCCACCGCATCCTCGAACTGGCGCGCTGGGCGCCGAGCGGTGACAATACCCAGTGCTGGCGCTTCGACATTGCCGCGCCCGACCATCTGGTCATCCACGCCTACGATACCCGGCACGACACCGTCTACGATCTGGATGGCCATCCGAGCCAGATTTCCATGGGTGCGCTGCTGGAAACCATCGACATCGCCGCCAGCGAGCAGGGCTTGCGCGCCCACACCGTGCGCCGTGCCGACAGTGCGCCCGACCGCCCCGTGTTCGACGTGCGCTTCAGCCCCGACGCCACGCTGACGCCGAGCCCCCTGCTCGACGCCATCGAAACGCGCACGGTGCAGCGCCGCCCGATGCGCACGCGCCCACTGAGCGCGGCCGAGAAGCGCGAGCTGGAAACCTGCGTCGGTCCCGACTTCGCCGTGACCTGGATCGAAGGCTTCGGCCCCAAGCTCAAGGCGGCACGCCTGATGTTCAATAACGCCAGGCTGCGCTTGACCATGCCGGAAGCCTTCGAGGTGCACCGCCGCATCATTGACTGGAACGCCAGGTACAGCCCGGACAAGGTGCCGGACCAGGCGCTGGGGGTCGACAAGGCGACGCTGAAACTGATGAAATGGGCAATGGTGAGCTGGAAGCGGATGTCGACCATGAACACCCTGATGGGCACCTGGGCACCGCGCCTGCAGATGGACCTGCTGCCAGGCATCGCCTGCGCTGCCCACTTCGTGCTGAAGGCCAGGCGCCAGCCGCAGACGATCGACGACTACGTGCAGGCCGGGCGCGCGGTCCAGCGCTTCTGGCTGACCCTGACCCGGCTCGGGCTGTTCATGCAGCCGGAGATGACGCCGCTGATCTTTGCCAAGTACGTGCGCGAAAACACGCATTTTACGCGCGAGACCCGTCTGCATGCGCCGGCGCGTCGCCTGCAGCAGCAGGGCGCCGAACTGATCTTCAACGACGCACTGTACCCGGTCTACATGGGCCGCCTTGGTGCCGGCCCCGCCCCTACCGCACGCTCGCAGCGCCTGCCGGTCGAGCAGTTGCTGAAACGCTGACCGCACCCGAGCGTCTGTTCGGCGCATTTTGTTGCGTTTAAAACTTTCGTTCGACGATATAAAATCGTTCCACAATAAAAAAGAGCAGGGAAAACCCTGCTCTTTTTTATTGCCATTTATCCGGTCAGAAGACCGGATAAATGGAAGGTCTTATTGTTAAGACAAGGCCTTCTCGTTGCGATCAGGCCTTCTTCTTACAATTAAGCCTTCTTGTTGCGCTTGCGTGCTGCGACGCCGGCGCCCAGCATGGCGATGCCGAACAGGGCCAGCGAGCCCGGCTCAGGCACTTCAGCCAGTTTGAACTGACCGTTGTTGCTGACGAAGAAGTTCTGGCCCGGGACGTTGGCATAGGTGGTGCCGTCGGTGCAGCCTGCGCCGGTGTAGCCGCCGAATTGGCAGGCGACTTCCGACACCAGGTTCGCGTTGGCCGGGCTGGTGAAGTTGGTCTGGCCGTTGGCGTTGGTGAACGCGAAGGCCAGGATGTCTTCCGAGCTCAGGTCTTGACCGTTGCTACGGAAGAAATAACCCGACTCCAGGTCGCCGGCTTTAGCCTTGGCGAACACGGTCACTTGGCCGTTGCTGATCGGGTTGCCCGATGCGTCGACGTTGCCGCCGCCGCCAACCAGCACGTCAAAGCTGGCGATCAGCTTGCCGTCGTTGGCACCGTAGATGCCAGCGGTCGAACCGTAGTTGGCAGCGGTGTCCTGGTAAATGTTGATGGTGCCACCGTTGAACTGGAACTGGCCATTGAAGGTGCCAGTGCCGGTTGCTGCAAAGGTTGCAGTGATGTTACCGCCCGGGTAGTTGACCGGGAACAGTTGACCATTGCTGTCGGCCTGGACGATGTTGAAAACAGCGTTTTCCTGGAAGTTGAAGGTGTTGTTGCCGTTGTTGGCCAGCTGGATGAAGGCGTTGCCGTTCACGTCCAGGTATTCGCCGATGGTCTGGCCGCTCGAGTAACCGCCGCCGACCGGGTTGAAGACCCAGTTTTGCAGCACGTCTTCTGCATGAGCAGCACCGGCCATGGAAAGAGCTACAGCTGCAGCGCACGACAGTTTTTTCAGAAATTTCATGATTCGTTTTCCTCGCTTAGTTGATCGGTGTTGCAATGTCTTTGTATAAGCAATCTGTGTGCCAGCTTTTAGAAAATGTTTAATATCAATGACTTACCCAAAATCAATTAAATCCCAAAGCACCGACTGTAAAAAATGCCGACAGAAAATTTGACTAATAATTTCGATGTGGAAATTATATGATCTGTTGCCATCTATTAAGAGGATTGTTTCCTGGAGAGGAAAGCCTTGTGAAACAAGTGGCGTGCCAGCATCAGCGGCGGCATGCGCAGCCAGTTGCCCCGCACATACAACGCAAAACGCGCGGCGCCGCTAAAGGCGTCGCTGCAGCTGGCATGCATCGGCAGCAGCGCGCGTTCGAACAGGGCATCCATCACGGCCAGCAGCGCCCCGTTCGGCGCGGCCGGGGCCAGCGCATCCAGCACCGCGTCCGGCACCGGGGTGCCAAGCAGGCGCCGGCTGTAGCGCAGCGCATAGAACAGCGGCCGCTCCAGCTCGAGCACGCGCGCCCGTGGCGGCAGTGCTTCCCAGAAGCCGGCATGGGCGCCGAACTCGCGGAACAGGAAGTGCAGGTCGAGCAGGTCGCGCAAGCCCTTGTCGAATTCGCCGTCGAAGAACAGGTGCACCGCGCTGTGCAGCACCATGTCGGCCGGTGCCAGCGTGGCCAAGCCGGGCGCGTGCGCAATCGGCACGGCGGCGGCGCGCAACAATGCCGGATCCGGATGCACGGGCGCCGTCTGCGGCAGGATCGCGTGGTGAACGTCGATGCTGCTCTGCCGGCGCACGTGTTGCATCGGCGGCAGTTCGTGCATCCACTGGCGGTAGTAGCGCTGGTCGTAGGCGTCGGTCTGGTTGCTGGCCCAGCCATGCAGCATCAGCGCCGACTCCACATCGTCCAGGCGCGCCTGCGGCACCATGATGTCGATGTCGCCGAACAGGCGGCCGGCACCGGCGCGCAGGCCGGCGATCGCATAGGCCGCGCCTTTCAGCAGCAGCAGCGGCGCCACGCCCTCCACTCTCGCAAGCGCGGCCTGGATGCATTCGACCTCGAAACCCACCGCCTGGCGGTGGCGCGTGGCCAGCGCGCGCACCCATTCCAGGTGGGCGCGCGGCTGCGCCGGTACCGCGTCGAGCAGGCCGTGCTCCTCGATCAGCGCCAGCAGCGTCGGACTCAGGTTGGTGCTGGTCGACTGGCGCAGCAGCAGGTCCCAGTCGGCCGGGCGCAGGCCCGGCAGCAGGCCGGGATCGCGCAGGACCGCCACCAGGATCGGCAGGCGCTTCACCGCGGCGCCTCCAGCGCGGCGAACGCCGCCATCGCTTCGTCCAGGTTGCTGTAGCGGAAATCGTAGCTGGCGCAGCCTTCGATCGCGCCGGCCAGGGTGGCGAACCCGCGCGCGCCCATGTGGCTGTAATTGAAGGCATTGTCGGCCACGCGGAAAAAGGCGCGGGCGCGCGGGATCGGGGTGAGCGAGGTGGTGGTGCCGGCTTCGTACTTGGGAAACACGATCCAGGCCGGGCGCGCAGTTTCATGCGCGCGCGCGACGCTGTCCGCCGGGGCCTTCAGGTGCGCCACCGTGCCCTTGGTGGTGTTGCTGACCGGGCGGCTCAGCACGGCGTCGGCGACGTAGCCGCGGATCACGTCGATCGAGCGGTTCTTGAGGCTGACCGGACGCGGCACCGGCACCAGCAGGCCGTCTTCCGGACGGAACAGCGCCAGCTCGTCGGACAACAGGCGCCAGCCGCGGTTGACCAGCGCCGCGCACAGCGTGCTCTTGCCCGATCCCGGCGGCGCCGGCAAGATCGCCGCCAGGCCGCCGCGCTCGACCACCGCGGCATGGATCATCAGGTAGGCATGGGCACGCGTCGAAACGCACCAGTTCAGGCCCCATTCCAGCATTGGGAAGGCGTGCGCTTCGGGCAGCGGCTCGAACGGCAGCTGGCCGTCGAGGTCGAAATTCACCTGCGGCTGGTACCAGCGGCGCAGCCCATCCGGATGCTGCAAGCCGACGTGGAAATCGGCGAAGCCGTCCTCGCCGTGGATCGGGTAGTCGCCGTACAGCAGGGCGATGCCGTCGGCCACGTGGCGGATCGGCGAACGGATGCGGCTGACGAAGGCGCCGGTCTGCACCAGCAGGCCGGGACCGGCCAGGCGCGTCTCGAGCTGGCGGCGGCTGAGCGATGCGACCGTCAGCATGCGAGGGTGTCGATGAGGTTCAGGTGTTGCAGGTCGTGCAGCAAGGTATCGGTCTCGAGGTCGAGTTCGGCCGGTTCGAGGTCGAATTCGGCCTGCAGGACGGCGGCCAGGGCGGCGCGCGTGGCCGGGCCGCGGCGCAGCGTCAGCAGCAGTTCGACGGCGCCGTCACCCAGCAAGTGGGTGTCACCGGACAAATCGTTATACAGGATGCACTCGCCGTCCCACTGCCGGTACTGCAGGGTCTGTCCGGGCCGCAGGCGCCATGTCTCGCTGGCGGCCACCGGATCAATCCATGGTGCCGTAGAGGTAAGTGACGATGTCGTTGGCATACCACTTCTGGCCGGCCATCGGCGCGTAATAGCCTTTTGCGACCCATTCGCTCCACACACTGCGCAAGGATTCGACGGTCAGGAAGTTGATGCGGCCCGACAGCACGTTCAGGTAAGCGGCCAGCATGTACTTGGCCATCTTGGTGCTGTCGAAAGGCGCCCCGTGCATGATCTGGTTGCAGCTCGCCGCGGCGTAAGCGCTGCCGATATTGCAGCTGAAATGCTTGGAAAAAGGATCGGTCGGCGAGCAGCCAGCCGGCCAGGCCGTCTTGTTCCAGGCGAGCGGATCGAGGCCATTGCAGACCGGCGCCGGACCGTGGTGGCTGAGTGTGCCCACGGCCTTGTTCTGGCCGACCGCCGACACCGCTGCCGAAGCCGAAACGCCGCAGTAGGTACATGCCATGCCGGGCTGGCTGTGCAGAGTCAGCAGTACGCCTGCGGCGCCGGCACCGGCGCGGGTAAAGCGCCGGCGCGAAGCACCCTTGGCCGACAGCGAATCGGATGCCGTGGGCTGCGCAGCGTCCGCTTGCGGAATCGATGCGACAGGATCAGTTTCGCTCGGTTGACGGTTTTGGGTAGCCACGTGGGTCCTCTTCGGTTTTCAGAACAGTCGGGCAGCAGCACAATGCCAGATTACGCAAAAACAAGCAATCCTTGTGCCAGAAACAAGCTGCCCAAAAGCAACGCTTAATAATCAGCAACTTAGGTCGCCTGCAACGGCTGCCCGTATATCGCTATGCTAATCGACTGTAAAGAAAACTGACAGCAATCAGAAATAGCTTTCCGGAATGACGAGGACGTCACCCGGGCGTACCGGCACGTTGGCCGAGATGTCGCCATCCTTGACCAAATCGTCGATGCGCACATTGAACTTCTGTTGTTTGCCGTCGACAGTGCGCACCAGGCTGGCACGGTTGCCGGCCGCGAATTCGGTGGTGCCGCCGACTGCAATCATCACATCCATCAGGCTCATATCGCGGCGGTAAGGCAGCGCCTGTGGACGGGCGGCCTGGCCGATGACGCGGATCTGCTCGCCGTAGGTACCGACAAAACTCGACACGACCACGGTCACCACCGGCTGCTGGATGAACTTGGCCAGCGCTTTTTCGATGTCACGCGCCAGTTCGGTCGAGGTCTTGCCGGATGCCGGCAGGTCTTCGACCAGCGGCGTGGTGATCTTGCCGTCCGGACGTACCGGGACCGACATCGAGACTTCCGGATTGCGCCAGACGATGATGTTAATGCTATCGCCCGGCCCGATCAGGTAGTCCGGATTGGCCGACACCTGCGCATCGGTCGGTGCCGGCAGCGGGCGGGTGGCACAGCCGCCCAGCGCCAGCGTGCTGGCAGCGACGAGCGCGATTGCCGAATATTTGATCAGGTTCGCCTTGTACTTGCCCACGTGAGATCCCTCTCGGATTGTTATTAAGCCATCAACAGCCGCGTATTGTATATCAATGTGCTTTAGGACAAGGGTGCGCACGATACAAATTGTTTCTCAATATTTATTTCTGTTGCAACAGCTCGCGCACATAATTCCCTGGGACGGCATAGGTGATGCCGCTCGGGTTGGTGATCGCGGTTTCCTTCAGTCCCTTGACGAATACCGCGTTGATCACGCCCCACACCTTGCCGCTGGCAGGATCGTACAGGGGGCTGCCGCTGTTGCCGGGATAGGCGGTCGCGTCGAGCTGGAAGATATTGAAGGGCGCACGCTGCAGTTGCACCAGCTGGCGTATGTCCAGCTTGCGCGAGTTGAGCGACGGGGTCACCACCGGCGTGACGGCGGCCAGGGTGGCGCGGTGGGTGGCGGCATGCAAGCCCAGCACCATGCCTAGCGGATAGCCGGTAAATGCCAGTGCCTGCCCTTCGAGCGCCTTGTCCGAATCGACCAGCTCGAGCGCCGGCAGCGGCGTGCCGGTGAGGCGCAGATGAGCCAGGTCGTGTTCGGCGTCGCGCGCCACCAGCTGGGCCGGACGGAAGCGCACCATGTCGCCGTCCGCGGTCACGATGCCGATCTGTTCCATCCGCTCCGAATCCACCGTGGCCGGCACCACGTGGGAGTTGGTAATCACGCTAAGGCCGTCGCCGACCACGAAGCCGGTGCCGACGAACACCGTGGCCGGACTGCGGGTGCGCTCGAAGGTGCCGACGCCGACCACCGAACGCTTGACAGTCGGAACCACGGCCGTGAGGTCGGCAGCCTGCACCGTACCCGGCAGCGTCGGCAAAAAAGCAACAGCAGCACAGAGCAGCGCGACGCCAGGCAGGCTCATTTTTACCCGGGCACGCAATCGGTGAGTGAAATTAATATTTCGATAAGGCAGCAAACGTGCACCCCCTTTTGCATTTAAGACATTACAATTAAGCGCTTGTTCTGGAGCAAAGCATCCAATGCAAGTCTACGCGATGACATCTTATCCTGCACGGATAAGGTGTTGATTTCATGCAATAAAAGGCTGTGATTTTATTAACACAGCAGAAATAATTGCTGAAATACAATGCAGACGACATGTGGTTTTTGGGTGCAAGAACAAGATTTGTGTTGTAGCGAGGGCACGACTGGCCGAGCACTTCACATTTTTCTCGTGCGTAATTGCAATTGCTCCCACTACAAGCGATCATGCGACGTATTTAATTATTTTTCTGACCCGGCTCAACGAGCTTGAGGGGTCATTTATCGCGAGACTGACGAGATGGCAGAAATTACCGCCGTACTTCTAAACTTCCTGAAAGCAATCGGCAAGTACCGCTGGTATGCAGTCGTCATCGCCTGGACCGTGGCTTTGATCGGCTGGGCCGTGGTGTTACGCCTGCCGCCCCAGTATGAAGCATCGGCACGGGTGTATGTCGACACCCAGAGCATGCTGCGTCCGCTGCTGTCCGGCATGACCAGCATGCCCGACGTTAACCAGCAAGTGATGTTCATGCGCCGCACCCTGCTCAGCCGTCCGAACATCGAACGCCTGATGCGTGACGTCGACCTCGACGTCAAAGCCAAGAACACCAAGGAACATGACAGGATCGTCAATGAACTGATGTCCAACCTCAGGCTCGGCGGCACCGAACGCGACGACATTTATACGATCAGCTATGTGTCGGATAACCCGCAGCTGGGCAAGGCCGTCGTACAGGGCTTGCTGACCATCTTCGTCGAAGGCAGCTTCGGCGGCAAGAAACAGGATTCCGACAAGGCGATCCAGTTCATCGACGACCAGATCAAGACCTACGAGGACAAGCTGGCCGCCGCAGAAAATTCCCTGAAGGAATTCAAGATCAAGAACATGGGCATGCTGCCCGGTTCCGGCGACTTCAACGGCCAGATGAGCACGGTCAGCGACCAGCTCAGCCAGGCTCGCCTGGAACTGGCCGAGGCCGAGCAGGCGCGCAACGCGATCCGCCGCCAGATCAACGGCGAGCCGGCCAAGCCCGGCACCAAGACCATCGATCCGGCGCTGCTCGACCCCGAGCTGGAAGGCCGCATCCAGGCGGTCCAGAAGAACCTGGACGGCCTGCGCCTGCAATACACCGAGCAGCACCCCGACGTGGTCGCCAACAAGCGCCTGCTCGAGCAGCTGCTGGCGCAAAAGGCGGACCTGTCCAAGACCAAGAAACGCAGCACCGATCCGGGCGCCGGCTACAGCCCGATGCTGCAGCAACTGACCGTGGCGCTGTCGGCTGCCGAAGCGCGCGTGGCCTCGATGCGTGCCCGTGTCGACGAATTCTCGGCCCGCATGACGCGCCTGCGCGCGCAAAGCACCACGGCGCCGGAAATCGAAGTCCAGCTGACCCAGCTGAACCGCGACTACGACGTCAACAAGGCCAATTACCAGCGCCTGGTCGAGCGCCGCGAACAGGCCCGCCTGTCGGGCGACCTGACCTCGGCCACCGACATGCTGTCCTTCCGCATCATCGATCCGCCGACCGTGCCGAACCAGCCGAGCGGCCCGAACCGCCTGCGCCTGTTCTCGATGGTGTTCGGCGGCGCGCTGGTGGCTGGCCTGGCGGTGGCGTTCCTGATGAGCCAGTTCCGTCCGACCTTCATGAGCCAGACCGCGCTGCGCGACACGACCGGCCTGCCGGTGCTCGGCTCGATCGGCATGAACTGGACCAACGAACAGACCGTCCGCCGCAAGCGCCGCCTGGTCGCCGTCGGGGTATCGGTGCTGCTGCTGCTGGGCGCCTATGCCGCCGGCGTGGCGGCCATCCTGGTCCGCCCCACGCTTTAACGCGACGATTGCAAGGAGTACACCGTGAGCATTATTGAAAAAGCAGCAAGCCGGATCGACCAGCAGCGCAGCGCCGCCGCGACCCCCACCGGCACTGCCACCGTGCCGGACAGCGATGCCGTCCGCGCCATCCCCCCGGTCGCCGTCGCCGCGCCGCCCGCCGTCCCGCCCGCCCCCGCCGTCGTGATGCCGGCGGCAGAGCCGGTCGCCGTGCCGGCCGCCGCGCCGGCCCAGCCGGCGAAGGAAGCGGGGCGCGCGCCCCAGAAGTTTTCGACCCGCCGCGTGGAACTCGACCTGGCGCGCATGCGCGACCTGGGCATGGTCACCGCCGCCGCCGGCCGCACCCGCCTGCTGGAAGACTTCCGCGTGATCAAGCGTCCGCTGCTGCAGCGCGCCTTCATCGAACGTGCGCCGGGCGCCCGTCCGAACAACCTGATCATGATCACCAGCTCGCTGCCGGGCGAAGGCAAGACCTATTGCGCGATCAACCTGGCGATGAGCATCGCCATGGAACTCGACCACACCGTGCTGCTGGTCGACGCCGACGTGGCGCGCCCGTCCGTGCTGCGTACGCTCGGCCTGCCGGCGCACCGCGGTTTGATGGATCTCCTGGTCGACGACAAGCTCGACATGGCTGACGTGATGCTGCGCACCAACGTCGACACGCTGTCGATCCTGCCGGCCGGCACCAACACGCCGCGCGCCACCGAACTGCTGGCCAGCTCGACCATGACCAACCTGGTGCACGAGATCGCCAACCGCTATCCGGACCGGATCGTGATCTTCGATTCGCCGCCGCTGCTGCTCACCTCGGAATCGCACGTGCTGGCGTCGCACATGGGCCAGATCGTGATGATGGTCGAAGCCCAGACCACCACCCAGCATGCGGTCAAGGAAGCACTCCAGCAGCTGGAAGGCTACCCGAACGTGAATCTCATTTATAACAAGACCAGGGAAATCCCCGGCATCGAAGAAACGTATGACTATCACTACGGCTAAGATGCCGATTTCCGGGCCGGCACTCAGGCTGCTGCCGCTGGCCCTGGCCGCGATGCTGCTGTCGGCCGAATGCCATGCGCAGTGGCGCGTTACTCCCCGGCTCGACCTGCGCGAAACGTATTCCGACAACGTCGGCCTGCAGAACAGTGCGGACGCGCGCAGCAGCTTCGTCAGCGAAGCCGATCCCGGCATCAGTATCACCAAGGTTGGACCGCGCCTGAAGGTGAGTGCGGATGCCGGCTGGCGCCTGTATTCGTACAGCAACAACGATGCACCGAATCTGCGTAACAGCGAACGCCACTACAACGGCGCCATGCAGGCGATGGTGGTCGACCAGTTGCTGTTCGTCGATGCCAACGCCAGTGGTTCACGCCAGGCCGTGTCGGCCTTCGGCCCGGTATCGAACAACACGTTCTCGAATGCCAACCGCACCGACGTCAGCACCTGGCGCATCAGCCCTTACCTGCGCCACCGCTTCGGGTCGACCGCGGACATGACGCTGCGCTACATGCGCGACTCGGTCGACAGCGGCGTGGGCGGCTACGGCAGCAGCAGGGCCAGCACGCGCTCGGCCGACCTGAACAGCGGCACTGCATTCGACACGCTCGGCTGGAACCTGTCGTATTACCACCAGGACCTGAGCGAAAGCCTGGGCGATGTCGGCACCGTGCCCGGCACCGTGCCCACGCTGGCCAACGATTCGATGTCCGAGAACACCTCGGCCGGGCTGCGCTGGCGCCTGATCCGCCGCCTTGCCCTGACCGCCAGCGTCGGCTACGACAAGTACGAATACCCGACCCTCGGCGAAGCCACCAGCGGCCGCAGCTGGTTGGGCGGTTTCATCTGGACGCCATCCACCCGTACCAGCGTGCAGGCCTCGTTCGGCCGGCGCTATTTCGGCAAGACCGGCTCCCTGGTCTCGAGTTACCGCACCCAGCGCAGCATCTGGAACCTGAACTACAGCGACGCCGTGACCACCACCCGCTCGCAATTCGTACTGCCGTCCGCGATCGACACCGCCGCCATGCTCGACAGCCTGTTTGCCGCCAGCATCCCGGATGCGGTGCAGCGCCAGCAGGCGGTACAGGCCTACATCGCCGCCGCCGGCCTGCCGCCGACCCTGGCCAACAGCATCAATTACCTGAGTAACCGCTATATCCGGATCCAGCGCCTGCAGGGCGCGGCCATCTTCCGTGGTCCGCGCAGCAACCTGACCTTCAGCGTGTTCAACGAAAAGCGGCTCGCACTGTCGAGCCAGGAAAGCGACAGCGCCCTGCTGCTGGGGCAACTGGCCTCGCTGAACGACGACACCAGCCAACGCGGCGCCACCGCCAACCTGGACTACCGGCTGTCGCCGCGCTCGAATGCCTACGGCGCCCTGTCGGTATCGCGGGTGCACTCGCTGTCGGCCGACTTCTCCAGCAACAACAGCGAAATGCGCCTGGGGCTGAATCACCGCTTCGCAAAGCGGATGCAGGGCAGCGTCGAGCTTCGCCACACGCGCGGACGCCAGAACCTGGTCAACAGCGACACCTACCGCGAGAACGCGCTGGTCGCGACTCTTTCCGTCGTCTATTAAGCGGAGTCCATCAAGATGTACGAAACCTATTACGGATTATCCGCCAAGCCCTTCCAGCTGCGTCCCGACCCGCACTTCTTCTACGGCAGCAAGGGACACAAGCGCGCCATGGCCTACCTCGAGTACGGCCTGTCGCAGGGCGAAGGCTTCATCGTCATCACCGGCGAGGTCGGTGCGGGCAAAACCACGCTGGTGCGCAGCCTGTTCAACCGGCTGCCGTCGGACCAGATCGTGGCCGCCCACATCGTCAACACCCACCTCGATCCGGACGACACGCTGCGGATGGTGGTGTCGGCGTTCGGCCTGCCCTACGAGGGAGCCAGCAAGACCGACCTCTTGACGCGCCTGGAGCGCTTCCTGTGCGACGTCGACCACCAGGGCAAGCGCGCCCTGCTGGTCATCGACGAAGCCCAGAACCTGTCGGCGCGCACGGTGGAAGAGCTGCGCATGCTGTCGAATTTCCAGACCGACGACAAGTCGCTGCTGCAGACCTTCCTGCTCGGCCAACCGGAATTCCGCGCCACCCTGCACAGCCCCGGCATGCAGCAGCTGCGCCAGCGCGTGATCGCCAGCTACCACCTGGGCCCGATGGATGCGCAGGAAACCCACGCCTACATCGAGCACCGCCTCGCCACCGTCGGCTGGAACAGCGATCCTTCCTTCGACGACGGCGCCCATGCGGCGATCTTCGCCTACAGCGGCGGCATCCCGCGCAAGGTCAACACGCTGATGGACCGCGTGCTGCTGATGGGTTACCTGGAAGAGATGCACACGTTCACGGAAGAAGACATCAATACCGTGATCCGCGACATCAACGAAGAATACAAGGTGCCCGAAATCATGGGCACGCCGGCCGAAGACGCCATGCCGACGCATGCGGGCCTGGACGACGACCTGCGTGCCGGCGGCATGCGCATGATCGACCAGCGCAGCGGCGACCGCCGCGCCAACAGCGTCGAAATGCTGGACGAACGCATGATGCGACTCGAAAAATCGATCGTGTCGGTGCTGTCGATCCTCAAGAAGATCGTGGCCACGCCCCAGGGCGCGGCCGCCCATCACGTGGACAACCAAGAATGAACATGTACGAACTCGCCGCGCGCCCCGCGCCGGCCCCGGGTGAACGCATCCGCAACGCCATGACCTGCGACGTCGAGGATTACTTCCAGGTCTCGGCCTTCGCACCCTACATCGACCGCGCCAGCTGGCCGGCCCGCGAATGCCGCGTCGAAGCCAACATGGACCGCATCCTGGCCCTGTTCGAGCGCACCGGCGTGCGCGCCACCTTCTTCACGCTGGGCTGGATCGCCGAGCGCTACCCGAACGTGGTGAAACGCATCGTCGCCGGCGGCCACGAGCTGGCCAGCCACGGCTACGGCCACCTGCGCGCCTCCGACCAGACCCGCGCCGAATTCGACAACGACATCCGCTCGGCCAAGGCCCTGCTGGAAGACATCGGCGGCCAGGAGGTACTCGGCTACCGCGCCCCGAGCTTCTCGATCGGCCGCGACAACCTGTGGGCGCTCGACGCGCTGCTCGAAGCCGGCTACCGCTACAGCTCGAGCATCTACCCGGTGCAGCACGACCACTACGGCATGCCGGAAGCGCCGCGCTTCGCGTTCTACCCGAACGGTACCGACGGCCTGCTGGAAGTGCCGATCAGTACGGTGCAGATGATGGGCCGCAACCTGCCGGTCGGCGGCGGCGGCTATTTCCGCCTGCTGCCGTACGCGCTGTCGCGCTGGATGATGGCCAAGGTCAACCAGGACGACCGCCAGCCGGCCCTGTTCTACTTCCACCCGTGGGAAATCGACACCGAGCAGCCGCGCCCCGAAGGCGTCGGCGCCAAGTCGCGCTTCCGCCACTACGTCAACATCGAGCGCATGGAAAGCCGCATCGAAGCCCTGGCCCGCGATTTCGCGTGGGACCGGATGGACCGCATCTTCTTGAACCAAAAATGAATTCGATCATCGAAGCCGCGCAGGCCAAACGCGCCGGCCCGGCACCGAGCGCGCCTGTCGCGCCGGCGCCCCTGACCCTGCACCTGCTGCAGCGCGCCGACTATCCCCGCTGGGACGCCTTCGTGCGCGCCTGCCCCGAGGCCACCTTCTTCCACCTGTCCGGCTGGCAGAGCGTGATCGAGCGGTCGTTCGGCATCAAGACCTTCTTCTATTACGTCGAGCAGGACGGCCAGATCCAGGGCGTGCTGCCGCTGGCCGAGATCAACAGCCGCCTGTTCGGCCACTCGCTCGGCGCGATGCCGTTCTGCGTGTACGGCGGGCCGGTCGCGACCGGCCCGGAAGCACGCGCGATGTTGGACGGGGCCGCGCATGAACTGGCGCAGAAACTCGGCGTTGGCCACCTCGAATACCGCGGCATGGCGCGTTTCCACCCGGAAGACCCGGCCTGGCACTCGAAGGAACTGTACGTGACCTTCCGCAAGGAGATCACGGCCGACGACGAGACCAACATGAACGCGATCCCGCGCAAGCAGCGCGCGATGGTCCGCAAGGGCATCAAGCTGGGCCTGCGCGGCGAAATCGACGCCAACGTCGACCGCATGTTCGAGGCCTATGCGCGCAGCGTGCACCGCCTCGGTACCCCGGTGTTCCCGAAAAAATACTTCGCCCTGCTGCAGCAGACCTTCGGCGACGAGTGCGAAGTGCGCACCATCGTCACCGAAGACAACCGCGTCGTGGCGGCCGTGCTGTCGTTCTACTGGCGCGACGAAGTCGTGCCCTACTACGGCGGCGGTACCGACCTGGCGCGCGAAGTGGCCGGCAACGACTTCATGTACTGGAACCTGATGCAGGCCGCCGCCGCACGCGGCTGCCGCCTGTTCGATTTCGGCCGCAGCAAGCTGGGCACCGGCGCCTACGATTTCAAGAAGAACTGGGGTTTCACGGCCCAGCACCTGCCTTACGAATACAAGCTGTACGGCGCCGATGCGCTGCCCGACAACAACCCGCTGAACCCGAAGTACCAGCTGTTCATCAAGATGTGGAAAAAGCTGCCGCTGCCGTTGGCGAATTTCATGGGGCCGTACATCGTCCGTAACCTGGGCTGATGGCTGAAACATCGTGGAAGACCTGCTCCTGCTGATCCACCGGATCCCCTACCCGCCCAACAAGGGCGACAAGATCCGTTCCTACCACCTGCTGAAGCACCTGGCGCGCCATTACCGGGTGCACCTGGCCACCTTCGTCGACGATCCGGACGACTGGCAGTACGTGCCGCACGTCGAGGCGCTGTGCGCGAGCAGCCATTTCGCCGCCATGAATCCCAAGCTCGCGCGTGTGAAAAGCCTGGGGGCGCTGCTGAAGAACCGCTCGCTGTCGCTCGAGTACTACCGCGATGCCGGCATCGAGCGCTGGGTCAAGCAGGCAGTGGCCGCGCACGGCATCGAGCGCGTGCTGGTGTTCTCGTCGGCGATGGCGCAGTACGCCGATCCGTATCGTTCGGCGCGCCGCGTGGTCGATTTCGTCGACGTCGATTCCGACAAGTGGCGCCAGTACGCGGAAAAGAAATCCTTCCCGATGAGCTGGCTGTACCAGTATGAAGCGCAGCGCCTGCTCAGCTACGAGCGCCAAGTGGCGCGCGACTACGATGCCTCGCTGTTCGTGTCGGCCCCCGAGGCCGAGCTGTTCCGCCAGCTGGCGCCGGAAAGCAGCGTCAAGATCGGCCACTTCAGCAACGGCGTCGATACCGATTATTTTTCGCCGCACGACAACCACGTCAGCCCCTACGCGGCCGGCGAGCGCGCGCTGGTGTTCACCGGCGCCATGGATTACTGGCCCAACGTGGATGCGGTGCAGTGGTTCTGCGACGAAGTGTTCCCGCAGCTGCGCACGCGCTTCCCGGAACTGCGCTTCTACATCGTCGGTTCGCGCCCCAGTCCGGCGGTGCAGGCACTCGCCCAGCGTGACGGCGTGAAGGTCACCGGCACCGTGCCCGACGTGCGGCCCTACATCGCCCACGCCGCGGTCGCGGTGGCGCCGCTGCGGATCGCGCGCGGCATCCAGAACAAGGTGCTGGAAGCGATGGCGATGGCGACCGCGGTGGTGGTGTCGCCGCAGGCGCTGGAAGGCATCGACGCCGTCCCCGGCAGCGAACTGGTGCTGGCCGAGGATGCCGCGGCCTTCGTCGACGCCGTTGCCACCCTGCTGACGGGTCTGGACAGCGCGGCCAGCGCGATCGGCCAGGCGGCGCGCGCCAAGGTACAAAGTCAATACAGCTGGTCGAGCAATCTTGCCTGCATAGGAGAGAACCTGGAATGTTCCTGAAGCCTGCCCCCGGCGTCGCCGGTAGTGCCACCGCAGTGCCGGCGATGCCGCTCACGCGCGCCAGCATGATCCTGATCGCGCTGGCCCTGCTGGCGCCGTTCGCCCTGTATTTCGGCACCGTGCGCTCGATCGTCTCGATCTGGAACAGCTCGGAGACCTTCGCCCACGGCTACGTGATCCTGCCGATCAGCCTATGGCTGCTGTGGCGCAAGCGCGAGAATTTCACCCTGTATCCGCCCAAGCCCTACGCGCCGGCGCTGGTCGCGCTGGCAGTGCTGGGCCTGGGCTGGCTGGCGGCCCAGCTGGGCGAGGTGCAGTTCGTGTCCCAGTACGCCTTCGTGGCCATGCTGCCGGTGATCGCGCTGGCCCTGCTCGGCCCGCGCCTGGCCGGCTCGCTCGCCTTCCCGCTGCTGTTCTTGCTGTTCGCGGTACCGTTCGGCGACATCTTCGTGGCGCCGCTGATCCAGTTCACCGCCGATTTCACCGTGTGGGCAGTGCGCGCCACCGGCATCCCGGTGCTGCGTAGCGGCACCCGCTTCGAGCTCCCGACCGGCAACTGGTCGGTGGTCGAGGCCTGCAGCGGCGTGCGCTACCTGATCTCCTCGATCACGCTGGGCTGCCTGTACGCCTACCTGACTTACCGTTCGACCCTGCGCCGCGTGCTATTCATCGGCCTGGCGATGATCGTGCCGATCATCGCCAACGGCTTGCGCGCCTACATGATCGTGATGATCGGCCACCTGTCCGGCATGGAGCTGGCGACCGGCGTCGACCACCTGATCTACGGCTGGCTGTTCTTCGGCCTGGTCATGTTCTTCATGTTCTGGATCGGCAGCTACTGGCGCGAGGATGCCCCCGAGCCATCCAGCGCCATCGGCGCTGCACCTGCAGCGCCGTCCGGCATGTATCCGGCCGGCGCCCCGCAAGGCCGCTTCGCCGCCATGACCGCCGCCGTGCTGGCGCTGGCCGCCCTGTGGCCCGCTTCGGCCCTGATCGGCGAACGCGTCAACCACAACCCGGCCCCGGTCGCCCTCGACCAGATCGCGGTGAACCTGCCGCCGGCGCCGGACTTCGCCGACTGGAAGCCCGATTACATGACACCCAGCGCGCGCTTCCACCGCGTCTACCAGAACGGCACCGTGCCGGTTGCGCTGACCGTGCTGTACTACCGCAACCAGGACCGCGACCAGGCCCTGATCAGCTCCATCAACCGCCTGACCGCCTATGAAGACACCTGGCACGAGATCGACGCCAGCGCGCATACCGAAAACGTGGCCGGCCACCCGGTCGTGGTGCGCGAAACGACGCTGCGCAGCGGCGCCCGCACGCTGCTGGTCTGGTCCTGGAAATGGATCGGCGGCCAGTACACCAACAGCGACATCGCCGGCAAGCTGCTGCAGGCGCGCGCCAAGGCGCTGCTGCAGGGCGACGACGGCGCCGCCGTGATGCTGTACGCGCCCGTCAACGACAACCCGGACGCGGCGCGCCGGGCCCTGGGCGGCTTCCTGGCGCAACAGGGCGCGGCGCTGGACACGGCCCTGCGCGCGGAACGGACACGATGAACGCTGCCGTACCGCATCCGGTCGCCAACGGCGCCGACACCCGCCCGCTGGTCGTGCACCTGGTGTACGCGCTCGGCGTCGGCGGGCTGGAGACGCTGCTGGTCGACTGCATCAACCGCATGCCGGCGTGGCGCCACGCGGTAGTCTGCCTGACCCGCTACACCGACTTCGCCGACCGCATCCAGCGCCCGGACGTGACGCTGCACGCGCTCGGCAAGGCGCCCGGCCTGGGGCTGGGCACCCATCTCGATTTCTGGCGCCTGATGCGCAAGCTGCGGCCGACCGTGCTGCATACCTATAACCTGGCGGCGCTCGAATACGCGTTCACCGCCAGCATGGCCGGGGTACCGGTGCGCATCCACGCCGAGCATGGACGCGACGCCGGCGACCCGCACGGCCTGAACCCGAAGCACAACTTCCTGCGCCGCCGTATCGCGCCCTTCGTCGACCGTTTCATTCCGGTCTCGGAAGACCTGAACCGCTGGCTGGACGAGGTGGTGCGGATCGCGCCGGCCAAGACCCTGTTCATCAAGAACGGTGTCGACACCGATAAATACGCCCCGGGCGGCCTGCCAGCCGCGGATTCGCCCTGGCAGCCGGGCGACATCGTGATCGGCACCGTGGCGCGGGTGCAGGACGTCAAGAACCACCGCCTGCTGGTCGAGGCACTGGCGCGCCTGCATGCACGCCATCCACAACTGGCGACCCGCGTAAAACTGTCGATCGTCGGCGACGGTCCGCTGCTGCCGGCGGTGCGCCAGCAGGTGCAAAACCTCGGCCTGCAGGATGCCGTGTGGCTGCCGGGCGCACGCGTGGACATCGGGTCCCTGCTGCATACGTTTACAATGTTCGCCCTGCCGTCGCTGGCCGAAGGCACGCCGGTGTCGATGCTGGAGGCAATGGCCTGCGGCCTGCCGGTGGTGGCCTCGCGCGTGGGCGGCATCCCGGAAGTGGTCGACGACGGCGTCCAGGGTCTGCTGGTGCCGGTCGGCGACGTCGAGGCACTGGCGCAGGCCATGGCGCGTTACGCGCTCGATGCCGACCTGCGCGCGCGCCACGGCCGCGCCGCCCGTACGCGCGTGGAAGAACGCTTCAGCATGCGCGCCATGCTGGCCGCCTATGGCGACCTGTACGCCGGACTGTGCCGCCGCAAGGCCGGCCTGGCCGTGACGGCCTGACTTTACTACGAATCGAAAAGAGCAACCATGTGCGGAATAGTCGGCATCTTTGATACCCACGGCAACCGGGACATCGACCGCGAAGCGTTGCGGCGCATGAACGAGAGCCAGCACCACCGCGGCCCCGACGAGGGCGAGCTGTACCTGGAAAAGGGCCTGGGCATGGGCCACCGCCGGCTGTCGGTGATCGACCTGGCCACCGGCCAGCAGCCCTTCCTCAACCCCGCGCGCGACGTCGCCCTGGTGTTCAACGGCGAAATCTACAACTACCGGCTGCTGCGCGACGAGCTGGTCGCGCTCGGCCACGTGTTCCGCACCAAGTCCGACACCGAAGTCGTGCTGCAGTCGTGGCTGGCCTGGGGCCCGGACTGCGTGCGCCGCCTGCGCGGCATGTTCGCCTTCGCCATCTGGGACCGCAGCCAACAGACGCTGTTCCTGGCGCGCGACCACGTTGGCGTCAAGCCGATGTTCTATTCCCTGCTGCCGAACGGCCTGTTCGTGTTCGGCTCGGAACTGAAGTCGATCATGACCTTCCCCGAACTGTCGCGCGAACTGAACCCGCGCGCGGTCGAGGATTATTTCGCCTACGGCTATGTGCCGGAGCCGAAGACCATCTTCAATAACGCCTATAAACTCAGCCCGGGCCACTGCATCACCTTGAAAGTCGGCGACCGCGCGGTGCAGCCGCAGCGCTGGTGGGACCTGGCCTTCCGCCCGGCGCCGCAGCGTCCGGACGCCGAAGTCCAGGAAGAGCTGATCGAACGCCTGCGCGAGACCGTGCACAGCCAGATGGAATCCGAAGTGCCGCTCGGCGCCTTCCTGTCGGGCGGCGTCGATTCCAGCGCGGTGGTGGCGATGATGGCCGGCGACAAGCCGGTGACCACCTGCTCGATCGGCTTCGACGACCCGGACTACGACGAGAGCGAATTCGCCAACCAGGTGGCGCGCCGCTATAACACCACGCACCACGGGCAGATCGTCGACAAGGACGACTACGGCCTGGTCGATACGCTCGCCCACCTGTACGACGAACCGTTCGCCGACAGCTCGGCGATCCCGACCTACCGCGTGTGCCAGCTGGCGCGGCGCCACGTGACGGTCGCGCTGTCGGGCGACGGCGGCGACGAGAATTTTGCCGGCTACCGGCGCTACCGCTTCGCGATGGCCGAGCACAGCGTGCGCTCGAAACTACCGGAAGCAATCCGCAAGCCGTTGTTCGGCACCCTGGGCAGCCTGTACCCGAAGGCCGACTGGGCGCCGCGCATGTTCCGCGCCAAGACCACCTTCGAGGCGCTGGCGCGCGACCTGGTCGAGGGCTACTTCCACGGCGTGTCGCGCCTGACCGACCGCCAGCGCGACCAGTTGTTTTCACAAGGCTTCCGCGACGACCTGCAGGGCTACCGCGCGATCGACGTGATGCGCGAGCACGCCGCGCGCGCGCCGACCGACGATCCGCTGTCGCTGATCCAGTACCTCGATTTCAAGACCTGGCTGCCGGGCGACATTCTCACCAAGGTCGACCGCGCCAGCATGGCCCATTCGCTCGAAGTGCGGGTGCCCCTGCTCGACCACACCTTCTGCGAATACGCGGCCACGCTGCCGAACGACCTGAAACTGCGCGGCGGCGAAGGCAAGTACGTGCTGAAGAAGGCGCTCGAGCCGCACCTGCCGCACGACATCATGTACCGCGCCAAAAAAGGGTTTTCGATCCCGCTGGCGGACTGGCTGCGCGGCCCGCTGCGCCAGGCCGTGCGCACCAACGTGCTCGGTGCGCGCCTGCTCGATACCGGCATCTTCAACCGCCGCTACCTGGAACAGCTGGTCAGCCAGCACGAGTCCGGCGCGGCCGACCACAGCGTGGCGCTGTGGTCGCTGCTGATGTTCGAATCTTTCCTGCGGGTATCGGTGGCGTCATGACAACGCTCCGGTTGGATACGCCTGTTTCATTGCAAATAAGATAGTATGCTGTTGAATTCAGGCATGAACAGTTCGATCCACCCGGCACCCGATGCCGCCTCCAATGTTGACGACATAAGAATGCGTGCTCCTTTTTCCGCCCCGGTTTCGGTGCACCCAGCCGGGCGCCCGACTGGAAACGCCAGCGTTTCCCATGTCCTGCCGCGGTTCACCGCCAGCATGGTGCGCACGGCGGGCGACCTCATCGCGCCCCGTGGCAAGGGTGCCGGCCGCCTGTGCATCCTGAGTTACCACCGCATCCTGGCCAATCCCGATCCGCTGATCGACGGCGATCCGGACGTGGAAACCTTCCGCTGGCAGATGCGCCTGCTGGCCGAATGCTTCAACGTGATGCCGCTGCACGATGCGGTGCAGGCGATGGCGACCGAGCGCATGCCGCCACGCGCCGTCGCCATCACCTTCGACGACGGCTACAGCTCGTTCCACGACCTGGCGCTGCCGGTGCTGATGGAATACGGGCTGCCGGCGACGGTCTTCGTCACCACCGGCCACATGCAGGCGAAGGGCAGCATGTGGAACGACATGATCCTGGAAGCGGTACGCCGCATGCCGCCGACCTCGCTCGACCTGCGCGAGATCGGCCTGGGCGAGCTGCCGCTGCGCACCGCCGAACAGCGCCGCAGGACGGCCCAGGTGCTGACCGACCGCTGCAAGTACATGGCGCTGCCGGAACGCGATGCCTTCACCGCCCTGCTCCAGCGCCATGCCGGCGTCGCCCTGCAGCAGGACCTGATGCTCGACGACGACATGCTGCGCACGCTGGTCAAGCACCGCATCGAGATCGGCGGCCATACGGTCAGCCACCCGATCCTGGCGAAGATCGACGACGATGCGGCGCGCGCCGAGATCGTCGACAACAAGCGCGTGCTGGAAACGATCATCGGCCAGCCGCTGCGCCTGTTCGCCTACCCCAACGGCAAGCGGCGCGCCGACTATACCGCCGCCCACGTGCAGATGCTGGAAGAAGCCGGCTACAGCGCCGCCTTCACGACCGAGACCGGGGCCGCCACGCGCGCGCATCCGCGCTTCGAACTGCCGCGTGCGCGGCCATGGGATGCCACGCCGGGAATGTTCGCCGCGCGCCTGCTGCGCTGGCTCGCCGGCCTGATCTGACGGGGCCACGATGACTTTCCCCTCTTCATCTTCCCAGGTCGCGCCGCTGGCGCCGGTCGAGCCGCTCCACGAACAACATGCGCGGCCGGGCCCGTCGCACGGCGCCGGCCGCGCACGCAGCGGCGGCGCGCTGCGGGTGGCCTTCTGCGAAAACGGCGCCGGCTACGGCGGCGCCGTCATCTCGCTCGAAGCGCTGCTGGAAAAACTGCCGCCCGACTTCGTTCCGCATATCTATACCGGGCTGGCGATCGATCCCTATCCGCGCCTGGCGCGGCTGGGCCGCTGGCGCCACCTGCGCGCGGTGCGCGTGCTGAGCCAGCAGTGGCTGCGCCGGCGCCGCATCCCGGCCGCCTCGGCGATCGACAACCTGGTCAACATCCTGCCGACCGCGCTCGGGTACTACTGGCGCTTCAAGCGCGACGGCATCGACCTGGTCTACCTGAACAACGACGCCAGCTGCAATCTTGCGGCCGCGCTGGGCGCCACCCTGGCCGGCCTGCCGACGGTGCTGCACGCGCGCGGCTTCAATGTCGATACCCGCGGCAACCGCTGGGTCCTGTCCAAGCTGCGCCACTGCATCCCGGTCTCGACCGCGGTGCAGGCCGAATTGCTGACGCTCGGGCTGGCGCCGGAAAAATGCACGGTGGTGGCCGAAGGCCTCGACCTCGATGCCTTTTCGCCGCGCGCGCCCCTGCCCGGCCTGCGTGCCGAACTGGGCATCGGCAGCGACGAGCCGGTGATCACGCTGGTCGGCGGCCTGGTCGACTGGAAGGGCCAGGACGTCCTGCTCGACGCGGCGCCGCGCATCCTGGAACGCTATCCGCACGCCCACCTGCTGCTGGCGGGCGGCGCCTACGGCAAGGACCGCGCGTTCGCCGACGAGATTGCCCGCCGCGCCGCCGCCCCCGCGCTCAAGGGCCGCGTGCGCCTGCTCGGCATGCGCAGCGACGTGCCCGACATCCTGGCCCTGAGCACCATCGTCCTGCACGCCTCGACCAAGCCGGAACCCTTCGGCCGTACCTTCCTGGAAGGAATGGCGCTCGGCAAGGCGGTGATCGCCTCGAACGAAGGCGGTCCGCTCGACGTCATCGAGGATGGGGTCGACGGCCTCCTGATTCCCCCGCGCGACCCGCAGCGGCTGGCCGACGCCGTGCTGCGCCTGCTCGACCAGCCGGCCTTCGCGGCCGCGCTCGGCAACCGCGCCGCGCTCAAGGCACGCGACTATTCGATCGAACGGCACACCGAAGCGGTGTGCGCCGTCCTGCACCGCGTCATGCGCGGCGATTGATTTTATAAACTTTTATATTGGCAGCAACAGTGCGCATTCTTTACCACCACCGTACCCGCTCGAAGGATGGGCAATACGTCCACATTGAGGAAATGATCAATGCGCTGCGCGCGCTTGGCCACGAAGTCATCGTGGTCGCGCCGCCCAGCGCCGACACCGAAGCCTTCGGTGCCGATGCCGGCCTCGTGGCCGTCCTCAAGCGCCACCTGCCGAAATGGTTCTATGAAGTGATGGAACTGGGTTACTCGCTGGTGGCCTACCGGCGCCTGGCGGCCGCGGTGCGCAAATACAAACCGGACTGCCTGTACGAACGCTACAACCTGTTCCTGCCGGCCGGCGTCTGGCTGGCGCGCCGCTTCCGCCTGCCGATGCTGCTCGAGATCAATGCGCCGATCCTGGAAGAGCGCAGCCGCTACGACGGCCTGTCGCTCAAGGGCCTGGCGCGCTGGTCACAGGCCTACTGCTGGCGCAATGCCGACCTGGTGCTGCCGGTCACCCAGGTGCTGGGCGACATCGTGGCATCCTACGGGGTCGACCCGAAAAAGATCGTGGTGATCCCGAACGGCATCAATTCCGACCGTTTCCAGGCCAACCCCGACGTCGAAGCCGCCAAGCGCGCCCTCGGCCTGGAAGGCAGCCTGGTGCTGGGCTTCACCGGCTTCGTGCGCGACTGGCATGGCCTGGACAAGGTGATCGACATGATCGCCCAGGATCCGCCGGAATCGCGCCGCCACCTGCTGGTCGTCGGCGACGGCCCGGCGCGCGCCGACCTGGAACAGCAGGCGCACCGCCTCGGCATCGACAGCCGCGTCACCTTCACCGGCATCATCGGCCGCGACGACGTCGCGCGCTACGTCGCCGCCTTCGACGTCGCCCTGCAGCCGGCGGTGGTGGCCTATGCCTCGCCGCTCAAGCTGTTCGAATACCTGGCCCTGGGCAAGGCCATCGTGGCCCCGGACCAGCCGAACATCAAGGAAATCCTGACCGACGAGCACAACGCGGTGCTGTTCGACCCGAAACAGAGCGGCGGCCTGGCCGCCGCCACCGGCCGCCTGTGCGCCGACGACCTGCTGCGCACCAAGGTGGCGGCCAATGCGCGCCGTGCCATCGGCGAGCAGAAACTGACCTGGAAAGCCAACGCCCAGCGCGTGGTGGAACTGTTCGGGACCTTGCGCACCCATGCGTGACCTCGTCATTTTCGGCATCATCTTCGGATTGCTGCCTTTCGTCTTCAAGCGGCCGGCATTGGGCGCCCTGCTGTTCACCTGGATCAGCTTGATGAACCCGCACCGCCTCGCCTACGGCGCGGCGTACAACTTCCAGTTCGCGGCGGTGGTGGCGGGTATCACGATCCTGAGCATGCTGATGTCGAAGGAGCCGAAACGCTTTCCGCTCACGCCGGTCACCGTCATGCTGCTGCTGTTCTATGCCTGGATGAACCTCACCAGCCAGTTCGCCCTCGAACCGGGCCTGGTCTGGAGAGAGTGGGACCGGGTGACCAAGACCTTCCTGATGGTTGCCATCACCCTGATGGTCATCAACACCGAAAAGAACCTCAAGCTGTTCGTGTGGGTCGTCGCCCTGTCGCTTGGCATCTATGGCCTGAAAGGCGGCCTGTTCACGATCGCCTCCGGCGGCCACTACCGCGTCTTCGGCCCGGACGGCAGCTACATCGCCGAAAACAACAGCATGGCGCTGGCGCTGGTGGTCGCCCTGCCGATGATCTGGTACCTGCGTAGCCAGGTCAAGAGCAAATTGGTCTCGATGGGCCTGCTGGCGGTCGTGATCTTCACGTCGGTGTCGGCGATGGGTTCCTATTCGCGCGGCGCACTGCTCGGCGGCGCCGCGATGCTGGTGTTCCTGTGGCTGAAGAGCCCGAAGAAGGCGCAGACCGGCCTGGCGGTGATCGTGATCGGCGTCCTGATCGCCGGCATCATGCCCGAAGCATGGTATGCGCGCATGGACACGATCAACGACTACCAGGAAGACAGCTCGGCACTGGGCCGCATCAACGCCTGGTACTTCGCCATCAATATCGCCAACAGCCACCTGCTGGGTGGCGGCTTCAATGTCTTCACGCCCCGGCTGTTCATGCAGTATGCGCCCGATCCGCTCGGCTACCACGTGGCGCACAGTATCTATTTCCAGGTGCTGGGCGATCACGGCTACGTCGGCCTGATCATGTTCCTGGTGTTGATGTTCTTCAGCTGGCGCACCGGCACCCGCATCATCAAGTTCTGCGGAAAGAACCCGGAGCTGAAGTGGGCTTCGGACTTGGCCAAGATGGCCCAGGTCAGCATCATCGGCTATGCCGTCAGCGGCGCCTTCCTGTCGCTTGCCTACTTCGACCTGTATTACGACATCATCATCATCCTGGTCCTGCTCGAAAAGCAGCTGCTCCTGAAGAAACCCCTGTCCATCGGCGAGCGGATGCAGGCGGCGCAGGCACCAGGCGACCAGCATGTCCCGGCCAAACTGACCAAAGAATTACCATGTCCAGCATCGCACCCACGCTCAGTCTAGTCATCCCCACGTACAACCGGGCGTCGCTGATCGGCGCCACGCTGGACAGCGCGCTGGCCCAGCACCTGCCGTTCCTGGAAATCATCGTGGTCGACGACGGTTCGACCGACGACACGGCCCGGGTACTGGCGCAGTACGCGGGAAAGATCCGGGTGATCCGGCTGGCCAACGGTGGCGTGCAGAAGGCCCGCAACACCGGCGTGGAAGCGGCCGGCGGGGAGTATGTCGTGCTGATGGACTCCGACGACCTGTTCGAGCCGGATTACACGCAGACGATCGCGGCCTGGCTGGCCCGGCATCCTGACTACGACGCCGTGTACACCAATTTCACGACCTTCGACGAACGCGGCGCCCATGCCGACAAGTTTTCGCTGGCGCCGGCCGGCTTCTTCGATGGCGCGCAGCAGAGCGACGGTTTCTGGGTCGACATCCCGGACCTGTACCTGCGCACCCTGTCCTACCAGCCGCTGTTCCCTTCGGGCAGCGTGATCCGCAAGACCCTGTACCAGCGTATCGGTGGCTACGACGTGCGCTTCAACGGCGTCGGCGCCGAAGACTGGGAATTCACGCTGCGCCTGATCGGCCAGGCGCGCCTGGCCTTGTGCGCCACGCCGCTGGTACGCGTCCGCAAGCACGCCACCAACGATTCGGGCGACAACATCCGCACCGTCAGCGGCTGCGTGCACATCCTCGAATTCGCGCTCGACGAGCACCCGTACGCCGCTCCCTACCGCGAGGCCATCCTGCGCGAGATCGACGTGCGCCGCCTGGACGTGTTCGACGGCGCCTTTGCGCGCGGCGCCTTCGATACGGCAGGCGACATGCTGGCGCACATGCGGCGCCGGCCTCAGGACCGCAAATTCCGCCTGAAGGCATTCATTACCGCTCTGCCCGGCCTGCTCCGCAAGCCGTTATGGCAGTTGACGCAGCGCGGCTGAGACACGGGCTCAGCGCCGCCAGTAGGTATCGTCGCGCGGCGCCAGCGGGTCGTCGCCGATGAGCGGCGAATGCTTGCGGGAATTGACCGCCAGTCTGGCGCCCATCTCGATCATCCGCATTTCGAAATAGCGGAACGACAGGTGCGCGACGGCGATGACGCACGGGATCAGCAATACGGCGTAGACCGGGCTGGTGAATCCGAGGTCGCCCGTGGCCATCTGCTGCCACAGGTAGATCGAGTAGGAAATGCGCCCCAGATAGGCCAGCACCCTATTTGTGAACAGCGGGCGCACAACGGGGTGGCGCGCCGGGGTCCCGAAGATCACGACACAGATGACGAGCGGCGCCAGGGCCGGATAGATCACATCGCGCAAGATTGCTGGCATGGCAGCCACACGCATACCGAGCAGCGCGGCGGCAGCGAGCAGCCAAACGGAAAACGGCATCTTTTCCAGAAGCGGCTTGAGCCTGTCCCAATACGTGGCAAACACGCATCCCCATACCATGTAGGAAAACGTGGACACGTAATAGGCAATCAAGGCTTGTTTGGTCAGGTACGCGATCGCCGTGGTAATCAGCATCGCAAAGGCGATCGTGAACAAGCGATCGCGATGGGTGGCCATGGCACATGCCAGGAACAGCAGCGGGAACACCATGTAAAACTGCTCTTCGAACGCCAGGCTCCAGGTATGGCCCAGGGACCAGCCGCAATCGATCGGTTGGATATTGCAAAGAAATCCGATCGCGGACCCCACCTGGTCGGCTTTCACGTCGACCACGCCGGCAATCGATAACGCCATCACGACCGCGATGTAAACCAGCAGCGGCGGCAGGATACGAAATGCACGGCGGATATAGAACGCACGCAGATTAAGCCCGCCGTCGTTTTTGCTTTCCTTTAGCATGCCACGGCAGATCACAAAACCGCTGATACAGAAGAACAACTGGACGCCCAGTGCTCCCAGGGGGCGTGCACGCCATATGAGTCCCGGCGCAAGTTCCTTGTACCAGGGATGGCTGAATTCAATGATGTGCGAAAAGATGACCAGAATGATGGCTAGGCAGCGCCAGACATCAATATGTTCGATGCGATCGTGATGGCTCATGATGGAAGCGGTAATACGCAGCAATGAGCGATCGAACGCCGGCAGTACGCATCAGCGAACCGGATTCATATGTCCTCACTACGTAGCGTTATAAATCGATAATTTCTTATAAGAATACCTTTGCTATTCATTATTAGTAAATATATTTTAGCAACAATATTGTGCATGTGAGCATGCATAGTGCTTATCCAACAACAAATGTAAAATAAAGAGCAAGAAGAAGCTCAGCGATGAAACAACCGCGAATCGTTGGAGTTGCCCAGGGACAATCATTGCGACTGCAGAGCTCATGCGTCCAGCGCGGACGGGCGTGCCGCGCCTGCCAGGCCGTATCAGGGCGCCGGCTGCGTCGCGTTGGATCGAGCGGGGAACGAGGTGGCCGGCGTCTAGACGAGGACTTCGAGCGGCGCCGGGTGTCCGAGGAAAGCGGTCGGGCTGGCCGACAGGCCGTATGCGCCCGACTGGAACACCACCACCAGGTCGCCCACGTCGGCACGCGCTAGGTCCATGCGCTCGGCCAGCACGTCCAGCGGCGTGCACAGCGGGCCCACCACCGACACCGTCTCGCGTGCTTGCGCCGCCATGCGGTTGCCAATCGCCGCCGGGTAATTCTTGCGGATCACCTGGCCGAAATTCCCGGACGCGGCCAGGTGGTGGTGCAGGCCGCCGTCGGTGACCAGGAACACCTGGCCACGCGAGACCTTGCGGTCGATGACACGCGCCACATACACGCCGGCTTCGCCGACCAGGTAACGTCCCGACTCCACCGACACGCGCGTGCCCGGCAGTTCACGTTCGACCCGTGCCATGCACTGCGCCAGGTTGTCGCCGATCGGCGCCAGGTCGAGCCGCTGCTCGCCGGGGAAATACGGAATGCCGAACCCGGCGCCCAGGTACAGGGCCGGCAGCGGCTGGCGCGCTGCGCCCGCCAGTTGCAGGGCCAGCTCGACGCTGCGCGCATGCGATTCGGCGATCGCCTCGGCCTTCAGGCTCTGGGAACCGCTGAAGATATGAAAACCCTGCAGCGCGATGCCGAGCGCCGCCAGTTGGCGCAGGCAGTCCGGCACCTGTTCGGCATCGATGCCGAAGGGTTTGGCGCCGCCGCCCATGCGCATGCCAGAACCCTTCAGCTCGAAGTCCGGATTCACACGCAGCACGATGCGCGGCGCGATCCCGAGCGCGTCGCCGATGCGCGCCGCGCGCCCGATTTCATTCGGCGACTCGGCGTTCAGCGTGACGCCGGCGGCAATCGCCTGCGTCAGTTCCGCGTCGGTCTTGCCGGGACCGGCGAAGCTGACGTGGGCCGGATCGAAGCCGGTATCGAGCGCCGTCCCGAGTTCGCCGGCGGAAGCGACGTCGAGGCCGTCGACCAGGGTGGCCATGTGCTGCACCAGCGCCGGCATCGGGTTGGCCTTGACCGAATAATGCAGGCGCAGCGTCGCCGGCAGGTGGGCACGCACATGGCGGACGCGCGCCGTCAGCTGGGCCCGGTCATAGGCATAGAAAGGGGTGCGGCCGACACGCTGGGCGAGCCGGGTCAGCGGCACGCCGCCGACCTGCAGCTCGCCGCCGTCGACGGCAAACTGGGTCATCTCGGCATGGACAGGCTTGGTGGTGCTCATCATGAACGGTCTTCGAACAGGGTCAGGAAAGGAAGCGCCAGCCCCTTGCGGTCGATCTTGCCGTTCGGGTTGCGCGGGAACGGTTCGCTGCGGACTTCGACATGCGACGGCACCATCCAGGCGGGCAGGCGGTGCTGGCAGGCCCGGCGCAACAGCGCGGGCGTGGGCGCATCGGGGCCGGCGCTGATGGCCAGCAGCACGATCGCCTGGCCAAGCTCCGGATGCGGCACGCCGAAGGCCACCGCCTCGTCGACCGTGCCGAGGCCGTACACCGCTTCTTCGAGCTCGGTCGGGCTGACGCGGTAGCCGGACACCTTGATCAGGTCGTCGGCGCGGCCGATGTAATACAAATAACCGTCGTCGTCGCGGCGCACGGTATCGCCCGACCACACCGCGATCTCGGTCAGCGGCAGCGCCGGATCCTGGCCGGGAGCCAGGCGGAAACGCTCGGCGGTCTTGGCGGGATCGTTCCAGTAGCCGAGCGAGACCAGCGCGCCGCGGTGCACCAGCTCGCCCGGCTCGTCGGTGTCGCACGGGCTGCCGTCGGGACGCACCACCATGATCTCGGCATTCGGGATCGCGCGCCCCATCGAACCGGGGCGGCGATCGATCTCCGCCGGCGGCAGGTAAGTCGAACGGAAGGCTTCGGTCAGGCCATACATCAGGAACACCTGGGCGCGCGGCAGGGCGGCGCGCAGGGCCGCCAGGGTCGCGCCCGGCATCGCCCCGCCCGAATTGGTCAGGTAACGCAGCGTGCAATCCTGCGGCCAGTCCAGGCGCGCCAGCTGGTTCCACAGCGGCGGCACCGCAGCCAGGCCGGTAATGCCGTGCGCGGCCACCGCATCGACGACGTCGCGCGCGAACAGGTGGTTCAGCAGCACGGCGCTGGCCCCGATGAGAAAGGCGCAGGTGAGCTGGCTCAATCCATAGTCGAAGCTGAGCGGCAGCACCGCCAGCAGGCGGTCGGACGGGGCCAGTTCGAGGTAGCTGGCGACGCTGCGGGCGCCGGTTACCATGTTCCGGTGCGACAGCACCACGCCCTTCGGCTTGCCGGTGCTGCCCGAGGTGTACAGGATGGCGGCGACATCGCCGTCGATGCGGCGGTGCGGCGGCAGATCGGTGCCGGCTTCATGCAGCGCCGCATCCCAGGACCGCACGGCCAGCGCCGTATGCGCGCCCGCCGCAGCCAGGTCCGGCGTGCCGCTGAGCAGCGCCAGGCGCAGGTCGGGACAGGCCGCCAGCTGCGGTGCCAGCTGCGCCAGCCGTTCGCCGGACGTGACCAGCACCCGCACGTTGCAGTCGGCCAGGATGTGCGCCACCTGCTCCGGCTTGAGCAGCGGATTGACCGGGACGAACACGGCGCCGGCCAGGGAAGCGCCGAACATCGCGGCCACGTTCTCGATGCGCTTCTCGAGATACACCGCGACCCGCTCGCCACGCTGCAGGCCGGCGCCGAGGAAGACCTGGGCGGCGCGCCGGACATGGTCCGCCAGTGCCGCATAATCGAGCCGCACGTTGCCGTGGACAAGCGCCTGCGCAGCCGGCGTACGGCGCGCCGCCGTGAAAATGAAGTCGTGGATCAGGTCGCTCATAAGGACGAGGACGTACTCGGGAAAACCAAACTGCAATGTTACCATTCCACTTGCGCAACGTCGAAGCCGCATCACCGAATACCGATAAACGATCCCGGAACGAATCCATCATGCCCTTGTCCCCTTCTGCCGCGCCGGCCGCGCAGCTTCTGCCCGCCCGGCCGCACGTGCCGCTGGTACCGGTGCTGTCGGGCGCTTCGTTCCGTTCCGTGCGCGGACAGCGCCTGTCTTGCGTGCTGGACGCAGCGCACGTACGCCTGGTGACCAGCGGCCGCATTGCCCTGGCGCTGGCGCTGCGCGAACTCGGCGTGGGCGCGGGCGACAGCGTGCTGCTGCCGGCCTACCACAGCCTGTCGATGGTGCCGCCGGTACTCTGGCTGGACGCCACGCCGCTTTTCTATCGGGTCGATGGCGGCGCGCACGCCGACTTGCACGACATCGCGGCGCTGTGCGGCCCCGGCGTCAAGGCCCTGGTGGCCACCCATTATTTCGGCTTCCCGCAAGACCTCGCGGCGCTGCGCGCCTTGTGCGACGCGCGCGGCATTGCCCTGATCGAGGATTGCGCCCACGCCTTCTTCGGCGACTATGCCGGCCGTCCGCTCGGCAGCCATGGCGATTATGCGATCGCCAGCAGCATGAAATTCTTCCCGATGTACGAAGGCGGGGCGCTGGTGTCGGCGCGCCACGCCCTGGACCGGGTCGTGCTGCGTTCGGCCGGCAAGGGCTTCGAAGCCAAGGTGGTCCTGAATACGCTCGAGCACAGCTTCCGCTACGGCCGCCTGCCGGCCCTCAAGGCGCTGCTCGCACTGCCGATGCGCGCCAAGGACCAGCTGTGGCGCCGCATCAAGTCCAGCCGCACCGCGGCGGCGGCGGCGGGCGGGCTGGCGCCCGCTTCCTCGGACAGCGATTTCAGCTTCGATACGCGCTGGCTCGACAAGCGTTCCTCGCTGTTCGCGCGCCTGCTGCTCAGGCGCGTGTCGGCAGGACGCATCGTGGCCCTGCGCCGCCGCCACTACCAGCGCCTGCAGGCGGCGCTGGCCGGCCTGCCGGGCTGCCGCCCGCTGCACGCGGCGCTGCCGGACGGCGTCTGCCCCTGGCTGTTCCCGCTGGTCGTCGACGATGCCGAAGCGGCGTTCGCGCGCATCCGGCAGCTCGGACTGCCGGTCGTGCGCTTCGCCGAGACCCTGTGGCCGGGCGTGGACGCGGCGCGCTGCCCCGACAGTGTGCACCTGTCGCGCCACGTGCTGGCCTTCCCCTGCCACCAGGAGCTGAGCGCACAGGAACTCGACTGGTTGTGCACCCGCCTGGCCGAGGTGCTGGCGCCATGAAATGGAGCTTCCTGCCGGCTGCCGGTTTCTCCGCGATCGCCCCGCAATGGGATGCCTTGCGTGCGCTCGGACCGGCGGCGCCGATGCTGGCCGCCGATTTCGTCGCCGCCCTGCTGGCCGCCTTTGGTACCGGGCGGGAACGCATCGCCCTGTGCCACGACGGCGAACAATTACTGGCCGCGGCGCTGCTGGTGCCGCAAGGCCGCGCCAGCTGGGCCACCTTCCAGCCGGCCCAGGCGCCGGTCGGCTGCTGGCTGCAGCGCCCGGACAGCGATCCGCAGGCGCTGCTGGCCAGCCTGGTGCGCGCCTTGCCCGGGTGTGCGCTGCTGGTCGGCCTGAGCCAATGCGATCCCTTCCTGCTGGGCCGGCCGGCCAATGGCCCCGGCATGCAGACCGCCGACTACATCGCTACCGCGCGCATCGTGGTCGACGGCGCTTTCGATGCGTGGTGGGAGGGTCGCGGCAAGAATCTGCGCGCCAATCTCAAGAAGCAGCGCAATCGCCTGGCCGCGGCGGGCGTCGCCACCCGGCTCGACACCTGGCGCGCACCGCACCAGGTGGCGCAAGCCATTGCCGACTATGGCCGCCTGGAGAGCACCGGCTGGAAAGGACGCGCCGGCACCGCGGTGGCCGCCGACAACGACCAAGGCCGCTTTTACCGGCGTATGCTGGAAGCATTCTGCGCCCGCGGCCAGGGCAGCATCTACCGCTACTTCTTCGGCGACCAGCTGGTTGCGATGGACCTGTGCATCGAGGATGGCGATTGCATCGTGATCCTCAAGACCGCCTATGACGAAAGCATCCCGAAGCATTATTCACCGGCCCTGCTGATGCGCGAGGAAGCCTGCCGCCGCGTGTTCGAGGACGGACGGCTGCGCCGTATCGAGTTTTACGGCAAGGTCATGGAATGGCATACGCGCTGGACCGAGGACATTCGCACCCTGTATCACCTGAACTGTTACCGCTGGCCTCTGCTGCTGCGTCTGCATGCGCGATTGCAGCAGGCACCGGTATCGGCGCCGGCCGATTGATTCTTTTTCTCTTTGCTGGATGTCGATAGCGGCCCGGCAGTAGCACCAATTCGTATAAAACATCCAATGCCAACGTCGGCAAATAGCACGGCGGTATGAAATTCGCGTAAAACAATCAATCAACTTTCTTCGAAAGTGTCTTAATGAAGAATGGATCTACGCTAATTATTGATAGACAGTAATCTTGCAGCCGGTTATCTCAATATCAAAATTATGCCGGTGTGATCGACGAGCATCATTCCTCGTTAAACAATTCCATTGATCGTTATGACACGGTTGCAATTAAGCATCGGTCCTCAGCATTTCGTATAAATACCGCTGACTCTTTCCTATCGGCATGCATTGAAGGGAAACGGACGCGATGCCCGTTCCTCAGCGATAGTGCTGCCAGTCCCAGGTTAAAAAGAAGAATGGATTGCTAAGTATCCATTCCTTTCTTTTATCAATCACTTCATAATGCGCTACTTTTGTTGAACATAGACAAAAACGTTGTTATTAAATAATGCCTCATGCTTAATTAAAACATTTAAATATTTTTAAAATAACAACGCTTGTGATTATTTATGAAAGTATTGTGAAAATATAGAAATTTTTATGCTGTTTTGGCATAGCACACAGGTCAATATTTTTCATTTGCTTCTTAAGCTCAAATAAAGTTTCGGTATCAAAAGTGATATTTTTCGTTGTTTTTGTGTGGAATCTCGCCATTTTTGTCCTAAAACAGAACACTAACTTTATTGACTGGAGTAAAGTTTGATTCCCTCATGAAATTTCTTACGGCAAATAAATCGCTGTAGATCATGAATCCGAATTCTTATCTACCTATTCCAAGCCTCCAGATCATGCGCTCGACTACCCATACTCCTACCTTGCGTCTTATTGCTGTCTTATCAGTAGCCGCTCTGCTGGTTGCCTGTGGCGGCGGCGGTGCGTCCGGTGCATCCACCGACAGTGCCGTATCGCTGGCAACGGTCACCAGCGGCCATGCCCTCACCCCGATCGGCACGACCCCGACCACCCCTGTCGTCACCCCGCCGGTCGTGACGACGCCGACCGTTATCGGCGCCCCGTTGACAGACGTGCGCCTGGAAAGCGCCGGCAGCGCCCAGACCAACATGCCATTCACTTTCGGTCAGGTGTTCGCCCCGGGTGCCCTGGGTGTAGCCGATGGCGTCGCTGCCAAGCTGGCCGACGGCACCGTGCTGCCGCTGCAGATCAACGTCAAGGCGACCCATGCCGACGGTTCGGTGCGTCATGCCATCATCTCCGGCGTGCTGCCTTCGCTTGCTGCCGGCCAGACCCAGACCCTGAACCTGGTCAAGTCGACCCCCTCCGCCACCGCCACGGTGACGCTGCAGGGCCTGCTCAGCGCCGGCCTGACCGGTAAGACGACGGTCTCGCTCAACGGCGTGAAATACAGTGCAACGCTGGCCGATGCGGTGGCGCAGTCGACGCCTATCGTCTGGCTGTCGGGCACGGTCGCCAACGAATGGATCGTCAGCGCGCCGCTGAAGGATGCGAATGGCGTTGCCCACCCGCAACTGACCGCGCGCTTCGACGTGCGCTGGTATTCGGGCTTGAACAAGCAGGCACGCGTCGAGTTCGTGGTCGAAAACAATAAGACCTGGGTGCCTGGCATCAAAGTCAACTATGACGTCAACCTCGAGCTGAACGGTCAGTCGGTGTTCAGCAAGACCGGCATGGACCACTATCACCACTCGCGCTGGCACCAGTATGCCTGGTGGGATGCCTCCCGCCAGCCGGCGGTGAACGTGAAACTGAATACGGCTTATCTGATCGCCACCAAGGCGGTTCCCAACTACGACACCAGCTTCGCCCCTGGCGAAGGCGAGCTGAGCTCGATGGCCCAGAGCATCAACGGCGGCAATACCGGTCCGATGACCATCGGTCCCGTCACCGCCTACATGCCGACCACCGGCGGACGCAACGATATCGGCTCACTGCCTTCCTGGTCGGTGATGTGGCTGCTGTCGATGGACCAGCGCGCCTGGAAAGTGATGATGGCCGCGGCCGATGGCGCGGGCAGCTGGTCGATCCACTATCGCGATGAAAAGACCGGGCGCCCGGTTCGTACCGACAACGATACGAACAAGAACATCACGACCCACTTCAACCTGCGCGACAGGGGTCCGCTGCCGGTGCCGCGCTACGTGAACGACGACTTGGGCCATTCATGGACGCCGTACACGGACGATACCGCCCACCAGCCGTCGCTGGATTACCTGCCTTATCTGGTCACGGGTGACTATTACTACCTGGAAGAACTGCAGTTCTGGGCAGCTTCCAATCCGCTCGGCACCGACCCGAACAATTCGGGTAACGGCAGGGGCCTGGTGCGCTGGCTGCAGGTACGTGGCCAGGCATGGTCGCTGCGCACCCTGGGTCAGGTGGCCTACATCACGCCTGACGCCGATCCGATGAAGGATTATTTCGTCCAGCAGCTGGGCAATAACCTGGACTTCTACAAGCAGACCTATGTCATCGGCTCGCCGAACAAACTGGGTGCCTACGACGGCTCGGGTGAAGGCGCGTTCAACGATGCCGACAATTTCGGTGCCTGGCAGGATGACTTCCTGACCTGGAGCTTCGGTTACCTGAGCGAACTCGGCTTCGCCAAGGCCGATCCGATCGCTCAATGGAAATCGAAATACCCCGTGGGCCGCATGACGGCGCCGGGCTTCTGCTGGGTCGGCGCCTCGGCGTACATCCTGAACATCCGTCCTAGCCGCTCGGCGCCGCTGTATGACAGCTTTGCCGGTGTGTATGCGGCCACCTTCGGCGGCGACATGATGTTCAATGACGACGTGCGTGGGGTGTCGACCAGCCGAAATGGCAAGAAGTTCGTCGACATGACTTGCGGCAGCAATGAACAGGCGGATTTCCTCGGCGCGATCAACGGCTTTGAATGGCCGGCCGGCCGCATGATGGGTTACGCCGACGGCGCAATGGGTTACCCGGCCAACCTGCAACCGGCACTTGCGGTTGCCGCCCAGATGGGTGGCGCCGATGCCAAGAAGGCGTGGACGATCTTCATGAACCGCACCGCCAAGCCGAATTACCGTTCGGCGCCGCAGTGGGCCATCCTGCCGCGCTGAACCTCGGCATCGCATGCCCAGCCCGCTCCGGGCTGAACCGAGCCGGGCTTCCTTGACAGGAAGTCCGGTTTTTCTTTGGCGCTACATTGTTGGCAAGAATTTAATAGAAAAAACCCGCAAGCTCATGTGTGCGTGCCGCGTTGCAGCATATAATGTAATGCGATATAGCAAGGAACTTGCAATTTAGCAGGTCATTTGGGAGTTAGTGAGGATGTCTTTATTCAACAAGGCCATGGGGCGTGCCAAGCGTGATTATTGGCGCTGGAAGTACCACAGGGTCGCCCGGCAAATCCTGGGAACCCGTCCCCTCGAACGGGGCGTGCTGCCGTTCACCCTGTTATCGATGGTGCACCAGCGCGACGTCTCGTCGTACCTGGTTGCCGTCAAGTCCTTTGCGCATTTCCTCAATCCGGCCAAGATCGTCGTGGTCTGCGATCCATCGATCGACCATGCCGATCGCGCTGTCCTGAAACGCCACCTGCCGCATGTCGAACTGCGCGAAGCCCACGAATTCGTGCATCCGGATATCCCGCGCGGCGGTACTTGGGAACGCCTGTTCGCGATTGCCCACTACGTCGAGGATAGCTACGTGGTGCAGCTGGACGCTGACACCTTGACCGTGCGTCCGGTGCCGGAAGTGCTGGACGCGGTCCGCAACGGCACCGGTTTCGTGCTTGGCGAGATGCCGGATACGCCGATCCGCTCGCTGCAGGCGACCCGCGAGAATGCCTTACCCTGGCTGGCGCCGTGGGCGCACGTCCAAGCGATCGCCGAAACCGAGATGGTCAATGTCGGTTTGCCGCAGGACGCCCGCTACATTCGCGGCTGCTCGGGCTTCACCGGCTTTCCGCGCTCTTCCCAGATGCGCGACACCATGACCGATTATTCGCGCCGCATGGGCGCCAAACTCGGCGACGACTGGAAACGCTGGGGCACCGAACAAGTCACCTCCAACTACTTGGTCAGCAATATGCCGGGTGTCCAACCGCTGCCTTTCCCCAAGTACGGCACGCCGGACTGTGCAACGGCTGACACCGCGTTCTACCATTTCATCGGGTCGATGCGTTTTATTAATAACAAATACGAGGCTGCTTCACGGCATGCCATTCGCCTGATTAACAGTGCGCCAGCGTAAATCGTTGCCGTTCTCTCTATAGTACGCAGTTGTTTTTATGGCAGATCTCCGTCGCTCGCTGGTCATTAACTTTTTCTCGACGTCCGGGGCCGCGGTTCTCCAGTTCGTCGTCAGCATCATCCTGGCACGGATCCTGAGCCCGAGCGAAATCGGTATTTATTCGATGACGGCGGTGGTCGTCAATCTGGGCCACGTGTTCCGTGATTTCGGCGTCACCAACTATATTCAGCGCGAAAAAGAGCTGACTCCGGACAAGTTGCGTTCGGTGACCGGCGTCGTGTTCACCACCTCCTGGATCATCGCCACGGTCCTGCTGCTGGCCAGCGGTTGGATCGGTGAATGGTTCCGGGAACCGAAACTGGTGCCAGTGATGCGTGTGTTGGCCGTCGGCTTCTTCTTCATTCCGTTCGGGTCGATTACCAACTCGCTGCTGGCCCGTAATTTCGAAGCCAAGAAGGAAGCCGTACTGTGGGCAATCGGTACCGGCAGCTTCTGCATCAGCTGTATCACCCTGGCCAAGCTCGGCTTCGGCAGCATGGCGCTGGCGTATGCCAACTTGATCAACATCATCGCCTGCGGCATCGGCTGCGCTTTCATGCGCCCCAAGGATTTGCCGTGGCTGCCTTCGTTCAAGCACTGGCGCGAGGTCGCTCACTTCGGCGTGGGCTCGCTGCTGTCGAGCTGCGCCGGCTCTCTGAACAATGCCGTTCCCGACCTGCTACTGGGCAAGCTCGGCAGCCCGCGCCTGGTCGGCCTGCTCAGCCGCGCGAATTCGACCGTGGCGATCTTCACCTACATCGCCGGTTCTACCGTTAACTATGGTGCCGTAGCCTACTTGGCCCAGACTCACCACCGCGGCGAGTCCCTGGCACCAACGCTGTCGCGCGCCACCGCCCTGCTGACCGGCGTGGGCTGGGCCGCCCTGCTGCTGACTGCCATTCTGGGGCACGACATCGTGCTGGCGCTGTACGGACCGAGCTGGCTCGAGGCCGTACCCGCCATCCCGGCCCTGTCGCTGGCCGCGGCGGTGACCATGATGTATCACTACGTGCCGATGGCGGTGACCGCGATCGGCCGGCCCTACCTGAGCACCGTGCCGATCATGATATCGGTACTGACCCGCATCGGCTTCGGCGTGCTGCTGTTCAACGGCAGCCTGGTTCACTTCGCCTGGGCGCTGTGCCTGGCTACCATCGTCACCGCGCCGGTCGTCGGCCTGCAGCAGACACGCCATCTCGGCTACCCGACCGGCTTCATGCTGCGTGCACTGGCGCCGAGCGCGCTGGTGGCCCTCGGCACCGGCGCGACCGGCTACCTGCTGCAACTGGTGCTGCCGTCCTCGCTGCCGGCACTGGCGCGCCTGCTGATCATGCTGGTGCCGCTGGCCGCCGTCTGGTACCTGCTGCTGCGCGTCACGCGCCACGTGCTGCTCGAGGAAATACACCGCTTGGCGGCGCCAATCGGGATCAGGCTCGGACTGCTGCGCCCGAATGTATAATCGCCTCCTGACCGGAATCACGAATAGATTATGTACCTCAACCAAGTTAAGACGATCCTGATTGACGTGCTGGGCTTGGGCGAAGCAGGCAGCCGCTTGGATGCCGACTCGCCTTTGCTGGGCAGTCTTCCCGAGCTCGATTCGATGGCAGTAGTCAGCCTGATCGCCGCGCTTGAAGAACAGTTCGACATCGCGATCGACGATGACGAGATCAGCGCCAGCACCTTCGAAACCTTGGGCAGCCTGGCCGCGTTCGTCGCACACAAACGCGGCGAATGAGCGCCGTGCCGAGCCAACCGGCCGAGCTCTTCTTCCTGGAAAGTGCCCCCGGCCGACGGTTCTGCCTGTTCCACCCGCCCCTGGGCGTCTGCCGCGGCGCGGTCCTGTATGTTCATCCGTTTGCCGAGGAAATGAACCGTTCGCGCCGGATGGCAGCGCTGCAGGCGCGCGCCCTGGCGGCCTGCGGCTATGGCGTCCTGCAGCTCGACCTGTACGGCTGCGGCGACAGTAGCGGCGACTTCGGCGATGCCCGCTGGACGATCTGGAAATCGGACCTGGCGGCCGGCGCGGCCTGGCTGCAGCGGCGGCTCGCGCGCCCTCTCACCTTGTGGGGACTGCGTCTGGGCGCCCTGCTTGCGCTGGATTATGCGCGCGCGGCCCCCGAGCCGCCGCATGCGCTGATCCTGTGGCAACCCGTGCTGAACGGTGCCAGCTACCTGACGCAGTTCCTGCGCCTGCGCGTCGCCGGCGCCATGTTCGACGAGGGTGCGCAGACCAGCACCAGTATGCTGCGCCAGGCCCTGCAGAACGGCGCAACCCTGGAAATCGCCGGCTACGACCTGGCGCCCGAGCTGGCCATGGCCATCGATACGCTGCCGGCAGCGGACAGCCTGGCACCCGCCTGCCGGGTGGACTGGTTCGAAGCGCTTGCCACGCCCGATGCCGCCTTGGCGGCTGGCACCACCCGCGTCAGCGCCGAATGGCAGCGCCGCGGCGTCGACCTGCACCTGCATGCGCTGGCCTGCCCGTCGTTCTGGATTACCCCCGAGATCACGGAATCGGAAGCCTGGCTGCAGGCCACCGTGGCGGTCCTGCAGGAGAGAGCCGATGTCGATTGAAGACTACGACGACCGCGCGCTCGCTTTCCGCTGCGGGGACGACTGGCTGTACGGCGTACTCAGCATGCCGGGCACGATGCCGACCCAAGGTGTCCTGATCGTTGTCGGCGGACCGCAATACCGCGCTGGCAGTCACCGCCAGTTCACCCTGCTGGCGCGCAGCCTGGCCGCGAACGGCATCGCCGCCATGCGCTTCGACTACCGCGGCATGGGCGACAGCGAAGGCGCGCTGCGCGACTTCGAGACCATCACCAGCGACTTGTGCGCCGCCATCGACGCCTTTACAAAAGCCGTGCCCGGCATGCGGGAGCTCGTGCTGTGGGGCCTGTGCGACGCCGCCTCGGCGATTGCCATGTACGCGGCCAGCGATGCGCGCGTCAGTGGCGTGGTGATGCTGAACCCGTGGGTGCGCACGAGCGACGGCCTGGCGCGCGCCACCCTCAAGCATTACTACCGCGGCCGGCTGTTGGAGCGCGACTTCTGGCGCAAGCTGCTGAGCGGTCGCTTCGACCTGGCGGGCTCGCTGGCATCGATGGCGAAGCTGGCCCGCAGCGCCTTCAGTCCGGGCAAGCCGGATGCCGGCGCCAGCCCGCTCCCGTCTCCGCTGCCGCAGCGGATTCTTGCCGGCATGCAGGCTTTTCAAGGGCGGATGCTGGTCATTACCAGCGGTGCCGACCTGACCGCACGTGAATTCTGCGACGTCGCCACCGCCATGCCGGCGTGGAAACGCCTGCTGGAAGCGCCGCGTGTGAGCCGCCGCCAGATCGACAAGGCGGACCACACGTTTTCGCGCCGCATGTGGCGCGATCAGGTGGCGGACTGGACCTGCGCGTGGATCCGTGGGGAATAAAACTGTAATACAACACGTTGTGATGCAAATGACCGACAAACATAAAAAATAGTGGTTTTCTTATCCTGTATCACACCGTGCAAATCGATTTCTTCGTGTTAGACTTGCAACATTCCTTGGGTTTATTTCCCACACTCTAATTTGTCCGTAATGTCGCTCAAATCCCTCCTGATCCCATCGCTGAATCGTCCACCCGCGCGCGAATACATCGCTGCACTCCCCGAGGGCACGTCGATCCCACGCATCATTCACCAAGTGGGCATGCGTCCGGCCTTTGAAAACCGCCAGATCCCGCCGCTGTTCGAAAAGAACATCGAAAAGATGAAGGCGCTGAATCCCGGCTGGGAATTCCGTTTCTACGGCGACGACGAGATCGAAGCCTTCATCAAAGGTAACTATCCGCCGGCGATCTGGGCGTATTACGAGCGCATCGACCCGCGTTACGGCCCGGCCCGCGCCGACCTGTTCCGCTACCTGCTGCTGTACAAGGTCGGTGGCGTCTATCTCGACATTAAGAGCAGCGCCACCCTGCCGCTGGATTCGGTACTGCGCCCGGACGACCGCTACATCCTGTCGAAATGGCACAGCGCCGATGGCCAGTTCGAGCACTGGGGCCTGGTGTTCGACCTGCGCGACCTGTTGGGCGGCGAATTCCAGCAATGGCATGTGATCAGCGCGCCGGGACATCCCTACCTGAAAGCGGTGATCGAGCAGGTGTTGTTCAACATCGACCATTACCTGCCCTCCCTGCACCAGGCCGGCAAGAACGGTACCCTGCGTCTGACGGGCCCGATTCCCTACACGCTGGCGATCGAGCGCATCCGCGAGAAGCACCCGCACCGCATGGTCGACGGGCGCAACGTGTTCGGCCTCGAGTACAACATCATCGATGGCGACCAAGGACACGCGAAGATTTTCAAGGGCCATTACACGCGCCAGACCGCGCCGGTGGTGCGCTTGACGCCGTTCAAGCATGTCAGCAACCAGTTCTACAAGCTGGTCCAGCTGACCTACGACCACACCCTGCGCCGCTACACGGACGCCAAGCTGGCGCCGATCGACAAACCGGCATCGGTCCTGGCACGTGAAGCAGCGGAAATCGCGAAACGCGAGGAAGCCAAGCGCGCGCAGAGGGAAATGAGCAAGGCCCAGCGCCGCTGACATGCCAGTGCCAGTCCGCCGCCGTCAAGGCCTGCGGCGGCACGCAGCAAAGTCGTCGAAGGCGCCGTAGGCCCGCACGGGTCCGGCGCCGCACAAGTCCAGGCCCTTGCGGCCGCCCTCGCGCTGCGGTGCCTTCTCCTTCCAGGAAAAATCCCCCTCCAACGGCGCACGGAACAGTGCCCGTACCGGGTGGTCGCCCAGGTAGGCGTGCCACAGCGGCACCGTGCGGTCGTCGCCCAGGTGCAGCAAACCACCGTCGCGGGTACGGATCGGACCATCGACCAGGTTGCCATCCAGCCGCGCGCTGCTGCTTGCAAAGCGCACGTCGATGCCGGTCGTATCGACCAGGGTGTTGTCTTCCACGCGGCTGTCGGCGGCGCTGTTCAGATACACCCCCACATCCGAACAGGATGCCACCAGGTTGGCGCGGATGACGCCGCCCTGTTGCTCGGTGATGCATTTGCGGTCGCGGCACCACTCGGCGCCGGTACTGCCGCCGCCCAGCGACAACCCGACCCGCTGGCCCGGCTGCCCGCGCAATTTGTCTTCGCACCACACCAGATTGCGCTCGAACACATTAGCGCTGCCTGCGCCCTTGGCAAACCCACCGTAGCTGACCTGGTTGCCCTCGAGCTTGACGAAATCCTTGATGACGTTGGTGCGGATGGTCCAGCGGCTGGCCGCCACCAAATCGATCGGCACCACCGGATTAGCGGTCTTGCGTGCCCGCGTGTTGTACAGCGTGTTCGATTCGATCAGGCCATCGTCCGGGAAATCCTCGCCGCCGCCGTTGATCTTGAAGTGCGCGTTGAAGTCGGCGATCTTGTTGTTGACGGCGGCGAAATGGCGGCCGGCGCCGACCACGTGGAAGGCGTGTTCGCAGTAGGTGTCGTCGCCGCAGACGCCGCGGATTTCCAGATTTTCGAAGCGCCACCAGGGCGCGCTTACCCGGAAACCTTCGACCTGCTCGAACTCCACCTGCACGCTGCCGGGACGGGCGGCGCGCACCACGATCGGGGCGCCGTCGCGGCCGGGCCGGTTGGCATCGATCGCGCGTTCCTTGAAGCGGTAGGTCCCGGGCAGCAAGGTGATGACCTCGCCCGGCTGGGCATTCGCGATCGCCGCGCGCAGCTCGTCGGGCGTAGCGACCAGCACGCCGCCCGGCCGGCTCGTGCCCGCCGGCTGCGCCTGGGCGCCCAGCGTCAGCGCCAGGTCGGCCGGCATGGCTGGCGTGCCGCGATCCAGTGCCACCAGGGTCTCGCTGGCGAAGCGGCCCAGCCCGACGATGGTCGGATTGTGGCCGCTGCTGCGTTTTGCCACGTAGGGCGCGAGCGTGCGCGGCGCAATGCCCAGCTGTTCGATCGTGACCGCAGCGCCGACCAGCCCGACCACGGTCAGCGCGGCGCAGGCCAGCAGCAGGCGGCGCCCGCGCCGGCCGCCCGTGCGGCTTGAGCGGACACGCTTCACGCGTTGACCTTGATCCCGTGCCGGCCCATCAGGTCGTACATGGTCGGACGGCTGATGCCCAGCACCTCGGACGCCTTGACGATGTTGCCATCGGTACGGGCCAGCGCCTTGACGATGGCCTTATACTCGGCCTCGTCGCGCACCTGGCGCAGGTTGAGCGGTTCTTCCACGGCGCCGCTCTCGGGCAGGCCGAGGTCGTCGGCGACGATGGTGTTGCCATCGGCCATGATGACGGCGCGCTTGATGCAGTTTTCCATCTCGCGCACGTTGCCGGGCCAGGCGTAGCCCTCGATCGCCGCCAGCGCGTCGGGCGCGAAGTGCAGCGACGCGCGCGATTCCTGGGCGCAGAATTTATTCTTGAAATGGTGGGCCAGCAGCGCGGCGTCGCCCTCCCGCTGGCGCATCGGCGGGATGTTGACCACGATTTCCGACAGGCGGTAATACAGGTCTTCGCGGAAGCGGCCCTGGGCGCACAAGTCCTTCAGCTTCTGGTGGGTCGCGCACACGATACGCACGTCGACCGGGATTTCCTCATGGCCGCCGACGCGTTCGATCACGCGCTCTTGCAGGAAGCGCAGCAGTTTCGCCTGCAGCGCCATCGGCAGGTCGCCGACCTCGTCGAGGAAGAAGGTGCCGCCGTGGGCCAGTTCCACTTTGCCCTTGGTCTGCTTGGCGGCGCCGGTAAAGGCGCCCTTTTCGTAGCCGAACAGTTCGCTCTCGAGCAGGTTTTCCGGAATCGCCGCGCAATTGATCGCCATGAAGCGGCCCTTGGCGCGCGGCGACAGCGCGTGCACGGCGCGCGCCAGCACCTCTTTACCGGTGCCGGATTCGCCCAGCAGCATCACCGAGGCCGAGGTCGGCGCGACCTTTTCCACGGTGCGGCACACCTTCAGCATGCCCGGATCGCGCGAAATCACGCCGGACAGCGGCGAGTCCGCCTGCGACTGCTGCATGCGGCGGTTTTCCTGCTGCAGCGTGTGCAGGAAGAAGGCGCGCTGGATCACCAGGTTCAGCACTTCCGGATCGACCGGCTTCTGGTGGAAATCGTAGGCGCCCATGCCGATCGCTTTTACCGCGTTGGCATGGTCCTGGTTGCCGGTCAGGACGATCACGCGCGTGTCCGGCGCCAGCGCCAGGATCTGCTGCAGCGTGGCCAGGCCTTCGGTCGAGCCGTCCGGATCGGGCGGCAGGCCGAGGTCCATGGTGCATACGGCCGGTTCGTGGCGGCGGATCTGGGTCAGCGCCGCCTCGCGGTCGCCGGCGACGACCACGTCGTAGGCGTCCAGGCTCCAGCGCAGCTGCTTCTGCAGGCCCGGATCGTCTTCAATGATGAGCAGTTTTGGTTTGGTTTGGGTCACGGATGTCCTCTGGTCAAACGGGCGTTCAGGTCATGGCCGGCGCCGCTTCGCGGTAAGGCGGCAGCACGACCCGGAACGTGGTGCCGAGCGAGGGACGGCTGCTCACTTCCAGCGCCCCGCCCAGCTCGGTGATGTATTCGCGGCTCTCGAACACGCCGATGCCCATGCCGGCCGACTTGGTCGAGTCGAACGGCTTGAACAGGCGCTCGCGGATGAATTCTTCGCTCATGCCTTCGCCGGTGTCGCTGATTTCGATCTCGACCGCGTCCTGCGGACGCTTGTCGTCCTTGCGGATGCCGACCCGGATCATGACATGGCCGTCGCGCGGCGTGGCTTCGATCGCATTCTGGATCAGGTGCCCGACCACGCGCTCGAGGCGCTCGCGGTCGGCCAGCACCTGCAGGCCGGACGCCTCGATCACCAGCTGCGGGTGCGGCTCGAAGGCGCTCTTGAGCGCCACCGCGCCGCGCACCACCTGGTCGATCGCCAGCGGCAGCTTGTTGTCGGCGTTCTCGGTGCGCGACAGCTTCTGCAGCAGCAGCTTCATCTTCTGCACCGAGTGGTTCAGGGTTTCCAGCATATCCTGCTGGAACTCGGGATTGTTCTTGTGCTTCTCGGCGTTGGCGTTCATCAGCGACAGCTGGGCCACCAGGTTTTTCAGGTCGTGCACGACGAAGGTCGACATCCGGTTGAAGGATTCGAACTGGCGCGCCACCATCAGCGCGTTGGCCGCGTCTTCCTGGGCCAGGTGGCTGGCGGCCTGGCTGCCGGCGATTTCCAGCAGGTCGAAGATTTCCCAGTTCAGCTTGAGCGGGCTGCGCGCGCGCTGCAGCACCACGAAGCCGAACAGCTTTTCCTGCAGCATCAGCGGCACCACGATCCAGCGCCGCGGCAAGTCCAGCACCCAGTCGGGCACGGCCAAACCCTCGTATTTGTCGGGGCTGTCGACGTATTCGTCGAGGTCGATGACCCACTGGGTGCTTTCCAGGAACTGGCAGAGCGGCGAATGTTCCGGTTCGACCGCGTCGGCCGGCGGCGCCTGCCAGTAGGCACGCGGCGCGAAACGGGCGCCCTCGCGCTGCCACAGCACGCCGCCCGGGCTTTCCACCAGCGCCGCCAGCGCCTGGATCGCACGGTCGCCCAGGTTCGGCCCGCGCTCCGACAGCGTGCGCGTAAACCGCATCCACTCTTCGCGGTAGTCGTAGTTGTAGCGGAAAAAATGCTTGCTGATCGAGACCTTCAGCCAGGAGCGCGCCGTGCCCGAGAACAGGATCACGCCCAGCAGGCAGACGGCGCCGAACAGGAAGCCGGTCTGCATCACCGTGCCCCAGCGTCCGCCGACGTAGCGCAGGTAATAGCCGACCGTGCCCATCGCCAGCAGGTAGATCGCGGAGCCGAACAGGGCTGCCGAATGGAACATCACGCGGCGCGACACCGAGAACGAGGTGGTCCAGGAACGGCGGCGCGCCAGCGAGGCCGCCACCAGCGGCACCGTCAGGGCGTTGACGACGCCGCGCGCGGTCCACAGGTCGGGATTCGGCTCGCGGAACAGCATGGTATTGCTGTACATATAAAAATCGTAGGCGAACATGCCGCACACGCCGAGGCAGACGAACTTGGTGGCCCAGCGCTCTTCGATGGTTTTATTGCGGTAGGCCTGCTCGACCAGCAGCATGCCGTACACCGACAGGCCGACGAAGGCGGCCAGCATCGGCAGGCTGCCGAACGCGACCAGGATGCCGGTGCCGTGGCCAACCAGCGCCAGGGCGAGCAGTACCACCAGCATCAGGTAGCAGGCGGCGGCGATGGCCAGCGAGCGGCGCAGGCGGCCGCCCTCGTCGCGCCAGTGGCCGTGCAGCGCCACCAGGAACAATGCCCAGGCGCCGTCGCGCACCACTTCGAGCAAGCCCGACAAGGGGCTCCACAGCACCCCGCGTCCCGCTTCCCAGGACAGCACCCCCGCCCACAGCGCACTGGCCACGCACGCCAGGGGCAGCGTGATGCGCTGGGCACGCCCGCGCCAGCCCGACAGTACGGGCAGGCCCAGCACCAGGAAACCGATGGCGGCCAGCAGGTAACTCGAGGCAGCGATGTTGGTCACGCGATCTTAGTCACGGATAGGAACGATGAACGGCCGCACAGGCGGCCGGCAGTGTGAGCGAAACGGTCAGCTCCGATCAGCGGCCACTGCGGAACAGCACGACCTTCAGGGTATCGATCAGGATCAGGACGTCGAGGAACAGGCTGTTGTTCTTCACGTAATACAGGTCGTATTGCAGTTTCTGCAATGCGTCCTCGGCCGACGAACCGTAGCCGTAGCGTACCTGGGCCCAGCCGGTAATGCCCGGCTTGACGCTGTGGCGCACGTTGTAATACGGAACCACCTCGATCAGCTGCTCGACGAAGTACTGGCGCTCCGGACGCGGGCCGACGAAGGACATCTCGCCCTTGAACACGTTGAGGATCTGCGGCAGCTCGTCGATACGGGTCTTGCGCATGAAGTTGCCGACGCGCGTGATGCGCGGGTCGTTCTGCTGCGCCCACTGCGGCTTGCCGCCCTTTTCGGCGTCGATGCGCATGCTGCGGAATTTATGCACACGGAAGATCTCGCCATCCATGCCGACGCGTTCCTGCGAGTAGAACACCGGGCCGCGGTCCTCGAACCACACCGCCAGCATCGCACCCAGCATCAGCGGGAAGGTCAGTATCAGGATGATGGTGCTGCAGATGATGTCGAAGCTGCGCTTCATGAAGGTACGCACGAAGCTCTGGTCGAAGCCGCCGCCGAACACCAGCCACGACGGCTGCAGCGAGTCGACCCGGATCTGGCAGGTTTCGCGCTCGAAGAAGGTGGCGGCATCGGTCACCTTCAGGCCGGCCAGCTTGCACTCCAGCAGTTCCTTGATCGGGAAGCCGCCGCGGCGGTTCTGCACCGACACCACGATTTCCTGCACGTTGTGGCGGCGCGCCAGCGCCACCAGCGACTCGTTCTCACGCGCCGACAGCAGGCCGGTGGACGGCACGCACAGCTCTTCGGTCGGGGTCGGGATGAAGCCGGTAATATGGTAGCGGTGGTAGCTGGCGCTCTGCTGGGCCAGGTCGCTGCATTCCTTGGCCAGCGGGCCGCTGCCGAGGAACAGGATACGGGTTTCCAGGAAGCGCAGTTCGGACGTCTTGAAGAACACCATGCGCGATACGACGATGCCGACGCCGCCGATGCCGAACACCAGCGCCAGGATGCCGCGCCCGAAGTACAGGTCGGGCGCCACGTAGAACACCAGGGTCAGGATCAGGAAGCCCATCACGAACGAGGGCATCAGTTTCATGAGGAAGGGGTTGCGCAGCCCTTCGTTGAAGTCGAGCTGGTACATGCCCATCGCGCTCATGCTGAAGATGATGGCGACCGTGAAGGCGATGGCCGACGTCAGGAAGTGGTCGATGTTCGGCAGCGAAGCCCCCGGGCTCAGCTCCATGAAACGCACCGTCGCTCCGATGTAGGCTGCGCCAAGCAGCACCAGCACCTCGACGAACAGCAGGACGAATACGATCTTCGACACGTAGTGATTAGAAATCCTAAACACGATAACTCCCGGGCTTCTTCTTGATTATTTGGAAAACATGGGCGGTGTTGAGTGCCCTGGACATGTCCGCCTGCGAGTGCCGTGCATCGCCGCGGCGGAAATCGGCGTATTCCGGGACCCGTGCGGCGACATGCGCAAAGTTCCCAGACAGCAAAGCGTTCATCATACCGTACACGCCGTTGAGCACGCTACGAACGCACGCCAAAGCGTTGTAGACTTGATGCAAAGCATCATTTTTGGCAATTATTATCAAACGCATCACATTCTTACAAGCGCCAGACGTTGTAGCCTGCCTGGCTGAAGGTTTTGGGGTCGAACTGCGCCTTCACGTCAATGAAACAGCCACCGTCGTTGAGCTTGGCGCAGAACTCGTCGGGCGAGTGTTGCATCACCTCGCGGTGCCCGACCGCCACCACCATCGCGTCGCCGCGCGGCAGGCTGTCCCAGTTCTCCAGCTCGATCCCGTACTCGTGACGCGCCTGGCCCGGATCGGCCAGCGGATCGTGCACGTGCACGTCGCAGCCATAGGACGCCAGCTCGTGCACGATGTCGGCCACCTTGGAATTGCGCAAGTCCGAGCAGTTTTCCTTGAACGTCAGGCCGACCACGTTGACGGTCGAGCCCTTGACGTGGAAACCCGACGAGATCATCGACTTGACGGTTTTCTCGGCCACGAACTTGGCCATGCCGTCGTTGATGCGGCGGCCGGCCAGGATCACCTGCGGGTGGTAACCGACCATCTCGGCCTTGTGCGTCAGGTAATACGGATCGACGCCGATGCAATGGCCGCCGACCAGCCCCGGACGAAAGGGCATGAAATTCCATTTGGTGCCCGCGGCACGCAGCACGTCGCTGGTATCGATGCCGATCTTGTCGAAAATGATGGCCAGCTCGTTCATCAGCGCGATGTTCAGGTCGCGCTGGGTGTTCTCGATGACTTTCGCCGCCTCGGCCACCTTGATCGCGGACGCCCGGTGCACGCCGGCGTCGACCACCGATTCGTACAGCGCGGCAATCCGGGCCAGGGTGGCATCGTCGTCGCCGGATACCACTTTCGGGACCGTCGCCAGCGTATGCTCGCGGTCGCCCGGATTGATGCGTTCCGGCGAAAACCCGACGTGGAAGTCGCGTCGCCAGCGCATGCCGGACTGGCGCTCGAGGATCGGAATGCAGATTTCCTCGGTGGCGCCCGGATACACGGTCGACTCGAACACCACGGTCGCACCGGGCTTCATGTGACGGCCGATCAGCGTGGTGGCGCCGGCCAGCGGCGTGAAATCCGGCTGGTGGGCGCCGTCGACCGGGGTCGGCACCGCGACGATGATGAAATCGGCGGCATCCAGGCACGCCGGATCGGTCGTGAATTCGAGCTGCGCCGCCGCAGCCAGGTCGGCAGCCGCGACTTCCCCGCTGGGATCGACGCCGCTGCGGTAATGTGCAATCTTGGTGGCGGACAAATCGAAGCCGAGCGTCCTGCCCCGCTTGCCGAATGCGACCGCCAGTGGCAAACCAACGTACCCGAGTCCAACTACTGCAACGACTGCTTCTGCATTCATTTTATCGGTTCCGATCCAATTTTTGCAAATTGTATAACATTTAATATAACATGGAAAAACCGATACTTCCCAGCAAAAGTACGTGGATTGTCGAATAGAAACAACAACTTACCGGCCATGACAGGCCTTACGACCTCCACGCTATGGTGCTTGAAGGGCACCTGAGCCAGAAAATACTGCCATTTTCTCAAAGGAAGTATTGGGCTACCGTGATCTTTTAGGCAACATTCTTATACACAGAGCATGTAATAGTATCATTTTCGACGGCGCGCCCGCGGCACTCAGCTATCGTGCGCAACATTGGAGACACAATATTGCAAATGGATACAAATGGAGACAAGTCAGCGGCAGTGCATGCGCAGGTGCGCATGCCGTCGAAACAAGGGGGAAAGGAAGAAAAGATGGCGCGGCTGGCTGGGATCGAACCAGCGACCCTTGGCTTCGGAGGCCAATACTCTATCCACTGAGCTACAGCCGCGCTGAGAGTGATGCGAAGGATACAGTCTTTCCCGACCGTCGTCTATGGGAACCGGCACTGCCGGCCAGTAATTGCGTTTCCATTAACGATTTTTGGGTCTATAATCGGGCGCGTATGGTATTGCAAACAAGCATCCGCAGCGCAGGAGACAGGTTTTTTTAATTAGATTAAGGAAATCATGAGCGACGCACACAATGAACAGCAATCCCTGATCCAGACACCCAAGCAACTCATCGTTGCGGTCGCAGGTTTCTTCCTCGTCATCGTCATCGGCATCATCCTGCTCGTCACCTTCGTCACCAATACCCATCTGCAGGGGGCCGGCTCGGAACAGACCGCGCAAGCCATCGGCGCCCGTATCCGCCCGGTGGCCGACGAGGGTTTCACTTTCAAGGATGCCAACGCCCCGAAAGTCCTGCAGAGCGGCCAGGCCGTATACACCGCGGTGTGCGCGGCCTGCCACGGCAGCGGCGCCGCCGGCGCCCCCAAGCTGGGCGATGCCGGCGCCTGGGCCGCGCGCATCAAGCAGGGTTACGACATTCTGGTCCAGCATGCCGTGCAGGGCATCCGCCTGATGCCGGCCAAGGGCGGCAACCCGGACCTGGACGACATCGAAGTGGCACGTGCCGTGGCCTACATGGGCAACGAAGCGGGCGCCAAGTTCAAGGAACCGGAAGCGCCGGCCCCCACCCAGCAGGCGGCGGCCCCTGCGGCCGCCGCACCGGCTGCGGGTGCGCCTGCTGCTGGGGGTGCCCCTGCTGCTGCCGTGGCACCCGCCCCGGCTGCAGCAACGGCGCCGGCTGCAGCGCCGCCAGCCGCCCCTGCCAGTGCCAGCGCCGATACCGGCAAGGCCCTGTTCAACACGGCCTGCGTCGCCTGCCACGGCGCCGGCATCGCGGGTGCGCCGAAGGTCGGCGACAAGGCCGGCTGGGCAGCGCGCATCGCCCAGGGCAATGCGGTGCTGTACGAGCATGCGCTCAAGGGCTTCCAGGGCAAGGCCGGCGTGATGCCGCCGAAAGGCGGTTCGGCGGCGCCGGATGCCGACGTCCGGGCGGCCGTCGACTACATGGTGGCGGCGGCAAAATAAGCCGCCTGCCGGGTCGCCGGCCGCCGGGTCACCGGCCGCTGGGTCGCTGGTCGCCGGGTCGCCGGCCGCCGGCTACGAGGTGGCCGGGCGGCGCGTAAACACCGCGTACTTCGACATGGCAAAATTGAACACCAGCGCCACGGCCGAGCCGGCGGCGACGGCCAGGAACAGGTTCAGCGTGCTGTGGTCGGTCAGCCAGAGCCAGATCGTATAGACGATCACGTTGATGCCGCCGCCCAGGCTGGTCAGCAGCAGATACTGCGCCCATTCGCGCAGCGAGCCCTGCCCCTGCTGGACGAAGGTAAAATGCCGGTTGGCCTTCCAGGTCACGGTAGCGGCGATCACGAACGAGAGCAGCCGGCCACTGACCGTCCCCAGTCCCAGCACCTTGACGCCCAGATACAGCATGGAAAAGTCGGTGACGAAGCCGAGCGCACCGACCATGCAAAAGCGCAGGAACTGTTTCAAGTCCGTTTTCCGAGCATGGCACCGACCGAGGGCACCGTGAGGTAAGCCAGGCGCTTCAGTTCGCGCCGCCCGTGGGTGACCGTGTCCAGGATCAGGCCGCAGGTGAGCGCCAGGAAGCCCAGCAGCATCGTGCTTGCCGCCAGCACGGCGGTCGGCAGGCGCGGCACCAGGCCGGTCTCGAGGTAGGTCAGCAGCACCGGCAGCGACAAGCCCAACGACAGCAGGGCCAGCAGCGCGAAAATGATGCTGAAGAAGAACAGCGGACGCTCGTTCTTGAACAGCTTGGTGATCATCAACATGATGCGGAAGCCGTCGCGGTAGGTCGACAGCTTGCTGGTCGAGCCTTCCAGGCGCGCGCCGTACGGCGTATTCAGTTCGCCGATCGGCATGCGCAGCTGGAGTGCGTGCACGGTCAGTTCGGTCTCGATCTCGAAGCCGTTCGACAGCGCCGGGAAGGATTTCACGTAACGGCGCGAGAACACGCGGTAGCCCGACAAGATGTCGGTGAAGCGGTTGCCGAACAGGTTAGCGACGAAGCCGGTAAACAAGGCGTTGCCGAAACGATGGCCGGCGCGGTAGGCGGCGGCTTCCGAGTCGACGCGGCAACCGACCACCATGTCCAGGTTTTCCTGGATCAGCTTGGCGATCAGGGCGGGTGCGCTGGCGGCGTCGTAGGTGATGTCGCCGTCGCACATCAGGTAGATGTCGGCGTCGACGTCGGCGAACATGCGGCGCACGACATTGCCTTTGCCTTGCAGGGTTTCGCTGCGCACGATGGCGCCGGCGGCGGCGGCGACCTGCGAGGTCTTGTCCTTTGAATTGTTGTCGTAGACATAAATCCGGGCTTGCGGCAGCTCGCGGCGGAAGCCTTCGACGACAGCGCCGATGGCCGCTTCCTCGTTGTAGCAAGGCAAGATGACTGCGATCTCGAACCCGGCAAGGGCGGCATTCGTCATGTCCATCGGCACGACATTCTGCGGGGTTCTCAAAGTGGATTCCATGATGTTCCTTACTGCTGTAATTGGGTTAGCTTGTTGGCTTTGGCGGGAATGCCCATCTCGCGAACGGCCGCGATGTCGGGGGTGACGGTGCCGCGGGTTTCATAGACTTCCGTCACGCCGTCGCGGTACTGGTGCGGCAGGCGCTGGGTCAACACGAAGCCGGAGTCCGGGCCCATCAGCGCGTCGCGCATCTGGGTACTATGGGGATAGGCCGGATTATTACGCTGGCGCACGATGACGACGTGCTGCACACCGAGGCGGTGCAACGCCGCCAGCACCTGCCCGGCATTGCTGTACTTGAGGGTGTAGCTGCTGCCCATGAAATTCGAATCGGCCAGCAGCTTGGACGCGCGGATCACATAGCCCTGCAGGTGGCTGTCGTGCACCGCCATCTCGGCAATAAAGGCGCCTTCCGCGCCGGCCGGACCGTCGATCACGGTCAGCGTCGGGCGGTTGGCGGGCGCCAGCGCCTGCGACAGCAGCCCGATGCCGGTGTCGGCCTTGGGCGGGCGCGCCGCCAGATGCATCACGCCTGGCACCGCCATCACCACCGCCAGCACGGCAGTGGCAAGCGCCGCTGCCGGCCTGGCGCCGCGTTGCGCCAGCATGGCCAGCAGATGCTGGACACCGAGCAGGGCCAGCACCACCACCGCCGGCAGGGCCGGCGCCATATAGCGGTCGACGATATCGACCGGCACCAGCGACTGCAGCAGCAGCGTGGCCAGTACCAGGCTGAGGATGCCGCTGACGATCGACCAGCGCAGCGCCGAGCGCGCACGCTGGCGGAATTCGACCACCACTGCCAACAGGGCCAGCAGCACGCCGGCCGGCGTCAGGTTGTGCGACAGCGTGAGCAGGTTGGCCAGCAGCGCCTGCGATGCATACGGGAGGCCGGCCTGGTAATTGAAGCCGTCGGCGGCGATTTTCGCCGTCAGCAGGTACCACGGCACCACCAGCAGCGCCATCAGCGCGGCGGCCACGTACAGTTTGATGGACAGCAGCTGCTTCCAGTTGGCGGTCAGCGCGATATGAAATACCGGAATGAACACGACCAGCCAGCCATTGCCCTTCATGAGCATGGCCAGCGCAGCCAGCAGCGCAAAGCCGATCGCCTTGCCCCAGCCGGGGGCCGCCGCATAGGCGATCCACAAGGCGGTGGCGGCCACCAGGCAGGCGGCCAGCGGCTGGTCGACCATGAACATTGCATGGCCCTCGAGCACCAGCGGCGTCAGGGCATACACCAGCACGCCGACGATGGCGGCGCGGCGATCGGCCAGCAGGGCCAGCGCGGCGGCGATGCCGACCGCCGGCAGCGCGGCCAGCAACACATTCAGCGCGAAGACCACCGGCATGGTCGGCGGCAGCACCATGAACAGCAGCCCCAGGAAACCGTAGTAGGCGGGTGGCCAATGGCCTATCGAAATCTTCGGATAGTGGACATAGAAATCGGCCGCGGCCGCCATCGGATTGGCGCCCAGGTGGGTACTCAGGTACTGCGCGATGAAATAGCCGTTGAGGAAGTGGGAAGGTTCATCTGCGCCGGAAAAACCCGATTGATAAGCCCTGGCGAGGACCATGGCAAACGTCCCGACGGCGACGGCGGCCAGATAGGCCAGGAACAGGAAGGAAGCCGATGGCCTCTTGGTAAGAGCTTGCATTCAGGAGGTCGAGGTGGACAATTAATAATGCTTCAGATCAAATTTTATACGGATTTGTAATTTTTATACATTCGTACCGAATTCTGTTGTATTTGGGGCTGCGGCAGGATGTTGAACATGAAGGAATGGTGTGGCGGACGGCAATGCGGCCGTCATCCGACGGCCGCAAGCACAAGCAAGGCTGGCAGCCGGGGCGTACGTCCCCGGCCGCTGGATCACATCCGCGATTGACGGCGGCGGCGCACAGTACAAGCCGCCAGCAGGCCAGCGCCGCACAGCAGCATGCTGCCCGGTTCCGGCACATCGCTGTGGACCTCACGTCTCACGTAGAAATCGAAGGTGATGTTGGAGAGGCCCTGCCCACCGATTTCGCTGATAAACAAGCTGGTTGCGGGCGTCGGCAGGCTGCCATCCCAAGGCTGGGTCTGGATGGTCGGGTCGCTGTCGATCAGGTTGTCCGAAAAGAACAGCACGTTGCCGACCAGGTCGCGCAGGGTCACGCGCACGTCATACAAGGTGACCGCAGAAACCAGATCGATCACGTCGCCAAAGGTGCCGACGCCGAGATAGGCACCTTCATTAAAAACGGGAAACAGGTCACCGTCGGCACTCAGGTTGAGGCTGATCCGATTGTTCACGTTGCTCAGCATGGTGTCGGATTCGCTCGTCGTTACCACCAGGCCGGCGCGCGTAAAAGTCGCCGGCGTGTCATCGAAGACGCTGACCGGGAGCGAGGCATTGCCGCTGGTTTCGCCTTCAAGATAGACGCTGTACGTAGAACCGGTAAGAACGATTGCGGATGCAGTACCTGTTACCGCAAAGGATGCAGCAAGTAACATCAATGAAATGAATATTTTTTTCACATACTTCTCCCAGATGAAAAATTACAAATAATGCCAAGAACATAAGCAATTTGCATTCCAGGAAAGAAATCTGTTCTTTATCAATAACTTATTTTTCTCTTTAGTGCGCTCCAAATTTTTCTTGTAAAGAATTTCGACGTCTCTATCGGTATCAAAAAAAGAAAAACTTTAGGTATATTTTAATAAAAATAGAATTTTTATATTAATTTTTACGCTTATTAATAATATATATTCTCTATTCAACAATACCTGCCAGTACCTACAAACAACAACAAATAAAGTTTCGCTGAAAAAATTTAAATTGCCTTACATAGAAGGAATTTCAAGGCAGTTATCATTGCGCACCTCGCTGGTGCGCCAAAAAAACCATTCTTGCTTTCTCTCATAGTTTCTGTAGGAAAAAATTTTAGTTCGCTTGATATTCACAGAACAATTTGCTTGACGTTGCCGACATATCAACTCAGTTGTAAGAATTTTATAGTTATTCATTACCTAATTTCTGGTTACAAATACTTACAAACCGCGTTTCGCAAATCTCGTAAGCTCTTCTCTTTCCAGCAGGAATAACTGCTCAAAAGAATTTTCATTTACGAGGAAACGACATGCAACAGCGCAACACGGGCTCCTTCGCCGCTCGCCTGGTCCCTGTCCTGGTGGTCTCGCTGCTAGCGGCAACCGGAGCATCTGCCGCGACCCTGTCGGTCGGTCCCGGCAAACAATATGCCGCACCGTGCGCGGCCTTCAATGCCGCCCGCGATGGTGACACCATCGAAATCAGCGGCAACAATATTTACAAGGGCGATGTCTGCGGCATTTCCCGTAACAACCTGACCATCCGCGGCGTCAATGGCCGACCGATGATCGACGCCAACGGCGCCAATGCCATGGGCAAGGCAATCTGGGTGGTCGGCGGCAACAACATCACCATCGACAACGTCGAAATGTACGGTGCCCGGGTGCCGGACCAGAACGGCGCCGCACTGCGCCTGGAAGGCACCGGTTTTACGCTGCGCCAGAGCTTCCTCCACGATAACGAAAACGGCATCCTGAGCGGCGCCAATACCGCCAGCGATATCCTGATCGAGTACAGCGAATTCGGCCACAACGGTTTCGGCGATGGCTATAGCCACAACCTGTATATCGGCAACGTCCGCAGTCTCACCTTCCGCTACAGCTATTCGCACGACGCCAACGTCGGCCACAACCTGAAATCGCGCGCCCAGGTCAACGCGATCTACAACAATCGCTTTTCCAGCACCGCGCCGGGCCAGACCAGCAGCACTGCAGCGGGCAGCCCGAGCTACGAAGTCGACCTGCCCAACGCCGGCACCTCGTACGTCATCGGTAACGTGATCGAACAGCCGGCCGCCAACAGCAACCCGAACATCCTGGCCTACGGCGAGGAAGGCGCGAGCAATCCGGGCAAGGACCTGTATGTGGTCAACAATACCTTCCTGAACGACGCCGGTTCGGGCACCTTCGTGATGATCGGCTCCGGTGTGGGCACCCCTGCCCTGATTCAGAACAACGTATTTGCGGGCGCCGGCGGCGTGACCAGCCAGGCTAACGCCACCCTCAGGACCAACTACAGCGCCGCTACGCCAGCCTTCGTCAACCGCGCCACCTACGACCTGCATCCGGCCGCCGGTTCGCCGATGATCAACGCCGCCTCGGCGCCAGGCACCGCAGCGACCGGCTTCGTGCTGGCCCCGATCGCGCAATACCAGCACGTGGCCTCGGGCGAGGCCCGCGCCAACGTCAACGACATCGGCGCCTATGCATCCAACGGCGCCGCCGCGACACCGCCGGCAACGACGGGCTGGACCCAGTGCGCCAACGAAGGCGGCACCTGCACCTTCAGCGGCACCCGCGAAGTGCGCTACGGCTCCGGCACGACCTTCGTGTCGCGCACCGTGAGCGGTTCGGTCGCCTGCAGCAACGCCGTGTTCGGCGACCCGACCCCGAACGTGGCCAAGACCTGCAGCTATGCGGCCACCGCCTGGACCCAGTGCGCCAACGAAGGCGGCACCTGCACCTTCAGCGGCACCCATGAAGTGCGCTACGGCTCGGGCACGACCTTCGTGTCGCGCACCGTGAGCGGTTCGGTCGCCTGCAGCAACGCCGTGTTCGGCGACCCGACCCCGAACGTGGCCAAGACCTGCAGCTACGCCGCCGACAGCACTACTGCACCGGCAGCCGAAACCTGGAGCACCTGCGCCGGCGAGGAAGGCCTGTGCACCTTCAGCGGCACCCGCGATGTCCGCTACGGCGCCGGCAGCAGCTTCGTGACCAGGACCTTCACCGGTACGGTGGCGTGCTCGAACAGCATCTTCGGCGACCCGGCCCTGGGCGTGGTCAAGTCGTGCAGCGTGTCCAGCCTGACGAAATGAGCGGATGACCTGAGCAGCGCATCGACGTAAAAAAGGCCGCGAAGTTCGCGGCCTTTTTCATTGTCGACGATGCATTACCAGATGATCACGCGGTCCTTCGGCGCCAGGTACATCTTGTCGCCCGGCTTCACGCCGAAGGCTTCGTAGTAGCCCGGCTGGTTCTTGAGGGTGCCGTTGGCGCGGTACTGGCCCGGCGAGTGCGGGTCGGTCTTCACCTGCACGATCTGCTGCTGTTCGCGCATCTTCGAACGCCACACCTGCGCCCAGCCCATGTACAGGCGCTGGTCGCCGCTCAAGCCGTCGATGACCGGCGCCTTCTTGCCCTTCAGCGAGATGTGATAGGCCTTGTAGGCGATGGCCAGGCCCGAGTTGTCGGCGATATTCTCGCCCAGGGTCAGCTCGCCGTTGACGTGGTAGCCCGGCAGCGGCTCGAAGGCGTTGTACTGGTTGACCAGCATCGCGGTCTTGGCCTTGAAGTTCTTGTGGTCGGACGCGGTCCACCAGTCGCGCAGGTTGCCCTTGCCGTCGTACTGGGCGCCCTGGTCGTCGAAGCCGTGGCTGATCTCGTGGCCGATCACGGCGCCGATGCCGCCGTAGTTGACCGCGTCGTCCGCATTGGCATCGAAGAACGGCGGCTGCAGGATCGCGGCCGGGAACACGATCTCGTTCATCTCCGGGTTGTAGTAGGCGTTGATGGTCTGCGGCGTCATGCCCCACTCGTCGCGGTCGATCGGGCGGCCCAGCTTGTTCAGCTCGCGGTCGGCTTCGACCACGCGCGAACGCATCACGTTGCCGACCAGGTCGTCGCGCTTGACGCTCAAGGCCGAATAATCCTTCCACTTGTTCGGATAGCCGATCTTCGGGTTGAAGGTGGCCAGCTTGGCTTGCGCTTCCTTCTTGGTCGCCGGGCTCATCCAGTCCAGCTTGTCGATCGACTGTTTATAAGCGGCCAGCAGGTTCTTGACCAGCGCTTCCATGCGCGCCTTGCGCTCGGCCGGGAAGTATTCGGCCACGTACAGCTTGCCCAGCGCTTCGCCCTGCGCACGCTCGACCGCGCCGACGCCGCGCTTCCAGCGCGGTTCCTGCTCCTTCACGCCCGACAGGGTACGGCCGTAGAAATCGAAACGCTCGTCGGCGAAGTTCTTCGACAGGAAGCTGCCGTAGGATTCGATCAGGTGCAGCGACAGGTAGGCTTTCCAGGTCTCGATCGGGGTCTTGTTCGACAGCTCGACGAAGCCTTTCAGGTAGGTCGGCTGGCCGACGATCACGTAGCTCGCCTTGGCGCCGATGCCGGTGGTATCGAACCAGGTCTTCCAGTCGAAGCCCGGGGCGGTCTTGTCCATGTCGGCCAGGTTGACCTTGTTGTAGGCCTTGATCGGGTCGCGCAGTTCGACCTTGGTCCACTGCACGCGGGCGATCTCGGTTTCGAAGGCGACGATGGCTTTCGCGTTGGCGGCGGCGTTCTTGTCGCCGGCCATGGCCAGCATCTTCTGAACGTGGGCCTGGTACTTGGCCTTGGCGTCGGCCAGCTTGGCGTCGTCCGCCTTCAGGTAGTAGTCGCGGTCCGGCATGCCGAGGCCGCCCTGGCCGATGTCGGCGACGTACTTGGTCGAATCCTTGTTGTCCTGGTGGATGCCGAAGTCGAACGGCACGCCGACGCCGATTTTGCCGAGGCGGGCCAGCAGGGCCGGCAGCTCGGACTTGTCCTTGAGGGCGGCGATCTTGTCGAGTTCCGGCTTCAACGGGGCCACGCCCAGCTGTTCCAGGCGCGCCTCGTCCATGAAGCTGGCGTAGAAATCGCCGATGCGCTGGGCATCGGTGCCGGCGGACGGGTTGGTCGCGGCGGTCTTTTCGATGATGCCGCGCAGCTGCGGCAGGGTGTTCTCGCGCAGCTCCATGAACGAGCCCCAGCTCGACTTGTCCGCCGGGATCTCGACCGTCTTGAGCCACTTGCCGTTCAGGTATTCGAAGAAGTCGTCCTGCGGGCGCACGGACGGCTCGATGTATTCGGTGGCGATGCCGGCGCTCAGGGTCTGGCCGCTCTTGGCAGCGGTGCTCTTGGCCGCGGCGGCGCCTTCGGCCGCGTGGCCCAGGCTGGAGATCAGCGCCAGGGTCAGGGCGCTCAACAGGTATTGTTTTTTCATCTCTTTGGTCTCTCGGATTGTGGTCAATCGGCCGGCGGGATCGCCGCCGGCCCGGGTCGTGCCGGTGCAGCTTACCAGATGCCGATCACCAGATCGTCACGCGGTCTTCCGGCTTCAGGTACATCTTGTCGCCTTCCTTGATGCCGAAGGCTTCATAGAAGGCGGCCTGGTTGCGCAGGGTGCCGTTGGCGCGGAACTGGCCCGGCGAGTGCGGGTCGGTCTTGACCTGGTTGATCGCCGCTTCGTCGCGCATCTTCGAGCGCCACACCTGGCCGAAGCCCATGAAGAAGCGCTGGTCGCCGGTGAGGCCGTCGATGACCGGGGCCGGCTGGCCGTGCAGCGAGATCTTGTAGGCTTTGTAGGCGATGGCCAGGCCCGAGTTGTCGCCGATGTTCTCGCCCAGGGTCAGCGAACCGTTGACGTGGTAGCCCGGCACCGGCTCGAAGGCGTCGTACTGCTTGACCAGCATGTCGGTCTTGGCCTTGAAGCGCGCCTCGTCTTCCTTGGTCCACCAGTTGCGCAGGTTGCCCTGGCCGTCCGACTGGCTGCCCTTGTCGTCGAAGCCGTGGCCGATTTCGTGGCCGATCACGGCGCCGATCGCGCCGTAGTTCACGGCATCGTCGGCTTCGGCATTGAAGAACGGCGGCTGCAGGATCGCGGCCGGGAACACGATCTCGTTCAGGCGCGAGTTGTAGTAGGCGTTGATGGTCTGCGGCGTCATGCCCCATTCCTCGCGGTCGATCGGCTTGCCCAGCTTGTCGATGTTGCGGTTGTAGGCGAAGGTCGAGGCGCGCATCACGTTGCCGGTCAGGTCATCCGGTTTGACCGCCAGTTTCGTGTAGTCGCGCCACTTGTTCGGGTAGCCGATCTTCGGGTTGAAGGTGGCCAGCTTGGCCTGCGCTTCCTTCTTGGTGGCCGCGCCCATCCAGTCGAGGCCGTCGATCGACTCTTTATAAGCGGCCAGCACGTTCTTGACCAGCGCTTCCATGCGCGCTTTTCTCTCCGGCGGGAAGTACTTGGCCACGTATTCGCGGCCCAGCGCTTCGCCCAGCGCACCTTCGACGGTCGACACGGCGCGCTTCCAGCGCGGACGGTTCTCGGTGACGCCGGTCAGCGTGGTGCCGTAGAAGTCGAAGTTGGCGTCCACGAAGCCCTTGCTCAGGTAAGGCGAGTATTCGCGCAGCAGCTGCCACTGGAAATAGGCCTTGACGGTCTCGAGGTCGGTATCGTTCAGCACCTTGTTGAAGCCGGTGACGTAGCTCGGCTGGCCGACGATCACATAGTCGGCCTTGTTGCCAACGCCGGCGGCAGCCAGCGCGCTCTTCCAGTCGTAGTCCGGCGCCAGGGTCGACAGCTCGGCCACGCTCATCTTGTTGTAGCCCTTGTTCGGATCGCGCAGCTCGACGCGGTTCCACTGGACTTCGGCCAGCTTCGTCTCGAAGGCAACGATCGCTTTCGCCTTGGCGGCGGCGTCCTTGTCGCCGGCCAGGCCGAGGATGGTGGCGACATGCGCTTCATACTTGGCGCGGATGCCGGCCATGCGCTTGTCGTCCAGCTTCAGGTAGTAATCGCGGTCCGGCATGCCCAGGCCGCCCTGGCGGATGTAGGTCGCGTAGCGGGTCGATGCCTTGGCGTCCTGCGCCACGCCGATGCCGTACGGGGTGGCCACGCCGATTTTGGCCAGGTGCGCGACCAGGGCCGGCACGCCCTTCTTGTCCTTCAGCGTGCGGATGCGCTGCAGCTCGCCGGCGAGCGGTTTCGTACCGAGGGCTTCCAGTTTGTTCTCGTCCATGAAGCTGGCGTACAGGTCGCCGATCTTGCGGGCATCGGTACCCGGCTTGGCCTTGGCTTGCTGGTCGGCTTCGATGAGGTCGCGCAGCTGCGGCGTGGTGTCGTCGCGCAGCTTCATGAAGGTGCCCCAGCTCGACTTGTCAGCCGGGATCTCCGCGGTTTTCAGCCATTTGCCGTTGAGGTATTCGAAAAAGTCGTCCTGGGCGCGTACGGTTGGGTCGATGTACTGCGTCTCGATGCCGGACTTGGCTGCGGAGGCAGTCGGTGCCGGGGCATTGTCCGCAGCGCTCGCGAAAGCGGCCAGCAGGGACAGGGTCAGGGTGCTCAACAGGTAACGTTTCACAAGGAAGTCCTTCATTGCGTATAGAAAAGAGCGGCTTGTGGCCATCGGCAAATGTAACACAGCCCGGCTTGGCTAAACCGGGCTGTTGTCTGACAGGCACTTCTTCGTCGTCCCTGTCCTATGTTGCCGACTAGATCGAGGAAATTCTATCCGGGAAGGGTAAGGGAATTACACGAAAACACGCTTTTTTACTTTTCGATACATCATGCATATGTAAGGACTGGCGGTGGACTATCCGCCGATGTTGATCGAGGCGCCGCCCGGTCCCGTACTGCTCCCGCCACCGGCGCCTCCCATCCCGCCCATGCCGCGACCGCCACGTCCGCCGCGCCGTTCGCCCCGTTCGCCGCCGCCACGCTCGCCAGCGCCGCCCGGCCGCCCTTCCGGCACCACGCGCACCAGCTGCTCGCCGAGGAACACGGCAAGCTGGGCGCGCTGCTTGTCGTCGAGGGCATCGTTTACGCCCAGCCACAGTTCGCGCAGCTGCCTGTCTTCCGCACTGGAAGCCGCGCTTTCCGCTTCCACCAGTTTATTCAGTTCACGCAATTCGACGTCTGGCCTGGCCAGCACCGTTTTGCCCTGTTCCTGCAGCGTGTCGCGGCGGTGCTGGCGCTCGCGCAGCACGCTGCGGGTACGGCCCTCGACCTGGTTCCACAGGGTTTGCTGATTGGTACTCAGGTGCATCGACGACTTCAGGTCGGCCGCCATGAACATCAGGTCTTCGGCGCGCATGTCCATCAGCGGCACGGCGAACGAGGGCGTGGCAGCACCAACGGCAAGGGCCAGCACGCAGGCGCGAAACAGGCGGGTTCTTAACATACTGTAAATCTCCTGGGCATAAAAAAGCCCACGGTGGGTACCGTGGGCAAAGACCACTTCAAGAGTGGAGAGAGAGAAAAACTGAGATCGACTATATGCCTCTCACCCCGGTCCTGTCCGGGCCCTTTACAAATACTTACCCTACGTTGAAGACGGAATACAAGGATTTACAAGAACATCGAACTTGTATTGACGCTACCGGCGTAAAAAAAAGGCTGCCGCGGCAGCCCTTTCGATGGTGAAGACAAGCACTCAAGAATTGAGCTGCTTGGCATCCCCCAGCTTGTCCTTGTACGAATCGAAGATCTTGCGCAGTGCATCCTGCATCGAGACCTGCGGCTGCCAGCCCAGTTCCGACTCGGTATTCTCGATCTTCGGCACCCGGTTCTGCACGTCCTGGTAACCGGCGCCATAGTAGGCACCCGAGCTGGTGTCGACCAGCTTGACTTGCTTCGCGGTCTCGCGGTATTCCGGGTATTCGGCCGCCAGGTCCAGCATCATGGTGGCCAGTTCGCGGATCGAGTAATTGTTGACCGGATTGCCGACGTTATAAATCTTGCCGGTGGCCTGGCCATCCTTGTTCTCGATGATCTTCATCAGCGCCGAGATGCCGTCGTCGACATAGGTGAACGAACGCTTCTGAGCGCCGCCGTCGACCAGCTGGATCGGTTCGCCGCGCACGATGTGGCCCAGGAATTGGGTCAGCACGCGCGACGAGCCTTCCTTCGGGGTATGGATCGAATCGAGGCCGGCGCCGATCCAATTAAACGGGCGGAACAGCGTGAAATTCAGGCCTTCCATGCCGTAGCCCCAGATCACCCGGTCCATCAATTGCTTGGCGCAGGCGTAGATCCAGCGCGGTTTGTTGATCGGGCCGTAGACCAGGCTGGAATTCTCGGGATCGAACTCGGCGTCCGGGCTCATGCCGTAGACTTCCGAGGTCGACGGGAAGATCAGGTGTTTTTTATACTTCGCGGCCGAGCGCACGATCGGCAGATTGGCCTCGAAGTCGAGTTCGAACACGCGCAGCGGTTCTTTCACGTAGGTCGAGGGCGTGGCGATGGCCACCAGCGGCAGGATCACGTCGCACTTCTTGACGTGGTACTCGACCCATTCCTTGTTGATCGTGATGTCGCCCTCGAAGAAATGCATGCGTGAATGGGGCAGCAGGTCGGCGATCCGCTCGCACTGCATGTCCATGCCATACACTTCCCAGTCGGTCGTCTCCAGAATACGCTTGGACAGGTGGTGGCCAATAAAACCGTTGACGCCGAGGATGAGGACTTTTTTCATTTCAGATAGGAAACATTTGCCTTGGTCGCCTGATTATACCATCGTGCAAATTCGCCCAATCCCGTCGCCAGGGAGGTGGTCGGCTTGTAGCCGACCCAGTCCTGCAGCTTGGCCGTGTCGGCATGCGTGGCCGGCACGTCGCCCGGCTGCATCGGCTGGAAATCCAGCTCGGCCTTGACCCCGACTGCCCCCTCCAGCGTGCGGATGAAATCCAGCACCTGTACCGGGTTGTTACTGCCGATATTAAAGATCGAGTGCGGCGCCTGGCCTTCGCGGATCGACGGCTTGAACAGCAGGCGCACCACGCCTTCGACGATGTCGTCGATGTAGGTGAAGTCGCGGTACAGCTTGCCTTCGGCAAAGACCGGGATGCTTTCCCCGGCCAGCATCTTGCGCGCGAAACTGAAATACGCCATGTCGGGCCGGCCCCACGGACCGTAGACCGTGAAGAAGCGCAGCCCGGTGATCGGCAGACCGTACAGGTGGCTGTAGGTATGCGCCATCAGCTCGTTTGCCTTCTTGGTGGCTGCGTACAGCGACACCGGCGCGTCGGTCTGGTCGGTTTCGCTGAACGGGGTCTTGGCGTTGGCGCCGTAGACGCTGCTGCTGCTGGCATACAGCAGGTGCTGCGTGTTGAATGTACGGCAGCCTTCCAGGATGTGGCCGAAGGCCACCAGGTTGGCCTGCACGTAGGCGGCCGGGTTCTTCAGCGAATAGCGCACGCCGGCCTGGGCGGCCAGGTGCACCACCAGCGCCGGTTTCACGCGCTCGAACAGGGCGGCGGTCTGCTCGCCGTCGCTCAGCTCGACCGTCTCGCAGGGCACGCCGGCCGGGCCCAGCAGGGCCTCGACGCGGTGGTGCTTGAGCGCCGGGTCGTAGTAATCGTTGAAGTTGTCGCAGCCGACCACGCGGTAGCCCATGCCGGCCAGGCGCACGGCCACCGCGCTGCCGATGAAGCCGGCGGCGCCGGTGACCAGCACCGTCTGCTTGTCCGTGCCTTGCACTGCGTCGGTCATTGTTCCACTTTCTTCGAACGGCGGCCGATGCCTTCGTAGGTCAGGCCAGCGGCCGCGAACGCTTCCGGATCGTAGATGTTACGACCGTCGAACACCGCCTTCAGTGTCAGCTTGTCGGCCAGGAAAGGCAGGTCAGGTGCACGGAATTCCTTCCATTCGGTGACCAGCACCAGCACGTCGGCACCTTCGACCGCGGCCTTGGCCGAGTCGACGATGCGCAGGCGTTCCTGGCACAGCGCTTCGCCATGCTCGGCCACCAGCACGCGCTGGGCTTCGGTGCTGGCGACCGGGTCATAGGCGATCACGCTGGCGCCGGCGGCGAACAGCGCACGGATCAGGATACGGCTCGGCGCTTCGCGCATGTCGTCGGTGTTCGGCTTGAACGACAGGCCCCACAGCGCGATGGTCTTGCCCTGCAGCGCCTGTTCCGAGCCGAAGAAACGCACCAGCTTCGTGAACAGCACGTTCTTCTGGGCGTCGTTGACGGTTTCGGTGGCGCTGAGCAGGTGCAGGTGGCGGTCGTGGCCGCTGGCGGTCTTGATCAGCGCCTTGACGTCCTTCGGGAAGCAGGAGCCGCCGTAGCCCATGCCGGCGTACAGGAAGTCGGGGCCGATGCGCGGGTCCATGCCGATGCCCATGCGCACCGCTTCGATGTCGGCGCCCAGCAGTTCGGACAGGTTGGCCAGCTCGTTCATGAAGCTGATGCGGGTGGCCAGCATGGCATTCGCCGCGTACTTGGTCAGCTCGGCGCTGCGCACGTCCATCTCGACGAATTTCTCGTGGTTGCGGCTGAACGGCGCGTACAGCTTGCGCATCTGTTTCATCGCTTCCGCTTCGTCGCCGCCGACCACGATGCGGTCGGGCTTCATGAAGTCGTCGATCGCCGCGCCTTCCTTCAGGAATTCGGGGTTGCTGACCACGCTGAAGGCAACGTCCACGCCGCGCTTTTCCAGCTCGCCGGCAATCGCGCGCTTGACCTTCTCGGCGGTACCGACCGGCACCGTCGACTTGTCGACGATCACCGCCGGTTTCGTCAGGCGCTGGCCGATGCTGCGCGCAGCCGACAGGATGTGGGTGAGATCCGCGCTGCCGTCTTCGTCCGGCGGGGTGCCGACAGCCAGGAAGATGATGTCGGCGTGGCTGACCGCGTCGTCGTAGTCCGACGAGAACAGCAGACGGCCGGCAGCGGCATTGCGCTGCACCAGGCTGTCCAGGCCAGGTTCATGGATCGGGATGATGCCATCCTTGAGCATCGTGATTTTGCGCGTGTCGACGTCGAGGCACAGCACGGTGTTGCCGACGTCGGCAAAGCAGGCGCCTGACACCAGGCCGACGTAACCAGTCCCGATAACGGAAATTTTCATAATGTATACAGTAGGTGAAGCACGCGATGCCCGCGCCGCCGGCCGGAACATCCCATGAAGTGAAGGCTAGCGGAAAGACAAGCAGACTTTCCGCTAGGCTAGGAATCGGTCGAATTTATCATAAATTTCTGCTGAGCACGTTACGCACGTTACATTTTTGCTATTAAGCGACGATATGTTCCGTTAGAAAAGACAGGTGTTGCGTTATGTAACATAATAGCCCCCTGCCCTACCCGGTCCGCCCCGGCCGCCACTTCTTACTCCGACCCATGAAGCTCCTTACATTCAGCACGCTGTTCCCCAACACGGTCAAGCCCAGCCACGGCATTTTCGTCGAAACCCGCCTGCGCTACCTGCTGGGCAGTGGCAAGGTCGCCTCAAAAGTGGTGGCGCCGGTACCCTGGTTCCCGTCGTCGAACCCGCGTTTCGGCAGCTATGCCGCCTTTGCCGGGGTGCCGCGGCGCGAAACGCGCTATGACATCGACGTGCGCCATCCGCGCTACCTGGTGATCCCGAAAGTCGGGATGACGGCGGCGCCCTGGCTGCTGGCCCAGTCCGCGAAGAAGGAAATCGGCCGCATCATCGACGAGGGCTACGACTTCGACGCCATCGACGCCCATTATTTCTATCCGGACGGCGTGGCCGCGGTCATGCTCGGCAAATATTTCAACAAGCCGGTCGTGATCACCGCACGCGGCACCGACATCAACCTGATTCCGCAATACGCGCTGCCGCGCAAGCAGCTGATGTGGGCGGCGGAGAACGCCGCCGGCATGATCACGGTGTGCAATGCGCTGCGCGATGAAATGGTCCAGCTCGGCATGCCGGGCGAACGCATCGTCCCGCTGCGCAACGGCGTCGACCTGCAGCGCTTCCAGCCGATGGACCGCCAGGCCGCGCGCACCAAGCTCGGGATCGACGGTTTTACCCTGGTCTCGGTCGGCCTGCTCGATACCCGCAAGGCGCACGACCTGACGATCGGCGCCCTGCCCCTGATGCCGGATGCGAAACTGCTGATCGCCGGCACCGGCCCGGAACGCAAGAACCTGGAAATGCAAGCCCAGCGCCTGGGCGTGGCGGACCGCGTCACCTTCCTCGGATCGGTGGCCCAGCCCCAGCTGAAAGAGTATTACAACGCCGCCGACGCCATGGTGCTGGCGTCCAGCCGTGAGGGCTGGGCCAACGTGCTGCTGGAATCGATGGCCTGCGGCACCCCGGTGGTGGCCAGCAACGTGTGGGGCACGCCGGAAGTCGTGGCCGCGCCCGAGGCCGGCGTGCTGATGCCGGAGCGCACCTCGGAAGGCATCGCCCGTGCCGTGCGTACCCTGCGCGAGAATTATCCCGACCACGCGGCCACCCGCCGCTATGCCGAGAATTTCAGCTGGGATGCGACCACCGAAGGCCAGATCCAGCTGTTTTCGCGCATCATCAGCGCCGCGCGTCCCTTGTCGAGCAGCCGCCGCGTCACAGCCTGAGCGAGTATACTGAGCCGGCATCCACATTTCCGGACCGGTATTCAGTAATGGGCTCTTCCCTCAAGCACTATGGCCTCGTTGCCCTCGGGGTGATCCTCGGGGTCGGGGTGACGATGCAGTTTTCCTCGCTGGCGCACAAGCCGGTCGAGGATGGCATGCCGGTCGACGCCCTGCGCCAGGTGGCCAGCGTCTACCGCCTGATCGAGGCCGATTACGTCGAACCGGTCGACCAGCGAAAACTCATCACCCAGGCCGTGGCGGGCATGGTCGACGCGCTCGATCCGCACTCGGCCTACCTCGACCGCGCCGCCTGGCGCGAACTGCGCGAGGGCACCGAGGGGAAATTCGTCGGTCTCGGCATCGAGATCGGCCCGAGCGACGCCGGCACCATCAAGATCACCTCCCCGATCGAGGATTCGCCGGCGGCGCGCGCCGGCATCCAGGCCGGCGACCTGATTTCCCACATCGACGGCGCCGCGGTCAAGCAGATGGACATGGACACCGCCATCAAGCGCATGCGCGGGGCGCCGCACAGCAGCGTGGTGCTGACCATCGTCCGCCAGGGGACGCCTGCTCCCTTGCAGTTCAACATCGTACGCGAGGAAATCGTGCAGAAGAGCGTCAAGGGCAGGATCGTCGCGCCCGGCTATGCCTGGATCCGCGTCGCGCAATTCCAGGAACCGACCGTGGACGACCTGGCCAATAAACTGGCGGCGCTGGCGCGCGAGGAACCGGCATTGAAAGGCCTGGTACTCGACCTGCGCAACGACCCGGGCGGCCTGCTGCAGGGCGCGATCGGCGTATCGGCCGCCTTTTTGCCGGCCGGCGCCGAAGTGGTCTCGACCAACGGCCAGCTCGAGGAATCGCGCGCCCGTTTCTATGGCCGCCCCGAGTACTACATGCTGGGGCGCGGCATCGACCCGCTGGCCAAGGTGCCGGCCCTGTTCAAGACGGTGCCGATGGTGGTGCTGGTGAACACCGGCTCGGCCTCGGCCTCGGAAATCGTGGCCGGCGCGCTGCAGGACTACAAGCGCGCCACCATCGTCGGCAGCCCGACCTTCGGCAAGGGTTCGGTGCAGACCATCCGCCCGCTGTCCGGCGACGCCGCCGTGAAACTCACCACGGCGCGCTACTACACCCCGGGCGGACGCTCGATCCAGGCGCGCGGCATCCTGCCCGACGTCGCGGTCGACGAAACCGCCGAGGGCGACGGCCTGAACGCGCTGCGCATGCGCGAAGCCGACTTGCAGCGCCATTTGTCGAACGATCGTATGGCTGGGCAAATGCGTGAAGAAGCCACGCGCCACGACGACATCCAGGAACAGATGCGCATCCTGGCCGAGGCGCGCCGCCGCAAGCCGCTCGATTTCGGCAGCGCCGACGATTTTCAATTGGCCCAGGCGCTGCGCCAGCTGCAGGGCTTGCCGGTACAGCTGTCGAAGCGTGCCGCCGCGGCAGCAGCGCCGCTGGCCCAGCAGGCACACTGATCCCGCGCAAAGCCTGTCCCTACAGGCTTCCTGCCTAATAAGCATAGTCCGGCCGGGGCGATTCCCACGGCCACGACGATTGTGTAGAATCGCCAGATTCTCCGGGAGTTGCCTCCCGTTATCACCTTGGAAAGCAAACATGAAATCTGTCGTCATCAGCGGCACCGGCCTGTTCACCCCTCCGCATGCCATCTCGAACGATGAGCTGGTGACCGCCTTCAATGCCTACGTCGAACTGTTCAATGCCGACAACGCGGACCGGATCGCGGCTGGCGAAGTGAGCGCGCTGGAACCGTCCAGCAGCGCCTTCATCGAAAAAGCCTCGGGCATCAAGTCGCGCTACGTGATGGAAAAAGCCGGCATCCTGGATCCGGCCCACATGACCTCGCGCATCAAGGAACGCGCCGACGAAGCACTCTCGCTGCAGGCCGAGATCTGCGTCGCCGCCGCGCGCCAGGCGCTCGAGCGCGCCGGCCGCACCGCCGCCGACATCGACATGGTGCTGGTCGCGGCCAGCAACATGCAGCGCGCCTACCCGGCGATGGCGGTCGAGGTGCAGGATGCACTCGGCATCGAGGGCTTCGGCTTCGACATGAACGTGGCCTGCTCGTCGGCCACCTTCGCGATCCAGACCGCGGCCGGCGCCGTACAGACCGGCCAGGCGCGCGCCGTGCTGGTGCTGAATCCGGAAATCACCAGCGCCCACCTGAATTTCCGCGACCGCGACAGCCATTTCATCTTCGGCGACGCCTGCACCGCGATGATCATCGAAGCGGCCGACACCGCCACCAGCGCGCACCAGTTCGAAATCCTGGATTCCAAGCTGAAAACCAAGTTCTCGAACAACATCCGCAACAACTTCGGCTTCATGAACCGCTTCGACGAAGCCGGCGTCGGCCTGGCCGATAAACTGTTCCGCCAGCAGGGCCGCAAGGTGTTCAAGGAAGTCTGCCCGATGGCGGCCGAGATGATCCGCGCGACCGTGCAGGGCGCCGGCCTGCAGATCGGCGACATCGCGCGTTTCTGGCTGCACCAGGCCAACCTGAGCATGAACCAGCTGATCATCCGCACCCTGCTCGGCCGCGATGCCGACGCCAACGAGGCGCCGGTGATCCTGGATGCCTACGCGAACACCTCGTCGGCCGGCTCGATCATCGCTTTCCACTCGTACCAGGACGACCTGCCGAGCGGTGCCCAGGGCGTGATCTGCTCGTTCGGTGCCGGTTACTCGATCGGCTGCGTGGTCGTGCGCAAAAAATAAATTCTACCTGAGACAACTCGGCAGTAACCATCATTCTCAATTCCATTGGGAATGATGGTAGTTCTACTCCTACAAAGGTGCGCTCCCTCTTCCTCTAGAATACGGGCTTCCCGGCGCGCATGATCTTCCTGTCAGCGCTTCAGTAGCGCAGCACTTGAGGAGGATCAACATGACCAAGCAAAAAGGACCGGACAGCGTCCGTGCACGCGGTATCGCCAAGGAAAAGGCCGTGACCATGACGGTGGCCGAGGGCAGCCAGCAGCCGCGCGCGCCGGGCTGGGTCGCGCCGGGCGGCGCCAGCGTGCAGTCGGCGAATATCGAACAGCAGGGTGCGGCGCTGCGGGCGCGCGGTTCACTGCAGGGCGGTAGCGGCGGCGGCGATGCGAACGTCGGCAGCCAGCGCGGCGGCGGCGGTGCCCAGCAGGCTGGCTGGAGCGCCCGCCAGAGCGCGCAGCGGATGCAGGCGCGCGGCGAGGAAGACCGCCTGAACGCGTCGCGCCAGTCGGGTTACGGCGGCATGGAACAGCAGCAGAAAGCCGGTTCGCAGGAATCGTCGACCGGACCGGCGGGGTCGCTGCAGACCGGCGCCGGCGGTTCCCGCCAGCTCGATCAAACGAAGCAGCCGGCCTCGGATTACGCCAGCCGGCCGAGCAAGAAGGGCAGCAGCGGCGCCGGACAAGACTGAATCACTGTGGTTGGTGGTAGTGGCCGGGTGGAAGCTCACCCGGCCATTTTTTTTTGCACGCGCCGGACGCGGCCCCTTACACCGGATAGCTTTCGGGCGAACGCAGCTCGGCAAACTGCTCGAGGCTGCCGATGCGCACCGTGACCGGGTTCAGGCTGGCCTGCGGCGACATCGAGCGCCAGGCGAATTTCCACTCCTTTTCGCGCGCGTCGGCGGCGGTTTTCGAGAACGCCAGGCCGAGGCGCGAGCGCACGCCGTATTCGACCGGGCCGTCGATGCCGGCCCAGTTGGGCAACGTGCGCTGCACGGCCCGGTGCAGGCGCTCGCCGAAGGCCTCTGCATCATGGATGACCAGGCAGCTGTCGGCCGGGCCGAGCACGGTGAACAGTTCCTTGTTCCACTCCTGCGCAAAGGAGACCACCAGGAAGCCGTTGGCGGGCACCAGGCGGAACTGGCCGGCGCTGAGCGCCTGTTCCAGTTCGCTGCGCAGGCCGTAGCGGTACAGGGTCGGGGGTCGTTGGTAGTCTTGCATGGTGATTCGATGCTTTCAAAAGGGGTCAATGCGTCGTCGTCATTTGCTGCGGCTCGGGCGCCGGCGTGTCGTGCAGGTGCATGCGCATGTAACGGAACGAGACGAAGACTTCGCGCAACAGGAAGGTGAAGCTGGCAATCAAGGCAATCATGGCGATCACGAACATGCCGGCGATATAGCGGTCGAGCGGCAGGTTGGCGGTGTCGCCGAGGAACAGGCAGGCGATGACCACGCAGATCAGGAAGCCGCACAGGGTGCTGGCGGTGAGCGCGTAGTTGATCAGCTGCCAGCGCACGTACAGCACATCCAGCTCTTCGTGGCATTCGGGATTCGGCCCCTTGCGCAGCTGCTCCTTGAGCACGCGCGCGCGGTCGATGATGCGCCCCAGGCGGTTCATCAGCACGGTGAGCTTGGTGGCGACGCCGGTCAGCAGGAACACGGGCGCGATCGACAACTGGATCACGTGGCCGATGTCGTTGGTCTGGATATTCATGGTTTTCCTTAGTCGAAGCGGCCGTGGCGTTTGAACTGTTCGGTGGCGCCCACCAGCGCACGCGCGATGCCGGTTTCGAGCGCGCCGTGGCCGGCGTCCGGGATCATGCGCATGCGCGATCCCGGCCAGGCCTGCTGCAGGCGGTGGGCCGCCAGCGGCGGGCAGATCACGTCGTAGCGCCCCTGCACGATCACGCTCGGCAAGTGGGCAATCCGCCCCATGTTGCGGATCAGCTGGTCATCCTCGAGGAAGGCGCCGTTGGCCATGTAGTGCGCTTCCAGGCGGCCGACGCCGAGGTCGAGCGTGTCCGACGAGCTTTCCTCTTCCTGCGGCAGCAGGAACACGCGGCGGCCCTCGAAGCGGCTCCAGGCGCGCGCCGCCGGCCAGAACTGCTGCGGATCGTCGCACAGCAGGCGGGTTGCGTAGGCCTTGAGCAGGTCGCCGCGTTCTTCAGGAGGAATGGGGGCGATGAACTCGTCGTACAGCTCCGGATAGAACCACTGCACGCCGTACAGGAAGAATTCGATCTCGGCCGGGGTGCACAGGAAGATCCCGCGCAGCACGAAGCCGAGGCAGCGTTCCGGGTGCGCCTGTCCGTAGGCCAGCGCCAGCGTCGACCCCCACGAACCGCCGAACACCAGCCAGCGCTCGATGCCGAACATGGCGCGCAGGCGCTCGATGTCCTCGATCAGCAACTGGGTCGTGTTGTTGCGCCATTCGCCCAGCGGGGTCGATTTGCCGGCGCCGCGCTGGTCGAACAGGATCACGCGGTAGGCGCCCGGATCGAAGAAGCGGCGGTGCTGGGGAGACAAACCCGCGCCCGGACCGCCGTGCAAAAAGATCACCGGGATGCCGTTCGGGTTGCCCACCTCTTCCCAGTAGATCGTGTGCAGGTCGTCGACGGCGAGCATGCCGTGGCGGTTGGGCAGGATGGGCGGGAACAGCGACTGCGGGGTGGCGGGCATGGCATACGGTCTGGTTGAAGCGACAATTGATTGTAACTTAATGCTGGACCGCTTCAGAAGAAGGTATTGCAGGCCCCGCGCACCAGGTAATCGTCGTCGACCGCCAGCAGCAGCGGCCAGCGGTCGAAGGTGGTGCAGGGATGCGAGATGCCGCAGCCGACCAGGTCGCCCACCGCCAGCTGGTCGCGCAGCGGCCCTTCGGGCAGGCGCAGGTAGGCGTGCTGGTCGTTCATCTTGACGATGGCGCAGCCCGGCGGCAGCGCATGCGGGCTGCCGGGCCCCGGGCGCTGCATCAGCAAAGGCAGCGGCAGGCCGGCATCGTGCGAGGCGTCGCGCTTGCCCATGCCCAGGATGGCGAGATCGGCCTCGGGACGCGATTGCACCACGCTCCAGATTTCCAGCGCCGGGCGCAAGCCCTGCCCGGCCGCGTAGCCGGCGCGCGCATCGAGTTCGGCCAAGGCGTCGTGATACAAGCCATGGTCGCTGGTGACGTAGCAGCCGCTGCGCAGCACCGGCTGCAAGGGCCGCGACAAGCCGTGCAGCGTGCCCAGGCCGCGCGCCACCAGGTCGAAATAGGTCGAGCCGCCGGCCGACACCAGGATCGTGCTGCCGGTGAACAGTCCTTCGTCGTCGGCTTCCAGCACCAGCCCGCACAGTTGGTCGACGAAGGCGCCGACCGCGCGCAGGTCGGCCGCGCGGTCGTCCGACACCAGCAGCCCTTCATAGCCTTCGAAGCCGGCCAACGCCAGTCCGGGGGCGCCGGCGACGGCACGCGCCACCGTCAGCGCTTGTTCCGGCGTGCGGCAGCCGCTGCGCTTGCCCTGCAGGCCCAACTCGACCAATACCGGCAGCGGCCGCGCCAGGGAGCGCTGCGCCACTTCCTCGGCCAGGCGCGCCACGCCGGCCAGGGCATCGGTCAGCACGCTGCATTCGAAATCGGGATCGTCGTGCAGCAACTGCAGCAGCGCACGGATGTCGCTGCGCGCGACCGGCTGGTTGGCGAGCAGCACGCGGCGTACGCCGAAGCGGTGCGCCACCTGCACCTGCGGCACGGTCGCCAGCGTGATGCCCCAGGCGCCATGGGCCAGCTGGGCGCCGAACAGCTGCGGGCACATCGTGGTCTTGCCGTGCGGCGCCAGCAGGACCCCATGGCGCGCGCAGAAATCGCGCATCCACGCCAGGTTGTGTTCCAGCGCCTTCAGCTTCAGCACGCCGACCGGGAAGCCGGTGTCGCCGTGCAGTACGTTCCAGCCCTGCACCCCGATCGCGCCCTGGCGCAAGGGTGCGGTGATCGGCAAGCCCTTGATGCCCGGCTGCAGCCATTGTTCTTCCAGGCTCGACAGAGACAAGGCACCGTGGGGCAGGATCATGGCGTCACCCCGTCGGCGCCGCGGCGGCGCCCCATTTCATCGTCGAGGTCGGCGCGCAGCAGCCCGGCCGTCGGCATCACGTCGCGCGCGCCAGGCGTATAAAACACGCCGGTGACGATGCCATCCTGTTCGAGCTGCGGCAGCAGTTCCGTCATCAGTTCTTGCAGAGAAAAGGATTGCGGAGCATAGCCGGTCCATTCGTAGTCGGCGCAAACCTGCGCGAATTCGCTGTCCGGCCACAGCGGGAACACCAGCGTGCCGTCCTCCTTGCTGGCCAGCGCCCAGCCCTGGCGGTACAGGCTCCAGACCACACCGGTCTCGGCCACGCGCTTGACGAAATACGCATAGCGCTGCGGTCCGGGCAGCATCACCACCGCCTGCAGTTGTCGGGTATCGATCGCCATCGCCGCCTTTCGCTATATGGGTATGGATCGTTATACGCAGCATACGACAAGCTGCGCTAAGTGAGGCGCGAGACTCCTGTTGCTCGGCAGCGTCAATATAGGCGTTCGGTATCCAAAATAATTACAAGCATTATCAGAATTTGATGCTTTATTGCAAAATCTTGCGATAATCGCCGATCGTACCTGGTTTATTGCTTACTTTCTTATTCGACCTGATCATGCAGCCCAAATTTTCCGCTTACCTGGACATCGTACGGTTTCTGGCTGCCTTGACGGTGTTCCTGGGTCACGCCGCAGGCACCAACTGGACCAAAGGATTCCTGTGGCAGCTGGGCGTCTATGGCGATACCTGCGTGGTCATTTTCTTTGTCTTGTCCGGTTTCGTGATCGCCTGGGTAGCCGAAAACAAGGAAGGCAACTGGTGGACATATGGTGCCAACCGCGTTGCAAGGCTGTGGTCGGTCATCATCCCGGCCCTGGTCCTGACCTTCGTGATCGACTACGCCGGTGTCAGGATGGCGCCCGCGCTGTACCTCGACCAGCCCTGGTTCAACGGCGACCATCTCGGCCTGCGCTATTTGGCATCCCTGTTCCTGGTGCACGAGGTATGGCACATCAACTACGCACCGGGCATCAATCAACCGTTCTGGTCGCTTGGTTACGAGGCGTTTTATTACCTCGCCTTTGGTGTGTTGACGTTCTGTAGGGGATACAAGAAATACCTGGTGCTGGCGGCCGTGTTCCTGCTCGGCGGGCCGCTGATGCTGGCCTTGCTCCCAGTATGGATGAGCGGCGTCCTTGCCTATCGCACCTGCAAGAATTGGAGCTTGCCGGTACCGGCGGCGCTCGCCGTTTTCGTGGCAAGCGGCTTGCTGCTGCTGATGTCGCCGACGCTGCGCTCTGCAGTCAGCTTCCAGTGGATGGGCCAGGAAATCGGTGGCCGCTATCTCGACGCCATCCTCTTCTTCGCCAACCTGGTCGCAGCCCATGGCCTGTTCAAGCAGAGTGCGCCATTGCCGCCGCGCACGGCCCATGCCATCAAGAAGATCGCCGCCACGACATTCGTGCTCTACTTGCTCCACCGGCCCTTGATCCAGTTGTTCAGCTACATCGGCCCGGCGGATGCAGGCAGCTGGGGCCGGCGCGTGCTGGTCATCGGCGCCACCCTGGCCATCGTCGCGGTGGCGACGCCCATGTGCGAACAATTCCAGCGCTTTTTACGCGCCTTATGTCTGCGCTGGCTGACGCCGCGGCCGGACAGCCGTCCGGCGGTGCTGCCGGTGCACGCCGCCAAGGAGCCGCTGGCAATGGAATACGAACTGCTCAAGCACGACTGATCACGGTCCGGCAGCCCCGCCTGTTCATCGTCCAGCAGCGACGGTCTGGGATAGGGGTGCCAGACAAGAAAACACCGCCCGCAGGCGGTGTCGAGTGGCATTGCCCTACGCTACGACTTACTGCATGTGCTGGCCGCCATTGATGGCGATGTTGGCCCCGGTGACGAATGCGGCTTCGTCCGAGGACAGGTAAGCCACCAAGCCGGCGACTTCTTCCGGCTTGCCCAGGCGGCCCATCGGGATCTGCGGCAGGATCTTGCTTTCCAGGACTTCGCTCGGGATGTCGGTGACCATCTTGGTGCCGATATAACCCGGCGAAATCGTGTTCACGGTCACGCCCTTGCGCGCCACTTCCAGCGCCAGGGCTTTACTGAAACCGTGGATGCCGGCCTTGGCCGCCGAGTAGTTGGTCTGGCCGAAGGCACCCTTCTGGCCGTTGACCGACGAGATGTTGATGATGCGGCCCCAGCCGCGTTCGACCATGCCGTCGGCGACCGGCTTGGTCATGTTGAACACGGAATCCAGGTTGGTCTTCATGACCGCATCCCAGTTGACCTTGTCCATCTTCTTGAAAGTCATGTCGCGCGTGATGCCGGCGTTATTCACCAGCACGTCGACCGGCCCCACTTCCTGGGTCACCTTGGCCACGCAAGCCTGGGCCGAATCGTAGTCGGCCACGTCGCACTCGTAGGCCTTGAAGTCCTGGCCCTGCTCGCGCATCGCGGCCAACCAGCCTTCCGCTTTCTTGCTGCCTGGAGAATACGTCGTCACGACCGTATAGCCGAGCGCCGCCAGCTTGATGCAGATCGCTTCACCCAGGCCGCCCATTCCGCCCGTTACCAATGCCACTCGATTCGTCATTGTCTTCTCCTAGTTTTTCAAAAAACTATTTTAGGGAACTGCTGCTGCCGTTTTAAAGCAGCTATTGTGCAAGCTTCACGCGTGGGCACGGGTGCCTGTGCCCGCCGTGCCCACCCTCATTGCCCGTTTCAGCGCTCGACCGCCAGCGCCACGCCCATGCCGCCGCCGATGCACAGGCTGGCCAGGCCTTTCTTGGCGTCGCGGCGCACCATTTCGTGCAGCAGGGTCACCAGCACGCGCGCACCGGAGGCGCCGATCGGGTGGCCGAGCGCGATCGCGCCGCCGTTGACGTTGATCTTCGACGTATCCCAGCCCATCTGCTTGTTGACGGCGACGGCTTGGGCGGCGAAGGCTTCGTTGATTTCCATCAGGTCCACGTCTTCATGGGTCCAGCCGGCCTTTTCCAGGCAGGCGCGTGCGGCCGGCACCGGGCCCATGCCCATGATCGACGGGTCCAGGCCGGACAGCGAATAGGCCTTGATGCGGGCCAGCGGGGTCAGGCCGAGCTGCTGGGCCTTGGAAGCCGACATCAGGATCACGGCGGCGGCGCCGTCGTTCAGGCCGGAGGCGTTGCCGGCGGTGACGGTGCCTTCCTTGTTGAAGGCCGGACGCAGGCTGGCCAGGCCTTCCAGCGTGGCGCCGTGCTTCGGATACTCGTCGGTGTCGAACACCGTGGTGCCCTTCTTGGACGCGATCTCGATCGGCAGGATCTCGTCCTTGAAGCGGCCTTCCTTGATGGCGGCTTCGGCCTTGTTCTGCGACTGCAGCGCGAATTCGTCCTGCTCGGCGCGCGCGACTTCGTACTTGCGTGCGACGTTCTCGGCGGTGACGCCCATGTGGTACTGGTTGTAGGCGTCCCACAGGCCGTCGACGATCATGGTATCGGTCAGCTTGGCATCGCCCATGCGGAAGCCGTCGCGCGAGCCGTTCAGCACGTGCGGTGAGGCGCTCATGTTTTCCTGGCCGCCGGCGATCACGATCTCGGCGTCGCCGCATTTGATGGCTTGCGCCGCCAGGTGGACGGCACGCAGGCCGCTGCCGCATACCACGTTCAGGGTCGAGGCCGGCACGCTGTCCGGCAGGCCGGCCTTGATCACGGCCTGGCGCGCCGGGTTCTGGCCGGCGCCCGCGGTCAGCACCTGGCCCATGATGACTTCGCTTACCGATGCCGGGTCGATGCCGGTCTTGGCCAGCAGCTGCTTGATGACCTGTGCGCCCAGTTCGGTTGCCGGAATTTTGGCGAGCGTACCGCCGAACTTGCCGATTGCAGTGCGGCCGGCGGCCACGATAACGACGTCTTCCATGATGATCTCCGAGTGCCGGCCTGGGGCCGGGGTTTGTAGTGAATGCAGCCAGCTGGCCGATGTCCTCGCGCACCCCATATTGGGACGCGGGTTGGAAAGCCAACAATGTTAGATATTCAGCTTATACATTGTTTGAGCAAAATCAATCTTATCAGTTTATTTATCAAACAGACTCTGCATTTAGGTCAATTCCCCTATGAACGGAGGAACTTTTTCCTGTTCATTTTTTTGCATGGAAATACTCATTGCCCTCTATTACCAAAGGGTCAAAAGCCTTTCCCGTTCATGGAAATTTCAAAGTAGAATGCACGGGCTTGTGCCAACCAGAACTATCTATGTCCAAGAGCCCGACATCCCTCCCCATCGAAATCAAGATCTCCACGGTCGTCGCCATTTCGACCATCCTGCATTCGGCCGATCCGATTGCGATCGATGCCGCGCTGAAGCAGATGACCGGCGGTGTGGCCGACTTTTTCGAAGATGAGTTTGCCGTCGTCGACATTGCCGCCATCGCCGACGAGGCCGGGCAGATCGATTGGGAATCCCTGGTTCGCCTGCTCAAGAAATACCGCCTGAATGCGGTCGCCGTGCGCGGCGCGCCGGCCGGGCTGCACGACATCATCCGTGCCCACGACCTGTTCCTCGACGATGGCTCCAGTGGCCCAAGAACGGGCGGCGCGCGTGAGCATGCGTCGGCGGCGGCGAACGCGGCCGAACCTGTGCCGGCACCGGCGCCGGTGGTGCCGGTGCCTGCGCCTGCCCCGACCGCGCCGTTGGCCCCGGCCCAGGCCCTGATCATCGACACCCCGGTGCGTGCCGGCCAGCGCATCTATGCGCGCGGTACCGACCTGATCATCACCGCCGTGGTCAACAACGGCGCCGAAATCATCGCCGACGGCAGTATCCACGTGTATGCGCCGCTGCATGGGCGCGCCCTGGCGGGCGCCTCGGGCAATGCCGATGCGCGTATCTTCGCATTGCAGCTGGAACCGGAACTGGTGTCGATCGCGGGCGTGTACCGGACCTTCGACGAAGGCGTGCCGGCCGACATGGCGCGCACGCCGGTACAAATCCGTTTGGTCGGCGACCGAATCGATATATCATCGCTGGGTTCGGCCAATCGGCATTGAGTGCTTACGCATCCAGCATTGACCAGATCCAAAATAATTAAGGACATCTATTTGTCATGGCAAGAATTATCGTTGTAACGTCCGGCAAGGGCGGTGTGGGCAAAACTACTTCCAGCGCGAGCTTCTCGACCGGCCTGGCCCTGCGCGGTCACAAGACCGCCGTCCTCGACTTCGACGTCGGCCTGCGTAACCTCGACCTGATCATGGGATGCGAACGCCGCGTGGTGTACGACCTGATCAACGTGATCAACAAGGAAGCCACGCTGACCCAGGCGCTGATCAAGGACAAGCACTGCGAAAACCTGTTCATCCTGCCGGCCTCGCAGACGCGCGACAAGGATGCACTGAGCGAAGACGGCGTCGAGCGCGTGCTGAACGAGCTGGTGCAGATGGGCTTCGAATACATCATCTGCGATTCGCCGGCCGGCATCGAGCACGGCGCGCTGATGGCGCTGACCTTCGCGGACGAGGCGGTCATCGTGACCAATCCGGAAGTGTCGTCGGTGCGCGATTCCGACCGTATCCTCGGCATCCTGCAGGCCAAGTCGCGCCGCGCCCAGAGCGGCGGCGAGCCGGTCAAGGAACACCTCTTGATCACGCGCTATTCGCCGCGCCGCGTCGAAGCCGACGAAATGCTGTCCTACCAGGACGTGCAGGAAATCCTGCGCATTCCGCTGATCGGCATCATTCCGGAATCGGAAGCCGTGCTGCACGCGTCGAACCAGGGCAATCCGGCAATCCACTTCAAGGATACCGACGTGGCGCAAGCCTACCAGGACGTGGTCGGCCGCTTCCTCGGCGAAGAAATTCCATTGCGCTTCACCAATTACGAAAAACCAGGCCTGATGAAGCGCCTGTTTGGAGTAAAGTGATATGGCTTTGCTTTCATTCCTGTTTCCTCAGAAACAGAAAAGTGCGACAGCGGCCAAGGAACGGCTGCAGATCATCATCGCCCGCGAGCGCACCGACCGCGCCGGTCCGGATTTCCTGCCGGCCCTGCACCGCGAACTGATCGAGGTGATTTCGAAGTACACCAAGGTCAGCGCCGAAGACATCAAGATCTCGCTCGACCGCCAGGGCAACCTGGAAGTGCTCGACGTTAACGTTGTCTTGCCGGACGCCTGATCCGGCCCTGCACCGCATCCGCCTCCTGACGCACTCACCGCCGCCAGCCCCAGCTGCCGGCGGTTTTTCCATTTCAGGCCGGCCCATGCGGCACCTTGTCCGCCACCTCGCGCGCGACCCGGACGCAGGCTTCCACGTGCTGGTTTCCCATCTGGCGGAACAGCGCGAAGCCGATCGCGGCCGAAGCGATCTGGCCGGCCAGCGGCACCACCTTGGCGGCCGATTTCGCGGCCAGCTTGGCACCCGACTTCTGCAGCAGTTTGATCACCAGTTCACGCGTCACCAGCTTACCTACCAGCATCCCGCCCAGCGCCCCCACCGCCTCGTAGGCCGCCACGCGCATGCGCGGCTGCAGGCGTTCGATCTGTTCCGGCGTCAGGCCGAAGGCGCGGTTGATGTCTTCGACCATCGAGGCGAAGCTGCCGAGGTCGGCCACCATGTCGATCCCGGGGATCGGCACCGCGCCCACGCCGGCCGAGATCATGGCACGTTTGCGCACCAGGGCGCGGCAATGCGCGCGTACCCGTTCGATATCCGCGCTGGCCACCGGCAGTAAAACCTGTTCAGCATCTTTCTTCTTTTTTAGAAACATGTAAAACTCCTATCCTGATGGTCGATATCATTGTAACAACGGGTTTGATGCCAAACGGACACAAGTGTGACGTAATTCACCAACGGAAATGTGAATTTTGATTGCGGGTGTGTGGCTTTATTTTAAAAGTCTGTTATATTCGGAAATAAGTTGTAGGATCGATCCTACACCTGGGCTTCACGCAGTCCCACCTCCCCAGCCGAGACCGCCTTATTATGCGAATTGCAGTACTGGATAACGACACCACCCAGGCAGATTTGATCTGCCAAGTCCTGAATGGCGCCGGCCACAGCTGCCAATCGTTTGACAGTGGCAAAGAGCTTCTTGGTAACCTTCGCAAGGACAGCACCGACTTGCTGATCCTCGACTGGCAGATCAACGACGTGCCGGCCCAGGAAGTGCTGCGCCGCGCCAAGGAAAAAATGGCGGCGAATACCCCCACCATGTTCCTGGCCGGCAGCGCCGCCGAGGACGACATCGTGGCCGGCGTTACCGCCGGTGCCGACGACTACCTGGTCAAGCCGCTGCGCCGCGGCGAACTGGTGGCGCGCGTGCAAGCCCTGCTGCGCCGTGCTTACCCGTCCCAGAATGGTGCTGAACAATTGCAATTTGGTCCTTATATCTTTGAAACCCGTCCCGGCCGCCTGATGATGGATGGTGAACAGGTGGATGTGACCCACAAGGAATTCAACCTGGCATTGCTGTTTTTCCGGAACCTCGGCCGTCCGCTGTCGCGCGCCTACATCCACGAGTCGATCTGGGTGCGCGAAACCGCGGTACCGTCGCGCACCATGGACACCCACGTCTCGCGCGTGCGCAATAAGCTGCGCCTGCGCCCGGAGAACGGTTTCCGTCTGGTGCCGGTGTACAGCTATGGTTACCGCCTGGAAAAATTGGGCGCCTGAGGGGCGCCCTCGCCCCTGGCTTGAGCCTGCCCTGAAACCCTGCGCACATCAGGGTATAATGAGCGGACTGCCCGTTTTTTGATCACCCATGCAACTCCTTGCCGTTGGCCTCAATCACACCACCGCCCCGGTCTCGCTACGCGAGCAACTGGCGCTGGCGCCTGAGCAACTGGGCGAGGCGGTGCAGGCGGCGCGCGGCTGGTTTTCGCGTTTCAATACCCACGGCGAAGACGAAGCGGCCCTGCTCTCGACCTGCAACCGCACCGAGATGTATGCGGCCAGCGGCGCGCCCGATCCGCTCGACGCCTCCGCGCGCTTCCTCGCCGATTACCACCGGCTGAATTTTTCCGAACTGCGTCCGCACCTGTACATGCTGCCGCAGCACGACGCCGTGCGCCACGCCTTCCGCGTCGCCTCCGGCCTCGATTCGATGGTCCTCGGCGAAGCCCAGATCCTGGGCCAGATGAAGGATGCCGTGCGCGTGGCCGACCAGGCCGGCGGCCTCGGCACCTACCTGCACCAGCTGTTCCAGCGCAGCTTCGCGGTGGCGAAGGAAGTGCGCAGCACCACCGAGATCGGCGCCCACAGCGTGTCGATGGCGGCGGCGGCGGTGCGCCTGTCGGAACGCATCTTCGACAGCGTCAGCGAACAGAACGTGCTGTTCATCGGTGCCGGCGAAATGATCGAACTGTGCGCCACCCACTTCGCGGCCCAGAATCCGAAATCGATCACGATCGCCAACCGCACGCTGGAGCGCGGCGAGCTGCTGGCCAACCGGTTTTCCGGCCGCGCGATCCGCCTGGCCGATTTGCCGGAATTGCTGCCGCAGTTCGACATCGTGATCTCGTCGACGGCGTCGACGCTGCCGCTGATCGGCAAGGGCCTGGTCGAGCGTGCCATCAAGGCGCGCCGCCACCGGCCGATGTTCATGGTCGACCTGGCGGTCCCGCGCGACATCGAACCCGAAGTCGGCAAGCTGAACGACGTGTTCCTGTACACCGTCGACGACCTGGCCGACGTCGTGCGCAGCGGCGTCGAAAGCCGGCAAGCCGCCGTGGCCCAGGCCGAAGCCATCATCGACACCCGTGTGCAATCGTTCATGCACTGGGTCGGCGACCGCGCCGTGGTGCCGGTCATCCGCGACCTGCACGAGTCCAGCGAAGTCCTGCGCCTGGCCGAACTGGAGCGCGCGAAAAAGCTGCTGGCCAAGGGCGAAGACGTCGACGCGGTGCTGGAAGCGCTGTCGAAGGGTCTCACCGCCAAGTTCCTGCACGGCCCGCAGCAGGCGCTGCACCGTGCCCAGGGCGACGAGCGCGCGCGCCTGGCCAGCCTGCTGCCCCAGCTGTTCCGCGGCCGCCGTTAGCGTCCTCCTCTGCGCTTGTCCATGTGTGCGGCAGCGATCGTGCCGCGCGCCCTGCCGCCCTGCGCGGCCCGTCCGTCCCATCTCGTCTACTACACTATGAAACCATCCATGCTGGCCAAGCTGGACCAACTGGCCAACCGTCTCGTCGAACTGGACGAGCTCCTGATGTCCGAAGGCGCCACCGCCAACATGGACAATTTCAGGAAGATGAACCGCGAGCACGCCGAACTGGGCCCGCTGGTGGCCGTGTATCACCAGTACCAGACCGCCCAGGGCGACATCGGCGCGGCGCAGGAGATGCTGCTCGACCCGGAGATGAAGGAATTCGCCCAGGACGAGATCGAAGCCGCCAAGGGCCGCCTGGCCCAGCTCGACCTCGAGCTGCAGACCATGCTGCTGCCGAAGGACGAGAACGACGAGCGCAACATCTTCCTCGAGATCCGCGCCGGCACCGGCGGCGACGAATCGGCGCTGTTTGCCGGCGACCTGCTGCGCATGTACACGCGCTATGCGGAGCGCAACCGCTGGCAGGTGGAAATCGTGTCGGAGTCGAGCTCGGACCTGGGCGGCTACCGCGAAGTCATCGCGCGCATCATCGGCAATGGCGTGTATTCGAAACTGAAATTCGAATCCGGCGGCCACCGCGTGCAGCGCGTGCCGGCCACCGAGACCCAGGGCCGCATCCACACCTCGGCCTGCACGGTGGCGGTGATGCCGGAAGCGGACGAAGTCGAGGACGTCAACATCAACCCGGCCGACCTGCGCATCGACACCTATCGCGCGTCCGGCGCCGGCGGCCAGCACATCAACAAGACCGACTCCGCCGTGCGCATCACGCACCTGCCGACCGGGATCGTGGTCGAGTGCCAGGACGACCGCAGCCAGCACAAGAACAAGGCGCAGGCCATGAAAGTCCTGGCCGCGCGCATCAAGGACGTGCAGCTGCGCGAACAGCAGCGGGAGGAAGCCGCCACCCGTAAAAGCCTGATCGGCTCCGGCGACCGCAGCGAGCGCATCCGCACCTACAACTTCCCGCAGGGCCGCCTGACCGACCACCGCATCAACCTGACGCTGTATAAACTCGACATGATCATGGACGGTGACCTGAACGAACTGACGACCGCGCTGTCGGCCGAGCACCAGGCCGAACTCCTCGCCGCCCTTGGCGATTAATCAGCATCAAACCGGGGTCAGAGCCCTTTTTTTGGCAATTTCCTGAAATCGGGCTCTGACCCCGGTTTGATGTTCCTCAATATGCGAAAATCGCACGATTGACATTGCCATTCTTACAGGAATACTAGATGCCCGCCTCCCGCAAGATCCTGCTTCTCATCGCCGTCGTCAGCCTCGCCCTGGTCGGCGCGGCCCTGTATCTGCAGCACGCGAAAGACATGCTGCCCTGCCCGCTGTGCATCATCCAGCGCTACCTGTTCCTGGGCGTGGCCATCTTCAGCCTGGTCGGCGCCTTTGCCGACAAGGTCAAAGTGTGGACCGGCGTGGCCCTGCTGTCGGCGCTGGGCGGGCTCGGCGTGGCCGGCAAGCACCTGTATGTGCTCGCGCACCCGGGCTTTTCCTGCGGTATCGATCCGATGGAGACGGTACTGAACAAGATCCCGACCGCAACCCTGCTGCCTTACGTATTCCGCGCCGACGGCCTGTGCGAGGCGGCGCTGGACGACGTGCTCGGCCTGTCGGTGCCGCAGTGGTCGGCGCTGTGGTTCGTGATCCTGGGCCTGGCTCTGGTCTGGGTGCTGGCGCGCCGCGCACGCTGATGGCCGCGCCGTCTCCACTCGTTCCCGGCACCACGGTCGGCGCGGCGCAGGCAGCGTTGCCGCTCGACCCGCTCGAAAACCGCATCTTGCTGTGCCACGCGACCGGACTGACGCGCGTCCAGTTGATCACCCAGGCCGGACGCGCGCTCGACGAGGATGAAGCGGCGCGCCTGAACGCGCTGGTGCGGCGCCGGCTGGACGGCGAGCCGATCGCCTACATCGTCGGCACACGCGAATTCTTCGGCCTCGATTTCCAGGTCAGCGAGGCGGTCCTGATCCCGCGCCCCGACACCGAACTGATCGTCGAACTGGCGCTCGAACGCCTGCCGCCACCGGGACAGCGCAGCCGCGTGCTCGACATGGGCACCGGCAGCGGCGCCATCGCGGTGGCGGTGGCCCACACCCGGCCCGATGCCGCGCTCACCGCGCTCGACGTCAGCGCGGCCGCGCTGGCGCTGGCGCAGGCGAATGCGGATGCCAACGGCGCGCGCGTACGCTTCCTGCAAAGCGACTGGTTCGCAGCCCTGGCGCCGGGCGAGACGTTTGATCTGATCGCCTCGAATCCGCCCTACATCGCGGCCGGCGACGAACACCTGTCCCAGGGCGATTTACGCTTCGAGCCGAGCGGCGCCCTGACCGATTTCGCCGACGGCCTGTCGGCGCTGCGCAGCATCGCCGAGGGCGCGCAGGCGCACCTGGAACCGGGCGCCTGGCTGCTGCTGGAACACGGCTACGACCAGGCGGCCGCGGTGCGCGCGCTGCTCGAGAAACAGGGCTACACCGAGGTGCAGAGCTGGCGCGACCTCGGCGGCATCGAGAGAGTCAGCGGCGGCCGCGCGCCGCAATAAGCTTTACTGTAGAACGCCCGCCATGGGGGCCTGTATCGGGCGTTCTACTCGTAGCGCAAGGCGTCGGCCGGATGCAGCCGCGACGCCGACCAGCTCGGATACAGCGTCGCCACGAACGCCAGCAGGATCGACACCCCGCCGCTCCAGCCCACGTCCGCCCAGCGCAACTGGGACGGGATCTCGCTGATGAAATAAATGTCCTTCGACAGGAAGTGCAGCCCGAACACGCGTTCGATGAAGGGCACGATCACGTCGACGTTGAGCGCCACCAGCACCCCGAAGCCGACCCCGAGCAGCGTCCCTAGCACGCCGACCAGCGTGCCCTGCACCACGAAGATCTTCATGATCGAGCGCGGCGACGCGCCCAGCGTACGCAGGATCGCAATATCCGCCTGCTTGTCGCGCACCGCCATTACCAGCGTCGACACCAGGTTGAAGGCGGCCACCGCCACGATCATCGTGATGATGATGAACATCATGCGCTTCTGCGAGCCGACCGCCGCGAACCAGATCGCGTTCACCTGCGACCAGTCGCGCATGATCAGCTGCCCGGACATGCTGTGCTGCAGGTCGGCCGCCACCTGGGGCGCCGCATACAGGTCGGCCAAGTGCAGGCGTAGGCCCGACGGCGCCGCCAGGCCCTGCACGTCCATGGCGTCTTCCAGGCTGACGAAGGCGAGCGAGGAATCGAACTGGAAGTGGCCCGCCGTGAAGGTGCCGGCCACCGTGAAGGTGCGCGAACGCGGCGCGCCGGCCAGCTGCCCGCCCTGCACCGCCTGCCCCTGCGCGCCGCCCGGTGGCAGCAGCATGGTCAGGCGGTCGCCGGCCTTGACGCCCAGCGCTTCGGCCAGCGCACTGCCCAGCACGATGTTGAACGACCCCGGCTGCAGCGCCGCGAACGCCTTTGAATCCTGCGCCACCTTCGACACCTTGGCTTCCTCGGCGGGCAGCACGCCGCGCACCAGCGCCGGCTTCATGGTGCCGTCGACCACCAGCATGCCCTGCATGTCGACGAAGGGCGCGGCGGCGCGCACACCCGGATTGCGCAGCGCCTCGTTGGCCGAGCGGCGCCAGTCGGGCAGTACGCCGCGCGCGTCGAACACTTCGATGTGCGCCACCACCGACAGCATGCGGTCGGTGACTTCCTTCTGAAAACCGTTCATCACCGACAGCACCACGATCAGCGCCGCCACCCCGAGCGCGATGCCGGCCACCGAGATCCACGAAATGAAGGAGATAAAACGGTTACGCCCGCTGCGCTTGCCGGCGCGCGTGTAGCGCAGGCCGACCCACCATTCATAGGGCATGTCTTTAATGATGCTCATGGTTTCCTGACAAATAATCAATCCGGCGCAGTGTGCCACACAATGCGCGTGTACGGCATGGCGCAGGCCACCCGGCGCAGCCCGTTGTGCGCCTTTGTTACAATGGGTGTCCCATCCCCGGAGCCCCGCATGCCTCGAACCCGACTGCCCGCGGCCCGGCAGCGCGTGGCGCGGCTGCTGGCGGCCGCGCTGCCGCTGTTGCTGACCCCGCTGCTGTCGACGTCACTGTCGCTACCCCTGCTGCTGGCGCCGCTGCCGGCAAGCGCCACCGAATTCCCTGCCGACGTCCCCAGCCAGGCGCGCGCCCTGTTCGAGCGCGACTGGCAATGGCGCCTCAAGCACCAGCCTGAATTCGCCACCGCCGTCGGCGACCACCGCTACGATGCCCAGCTGGCCGACAGCTCGCTGGCCGGCGCGCTGAAAGCGGTCGAGCACGAGCGCCGCATGCTCGAGCTGGCGCGCCAGCTCGACCCGGCCCAGCTGAACGCCCAGGAGCGCCTGTCCTGGGAGCTGTTCGTGGCCGACAAGGAAAGGCGCCTGGCCGTCGCCGCCGTCGTGCCCTTCGATCCGCAGCCGATCAGCGTCCAGGACGGCATCCAGTTCCGCTTCCCGCGCCTGGTCGCCCAGATGCCCTTCGTCACCGAAGCCGACTACCGCAACTACCTGGCGCGCCTGCAGGCGCTGCCGCGCCACATCGACGGCATCGTCGAGCAGCTGCATGAAGGGATGCGCACCGGCTGGGTCGCGCCGAAGCGCATCATGGCCGGCGTGCCGGACCAGCTGCGCAGCCTGCGCGAGCACCTGGCCGACGGCGCCGTCTCCGCGCCCCTGCGGCGCCTGCCGGCCACCATCCCCGCCGAGGTGCGCGCCCAGCTGGGCGTCGACGGCGCGGCTGCCGTGCAGGCGCTGGCGCCGGCGCTGCAAAAGCTAGAAGACGTGATCCGCAACGACTATCTGCCGGCGGCGCGCCCGACGATCGCCGCATCGAGCCTGCCCGGCGGTCCGTCCTGGTACGCGCTGCTGGTAAAAGACGCCACCACCACCGCCCTGACGCCGGCCGAGATCCACGCGCTCGGCCTGAAGGAAGTGGCACGCATCCGCGCCGAGCTGGCGCCGGTCATCCAACGTACCGGCTTTCGCGGCACCCTGCCCCAGTTCTTCGTCTTTGCGCGCAGCGATCCGCGCCTGTTCACCACCGACGCGGACGCGCTGCTGAACCGCTACCGGCGCACCCTGGCCCGCGTCTACGCCCACCTGCCGCTGCTGTTTGCGACGATTCCGCCCGACGAGCTGGCGGTCAAGCCGCTGCAGGATGCGCAGGCCGGCCAGGGCGGCGCCGCCTACGAGGCGGGCAACGCCGCGCGCATGGCGGCGCTGGTGGTCAACACGGCGCGCCTGGACACGCGTCCGCTGTGGGAAGTCGAGACACTGGCCCTGCACGAGGGCGTACCCGGCCACCACCTGCAGGTGGCGCGCGCGCAGTCGATTCCCGACCTGCCGCCGTTCCGCCGCCACGCCTGGTACGCCGCCTACGGCGAAGGCTGGGCGCTGTATGCCGAAGGCCTCGGGCCCGAACTGGGCCTGATGCGCGATCCGTTTTCGGATTTCGGACGCCTGGCCGACGAATTGCTGCGCGCCGCCCGCCTGGTGATCGACACCGGCATCCATGCGCGCGGCTGGACCCGGCAGCAGGCGCTCGACTACCTGAACGCGACCACCGCCAACCCGCCGTTCGACAACGAGGCCGAAGTCGACCGCGCCATTGCCCATCCGGGCGAACTGCTGGCGTATAAAATCGGCCAGTTGCGCATCCTGGCGCTGCGGCGCAAGGCGCAGGCGGCGCTTGGCGGGCGTTTCGACGTACGCGCCTTCCACGAGGCCGTGCTGGGCCAGGGCGCGCTGCCGCTCGACCTGCTGGAGCGCGAAGTCGAACGCTGGATCGCAGCCCAGGCGACGATGCCGGCACCGGCGCCGCCGCCCGCCCAGGAACCCGATCCGGCGCCGCTCCCGGTGCCCGCGCAGGGCAGCGCCCGGGTGCCCGATCAGATGCCCGATCAGGCCCTGTTCGGGGCGCCGCAGCCGGCACCAAGTTAATACAATCGTCATATTGAGCGGTGCCCGGCGCGCTTGGCCGTTTTCGGTTACTCTCTGCACCTTCAAAGCAGTACAGTATAAGAAAGGAAATCCCGTGTCGAACCAACTGACCCGCCGCCTGGCCCTGCTGGACGACGATGCCCACCGCGGCCTGCTGTTGCAGGGTCTGCGCGGCATCGAGCGCGAGACGCTGCGCGTCGACAGCCAGGGCCGTCTGGCGCGGACACCACATCCGGTCCAACTCGGCGCCGCCCTGACCCATGCGCAGATCACCACCGATTACGCGGAAGCCCTGCTCGAATTCATCACGCCGGCCGAGCACGACATCAGCCTGGCCCTGAACCGCCTGGATGCGGTCCACCGCTACGCCTACACCAAGCTCGACGGCGAAATGCTGTGGAGCCAGTCGATGCCGTGCGACCTGCCGTCCGAAGAAGACATCGAGATCGCCTGGTACGGCACATCCAACATCGGCATGCTCAAGCACGTCTACCGGCGCGGCCTGGCCCTGCGCTACGGCAAGGCCATGCAATGCATCGCCGGCATCCACTATAACTACTCGCTGCCCGAGCAGCTGTGGAAAGTGCTGGCCGAAAGCGAAGGCATCGCCGAGGAACGGCGCCATGCGCTGCGCGATTTCCAGTCCGAGAGCTACATCGCGATGATCCGCAACTTCCGCCGCTACAGCTGGCTGCTGATGTACCTGTTCGGCGCTTCGCCGGTGCTGGCCAAGGGCTTCCTGCGCGGCCGCGAGCACAACCTCGAGACGCTGTCCGACGACACCCTGTACCTGCCGTACGCCACCAGCCTGCGCATGAGCGACCTGGGTTACCAGAACGACGCCCAGTCCGGCCTGCGCCCGCACGAGAACAGCCTGGAAAGCTACGTCACCTCGCTGATGGACGCGGTCAACCGCCCGTATCCGCCGTACGGCGAAGTCGGCACCAAGAAGGATGGCGAATGGGTGCAGCTGTCAACCAACATCCTGCAAATCGAGAACGAATACTATTCGACCATCCGCCCCAAGCGCGTGATCCGTACCGGCGAGCGTCCGGTGCAGGCGCTGTGCGACCGCGGCGTACAGTACATCGAGGTGCGCTGCCTCGACATCGACCCGTTCGAGCCGGTCGGCGTGGCGCTGGAAACCGGGCGCTTCCTGGACGCCTTCCTGCTGTTCTGCGCGCTCGAGGAAAGCCCGCTGATCAATGCGATGGAAGGACAGGTCCACGCCCGCAACTTCGCGCGCACCGTCAAGGAAGGCCGCCGCCCGGGCCTGACGCTGACCCGCAACGACGCCGAAGTGCCGCTGCTGGCGTGGGCCGCCGAGCTGCTCGAACGCATCCGCCCGCTCGCCGAACTGCTCGACAGCGAACACAATTACGCCGGCGCGCACCTGTCCGCGCTCGAGCTGCAGAAGACCAAGGTGGCGAACCCGGACAAGACCCCGTCCGCCCGCGTGCTGGAAGAAGTGCGCGCGCTCGGTTCCTTTGCCAAATTCGGCCTGCAGCAGAGCGCACTGCACGCCCGGGCGCTGCGCGCCGAACCGCTGATGCCGGCGGAAGTGGCGCTGTTCGACGAAACCGCGAAAGCGTCGTTGGACGAGCAGGCCAGGATCGAAGCGGCCGACAGCGGCAGCTTCGACGATTTCGTGGCGGCGTATAACAGCAGTACACTGTGCAGTAATCAGCAGGGCTGACGCAGCGGCGAGCGCTCCACGCACCGTCAGCTTAAAAACCGTTGTGCTGATGTAAGCAGCAGGATCAGCGCAGCAGTTTTTCGAAGTCCCGGCCGAGAGAATACCTTGCTCACCTTCTTCAACGAACACCACGCCCACCACAGCCCGCGCGCCACCCCCCGGCCCGGCGCGCTCCCGTGTTCCGAGAAACCCGAGCGCCTCGACCTCATCGTGGCCGAACTGCACGGCCGCGGCCTGGGCCAGATCGTCACCCCGCACGGCGTGTCCCTGGCCTCGCTCGAGCGCGTGCACACGCCGCGCTACCTGCACTTCCTGCGCAGCGCCTGGAGCGCGTGGCTGGCCCTCGATCCGCGCAACGCCGGCAGGGACATCCAGCCCGCCGTGTGGCCGGCGCGCATGCAGCGCCACGACATCGAACCCGACGATTTCACGGGCCGCCTCGGCCTGTACGCGATGGACGGCATCACCCCGCTCACGGCCGGAACCTGGATCGCCGCCAAGACCGGGGCCGATTGCGCGATCAATGCGGCGCACGCGCTGCGCCTGGGTGAACATGCCAGCTTCGCCCTCACCCGTCCGCCCGGCCACCACGCCGGCGCCGACCATTTCGGCGGCGGCTGCTTCCTCAACAATGCGGCGCTGGCGGCCCAGCACCTGCTGGACGACGGCCTCGAACGCGTCGCCATCCTCGACCTCGACGCCCACCACGGCAACGGCACCCAGGGCATTTTCTATGGCCGCGGCGACGTGCTGTTCGTCTCGATCCACGCCGACCCGCACGCTGCCTACCCGTATTACTCGGGCCACGCCGACGAGACCGGGGCCGGGCCGGGGGCCGGTGCCAACATGAACCTGCCGCTGGCGCGCGGCGCCGGCAGCACGCAGTGGTTTGCGGCGCTGGAGACGGCATGCCTTAAAATGGCGGGCTTCGCGCCGCAGGCGCTGGTGGTGTCGCTCGGCGTGCAGTCCAGCTTCGGACTGGGGACGGCCGACTTCCTGCGCCTCGGCGAACGCCTCGGCTACCTCGGCCTGCCCACTGCCTTCATGCTCGAAGGCGGTGACGCCGGCGCGGCGCTGGGCGTCGATGTGGTGAACGTGCTCGACGGCTTCGAGACCGTCGCTTGAGCGTGCTCTGACAACCCAACCTGATAGAACGATAACGATGATTGAATGGCAGTGGAGCCGCTTCGCCGACCTGACGGCGGCGCAGCTGTATGAGATGCTGGCGCTGCGCCAGCAAGTGTTCGTGCTAGAACAGACTTGCCTGTATCCGGACATCGACGGCCTGGACCCGGGCGCCCACCACCTGCTCGGCTGGCGGACGGTGAACGGGAAACGCGAACTGGCGGCCACCCTGCGCTGCCTGGCGCCGGGCGCCAAGTACGACGAGATGTCGCTCGGCCGCGTGGTCACCAGTCCAGCCATGCGCGGCACCGGCCTGGGGCGCGAGTTGGTTGCGCAGGGCATCGCCTGCGCGGCGCGCCTGCACCAGGGCCACGCGATCCGCATCGGCGCCCAGGCGCATCTGGAGAAGTTCTATGGCAGCTTCGGCTTCGTCACCGTGTCCGCACCCTATGACGAAGACGGGATCATGCACATCGACATGATTCGCGCCGCGGAACCGCTTATTTGAGGTGACCCGAGCGGGTCGGATCCGGCATCCGGAACGCCACGATCGCGGCCAGCAGGCACATGAAGCTGACGTACCAGTAGAAGTGCGATTCGGTACCGGCCTGCTTGAACCACAGCGCCACGTATTCGGCCGAGCCGCCGAAGATGGCGTTGGCAACCGCGTAGGACAGGCCGACGCCCAGCGCACGCACCTCGACCGGGAACATCTCGGCCTTGATCAGGCCCGAGATCGAGGTGTACAGGCTGACGATCGCCAGTGCGCACACGATCAGCACGGCCGCCATGACCGGGCTTTGCACGCCGCGCAGCGCGAACATGATCGGTGCGGTGCAGATCGTGGCCAGCACGCCGAAGGCGATCATCGCGGTCTTGCGGCCGATACGGTCCGACAGGGCGCCGAACACCGGCTGCAGGACCATGTAGACCAGCAGGCAGACGGTCATCACGCCGCTGGCGGTCTTGGTGCTCATGCCGACCGTGTTGACCAGGTACTTCTGCATGTAGGTGGTGAAGGCGTAGAAGATCAGCGAGCCGCCGGCGGTGAAGCCGAGCACGGTGACGAAGGCGCGCCCGTGGTTGCGCAGCAGCGCACTGACGCTGCCCGCGGCTTTGTTCTTGCGTTCGCTGGCGGTGGTGGTTTCGTGCAGCGAGCGGCGCAGCCACAGCGAGACCAGGGCCGACGCGGCGCCGACCACGAACGGAATGCGCCAGCCCCAGGCCACCAGTTCCTCGTGGGTCAGCAGCAGTTGCAGGATGCCCAGCACCAGCAGCGCCGCCAGCTGGCCGCCGATCAGGGTCACGTACTGGAACGAGGCATAAAACCCCTTGCGGCCGGGTTCCGCCACCTCGCTCATGTAGGTGGCGCTGGTGCCGTATTCTCCGCCCACCGACAGGCCCTGGAACAGGCGCGCCAGCAGCAGCAGCGCCGGCGCCGCGGTGCCGATCATGGCGTAGGTCGGCAGCACGGCGATCATCAGCGAGCCGCCGCACATCATGAGCACCGAGATCATCATCGAATTCTTGCGGCCGTAGCGGTCGGCGATGCGGCCGAACATCCAGCCGCCGATCGGACGCATCAGGAAGCCGGCGGCGAACACGCCGGCCGTGTTCAGCAGCTGGGTGGTGGGATCGCCCTTGGGGAAGAACGCCGACGAGAAGTACAGCGCGCAGAACGAGTAGATGTAGAAGTCGAACCACTCGACAAGGTTGCCCGACGAGGCGCCGACGATGGCCAGCACCCGCTGGCGTGGCGTGAGGTCGTGGATGGCTTGGGCTTCCGTACTGTCTGTTGCTGTCATTGCGCTCTCCAGGTTTTCGTTGGTACGCCAGGGCGTGGCTGACGAATTCCCGGGTGGATCCGCTACGGCCGACGCGGCAGGCGGCCTAGGATAGCATTTCCACATGATCGACGCTGTATGTACGGTGCCAGAAAGTTATCACGAAGCGGGCGGCGTGGGGCTGCTGTCCACGCTGCGCCATGCGCCGGCGGCGGTACGGATCCGGCCGGCGCTGGCGCCCAGGGAAGAGCTTACTTGACGGCGGTGAGCGAGATGTCGAACACCAGGCCGGCGTTCGGCGGAATCTTGTTCTGCCCGGTGCTGCCGTAGCCCAGGTTCGACGGCACCAGCACGGTACGCTTGCCGCCGACCTTCATGCCCTGCACGCCCTGGTCGAAGCCGGCGATCAGCTGGGTCGAGCCGACGACATAGGACAGCGAGCCGGTATCGAACTGGATGCCCTTGTGGTCGGTCGCGGTGGCGCTGTACAGCCAGCCGGTGTAGGTGACGGTGGCGGTCTTGCCGCTGGTGGCTTCGGCGCCAGTGCCGACCGTGGTGTCGGTCTTGGTGAAGGCGGACGGGTTGGCGACTACCACGTTGCTGCCGGCATCGTCATCGCCGCCACCGCAGGCGGTCAGGCTCAGGGCGAGGGAGGCGGCCAGCAGCATGCCGGCGAGGGGAGACTTCAGTTTCATGCGGGTCCTTGGTAAAAAACCTAAACCTTACCTGCAGACCGCATGTCACATGTACATTTTTTGTAATACCCCGTCGTACAAGCGTCCCGAATGTGCAAGCGTCCTTAAATTTCCACCTGCGTCCCCAGCTCGATCACCCGGTTGGCCGGGATCTGGTAGTAGTCGGCGGCGGTGCGCGCATTCCTCTGCATCGCCACGTACAGGTGCTCGCGCCATGGCATCATGCCCTGGCCCGGCACCGAGATCACGGTCTGGCGCGCGATGAAGAACGAGGTTTCCATCATCTCGAATGCGAGGTCCTTCATGGCGCACAGGCGCATGATGTCGGGGATGTTGGCCTCGTCCTTGAAGCCGTAGCTGACGTTCAGCTGGAAGCAGTTGTGGCCCAGCGCCGTCACCTGCAGCTGCTCGGACTGGGGCACATACGGCTCTTCGCGGATGTGCACGGTCAGGAACACCACGCGCTCGTGCAGCACCTTGTTGTGCAGCAGGTTGTGCAGCAGCGCGTGCGGCACGCCGTCGGTTTCGCCGCGCAGGAAGATGGCGGTGCCGGCCACCCGCGCCGGCGGCGCCACGAACAGCGACTGCAGGAAGTCGTCGAGCGGGATCGCATGCTTTTCCAGGTTCTCGAACACCAGTTCGCGACCGCGCTTCCAGGTCAGCATGGTGGTCAGCAGCACCGCGCCCAGCAGCAGCGGGAACCAGCCGCCGTGCAGCAGCTTCAGCGTGCTGGCCGAGAACAGCATCACGTCCATGACCATGAAGAAGCCGGTGGCGCCGATGCACAGCCACAGCGGCAGGCGCCAGCGGTAGCGGATCACGAAGAAGGTGAGGAAGGTCGTCGCGAACATGGTCGCCGTCACCGCGATGCCGTAGGCGCCGGCCAGCTTGTCCGAGGAGCCGAAGCCGACCACCGCGATCAGCACCACGATCAGCTGCAGCCAGTTCACGGCCGGGATGTAGATCTGGCCGATCTCGCTTTCCGAGGTGTGCATCACGCGCATGCGCGGGAGCAGTCCCAGCGCGATCGCCTGCTTGGTCATCGAGAAGGTGCCGGAGATCGTCGCCTGCGAGGCGATCACCGCCGCCATGGTCGACAGCACCACCAGCGGCAGCACGCTCCAGCTGTCGAGCTGGTGGAAGAACGGGTTCTCGACCGCTTCCGGATGCATGATCAGGAGGCCGCCCTGGCCCAGGTAGTTCAGCGCCAGCGCCGGGAACACGACCAGGAACCAGGCCACCCGGATCGGCTTCTTGCCGAAGTGGCCCATGTCGGCGTACAGGGCCTCGGCGCCGGTCAGCGACAGCACCACCGCGCCCAGCGCGACGAAGGCGATGAACTTGTTGCGCACCATGAATTCGATGGCGTGCCACGGATTCAGCGCTTGCAGGATCACCGGCGCCTGCACGATGTTGATGATGCCCATCACCGCCAGTACGATGAACCAGACGATCATGATCGGGCCGAAGAAGCGGCCGATGCCGGCGGTGCCGTGTTTCTGCACGCTGTACAGGACCAGCAGCACGGCGATGGTCAGCGGCACCACGTATTTTTCGAGGCCCGGCGTGGCCACTTCCAGGCCCTCGATCGCGCCCAGCACGGAAATGGCCGGCGTGATCACGCTGTCGCCGTAGAACATGGTGGCGCCGATCACGCCGATCACCATCAAGACGTAATGCCAGCGCGAGTGGCGCGTGACCGAATTCATGGCCAGCGCCATCAGCGCCATGACGCCGCCCTCGCCGCGGTTGTCGGCGCGCAGCACCAGCGTGACGTACTTGAGCGACACGATCATCGTCAAGCCCCAGAAGATCAGCGATATGATACCCAGCAGGTTCGGCGTGCTCAAAGGCAGGCCGTGGGTCGGATCGAAGATGGTTTTCAGCGTGTACAGCGGGCTGGTGCCGATGTCGCCATAGACGATACCGACCGCCGCCAGGGTCAGCGCGGCCAGGCTGCTTTTGTTATGTTGCGACAAGTTTTCACCTTGGTTGTTCCGGTGCGTTGCACAATAGAATAATAGACAAGGAAAGACAAGCCGGGCCTTCTGGCAAGCGACTTATTTTTCCAACATTTTCTCAAAGTTTTTGTTCAGGCAAAACCGCAGTCTGCCCCATCTGCCGGGGCATGGGCGCGCGGCTCGGCAGCGATCCCTGCTGCATAAATACGGGGTCCCAGCAGAGTGGCGCTGCTTCAGGGATAATGTCGACCCGATAATTTTTTCATTTTCCATGCGCACCGGCATCCTGTCCGCTGCCCTCGCCTTCCTGTGCTGGGGCCTGTTTCCACTGTATTTCCACGCCATCGGCGAAGTGCCGCCGCTGCAGATCCTGGCCCACCGCATGCTGTGGTCGCTGTTGTTCCTGGTGATCGTGCTGGTGCTGCGCCGCCAGTGGGCCTGGCTGTCGCTGGTGCGCCAGCCGCGCGTGTTCGGCAGCTTCACGGCGTCCGCCCTGCTGCTCAGCATCAATTGGCTGATCTACATCTGGGCCGTGAACAACGGCCACGTGATCGAAGCCAGCTTGGGTTATTTCATCAACCCGCTGGTCAACATCATGTTCGGCTACCTGCTGCTGAACGAACGCCTGCGCCGCGCCCAGTGGATGGCGATCGCGGTGGCCGCCCTCGGCGTCGCTTGGCTGACCTGGCAGGCCGGTACCGTGCCCTGGATCGCGCTGGCGCTGGCGGCATCGTTCGGTGGCTACGGTTTGCTGCGCAAGACGGCCAAGCTGGGTGCACTGGAAGGCTTGTCGTTCGAGACCATGGTGCTGTTTCCGCTGGCGGCCGGCTACGTGACCTGGCTGACCGTGCATGGCCAGAACGCCTTCATCAACACCCCGTCCGACACCACCCGCCTGCTCTTGATCGCCGCCGGGCCGATCACCGCGATCCCGCTGCTGCTGTTCGCCTCGGGCGCGCGCCAGATCCCGTTATCGGTGCTGGGCCTGCTGCAATACCTGTCGCCGACGCTGCAATTCCTGCTCGGCGTCTGGCTGTTCCACGAAGCCTTCACGGCGGACCGCCTGGTCGGCTTTGCCCTGATCTGGCTGGCGCTGGCCCTGTTCGCGATCGAAGGCCTGCTGCGCCGCCCGCCGCTACCGGCCAAGGCTTGACCTCCAACAAACCGGGGTCAGAGCCCGATTTTTGGCAATGTTCACTGAGACATTTCCAAATTTCGGGCTCTGACCCCGGTTTGGCATTACGTAAAACTTGTGCTCTGACCCCGAATTTTTACAGTATCCTGTCGTCCTTATTTCACATCGAGTCACTCATCACATGGCCAATTACGTCTACACCATGAACCGCGTGGGCAAGATCGTCCCACCGAAGCGTCAGATCTTGAAGGATATTTCCCTGTCCTTCTTCCCGGGCGCGAAGATCGGCGTGCTGGGCCTGAACGGCTCCGGCAAATCGACGCTGCTGAAGATCATGGCCGGCATCGACACCGACATCCAGGGCGAAGCGCGCCCGATGCCGGGTCTGAACATCGGCTACCTGCCGCAGGAACCGCAGCTGGATCCGGAAAAGACCGTGCGCCAGGAAGTGGAATCCGGCCTCGGCGAAGCCTTCGAGGCGCAAGCCAAGCTGGAAGCCGTGTACGCGGCGTATGCGGAAGAAGACGCCGACTTCGACTCGCTGGCGAAAGAGCAGGAACGCCTGGAAGCGATCATCGCCGCGGCCGACGGCGGCAACCTGAACCTGCAGCTGGAAATGGCGGCCGATGCGCTGCGCCTGCCGCCGTGGGATGCCAAGGTCGGCGTGCTGTCCGGCGGCGAGAAGCGCCGCGTGGCGCTGTGCAAGCTGCTGCTGAGTAAACCCGACATGCTGCTGCTGGACGAGCCGACCAACCACCTGGACGCCGAATCGGTCGAGTGGCTGGAGCAGTTCCTGCTGCGCTTCCCGGGCACCGTGGTCGGCATCACCCACGACCGCTACTTCCTCGACAACGCCGCCGAATGGATCCTGGAACTGGACCGCGGCGCCGGCATCCCGTGGAAGGGTAATTACTCGTCCTGGCTGGACCAGAAGCAGGCGCGTCTGAAACAGGAAGAAGCGACCGAATCGGCGCGCCAGAAAGCGCTGGCCAAAGAGCTGGAGTGGGCGCGCCAGAATCCGAAGGCCCGTCAAGCCAAGTCGAAGGCGCGCCTGGCCCGCTTCAACGAGCTGAGCGAATACGAATACCAGAAGCGCAACGAGACCCAGGAAATCTTTATCCCGGTGGCGGAACGCCTGGGTAACGAAGTCATCGAGTTCAAGAACGTCTCGAAAGCCTTCGGCGACCGCCTGCTGATCGACAATGTCTCGTTCACGATCCCGCCGGGCGCGATCGTCGGCATCATCGGCCCCAACGGCGCCGGTAAGTCGACCCTGTTCAAGATGATCGCCGGCCTCGAGCAGCCGGACAGCGGCGAAGTCAAGATCGGCCAGACGGCGAAAGTGTCGCTGGTCGCCCAGACCCGCGAAGATCTCAGCAACACCAAGACCGTGTTCGAGGACGTCACCGGCGGCGCCGACATGCTGAGCGTCGGCCGCTTCGAAATGCCGTCGCGCGCCTATCTCGGCCGCTTCAATTTCAAAGGCGGCGACCAGCAGAAGGTGGTCGGCAACCTGTCCGGCGGTGAACGCGGCCGCCTGCACCTGGCGAAAACCCTGCTGCAGGGCGGTAACGTGCTGCTGCTGGACGAACCGTCGAACGACCTCGACGTCGAGACCCTGCGCGCGCTGGAAGATGCGCTGCTGGAATTCGCCGGCAGCGTGATGGTGATCTCGCACGACCGCTGGTTCCTGGACCGCATCGCGACGCACATCCTGGCCTTCGAAGGCAATTCGCAGGTGACCTTCTTCGACGGTAACTACCAGGAATACGAAGCCGACAAGAAGAAGCGCCTGGGCGAAGAAGGTGCCAAGCCGAAGCGTATCCGTTACAAGCCGCTGACGGCATAAGCCGCGTCGGATCCGCGCCACAGCGGACGCGAAACGCGAAAAAAACCCAGGCATCGATCCGGTGCCTGGGTTTTTTTGTTATTAAATACATCGATATGCGCCGCATCTGTAGATAATTTTCGCGCGGAAATGAACCGGCCTCATTTTGAAGCATGTGTAGAATCGACCGACGTTGAGATTGTTCAAGCCTCGCTTGACACCAGGTTCATGACCCATTACCGCGCTAACCGCGTTCCAGGCGGGACGTTCTTCTTCACGGTGCGCTTGTTGGACCGCAACAGCACCTTGTTGACAGACCATTTTTCCGCATTTGGCGAAGCCATGCGCCAGGCCCGGACCCGCAAACCCTTCCACGTCGATGCATGGGTCGTACTGCCGGATCATGCTCACACGATCTGGACCCTGCCCCCGGGCGACCAGGATTGCGCGATGCGCTGGCGCGCCGTCAAGATCGCCTTTTCCAAGGCCCTGAACAAGGCCTGCCTGCCGGGCTTGCGCGTGGCCGGCAGCGGCGAAGCGATCTGGGAACGCCATTACCACGACCACCCCATTGCCGACGACGACGAATACACGGCCTTGATCGATTACCTGCACGGCAACCCGGTACGCCACGGCTTGTGCCAGCATGCGGCCGAGTGGCAGTGGTCGTCGGTGCACCGCTTCGTCGCCTCCGGTTTCAAGCCGCCCGAATCGCCCCTGCCGCCGCCGCCATGGATGCGCTCCGGCGTGTCGCAGGCGCTGCCCTACCCGAATCCCCTGCGCTGATGGGCAAGCGAAGGGAGCAATAAAAAAGGGACCCGCAGGTCCCTTTTTCTATTTGACGATTATGCCGGCATCAGAAGCTGTAGCGCGCACCCACGGTCAGAACGTTGGGGCTGGCGCCGAAGTCCTTGCTCTTGCCGTAGCGCTCGTACTCAGCCACCAGGCCAACCTGCTGGTTCACCTTGTACTGCACGCCGACTGCGCCGTAGGCGTCGGTCGCGTGGTCCTTGGTGGTCAGGCCGGCGATGCTCAGCTCACGCTGGCTGTTCTGCAGGCCCAGCTTGCCATACACGTCGAATTTCTCGTTGATCGGTGCGGTCGCCTTGGCAGCGACGTAGTAGCCGTAGCCCTTGGTTTCGCCACGGGCGGTCGCGGTGTTCACGTCAGCCTTGCGGAAGTCGGTGTAACCGGCTTCGACGCCCCAGTTCTGGTTGAATTCATAGCCACCGAAGAGCTTGCCCGAGGCCTTGTAGCCGTCGCTGTTGAAACCGTTGCCGTCTTCATGGTCGGCACTGGCGACGCCCACACCCAGGTAGGCGTGGCCAGGAGTGGTGGTGTCCTGTGCTTGGGCTGCAGACATGGCGGCTGCGCCGGCGATTAGGGCAACGATGAGCTTTTTCATGACGAATCCTTTTGCTTTGTTGGTCTGGTTCGCGATGCAAAGTGAATCGCGATGTAGCCAAGATAGCACCAGGGTTTCTTTGCGTCCGTGCCCATTTGGTAAGAACTGTAAGCAGCTGTAACTTAATGACTCTTCGTTCAGTTAAATTTTGTCGCTCAATGGCGAAACTTAAGCGGAACTTAAGCGATATAGCGAAAAGTCAGGTTAAGACGTGCACCCCTTGGTTTTGCAGTCTTGTTTATGCCATGCAACCAGTATTTCTGGAGTTCACCTGCCATCAATAACAGGCTGGCATCGGTCAGATCGATCTTGACGGTACGTTTAGTCAGCTTGTGACGCAGGATGAAGGTGCGGGTTGCCCCCAGGCTGAGCGACGCGATGGCCGGCGCCGGACCGAGTTCCGGCTCGTCGTCGCTGTGCATGCCCATGCTGTCGGCGCCGTCGCGGTAGTAATTCAGCAGCACACTGTTGTAGCGGTGACCGGTGAGGTTTTCGACCGTGCTGCGCAAGCCGTTCAACAGCGGCGTCATCGGTGCGGGCGCCAGCGTCAGGCCGGAATAGGTATAGCTGGCTTCGCCGAACCAGGCCGTCAGGCGCGGCTGCAGGTAGCGCTTACCGTACAGGACGATCGTCTCGGCGCGCCACGGTGTTTCTTGAATCAATTGTTCAAGCACTCCGGCCGGACTGGCCGGCAGCGGCATGCGTGCCAGCATGGCAAGCTCCCCGTCTTCGATCGGGATCGGCACCAGGTTGGCATCGTCGGAGAATAAATCCATTGAGACACTAATCAGACTATGATGGACCAGCCATCGACTTCGTATTGTCTCATGCGTATTTTATGAAAAAACGCCAGTTCCTGGGCGCGGCCATCGCCGGCGCCCTGCCGCTCGCGGCCGATGCCGCAGCGTGCGAGCATGGCCCGGCCCTGCTGACCGTCACCGGCGCCATCGCCCGTGCCAACCGCGGCCCGTTCGACCCGGTACTCGACCAGATGATGCACAAGCAGGGCCTCGGCTTCACCAAGGCCTGGGCCTTCGACCATGCCGCCCTGCTGCAACTGGCGCCGCACACGATCCGGCCGACGCTCGAATACGACAGCAAGCCGCACACGCTGCGCGGCCCGCTGCTGCTGGACGTACTGGCAAATGCCGGCGCCAGGGTCGGTGACCGCACCACCCTGGTATTGCGGGCGGTGGATGGCTACAACGTCGAACTCACCGGTGCGCAGGCAAGTGCGCGGCGCGTCATCGTGGCCACCCATATCGATGGGGCGCCGATGCCGCTGGGAGGATTGGGACCGCTATGGGCCGTCTACGATGCCGACCGGATCCCGGCGATGGCGGCGCTGCCGCTGGCACAGCGTTTTACGGCTTGCCCGTGGGCGCTCTACCACATTGACGTGCGCGCATGACCATGTCGATGTTCATGCGCAGGACCGGCGTCGGCCGGCCCGCGAAGGCTCAAGCGTAGGCTTCTGCGAGGCTCATTACACGCGGTACCACCTTGATGCCGACGTTCCCGAACAGGCAATCGATGGCCGCCAGGTTGTTGCTGCATTCGTCTGCCTTCCAGCCATTGAACAGATCGGTGCCATTCTTCTGGAAATGCAGGTCGAGCACCTTGCCTTTGTCCCTGTGGACATAATTTTGCTGGTGCGTGGGTGCGAATCCGAGTTCGGCCAGCGCGGTCAGCACGGCATTCGGCGGATTGTCGGGATCGGTCGCCATGAAGATGCCGAAGGTCTTGCCCGGCGGCTTGGCCGCCACGTCGACTTCATAAATGCCGGGTGCCTTGGTAATGCTGGTGCTCTTCAAAAACAGCATGCTGTCCTCCTCCATCCGCCAAGCGGCTTCACGGGCCGCCGGGGTATTGAATAATTTAGTTGAACTGAGGCAACAAGCTTATTGCAGTGCGTCGGCTTTGTCGACGTTTTGCTGATCGAGTTTTGCTTTGGTGCAACAAATTCCGGGCTAGGCTTGCTGCAACAGGCCGATGGCGCTGCCGGCCACCAGCGCGCCGCAGGCCAGCATGCCGATGATGAAGCCGGCTTCGCGCTTGGCCGGGTCGCGGTAATAGCCGAGCGCGTACAGGATGCGGCCGACGCACCACAGCAGCCCGCCGGCGGCGGCCCAGGTGTCGCCCAGTGCCTGGCCGCACAGCCACAGCGGTACCAGCACCAGGGGCAGCTGTTCGAGGGTATTCGCCTGCACCCGCTGGGCACTCAGGAACGGCAATGGGCCGTCCATCGACGGCGCCGCCACGTCATACTTGACGCGCGCCCAGCCGGCCATGACGCCGGTCCAGAAGTAGACGCCAAGTACGGCCAGCATGGTCCATTCGGTTAGTTGCATTTTGGAAGTTCCTTTTGATAAAACAGAAGAATCAGGACCGGCGCCGGGCCAGGTCGCGGGTGGCCTCGGCCAGCACGCCGTACAGGCGTCCGCTGGCGCCGTCCCAGGCGTCGACGGCGGCCTGCTGGCGTGCCACGGTGGCCTCGTCGCCGCGTGCGATCGGGCCGGACAGCGCCTGTTCGGCGCCCAGCCGCAGCACGTTGGCCAGGGTTTCGCCGGCCAGTGGCCCGGCCAGTTGGCGCGCCACCGGTTCCGGGATACCGGCCGCCTGGTAGGCGCGCAGCGCGGCGTCCAGCACCGTGGTCAGGTAGTTCGAGGCGAACACCGAGGCCGCGTGGTACACGGTCTTGGCGGCGGCGTCGATGGCGACGATGCGCGCGCCGGCCGCTTCGAAGGCCGGTACCAGCCGTGCCAGCGCGGCAGCGTCGCCTTCGACCCCGCACCAGGTGCCGTCGAACTGCGCTGCCACGGCGGCCGGGTCGGCAAAGCTGCGCACCGGGTGCACGCTGGCGAGCGCGGCGCCCGCCAGGCGCAGCGGTTCGAGTTCACTGGAGGCCTTGGCGCCGCTGCAGTGGAACACGACGGCACCGGTGAGCTCATGGGACTGGGCCAGCGCCGCCGCGACCTCGCCGATGCGGTCGTCCGGCACCGCCAGCATCCAGACGTCGGCCGGCCGCATCCAGCCGAGCGCGTCGACCGGGTGGCCGGCGCCGATGAAGGCCACGGCGGCCTGGGCGCCGGCCTGGGAGCGGGTCAGCACGTCCTGCACCCGATAAATGCCGCGCGCCGCGAACACGCGCCCGAGGGCGCGGCCGACGTGGCCGGCACCGACGATGTTCAGGGAAGACGCCATGTCAGAAGCGCGAACCCGGCTGCTGCAGGAAGGCCAGCTCTTCCGGCGTCGAGGCGCGTCCCAGGATGGCGTTACGGTGCGGGAAGCGGCCGAAGCGGGCGATCACGCCGCGGTGGCGGTGCGCGTAGTCGAGCATCGCGTCGAAGCCCGGGTGTTCCGCGGCCAGCACCGAGAACAGTTCGACCGCCCGCTCCTGCATATAGGCGTCTTCGGCATGCTCGAACGGCATGTAGACGAAGGCGCGCCGCAGCGGAGAGAGTGCGCGGTCGGCGCCGCTGTCCACCAGCTGCTGGGCGGCCGCCAGCGCCAGCGCATCGCCGGCAAAGGAGCGCGGGGTGTTGCGCCAGGCGTTGCGGGTAAACTGGTCGAGCACCAGCAGGCGTGCCAGCACGCCGTCCGGGCCGCTCGCATCCCACTCGCGCAGCCCGCCGCCGACGGCGGCGTCGATGGCCGCGCCGAAGCGTTCGCGGATGACGGCATCGAAGGCGCCGTTCTTGACGAACCATTCGCGGCGCGGCTGCCCGTCAAGGGCGCTGCCGGGCGCGCCGAACCAGAAATCGCGTACCTCGTGTGGGGTCATGCGGTGTCCCTTAATTACGGGCGTGCGACAGCGAGTAGCCGTCCACGCCTTCGACCGACGACAGCTCGCCGGCCAGCGACGACAGCGGCGCCCCGTTCTGGCCGGCCAGCGCCAGCGCGACGAAGCGCCATTCCTGGGCATTCTTTTCGCTGCCGATGGTGAGCGAGCCGCCGGCGATCTCGTAGCCGCGCTCGAGCGCGGCGCGGCGCAATACTTCTTCTTCCGGCCGGATGCCGGGCTTGAAGCGCAGCGTCACCGCCACCGCGCGGCGCGAAGGCAGCATGCCGACCGCGCGGTTCAGGTAGATCATGATCATGGCCGAAAAGAAGGCCAGGCCCATCGCGGCCAGATAAAAGCCGACGCCGACCATGATGCCGATCACCGACGAGGCCCAGATCGAGGCGGCGGTCGTGAGGCCGCTGATGGTAAAACCGGAGCGCATGATGACGCCGGCGCCGAGGAAGCCGATGCCGGTCACCACACCCTGGATCACGCGCGTGGGGTCGACCAGCGCGGTGGCGGCGCCATGCCCGCCATACCAGTAGTTCGGGTAGCCGGCGATGATGGTCAATCCGGCCGAGGCCATGCACACCAGGCCATAGGTGCGCATGCCGGCGGCGCGGCCGTGGTAGGAACGCTCGTAGCCGACCATCAGGCCGAGCAGCAGGGCGCCGGCCAGGTTCAGCAGGATCAGGCCATTGGTCACCAGTTCGGCCGGCGACCAATAGGCCGCGATCAGGCTCGACATCGTCAGGCCCTGCTCGTTCAGGAGCGCCTGGTTAATCAATCTTTTTCCTGACCAGCTGCTTCTCGAACTCGAGGTCGTTCTTGCTGACGCGTTTGACTTCCTGCGGTCCGAGGCCGTTAACAAAGGCCACGAAATCGTCCATCTCGAGCGGCGCGCACAGCGGCGGCGCGCCCGGTTTTTCGGACAGGAAGAACAGGCCGTCGCCGGTGCGCGCCATCGAATACGAGGTGACGCCGGTGCGGCGCTTGAGACGGTCGACGGCGGCGCTGGCGCGGGTGGAACGGGAACTGGCCATGATCAGATCTCCTTCGTACGCAATTCGAGCCAGTCGCGCGCGGCGCCGCTCACGCGCGGCAGCAGGCGCGCACGGACCGAGCGGTGGTAGTCGTTCAGCCAGGCGACTTCGTCGCCGCGCATCAGCTTGACGTCGATGCAGCGGGTGTCGATCGGGCACAGCGTCAGCGTCTCGAAGCCGAGGAATTCGCCGAACTCGCCGTTCTCCACGGGCTGCGCCAACACCAGATTCTCGATGCGGATGCCCCAGTGGCCGGGGCGGTAGATGCCCGGTTCGTTGGAGGTGATCATGCCCGGCTCGATCGCCGTGTGCGGTTCCGGCAGCGCGGTCGGCGAGATCACCTGCGGACCTTCGTGCACGTTGAGGAAGTAGCCGACGCCGTGGCCGGTGCCGTGGCCGTAGTCGATGCCGGCGGCCCAGATCGGCGCGCGCGCCAGCGCATCCAGCATCGGTCCTTTGGTGCCGCGCGGGAAGCGCGCGACCGACAGGTTGATCATCCCTTTCAGCACCAGCGTGAAGTCGCGCTTCTGCGCCGCCGAGACGGTGCCGACCGGGACCACGCGCGTGATGTCGGTGGTGCCGCCCAGGTACTGGCCGCCGGAATCGATCAAGAGCAGGCCGTCGCCTTCGATGGCGGCGTGCGATTCGGGCGTGGCGCGGTAGTGCATGATGGCGCCGTTGGCATTGAAGCCGGCGATGGTGCCGAAGCTGGGGCTGACGAAGCCGGGGCGGCGCGCGCGCGCGGCCGTGATCTGTTCGTCGATCGTGATTTCGGTCAGCGCCGTGCCTTCTTCGAAGGCTTGTTCGAGCCAGGCAAAGAATTCGCACAGGGCGGCGCCATCGTGTTCCATGGTCTCTCGCACGTGGTCGGCTTCCTGCGCCAGCTTGCGCGACTTGGCGAAGGTGGTCGGGTTGATCGCTTCCACCACGCGCACGCCCTGCGGCACCGCGGCGCGCATGCCCGCGGTGATGCGGCGCGGATCGACCAGCAGGGTCGCGTCTTCCCGAATCGCCGCCAGCGCGGCGGCGGCATCGGCGTACGGCGCGACCTGCACGCCATCGCGCCCGAGGCGTTCGCGCAATTCGGGCGGCACCTTGCCGTCGGCCACGAACAGCGTGGCGCGGCCCGATTCGACCAGCGCGTGCGCCAGGAACACCGGGTTGTAGCTGACGTCGGCGCCGCGCAGGTTGAACAGGTAGGCGATGTCGTCCAGGGTCGAGATGAAATGGACCTGGGCGCCCAGCTTTGCCATCGCGTTGCGGGTGGCGTGCAGTTTATCCGCGCGCACCTGCACCGCGTACGGCGCCTCGTGCTCGAACACCGGCTCGGGCGGCAGGCCGGGACGGTCGGCCCAGATGTCGTCCAGCAGGTCGAGGTCGGTGCGCAGCTTGATGCCGCGCGCCGTCAACGCGTCACCCAGCAGGCGCGCCACGGCCAGGCCCAGCACGCGGGCGTCCACCGCCACCGTCTGGCCGGCGTCGAGGTTTTCGGCCAGCCAGTCGATGTGCAGCAGGCTGGCGCCGGACGGGATCTTCATCAACTGGATCCCGGTGCCGGCCAATTCATGCTCGGCCTGGGTGTAGTAGCGGCCATCGGTCCAGACACCGGCAAAATCCGCGGTGGCAATGAAGGTGCCGACCGAGCCCGTAAAGCCGGACAGCCATTCGCGGCCCTTCCAACGGCCGGGCAGGTATTCGGACAAATGCGGGTCGGCGGACGGCACGATGAAGGCATCGACCTGGTGGTGCGCCATCGCGGCGCGCAGCTGGGCAAGGCGGGCGGCGCGCACGCCGGTGGTGTCAGGAGCAGGCATGGTCAAAAAAAGGAGATATTCAAATGTTATTCCAAGCCCCGTATCATACGCGCCTCCAGGCGGAACGCGGTTCCCATCATTCTGGCGGATAATTCATTCGACCCTTTTTAGACAGACAGACCATGCAAGACTTTCATTACACCCGTGCGCGCGAACTGATGGCCAATGCCGAGGAAATCGTCAGCGCCGACAAGGTGGCGGCCGCCGTCGGCAACGTGGCCGCCGTGCTGAACCAGCGTTTCGACAACGACGAGACCGGCGCCTTCCCGCTAGTGCTGGGCGTGATGGGCGGCGCGGTGGTATTCACCGGCAACCTGCTGCCCCAGCTGACCTTCCCGCTCGAATTCGACTACATCCACGTGACCCGCTACGGCGACCTGGACAAGGGCGGCGAAGTCGTCTGGAAAGTCATCCCGCGCCAGAACGTGGCCGGGCGCATCATCATCGTGGTCGACGACATCCTCGACGAGGGCGAGACCCTGGCCCACGTCAAGCAGCGCCTGCTCGACATGGGCGCGGCCGAGGTGGTCCTGGCCGTGTTCGCCGACAAGGACCTCGGCAAGACCAAGCCGGTGCAGGCCGATATCGTCGGGCTGAGCATTCCGAACCGCTTCGTGGTCGGGTTCGGGATGGATGCGCATGGGTACTGGCGGAATTTGCCGGGCTTGTGGGTGATTAAGGATACGGACAAGAAGGTGGAGGCGGAGACGCCTGCTACTTGAACCAGTATCGCACTACTGGAATTACGCTCACGCCAAACCACGTCGTCCCTGCGCAGGCAGGGACCCAAGTTCGTCGATCAGCGCGAACGCGTGCCACTCTTCATCGTAAACTTGGCGGAATAGCGCCAGTGGCGCTGTTCCGCCTTCGCGGGGGCGACGTTCAAGGGCTAACGCAAAGAAAGACGTCCGCGCGCCGCTTCGTACTGCGCCTTCAGGCGTGCCACCATCTCTTCCACGGTCGGCACATCCTCCATCAAGCCCACGCCCTGCCCCGCGCCCCAGATATCGCGCCAGGCCTTGGCGCTGGCGGAACCGAAACTCATCTTGCTCTTGTCCGACACCGGCAGGTTGTCCGGATCCAGTCCGGCCGCCACGATCGATTTTTTCAGGTAGTTGCCGTGCACGCCGGTGAACAGGTTGGTGTACACCACGTCGGCCGCGTTCGAGTCGACGATCGCATCCCGGTACGCATCGCTGACGTTCGATTCCCGGGTCGCCAGCCAGCGCGAGCCGATGTAGGCGAAGTCGGCGCCCATGGCCTGGGCCGCGAGGATGGCGTCGCCGGTGGCGATGGCGCCGGACAGCGCGATCGGGCCATCGAAGAATTTGCGGACCTCACCGACCAGCGCGAACGGCGACAGCGCACCGGCATGGCCACCGGCGCCGGCCGCCACCAGGATCAGGCCGTCGACGCCCGCCTCCAGCGCCTTTTCGGCGTGGCGGATCGAGATCACGTCGTGGAGCACGATGCCGCCGTAGCTGTGCACCGCGTCCAGCATCTCCGGCGGCGGCGCGCGCAGCGAGGAGATGATGATCGGCACCTGGTGCTTGACGCAGACCTCGACGTCGTGCGCCAGGCGGTCGTTCGACTGGTGCACGATCTGGTTGACCGCGATCGGCCCCACTTTTTTATCGGGATGGGCGTCCTGGTAAGCCTGCAATTCGTTCTGCAGATCGGTCAGCCACACGTCGAGCTGCTCGGCCGGACGCGCGTTCAGGGCCGGGAACGAGCCGACGATGCCGGCCTTGCACTGCGCGGCCACCAGCGCGGGGCCGCTGGCGATGAACATCGGCGAGGCGATGACGGGTAGGGACAGGTCTTGCAGGACGGTGGGCAGCGCCATGGAGGTCTCTCACGGTAGGTTGATCGAAGCAGCCCGGCGATTATGGCGCAGAAAAGAACGACCGTGCTAGATTTCCGACTCTAAAACATGTACGCAGCGAATTCAGTCGTCGAAGGGGATATCCCGTTCGCGGCTGCGGATGGCGGCCCACACCTGGCGCTTGAAAGCGTCGTCGGCGCTGCCCCAGGCGACGATCTCGTCGATGGTGCGCAGGCAGCCCTCGCACAAGCCGGTGTCATTCGACATCTTGCACAGGCTGATGCAGGGAGAAGGAACGGGGCTCTGGTCTTCCGGATTCATGCGCGCAGCGTAACCCATTCGGCACAGTCGCGCCACGCAGACACTTTGTAAGGTTGACGCAAGCTTAACAACAAAGACTGGGCGCCGGCCCACCGGAAAGGAGCGCCCCATGAGTCTCAGCCATAAACTGCTGGCGCAGCTACGCGCCGCGGCACAGGCGGTGATACCGCACGATCGTACCGACGCCGCCCCGCATCCACCCCACGAGGATCCCGTTTCCGACCTGCTCGCCACCCTTGGCCGTATCGGCCAGCCCGGCAGCAACCCGTTTTATTTCCCGCCACTGGCGGGCGGGGTCGGCGCCGCCGGGCTGCCCGGCCAGGTCGTCGATGCCTCTTATACCAACGCTGCCGGCACCCGCAGCTACAAGCTGTACGTGCCGGCCACCTATACGGCAAGTCCCGGCCCGCTGCTGGTGATGCTGCATGGCTGCACCCAGAATCCCGACGACTTCGCGCTCGGCACCGGCATGAACGCGCTGGCCGAGGAGTGCGGCTGCCTGGTCGCCTATCCGGCCCAGTCGCAGCAGGCCAATCCGTCGCGCTGCTGGAACTGGTTCAACGCCTTCGACCAGCAGCATGGGCAAGGCGAACCGGCGATCATCGCCGGCCTGACGCGCGACATCATGGCCAGGTACGCGGTCGACCCGAAGCAGGTGTACGTGGCGGGATTGTCGGCCGGCGGCGCGATGGCGGCCATCCTGGGCACGCTGTACCCGGACCTGTACGCGGCGGTCGGCGTGCATTCCGGCCTGCCGTTCGCGGCGGCGCACGACCTGGCGTCGGCGGTGGCCGCGATGAAGGGCGATTTGCGGCGCCAACACGGGTCGATGCGTGCGCCCGGACGCCCGCTCCCGATCATCGTGTTCCACGGCGACCGCGACACCACCGTGCACCCGGCCAATGGCGACGAGCTGATCCAGCGACGGCGGCGCCACCCGGCGGAAGCGGTCGAAGTCGAGCCGGGCCAGGTGCCGCACGGCCACGCCTATACGCGCACGCTGCACCGCCGTCCCGACGGCAGCATCCACGCCGAACACTGGCTGGTGCACGGTTCGGGCCATGCCTGGTCCGGCGGCGATGCGCGCGGCAGCTATACCGACGGCAGGGGGCCCAGCGCCAGCCAGGCGATGATGCGCTTTTTCCGCACAGCACGTTGAGACGGCGGCGTCATCCGGGTGGCGTCGTGGCAGGCGCCACCGCATGCGATTGCGCGATATGCTGTTGCAGGCAGGCGGGGCACCAGCAGCCGGGTGCCGGCGCTGTGGTGTCCGACAACGGCACCGGAACCACCGGCGGCAGTGCCGTGCACCAGCACGGGCCGGCGCCGCCGTCGGCCATCGCACAGCCGAAGGACGCGCCGCACCGGGTACACATGCTCATGGCGCAGCCTGCAATAATCTTGAACGGGACGTGGAGGGATTCATGGCCGGTTCACCTTAACGGGGCCTGCAAAAAATTACAACAGGAAGTCTCTATAATGCCCACTGCGATGGCCTGTTGCCTGTAAAATCTCGCAAATTCTTTTTGGACCCCCATGAACGCTACGCTGAACCCATTGGGCGACGACCAGAACAACGACCTGACTGCGGTCTCGCCGCAGATCAAGGCGCAGATCCTGGCCGAAGCACTCCCCTACATCCGTAATTTCCACGGTAAAACCATCGTCATCAAATACGGCGGCAACGCGATGACCGACGAGCGCCTGAAGCACGGCTTCGCGCGCGACGTCATCCTGCTGAAGCTGGTCGGCATGAACCCGGTGGTGGTGCACGGCGGCGGTCCCCAGATCGACAACGCCCTGAAAAAGATCGGCAAGCAAGGCACCTTCGTGCAAGGCATGCGCATCACCGACGAAGAGACCATGGAAGTGGTCGAGTGGGTGCTGGGCGGCGAAGTCCAGCAGGACATCGTCATGTTGATCAACCACTACGGCGGCCAGGCGGTCGGCCTGACCGGCAAGGACGGCGGCCTGATCCGTGCGCGCCGCATGGCCATGCCGGACAAGGAAAAGCCGGGCGAATTCCTCGACATCGGCTTCGTCGGCGAAATCGAGGCGATCAATCCGGCGGTGGTGAAAGCCCTGCAGGACGACGCCTTCATCCCGATCATCTCGCCGATCGGCTTCGGCCAGGACGGCCAAGCCTACAACATCAACGCCGACGTCGTCGCCGGCAAGATCGCGGAAATCCTGAAAGCCGAAAAGCTGATCATGATGACCAACATCGCCGGCGTGCAGGACAAGCAGGGCAACCTGGTCACCGACCTGTCGGCGCGCGAGATCGACGAGATGTTCGCGGACGGTACGATTTCCGGCGGCATGCTGCCGAAAATCTCGTCGGCACTCGATGCCGCCAAGTCCGGCGTGAACACGGTGCACATCATCGATGGCCGTATCGAGCACTCTTTATTGCTCGAAGTCTTGACCGAACAGGCTTTTGGCACTATGATCCGCTCGCACTGAAATTTTGTGGCGACAAGTCGCCGCAGAATGTAAATGCCCTTGTAGCTCAGTGGTAGAGCACTCCCTTGGTAAGGGAGAGGCCACGTGTTCAATCCACGTCAAGGGCACCAGTTCTGGAGCGGTAGTTCAGTTGGTTAGAATACCGGCCTGTCACGCCGGGGGTCGCGGGTTCGAGTCCCGTCCGCTCCGCCAGAATATGCAGTAAAAAAAATGCCTTCGCTTGCGGAGGCATTTTTTTTACCCATCCCTTAGTAAATTCGTTCGATGGCAACGCCCCGCTCCTGCAACAGCGCCGGCACGCTGCCTGTGCCCAGCAGGTGCAATATGCCCACAGCCGCCACCGTCTTCTCTTCCGCCTCCAGCAGTCGCACCAGCTTGTCGGCAAGCTTCTGATTCCTCTCCTTCAGCAGGACCGCATTCACGAACTGCCCCGACACGCTGCGGTCGGCCTCGCAGCGCGCCGCGATCGCATCCAGCGCAGTGCGGTCGGCCGTGCTCCAGGCCTGCACCATGGCCCGCGCATCGCTGCGCAGTGCGCCGGATTCGATCGCACCCATCATCTCGTCGAGGAAGCGCCAGCGGTCGGGCACGCTCAGGCGGTCGAGCAGGGACAGCTGCGCCGGCAGCGATTCCAGTTCGAGCACGCGCACGTCGGCGGCGCGCGCGCTACGGGCCAGCCAGGCTTCGCTCGACCAGTCGCCGCGATACCCCTGTTTGGTGTATTCGGCCAGCGCCAGCAGGGTCGCCAGCAGCACCGGCTTGTAGTCCAGCACGGTGCCGGCATCGAGGCCGCCCTGCAGGATCAGCGCATCGAGGCGGCGCTTCTGCGCGCTCGGCATGGCGCCGTAATCATCCTCCCCCGGTACCAGCATGCCGTGGCTGCGCACGGCCCGCTTCAGGGCCGCGCGTGGCTGGCCCGGGTCCATCTCGAGCGCCAGCGTGGACGCCGACGCCAGCGCCTGCGCGATGCGCGGCTCGAGCGGATAAAAACTGGACTGGCCGACGTGCAGGGTGCCGAACAGCAGCATCGTATGGCCGTTGAGGGTGGCGCTGAACAGGGCGCCGCGGTCGGCCGGGCCGCGATCGGCCGCGTGCGCGGCCAGGCAGAACAAGAGAAGGAAGAAGGCAAGGACAGGACGACGCATGGGACACTCCTGACAGTTGGAAATATTTCCTGAGGGTATCCATATCGGGTAAGCCCTCCTGTCGATTATCAGCAAGCTCATCCGTAGCGACCTGCGCCAGCGCAGACCCCGGACCAGAGCCGGATCAGCATCTGCGAAGCGCCTGCGCGCAGCCGATATAATCGCGGCTGCTCCCTTTTTATCTTCGTCCTCCGGTGCCCAAGCTCCCCTCCCCCGTCTGGCTGTTCGACCTCGACAACACGCTGCATGACGCCTCGCACGCGATCTTCCCGGCGATCAGCGCCAACATGAACACGTATATCGCGCGCGTGCTCGGTGACGGCGTCACGCCGGCCAGCCGCGAGGCGGTGAACGCGGCGCGCATCGGCTACTGGAAGAAGTACGGCGCCACCCTGCTCGGCATGATCCGCCACCACCAGGTCGACGCCGCCGACTTCCTGCGTGAAACCCACGACCTCGGTGCGCTGCACGAGATGGTGCGCTTCGAGCGCGGCCTGGCGCGCCTGCTGCGGCGCCTGCCCGGCCGCAAGATCCTGCTGACCAACGCGCCGCTCGACTATTCGACCGACGTCATGCGCCACCTCGGGCTGCAGCGCCACTTCGCCCACCACATCGCGATCGAAGACATGCGCGTGCATGGGCAGCTGCGTCCGAAGCCCTCGAAGCTGATGCTGCGCCGGCTGCTGCGCCGCCACGGCCTGGCGGCGCAGCGCTGCATCCTGGTCGAGGACACGCTGGTCAACCTGAAGCACGCCAAGCAGCTCGGCCTGCGCACCGCCTGGGTCACCCAATACCTGCGCTACAGCGACCCAATAGGAAAAGCAGCCTTGCCGAAGATGGTCAAACGCCCCGGTTACGTCGATGTCAAAGTAAAATCCGTGCTGCGCCTGCCGGCGCAACTGCACCGGCTGCGCGCCTATAAATAAAACATCCAGGGAATCCGAAACAGATATGCCAAGCACCAAGCCGGGCCAGCGCAAACTCCAAATTCTCCAGGCCCTGGCGGCCATGCTCGAACATCCGAAAGGCGACAAGATCACGACCGCGGCGCTGGCCGCCAAGCTGACCGTCTCCGAGGCCGCGCTGTACCGCCATTTCGCCAGCAAGGCGCAGATGTTCGAGGGCCTGATCGAGTCCATCGAATCGAGCGTGTTCGGTGTGATCAACCAGATCAGCGAACGCGAAGAACAGGGCGTAGAGCAGGCGCATGCGATGCTGCAGATGCTGCTGACCTTCGCCGCCAGCAACCCGGGCATGACGCGGGTGCTGATCGGCGATGCGTTGGTCGGCGAAGACGAGCGCCTGCAGCTGCGCATGAACGGGTTCTACGACAAGGTCGAACTGGCTTTCAAACAGGCCTTGCGCGTGGCCGCCAGCCAGGGCCACGGCCGCGAGGAAGACGTCGCCGCGCGCGCCGCGCTGCTGGTGTCCTACGTGGCCGGCCGCTGGCACCGCTATGCCAAGAGCGGGTTCAAACAGCACCCGGCCGAGAACAGCGCGCTGCAGCTGTCGCTGCTGCTGGCCGCCTGAATTACGCTCTGGATTACGCTCTGGACGCCGCCATGCATACCCATCCAGCCATCTACGTCCTGCTCGACAACGCCAGCCCGAGCACCAGCCCCGGCGGCTGGCACCAGTCCCGTTCGCGCCTGTACCGCGATTACGCCGGCACCCTGGCCTGCCACACGATCGCCGAATGGCCACCCCTGCTGGCGCGCCTGCAGGAAGCGCTGGCGCGCGGCTTGTACGCGGTGCCGGTGCTGGGCTACGAACTGGGCGAGCAGCTGCTCGGCGTGGCGGCCGGCGCGCCGCGCGCTGCCGACGCGCCGCTGGCGCAGGTGCTGCTGTTCGAGCGCTACGAGGCGCTGGATGCGGACGGCGTGGCGGCCTGGCTGGCACAGCGTGCCGCCGCCGACGCCAGCGGCCCTGCCGGCATCGCCGCGGTGCGCCCCAACGTCGACGAAGCCGCGTTTGCGCGCGCCATCGACGCCATCCACGCCTACATCGAAGCCGGCGACACCTACCAGGTGAACTACACCTACCGGCTGCGCTTCGACGCCTTCGGTTCGGTGTTCGCGCTATATTCTCGCCTGCGCGCGCGCCAGCCGGTGCCCTACGGCGCGCTGGTCGGCCTGCCCGACGGGCGCACGGTGCTGTCTCTGTCGCCGGAACTGTTCGTGCGCCACGACGCTGGGCGCCTGCTGGCGCGGCCGATGAAGGGCACGGCGCGCGCCGGCAGCGACGATGCCGAGACGGCGCTGCGCGCCGCCGCGCTGGCCGCCGACCCGAAAAACCGCGCCGAAAACCTGATGATCGTCGACCTGCTGCGCAACGACCTGGGCCGCATCGCGCGCACCGGCAGCGTCGGCGTGCCGGCACTGTTCGAGGTGCGTCCCTACGGCCAGGTGCTGCAGATGACCTCCACCATCCAGGCCCAGCTCGCGCCCGGCGTCGGCCTGGCCGGCATCTTCGACGCGCTGTATCCGTGCGGGTCGATCACCGGCGCCCCCAAGCGCCGCACGATGGAAATCATCCGCGAACTGGAACCGGCTGCGCGCGGCATCTATACCGGCGGACTGGGGTGGATCGATCCGCCCGCTTCCCAGCCTGGGATAGCCGGTGCCGAGGTCGGCGACTTCTGCCTGGCGGTGCCGATCCGCACCCTGGTGCTGCAGCCGGAACACGGCGGCGTGCGCCATGGAGAATTGGGCGTGGGCGCCGGTATCGTCCACGACAGTATTGCCGCCGCCGAATATGCCGAATGCCAGCTGAAGGCCGGCTTCCTGACCGGGCTGGCAAACGATTTCGCGCTGTTCGAGACCATGTACGCCACGCGCGAAGACGGCTGCCGCCACCTGCAACGCCACCTGGCGCGGCTGCAGGCCTCGGGCGACTACTTCGGCTATCCGTTCAATCCGGAGCTTGCGCGCGCCGGCGTGCAGGCCGCCTGCGGCGTACTGCCGCCTGGCCAGCCGCACAGGCTGCGGCTGGCGCTGCAGGCAGACGGCCAGATCGTGGTGCAGACCGGCGTGCTTGCGCCGCTGCAGCAACCGGTGCGCCTGCTGCTGGCGGACGATCCGGTCGATGCCGACGACCTGTTCCTGCGCCATAAAACCAGCATCCGCAGCCGCTACGACGCCGCATGGAAGGCCGCCGAAAGCGTGGGCGCCTTCGACACCCTGTTCTTCAACGGACGCGGCGAACTCACCGAAGGCGGCCGCAGCAACGTGTTCGTGCGTGTCAAAGGGCGCTGGTACACGCCGCCGCTGTCGGCCGGCGTGCTGCCGGGCGTGATGCGCGGCGTGCTGCTCGACGATCCGGCCTGGAACGCGATCGAAGTGCCGATCACGCGCGCGACCTTATTGCGGGCGCAGGAGATCGTCGTCTGCAATGCGCTGCGCGGACCGCTGCGGGCCGTATTGGCCAGCTGAGTGGCCGACCCGCAGCGCCGATAAAAAAGTCGGCACGCCTATTGACGAAATCGATTGATAACTCGTCGTCCCCGCGCAGGCGGGGATCCATACTGCGCATCAGAAGCCCGTTATCAAAGGTAGCCAGGCAGATTCAACGACGACATGATCGGTGCCTCAGCATGGGTCCCCGCCTGCGCGGGGACGACGTGCGATCAGCCGCCCAGCGCCTGCTCGATCTTGCCCACCAGCGCCGCATCTTCCGGCGTCACCTTGCTCGGGAAGTACTCCACCACTTTGCCGTTACGGTCGATCAGGTACTTATTGAAATTCCACTTCGGCTGGTTGCCGGTCGCCTTGATCAGCTCCGCATACAGCGGGTTGGCCCCGGTCCCACTCACCACGGTGGTGGCGAACATCGGGAATTTCACGCCATAGGTGTTGTAGCACAGGTCGGCGATCTTTTTGGAATCGGCATCTTCCTGCTTGAAGTCGTTCGACGGGAAGCCCAGCACGACCAGGCCGCGGCCACCGTATTTGCTATATAGCTTTTCCAGGCCTTCGTACTGCTTGGTGAAGCCGCAGTAGCTGGCGGTGTTCACCACCAACACCACCTTGCCGGCATACTGGCACAGGTCCTGCGGCGCTTCATCCTGCAGGCGCTTGAAGCTGTGCTTCAGCACGGCCGGGCACGAGGCCGGCGCGGATTTCACGGCGGGTGCCGCGGCCTGGGCCAGGGCGGGCGCCGGCATGGAGAGGGCGGCGGTGGCGGCGCCGAGGGACAGCAGCAGAGCGGTGGTCTTGGACATGGGATGGTCAGCCGGTGGCGTTGACGAACGGTAAAGGAACTTCATTCTATCCTAGTCTATCTTGACCTTGGACAGGTCGGCCTTCGGTTCCGGCCAGTGCAGCTGCATGCCCTGCAAGGTCTCGCGCAACAGGTGGGCGACGATCAGGTTGCGGTGGGTCTTGGAATCGGCCGGCACGATGTACCAGGGCGCGTGGTCGGCGTCGGTGGCCTCGATGGCGTCCTGGTAGGCGTGCCGGTAGTCGTCCCATTTCTCGCGCGCGCTCAGGTCGGCCGGGTCGAACTTCCAGTGCTTCTCCGGGTCGTCCAATCGCGCCTGCAGGCGTTCGCGCTGCTCGTCCTTCGAGATGTGCAGGAACACCTTCATGACCGTGGTGCCGGTTTCATGCAGCATGCGTTCGAAGTCGCGGATGTGGCCGTAGCGGCGCTTGATCTCCTTGCCGTCGATGTCGCCCAACACGCGCGGCACCAGCACGTCCTCGTAGTGGCTGCGGTTGAAGATCGCGATTTCTCCGTTGCCGGGCACGTGGGCGTGCACGCGCCACAGGTAGTCGCGCGACTTTTCGCGCACGGTCGGGGCGGCGAAGGCGGTGGCGCGCAAGCCCATCGGATTGATCTGCGAGAACAGCGCGCTCACGGTGCCGTCCTTGCCCGACGTGTCCATCCCCTGCAGGATCAAGAGCAGCTTGCGCTCGCGCGCGGCATACAGTTTTTCCTGCAGCTGGGCGGATTGCCCGGTTAGCTCGGCAGTCAGCGCGCGCTCGCGCTCCTTGATGGCGCCGTTTTTCAGCTTGCCGCCGTCGTCGTCGCGCAATGGCTTGTCGCCGGCACGGGCGTCGTCCAGCACCAGGTTTTTAGGGGCGCGGAAGCGTTCCAGGGCGTTCATGCGGCACCGGCATCCAGCTTGCGGTGCTCGATCAGCATGCAGTGGTTCATCACCACGTCCAGGCCGGCCGCGCGCGCCAGGTCGGCCGCCTTGCGATTCTCGATGTCGAGCTGCATCCACAGGGTGCTGGCGCGCACCGCGATGGCGTCCTTGGCGATCGGCGGAATGTCTTCCGGCTTGCGGAAGCAGTCGACGACGTCGATGCGCTGGCCGTTCTGCGCCAGTGCGTCGGCCGCGTCCTGCAAGGTCGCGTGCACGGTCTCGCCGAGGATCTGCTGGCCCGCATACACCGGGTTCACCGGGATGATGCGGTAGCCCTGCCCCTGCAGGTAGGCGGCCACGTGGTGGCTGGTACGTTCGGGGTTGCTGGACAGCCCGACCACCGCCACGTTGCTGGCGGTGCGGAGGATTTGTTCGATGGTGCGCATGGGGTTCCCGTGTTCTGATGACGCTGTTGTCGTTGGCGCCAGCTTATCAGATTCATATTGACGGGCGGCGCAGGACAGGGCTGGCGAACAGCCGGTGCCAATAAAAAAGGCAGCCCGCAGGCTGCCTTTTCATTGATCGCCAAACCAACCGGCGATCAGCGTCCCTTGTGACGCAGCTTGGCGATGGCCGCCAGCTGGGCGATCGCCGCCGCCAGTTCGGCTTGCGCCTTGGCGTAGTCGATCTGGGTGTCCTTGGACTGCATCAGCTCTTCGGCCTTGCGCTTGGCTTCCTGGGCTTTCGCCTCGTCCAGGTCGGCGCCGCGGATTGCGGTGTCGGCCAGGACGGTCACGCCTTTCGGCTGGACTTCCAGGATGCCGCCGGCGACGAAGACGAATTCCTCGTCCGAGCGGCCAGCAACTTTGATGCGCACGGCACCCGGGCGGATGCGCGTGATCAAGGGGGTGTGCATCGGGTAGATACCCAGCTCACCCGATTCACCCGGCAACGCGACGAATTCGGCTTCGCCCGTGAAGATCAACTCTTCGGCCGAAACGACGTCTACGTGAAGTGTGTTTGCCATAAGTGTCCTTTGAAGAGGCAGTCGGAATTAACCGGCAGCCAGCTTCTTGGCCTTTTCGATCGCTTCTTCGATGGTGCCGACCATGTAGAACGCCTGCTCCGGCAGGTGGTCCAGTTCGCCCGATGCGATCATCTTGAAGCCCTTGATCGTGTCCTTCAGCGAAACGTATTTACCAGGTGCACCCGTAAACACTTCGGCGACGTGGAACGGCTGCGACAGGAAACGCTGCATCTTACGCGCACGGGCGACCACCAGCTTGTCTTCCGGTGCCAGTTCGTCCATGCCCAGAATCGCGATGATGTCGCGCAGTTCCTTGTAGCGCTGCAGGGTGCCCTGCACGGCGCGCGCGGTGGCGTAGTGCTCTTCGCCGACGACCAGCGGGTCCAGCTGGCGCGAGGTCGAGTCGAGCGGATCGACGGCCGGGTAGATACCCAGCGAGGCGATGTCACGCGACAGCACGACGGTCGAGTCCAGGTGGGCGAAGGTGGTGGCCGGCGACGGGTCGGTCAAGTCATCCGCAGGGACGTACACGGCCTGGATCGAGGTGATCGAACCGGTCTTGGTCGAGGTGATGCGCTCTTGCAGGCGGCCCATCTCTTCGGCCAGGGTCGGCTGGTAGCCCACCGCCGACGGCATACGGCCCAGCAGTGCCGACACTTCGGTACCGGCCAGGGTGTAGCGGTAGATGTTGTCGACGAAGAACAGCACGTCCTTGCCCTCGTCACGGAAGGCTTCGGCCATGGTGAGACCCGTCAGCGCGACGCGCAGGCGGTTGCCCGGCGGTTCGTTCATCTGGCCGTAGACCATCGCGACCTTCGAGTTCGGCAGGTTGTCGAGGTCGACGACCTTGGCATCGGCCATCTCGTGGTAGAAGTCGTTACCTTCGCGGGTACGCTCGCCCACGCCGGCAAACACGGACAGACCCGAGTGCGCCTTGGCGATGTTGTTGATCAGTTCCATCATGTTGACGGTCTTGCCGACGCCGGCGCCGCCGAACAGGCCGACTTTACCGCCCTTGGCGAACGGGCACACCAGGTCGATCACCTTGATGCCGGTTTCCAGCAGGTCTTGCGACGGCGACAGCTCGTCGTAGGCCGGTGCCGAACGGTGGATCGAGGCAGTGCTCTCGGCGCTGACCGGGCCGCGCTCGTCGATCGGGTTGCCCAGCACGTCCATGATGCGGCCCAGGGTCGCGGTACCGACCGGCACCATGATCGGGTTGCCGGTGTTCTGGATCATCATGCCGCGACGCAGGCCTTCCGAGCTGCCCAGCGCGATGGTACGGACGATGCCGTCGCCCAGCTGTTGCTGGACTTCCAGGGTCAGTGCGGAGCCTTCCATTTTCAGTGCGTCGTACACCTTCGGCATCGCGTTGCGCGGGAATTCCACGTCAACCACAGCGCCGATACACTGAACGATTTTGCCATCAGCCATGTTCGTTCCTTCAGATATAGTTTTAATGTCGTTTCGGGAGATCGCCGGTGCCGCTTAGCCGCTGATTGCGGCTGCGCCCGACACGATCTCGGAGAGTTCTTTGGTAATCGCCGCCTGGCGGGTCTTGTTGTAGACCAGCTTCAGCTCGCCGATGACGCTGCCCGCGTTGTCGGTCGCGGCCTTCATCGCCACCATGCGCGCCGACTGCTCGGACGCCAGGTTCTCGGCCACGCCCTGGTAGATCAGCGCTTCGACGTAGCGCACCAGCAGCTCGTCGATGACCACTTGCGCGTCCGGCTCGTAGATGTAATCCCAAGCGTGGGTGCCGCGGTCGGCTTCCAGGTGCTGGGCCGGCAGCGGGAGCAGCTGCTCGACCACCGGTTCCTGGCGCATGGTGTTGATGAACTTGGTGTAGCACAGGTACACCGCGTCCAGCTGACCATCCTGGTAAGCGTCGAGCATGACCTTGATCGGGCCGATCAGCTTTTCCAGGTGCGGGGTGTCGCCGATCTGCGTCACGTGCGAAACCACTTTCACGCCGATGCGGTTCAGGAAGCCCAGACCCTTGTTGCCGATTGCAACGACTTCAATGCGATTGCCCGCGGCTTCCAGCTCGCGGGTCTTCTGCGTCACCTGGCGCAACACGTTGGTGTTCATGCCGCCGCACAGACCCTTGTCGGTCGTGACGACGATGAAGCCGACGGCTTTCGCCTTGACGTCCTTGGCATGCGCCATGAACGCGTGGGTGTACTCCGGGTTCGCAGTGGCGAGGTTGGCCGTGATGTTACGGACCTTCTCGCTGTAGGGACGGGCGGCGCGCATCCGCTCCTGCGCCTTGCGCATCTTGGATGCGGCGACCATTTCCATCGCCTTGGTGATCTTCTTCGTATTTTCTACGCTCTTGATCTTGCCACGTATCTCTTTGCCTGCTGCCATGAGCCCTTACTCCTTGTGAGGACGGGGGCATAGCGCCCCCATCCCGCATTCCGTCAGAATGCGCTTAGAACGACTTCTTGAAGTCGGCGACGGCGGCGGACAGTGCCGCTTCGCCATCCTTGTCCAGCGCCTTGGTCTGTTCGATCTTCGACAGCAGGTCGGCGTGGCTCGACTTCAGGTAGTTGTGCAGGCCGTGTTCGAACTCCAGCACGCGCTTGACTTCGACATTGTCCAGGTAACCCTTGTTGACGGCGAACAGCGATGCCGCCATCAGCGAGGTCGACAGCGGCGAGTACTGCTTCTGCTTCAGCAGTTCGGTCACGCGCGCGCCGCGGTCCAGCTGCTTGCGGGTCGACTCGTCCAGGTCCGATGCGAACTGCGCGAACGCAGCCAGCTCACGGTACTGCGCCAGGTCGGTACGGATACCGCCGGACAGGTTCTTGATGACCTTCGTCTGTGCCGCACCACCAACGCGGGAGACCGAGATACCGGCGTTGATCGCAGGACGGATACCGGCGTTGAACAGCGAGGTCTCCAGGAAGATCTGGCCGTCGGTGATCGAGATCACGTTGGTCGGCACGAAGGCCGAGACGTCGCCCGCTTGGGTTTCGATGATCGGCAGTGCGGTCAGCGAGCCGGTCTTGCCGGTCACGGCGCCGTTGGTGAAGGCGGACACGTAGTCGGCGTTCACGCGGGCGGCGCGCTCGAGCAGGCGGCTGTGCAGGTAGAACACGTCGCCCGGATACGCTTCGCGGCCCGGCGGACGGCGCAGCAGCAGCGAGATCTGGCGGTAAGCAACGGCTTGCTTCGACAGGTCGTCATACACGATCAGCGCGTCTTCGCCGCGGTCGCGGAAGTATTCGCCCATCGCGCAGCCCGAGTAGGCCGAGATGTACTGCATGGCGGCCGATTCCGATGCCGAAGCGGCAACCACGATCGTGTATTCCATCGCGCCGTGCTCTTCCAGCGAGCGCACGATGTTCTTGATGGTCGAGGCCTTCTGGCCGATCGCGACGTACACGCAGGTGACGTTCTGACCCTTCTGGTTGATAATCGCGTCGACTGCGACAGCCGATTTACCGGTCTGGCGGTCGCCGATGATCAGCTCGCGCTGGCCACGGCCGATCGGCACCATCGCGTCGATCGACTTGATACCGGTCTGCAGCGGCTGCGACACGGATTCGCGGGCGATCACGCCCGGGGCGATCTTTTCGATCGGGGCGGTCAGCTGGGTGGTGACCGGACCCTTGCCGTCGATCGGCTGGCCCAATGCGTTAACGACGCGGCCGCGCAGTTCCGGACCGATCGGCACTTCCAGGATGCGGCCGGTGGTCTTGACGGTGTCGCCTTCCGAGATGTGCTCGTAGGCGCCCAGGATCACGGAGCCGACCGAGTCGCGCTCGAGGTTCATCGCCAGACCGAAGGTGTTGCCCGGGAATTCCAGCATCTCGCCCTGCATCACGTCCGACAGACCATGGATGCGGCAGATACCGTCGGCGACGGAAATCACCGTGCCTTGGTTGCGAACATCAGCCTGACCTTCGAGGCCCTGGATGCGGCTCTTGATCAGTTCGCTGATTTCAGATGAATTAAGTTGCATGAGTGCTAACTCCTAATAGTTTCTTGATGCGTAGGGCAAGGGCGCGGATGCGGTGACTGTGCGATCTCAGGCTACCAGCGCGGCATGCATCTGCTGCAGCTTCGCGCGGACCGAGGTATCCAGCACTTCATCACCGACCACCACGCGCACACCACCGATCAGCGAGGGGTCGACTTCGACCGTGGGGTTCAGCTTGCGGCCAAATTTCTTTTCCAGCGAGGCGACCAGCGGGTTGAGCTGGTCGGCCGACAGGTCGAAGGCACTGTAGACGATCGCGTCGGCGGCACCCTGTTGCGCATTTTTGAGCACGGTGAACTGGGTCCCGATTTCCGGCAGCAGTGCGATGCGGCCGTTTTCGGCCAGCATCGCTATAAAGTTGTGCGCTTCGGCGTTAAGCGGCGACTTGACCAGCGACGCAATCGTCTCGGCCAGCTGGGCCGGCGTGACGTTCGGATTGCTGGCGAAAGCCTGCAGGTCCGGGTTGGCGCCGATCTGCGCCAGTTCAGCGACGAGACCGGACCAGGCGTTCAGGTCGCCGTTCTGGGCGACACGGAACAGCGCTTCGGCGTAAGGGCGGGCGACGGTTGCGAGTTCAGCCATGATCAGAGCTCGGTCGCCAGTTGCGACAGCAGGTCGGCGTGGACCGCTGGGTTCACTTCGCGCTTCAGGATCTGCTCGGCGCCTTTGACGGCGAGGGCAGCCACCTGGCCACGCAGTTCTTCGCGCGCACGCGTGACCTGCTGCTCGGCGTCGGCCTTGGCGCCTTCGACGATACGTGCAGCTTCGACGGTGGCGGTCTGCTTGGCGTCGTCGATGATCGCCTGGGCACGCTTTTCGGCGTCGGCGATGCGCTTGGCGCTTTCGTCACGGGTCGCGGCCAGTTCGGCGGCGATGCGCTTTTCGGCGGCGGCCATTTCTGCCTTGCCACGGTCAGCTGCGGCCAGGCCATTCGCGATCCTCTCGGCGCGCTCGTCGAGCGCTTTCATCACCGGCGGCCACACGAATTTCATCGTGACGAACACCAGGATGAAGAAGACCACGAACTGAACAATCAAGGTTGCGTTCAAGTTCACGGTAGATTCCTTCTTACAAAAACGGATGCCGAACCGGTTCGGGTTCGGCGCTTCAGATCATCGTCTTGAGAATCTATTAGCTGGTGAACGGCTTGCCGAACACGAACAGCATGGCGATACCGACACCGATCAGGAATGCGGCGTCGATCAGGCCGGCCAGCAGGAACATCTTGGTCTGCAGGGTGTTCATCAGTTCAGGCTGACGGGCCGAGGCTTCCAGGTATTTACCACCCATGATCGCGATACCGAGGCAGGCGCCGATAGCGCCCAGGCCGATGATCAGACCGCAAGCCAGTGCAACGAAAGAAACGTCAGTCATGAGAATTACTCCAAAAAGTTAAAAATTTAAAAAAACTAGAGAATTACAACTTCTTTACTACCACTATCTTGTTCGTTCTTGCGATCGCGTCGGTCAGTGGCTCTCGTGGGCCTGACCGATATACACCAGCGTCAGCATCATGAAGATGAATGCCTGGAGGAGCACGATCAGGATGTGGAAGATTGCCCAGATCGAACCGGCAATCACGTGTCCGACGATGCCGAACGGCGTTGCCATGGCGCCGAGCAGCGCAATCAACAGGAACAACAGCTCGCCGGCATACATGTTGCCGAACAGTCGCATACCGAGCGACACGGTGCGGGCTGCATATTCGATCAGGTTCAACAGGAAGTTGAACGGCGCCAGCCAGATACCGAACGGTGCCGCGAACAGTTCATGGATCCAGCCGCCGATACCCTTGATTTTCACGTTGTAGTACAGGACCACGGCCAGCACGCCCAGTGCCATGCCCAGCGGACCGTTCAGGTCGGCGGTCGGGACGATACGGAAGTGCATTTCGCCGAAGCCCAAGTGGCCGAGGATCCAGGCGAACAGGTCGACCGGCAGGAAGTCCAGGCAGTTCATCAGGAACACCCAGACGAACACGGTCAGTGCCAGCGGGGCGATGAAGCTGCGGTCGCCGTGGATGATCGACTTGGCCTGGTCGTCGACCATCTCGACCACGGCTTCGATGGCGCCCTGGAAGCGGCCCGGCACGCCCGAGGTGGCGCGGCGGGTGCCCATCCACAACACCAGCAAGCCGATCACGCCCATCAGGATCGACCAGAATACGGTATCGTAGTTGATGACCTTGAAGTCGACGATGAAGCCCTGGTGGATATTGGTCAGGTGACCCAGGTGGTGATTAATGTACTCGCCCGCGGTAGGCGCATGCGCCGTCGCGGTTTCTGCCGTTGGACTCATCATTGTCAGTGCCTAAATAATAAAATAATGTAACTTTTAAGCGCCACGATGAACCCGCACAAAAGTGCCAGCCAGTTCAGATCGTGATACAGCCGCGCCGTTGCGATCAGCAGCGCAAGCGTTAGAGCAATCTTTACAAATTCCCAGATGAAGAAGGTCGCGGGGTTGGCGCCGCCGACTTTCTGCGTACCGGCGAACAGGCGCAAGGCCATGATGCCGTTTGGTACGACACAACAGATTCCGCCGAGTACCGCCGATAACATCGCACTCCACCCACCGAGCAATCCGGCGATGACGCCGGTGACCAGTGTTGCAATCATTTGCAGGGAGACCAAGCGCAGCATTGTTGTTGTTCTTTCGCGCCAGCCGTGGTGGAACCGTATTACGGAATGGTAATTACATGAATCAGCGGGATTATAAGGGCTGATAACAGCTACAGTCAAACTGTTCCGTCCGACCGTGCACCGTGAATAAGTGTGAAAACGACAAAGAAAATCGTGTAAAAAAACCGAACTTTCCTACGAAATTCGGCCTTTTTACAACATTGCCAACAATCCGCGCGCGGTACCGATACATACATGCCATTGTTGTTTTCTGCGCCACGCTTGTGCACAACTGTGGTTTTATGCACAAGCGTGGGGAGGGATGCGGGCGCGCTGGCGTGTCGGCGGCCGGTCAGGCGCGCAGGCGCGCCAGTACGCTGTCGAGGATGTCGAGGTCGGCGAAGTCGATGATCATCTGTCCCCGGCCCTCCTTGCCCATCTTGAACACGACCGGCGTCGCCAGGCGGTCGGACAGTTCTTCCTCGAGGCGGGCGATGTCGCCCGACTTTTCCTTCTGGCGCGCAATGGCCGCCGGCGCGTTCTGCTCTTCCAGCGCGCGCGCCACCAGTTTTTCGGTTTCCCGGACCGACAGGCGTTTGGCGATGACCTGGTTGGCCAGCGCGATCTGGCTGGCGTTGTCGACCGCCAGCAGCGCGCGCGCGTGGCCCATGTCGATATCGCCCGCCATCAGCATGGTCTGTACCGGCGCGGCCAGGTTCACCAGGCGCAGCAGGTTCGACACCGCGCTGCGCGAGCGGCCGACGGCGTTCGCCGCCTGCTCGTGCGTAAAATCGAATTCCGAGATCAGGCGCGCGATGCCCTGCGCCTCTTCCAGCGGATTCAGGTCTTCGCGCTGGATGTTTTCGATCAGTGCCATCGCGGCGGCGTTCTGGTCGTCGACTTCGCGCACCAGCACCGGGATCTCGTCGAGGCCTGCCAGCTGGGCCGCCCTGAAGCGGCGCTCACCGGCGATGATTTCGTAAGCGACCTTGCCCGAGCTTGCGTGAGCTGCGTCGATCGGACGCACCAGCACCGGCTGCATGATGCCCTGGGTCTTGATCGAAGCGGCCAGTTCGGACAGCGAGCCGTCGTCCATGCGCGTGCGCGGCTGGTACTTCCCGGCCTGGATCTGGCTGACGTGCAGGATGGACGGCGCGCGTTCGGGCGTGGCCGGTGCGTCGTCGGCCATGCCGCCGCCGAGCAGGGCATCGAGGCCGCGGCCGAGACCCTTGAGTTTTTTGGTTGCCATGATTGCGTTCTGCTCCGTTCGACTGGGTTACATCGTCTTGATGCGCTCGACCATCTCGGCACCGAAGGCAATGTACGCCTGCGCGCCCTTCGACGAAGGATCGAAGGTCACGCCCGGGATACCGTACGACGGCGCCTCGGCCAGGCGCACGTTGCGCGGGATGATGGTCTTGAAGACCTTGTCGCCGAAGTGCTGCTCGAGCTGGCTCGACACCTGTTGCGACAGCGTCATGCGCGGGTCGAACATCACGCGCAGCAGGCCGATGATCTTCAGGTCGTGGTTCAGGTTGGCGTGCACCTTCTTGATGGTGTTCACCAGGTCGGACAGGCCTTCCAGCGCGTAGTACTCGCACTGCATCGGAATGATCACGCCGTGCGCCGACACCAGGCCGTTCAGGGTCAGCATCGACAAGGCCGGCGGGCAGTCGATCAAGATGAAATCGTAGTCGGCATCGACCTTGGCCAGCGCCTCCTTCAGGCGGCGCTCGCGGTTGGCCAGTTCCACCATCTCGACTTCGGCGCCGGCCAGCTCGCGGTTGGCCGGCAGCACGTCGAAGCGCCCTGCTTCGCTGCGCAGGCGCGCGCCCGCCACGTCGGCTTCGCCCAGCAGCACTTCATAGATGGATGCCTCCAGTCCCGCCTTGTTGATGCCGGCGCCCATGGTGGCGTTGCCCTGCGGGTCGAGGTCGACCAGCAGCACGCGCTGGTCCAGCTTGGCGAGGCCGGCCGCGAGGTTGACGCTGGTGGTCGTCTTGCCCACCCCGCCCTTCTGGTTTGCTACGCAAAATATTTTCGCCATGTATGCTCTTTACATCTATACCGTTCATATCGTTAAAACGATTTATACGGTTTGTATGGTTTTAACGGTATAAACGATTTATATCGTTTATTTGGTTATTCTCGATTTCGTTTTCTCGATTTCGTTTGCTGGGTTGCGCTCGCTCAGGTGCGTTCTATATAAACGAGGTGGCGTTCCGCACCCAGCCGCGGTACCTGCAAAGGCTCCACTTTCGTTACCTTCCATTCCTGGGGCACCCGCTCCTGCTCATCCTTGGGCGCCGTGCCTTTCAAGGCGATATACCTGCCCTGCTGCGCCAGCAGGTGGGAAGACCAGTTGACGAAATCGGACAGGTCGGCAAAAGCACGCGAGGTGATGATGTCGAATGCGCCGCCGGTTTTGTCGCCCGCCTGCAGCTGCTGTACCTGCATCGTGTACACGGTGACGTTTGCAAGGTCCAGTTCCGCCTTGACTTGGTTCAAAAACGCGGTTTTCTTGTGCACGGTGTCGATCATCGACACTTTCATGTCCGGGCGCACGATGGCCAGTACGATGCCGGGCAGGCCGCCGCCGGAACCGACGTCGAGCACATTCACGGCATCCTTGAATGCCGGCACCGCTGCCAGCGAATCGAGCAGGTGGTGAGTCACCATCTGCACCGGATCGCGCAGCGACGTCAGGTTATAGACAGAATTCCACTTGAACATCAGGGCCAGGTAATCCATCAGCCGGTCCTGCTGGGCCGCATTCACGTCCAGCCCCATGTCGCGGATGCCTTCTGCCAGCAGTGCCTGCAGGCCTTGTCGATCGAAATTCTTCATCCGGCGACTTCCTCGGTGGGCGGCGCCTGGGTAAATCCTTTGGCGCCGCGTTTTTTCAGGTGCACCAGCAGCAGGGAGATCGCTGCCGGGGTCACACCGGAAATGCGCGACGCCTGGCCCAGGGTTTCCGGACGCTGCTTGTCGAGTTTCTGGCGCACTTCGATCGAGAGCGCCGTGATCTCGTGGTAATTCAGGTTTTCCGGCAACTTGAGGTTTTCGTAGTAGTCGTGGCGTTCGACTTCACGCGCCTGGCGGTCGATATAGCCCGAATATTTCAGCTGGATCTCGACCTGTTCCTTCACCGCCGGATCTGCGACGCCCGGACCGGCCAGTGGCTGGCCCTCGTTACCCTGCAGGCTCATCAGTTTTGCGTAGTCCACGCCCGGCCGTCTGAGCAGGTCGGCCAGGTTGTACTCGCGCTCGATCGCCTGGCCGATCACGCGTTCGGATTCGGCAGCGGCCAGGATGCGCGGGTTGACCCAGGTCGAACGCAGGCGCTCCAGTTCGAGGGCGACGGCTTCGCGCTTGCGCTCGAAGGCCTCCCACTGCGCATCGCCGACCACGCCCAGCTTGCGGCCGATTTCCGTCAGGCGCATGTCGGCATTGTCTTCACGCAGGCTGAGCCGATATTCGGCGCGGCTGGTGAACATACGGTAGGGCTCGGCTACGCCTTGGGTGGTCAAATCGTCGACCAGTACGCCGAGGTAGGCTTCCGAACGGCCCGGGGTCCAGGCTTCCTTGCCCTGGGTTTGCAGCGCGGCATTGATACCGGCCAGCATGCCCTGGGCTGCGGCTTCTTCGTAACCGGTGGTGCCGTTGATCTGGCCGGCGAAGAACAGCCCTTTGACCCCCTTGGTTTCCAGCGATGCCTTCAGGCCGCGCGGGTCGAAATAATCGTATTCGATCGCATAGCCGGGACGCAGGATGAAAGCGTTTTCCAGGCCCCGCATCGAGCGCACCAGATTTAGCTGCACGTCGAACGGCAAACTGGTCGAGATCCCGTTCGGATAAAACTCGTTGGTCGTGAGGCCTTCCGGCTCGAGGAAGATCTGGTGCGACTCCTTGGAGGCGAAGCGGTGGATCTTGTCTTCGATCGACGGGCAATATCTCGGACCAACGCCTTCGATCACGCCGGTGTACATGGGGCTGCGGTCGAGACCGGCGCGGATGATGTCGTGGGTCTGGGCATTCGTGTGCGTGACCCAGCACGGCACCTGCTTCGGGTGCATGGCGGCATTGCCCATGTAGGAGAACACCGGCACCGGATCGAGGTCGCCCGGCTGTTCGCTCATCACCGAAAAATCGATGCTGCGGCCATCGATGCGCGGCGGCGTGCCGGTTTTCAGGCGGCCCTGCGGCAGCTTGAGTTCCTTCAGGCGTGCCGACAGCGACAGCGCGGTCGGGTCGCCGGCGCGGCCGGCCGCATAGTTCTGCAGACCGACGTGCACTTTACCGTCGAGGAAAGTGCCGGCGGTCAGGACCACGGCGCGGGCACGAAACTGCAGACCGATCTGGGTGGTGGCGCCGACCACGCGTTCGCCTTCGACGATCAGGTCATCGACGGCCTGCTGGAACAACCACAGGTTATTCTGGTTTTCCAGGCGCGAGCGGATCGCCTGCTTGTACAGGACACGGTCAGCCTGGGCACGGGTAGCGCGCACTGCCGGACCCTTGGAAGAATTCAGGATGCGGAACTGGATACCGGCTTCGTCGGTGGCGATCGCCATCGCGCCGCCCATCGCGTCGACTTCCTTGACCAGGTGGCCCTTGCCGATGCCGCCAATGGATGGGTTGCAAGACATCGCCCCCAGGGTTTCGATATTGTGAGTGAGCAATAGGGTTTTCTGCCCCATGCGGGCGGACGCAAGTGCCGCTTCGGTGCCGGCATGGCCGCCGCCAACGACGATCACGTCGAATTCTGTCGGATATAGCATGATGGATTGTGCTGCCAGGAGGAGTTGCGGGAGTTAAGCCCGGATTATAGATTCTTTTTTCTATCGGGCTTCGACATGGGCTCGAAAACGACAGATTTTGTTTCACGTGAAACCATGAAAAAGTGGCCGATATCGGCGGCACGCTGTTTCACGTGAAACACTCAGAAACCCAAGTGCCTGAAAGTGTCGTAGGCCGTCTTTACAATCAACACCGATACGACCGCCAGGAACAGCTTGCGCACGAAGCCACTACCATGCTTCAGCGCCAGCCGCGTACCAATCAGGGAACCGCCAATCTGGCACACCGCCATTAGCCCCGCCAGCTTCCAGATCAGGTGACCGCTGTAACCGAACCACAGCAATGCCGAGACATTGCAGGCGACGTTGACGACCTTGGCCGCCGCCGAGGCGCCCAGGAAATCGAAGCCGAAAAAGCGCACGAACAGAAACAGCAAGAAGCTGCCGGTGCCGGGGCCGAAGAAGCCGTCATAAAAACCGATGGCGGCACCGATGCCCATCGCCAGCCAGCGCTCCTTCATGCCGCTGTGCAGCGGCGCGTGAATCGAACCGAAATCCTTTTTCTTGAACGTGTAGACGGCAACCGCCAGCAGGATCAAAGGCAGCAGGCTGCGTACGAAATCGCCCGGTACCCGCGTCACGGCAAACGCGCCGACACAGGCAAACATGAAAGCGGTGACCGCCGCCGGCGCCGCCGTACTCCACGCTACATTCACCCGCCGTGTGTACTTGGCCGCTGCGACCACGGTGCCGCACATCGATGCCAGCTTATTGGTGCCGAGCAGCGTGGCCGGCACTTCTTTCGGGAACACGGCAAAGATGGCTGGGATCTGAATCAAGCCGCCGCCGCCGACGACAGCATCAACGAGACCGGCAAGAAAGGCCGCGCAGGCCAGCAGGGTGAAATCGAACATGGGGAGGCGGACGAAGGGAAAAGCAATATTTTACGGTAAGCAAACATCGCGACCGCAAGCTTTGCAGTTCCCTCCTCCACCTCAGGCCGCGGCTGCCGGATGCAAACGGCTGCCAAGAAAATCGAGCAGCAGACGGTTGACCCGATCGTGCGCCGTCAACTGCAGCCAATGGTCGGCGTCATGGATGCGCTCGAAGCGGAATTCGGCGTCGACGTAGCGCGCCGAGTCACGCATCTGCTTTTCGCCCAGAGCCGGATCGCCGTCGCTCCAGATGCCCATCACCGGCACGCGCACCTTCGGATAACCCTTCGGCAGCGCCAGCCCGATATTCGCGCGGTAATAGTTGAGCGCCGCGGTCAGGCGGCCGGGCGGCGACAGGTCGCGTTTCCAGTGCTCAGCCTGGCCGGGTTCGCCGGTGAACTGGCGCATCATGAACCAGTCGCCGGCGCGCAGCATCTGCTCGGCGATGCCGGGCAACATGAAACCCAGGACATAGGTCATGCGCAGATGTTGGATGAGTCCGGCGCGTGCGATCGCCGACGGGTGCCCGGTCGACAGCGCCACCAGGCGTTCGATGCGCTGCGGCGCCAGTGCCGCCAGCTGCCAGCCGATCAGGCCGCCCCAGTCGTGGCCGACCAGGCTGACCTTGTCGATCTTCAGCGCATCCAATAAACCAAGCACGTCGCCGCGCAGCTTTTCCAGGGTGTAGTCATAGATGCCGCCAGGCGCATCCGTGCGACCGTAGCCGCGCAAGTCCGGCGCCAGCACGCGATAGCCGGCGGCCGCCAGCACGCCGACCTGCTTGCGCCAGACGAGGTGGGTGTCGGGAAAGCCGTGCAGCAGCAGCACCGGCGGCCCCTGCCCGGTCATGGTGGTATGCATGCGGATGCCGTTCACATCCAGCATCAGGGATTCGTCGATCACGCGCGTCTCCTCGAATAGGCATGGGCCAGTTCGCCGACGATACCGCGCCGGAACAACAGCACGCAGGCAACGAAGATCAGCCCGGTGACGATGCCCACCGATTCGCCCAGCGACGCAAACCATTCTACATGGGTCGCCCCGGCGAGGAAGTTCCCGAGGTCGCCCAGCTTGTTTTCCAGCGCGACAACCAGGAAGGCGCCGAGGATCGGCCCGGCCAGCGTGCCCATGCCGCCGACCAGGGTCATCAGGATGACGAGCCCGGACATGGTCCAGTGGACGTCGGTCAAGGTCTCGAAGCCGAGCACGACTGCCTTGAGTGCACCGGCCAGCCCGGCCAGCGCGGCCGACAACACGAACGCCAGCAATTTATAGCGGTCGACGTCGTAGCCCAGCGAGACAGCGCGCGGCTCGTTTTCCTTGATCGCGCGCAGCACCTGCCCGAACGGTGAATGGATGATGCGCACGATCAGGGCGAAGCCGGCGGCGGTGACGGTCAGCACCACGTAGTACAGGGTCAGGTCGTTGCCGAGGTCAAACGAACCCAGCAGGCGGCCGCGCGGAATCCCCTGCAGCCCGTCTTCGCCGTGGGTGAACGGTGCGCGCAGCGCCGAAAAATACACCATCTGCGCCAGTGCCAGTGTGATCATCGCAAAGTAGATGCCCTGGCGGCGGATCGCCAGCGCCCCCATGACCAGACCCAGCAGCGCCGCCGCCAGCACGCCGAGCAGGATGCCGAGTTCGAACGGCAGGCCCAGCGTCGCCAGCGCATACCCGGCCACGTAGCCGGCGCCGCCGAAAAAAGCGGCGTGGCCGAAGGACAGCAAGCCGGCGTAGCCGATCAGCAAATTAAAAGCGCAGGCAAACAGGCCGAAGCACAGCAGCTTCATCAGGAAAACCGGGTAGCCAACGAAGGGCGCCACTACGGCCGCCAGCAAGACAAGGGCGTAGACAATTTTCTTGGCCATTATTTTTCCTTGCCGAACAGGCCGGCGGGACGCAGCAGCAGCACGATCACCATCACCACGAAGACCACGACTTCCGACGCTTCCGGATACCAGACCCGGGTCAAGCCCTCGATCACGCCGAGGCCGAGACCGGTCAAAATGGCGCCGAGGATGGAACCCATGCCGCCGATCACGACCACGGCGAACACGACGATGATCAGGTTGGAGCCCATCAGCGGCGTGACGTTGATGACCGGCGCCGCCAGCACGCCGGCCAGGCCAGCCAGCGCCACGCCGAAGCCATAGGTCAGCATCACCATGCGCGGCACGTTGACGCCGAAGGCTTCGACCAGTTTCGGGTTTTCGGTGCCGGCGCGCAGGGTGGCGCCGAGCGAGGTCTTTTCGATCACGAACCAGGTCGCCAGGCAGACCGCGAGCGAGGCTGCGACCACCCAGGCGCGGTAGTTCGGCAGGATCATGAAGCCGAGGTCGGTGGCGCCGGCCAGCATGTCCGGCACGTCGAGGGTCTGGCCCGACACCCCATAAACGGAGCGGAACAAGCCCTCCAGCAGCAGCGTGATGCCGAAGGTCAGCAGCAAACCATACAGGTGATCGAGCCGGTACAGGCGGCGCAACAAGGCGCGCTCGACCAAGATGCCAAACAGGCCCACCGCCAGCGGCGCCAGCACCAGCATCGCCCAGTAGTTCAGGCCGAAGCTGGTGACGCCGATGAAGGCGGCGAACGCGCCCATCATGTACAGCGCCCCGTGTGCGAAATTGATCACGTTGAGCAGGCCGAAGATGATGGCCAGGCCGAGCGACAGCATCGCATAGAAGGAGCCGTTGACCAGGCCCAGCAGCAGCTGGCTCAGCAGGGCCGGCAGGGGAACACCGAAGAGTTCCATCGCCCTACTTCCACAGCGCGCACTTGGTTTCGGCCTTGGTGGTGTAGGCCTGGGCGCCCGGGATCGTCGCCACCACCTTGTAGTAATCCCACGCCCCTTTCGATTCCTTAGGTGTTTTGACTTGCATCAGGTACATGTCGTAGACCATGCGGCCATCCGGGCGGATCTCGCCATTCTTGGTGAACATGTCGTTGATGCGGGTTTTCTTGAGCTGGGCCATGACCTTGTCGGCGTCGTCGCTGCCGAGCGTTTTGACGGCGTTCAGGTAATTGGTGGCGGCCGAATAATCGGCCGCCTGCAGCATCGACGGCTGCTTCTTCATCTTGGCAAAGTAGCGCTTGGCCCAGGCGCGGCTGGCGTCGTTCTGGTCCCAGTACCAGCCGTCGGTGAGGTACAGGCCCTGGGTCGTGTTCAGGCCGAGGGTGTGGATGTCGTTGATGAAGACCAGCAGCCCGGCGACTTTCATCTTCTTGGTCAGGCCGAATTCGTTGGCCGCCTTGACGGCGTTGATGAAATCGCCGCCGGCATTCGCCAGGCCCAGCACCTGTGCCTTGGTGCCCTGGGCCTGCAGCAGGAAGGACGAGAAATCGGAAGCCGACAGCGGGTGGCGCACGCTGCCGAGGACGCTGCCGCCGTTGGCCTTGACGACGTCGGTGGTGTCCTTTTCTAGCGACTGGCCGAAGGCATAGTCGGCGGTCAGGAAATACCAGGACTTGCCGCCCTGCTTCACCATGGTGGCGCCGGTACCGCGCGCCAGTGCCACGGTGTCGTAGGCGTAGTGCACGGTGTAGGGTGAGCACTGTTCGTTGGTCAATTGTGCGGTGCCGGAACCGATGGCAATAAACACTTTTTTCTTTTCACGTGCGACTTTTGCCATGGCCAGGCTGGCACCGGAATTGGTGCCGCCGATCAGCATGTCGACGCCCTGCTGGTCGAACCATTCGCGGGCGCGGCTGGCGGCGATGTCCGGCTTGTTCTGGTGGTCGGCCACCACGAACTGGATTTTCTTGCCATTGATGGCGCCGCCCATATCGGCGATCGCCATGCGCACCGCTTCCGCGCCGCCATTGCCGTCGACGTCGGAATACACGCCGGACAAATCGGTGATCATGCCGATCTTGATGGTGTCGCCCGAAACTTGCGCCTGGGCCGGCAGGGACAGGGCCGCGCTGGCGGCAAGGGCGATCGCTGTGATTTTCATTGTCGTCTCCGTTGTAAAAAATAGTGGGGGCGTTTCAGACGCCGAGCAGTTCCGTCAGTGCCGGCATGCTGGCCTGTAGTTGCGCGGCCGCGATGGTGCTGACGATGCGGCCGTGTTCCATGACATAAAACCGGTCGGCCAGCGGCGCCGCGAAGCGGAAGTTCTGTTCCACCATCACGATCGTGTAGCCGCGTTTCTTGAGCGTGAGGATGGTGCGCGCCAGCGCCTGCACGATGACCGGCGCCAGCCCTTCCGAGATTTCATCAAGCAACAGCAGGCGTGCCCCGGTGCGCAGGATGCGCGCCACCGCCAGCATCTGCTGCTCGCCGCCGGACAGGCGCGTGCCCTGGCTGTGGCGGCGCTCGTACAGGTTGGGGAACATTTCATAAATGTCGTCGACGCTCATGGCGGCGCCGTCCTGGGTACCTTTACCCTGCAGCCGCGGCGGCAACATCAGGTTTTCCTCGGTCGACAGCGCCGAGAAAATGCCGCGCTCTTCCGGGCAATAGCCGATCCCGAGATGGGCAATCCGGTGCGTCGGCAGGGAAATCGCCTCGACGCCGTCGACCTTGATCGAGCCCGAGCGGGCACCGGTCAGGCCCATGATGGCGCGCAAGGTCGTGGTGCGGCCGGCGCCGTTACGCCCCAACAGGGTCACGACTTCGCCACGGGCGACGCTGAAACTGACATCGTGCAGGATGTGCGATTCGCCATACCAGGCTTGGACGCCCGTCAATTCGAGCGCGGCCGTCATTCGTGGGCTCCCTGCAAGGCCGCATCGGCGCTGCCCATATAGGCTTCCATCACTTGCGGGTCGGCAGCCACCTCGGCATAGCTGCCCTCGGCCAGGATGGCGCCGCGCTGCAGTACCGAGATGCGGTCGCAGATGCCGGACACCACGTTCATGTTGTGCTCGACCATCAGCACCGTTCTCCCCTGCGCTACCTTCTTGATCAGCGCCGTCACCCGGTGCACGTCTTCATGGCCCATGCCCTGGGTCGGCTCGTCGAGCAGCATCAGTTCCGGTTCCATCCCCAGCGTGGTGGCGATCTCGAGCGCACGCTTGCGGCCATAGGGCAAGTCGGCGGTGACGGTGTCGGCGAAGCCGGCCAGGTCGACCTCGGCCAGCAATTCACGCGCGCGTTCGTCGAGCACCCCGAGGGAGCGCCCGCTGCGCCAGAATTGGTAACTGGTGCCGAGCCGGCGCTGCAGGCCGACGCGCACGTTCTGCAGCACCGTCAGGTGCGGGAACACCGCCGACATCTGGAACGAACGTACGATACCCATGCGTGCCACCCGGGCCGGCGGCACCCGGCTAATGTCACGGCCGTTGAACAAAATCTGGCCCGACGTCGGCGCCAGGAAGCGCGTCAGCAAGTTAAAACAGGTGGTTTTGCCGGCGCCGTTGGGGCCGATCAATGCGTGGATATGGCCGCGCCGCACCTGCAGATCGACGGCGTCGACCGCCGTGAACCCCTTGAATTCCTTGCTGAGCTTGCGCGTTTCAAGAATGATGTCCGCGTCGGCCATGCCGGTTGTCTCCTTATACTGTCGTCTCCGCTGTCGTCTGCGCGGTGGTTTCGAGAATCCATTGCGCCGCCTGTTCCGCGATCATCAGGGTCGGTGAATTCGTGTTGCCGGACGTGATCCAGGGCATGACGGAGGCGTCGACCACGCGCAATCCGGCCACGCCATTCACCCGCAGGCGGCTGTCGAGCACCGACAAGGGATCGCCGGCGGGACCCATGCGGCAGGTGCCGACCGGGTGGAAAATCGTGGTGCCGATCAGCCCGGCCGCTTCGGCCAGCTCTTCCTCGGTGCGGTACTGCGGCCCCGGCTTGACCTCTTCGGGCCGGTATGTCGCCAGCGCCTTCGAGGCCACGATACGGCGCGTCAGCGCCAGCGCATCGGCCGCGACCTTGCGGTCTTCGGCCGTGCTCAGGTAATTCGGCGTGATCTTCGGCGGGGCGTAACTGTCGTTCGAGGCGAGGCGGACGTGGCCGCGCGAGCTCGGGCGCAGGTTGCACACGCTGGCCGTAAACGCTGGAAAACCGTGCAGGGGATCGCCGAATTTTTCCAGAGATAAAGGCTGCACGTGATACTGCAGGTTGGGCGTGGCCTGGGACGGATCGGAGCGGGCAAACGCCCCCAGCTGCGACGGCGCCATCGACATCGGCCCGCTCTGCGACAGCAGGTATTGCAGGCCGATCATCATCTTGCCGTACCAGGAAGCGGCGCTGGTGTTCAGCGAGCGCGCGCCGCTGATGCGGTAGACCATGCGCAATTGCAGGTGATCCTGCAGGTTGGTACCGACGCCGGGCGCATCGACGCGCGGCCGGATGCCGTGCGCGTGCAGCAAGTCGGCCGGCCCGATGCCGGACAATTGCAGGATGTGCGGCGAGCCAATGGCGCCGGCCGCGAGCAGGGTTTCTCGGCGCGCCGTGGCGGTGTATGCCCTGCCCCCGCCCGTAAAACGCACGCCACGGCAGACCTGGCCGTGTTCGCTGTCCCCGATCAGCAGCTGCTCGACGTGGCAGCCGGTCATGATGGTCAGATTCGGGCGCTGCGCCGCCGGCCGCAAGAAGGCCTTGGCCGTGTTCAGGCGGATGCCGCGGCGCTGGTTGACGTCGAAATAGGCGCAGCCGGCGTTGTCGCCGCCATTGAAATCGTCGATTTTGAGGATGCCGTTCTCGGCCGCCGCTTCGCGGAACGCATCCAGGATTTCCCAGGACAGGCGCTGGCGCTCGACGCGCCACTCGCCGCCGCTGCCATGGATGGCACTGGCGCCGCCGTGATGGTCTTCGCTGCGTTTAAAGACCGGCAGCACGGCATCCCAGCGCCAGGATGGATCGCCGGTGAACGCGGCCCAGCGGTCGTAATCGCCGGCCTGGCCGCGCATGTAGATCATGCCGTTGATCGAGGAACTGCCGCCCAGCACTTTACCGCGTGGATACAGGAGGGCGCGGCCGCCCAGGCCGGGTTCGAGTTCGGTGCGGAACAGCCAGTCAGTACGGGGATTATCGATGCAGTAGAGGTAGCCGACCGGGATGTGGATCCACAGGTAGTCATCCTTGCCGCCGGCTTCGATCAGCAAGACCCGGGAGTCCGGCCGGCGCGTGAGACGGTTGGCCAGCAGGCAGCCGGCAGTGCCGGCGCCGACGATGACGTAATCGTATTCTCCCGCCGATTCCATGCCGCGCCTCTCGATCCGACTACGTCGATCAGGTAATGCCGCTCAGGATGCAGATCAGAACTTCGTGGAGGCAAGCTTACCAGATGATTAAGGTTTACAGGCACTCATCCGTTGTGGATAAGGGTTTGCATATCCACAGGGACCGATTGTGAGGAACACTGCTTTTTTCTACGGCCACGAATTTTGTCCAATTTTTCCACCAGGCACATACAGGGTCGACGCACTGCCTTATGCGGCACGTAAACGTTTGATCTTGTGAACAAAACCTGACTTATCCACAGAGGATGGGGGTCGTTAACTACTATCACTATTCTGTATACAAGCTTTTGCTTGTAAACCTGACGACCTGCGTTCGCGAATACAAACGCGTTCGAAAAAAAAGGCGGCTTCGACCATGCCTTCGTTAACGCTGCCGCACCGACCTCGATGTTGCTGGCAGACCGGTTAACGAAAAAATGAGCGAAAAAGCGATCGCAGCTGGTCAGAAAAAAACTTTCCGCTTCGGTCCAGCTGTCGACCTGGACCGCATTCCGGCTTCGACACCGCTTTCGGCCACTGAAAAACCCTGTTTTGCAAGAAAAAACCAGCACTGCTGTGGATAAGCCCATGCATATCAACAGGATCGAATGTGCGGAACTGCCGCGTTTGTCCACGGCCGAATTTTTGTCCAGTTAACGTCCTTGCCAGAAACAAGGCTTGTGCAGCTGCTTGAAACGCATGTAAACCATTGAGCCTGTGAAGAAAATCGGGCTTATCCACAGATGGGCAGGCGTTTACTATCACTACTAATTTATATATCTATCCAAGTTAACTAAAACAACAACGCGGTACGCGTGGACAAACGACTGCGGCCAGGCCGCGTGACTGCATGCGTTCGTTTGTCTACAGGAAGAAGGCAATGCAAATCCTTCGCAGAGAAACTGCGTAGGAAAACTGCGAAGGGAAGCTGCGAAGGGAAACCTGGTTAACGGCTGGTCGAAAAAAAAAGGCGGACATGGCATGCGAACCAGGACGGCCGGTCAGGACCACCGGCAGCTTGGCCAGCATGGTTTACGGCAGCGTGATTCTGCAAAACTGGTTCTGAAGACAACAAAATCAGTGCTTCAGGCAGGCGCCTGTGGAGAAACCCCTGCATATCCACAGGACTGGATGTGCAGAAGACGTCTTTTTTGGTGATCCCCGCTTTTTGTCCACGAACGGTTCAGCTTGGATACAATCCTTTTCCAGCGTATACGTCGTCACGTAAACCATTGATGCTGTAGACAAATCCGGCTTTATCCACAGAAGAAGCCGCGTTTACTATCTACTACCAGTTTTTATATACATCTTTGGTTTACTAAAGCAAAAACCGGCAACCAGAGAATCAGGACGGCATGCGGCATAGACGACTACCTGCGTAAACATACGTATACGCCGGACGCATAGGTCAACCGCGAAGCACCTATACATCTGGCGTATGAGCACGGCTCCACGCTTGTATGCGTGCGGCGTATACACCGTTAACATCACCTTCAACCCCTTCCAGGACGGTCAAACTATGCGGTTAGGCATCATCAGCGCCTTGCACGAAGAACAGCAGGGCCTCGTAGAAGCCATGCAGAGCCCCTACAAGCTCATCCATGGCATGCGTGAGGTCTGGGTCGGACAACTGTGGGAAATCGACGCTGTGTGCGTTTTATCGCGAATTGGCAAGGTTGCCGCTGCCATGACTGCGACACTGCTTGTGGAAAAGTTCGGTGTTACCCACATCCTGTTCACGGGGGTGGCCGGCAGTGCCGACAAATCGGTGCATGTCGGTGACATCGTGGTCGCGGAATCGCTGGTCCAGCACGACATGGATGCCAGTCCCTTGTTTCCACGTCATGAAGTGCCGTTAACCGGGATCAGCCACTTCGCATCCGACCAGACGATGGCGCTGCAACTGCTTCAAGCTGCGGCCGATTTCTTTGACACAGAACTGGCGAATACCATCGATGCCCAGGAAAGGGCCGCATTCGCGCTCCAGGCGCCGCGCATCCATCGAGGCCTCATCGGGAGCGGCGACCAGTTCGTGGGCAGTAGAGAGCGTATACAGGCCCTTGGCGCGGCTTTGCCGGGTTTACTCGCGGTCGAGATGGAAGGCGCTGCGGTGGCCCAGGTGTGTTTCGAGCTCGGCATACCGTTTGGCGTGATCCGCACGATTTCCGACAATGCCAATGAAAACGCGGCCACCGATTTCATGCGCTTCGTGAAATCGGTGGCCGCGCGTTATGCGTTTTGTATCGTGCGCCAGTTCTGCCGACAGCTGGGAGCCGGCGTTCAGGCCAATAAAGTGTCTGCCGGCACGTAGTCGTAGCCGAGGTCCCAGGCCACGGCCTGGTGCGTGATCTTGCCCTGGCAGACGTTCAGGCCATTCTTGAGGTGGGGATCGTCGCGCAGCGCCCCCTGCCAGCCTTTGTTGGCCAGCGCGATCGCGTGCGCGATGGTGGCGTTGTTCAGCGCAAAGGTCGAGGTCCGCGCCACCGCGCCCGGCATGTTCGCCACGCAGTAATGGACGACGCCATCGACCATGAAGGTCGGGTCGGCGTGGGTGGTCGGGTGCGAGGTCTCGAAGCAGCCGCCCTGGTCGATCGCGACGTCGACCATGACCGCTCCCTTTTTCATGCGCGCCACCATCGCCCGCGTGACCAGCTTCGGCGCCGCCGCGCCCGGCACCAGTACGCCGCCGACGACCAGGTCGGCCGACAGCACCGCTTCCTCGATCGCATGCGCATTCGAATACAGGGTCGAGATGCGATTGCCGAACACCAGGTCGAGCTGGCGCAGGCGGTCGACGTTTTTATCGAGCACGGTGATGCGGGCGCCGCTGCCGATCGCCATCTGCAGCGCATTGGTGCCGACCACGCCGGCGCCGATGATGACCACGTGGCCGGCCGCCACGCCCGGCACGCCGCCCAGCAGCAGGCCCATGCCGCCCTTCGACTTTTCCAGGTGGCTGGCGCCGGCCTGGATCGCCATCCGCCCCGCCACCTCGCTCATCGGCGCCAGCAGCGGCAAGCCGCCGCCGGGGCCGGTGATGGTTTCGTAGGCGATGCAAACCACGCCGGCATCGATCAGCGCCGCGGTTTGCTCCGGATCCGGCGCCAGGTGCAGGTAGGTGTACAGGATCTGCCCAGGGCGCAGCATGGCGCATTCGCCCCGCTGCGGTTCCTTGACCTTCACGATCATGTCGGCCTGCGCGAAGATGGCGCGCGCATCGCCGGCGATGCTGGCGCCGGCCGCCTGGTATTGCGCATCGGACAGGCCGATCTCGGCACCGGCGCCAGCCTGCACCATCACCTGGTGGCCGCGCGCCACCAGCTCATGCACGCTGGGCGGCGTCAGGCCGACCCGGTACTCGTGGTTTTTGATTTCTTTGGGAACGCCTACTAGCATGTCTTCCTCCAAGTTATGCATTGCATACTGCGGGGACCTCGCAAACCTGCTGTGCGTTGCAGGTTCGGCCTGCGATGCTCGCTACGGTTTTCGAGGTCCCCGCGGGGACTACAGAATTCGGGGCTCCCGGATGATCACACTCCCAGCGTCATCAGGCTTGCGTTACCCCCAGCCGCGGTCGTGTTGACGCACAGCGCGCGTTCCGCCACCAGGCGCCACAGGGCGACCGGTTCGCTCGCGCGGGTGTCGACGATGCCGACGATGGCGCCTGGGCGGCCTGCCAGCCGGTCGTGCAGCGTGTTCGATGCGCCGGCCTCGACCAGCGCCATCGCGATATCGCTGCCTTCCAGCCTGGCGGCGCCGATCACGCGCAACTGCGCCTGGACGCCGGCCGGCAGGTTGGCCGGCAGCAGCGCGCGGCCCTCTTCCAGCACCAGCGCATGGTTGCCGGTGGCGAACACCGCCGCCAGCTGGTTCAGCAGGCCGGCGGTCGACGCGGCGGCGCACAGGACCGTACCGCGCGGGACGAAGGCCAGCCGGTTGCGCTCGCCGGTCGGGCCCGGCAATTCCAGCGCGATGCCGTCGAGCGTGGTCTGCATGTAGCCGTCGGCCAGCGTGGCGAGCGCGGCATGGCCGTTGGCGCGCGCCCAGGCCAGCAGCCCATCCAGCGCGGCATTGCTGCGGCGCTCGTGGGTGAGGGGCGGCGCCGCATCCTGTTGCAGGCGCTTCAGGTAGAGCGGACCGCCGGCCTTGGGCCCGGTGCCGGATTTGCCTTCGCCGCCGAAGGGCTGCACGCCGACCACGGCACCGACGATGTTGCGGTTGACGTAGATGTTGCCGACATGGGCGCGGGTGGCGATGAAGTCGATGGTCTCGTCGATGCGCGAATGCACGCCCAGCGTCAGGCCGTAGCCGGTGGCGTTGATGGTGTCGACCACTTGCGCCAGGTCGGCGCGGCGATAGCGCACGATGTGCAGCACCGGGCCGAACACTTCGCGCTGCAGCTCGGCCAGCGAACCGATTTCCAGCACCGTCGGCGGCACGAAGGTGCCCTGCTGCGCCAGGCCATCCGGCAGCGCCAGCGAGAAATGCTGCTTGGCACTCGCCTTCATGCGCTCGATGTGGCCCAGCAGGTTGCCCTGCGCTTCGGCATCGATCACCGGGCCGATATCGGTGGCCAGGCGGTCCGGCACGCCGACGCGCAATTCCTGCATCGCCCCCTTCAGCATGCGGATCGTCTTATCGGCGATATCGTCCTGCAGGAACAGCACGCGCAGCGCCGAGCAGCGCTGGCCGGCACTGTCGAAGGCCGAGCTCAGTACGTCCTGTACCACCTGTTCCGGCAGCGCCGAGGAATCGACGATCAGGGCGTTCTGGCCGCCGGTTTCCGCAATCAGCGGAATCTCGCCGCCCTCGAGTACGGCGCGCTCCGCCAGCGTGCGGTTGATCAATTGAGCGACTTCGGTCGACCCGGTAAAAATCACGCCTTTTACGCGCGCATCGCCCGTCAGCGCGGCGCCGACGGTGTCGCCGCGGCCCGGCAGCAGTTGTAGCGCGCCGGCCGGCACGCCGGCCTCGTGAAACAGCTGCACCGCGCGGAAGGCGATCAGCGGCGTCTGCTCGGCCGGTTTTGCCAGCACGGTGTTGCCGGCGGCCAGCGCGGCCGCGACCTGGCCGGTAAAAATCGCCAGCGGGAAGTTCCATGGGCTGATGCAGCTCACGGGACCCAACGCACGGCTGGTGCTGGCGCTGCGGATCTCGGCCGCGTAATAGCGCAGGAAATCGACGGCTTCGCGGATTTCCGCAACCGCATTCGGCAGCGATTTGCCGGCTTCGCGCACGGCCAGCGCCATCAGTTCGGCCTGGTGCTGTTCGAACAGGTCGCCCACGCGCAGCAGGATGGCGGCACGCGCGGCGTTGCCGAGACCCTCCCACGCCGGTGCGGCGGCCACCGCGGCGCCCAGGGCGGTATCGACGTCGCCGACTGTCGCTTCGGTAATTTGGCCGACGATATCGGCCGACTGCGCCGGGTTGACGATATCGATCGCGCCCACCGCGGCAAGCTGGCCATCGATCAGTGGCGCTGCCAGGTAGGGACGCGCAGTGCCCAGTTCGCTGGCCAGGGCAGCCAGCACGTCTTCGTTGGCGAGATCCAGGCCGCTGGAATTCCTGCGGCCGTCCGGGTACAGCGCCTGCGGCAGCGGAATTCTCGGGTGCGGCAGGCAGTTGGCGGCACGGGCGGCGTCGAACGGGTCGGTCAGCAGCGTCTCGATCGGTACACTTTCGTCGACGATCTGGTTCACGAACGACGAATTGGCGCCGTTTTCCAGCAGGCGGCGCACCAGGTAGGCCAGCAGGGTTTCGTGCGAACCGACCGGCGCATAGATGCGGCAAGCCTTGTTCAGGTTTTCGGCACCGACCACCTGGTCGTACAGCGTCTCGCCCATGCCGTGCAGGCACTGGAATTCGTAATTGTGCACATTCTCCGCCTTGGCCCAGGTGTAGATCACGGACAAGGTGTGGGCGTTGTGGGTGGCGAACTGGGCGTAGATGACGTCGGTCGCGCCCAAGAGCTTACGCGCGCAGGTGAGGTAGGAAACGTCGGTGTACACCTTTCTCGTGTACACCGGGTAGCCCGGCAAGCCATCGACCTGGGCGCGCTTGATCTCGGCGTCCCAGTACGCACCCTTGACCAGGCGCACCATGAACTTGCGGCCGCTGCGGCGCGCCAGGTCGACCACGAAGTCGATCACGAACGGGCAGCGTTTTTGATAGCCCTGCACCACCAGGCCGATGCCCTCGAAGCCGGCCAGGTCGGGGTCGAAGGCCAGCGCTTCCAGCAGGTCGAGCGAAATCTCGAGGCGGTCGGCTTCTTCGGCGTCGATGTTGATGCCGATGTTGTAGTCCTTGGCGAGCAGCACCAGCTGGCGCACGCGCGGCAGCAGTTCCGCCATCACGCGCGCATACTGGGCCCGGCTGTAGCGTGGATGCAGCGCCGACAGCTTGATCGAGATGCCCGGACCGTCCTTGATGCCGCGGCCATTCGAGGCCTTGCCGATCGCGTGGATCGCCGCTTCATACGAGGCGTAATAGTTCTGCGCATCGAGCTCGGCCAGCGCGGCTTCGCCCAGCATGTCGTAGGAATAGCGGTAGCCGCGGGTTTCGTTGTCGCGGCTGTTCTTCAGCGCTTCCTCGATGGTCTGGCCGGTCACGAACTGGTTGCCGAGCATGCGCATCGCCAGGTCGACGCCCTTGCGGATCAATGGTTCGCCGCCCTTCGCGATCATCCGCGTCAGCGCGGCGCCCAGGCCCTTTTCACTACTCGACCCTACCAGCTTGCCGGTGACCAATAAACCCCAGGTGGCGGCGTTCACGAACAGCGAGGGCGATTCGCCCAGGTGCTTTTTCCAGTCGCCCTTGCTGATTTTATCCGCGATCAGGCGGTCGGCGGTCTCGCTGTCCGGGATGCGCAGCAGCGCTTCGGCGAGGCACATCAGGGCGACGCCTTCCTCGGACGATAGCGAGAATTCGTGCATCAGCGCATCCACACCCGAAGCGCGGGTGCGCTTGGCACGCACCGCGCTCACCAGGCGATGCGCCAGGCCATGCGCGTCCGCATTGGCGCGCGCACCCTGTGCCAGCAGCCATTCCACAGCGGTGGTCTCGTCACGGCGGTAGGCGGCGGTGATCGCGGCGCGCAGGGGCGCCTGGGCGCTGCGGGTCTCGGCCTGCAGGGCGTCGAAAGGAACGAAGGTGGTGGCCGGGGCGGCGGCAATGTTCATGGAAACTCGAAAAAAAGTGAAAAGTCGGGGTCGCTCAGCGGCTGCCTGCGCATGGCAAAACGCGCCGCACCGTAAATACGGCCGGCGCGAGTCGGAATGCGGAAACATGATTCGATTGTAGAGAGAATTCTTCTTGATTAATTCTGTTTTTACAGAAGACTAGCAATAGATAGTTTTTGGTGAGAGAATTTCACCAAATAATATTTATAGTGGAGAGTGAACCAAGATGCTGGACAAGATCAGCAAGAAAATCCTTGCCGAGCTACAGAGCGACGGGCGCATCAGCAACGTCGAACTGGCGGCACGGGTCAACCTGTCGCCGGCAGCCTGCCTGGAACGGGTGCGCAAGTTGCACGAGTCCGGCTACATCATGGGCTACACGGCCCAGTTGAATCCGCAGCTGCTGGATGTGTCGCTGCTGGTCTTCATCGAAGTGGTGCTGGACCGCACGACCCCCGAGGTGTTCGACGCCTTCAAACAGAGCGTGCAGCTGATTCCGGAAGTGCTCGAGTGCCACATGGTGGCGGGCGGCTTCGACTACCTGGTCAAGGCGCGTGTCAAAGACATGGCGGCTTACCGCGAGTTCCTTGGTAAAACGCTGCTGCAAAAGGGGGTGCGCGAGACGCACACGTATGCGGTGATGGAAGAGGTCAAGAATACGACCAAGTTGCCGATCAAATAAATGGCAACTTTCGGCTAGCGCATGCACGTCGCTACACAGTCAACATCGCCAGCACATGCACGTCGCCCCCGCGCAGGCGGGGGTCCAAGTTTTGCGTGAGTTATCGAAACGCATCCAACTTGGACCCCTGCCTACGCAGGGGCGACGTTTACATTTACGTGGCGAAGGTGACGAGCACTCAGCACACCCGCTTTACGCCACCTTCTCCATCCGCTCATTCGTCTCCGACTTCTGCGGCAGCGTCTTCTGGGCCGAAGCCGACATGCTTTCCAGGTTGTTGCGCAGCCAGCGGTGGGCCGGGCTGCGGCCATCGCGTTCGTGCCACAGCATGTCGAGGTGCACGGCCGGCAACTGGAACGGCAGTTCGCGCCAGACCAGCGCATCGGCGGCCCCGGTGGAGGCGATCAGGTGCTTGGGCAGCACGGTGACCAGGTCGGAGTTGGCGACCACGCGGCCGGCGGTGAAGAACTGGTTGACGGTCAGCAGGATGCGGCGTTCACGGCCGATCTGGGCCAGCGCCTCGTCGACCAGGCCGTGCGCACGGCCGGAGAAGCTCACCAGCAGGTGGTCCGCCTTGCAGTATTCGTCCAGGTCCAGCTTGCCCTGCGCCAGCGCGTGGTTCTTGCGCATCACGGCCACATATTCTCCCGAATACAGGCGCTCGTGGCGGATCGGCGAACCGGTCTCGTAGGACAGCTGGGCGGCGACGCCGGGGAAGAAGCCGACGGCCAGGTCGATGTCGCCGCGCAGCAGCATCGGACGCGGTTCGCGCGTGGTCAGCGGCACCATGCGGATGTTGACGCCGGGTGCCTCTTTTTCGATCGAGCGCACCAGCGACGGCAGCCACAGCGCAGCGGTGGCGTCGGCCATGGCCAGGCGGAAGGTGGCCTGGGCCTTGGAAACGTCGAAGGTTTCCGGCATCACGGCCGCTTCCAGCGCGGCCAGCGCCTGGCGCACCGAGGGCCACAGCGCTTCGGCGCGCGGCGTCGGCTTGACGCCATAGGCGGTCCGGATCAGCAATTCATCGCCGAGACTCTCGCGCAGGCGCTTGATGGCGTTCGAGACGGCAGGTTGCGTCATGGCCAGGTGGCCGGCGGCCCGGGTCAGGTTTTGCTCGGTCATGACAGCGTCGAAGACACGGAGCAGGTTCAGGTCAAGCGTAAGAAAGCTCATGGCGATTCGGCGCTAAAGGGTAAACAAGGTGATGACAGTGTACCTGATTTCCCATTCACGAACAGCATGAGCACTATCAGGGAACGTAATTAGATTTATATGTTGCGTTGCACTATAGTGATATGGAACTCATCGATATTCTATAAAAGCCATGTCTTTCGCCGACACCCTGTTTCAAGCGCCGCTGACTGTTGTTCCCTTTAGCCACCTGGTGACCGGCATGGTCCAGCTGACCGTGCTGGGCGCCGTGCTGATGTTCTTCCGCCCGCTGCTGATCGGCATCGCCCGTGCGCTGGTGCTGGTGGTACGCCCGCGCCCGACCAAGGACCAACTGGCGGCCCGCCGCAAGCTGAACGCGGCCAAGCAGGCCGACCTGAAGCTCGACACCCCAAGCGTGGGTGCCCTGGGCTCGCGCTCCTGATAGAATTTACCCGCTTCCTCCAAGAAAACGGCGTCCGGTAACGGGCGCCGTTTTTTTTCGCCTGTCGGCGGCGCTCCTATTCTCTCTTCAGCTTGCCGCTGTCTGCCTCGTCTACCGGCCAGAGTAAGCCATTCTCGCCATCCGCCCCTGATTTCCGGTTACCCGGGTTTTCGTGGGATTTTTTCGTCCGGATGATTTAACAATTAGTCGATACGCGAGGTAGTATGCATAAATTCGATTATTCGATCAATCGAAAGATGAATGATCGATGAGAGATTATGTCACTAAAATATACGATATTGATGAGCTATTCCTGTTTCCCACGTATCCTGGTTTGAGAACATATGAAAATCGCCTATAAGAGTAAATGGTGGAATATTGATGAGATATAGGGTCATAATTGTAGAGTTTGAATGAAGTTCATATAAAGTCGTAGATTATGGATGAGCTACGGTCACTTTCGATAAAATCGAAGATCGAGGGCGTTGGCGCCCTCGACATGGCGGGTGCAGGGGGACCCCTACCCGAAAAAATGGCAGCCGCGCAGTCAAAAAATCGGGACGAAAAAAAACGCGGCCACTGGTTGCCCGGGGCCGCGTTTTTGATGGGAAAAGTAAAAGCTTAGCGGGCGTCGCCCAGCAGTGCCGGCTTGAGCGAGCGGTCGACCGGCTTGTCGCCCAGCCAGATGCGCAGCAGCGCGTTATAAAAATTGATGTCGGGGACGTTTTCGATCAGTTTTTTGCCGTTCAGCTCGCACACGGTGCCGCTGCCCGGAATCCAGTCGATGTGCAGCACGTCGCCCTTTTTGAGGCCATCGACGCCGGCGAACATCTCGCCGAACTTGCCGATCTGGGCCACGATCTTCTGTTTCTCGGCCTTGTCGACGTTATCGTTGAGGCCATCCATGAAGGCCTTGCCGAAATCCTCGGACGAGACGTCGCGCGCCATCTGCAGGGTAATACGGCGTGGGCCGTCCTGTTTCAGGATCTCGGCCAGCGCCTTCGATTTTTCCGGCAAGTACAGGCCGGCGGCATAGACCTTGATGACGAACTTGGTGCGCATGCCGGCACCGTTCAATGTCAATTCCTTGCCCGCGACCTTGTTCGTGTCCTCGAATTTATAACCGCTGACATCGACGGCAGCGGCGGCAGGCAGGGCCATCGTCATGGTGAGTAAGGTGCCGACGGCGAGCGTGTGCATCCAACGCATGGGGTGTCTCCTTCTAGTGAATTCAAGCAAGCACAATGCTGCTTTAACGCACTCTATCCACAGCGCAGCCAATCGGCAACACCCCGGTGTCAATCGTCGGACTTGCGGGTACGCTCCCCTGCTTCGCCGTAGGGGGCGTCGTTTTTGCTTTCGATCGCTTCGAGCACGGCTTTCGGATCGGCCGGCTTGGCCAGTTCCTGGGCTTCCTTGTCGACTTCCGAGCCGACATTCGGCAGGTCGTGCCGCAGCTGATCCAGCAGTTCGATGATCTTGCTGGTCTTTTCCTCGGTCAGCAGGTTGACTTGCAGATCGAGGTGGGCGTGATGATCGGCCAGGCGCGACATGCGGTTCTGGCGGATCAGCACGGTTGTCGAGATGACGAAGGCGTTCAGGGTGATGATGCCTTGCAGTAGCGAAAACGGTGGCGGGTCGAAGGTCTTGAAATGTAGGTCGGTGGCAGTGATGTTAATCAGGATCCAGCACAGGATGAAGCCGATGTTGCCGGCGATGTAAACCGGACTGCCGAGGAACAGCGCGACCTTTTCCATGACGCGCTGGGTGGTCGTGACATGTTCTTCATGGCGTGCATAAAAATCGGCAATGGTGCCGATATTTTCGCTGACCGAAGACGGCAGCGCGGAGGAGTGCTGGTCGGTTTCGTCTTTCATGGAATCAGCATAGCACGAAGCAAGGAACGCCTTTATATCTCGTATATTGCGAGCGCAATCAAATTTAAATTGCGCATGCAATCAAAAAAGGACATGCTGATGCCTCTTGCATGGGACGGACCTGAGATTGATCGGGAAAACGACAGGCAAAAAAATACCGGTCTCGAAGGACCGGCATTTTTTGAAGCTTCAGGCTGCCTTGGCGGCGGTCAGGCGTTCGTACTTGGCCTGGAGTTGTTCGCGGCTTTCGCGCCACGCGGGATCGAAGGGGATGCAGGCGACGGGGCAGAGTTGCTGGCACTGGGGTTCGTCGAAGTGGCCGACGCACTCGGTGCACTTGTGCGGATCGATCTGGTAAAACTCCGCGCCCATCGAGATGGCGTTGTTCGGGCACTCGGGCTCGCACACGTCGCAATTGATACAGTCGTCGGTAATCAGCAAAGCCATGGGATAACTCGGTCGTTATGCCTTCGGAGCGGTCGATGCGGCGGCCACTGCAGACGCCATTGCTGCATTCGCGGCGATTTTCTTTTGCAGCCAGCGGTCGACCGAAGGGAAGACGAATTTGGATACATCCCCGCCCAGCATGGCGATCTCGCGCACGATGGTGCCCGAGATGAACTGGTACTGGTCGGACGGGGTCAGGAACAGCGTTTCGACATCGGGCAGCAGGTAGCGGTTCATGCCCGCCATCTGGAACTCGTATTCGAAGTCGGACACGGCGCGCAGGCCGCGCACGATCACCCGGGCATCGTGCTTGCGCACGAAATCCTTGAGCAGGCCGGAGAAGCTTTCGACCTGCACGTTCGGATAATGCCCGAGCACTTCGTTGGCGATTTCCAGGCGCTCGTCCAGCGAAAAGAAGGGTTTCTTGTTCTTGCTGTCGGCCACGCCCACCACCAGGGTGTCGAACAGGCCCGATGCGCGACGCACCAAATCCTCATGGCCGCGGGTCAGCGGATCGAAAGTACCTGGATAAACGGCTACAACCATTGCGGCTCCCTGGAAAATGCACCTGAATAGACGCGCATTATGCCTGAAATTTCGGCAGCCGCCCCGGTTCAGGGCGGATGTTGCGGTGTTTTAGTGCAACTTCAAGAGGTGGAAGTGCACCATGCCGGCTTTGTCGCCACGCACCAGTTCCCATTCTGCCAGCCATGCGGGCACGCTGTCTTCCGCACCTGCGGTTTCCGGGAATGGCAGGCGGTCGCCCGATTCCGCATACACCAGGCCGCCCGGCTTCAGCAGCTGCGCGCACAGCGGCAAGGCCTGGGCCAGGAAATCCTGCTGGTAAGGCGGGTCCAGGAAGATCAGGTCGAAACGCTGGCCGCGCTGCGCCAGGTCGCGCGCCACGGTCAAGGCATCGGCGCGCAGCACGCGCACCTTGTCGGCCTTCAGTTTGTCCTTGATCATTTCCAACTGGCGCACGACCGGGCCGAGGGCATCGATCATGGTGACGGCTTGGGCGCCGCGGCTGGCGGCTTCGAAGCCGAGGGCGCCGCTGCCGGCGAACAGGTCGAGGCAGTCGAGCTTGTCCCAGTCGCCGTCGATCTGGTGCGTGATCCAGTTGAACACGGTTTCGCGGACACGGTCCGGGGTCGGGCGCAGGCCGAAGGCGTCGAGGACGGGCAGCGGGGTGCGTTTCCAGGTGCCGCCGATGATGCGGACTTGTTGCGGCGGGCCGGGACGGCGGGGATAGGAGGGAGAGGAAGACTTCTTCTTTTGCATGCCGGGACTATAGCATGCGGATATGGAGGGATTACGGGATGCGGACGCCGGTTGGACGCGTGGACGGCAGTGTCAACTTGCCGTCCGCGTCCACCCTACGATCATGCCGTTTTACTTTCCCTGGGCCAGCGCGTTGAAATCGCTGATCCAGCCCTGCATGCGTTTTTGCGCATGGGCTTTCTGTTCCGGCGTGGTCAGGCGGATCGCCGTGACGATGAATTTCGCCGTGTTGTCCACATAAGCGTCGAAGAAGGCTTTGCGCTCGGGCGTGTCCACGCGGTCGAACATGTCGCGCAGCAGGTTGTGGATGGCCGACATGGTCTGTTCCTTGTTCAGCTTTTCCTGTTGCACGCGGCGCAGCAGTGCCACGATTTTCTTCTGGCGCAGCGTGCGTTCCTGCAGCCAGATCTCGTTATCCAGCGGACGCGCATCGGATGCCTTGTGCAGCGCCGCTTCCTGGTCGCGGCTGAAGCTGCCGAACCACAGTTCGAACTGTTCCATCGATTTCTTGAAACGCGCGTCTTGCTGGTCCTGCACGCTGCCGCTCATGAATTTCTTGCGGAAGTCGGCATTATTCTTGGCGAATTTCTTTTCCATCTGGGCGATTTGGTCGGGCTTGATCGCCATGGCGAGATCGGCCAGCTGCGGCAAGGCTTTGAAGGCCAGCAGTTCGGTGCGCGCCTTGATGTCGCGGTAATCGGCCAGCAATTCGTCCTGGGTCACGTTGCCGTCGCCGAGCTGGCGCTGCATCTTGGTCATCAGTCCGGCATAGTCGCGCAGCTGGGTGCTGCGGTGCCACTGGAACAGGCTGTCGATGTCTTTCTTGACCCAGTCGGACTGGTCGCTATCGATATCGATGTAAGCATTCAACCAGTAGTACAACAAGGTGTCGCCGTGGTTATACGTAAACCGGATCGAGCTGCAGCCGGCGGCCAAAACCACGACAAACGCCAGAAACAGCAGGCGCACGTGCTGGAGCAATTGGGGGTGCGTGTTAAACTTTTTCATTTAGTAATCACTTCAACTTATTCAACTCATCCGAGATCGGCTTATGAACGTTGTCATCCTCGCCGCAGGCATGGGAAAGCGCATGCAATCCGCACTGCCGAAAGTCTTGCATCCGCTGGCCGGCAAGCCGCTGTTACAGCATGTTATCAACACCGCACTACGCCTCCAGCCCGGCAAATTATGCGTGATTTACGGACACGGCGGCGCAGCGGTGCCGAGTGCGGTTGCCGGGTGGAATGGCAGCAGCGGCGTCGCCATCGATACCGCCCTGCAGCAGCCGCAGCTGGGCACCGGCCATGCCGTCATGCAGGCGCTGCCGCAGATCGATCCGACCGCGCCGACGCTGGTGCTGTACGGCGACGTGCCGCTGACCACCACTGCCTCCTTGCAGCGCCTGGTCGAAGCGGCGGGCAGCGACAAGCTGGCAATCCTCACCGTGGTCCAGGACAACCCCTTTGGCCTGGGCCGTATCGTGCGCGAGGATGGCCGGATCGTGCGCATCGTGGAAGAAAAGGACGCGACCGAAGCCGAGCGCGCGATCCAGGAAATCAACAGCGGCATCATGGTCATCCCGACCCAATACCTGGGCGGCTGGCTCGATTCCCTGCAGAACAACAATGCCCAGGGCGAGTATTACCTGACCGATATCGTGGCCAAGGCCGTGGCCGCTGGGGTGCCGGTGGTGTCGGCCCAGCCGGCGGCCGAGTGGGAAGTGGCGGGCGTGAATTCCAAGGTGCAGCTGGCCGAACTGGAACGCCGCCACCAGCTGAATATCGCCCATGCCCTACTGGAAGGAGGCGTGACCTTGCTGGATCCGGCGCGCATCGACGTGCGCGGTACTCTCCAATGCGGACGCGACGTCACCATCGACGTCGGCTGTGTGTTCGAGGGCACGGTCACGCTGGGCGATGGGGTGACGGTCGGCGCCCACAGCGTGCTGCTGAACACGACGGTCGCGGCCGGCGCCCAAATCAAACCGTTCTGCCACTTCGAAGATGCTGTCGTTGGCGAGCAATCGGTCATCGGCCCGTACGCGCGCCTGCGCCCGGGTACCGAACTCGGCCAGGATGTCCACATCGGCAACTTCGTGGAAGTCAAGAACAGCAAGATCGCCGCCCACAGCAAGGCGAATCACCTGGCTTATGTCGGCGATGCCGACGTCGGTTCGCGCGTGAACATCGGCGCCGGCACCATCACCTGCAACTACGATGGCGCGAATAAATTCCGCACGACCATCGAAGACGATGCCTTCATCGGCAGCGACAGCCAGCTGGTGGCGCCGGTCACCGTCGGCAAGGGCGCGACCCTGGGGGCCGGCACCACGCTGACCAAGGATGCACCAGCCGGCAAGCTGACCATTTCGCGGCCCAAGCAAGTGACGTTGGAAGGCTGGCAGCGCCCGGTCAAGGCCAAGAAGTAAAGCGCGTTATCCACCCTGTGCACAGCAAAACCACAGGCTGTGCACAGGGCTGTCCTGCCCTCTTCCACAATCCTGTCCACATCCTTGTCCACAGGCTGTCAACCGTCCTGATGGGGCGGCAGCAGCGCCAGACCGCGCGCTATCTCAAGGCGTGCGGCGCGGATCGCCGGCACCAGCGCCGCCAGCAGGCAGGTCCCCGATAGCGCCAGCAGCGCCGACAACGGCAGCAAGGCGCCGGATGCGAGCAGCGGCGCCGCCTGCATCGGCGCCAGCTGCGGCGGGCCGGCACTGCAACCGCCAGCCCTTGCCGCAAGGGCGCCGAGCGCCAGTCCCGGCAAGGCGCCGCCGCAAGTTATCCACAGCGCTTCCAGTTCCAGCATCCACACCAGGGCCGGTCCCGACATGCCGAGCGCACGCAGCGTCGCCAGTTCGCGCCGGCGCGCCAGCGTCTGCAGTGCCATGTGGGCGGCGCTGGCGCAGGCGGCCAGGGATAGCGTTCCCAGCCATCCGACACCGAGCTCGAGCATGCAGGCGGCGGCGCCGATCGCCAGCAGCGCGGCCCAGGCACGCAGCCAGCTGCGGCGCACCGTGCACAGTGCCAGGCGCGCCGGCGTCACGCCCCCACCCGCGCGGCGTAGAGGGAAGCCGGGCGCACCATATGGCGCGGCAAGTCGGCCTGGCGTGCGCCGATCCGGCCGTCGCTGAGCTGCAGCGTGCGCGACGCGCGCACCAGCTGGCGCTGGTCGCGGGTAGTGATCACGAACGCTGTGCCGTGCTCGCGCTGGCAGGTAGTCCACAGTTCCAGCACCATGCGCAGCGCGCTGCCGTCGAGGCGCGAGGTCGGTTCGTCGGCGACGACCAGGCGCGGCCGCGTGACCAGGGCGCGCGCGATCGCCACCCGCTGGCATTGACCCGGATCCAGGCGCGCCGGCCGGTGGTGCAGGTGCGAGGCCAGGCCGACCCGGGCCAGCAGTTCGGTGGCCAAGGCAAGGGCATCGGCACGCTCCGGACGCGTCAGGCGGCGCCGCAACAGCAGCGGCAGCAGGACGTTGTCGCGTGCCGTCAGGACCGGTATCAATGTAAAACACTGGTAGACGGGGCCGATGAGGCGTGTGCGCAGGGCGGCATGCTCGGCCTGGCCCAGCCCGGCGACATCGACGCCGTCGAGCAGCAGGCGGCCGCCACTGGGTGGTTCGAGCAGGCCGATGACGTTGGTCAAGGTCGTTTTACCGTGGCCGGATGGGCCGCACACGGCCACCATCTCGCCGGCACCGACCTGCAGGTCGATGCCGCACAGCGCATGCACGGCGGACCCGCCATGACAGTAATGCTTGTGGATGCCGGATAAGCTCAGCAGCGTCGATGCGCCGCCCATCGCTTCGGTGTGCACGATCGCCTCGCCGGATGCAGGAACAACCTTCAGTAGACCCGGTTTGCCGTGGCGCACGGTTGAGCATGCGCAACGGCAACTTATACGATAATGCGTGTCTCGAACTTGCTACGGAAGGTCGAGAAATACGCCTTCACGTTGCGCACGTTGCTGTGGGTGGTAAATAAACGGTGCGCCAGCGCGTGGTAGGCCGGCATGTCGGCCACCTGCACCACCAGCACGAAGTCGGGGCCGGGTGCGACGCGGTAGCACTGCAGCACGGCCGCCTCCAGCGCCACCACGCCTTCGAACTCTTCCATGCGATCGGCTGCCTGCACGTCCAGCGTGATCTCGACGATGGCAGTCAGGCGCGCGCCCACCTGTTCCGGCGTGACCAGCGCAACTTGCCGTTCGATAACACCGTTATCCATCAACTGCTTGACGCGACGCAGGCAAGTGGGCGCCGACACGTGTACCAGGGCTGCCAACTCGGCATTGGTATGTGAGGCGTCAACTTGCAGTGTGTTGAGAATGCGACGATCGATTTCGTCGAGTGGGTAGGCGTCATTCGACATTTTTATAAAAATATCTTCATAAAATGAAAGGAAATTTCATCATCAGCATAGCATGAAATATTCTTTCAAAATTCACTGAAGTACGACAGCTTATTTCATAACAACTGTTTTACATTAGTGACATCAGACAACTTTTCGGAGATTTACCATGTGCGGCATCGTCGGGGCAGTTGCCCAACGCAACATCACCCCCATCCTGATCGAAGGCTTGAAGCGCCTCGAATACCGCGGCTACGATTCCTGCGGTGTCGCCCTGCACGTGGACGGCCACCTCGCGCGTTCGCGCAGCACCTCGCGCGTGGCCGATCTCGAAACGCAAATCGCAGAAACCCACCTGCAAGGTTTCACCGGCATCGCCCACACGCGCTGGGCCACCCACGGCGCCCCGGCCACCCGCAACGCCCACCCGCACTTCTCGCCGAGCGAAGATAACGCCCGCATCGCGCTGGTCCACAATGGCATCATCGAAAACCACGATGAGCTGCGCGCCGAACTGACCGGCCTGGGCTACGTGTTCCAGAGCCAGACCGATACCGAAGTCATCGCCCACCTGGTCGACCACATGTACGGCGGCGATCTGTTCGAGACGGTGCAGCAGGCCGTAAAACGCCTGCATGGCGCCTACGCGATCGCCGTGTTCTGCCGCGAAGAACCGCACCGCGTGGTAGCCGCACGCCAGGGCTCGCCGCTGATCGTCGGCGTCGGCAAGGGCGAGAATTTCGTCGCCTCGGATGCGATGGCGCTGGCCGGCACCACCGACCAGATCATCTACCTGGAAGAAGGCGACGTGGTCGACCTGCAGCTGGCGAGATATTGGATCGTCGACGCCGAAGGCCGCCCGGCCGAGCGCGAAGTGAAAACCGTGCATGCCCACACCGGCGCCGCCGAACTGGGTCCGTACCGCCACTACATGCAGAAGGAAATCTTTGAACAGCCGCGCGTGGTCGGCGACACCCTGGAAGGCGTCACCGGCATCATGCCGGAACTGTTCGGCGACCAGGCCTATCGCGTATTCAAGGAAATCGACCGCGTCTTGATCCTGGCCTGCGGCACCAGCTATTACGCCGGCCTTACCGCCAAGTACTGGATCGAATCGGTGGCCAAGGTGCCGGTGAGCGTCGAGATCGCCAGCGAATACCGCTATCGCGACAGCGTGCCGCACCCGTCGACCCTGGTGGTGACGATCTCGCAATCGGGAGAGACGGCCGATACCCTGGCTGCGCTGAAGCACGCGCGCAGCCTCGGCATGCAGCACACGCTGACCATCTGCAACGTCGCCACCAGCGCCATGGTGCGCGAGTGCAAGCTGGCCTACATCACCCGCGCCGGCGTCGAAGTCGGGGTCGCCTCGACCAAGGCGTTTACGACCCAGCTGGCCGCGCTGTTCCTGCTGACCCTGACGCTGGCGCAAGTCAACGGCCGCCTCGACGACGAGCAGGAAGCGAATTACCTGAAGCAGATGCGCCACCTGCCGGTCGCGCTGAGCGCGGTGCTGGCGCTGGAGCCGCAGATCATCGCCTGGGCCGAGGATTTCGCGCGCAAGGAAAACGCGCTGTTCCTGGGCCGTGGCATCCACTACCCGATCGCGCTGGAAGGCGCCCTGAAACTCAAGGAAATCTCGTACATCCACGCCGAAGCCTACCCGGCAGGCGAACTGAAGCACGGCCCGCTGGCGCTGGTGACCGAAGAGATGCCGGTGGTGACCATCGCCCCCAACGACGCGCTGCTGGAAAAGCTGAAGTCGAACATGCAGGAAGTGCGCGCCCGCGGCGGCCAGCTGTACGTGTTCGCCGACGTCGACACCCAGATCACCTCGAGCGATGGCCTGCACGTGATCCGCCTGCCGGAGCACTACGGCCTGCTGTCGCCGATCCTGCACGTGGCGGCACTGCAACTGCTGGCGTATCACACGGCGCTGGCACGCGGTACCGACGTCGACAAGCCGCGCAATCTGGCAAAGTCGGTGACGGTGGAATAAATCAGGTGCCCGCCATGCCGGCGGGTGTGACGCGATAAAAAAGTGCGCCACAAAATAAGAAAGTTAGCCACAAACTAAAAATGTTCGCCACAAGGCGGATCACGGTAGGGCGCCAACGCTGCTTGTCCTGAAAGCAACGAGGCCGTACACTGAGCTATTCCGAACGTCCGCAATCGGCCTATTGTGTTGAAAAAGTCGAAGGGCAACAATTTTAGGTGGACTCAGATCTTCAACCACTTCGCGATCGTTGGCTGGCGGCGGTTCTGGTAAGTCGAGCCTGACAGGATTTTTGTCCAGCGGCCAGCTTGCCCGAGTTTTTCAACAGAATAGGCCAAAAGCAGCCGTTCAGATGACCGGGCATGCGTCGGATGCGGTGGCCTACTGCGTACCGCTGACGGGGCGAATTTTCACAGAAGATGATCCAGCAACTCTGGCCCAAATACCTCACGGTGCAAGCACGCCACCGGCACGCCAGCATTGATCAGGTCTAGCCACTGTGCCTGCATAAACTTGTGCGGCCCGCACAAATACACTTCGGCCTCTTCATGAGGCCAAGCCGGCAGTTGCGCCACATCCATGCGCCCCCAGATCGAATCTCCATCGGCACGCGCATCCTCGTAGAAGCTCACTACAGACAAATTCGGCATCGCAACCGCGAGCGCCGCGACGTCGGCGCGCAGCGCATGGTGGCTGGGATCACGTGCGGCATGGGCGAAGATCACCCGGCGTCGCGGGTTCACCTCGGCGATCCGCTTTAGGGTTGAGACCATCGGCGTGATGCCGACGCCGGCCGATAGCAGTACGAGTGGACCGTCGCCTTCAGTATCCGGCGTGAATTCGCCGAAGGGGTGTGACACCTGCAGGATGCTTCCCGGCTGTACGTTCGCATGCAGCCAGTGTGAGATCTCGCCGACAGGGTTTCCCTCTTCCCGCTTTACGGAAATCCTGAAACTCCCTATGCCCGGCTTGTCGGACAGGCTGTACTGACGCAGCTGGTGGCGCCCTTCCGGCAGGTCGACCGCGATGCTGACGTACTGGCCCGGATCGAAGTTCGGCAACGGCTTGCCGTCCGCAGGTTCAAAGCGAATCGACACCACATTCACGCTCTCACGCGTCACCTCGGTGACGCGCATCGGACGGGTTTCGCCCGGCTCGATGCCAGCAGTGCTGTACAACTCCGCCTCGGCTGCGATCAGCAGCTTGGCCAGCGAGGTGTAGGCTTCTTTCCATGCGTCCAGCAGGGCTGGCGTAGCGGCATCGCCCAAAGTCGCAGCGATCGATTCCAGCAGATATTGCCCTACGATCGGATAGTGCTCGGCGCGAATACCGATCGAAACGTGCTTGTGGACAATGCGCTTGACCACAGGTCCGAGCGCTTCTGGCGTGCCGATGTTGGCCGCATAGGCGAATACCGCCGACGCGAGCGATTGCTGCTGCGTGCCGCTGGCTTGGTTACCCATGTTGAAGAGACGGGTCAGTTCGGGGCGTGCGCCCAGCATGTTCGAATAAAACAGTTTCGTAATGGCCAGGCCGTGCTCACGCAGGACCGGTACGCTGGCGTCGATATAGGGACGAGAAACGTCGGAAATCATGATTTTTCCTCATTATGCAAGGATATGCATATTTGAAATTCAAAAGCGACCACACGGCGAGCGCTTACTGCATGGCTAACTTAGATATGTGAACTTCTGTCACGGATACCCGACAAGCATTTCTGCTATCTCGTTGGCATCATGTTCTGTTCCTGGAGCTATCGGCTGAAGCTCGCCGGTAAGGAATTGTGCGCGACCTCGGCCGAAAGACCAGTCAGCATCGCTATTTTCGATTAATGAAATAATCAGATCATTTGGTGATATGTCGCATTCGGTATGAAGCCGCTCGGCTAGCAGATGATAGAAATCGACCTTCTCTTTTTCCGATCGTGGTCGCGACACTACGGTGAGCAACACTACATTCTTGGAACGGGGATAACCCAGCCCGGTATCATCGAGAATCAGTTCGCCCGGCCGATGCTGGGTAACAGACTGATAGCGATCGCTCGCGGGTACGCCGAAAGCTTGCACCATAGCGTGGTGCGCCGCGTCGAGAAGATTACGGAGCTGAACTTCATCGCGACCTTCGATCAAGTCGAATTTAAGTAATGGCATGACTAACTCCTAAAAATTTCGTTGAAAAGTGCGTGCGAAAGATCGCCGCTATGGGGCCAAAATGCTGGCCAATGCACCACACACAAGAGCAGCCGCTGCGGCGGCTAGTGACCATGAAAAACTGTGTGTATGTGCGTAGAAGCCATTAGCGACGAGCGGGCCGGCGATTTGCCCGACGCTGTAGACCACGGTCATCTTTGCCATCAGATTCGATCCGCTTGCCTTGGCGATGCGCTGCGCTGCCGGCATCGCGATAGTGACCGTTCCCATGAAGGTCGCACCGACCAGCAAAGCACTGATGAGATAGCCAGCGGCATTTTGTACGGCCACGGGAAGAACTACGCCAATCGCCTGCACCAGGAGATTGATGAGAAGCGAGGTACGGGTTCCGAGTCGCTGATCTATACGATGCCACAGCAAACACGAAGGGGCGGCTCCCAGACCAAAAACAGCCCAAACATGCGCAGAATTTACGTCAGGCAAAGCTGTCTTCACGAGTAAGGGAAGATAGGTGGCCGTGACTATGTACCCGAATCCGGCCAGTCCGTAAATTACAGTTAGTGACCACGCGTGAATTTCAGGTTTCACTGTTCCGCCACCGCTACTGCTTGTCGCCAAAGTAGCCGAGCCTGCTGCGGTCAAGCCAGGTGCAGCCCATAGACCGAACAAGAGACTAGCTGCGGCAAGTAGAAGCCATAGTCCATGGCTGTGCAAGCCTACGTAGGAACCGAATACAAGAAGCTCCGCCGATAGGGCGATACCGATACCGACACCCGCGTAAAGCCATGGCGCACCGCGGAAATGTCGACGGTGTTCGAGTAGCCAAAGGGACGCCGAGATCATGGCCAGCGAACTGAAAGCGCCGGCCACGCCACGTACTGCAACGACAGTACCAGGAGCGTTTAGGACAGCAAGAAGGCCCAGGCACAGAACACTGCCAACAACCGATCCGAGACACAGGCGGTAAGCATTGTTCGCCCGAACTCGAATGCCGAGGATCGCTCCCAGGAGATAGCCGGCATAGTTTGCCGAAGCAGCCCAGCTGCCTTGACCAAGGCTCAACAACCCTTCATCAACCATATGGGGGTAGACGGCCGTGAATGCGAATCGGCCAAATCCCATTCCGATGACGAGAATGATGGCCGCGTCGACGGCAGCGCGCCTTTCAGCTGGGACCGGGATGCTTGCGCTGCTCACGCTCGCTCCTCGGAAAGTCGATTACGTAAGTTCTGGAATGCCGGGACGTCAAAGCCTCGACGCCAGATCAGGTAAGTATCTGCATGTCCGACATGTAGCGTCTTTAATGCTGGAGGCGCCGCAGTCAGTTTTAATACGCTTTCCGGCAACAGTGTCACGCATGAGCCTGCCGCGACGCACGCAACCATAGCGTGATAAGAACTCATTACATGAATCTTCCAGTCTGTCGATTCTGGAATGTTCAACACATCTTCGGCAACGCGACGATAGGTGCATCCAAGCGCAAAAGCCGCTAATGAACGACTGCTTATCTCGGCCGGGTCCCGGGCGCCGGCGTCGGACGTCGGAAGCAACAGCAGTAATTCCTCCGGCCATATTAGTTGAGCTTGAATGCTGGGATCCGCCGGAGTGTCCTGCGTCGAAGGGGGAAACGCCACGAAAGCACAGTCGATAGCGCCCGTCCGTACCTGCTCGATGAGATGTCGCGACGGGCCAGTGATCAAGTCGACACGCGTGTTCGAATGTCTTGTGTGATAGTCCGCCAAAACCGGAAGCAGTCGACTGGCTGCCGTACTTTCCATGGTGCCAATGCGAAGAGCACCACCATCGACACCACCGGTGACTACATGACGAGCTTCTTCCTCAAGTGCAAGAAGGCGCCTCGCGTAGTCGAGAAAACGTTCACCAGCGCTTGAAAGAGCGATGCGCTTACCCGTGCGGACGAACAGCTCGGTACCAATGTCGGACTCCAGCTGTTGAACGCGAGTCGTAACATTCGATGGTGCACGCCCCAGGACCGATGCGGCCTGCGTAATGCTGAGCTCAGCGGCCACGGTACAGAAAATCTTGAGAGACTCCGAATCCATATCATTCCTCCTTTAAGAATGATACTATCAAATCGTTCTCAATGTAAGAAGATCGTTTAATACCGAAAGGAGCAATCATGAGCTCGTCTCAACAATTCTTTGGAAAACTTGCAATTCAGTACCCGATCATCCAGGCGCCGATGGCGGGCGTGTCGACACCTGAACTAGCTGGAGCCGTTTCCAACGCAGGAGGTCTTGGTTCGGTGGGTATAGGTGCTAGCACGGCCGTACAGTCTCGTCAGATGATCGAGAAGCTCCAGGCCTTTACTGACAAGCCATTCAACGTGAACGTCTTTTGCCATGCCCCGGCCGCGCGTGACGCTGCACGAGAGGCGGCCTGGCTTGCGCATCTCGCCCCCTTGTTCGCTGAACTTGGCTCGCCAGTTCCCGAGACACTGGGTGAAATCTATAAGAGCTTCGTTGACGATGATGAAACCTACCGATTGCTTCTGGAGTTACGACCGCCCGTCGTCAGCTTCCATTTCGGTCTACCGATGGCCGAGCGCATTACAGCGTTGCGACAAGCCGGCATATATACGATGGCGACGGCAACAAATCTTCAGGAAGCCGTGAAGATAGAAGAGGCCGGTATCGAGGCCGTCGTGGCGCAAGGGATGGAAGCTGGTGGACACCGGGGCGTGTTCGATCCCGATGCCGTCGATGAACAGCTGAGCACAGCAGTCCTGGTACGTCTGCTCGTCAAGCAGACACGGCTTCCAGTGATTGCTGCTGGCGGCATCATGGATGGTGCTGGCATCAAGGCTGCGCTTGACCTTGGCGCAGCTGGAGCGCAACTCGGAACTGCCTTTATCTTGTGCCCCGAGTCTGCAGCCAATACTGCCTACCGCGAAAACTTGAAGAGTGAGCGAGCGGCAGTGACAAAACTGACTGCAGCTCTGTCAGGCCGTATGGCCCGGGGAATGGTTAACCGTCTCATCGCGCATGGCGATGCAGTCAACGCGTCGTTGCCGGCCGCTTATCCATTGGCCTATGACGCAGCCAAGCAACTTCATGCAGCTGCGGCAAAAGCGGGCAATCATGAGTTCGCGGCGCATTGGGCAGGCCAAGGCGCCCCTCTTGCACGGGAGCTGCCGGCAGCAGCCTTGATCCGGACGCTCGTCCAAGAAATGAGCAGCGTACCTCTAGATGCTGAAAGCTAAGAATCAGTCACCCATAGAACAAAGGAGGATACAGCTTTCCACTTTTTGACCCTTCAAGGGGATGTATGGGCACCGTTGCATTCATCAGCTCGATATTTGTATAAAGTTCGGGCTGAATTTCCCCCTCTGCCCTTTGCTCAGGTTGCATGGGCTAACATCCTGCGGTTTGCTTCCAAGGTAACCGAACGTCCACAATGGGTCTTGGATTCAACCGGTCGAAAGCGGACGGTGGGCTAGCAACAACCGGCCCGTTTTGTGGCGAACTTTTTTATTGCGATGATTGCCTCATACTAACGATTGAACGCTTTTGTGGCGAACTTTTTTGTTGTGCAACCGTAGTCCAGTAGGGTCTAACTCTTTGATTTTTTTAGGGCGGTTGTGGCAAACTTTTTTATTTGTGAACAGCGGGCGGTGTGGCGGACTTATCAAGTTCGCCCTATTTTTGCTTCGATGCGTGCGTCGGCGTTGTGGGTTCGATACGCTGATAGAACGCAGGATTCAAACTCAGTGCCGACGCACCGACATTAGTATTAAAAAGTTCGAGTTGAATCGGCAAGGCGCTATGCAGATCTGTACGGTCAAGCCGAACAATGACCGTATATGGATCGTCCAGCAGGCGGTTTGTCTTCAGAACTTTTAATACTGTGAGTTCAGCGCCAGCATGCACGGTGTCTTCAAATGCAACTTCGGGTCCGGAAAAACCCGGCGGCGCCGTGATGATAATGTACTGCGCCTCTGCACCCGAGTGGGGGCGTACACCGTAAGCACGGATATCCTGGACGACTTTGTATTTTGTCCCGATGAGTTCGCGCGCTTGAGGATGGTTACTAACGTCGTCCTCCCTGTACGTGCAGGAAGCAAGTGCTGCAGCCAGAAGCAGACAAAGCATGATGATGCGCATGAACGGTCCCCAAGCAGTGGAAGCTACATCCTGCCCTAATGAACCCGGTGAGTGACAAGACGCTTGGCAGGATCGATTTCTGCTACCAAAAGGACAGGGTGGTGAACCTTCGGACCGGCAGGCTTGAGTATGGCAATGTCCGCTTGGGTCGGTTCCGTCCGCTCGTGATGGTTGGTGATTTTTTCACTCTGACAACATGTTATGCTAAGACCAACGGCCGAGATCGGCCAAGCGCGGGCTTCATCGATCTTCTTGCAACCGGTTGCCTGAGCGAGGTATCGCAGAATCCAGCGCGTCCGGCCCAAGCAGAGGAACCAAGAAGAAGATGAACAATGGCGTCGTCGTCGCACTCGGGGCAGCAATACCAAGTTTGCCCTTCATCGTAGTCGCCATCGTCGGGTTGGTGCTATCCCTTTCACGCCGGTCCAGGTTCCCGCGCGGTGCCCGTTGGGCAATCGTCGGATTCGCAAGTCTGCTTGTGCAGTTCGGTATGTCCTTGGTGAAGGACTACAGCGTCGCCGTCTCGACCTACGAGGCTGATCCGGCAAATTACGTGCATGGTCTGCTTTGGATGACTGCTGTCATGTACCTCTTGAACTTGATCAGTCTGATCGCGCTTGCAATGGCTGTCTTTGCCGAACGCGCGCCTGGCCAATGAGTCGCTTCAAGCTAGTGTGAAACGCACGCGTCTGGGCGCATGGCGAACGAAAGTTCGTCATTGCTCGTGTCCGTGTCTGGCCGGGCTTCCCGCGCAAGGTATGCAAGCTATGCAAGCACACCGCTTCACTGGTTACGGAACTGCGGCAGCACAAACTCGGCCAGTTCCTGCATCACTTCTTCCACCGGACGGCGCGACGGCTTCAGGTTCAGCGCCACGTGGTTGACGCCTTGTTCCTGCTGCAGCGTCCACAGGTCGATCAAGGCCTTGCGTCCCATCGTGAAGCGGTTGCCGATGTAACGCAGCGGCGCTGCCGGATCGGCGTCCAGTTCGAAGAACGACCCGTAGCCATAGGGTTTGAAGCCCTGCCCTTCGGCGCCTGCGCGCCAGCGCGCCAGCAACTCATCCATGCGGCTGAAATCGCTCATGTGACCGATCCAGCCATCGGTATTGCGGGCGATCCAGCCCAGGTCCTGGCGCGCCCGGCCCACCACCACCAGCGGCAGGCGCTTGGCGCGCGGCTTCGGAATCAGGTCGATATTGCCCTCCAGCCTGCCGTAGTAGCGGGTGGCGGCGCGCGGGAACACCTCTTCGGTGACCGTCCGGATCAGCGACACGGCTTCCTGGAAGCGTTCGGCACGGTTCTCGAATTCGGCGCCGAAGGCAGGGTATTCGGTCGCGCGGTCGCCGGTGGACAGGCCCAGCAGCAGGCGGCCGCCGGTCAGCTGGTCCACCGATGCCGCCTGTTTCGCCACGATGATCGGGTCGCGCAGGGGCAGCACGATGCCGGCGGTGCCGAGCGCGATCTGGCGCGTATGCGCAGCCAGGTAGCCCAGGTAGACCATTGGGTCGAGCATCTGGCCGGTGTCGCCGAACTGGGGGTCATAAAAGGGCACGTCGCGCATCCACAGCGCCGCGAAACCGGCGTCGTCGGCCAGGTGTGCCAGCCGGGTATGGTCTTGCAGTGTGGGGAAAGGAGAGTCCGGATAAGCTTCCAGCGGCATGATGAAGCCGAAGCTGAGCTTTCCAGGCGTGAAGACGCGCTGGTAAGCGGCGTGGGATTGCAGATCCGGTGCTAGTGTATTCGTATCGGTCACGGTATCGATTCCTGTTAGACGCTCTACAGCGCGTAGGCAAGTCCAATATGGATCTGTTGCGCCATGAAGCTTATGCCTATCTTAGTTACCTGGCGCGGCGCGGCACGCCGCTCGAGCCGCGCCAGTTGCCGCAGCATGACACCATCTTCTTCATGAATGCGGAAAGGCGCCGCACCTGGCGTTTCGATGGACCGGACGGCAGCTTCAGCTTCGAAGGACCGGGCCGGGTGGTCTATCCCAGCAAGCGCCACCTGTCGCCGCGGATCCGGGCTTTTATTGATTTCCTGGTAGAGCGCCTGCAGCGCAACGGGCCCGCTGCCGGACCCGGTAATGCGAGCCCGGCAGCGGGCCTTTGACTGATACCGTTTGCCGTCACCGGGTCAGCTTGACCAGCTGCTTGCCGAAGTTCTGGCCTTTCAGCAGGCCCAGGAATGCCGCCGGTGCGTTGACCAGGTCCTGCGCGATCGTTTCACGGTATTTGAGCTTGCCCGACGCAACGAGCGTGCCCAGTTCGTTCAAGCCCTGGGGCCAGAATTCCATGTGCTCGCCGACGATGAAGCCGCGCACGGTCAGGCGCATGACCAGCACGGCGCTGAAATTGTTGACCGCGACAGGCTCGCCGTTATACCCGACGATCAGGCCGCAGATGGCAATCCGGCCGAACGGATTCATGCGCGCCAGCGAGGCGTCCAGCACTGGGCCGCCGACGTTTTCGAATACCGCGTCGATCCCGTCCGGCGTGGCTGCCGCGAGGTCGGCCACCAGCTTGCCCGCCTTGTAATCGACGCAGGCATCGAAGCCAAGTTCGTTGACCACGTAATCGCACTTCTCCTTGCCCCCCGCGATGCCGACCACGCGGCAGCCCTTGAGCTTGGCCAACTGGCCGGCGGCGCTGCCGACCGCACCGCTGGCGGCCGACACCACCACGGTGTCACCGGGTTGCGGGGCCATGATCTGGTTCACGCCGTACCAGGCGGTCATGCCCGGCATGCCCACCACGCCGAGATAGGCCTGCAGCGGCACCTTGCCGGCATCGACCTTATGCATGCCGCTGCCGTCCGAGACGCCCATTTCGGTCCAGCCCAGGTTGGCGAAGACCTTGTCGCCGACGGCGAATGCCGGGTTCTTCGACGCCACCACTTCGCCCACGGTGCCGCCGGGCATGGTGGCGTTCAGTTGCGCCGGCGGCATGTAGCTTTTGGCATCGTTCATGAGTGAGCGCATGTACGGGTCGACCGTCATGTACTCGTTGCGGACCAGCACCTCGCCGTCCTTCAGTGCGGGCACCTCGACCGTTTCGAGTCGGAAATTCTCTGGTGTGGCTTCACCCGTGGGACGCGAGGCCAGCACGATGCGTTGGTACGTCGTCATTTTCATACTCCTGTATAGGGACAAGTAGCCGCCATAGTAATGCCCCCGGGATGTTGTCGCCTTTACGTTGGGTGTGCGGTAATTCTCGCAGCGCCACAGTATGTAAGGGGGCAAACGCAGGAGGTCGGGTAGAATCACCCGGTCATGACAGCGTCAACCGGCGCCCCACTCTTGTCCATCATGGTTTCTGCCCCCCTGTTCTCCGGTACGGACGAACTCGCTTCACGCATGGCCCACCATGACTGGACTGCTTCCGTCCTCGGTGTGCCGGATGCCTGGCCGGCAGCGATCCGCACCGTGGTCCGCCTCATGCTCGACGCCAAGCATGCGATGTTCGTGTTCTGGGGACCGCAACTCGGCCTGGTCTACAACCAGCCGTACACACAGTTCTTGCAGGACAAGCACCCGCGCGCGCTGGGCCGCCCTTTTCGCGACACCTGGCCGGAATTGTGGCCGCAGCTTGCACCCCTGATCGAACGTGCGCTCGCCGGCGAGTCGATCTACATCGAGGACATGCCGCTGGTGATGTTCAGGAACGGCCGGCACGAACAGACCTGGTTCACGTTTTCCTACTCGCCGATCTACGACGACGGCGGCGCCATCGTCGGCCTGTACGGCACCGGTACCGACACCACGCGGAGGGTGACGACCGAGCGCCGCCTCGCCTTCCAGCTGCGCATGGCGGACCAGCTGCGTGGACTGGCCGATCCACTCGAGGTCGCGCGGCGCGGCAGCCGCCTGCTCGGCGCAGAACTCGGGGTCGGCCGGGTGCTGTTCGGAGAAATCCTGGAAGACGGTGCCCATGGCATCTTTCACTCGAACCATACCGATGGTTCGCTGGAGGAATTGCATGGCCTATTCGACACCGAAAACTTTGGCGCCAGCCTGTTCGCCACGCTGCGCAGCGGCCGCACCAGCGTGCACAAGGACATCGATGCCGAACTCGGCACGACCGACCCGCAGGCAGCGCGCCAGTTCCGTGCCCTCGACACGCGGGCCGAGATCAGCGTGCCGGTGCTGCGCGCAGGCCGGCTGACCAGCATCCTGATCGTCAACGACCGCAATCCGCGCACCTGGACGCCCTACGAAATCGAACTGGTGGAAGACATGGCGGAGCGCACTTGGAATGCGGTCGAGCGCGCCCGTGCCGAAGCCGCGCTGCACCAGGCCAACCATCAGCTGGAAGACCTGCTCAGCCAACGCACGGCCGAGCGCGACCGGCTCTGGGACATGGCGCAGGAGATGCTGGCCATCGCCACTACGGGAGGCTATTTCCTCAACTGTAACCCGGCAATGACCGAGACCCTCGGCTGGACGGAACGCGAGTTGCAGGCGATGCCGTTCGCGCATTTTGCCCATCCCGATCAAATCGACGAACTGGCCGGCGTCATGGCGCAGCTGGCAGCCGGCAAGACCGTCACGCGCTACGAAATCCGCACCCGGCACCGGGACGGCAGTTATCGCTGGCTGTCGTGGACGGTCGTGCCGCGCGCCAGCCTGCTGTACATGGCGGGGCGCGACGTCACCGAGGAAAAGCAGGGCCAGGACGCCTTGCGCCAGGCCGAAGACGCGCTGCGCCAGGCGCAAAAAATGGAAGCGATCGGCCAGCTCACCGGCGGCATCGCCCACGATTTCAACAATATGCTGGGCACCATCGTCGGCAACATCGAGCTGGCCCGTTTCCACCTGAAGGCAGGCCGCGCCGACAACCTGTACCGCTACCTCGACGGCGCCTCGCAGTCGGCCAACCGGGCCGCAACGCTGACCCATCGCCTGCTGGCCTTCGCGCGCCGCCAGACCCTCGACCCCAAGCCGACCGACGTCAACCAGCTGGTGACGTCGATGAACGAGATGATCGCGCGTACCGTGGGGCCGGCGGTCGCCATCGACCTGGCACTGGAAAGCGCATGGCGCGTCACGTCGTGCGACCCGAACCAGCTCGAGAATGCCCTGCTCAACCTGGCGATCAATGCGCGCGACGCCATGCCCGACGGCGGCCGTCTCCTGATCCGCACCTGCGACCTCGGCCGCGAGTTGCCGCAACACCCGGCCGGCCTTGCCGCCGCCGAATTCATCCGCATCAGCGTCAGCGATACCGGCACCGGCATGGATGCCGATACCGCCGCGCGCGCCTTCGATCCTTTTTTCACCACCAAGCCGCTCGGCCAGGGCACCGGCCTGGGTTTGTCGATGGTGTTCGGCTTCGTCAGCCAGAGCAACGGCCACGTCAGCCTCGACTCGGCGCCCGGATACGGTACCACGGTACATATCGACCTGGCGCATTGTGCCGACGCGTTGCCGGCGCCGCCGGACGCCGCGCCGGCGACGGAGCAGTCCGGCACACCGCGCAGCCTGACCATCCTGCTGGTCGACGACGAAGCCGCGCTGCGCCAGGTATTGGCCGAGGTGCTGCGCGGCGCCGGCCACACCGTGTTCGAAGCCGGCGATGCCGCCACGGCGCTGGCGAAACTGCGCCACATCGACCGGGTCGACCTGCTGGTGACGGATATCGGCTTGCCGGGCGGCGTAAACGGGCGCCAGCTGGCCGCGACCGTCCGTGGCGACAGCCCAGCGACCCGGGTACTGCTGATCACCGGTTATGCCGAGTCGAGCGTGCTGGACCAGGGAGCGCCGGCGCCGGACATGGGACTGCTCACCAAGCCGTTCGCTCTCAAGGATTTCATGGCGCGGGTGGCCGGCATCGTTGCCGGCCTGCAGGACTAAGCCGGTCCCTCGTCAGCCAGCGCAAAGCGCAAACCATAATTGTTCAGGGTCCCCGGCAGCCGCCCCGGCACCATCTTCTGCCCCGACACCAGCGTCAGTTCGCGGCCATCGACCAAGGCCGCCAAGAGCGCACTCGACAGCATCTGCACCAGATGCCGCGCCGGACACACCGCCGGCCCCGCGCTGAACGGCACCAGCGGCCATTCCTGATCGCTGCGCGGATGCAGCCACAACGCCGGCGTGAAGCGGTGCGCATACGCCAGGCGCTGGTCGTCGCGATGGAAGAAGGGCGCAAACACCAGCACGCCGGTGCGTGCCGGCATGGTGCCGCCTTCCCATTCGGTATCCCGGGTGGTCTGGCGCAGGATGGCCGGCGTGGTCGGCCACAGGCGCACCGCTTCCAGCAGCGTGGCGCGCAGGAAGGGCAAGAATTTGCGTTCGATACCGGGCTTGGCGCGGAGTTCGGCCCGCGCTTCCTGCGCCTGTTCCGGATGGGTCGCCAGCAGCGCCAGCGCGCGGAAGGTGGCCATGCCGGCGGCGTCGAAGGCGAACAGCCATTGCGGCACCTGCTGCTCCGGTTTGGTGGCGGCGCTTTGTGGCGTGCGCGCGATGACGGCGGCCAGGCTGCCGGGTTCGGCACGCTCGAGGTAGTGGCCGATGCGCGCGAAGAAACGCGCTTGCGTCGCCTTCTTCTTCGGGTGCAGGAAGGCCCAGTTGGCCGCCTTGCGCAGGGCGACCGTCATGTCGTTGAGTTCCTGGTCGTCGCTGGCGCCGTCGCCGAACACCACGCGCCGCGCCAGGCGGTACCAGCCCTGGGCGAAGGCATCCCAGTCGAGTTCGCCTTTGGTGCGCGCTGCCGCCAGGATGCGTGCGGCTTCTTCGTCGACCACCGGCAGGAAGCGCTCGGCCATGTGGTGCACCGCCTGGTTCGATTCGAGCACGGCATCGTTGAACTGGCGGCGCTCGGTGCGCAGCGCGCCTTGCGAGATCAGCACGCCCTCCGGCTCGAAGTGCGACAGCGCGGCGCGCTTTTCGCTGCTGGCCGGCGAAAACGGGTCCGGCGATTCGTTCAGGACGCGGTAGACGTGGTCCGGAGACAGCACGACCGCCTGCTTGCGGATCGGCAGCGGCAGCATCAGCGGCCCCTGGCCGTACTTGTTGCGCAGCTTTTGCAGGCGCTGCACCGCGCGCGTATCGAGTTGCCATTGCTCGGCCAGCGCCACGGCGCCGGGGCGGCGGATGATCACGCCCTTGGCGAAGGTTGGTGCCAGCACGTCGACGGCGAGCGCCACGGTATCGAGCAGGCTGGCCTGCGGCAGCGTGTCATGCGCCGGCGTGCGCGCTGCCGCCACCATCCTCCCGAGCGCATAGCCGCCGAGCAGCCCCAGCGCGCCGGCCGCCAGGGCCAGGTTGTCGTTTCGTTTCGTCATTGCGTACGCCTTCCTTGGTTGCAGATTGCATAACAGTGCTATCTGTCCCAGTGTGGCATAGCTCTCGCCTACCCGAATTCAATTGTGTGCGGGGAAGGCTGACCCTTGCAGAGCGCCTAACAAAATCTTCAGGGCAAGGGATGCGGCCCGCCGACGCATTGTCGAGACAGTACGTTAGTACGGCGAGACGATGCAACGCCGCCATGGAGGTTTTGTTAGGTGCTCTAAAACACGGCCGCCACGGTCAGGGTGAACCCTTTGCGCTCGTGTTCGGGCTGGGCCACGGTGCCGGCGTACTGGCCGTTGGCGGTCACGCTTGCATCGCCGCTGCGCGGCGTCTTGAGCCAGTCGTAACGGCCGCGCACTTCGAGCCAGGGCGCAACTGCCGGGCGCATGGCGGTGCCCAGGCGCACGCCGTAGGAACGGCGGGTGTCGAACGCCACTGGATCGAGCACGCCGGAAAAGCCGACGTGCAGGCGTTCCGGTGCGGCCAGCACGGCGGCGGCATCGACGCTGAGCTTGCCGGCGGCCGGCTGCCAGGTTTTAGCGGCGCCGGCCACCAGCCGCGTCGAGCGATAGGTTTCCTGCAGCCCGGCGGCGGCGGCCGTGCCGCGGATGTCGCGCTTCCAGCGGTCGACCTCGATGGCGGCCAGCACCGCATAATCGTTCGGCAGCGCATAGGCGGCGCCGATGCGCCCCGCCGCCAGGCCGGTCGCCGTCCTGGAGGTGGCCGCGGCGCCGTTCTGGGTCTGGCCTTGGTAGTCGATGTTGCCGTGGTACCAGTCTGCGCCAGCGAACCAGGTGATGTTGCCGCTGCGGTAGCCCGCCTGCAGCGCCACGCCGGGCAGCCAGCCGTCTTCTTTCACCAGGCGGCGCCCGCCGGGGGCGGTTTCGGTGTGCGTCACGTTGCGCACGCTCGGGCCGATGCTGCCCTGCCACTGGGCACAGGCGGGATGGATCAGTGAAGCGTACAGGGCTGCGGCGAGGCCGGCGCGAAGGATCGATGTCATTTGCTGATTATAGGGTGAGGAAAGCGGAGCACATAAAACGACACAGCCAGCCAGGACGCGCATGGCGCCTTGGCTGGCTGGCATCGATCCGACCGGCTCAGGCCGGTCGGGAGTCGAGCGGATCGATCAGATCGACGACAGGAAGGCAGCCCACGCCACCGTTTCGATGCTCGTGATCGTGCCGTTGCCCGAGGCGCTGAAGTCCACGCGCACGCCGTTCGGGACCACGGTCGCGGTGACCGACGAGGCGTTGCCGGTGACGATCAGCGAGCCGCTGCTCGGTACCGCGGCGGTCGCGCTGGCGAAGGCGAACGGTGCTAGGTTTTTCACGGTGTACGAGAAGGTGCCGAGTTTCGGGCTGGTGCCGGACAGGCCGAAGTTGGCGGCGCTGGAGTCGGCACCGTTTTCGGTTTTGCCGGTCACCGTGTAGGCGGTGACGGTGCGGTTCACAACCGCCGCGCTGCCCTGCTGTTCGGTGGTCTGCAGCGAGTTGCCCGACAGGGCGATGGTGTTGTTGTTGGCGCTGGTCTGGTTCAGCACGACCTTCATGTCGCCGTTGACACCGACCTTGTCGGTGCCGCTGACGATGTTGAAGTTGGTGAAGGTGCTGTCCATCGTGACGCCGAAGACAGGCGTGCTGATGTTGCCGGTCACGCCCGAGAAATTGACCGTGAAGGTGCCACTCAGGGTGTCGGTGCCATCGACGCAGTTGGTGGCCGTGACCTTCAGGACGTCGCCATTGCTGACGTTGCTCGCGTTGCTGGTGGTGGAATCAATGGTCAGGGAACCGCCGCCCGGGCATTGCTGGGTCTGGGTCTGGGTAATACCGGTCAGCAGTTGCTGGCCGCTGTAGGCACGCTTGACCAGCCTGAGCAGCGGCGCCACGGTGTTGATGTTGGCGCGGTTGACGTTGACGCCGGTCAGGATGTCGGTCAGCGAGGTCGACGACGCGCCGACCGAGGTGGTGGCAGCGTACGCATTGCTGGCCGCGCTGGTCGCGTTGGCGGCGGTGATCGACGATTGCGTCGACGTGGCCGGCGGCGGCGTGGTCGTCACCGGCGGCGTGGTGGTGCCGCCGCCCGTGGTGCCGCCACCGCCACCGCCGCCGCCGCAAGCGGACAGCACCATGGCGGAACCGAGGGCAAGGACCAGGAGTGGTTTGTTCATGTTTTTCTCTCTCTTCAATGACGCATGCCTTGGCCGGCGTGGCAGGGCGGAAGCGTAGTTCAGTGTTATTAGGTAAAGGGGTATGGATAATGGTAGCGAGTACTTTCCGCGCGCACACTATCAAATTGTCACAAAATAATTCTGAACGAGGCGCGCGTTTGAAATGGCGCCGAGGCATGCATCACGATCAAAGTGGCAAATGCAACACTACTGACAAAAAATATCGAACCCTACGTATTAATACGAATAAAACGCTGAATATATCCGTCATTCACAAATTTAATTTTTATTCAGGTATTTGGACGAATATAATTTCGCATCCTTAAGGGATTTGTCCCGCTCAATGGACGCCAAGAACGTGCATATATGGCCTTCGTGGTCGAAGCGTTCTTGTCTCGTTCGCCTCTTGTTCGGCCCCGCCCGGAAATGCGGTTTCCAGGCCTGGCCGGCGATGTCGCCCTCGTTACGCGTCGTGTCGCGAGCCTCGTGGCTCTGCCCCATGCTTTAGCTGAAAGACTATCGTCTGTACTAAAGCCATTGAAGCCCGTTTCTTCAATCAGCTTGCTAGTTAATTAGTTAATAGAACGTATGCGTAAGACACTATCGTTAGCAGTCGCCCTCTCCTGCCTGGCCCTGACTTCCTGCAGCCGCACCCCGCCCGCCTCCTCGGACAAGCCGCTCGACGTGGTCCTGATCGGCGGCGGCGTGATGAGCGCCACCCTCGGCACCCTGCTCGAGGAATTGCAGCCCAACCTGTCCATCGAGATGGTCGAGCGCCTTGATTCGGTCGGTGCCGAAAGCTCGGACACGATGAACAACGCCGGCACCGGCCACTCCGGTTTCGCCGAAATGAACTACACGCCGGAAAACCCGGACGGTAGCGTCGGCGCCAGCAAGGCAGTCGAAATCAACGAGCAGTTCGAGATCTCGAAGCAGTTCTGGGCCTACCAGGTGCAAAAGAATTACCTGGGCAACCCGCGCACCTTCATCAACAACGTGCCGCACATGGCCTTCGTGTGGGGCGACAACGTCGACTTCCTGCGCAAGCGCTACGCCGCGCTGACCCATGAAAACCTGTTCAAGGGCATGCTGTACAGCGAAGACCCGGAACAGATCCGCCAGTGGGCGCCGCTGGTGATGAACGGCCGCGACAAGAACCAGCGCATCGCCGCCACCCGCATGGACATCGGTACCGACGTCAACTACGGCGTGCTGACCCGCAGCATGGTCAAGCACCTGACCGACACCGGCATGACGCTGAAGCTGCGCCACCAGGTCGAGGACATCAAGCGCGGCGCCGACGGTATCTGGAACATCAGCATCAAGAACCTGGCCGACAACACCACCCAGAACGTGCGCAGCAAGTTCGTCTTCATCGGTGCCGGCGGCGCCGCGCTGCCGCTGCTCGAGAAGACCAAGATTCCGGAAGCCCACGGCTACGGCGGCTTCCCGGTCGGCGGCCAGTGGCTGGTCACCACCAACCAGGAAGTGATCAAGCAGCACTGGGCGAAAGTCTACGGCAAGGCGTCGGTCGGTTCGCCGCCGATGTCGGTACCGCACCTGGACACCCGCCTGGTCAACGGCAAGCCGGCCCTGCTGTTCGGCCCGTTCGCGACCTTCTCGACCAAGTACCTGAAAAACGGTTCCTGGATCGACATGCCGTCCTCGGTCAACACCGGCAACGTGCGTCCGATGCTGCAGGCCGGCTGGGACAACATGCCGCTGACCAAGTACCTGATCCAGCAGGTGCAGCTGACGCCGGAAGAGCGCCTGGCCACCCTGCGCGAGTACCTGCCGAACGCCAAGATGGAAGACTGGACCCTGCAGAATGCCGGCCAGCGCGTGCAGATCATCAAGGACGATCCGAAGAAGGGCGGCATCCTGCAGTTCGGTACCGAAGTGGTGGCGTCAAGCGACGGTTCCGTGACCGCGCTGCTGGGCGCCTCGCCGGGCGCATCGACCGCCGCACCGATCATGCTGAAGGTGCTCGAGAAGTCGGCTTTCCGCGACCAGCTCAAGACGCCCGCGTGGCAAGCCAAGATGCATGAAATGGTGCCGTCGTACGGCCGCAAGCTGAACCCGGACGCGGCGTTCGCCAACCAGATCCGCCAGTACAGCAGCGGCGTGCTGGGCCTGAAGGCGTTCAACCTGAACGTGGCCGATCCGTCACAGGCACCGGCCGCGGCGCAAGTGCCGGCCGCGACGCCGACGCCGGTGGTCGCCCAACAGTAAATCGCCACCCTGCCCCGGCGGCCGCAAGCTTGCCGTCGCCAGGATGCTGAAGCCGCCCGCCCGGGCGGCTTTTTTTTGCACTGCCGAATGCGGGTATGGGGTTATTTTGTGGCGCTGCAGCAAGATTTTAGTGGCTCTACACAACAGCTTATGCCAGACTGTAGATTGTTTGTTATTCCTCAATGTAGACCATAACTGGTTCTGCTCATTTAAATGGACGCCTCCACCGACACCGAACACGACACCCCTGAGCAGGCACAGCCGTTCAGGCATTACCGCCTGGGCCGGCAACTGGGCGCCGGCGGTTTCGGTGAAGTGCGCGAAGCCTGGGACGAACACCTGAGGCGCAAGGTCGCGATCAAGCGCGTCAAGAGCGGCGCCGTCCTCGGTCAGCCGGACGGCCTGCTGCGCGAAGCGCGCCTGGCCGCCTCGCTCGAGCACCCGGCCTTCGTCAAGATCCATTCGATCGAGGAAGACGGCAACAGCCATGCGATCGTCATGGAACTGATCGACGGCACCACGCTGCGCGATCTGGTCGAGCGCGGCCCGCTGGCGCTCGACACCGTGCTGGATCTGGCCGCCCAGGCGGCCGCGGCCATGGCGGCGGCCCATGCGTGCGGACTGGTGCACGGCGACCTGAAGCCATCGAACCTGATGGTCGACGCGGGCGGGCGACTGCGCATCCTCGACCTCGGCCTGGCCTTCCACGACGATCCGCAGGCCACCTCGTCCGTCATCCAGCTCGAGCAGCAGGGCACGATCGCCTACATGGCGCCCGAGTGCCTGCTGGGGCAGGCGCCGAACCGCCAGTCCGACGTGTATGCGCTGGGCGTGGTGTGCTACGAGATGCTCTGCGGCGAGCGCCCGTTCGGCAATCTGTCCGGGCTGGCGCTGGCGGCCGCGCAAATGCAGTCGAGCTCGGCATCATGGGTGTTTCCGGCGGCGACGCCGGCGCCGCTGATCGCGCTGGTGCGGGCGATGACGGCGCGCCAGCAGGAACAGCGCCTGGCCGGCATGGCGGAGGTGGCGGCGGGGCTGGGTGCTGTGCGGGCGGGCGTGCCTGCCGTGCCGCCGGCATCCGTGCCGGCGCCGCTGCCTGAGCCGGCGCACAAGGCAGACAGCGCGCCGCAACCGGCGGCCGCAGCCGCAGGTGCGCCGTTCGGCGCACGCTGGCGCAAGGCCGGGCTCGGTGCCGCGCTGGCGCTGGCACTCGGCCTGGGCGGCTGGTATGCGGTCCAGCATACGCAGGCGCCGGTGCCGTTCTCGCGTTCGGCGACCATCGCGCGTGCGCTGCATGCGCTGGAATCCTTCGACCAGCCCGAGCGCCTGGAAGCGGCGCGCGCCGATTTCGCAGCCTTGCTGGCCAGGGATCCGAACAATGCCGCCGCGGTGGCCGGCATGTCGCTGGTGTCGACGTTCCGCTACGGCGCCGACACCCAGGACGACACCTGGCTGCGCCGTGCCGATGCGGCGGCCCAGCAGGCGCTGCGCCTGGAACCCACGCTGGCGCTCGCCCATGTGGCGCGTGCCTGGGTATGGATGAATCAAGGAAAGCGCGAACAGGCCTTGGGCGAGGTGGAGCAGGCACTGGTACTGGATCCGGATAACTATTTTGCCTGCCTCGGCAAGATGGGCTTGTTGACCGACATGCGCCGCGTGGACGAGGCGCGTGCCTGGGGCGAAGCCATGCTGCGCCGCTTCCCGAAGCAGCGCGTGTTTGCCGATGCGCTGGGTAGCTTGTACTACCAGATGGGCAACGACAAGGCCGCCGAGCAGGCATTCCGCCTCAGCATCAAGCTGCAGCCGGACTCGACGCTGTCCTATGCCAACCTGAATGCCGCACTCTTGCGCCAAGGCCGCGCGGACGAGGCCTTGCAAGTAGTGCAACAGGGCTTGCAGGTACGCCCGGCTGCTGCCTTGTATTCGAACCTGGGGCTGGCGCTGTTCCAGCGCGGCGATTACGTCGGCGCCGCCAAGGCATATGAGCGGTCTGTCACGGCGCCTGCCGGGAATCCCAACGGGTATCTCAACTGGGCCAACCTGGGCGATACCTTGCTTTGGATACCTGGAAGTGAAGCAAAAGCACGCGATGCCTATCGGAAGGCCAGGCAATTGCTGGCTGTTAGGCTGGCGCGCATGCCCACCGATGCCACCCTGCTGTCACGCATGGGCCTGTATGCGGCGCGCAGTGCCGATGCGCAGGAAGCCATGGCCCTGGTGGCGAAGGCGCTGGCGGTGGCCCCGCGCAGCCCCGACGTCCATTTCCGCGCCGCCCTGGCGTATGAACTGCTGCACCATCGCGACATGGCGCTGCAGGCGCTGGCGCAGGCCAGACGCTTCGGCTACCCGGCCAGTGCCATCGACACCGAACCGGATTTCGTCGCACTGCGGCGCGACCCGCGTTACCCGCGTTAAAAAAAAAAAAGGGATCCTGACATGCCTGACAAAAATTATTATCTGATGGTCAGTTTTGACATCTGCCAGCAAAGCGAAAAGCTGAACTGGACTTTCCTGAACGCCGACCACCAGCCGGTCGAAAAATCGAAAGGCATGGAAACCGGCCTGTTCGTGTTCCAGACAGGCGAAAGAATGCGCCTGAACGTGGTCGCCAACAGTTATCTGGAAGAGCTGGTCGGCGTGCACATCATCGATTGCCACCTGATCACGCGTCCGATCCTGTACGCGAAGCGGGCGGCGCCGGAACTGGCGGGCGAATACCCGTCTCCATCGCCTTTTTTCGATCCGGCCCAGCCGATCAACGGCCAGGGCGCAACGTCCAGCTTCGGCCATGGCGCCGCCCAGGGCGGGCGTATGAAGATGAGCTGGGATTCGGAGGTCGAGCTGGTCTACCGTAACAAAGGCAACTGGCAAATGTCGTTCATCATGACCGTGGCGATCGAGCGTGCGAACGGTCTCGAGTATCGCGTGTTCTCGTTCGATCCGGAAGCCAGCGTCGGCGACGGCAGCAGGCCCGGCGATGCCCCGCATGCGGAGGCGCCATCAGGGACCACCACCCAGTGACGCTAACCCAGCAGGCCCAGGCCGCGCAGGTGGCGCCGCAAGGCCTCCGCCGGCGTGAGTAGCAAAGCGGCGCAGCGCTCGACATCGGCGCCGCTTTGCGCGAGGGCGTGTTGCAGTTCGTTCTGCGCGATCGCTTCCGGCCGGCGGATCGCCGGATGCGCTTCGATCAGCTTGTACATCGATGGCCGTGACATCCCGAGTTCGGCCGCTGCCCCCTGCACCTGCCAGCCATTGTTGTGCAGGGCCGTCACCACTTCCTCGTCGCTGAAGTCGTCCAGGGCGCGCCGCTTGGCGGGCACGGCCGCTGCAACCGGCGCCGCTGCCGCCAATGCCGCCGCAGCCGCATGGCGCACCCCTACCAGCGCCTCGAACAGCGGCAGCTGCCCGGCCTGCGCCAGCAGCAGCGCGCGTGCCAGCACGTGCGCCAGCTGGCGCACATTGCCGGGCCAGTCGTAGTTGGCGCAGGCGCTGACGAAGGCGAACGGCAGTGCCGGCAACGCGGCGCCACCCGCAGCGCGTGCCTGCGCCAGCGCATGCACGATCAAGACCCCGATATCCTCGCGCCGCGCACGCAGCGGCGGCAAGGTGATCACGAAACGCTCCAGCCGGCGCAGCAGGGCCTGGTTGAAATCCTGGCCCGACAAATCCTGGTCGGTGGCGGCGATCACGCGCGCGCTGCTGCGGCGGTCGGTCTCGCCGCCGACCACGCGGTATTGGCCGCTCTCCAGCACGCGCAGCAGCATCGGCTGTACCGCTGCCGGGGTGTTGCCGATCTCGTCGAGGAACAGGGTGGCGCCGTCGGCCTCGGCGAATAGGCCGCTGCGGGCCGACTGGGCGCCGGTGTAGGCGCCGCGCGCGGTGCCGAACAGTTCGGCCGCCGCCAGGCCTTCGTTCATGACCGCCATGTTGACCGCCACCAGAGGTCGATCGGCACGCTGGCCGAGGGCGTGGATCGCGCGTGCCACCACTTCCTTGCCGGTGCCGGTCTCGCCCAGCAGCAGCACCGGCAGTTCGGTCGGCGCCACGGTGCGGATCAGTTCGCGGACCTGGATCGCGGCCGCGCTGACGCCGAGCAGGCCGGCCACTGCGTTGTCGCGCGGTAAGCGGTCGGTCCAGTGGACGCACAGCAGGATCGAACGGCCCAGCCCGAGCACGATGCCGCGGTCGAGCTGGGCCGCTTCGAGCACGACCGCTTGCGCGACCTCGCTACCGTTCACTTCGACCGTCATGCGGCTGTCGGGCGGCGTCAGCGCCAGCCGCCCGCCGGTGTCGCGCGCCAGGCGCAATGGCTGGCGCGAGACGCTGCCGTGGCCGAGCCCGAGACCGTCGCGGCCGGGATGGGCGAACAGCGGGAAAAAGCGGCTCACTTCCAGCGCCTGCCCGGTGTCCGCCTGCAGGTATTGCGCGCCGATGCGCGCCGGGTCCGGATGCCAGAGCACGGTCAGCGCCAGGAGCGGCGCGCCGGCATACGCGGTGCCGGTCAGCGGCGAAGTAAAAGTGTGGTCCGGGTCGAGCATCGATGTTGTCAATCCATTATTTCCGCATGTAAAAAACAATGTAAGGCGTGGCTGTTGACATGTCAATTTGTCTGTTTTGACGGCCGGTCCCTTCCTTTACCGCCCCGGTACACCGTTTTTGGCGTGGCACGTGATTTGCAAAAGAAAAAGCGCGCAACACGGCAAGCGCCGCCACGCGTTTGTCCGTGCATGCCCGTCGACTGCATCACGATTGTCGATCGACCCGAAACAACAGGTGAACCAATGCAGCACGCCCCCCTGGCCGAGCCCCCGCCCGCTCTCCGATTCGAAGCGCGCCAGCCCGCCGCGGGCAGCGCGCTGCTGTTCCATATCGAAGCCGGCAAGCTGTGCATGACGCGCGAAGTCTTTTATCCGGTGCGCGGCTGGCAGTGCCACGACTTGAGCAGTGCGCGCATCGCGCGCGACCTGCCGGGCGGCCGCAGCACGGCCTTTGCCAGCGCACTGTCGGTGGCGCTGCCCTGGCGCATGCAGATGCTGCACCTGGCGCTGGTGGTGAGGGACGGTGCGGGCGACCATTTGTACCTGAGCCTGTCGAACCAGGCGGCGGACCTGCCGGCCATGGCGGCGCACAGCGTGGTGCAGGGCGCGGCGCCGGCCTGGACCGCCTGCCCTTTCGATGCGGCGCCCGCGCCGGGGCGGCTGGCGATTACCCGGGTGCAGATCGGCGACGCCAGCGACCGCGCCTTCGTGGTGGTCGACGCCGTGCTCGATGCGGACGGTGCGCGCCGGCCGGCACGCTATGCGATCGATCTCGGCCGCGGCGCCAGCCAAAGCGCGGGACTGCGCTGGATCGAGCACAGGCTGCCGCTCGACGGCGGCCGGGTGCTGGCGTCCTGCCTGGGGCGCTGCCGCGGCGGCTGGGACGTGGACGGACTGTACCTGGCAGGCATGGCCGGCACCGAAGCGCAGCTGCTGTACGCGCCGCTGTACAACCCCTTCAATCCGATGCAGCCGCGCTGGGCACGCCATCTGGAACTGCCGCACGGCCGCAGCGCCGACGCGATCGCCGCCTGCCGCAATGCGGACAATACCTCCGGCCTGTATGTCGCCGCGCAGGGCACGCTGTATTATTTTTCCGCCACCAACCAGAACGAAGGCGCACAGCCGCTGGCGCTGGGCACCGGGCCGGCCTTCGACGGCATGCGCAGTCTGTTTGCGGCGGCCACCGGCGAGCGGGTCACGGTATGGGGATTGAACCGGGCGGGCCAGGTGATCTGCACCAGCGCACTCCAAGTCCATGTGGCCGATCCGGGCGCCTGGAGCGTTCCGGTGATGATCCTGTCGGAGGTGGAGGCGATCGCGCCGTCACCGGAAGGCGACGGCGCCGATTACACCTTGTTTGCGCAGGCCGGCGGCACCCTGGTCAAGGTGACCAAGGCACCGGGCAGTACCGGCTGGACCCGCGAGGACGTGGGTCCATTCCTGGATTGACGGCTGCGGTTTGCAGCGTTCAGCGCGAACCGTTGCCGGCCGGCGCGCCGCCATCCGGGCCGGCACCACGGATGCCCTGGCTGGCGGCATCGTCGTCGGCGCCCTGGCGCGTGCCCGGGTTGCCGCCTGCGGCGGCCGCCCCCATGCCGGCCTGTGCGTTACGGCTGGCCTGGTACTGGCCCTCGACGCCGCCCGGCAGCGGCCCGGTGGCGCTGCCGCGGCTGTTCTGGGGTGCGCCCGGCGGGTTGACGTTGCTTTCCGGGTTGGCATGCTGGAAGTTGGTGTAGACACCGGACGACGAGGCGCGGTCGCCGCTCTGGCGGTTCTGGCTGCCGCTGCCGCCATTGCCGCCGTCTTCCGGCGTAAAGCCGACGCCGCTCTGGTCCGGCACGTCCGGGCGCCAGGCCTGGTCGCTGGAAGCGCCGGCATCCTGGCCCGGATCGTCCTTCTGGCGATTGGCTTCACCTGCCGGCGTGCCGCCCGCATTACCCTGCTGGTTACCCGATTGCTCGTTGCCGGTGAAGCCGACACCGCTCTTGTCGGCTACCTTGTTGCTGCCGACGTCGCTGTGACCCCAGTCGTTGTGTTGATTTCCAGCCATCATGATCTCCTTTGCATACTGTCAGTAGACATCATGGTAGCCACCTGGGCCGCCGTTCCAATCGGCGCGCGTGCCCTAGCGTTGTAGGACTGGCCTTATTGGCGCGCTTTGATGATGGCCCATATGGTGCCGCTGTCGCTGATTACATAAAGCTCGCCCTGGCCATCCTGGCCGAACGAGACGATCCGGCCGACGTTGGTGAAATTCCAGTCGCGCTGCTCGGTTGCCGTCCTGCCGCTGACCAGGAAGCTGCGCACGAAGCCGGCGCAATAGTCCGAATAAAAATAGTGTCCGGCCAGTTCCGGCATGGCGCTGCCGCGGTAGACGAAGCCGCCGGTGATCGAACAGGGGCTGCTGGTGGCGCTCGTATGGGGGTAGTCGAACAGCGGCAGGGTCAGGCCGTTCTGGTCGCAGGTCTGCGCCCCATAGCACGCCGTGCCTTCCATGCGCGGCCAGCCGTAATTCAGTCCGGCCTGGGTCGCCGCCTCGACGTCGACCTCTTCACGGGCATCCTGGCCGACGTCGGCGATATAGATCTGGCCGCCGGCGGGCGCGCCGCGGTCGAAGCTGAAGCGCCACGGATTGCGCAGGCCGGACGCCCAGATCTCGCCGCGGTTGCCGGCCCCGTTGACGTAGGCGTTGGTCGACGGGATGCGGTAGGGTTCGGCGGCGCTGGCGGCGCTGACGTCGAGGCGCAGCAACTTGCCCAGCAGCGACCCCGGGTTCTGGGCATTGCGGTTCGGATCGCCGGCACCGCCGCCGTCGCCGGTGCCCAGGTACAGGTAGCCGTCGGGCCCGAAGGCGACCGTGCCGCCCACGTGGTTCTGGTAAGTCGGGTGCGGGATCCGGATGATGGTCAGCGCGGAAGCCGGATCGGCCACGTCGGCATTGCTCGAGACCGTATAACGCTCGACCACGATGTCGCCGCTCAGATCGGTGCGGTAGACGTAGAAGCGGCCGTTGCTGGCATAGCCGGGATCGAAGGCCATCGACAGCAGGCCGCCTTCGCCGGCAGTGCTGACGCTGGTACGGATATCGAGGAAAGGCCGGGCCAGCGCGCTGCCGCCGCGCATCACCAGGATGCGGCCGGCACGCTCGGTGACGAACTGGCGCGTATCGCCGGGCGGCGCGGTCAGGTACGTAGGTGCGCTCAGGCCGCTGGCGTAGGGACCGAGCGTCAGGTTGATCGTTACCGGTTGCGGGGTAGGTGGCAGCACTGGTGGCGGCGTGCCGCCACCAGTGCTGCCACCACCACCATCGCCGCCACCGCCACCGCACGAGACCAGCAGGCCGGCGGCCAGGGGTAGCGCAAAAGACAAGGGCTTGATCGACATCGCGGCCTCCTCAGGCTGGCTTTTCCTCAACCATACTCTGATTTTTTCCCTTGTCCATACGCGCACGACAGCGTGCGCGCGGACAGTCCAGCCATCACTGTTGCGTTCAGTGCTGGGTTGCGAGGGGCGGCTGCTCGGCCAGCGATTGCAGCGGTTTCGCTGCCTGCAAGGGCGCCAGCCCGGCCGGCAGCGGCACTCGTACCGGGCGGCTGTGCAGGTTCACCGCGGACGGCGCCTTGTCCGTGACGGTGGGCGCGGCATCCCAGACCGGCGCGTCGATGCCTTCGAACACGGCTTTCAGCTGCTGGCCCGAGGCGATGCGCAGGCGCTGGAAATATTGGTTCTGTTCGTCGATGGTGACGAAGCGCGTCAGCGTCAGGCTGCCGTTTTCGTACACCAGCAGGTCGAGCGGCAGGCCGACCGCGACGTTCGAGCGCAGCGTCGAATCCATCGACACCAGCGCGCACTTGGCGGCATCGTCGAGCGAGGTCTGGGGCGTGATCACGCGGTCCAGGATCGGCTTGCCGTACTTGGCTTCGCCGATCTGGAAATAGGGGTTCTCGTCGTGCGACTCGATGAAATTGCCGGCCGAATAGATATAAAACAGGCGGCAGCGTTCGGCGCCGATCTGGCCGCCGAAGATCAGGCTGATATTGAAATCGACGCCGAATTCGGTCAGCTTGGCCGCGTCTTCCTTGTGCACGCTGCGCACGGCTTCGCCGACGATGCGTGCCGCCTCGATCATGTCGGGCGCGGTCCAGATGGTGCTGCCGTCCTGGCTGACGTAGCCCGAAATGGTGTGGCGCACCGCTTGCGAAATCGACAGGTTCCCGGCCGTCATCAGGACCATCATGCGCTCGCCCGGGTTTTCGAAGACGCTCAGCTTGCGCGCCGTGCTGACCTGGTCGATACCGGCGTTGGTACGCGAATCGGCCAGGAAGACCAGGCCGGCCTCCAGGCGCATGCCCACACAATAAGTCATGGCTGGGATTTCCTAAGTGAAATTTTTATTCTACAAGGGCATGTCAGGCCGGCACAATGCAGGCTGCGCCATGGGGCTGTGTCCACCCCCGCCGTGTCGCATTCCGGGCACAGCTGCCGCACCACTTCGGTACGCGACTGCACCGAAGCCGTGCGTGCCCAGTGGCCATCTCACTCGCCCAAGGGGACCAGGAAATCGCGGCTGATGCCGTTGCCCAGTTTATAGATGTTTTCCATGAAGCGGCCGAGGGTCTGGTCGAGGCCGGTTTCCAGGATATCTTCGATGCGCGCGAACTGCAGTTCCGCGTGCATCTTGCCGGCCAGCCTTTCGGTGTCCGCGGAGACGTCGTTGCGCACCGCTTTCAGATTGTGGACGACCCGTTCCATGCAGGCCAGCAGCGAGCGCGGCATGTTGGCGCGCAGCATCAGCAGTTCCGCCACGCGCGCCGGCGTGATCGAATCGCGGTACACCCTGCGGTAGGTCTCGAAGCCGGCCACCGAGCGCAGCAGCGCGGCCCAGTAATAAAACTCGCGCTGGGTCAGCATCTCGTGGGGAGCGCTGCCGTGGGCGTCGTGGTACTTGACGTCGAGGATGCGCGCGGTGCTGTCGGCCCGTTCCAGGAAGGTGCCGAGGCTGATGAACACCATCGCCTCGTCGGCCAGCATGGTGCCCAGCGTGACGCCGCGCGCCAGGTGGCAGCGGTGCTTGACCCATTCGAAGAATTCGCCAGGATCGCCGTCGGGGGCGGCGCGTTCGCGCAGTTCGAGCCAGGTCGCGTTCTGCGTTTCCCAGACTTCGGTGGTGAGCACGCCGCGCACCGCGCGCGCGTTTTCGCGCGCCGCCGTCAGGCAGGACACGATCGACGAGGGATTCGCGGTGTCGCCGACCATGAAGGCGAGCACGTTTTTCGCCTCCAGGGTCTCATATTTGGCATCGAAGGCGCCCTGCAGTTCGGAGATGCCGAGCATGGCGCGCCATGTTTGTTCGGCGTCGAACTGCGATTGCGGCAACATCGCCGTCTGCAATGCCACGTCGAGCATGCGGGCGGTGTTTTCGGCACGCTCGGTATAGCGCGCCATCCAGTACAGGTGGTCTGCGGTTCGGCTCAGCATGCTTGTTACTCCTATTCCTCGAGAATCCAGGTGTCCTTGGTGCCGCCGCCCTGCGACGAGTTCACCACCAGCGAGCCTTCCTGCAGCGCTACCCGCGTCAGTCCGCCCGGCACCATCGAAATCGTCTTGCCCGACAGGACGAAGGGGCGCAAATCGATGTGGCGCGGCGCGATGCCGTTTTCGACATAGGTCGGGCAGGCCGACAGGGCCAGCGTCGGCTGGGCAATGTAGCCTTCCGGTTTGGCGGTCAAGCGCCGCCTGAAATCCTCGATCTGCTGTTTGCTGGATGCCGGGCCGATCAGCATGCCGTAGCCGCCGGCGCCGTGCACTTCCTTCACCACCAGCTTGTCGAGATTGGCCAGCGTGTACGACAGGTCGTCCGGCTTGCGGCATTGCCAGGTCGGCACGTTGTTCAGCAGCGGTTCCTCGGACAGATAAAACTTGATCATGTCGGGCACGAAGGGGTAGATCGACTTGTCGTCGGCGACGCCGGTGCCGATCGCATTCGCCAGCGTGACCCGCCCCGCGCGGTAGGCCGCCAGCAGGCCCGGCACGCCCAGGCTCGAATCCGGGCGGAACGCCAGCGGATCCAGGAAATCGTCGTCGAGGCGGCGGTAGATGACGTCGACGCGCTTGGGGCCGCGGATGGTGCGCATCCAGACCTGGTCGGCGTCGACGAACAGGTCCTTGCCTTCGACCAGCTCGACGCCCATCTGCTGCGCCAGGAAGGCGTGCTCGAAATAGGCCGAGTTGTACATGCCCGGCGTCATGACGACCACGGTCGGGTCGTTGACACCGGTCGGCGCCACCGAGCGCAGGTTTTCCAGCAGCATGTCCGGGTAATGCTCGACCGGGGCGATGCGGTGGCGCGCGAACAGTTCCGGGAACAGGCGCATCATCATCTTGCGGTCTTCCAGCATGTAGGAGACGCCCGAGGGCACGCGCAGATTGTCTTCCAGCACATAGAATTCGCCCTGGCCGGCGCGCACGATGTCGACCCCGGCGATGTGGGCGTAGATGTCGGACGGCACGCTGATGCCTTGCATCTCGGGGCGGTACTGGGCGTTCTGGAGGATCTGCTGGGCCGGCATGATGCCGGCCTTGATGATGTTCTGGTCGTGGTAGATGTCATGCACGAACATGTTGAGCGCCTTGACGCGCTGGGCCAGGCCGGCCTGCAGCGCGGTCCACTCGTGCGCGGGGATGATGCGCGGGATGGTATCGAAAGGAATCAGGCGCTCGGTGCCGGCGCCGTCCCCGTACACGGCAAAGGTGATGCCGACGCGGCGGAAGGTCAGATCGGCCTCGGCGCGCTTGCGCTCGATGCGCTCCGGCGGCTGGCGCTGCAGCCAGGTGTCGAAGGTCTGGTAGTGCTCGCGGACCTGGCCCGATTCGCCGCCTACCATTTCGTTGAAATATGCCGCCATCATGCTGCTCCTCCTGTATCGACATATTCTTAGTATCAAGAAACGTGCCAATAAAACATGGTCAAAATTGCACTGTGGTGGTGCGGCATGGATGCGCGATGGCGGCTCGGATGGCGACGCCTGAAGCGGCCGGGTGCGTAAAAGGTGGTATCCGCAACAAAGGTCGGGCATAATATGGCGCTTGTCTTCTGTCTTATATAAGACTTGGCCTCCAAACCCCGCTATGTTTGCGATCCGGGATCGGTTAGCATCGACGTCTGGCGAGCAGGCCATGAATTTTGAGTACCAACCGAGGAAAATGCGCATGAGCAGCGATCAGACCATCATCTACACCTTGACCGACGAGGCGCCCCTGCTGGCGACCCACGCATTCCTGCCGGTCATCGAAACCTTTACCAAGCCGGCCGGCATCACGATCGAGCAGAGCGACATTTCCGTTGCCGCCCGTATCCTGGCCAGCTTTGCCGACTACCTGACCCCGGAGCAGCGCGTCCCGGACGCCCTGGCCGACCTCGGCAAGAAGACGCTGACCCCGGAAGCCAACATCATCAAGCTGCCGAACATCAGCGCCTCGGTGGGCCAGCTGCAGGCTGCCATCAAGGAACTGCAGGCCAAGGGCTACAACCTGCCGGACTATCCGGCCGATCCGAAGACCGACGAAGAAAAGGCGATCAAGGCCCGCTACAGCAAGTGCACCGGTTCCGCCGTGAACCCGGTCCTGCGCGAGGGTAACTCCGACCGCCGCGCACCGAAGGCCGTCAAGGAATACGCACGCAAGAACCCGCACTCGATGGGCGAATGGTCGCCGGCCTCGCGTACCCACGTGTCGCACATGACCGGTGGCGATTTTTATCATGGCGAAAAGTCGATGACGCTGGACAAGGCGCGCGACGTCAAGATGGAACTGGTCACCAAGAGCGGCCAGACCATCGTGCTGAAGCCGAAGGTTTCTCTGCAGGACAGCGAGATCATCGATTCGATGTTCATGAGCCGCAAGGCGCTGCTGGCCTTCTACGAGCAGCAGATCGAAGATGCCAAGAACACCGGCGTGCTGTTCTCGCTGCACGTCAAGGCGACCATGATGAAGGTCTCGCACCCGATCGTGTTCGGCCACTGCGTGCGCACCTTCTACAAGGATGCGTTCGAGAAGCACGGCGCCCTGTTCGACAGCCTGGGCGTGAACGTCAACAACGGCATGGCCGACCTGTACAACAAGATCGCCACCCTGCCCGATTCGCAGCGCGAAGAAATCATCCGCGACATCCACGCCTGCCAGGAACACCGCCCGGCGCTGGCGATGGTCGACTCGGCCAAGGGCATTACCAACTTCCACTCGCCGAACGACGTGATCGTCGACGCGTCGATGCCGGCGATGATCCGCGCCGGCGGCAAGATGTACGGCGCCGATGGCCGCCTGAAGGAAGTCAAGGCAGTCATTCCGGAATCGACCTTCGCCCGTATCTACCAGGAGATCATCAACTTCTGCAAATGGCACGGCGCCTTCGATCCACGCACCATGGGTACCGTCCCGAACGTGGGCCTGATGGCGCAGCAGGCCGAGGAATACGGTTCGCACGATAAAACCTTCGAGATCGCGGAAGACGGCGTCGCCAACATCACCGACCTGGCCACCGGCGAAGTGCTGATGAGCCAGAACGTCGAGCAGGGCGATATCTGGCGCATGTGCCAGGTGAAGGATGCCCCGATCCGCGACTGGGTCAAGCTGGCGGTCACCCGCGCGCGCAACTCGGGTATGCCGGCCGTGTTCTGGCTGGACCCGTACCGTCCGCACGAGAACGAGCTGATCAAGAAGGTCAAGCTGTACCTGCAGGACTACGACACCGAAGGCCTGGACATCCAGATCATGTCGCAGGTGCGCGCGATGCGCTACACCCTGGAGCGCGTGGCACGCGGCCTGGACACCATCTCGGTGACCGGCAACATCCTGCGCGACTACCTGACCGACCTGTTCCCGATCCTGGAACTGGGCACCAGCGCCAAGATGCTGTCGATCGTTCCGCTGATGGCCGGCGGCGGCATGTACGAAACCGGCGCCGGCGGTTCGGCACCGAAGCACGTGCAGCAGCTGACCGAGGAAAACCACCTGCGCTGGGATTCGCTGGGCGAGTTCCTGGCGCTGGCCGTGAGCCTGGAAGACATGGGCATCAAGACCGGCAACGCACGCGCCAAGCTGTTGTCGAAGACACTGGATTCGGCCACCGGCAAGCTGCTGGACAACCGCAAGTCGCCATCGCCGAAGACCGGCGAATTGGACAACCGCGGCAGCCAGTTCTACCTGTCCATGTACTGGGCCCAGGAACTGGCCGCGCAGAGCGAGGACGCCGAACTGGCCGCCTTCTTCAAGCCGCTGGCGCAGCAACTGGCGGACAACGAGCAGAAGATCGTCGCCGAGCTGCTGGAAGTGCAAGGCAAGCCGGTCGACATCGGCGGCTACTACCAGCCGGATGCGGCGAAGGTCAAGGCCGCGATGCGTCCGAGCCCGACCTTCAACCAGATCATCGGTTCGGCCGCCTGATCCGCTAAACTGTTTATTTAGTTAAGACGTCGTCCTCGCGCAGGTGGGGACGACGTTTTTTTATGCCTGTGGTTTTTCAGCATCGTCGTCACCGCGGATTGGCAAGCTTATTGCTTGAAAAACCCATAAACTCATGAAGTAGCGCCTGCCCTCCCCATACCGGTGAAAGGTCCACTGATGACAATGCGTTCAGCTGTATTCCTCGGCTATTCTCTGGCAGCGGCAACGGCAGTGCTGTCCGGCACGGCCCGGGCACAGGAAGCCCCCGCATCCGGCCAGATCGAAGTCGTGCGGGTGACCGCACAGAAGCGGCAGGAAGACCCGAACAAGGTGGCGATGAGCATCTCGGCCGTCAGCGGGGCGCAGCTCGAGGCGCGCCACGTGAACGACTTCACCGACCTGACCCGGCTGGTCCCGAACATTTCCTTCACGGCCGCCACCGGCAACGGCGGCGCCGGCCCCGGCACCTCCAACATCGAGGTGCGCGGCATCAGCTCCGCCGCCGGCGCCGCCACCGTCGGCGTCTACCTGGGCGAGGTGCCGGTCACGGTGGGCAATTTTTATACGATGGGCACCGTGGAACCGAAGTTCTTCGACATCGACCGCGTCGAGGTGCTGCGCGGCCCCCAGGCCACCTTGTACGGCGCCAGCTCGATGGGCGGCACCATCAAGTTCGTGCCGAACGAGCCGGACCTCAAGGAGCGCCAGTTCCGCACCTATGCCGAGGCGTCGTCGACCCGGGGCGGCAGCGCGGGCTATACGGCCAACGCGGTGGCCAACGTCCCGCTGCTGGCCGACCGGCTGGCGCTGCGCATCGGCGTGCAGGCCCAGCGGTCCGGCGGTTTCATCGACCAGGTCGATGGCGGCGGCAAGGTGCTGGCATCAAGCATCGACAAGGTGGGCGACCGCGAACTGCGCCTGGCGCTGAAGTGGCGCCCAAGCGACGCATTGACGATCCTGCCATCGCTGTACTACCAGAGGGTAAATGCGCAGGATATCTCGGCATTCGACCTGGAACTGCCGCGCTACCAGGCACGGAAGCAGGTGCGCGAGCCGTCGAAGGACGTGCTGCTGACGCCGAACCTGACCGTCAACTGGGATCTCGGCGCGGCCGACCTGACCTCGAGCACCAGCTATTTCCGGCGCAAGTTCGACCGCACCCAGAACGGTTCGGCTTACAACAGTTATTCGCTGTCGACCTTCCTGACCTCGACCGCGGATGGGGGCAATGCGCCGCCGGCGCTGATCGACGCGATTGCCGGGCTGCCGTCGGCGGTCTACCTGAACAACCGGGTGCGCCAGCTGTCGCAGGAGTTCAGGCTGGCCTCGAAGCCGTACGACGGCAAGTCGCCCTGGACCTGGCTCGGCGGCGTGTATGTGTCGGACCAGCACACCGACATCATCGAGAACGACCCGATCTTCGGCGTCAACGCCACCTTCGCGCGCTTCGGTTTCAGCAGCGAGGACCCGGCCATCCTGCCGGACACCTATCCCGGCGCCTTCCCAGGCGATAACGCCTTCTCCGGCGCCTTCCACTACCGCGAACAACAGCAATCCGTGTTCGGCGAAGTGAATTACTACTTCACGCCGGCGCTGCACGCGACGCTCGGCGCGCGCTACCTGAAGGGCGACTCCAGCCTGGACCAGAACAACGGCCTGTACCTGGCCGGCGCCGGCAACAGCAGCAGCGCCCGCCTGTCGTCGACCGCCTTCACGCCGAAATACGCGCTGACCTGGGAAGTCGATCCCTCCCATACCGTCTACGCCAGCGTGGCCAAGGGTTTCCGCCTGGGCGGCGCCAACGTGTTCGTGCCGCCGACCACGTGCGGCCCCGACCTGGCCGCGAACGGCATCGACGCGGGACCGGCCACCTATTCACCCGACAGCGTGTGGAGCTACGAAGTCGGCAGCAAGAACCGTTTCCTGGACCGGCGCCTGCAAGTGAATGCCGACGTCTTCTACATCAGGTGGAACAACATCCAGCAGGGCGTGTACCTGCCGACCTGCGCCTATACCTATAACGCCAATGCGGGCAACGCCGTCAGCAAGGGCTTCGAAGTCGAGATCACGGCCAGGCCCATCCCCGCACTGCTGCTGAGCGCCAGCGGCGGCCACGTGCAGGCCGAGCTGACCAATGACGCGGGGTCGCAGAACGGCGTGGTCGGCGCGGTCGCCGGCGCGCGCATCCAGGGCGTGCCGAACTACAACGCGGCCGTCAGCGCGCGCTACAACTTCCTGCTGGGAGAGCGCGGTGCGTTCCTGACGGCCGGCGTACAGTGGGTCGGGTCCAGCAAGGGCTCGCTGGACCCGGCCCAGACCGACTACGACAGGCCGGCGTACCACACCGCGGACCTGGGCGCCGGCCTGGCCTTCGACAGCGTCGACCTCACCGTCTTCGTCAAGAATGCCTTCGATACCGACACCGTGATCCAGCATCCGCGGGTGGCGTCGATCGTGCAGGGCTACCGGGTGGCGCCGCGCAGCATCGGCATGAGCCTGGCGGCGAAGTTCTAGTCGTCGTCCGCGCCCGCGGGATCATGCGATGTGGATGCCGTAGCGGACGTCGTTGCGGTTGTGCGCCTGCGGCCCCTCGACCAGGTAGGCATCCCACCCCAGCCGCCCGCGCTGCTGCTCCGGTTCCATCGTGACGCTGCGCACGTCGGCCGCCCGCAGCACCAGCTCCACCTCGTATTCCAGCGTCACCCCGGTGAACATCCGCACCAGGCTGGCCAGGGCCCGCGCCGCGCGCCCGCCGGGCAGGAAGGCGGCGAAGCCGGCATGGTCGAGCGGACCGATCACCAGCCGCAGGCGCAGGTCGCGCTGCCACACCCGGCCGCCGGCCATGGCACTGCTGCCGAGCACCGCGGTCGGGCAGCCCAGCACGGTCTGCTGGGCCAGCGGCACGTCGTACCAGCTGCCGACGAACTGCTCGGCACGTACCGGCTGGCCGAAATATTCGGACAGCACGCGCCCCATCTGCACCGCCGACGCTGGCCGGTGCCGCAGCGCGCCGGCAAAATAGCCGATCGATTCGTCCAGCACGGCGCCATCGTCGTCGTGCGCCAGGCGCCGGCGCAGCGATGCGCTGCCCACGCCGGCCAGGCTCAGCAGCAGGGGCAGGAAGCCATCCTTCCCGTCGACTTGGTATTTCAGGGCCAGCCGGTACTTGCACCACGCCTGGTAGAACAGCGCCAGCGAGCGGTTCGAAAAGGTGTCCAGCAAGGCCCGCGCGCCCTCGTCGCGCTGCGCGGCCTGGTGCTCGGCGATGCGCTCGGTGTAATGGGCCGGCAGCACGCCGTGGCCGCCCAGCAAGCCCATGAAGGCGGGCGTGACGCGCACATAGCGCAGCGTACCCGCCCGCAGCGCTTCGCCCAGCGAACGCGCATCGTGCTGCAGAGTGTGCTGGAGTTCGCGCGGCTCGGTGCCGATCGCTTCCAGCTGGCTGGGCGGGAAGCCGAGCGAGGTCGAGTTCTGGAAGCGCAGGTAGTTGGCGACCAGTCCCTGCTGCGGCATGCCGTTTTTCCTGAGCCAGAGCTCGAGCATGCGCACTGCCTGGAAGTAGTCGAAGCGCCAGGGCGCCTCGAACAGGCGCTGGATTACAGCAGGCTCAAATCGCCGCTTCGGGGTGAACATGTCAATAAATCCTCGCCCGACTTGTTGGAGACCACGACCAAGCGCGTAAAACTGTTGGCGTGCACGTACAGCGCCAGGAAGCGCTCGACGATGTGGGCAAAGGCATGGATGCCGCTGCCGACGAAGGCTTCCTCGTCGATGCTCAGGCGCACGTCGACGCCGCGTACCAGGCAGGTAAAAGGATTGCCGGACAGCCAGGCGCTGGCGGGACGCTGTTCGATGCCGGCGATGCCGCCGATCTGGCGCTGCGACGACGCCGAGCGCGGCAAATCGTACAGCGCCAGCATCTCGCGGAAGGCCTCGACGCCACCGTCGGCCAGCGACAGGTGGTTCAGTGCGAGGTGGGAAATCAGGCGCCAGTGCGCGTTGTGTCCGCGTTCGAAGCGGTACGATAGGCTGGGCTTACGGAGAAAACTGATCGCGTGCACACTCGAGCCGCCTTCGAGGAACAAATCGCCGCCGCGCTGGCCATACGGCAGCAGGGCCGGCAGGTCGCGGTTGGAGCAGGTCAGTTCCAGGTTCAGGGTATCGGTTTCCACTTCTGCCGGGTCGAAATCGATGTCGACGATCGAGATCTGCGCCTCGAAGCCGGGGCTGCGGTCGAGCAGCGTATCGTCGCGCCGCATGGCCCAGTAATGGCCATTCTGCTCGGGCGTCTGCGCGTGCCGGAGTGAATAAAAGGGGCGGAACTGGACCACGGTTTCGCCCTGCGGCGTCTGGCGCACCAGGTGCACCGAATCGATCGAGACGACCTCGTAGGCAAAGGCGCGGCGGGCGTCGGCCAGCACCGGATAGCTGGCCGTCGTGTGCGTCAGGCGGATCGGCTCGCCGCGCTGGCGGAACAGATTGATCACCGGCGTGCAGCCGAGCAGCACGTTGTTGGTCGACAGGGTGCCCAGCATGCGCGCCGTGTTGGAATCGGCGCGCACGCCGCCCAGCGCCAGGTGCAGCGTGATGGTTCTGGTCGCGGCGGAGAGCACCGCCGCCAGCGCACCCAGGTCGACGTCGAAGAAATTGAATTTCTCGGGGAAGCAAAAGTATTCGGTCAGCAGGCGGTAGGCGGGGTGCGAGCGCGCCGGAAAATCGATCAGCGCCTCGTCGTCGCCGAAGCCGGCCGCATGGATCGGCAGGGCCGGCAAGGCAATCCAGCGGCCATCGTGGTCGGCTTCGGCCCAGGCCGCCAGGCCGCGCATGAACAGGGCGTCGCGCAGGGCGGCGCAGAACGAGGGTTCGCCGTCGATGAACAGGCGCAGGGAATCGATACCGAGTTGGCCGGCGCCGGCCTGTTCGGCGCTGCTGCTGAAGCTCAGGCTCAGGCTGGACGATGCACCCGCCGGCGCGCGCACCGCGTCGGGGGCGGCGAGGACGGCGGCGAAACTGGCGCCGCTCAGCGTCAGCGGCGCCACCGTGACCGGATACACGGTGCGGAAGGTGCAGGCGGCGCCGCGCACCGGCCGCGTGTTCAGTTGGGTGCCGCGCGTGATCACACTGGCGCCGGTCTGCTGCTTGGCCACGCCGCCGCAATCGAAATGCGCGATCGAGCAGGAGGGAAAGGGCCGCAGGTAATGCGGATACAGCACCTCGAACAGGGCTTCCGTGAATTGCGGGTAATCGTCGTCGAGGCGTTTGGCAATGCGCGCATTCAGCAGCGCGAACGATTCGATCATGCGCTCGACGTGCGGATCTTCGCAGACTTCGCCGCTGATCAGCAGGCGCCCGGCGATCTTCGGATAGCGCTCGGCGAAATCGCGCAGGTTGCGGCGCAGGTAGCCGAGCTCGCTTTCATAGTACGGGAGTAATTGTTCCAAGCTCAGGCTCCTCCCGGCGCGGATGCCGCTGTGGCAGCAGTGCGGCCGGTCTTGCTGATGCTGTACTGCAGCGTCGACGGCTGCAGCACCGCATCGAAGTTGACCGGCTCTTCGGATGCGCTGGCCACCAGCAATCCCGTGATCGAAAAGTTCAGGCGGTTGATGGTGCCCTCGCGCATTTCGAGCAGCGCCTTGACCTCGCGCAGGCGCGGCTCGTGGCAGGCAATCGTCTTTTCGATGCAGGCGCAGATATGGGCGCGGTCGGATGGGCTCGACAAGGACAGGTCGGCGAAGTCGATCATGCCGTAGCTGACGATCGATTCGCTGCACTCGGGGTAAGCCTTCAGCAAGCCCTCGGGGAGCACCGAACGCGTATTCAGCAAGGCTTCGAGGTCGCGCGCGACGGCATCCTTCATGTCCTCGACCGACATGCGCAGCAGCGTGGTGCCGGCCGCGTGGCGCACCGGCGTGCCCAGCAGGCGGTCAAAGAACCCAGGCGTAAAACCCTTCATCGGATCCCCTTCATGGTGGCGTGCGCAGCTTGCAAACCGCCATCTTCACACACGCCGCGCCGAAAAAAATACTTCATTTAGGCATGCCACACTCGCGCTTGAGCGAACGCAAAATTGACTATTGTTGGGATGCAAGAGTGGACTTGAAAGGCTATGTTGCTCATTTGGTTGCTCACTCAGCGCTGAGCGATGGCATCGACAACATGGGAGGAAAGATGAGCGGCAAAGTACTCTGGGGCGAAGGCTTGTTGCTGCGTCCCCAGCATTTCCAGCGCCAGGATGCATACCATGAACACCGGCTGCACAAAGGCATTCGCGCGGCGCATCCATATGCCTGGGGCGTGGAGCGCCTGCAGATCGACCGCGAAGCGCTGGCCGACAACGTCTTGCGCCTGCTCGACCTGTCGCTGCGTTTCCAGGATGGCGAACTGCTCGATGCGCCCGCCATCGACGAACTGCCGCCCGCCATCGACCTGGGCCAGCTCACGCATGCGCAGCAAAGCGTGACGTATTATGCCGCCCTGCCCGGCCTGAAACCGTTCACCGGCAATTTCGTGCAGCCGGGCCAGGCCAGCAACACGGCACGCTTCGTGCAGGCCAACCAGGAAACGCCGGACTTATACACCCAGGCCGCCCCGGTGCAGCTGGCTTACCTCAAGAAGACGATGCGCCTGGTATCCGAATTCGAGCCGCGCGACGCGTATATCCACTTCCCGCTGCTGCGCCTGCGTCGCGCCACCACCGGCGGCTTCGAAATGGACCCGGCCTTCGTGCCGCCCAGCCTCTCGGTCGAGGCTGCGCCGCCGCTATTCCTGCAACTGCGGCGCCTGCTCGACGCGCTGCAGGCCAAGGTCAGCGCCCTGTACGGCCACCAGCGCGAACCGAGCCGCAACGTGATCGAATTCCGCTCCGGCGACATGTCCTCGTTCTGGCTGCTGCACACGGCCAGTGCCGCCCATGCCACGCTGACGCATCACTTCCACCATCCGTCGCTGCACCCGGAACGGCTGTACGAGCAATTGCTGGCGGTAGCCGGCGGCCTGATGACGTTTTCCAAGAGCTGGCTTCTTTCCGACCTGCCGCCCTACCAGCACGGCGACCCCGGCCCGGCCTTTGCCAAGCTGCACCAGATCATCCGCGAATTGCTGGATACCGTGATCTCGTCGAAGTATTTCGCCATCGCGCTGAACGAGGCGCGGCCTTCGTACCACCTGGGCATGCTCGACTCCGGCAAGATCGACGACAAGACCACGTTTTATATCGCGGTCTCGGCCGACATCGCGGCGCTGGAACTGGTCGACGTGGTGCCGCTGCGCTTCAAGGTCGGCGCCCCGGACGACGTCGAGAAATGCGTGCTGGCCGCCCTGCCCGGCGTGCGCCTGCAATACGCGCCGCAATTGCCGGCCGCGGTACCGGTGCGGCCCGACACCTGTTATTTCACGCTGGATCCGAAAGGGCACATGTACGAGCGCATGCTGCAGGCGCAGTCGATCTCGATTTACGTGCCGTCGGGGATGAAGGGATTGCAACTGGAACTGATGGCGGTGGCGTCCTGAAGCGGCAAGGGAATTTCGCGGCAGGCCGGGCCGCGAAATTCCTGTTCCGGCAATCAGCTCGCGTCCGGCGTCTTGATCAATTCCTGGCCATCCACCACCATTTTCCATTGATCTCCCACCTGATACGGCGGCTTGTTGACGACAAACGTCGTCGCCATCGGACCGACACCCACATCGAAATTATCCCCTTCAAATCCTTTGAGCGGCCCGTCGATTGACGTCGTGCTGCCGTTCTTGATGCGTTTATAAGTGACCGATCCATCCTCGGTAATCAGCAGATACATGTTCGGTTCCTGCCATTCCCCGACGTAGGCCAGCTTTTCCTTCGGCACCGGCTTGCCGCAGCCAGCCAATACAGCCAATGCAAACAAGGGAACAACGAACGCCTGTTTTTTCATCGTGATCTCCAAGCACAGTGGGGAAACTAAATTGTTGCCAAGTTACACCATCCGAACTGGCCATTTTTGCGCCGAATCATTTGAATTGCCTACAGCCACTATTTACGCTTCCTTACTGTCAAACTGTTTTACGACAGTGATTGACCATCAAAAGAAAGGATGCGGCATGGCAGGGCCATTGATCAGAAAGGGCGACAAGACGTCCCACGGCGGCGCCGTCCTTGAAGCCTCATCGCACAGCGATATCGCAGGAACCGGCATTGCCCGCATGGGCGATAAAGTGAGTTGTCCCAAGCACGGCAACAACACCATCGCCAGCGGCGATACGACCATGATCGTCGACGGCAAACCGGCTGCACGGCATGGCGATAAAACAGCGTGCGGCGCCACCCTGATCGCAGGCCAGCAAACCACCATCGACACTATCTAGGACCATGGCTTCGACCATTTCCCCCATCCCGAAAACGCCTGCCTGGATCGTCAACAGCCTGATTGGCGGCTTTGTTTTCCTGGCCTGCTGGGGTATCTCGATTGCTTATTGGCGCTCGACCCGAAGCGCGCCCGGCACGAGCGAATTTGCCGCCTTTCTATTTGCGATTCCACTGGCGCTGACATGCGTCGCATGGCTCGGCGTCAGGTTGATCCTGCCGCGCATCGCCGCTTCCATCCAGGAGCCGGTGCCCGCCAAGCCGGCAGCCGCGCCTCCTGCACCTCCCATATCAATGCCGCTCGCCGTATTGGCCAGTGCCTTGCGCTCACCGCATGGCGCATCGGCCGAAGAACTGGCAACCGCCATCGCCGGCGGTAAGGCCCGTGCGGATCTGGATCGTGAACTGATCGACGAAGACGGTTTCCCGGTCATGACGGCACGCAGCGACGACGCCGACGATGCGGCCCTGCAGGAAGAGATTGCCGCATGGCTGGCGCATCACGGCATGGCAGACCTGCAGTTCAGCGACGCCCAATGGCGCGCCCTGATCCTGGCCAGCGCCGTCACCGGCGACTTGACGCTGTCCGCGATCGGCGCATTCGCCGGTATCGAAGGCGCGCTACCGATGCTGCAACTGGTGCCGCTCCTGCCGCTGGACTGGCATGCCGATCAGCGCCAGGCAGCCGCCGCATGGCTCAGGCATATGGTCGAACGGTCCGGCTGGGCACCCGACTCGCTGGCAATACCCGCCGAAGCGCCGGCCAATGCAGGTGGGCCGGCGCCCTCGGCCGTGTTCAGCCGTCTGGCCCACGACACGCTGCAAAAAGCGCAGCCGCTGGCAGCACTGATCGTCGCCTGCGCCTCGCACATCGATCAGGAGACAGTCGACAAATGGGCCGCCGAGGGCAAGCTGTTCACGTCTGCCCGGCCGCAGGGCCTGATTCCCGGCGAGGGCGCGGCCGGCCTGGTGCTCGCCGATCTGGCGCAGGCGCATGCGCGGCAACTGACCGATTTCGTCGTGCTGGATCCGGTGGAGGAAGCGCAGCACGGCGTGTCGGCCGACGACATGAAGCGCGTCGACCCGAATGTATTGGAAGAACTGACCAAACGCGCCATCAAGCGCCGCAATATCGACTTCACGGATGTGGTGATGATCGTCGCCGATACCGGCCACCGCTCGAGCCGCGTGCTGGAATTGATGGGATACGCGTCGGTCACGATGCCCCAGCTCGACGAGGCGGGCGACATCGTCTGCGTGGGCGTGGCGTGCGGCAGCAGCGGCACCGTACCGTTCATCACGGCGTTGGCGTTGGCGCGGCACTATGTGCTCGAGCGTTTCGGGCCGGTGGTTTGTGTGGGTAATGAGGATGCGCAGTTGCGGCAGGCGGCTTTGGTTCAGCAGGATGGGATAGTGTCTGGATAACTTATATGGGGCACGATATGAAAACGGCTGTGATGCGTTGTCAACTAGCCGCGGTATGTTTTATGTACGGCGGTTTGCCTATGTCTGCGATCGGCGCTGAAGCCGAAGCGTCACCGCAAGCGGCGTCACCTGGCTCTATCGAGACCCGTGTGCAGGCGCTTCTCACGAAAGCGAAGGGTTCGCTTCGACCGCTCAAGGGCGGGAGGTTCGACATGGGCGACTGGGGCAATGGCGCTGGCCAGTATTACGATATCGATACGTATTCCAGGCCGTTGCATAAGGTGACGCTGGATGGGTTTTCGATGATGGCGTACAAGGTCACGTATGAGGATTTTGATGTGTTCACGGATGCCACCGGTAAGCAACGTATCAACATGGATGAGTTGGGCATCCGCGACCGGGCACCCAAGCGTCCGGCGGGCGTGAGCTGGTATGGCGCCAAGGCCTATTGCCAGTGGCTCGGAACCTTGACCCAGCTTCCATTCGATTTGCCGACAGAAGCTCAGTGGGAATATGCGGCACGGTCTGGCGGCAAACGGGTGCTGTTTGCAACCGATAACGGAAAGATCGAACGGCCGAGGAATTTTCCGAAGGACTGGACGGATGAGGAAGAACAACCGTCTTTACCCGCTGTTGGAAGTTATCCGCCGAATCCTGCCGGGTTGTATGGCATGTCCGAAAACACATATGAATGGGTAGAAGATTGGTTCGATGAAAATTATTATAAAAATTCTCCTGAAAATAACCCGACTGGACCGGCAAAGGGCCTTGAGAAAGTAAAGCGCGGCAGTGTTGGCGGGAAAGCTGAAATTTCCGCAATGGTATTCATGCGGACAAAAGCAGTGCCCCAGCCAATGGAAACAACCTATCCCAACGGTCCAAACTACGCAAAGCGCGTTATGTTGCCGTTCCCTGGCTACTCCAGTTATCCCACTACGAATTTTCGGTGTGTAGTTAATTCGTTACCAAAAAAAATTAAGTGAGATATCCAGGATGATGCAATGGAAATGTTGTTGCAAGAAATTCAGGTGCATCGTTTCGTAAAAAAGGACGACCCATCATTGGCACACTGGATGTCAAACGCATTTCACAACGATTTATACAGTTTTCATAAGGAGTATCTGCGGTTATCGATTCAATCATTTTGACCGAAAGACTCTTGTCTGATTTTTTACCAATCTCAACTGTGATCCTATCTAGAGTATTTTCGAGATGCCCAGTTGACTGGACGGTTGCCATGAGTTCGTTGATCGAAAAGGCAGCCATTTTTCTTAAGTCTCTATTTGGGGAGTGGTTGAAAGAATCAATAATGCTTTTTATGGTAGCGCCTCGTGATTCTGGTGGCATATAAGCATACCAACCCCAGCCAGATATTAACTGGGATTCTATTTTTCTTATGAATTCATCATGCAGTTCCCTAATTGAGTTACTCACTTTGATATACTCTCTTTGAATATCTATAAGTTCGTGCCCAACAAAAGTTTCAAGTGCCCGGCTACTCGCAAAGGTCATGTATAGAAGCTGATTAAAAGCGAAAAATGCTGTCTTGTTCATCAGCCCCACCATTTTTTTGTAATCCGATTGCTTCAGCTGGTGTGCGATGCACATGAAGAACTGCGCGATCTGTTCTACTCCTACTTTTGCACCAACATTTCCGGAGCCGCCGAGCCCAAGACAAGCACCAGCCTTGGCTGCAACGACAAAGTGGCCATTACGGTAATCGCATTCAAATCCCAGTGTCGCAGCCAAACCCTGGATCAAGGCAACATCCCCGCTAATGCTCGCCATATCGACATAGGCAGCGATTGCCTTGTTCAAATCTGCTTTCTTCGGTCCGCCTGGATTGATCATCCCTTCCGGATTCAGCCACTGCAACGCGCCGGAAAGCTGTACGCCTTCTTTTAGGCCCGCAAAGATCTTGGCTTCACCTTTCGCGCCGACCTTGGCCTTGGCACTGGTGCGGTCCGGTGTACCTTTCAAGCCTTGTCTGCCCTCGGTAACCATCAGCGCCGCACCGGCCTCCAACGCGACGCTGGCACCGGCGAGGGCGTACAAGGTAAGGTCACCGCGTAAGCGAAAATAGCCGAAATCAAGCAGCCGCTCGGTATCGGCAGCGGTGACGTGCCAACCAGCGGCGTGCGGCAAATAAAGGATGGTTTCGACCTTGGCTTCACCGACGGCAAAAGAGGCTTCGGCGTTGGCCTTGACACTGAATTGTGCGGCTTTGCCGGCACGCTTGAAACGCTGGCTCCAGTTCTTGTCGCGCTTGTCGAAGAAGTTGCCTTGACACGGCATGAAAGTCGCCTCGGCTCCGGCCCCCGCGGACCAGCGCATGAATTGCGCTTCGGGTTTCAGGTCGACGATGCGATAAGGATTGTTCGGATCGATATTTTCCTTGCCAAGCAGGCCCTCGGCGAGCTCCTTTTGTCCTCGCTCAAGAAAGGCTGTGGCGCTCGACCCCATGACTTTCGCCCAGTCGGTCAGAATGCCGCTGAACTGATCCGCATCCTTCGGTGCCAACTTCCATTTCTTTTCAAATTTAGCCTTGTCCTGTACCTGATTCAGGATGCGATTCCTTACTTCCCGTTGATTCAACACGGCACCGTTGAACAGCTTTTCTTTCGGCGGTTTCGCACGTTCCGCGGCGCCCTCGACTAGATAGACGCGCTTGTCAGCCAGTGCGCTTTTGAGCTTCTGGGCGCTGACATAGATGGGCGTATGTGCACGGCCCTCCATGCGCTTCATCGTCAGCGGTAGAACCTCGACCAGCTTGTTGGGATCGGTCTTCTGACTGGTGATGGCTTCAACCCGTTGCTTGGCAGCGTCGCTTTTTTTCGTCAAGTCGTTCAGTGCGATGTCGAGATCTTTTTGTGCCTGTGCGAGGTCTGCTTTTGCCGAGTTGGGCTGCTGCAGAAGGTGTTGCAGGGCCAGCGATTTTTCGGTGACTGCACGGTTGGCTTCCTGCAGCTCTTCGATGGCAGTCTTGTTCTGGTGTCCTTCGGCACGACAGGCCAGCCATTCATCGGGGTACAAAGCGATGAACGAATTGTCATCCGGACGATAAAGAAGCACGCCATCCGCCAACGTATGCGAAACCTCGATAAACGTATCGCGAGGCGTGCTCGTAGGCGCGGTTTTGACCGCAGTAAGGATTTCACTCATCGTTTTTCCTAGGGGTAAAAACAGCCGTCGACTTCATTCGTCTTTGGCCAAGTGCAGCGTCAGAACTTCGCTCTTCGATGTGAAAATGCGCTGGGTCCGCCCTTGCGCGTCGGTGATGCCCTCGACCTGCACGCCGCTTGCCGATTCCAGCCGGTAGCGAACGTGGGCCATGGGTTGTTTGGTATCCTCGTCCAGAACGACGAAGGCTTCGTTATAGATGTCCCTGGCGACGGGCATGACCGGCGGCGTCACGCTGCCGTCCTTCGGCCCAGCCAGCTCCTTCATGCTCGCCTTGAACTCCACCTTCCCCGGCGCATGCAGCATGATGTCCCCGCCCTCGAGCTTTAGGTAGGCCCCTTGCGCCGTCAGCAGCACGTGGGTCTTGGCCGCGACTGTCACGCTCTCGCTGACGCTGGCCACCGTGACGCTCTTGTCCGCCGTCAGCCGCGTCGCATCCGACTGGCTCTGGCTACTTACCTTCCCGCTCGCGGCATGCAGCCGGATCCCGGTCTCCTGATTCGGCTTGTCCTTCGCACTCGCCTTGCCATAGGTGAATAGACTGATCCCATCCTTCACCGCATACCCGCTACACCCCTGCGCAACGAAATTCACATCCTGGCCCGCCGTCACGCTGCTGGTATGACCGGCAGCGATCACGGCATCGGCCGGCGTGCAGGCGACGATGCCCGCCGGGCTCGACAATTGCAGTTGCGGTTCGCTGAAGGCGGTCACTTGCCGTTCCCCGGTGCTTTCCAGCACCTCGATGCCGTGTCGTAAAGCGCTCACGGCAAGCAGTTTTTCCGGCTCAGGTTCGGCGGGCAGTACGGCCTTGTGCGCGCGCGCCGTCGTCGCCATCGATACTTGCAACGCATGGCTTTGTTCGATCACAGCCACGGCGGCACGAACATCAAGCTGGTTGCCGTTGGAACCATCGGTCGACAGCAACAACCCCTGTCCGGCGCGCAGCGCGGCTGCGTGCGCCGTCTTGAGCTCGGCACCGAAGCCGGTGGGCGACAGGCGCTGGTTGTCGGTCTGATGGCGCAGGCTGCCCAGGTTGAGCTCGGCCGTGCCCTTGTGGGCGCCGGCATGGCTTTGCAGGGCCAGTCTTGCCTGGCCGGGACTGTCGTCGAAGACCAGTTGCTGATAGGCGCCGCTGCCGTCCTGGCTGCTGCTCAGCGCCTGGCTTTTGATACCGGACAGGACTGCTGCATGGGCGTGGCCGTCGTTCTCGCCGGGGAACCAGGCTGGGGCGTTGCCGGTCGCATTGCCGGCGCCGTGGGCGACGCTGTTGTGCTGTGCGTCGGGCTGGCCTTTGCCGTTGTACAGGCTGCCGATGACGACCGGGCGGTCGATGTCGCCGTCGATGAAGTCGACCAGCACTTCGCTGCCGACGCGCGGCACGGCGACGGCGCCCCAGTTGGCGCCGGCGATCGGTGCCAGCGGCGTGGCGATGCGGATCCACGTACCGGCGCGGTCGTCGGCCGGTGCGCCGGTCTGGCCGTCCGGGGCCGGATGGTCCAGGCGGCTGTGGCTGAGGTGATCATCGCCGGCATTGCGTTGCCAGTGGAATTGCACCTTGACGCGGTGGTCGCGGTCGGTGTGGATGACGGCGCCGGGCGGGCCGACCACGATCGCGGTCTGCTGCCCGCTGATCGTCGGACGCGGGTGCAGCCGCACGCCATGGCCGTCGACGCTGCTGCTGCGGTAAGGGACCGTGCTGCGGATCGCCTCGAAGCGGTTGCGGTACAGCGGGCGCTCGCCGGGCGCCGTGTCGCGCACTGCCTCATCGCCGAAGGGACTGTCGCCGAGCGCCTGCGTCACCGCGGCGCGCAAGTCGGCCGCCAGGTTGTTGTGCGCCTGGTGCGACACGCGCAACAGCGTGAAGCGGGCCGCGTCCTGGTTTGTGGCGGCGTCGAAGCGCGCATGGCCGGACAAGGTGAACGTCGTGCCGGGCATAAAGGTGCGCACGGTACCGGCACCCTTATGCATCTCTCTGCTGACTTGTAGCGCCTGCAATTGGTTGTCGGCGATGCGCTGCCCCTGGGCGCGCGTCGGGTAGGCATAGCTTCCCGGCGTGTCTGCGCTGGCCGGGAACAGCGTATTGTCGCCGCTGCCCGCGCTGACCCGGCGCGATCCGAGGCTGCGGTAATCCCAGCTCTGGATGTCGATCGTGGCCGGGACCGGGCGCGACAGCATATGCCAGCGGTCGACGCTGTCCTCGCGCATCACGGCGCCCGCTTGCGTGAAGCGGACCTCGGCTTGCGGATTCGCCTGGAAACTGCTGTTGTGGTCGGCGATGACGAGCGTGTGGCTGCCGAGTTGCACGCTGTCGGAGGCCGCGTTGTGCTCGACGTAATAAAACAGGCCCGCTTCGTGCATCAGGCGCTGGACGAAGGCCAGGTTCGACTCCTGGTACTGGCAGGTCAGCGAACGCACCGGATAACTGTCGCGGTCGGCGATGTCGTAGCGCCAGGCGGGCACCAGGGTCCCCCGGTCCGGCCAGGCCTGGAACACGGCATCGAGGATGTCGAATACGGTCTTGTCCTGGAAAATGCGGCTATCGCGGCCGAGCGCCAGGAAGGCAAACCAGGGTTCGATCGTCAGGCCATACCGGGCGAAGCCGCCATTCGCGCCGATCAATTGTGCGGAAGTGATGTGACCGTGGAAGGGGCGCAGCGGCATTCCGGGCACCGCCGTCAGTACTTCCAGCAGGACAGGCTGGCCGAGCAGGGATTTGAGCGGGATCTTGGCATCCAGCGACAGTGCCGAGACCTGCAAGCGATAAGGGCGGTCCAGGCTTTCCTCGCCGCGCACCGATTCGGCCAGCAGGCGCTCGGGTCCGAGCGGGGTGGACAGGCGCAGCAGACGGGTGTCCTGGGTAAAGCGTGGGAAGAGTTCCGGCACTTGCGGCTCCTGTGAGCGCTGACATCATCAACAAGTGAAGCGACCGACCGATGCGATCGCGGCGGTGACAAGCAGGCATTGTTACGCGCAAGTGCCTATAAGCTATTGATTAACGGCAAAACCAGCTATGCCGGTATCGGCAGCGCTACAACAATCAAAAGTGGATAAGTCTTGGGATAACTTGCGTACAAGAGCAGGATAAGCCCGTAAAAATCGTGGAAAAGTCTCTGGGGAAGTTGTGGAAAAACCGCTGGATAAGCGGGGTACAAGGCGTGCGCAAACCCTGTATAAGGATGGGATAAACGCAGGATAAGTGGAGGACAAGTTTGCCTCCACCTCAGGTCTGTTTCGGTGATATCACCAGTTCCGGCTGCGGCCGCGGCGCATGCGCCGACAGATCCGCATGCCGGATCTGTTCCGGAATCGCCAGGATGCCCTGCCACAGGATGTCGCCGGCCACCCGGCTTTCCCGGCTGAGCCGGTAGGCCGGCAGTGCGGCGTCGCCTTGCACCTGCCACATTGCCGCGTACGAAGGCGACAGCCGGGTGTCGTGCCAGGCATCGGCGAGCGGCGCCAGCGTGTCCTGCAAGACCGCCGCGGTGCTGCGCATGCGCACCCAGCGGTGGTTCAGCCAGCCGTTCTCGGCGGCCACCGGATCGAGAAAGCGGGCGATGATGGCGCGCGCGGCCAGGCTGCCGCTGCGGCTCATCAGGCCGATCGCCTTGCGGTCCATGTTCAGGTTCAAGCCACCTTCCGACTTCTTGTGGCGGATCAGGACCACACGGTCGCGGTAGCCCGGCGTACGCGTCAGCGCTTCGTCGCGCCAGGTGCGGATAGTCTGCAGGATGGCGGTGGCAAAGCGCGCCAGCGACGGCAACTGGGCGGCGTCGTCGACCGCGACATAGGCCGGGGTCGCGCCCTGGTTGTTATTGGACGGCAGGGTAACGCGCAGCACCGGCCCGGGCGATGCGGCGGGGTCCTGATGCGGGTCCTCGTGCAGATCGTCGCGCAGGATCACGCCGAAGGTCGGACGGGTCGGCAGGATCGCATCGAAAAAGTGGATCGGGAAATTGCTCGTTAAACCGCCATCGGAAAACCAGACGCGCAGCAGCTCGACCTTGCTGCCGGCCACCGGCAGGGTGCGGATGCGGTACAGGGGCACGGCTTGCAGCAGCACCGGAAAGCTCAGGCTCATGCGGGCGGCGACCACCACCGGCAAGGCGTCGGCATCGGGCATGAAGTAGTAATCGCCGCCCTGGTCGTTCAAGCCTTGCAGCAGATCCAGGGTCTGCTGGCGATGATGGGTATGCTGCGATGCCTGTTTCATCCACTCGATAATGTCTGGTGGGAACAGATGCGCCAGTTCGGACGCGCGGAACACCAGGTCGGCGCTCGCATGCGGCAGGCGGTGGGCGCGCAGTTCGCTCAGGCCGGTGCTCATCAGGGCCAGTTCGATCGGCGGCGTCGATTGGCGCAGATGGCCGAAGGTCAGCGGCTGGTCCGCGGGCAGGCCGGCGATATCCTGCACCAGCGCGTGCAGCCATTCGGTCAGCGCCGGCGGATTGCCGGGCTGGGTGCGCAGGCCGGAACAGATGCCGCAGCGGTTGTGGCGCAGGCCGCGCCAGGCACCCAGCACGAATTGCAGCGCCGCGAAGACCAGCGCACTGGCCAGCATCGACAACCCGAACCACAGGCCGCTGGCCAGCCAGTACGCGACGCCGGTCCGCCAATGTCCACCCAGCAAGCCACTGCTGACGAGATAGCCGAGCATCCACAGGACGGCGCCGCACAAGGCCCCCAGCGGAAAGTTCCACAGCAGTGCCAGGGCAACGCGCGCGACCACCTTCGGTTTGATACCGGCATTCAGACCGGCGACGATGACGCGGAAATGCGGCGCCATCGCCGCACTGGGCTGGAACAGCGACAGCAGGCGTGTGGTGTTACCGACCGATTCGCGCAGGCGCCGCGGCAGCAGGGCGATTTTATAGAAGCCATCATCACTGCCGGTGCCGGCCTGGCGCACGTGGTTGCGCTTGTACTGGGCGGCAGCCGCGGCAATGGCGGCGATCGCGCCCACGCTGGCGCCACCGATCGAGCGCAGGGTAAATTTTTTTGCCAGCCGGGCCACGAAGGTGGGATACACGACGCCCGAGGTCACGCCGCCTTCCATCACGATATCGCATTCGTCCGGTAAAAAATTCTCCATCGCCATTTCCCCATCGATCAGCCAGCTGATGGGATTATGCGGCGCTTCTGCTTGCCATGCTTATCGAATCGTCACGCCGGCCCGAGGTTTGATAATCTGGACCGTATGCAGATCGGAACCCTTCAAGCATTGACCCTACGTACCACCCGCCATGCGCCGCCGCGCCAGGTCGATTGCGCCGATGCGGTCGCGGCGCGCGGCCTGCTCGGCGACGCCCATGCCGACCGTTATTCGCCACGCCAGCTGCTGCTGGCCGACGCGGACGTGTACCGCACACTGTCTCTGCCAGCGCACGCCTTGCGCGAGAATCTGTTGGTCGATATCGATACCGCCGGACTCGCGTCGGGCATGGTGCTGCAGGTCGGCAATGACGTCCTGCTCAGGCTGATGTTTCAATGCGAAGCCTGCGGCAACCTGGATGCCTTCCGCCCCGGTCTGTCACGCCTGCTGGATGATCGGCGCGGCATGCTGGCGCGCGTGCTCAGCGGCGGCACGCTGCGCGCCGGCGACCCCATCCGCGACGTGCGCCTGTCGTTGCCGGCCTGGTCCGACGACTGGCATGCACGGGTGCTGATGGTGCTGGATGCGCTGCCTTTGGGCGCGGTGATCGAATACCGCGACCTGGCGCGTCTGGCCGGCGTGCAGTCGAGCTATTGCCGCGCCTTTCCGCGCATGCTCCGCAACCTCGGACCCGATTACGCCGGGAAGGCGGTGGCGGCGAACGATCCGTCGACGGCACCGCGCTGGAAGGGAGACGGTCTGTTCGACCACGCGCCGATCCTGCACCTGGTCGAATGACGCAGCAAGAACTTACCCAGGCACGCCGACGATCACGCTGGACGCCTTGAACATGGCAGTGGCTTCCTTGCCTTCGGCCAGTTCCAGCATCTGCGCGCTGTCGTTGGTGATCACGGCCGCCACCGTGCCGCCGCCCGGCAAGTCGAGCACGACCTCGGTGTTGACCGCGCCCGGCGTCAGGCGGGAAATTGTTCCCCGCAACTGGTTACGTGCCGAAAAGCGGGCGCCTTCGGTCTGCGTGGCCAGGATCACGGATGCGCTTTTAATCAGGGCAAATGCCTGGCGGCCCGGCTGCAGGCCCAGGCTTTCGGTGCTTTCGCGGGTGACGATGGCGACCAGGCGCTGGCCGCCGGCGATGTCGAGTTCGATCTCGTCGTTGACCGCCCCGGCCTGGACGCGCGAGACGGTACCGAAGAACTGGTTGCGTGCGCTGGTTTTCATGTTCAGCCTGCTGATCAGATTGAAATCGTCGGCGACGCCTGCCGCCTGCCGGTTGAGTTGTTCGACAAAATCACGGTGCACTTGTTCGAGCAATCGGAAGTTTTTCACCAGTTGCTCGCCGCGCGCCGTCAGGCGGGTACCGCCGCCGCCCTTGCCGCCGGTCAGGCGCTCGACCAGGGCTTCGCCGGCCAGGTTGTTCATCGCGTCGATGGCGTCCCAGGCCGCCTTGTAGCTCATCTTGATGGCCTTGGCGGCCTGGCTGATCGAACCGGTCTCGGCGATCTTGGCCAGCAGGTCGACCCGGCCCGGGCCGCCGAAGTTCTGGCCGCCGACCGTCATCCAGACGCTGCCCTGCAATGTGATTGGTTCGTCCATGGGCGGCACGATAGCAGATTCCACCATGGGAGCGTTCGTTATATACTTCAGTACATAACGCCCTTCACGGAGAAACTCGCATGCAACGCATTGCCGGCCTGCTGGCCACGCTCGTCCTTGCCGCCGGCACCCAGGCCCACGCCGGCGAAGTGCAGGTGGCGGTCGCCGCCAATTTCACGGCGCCGATGCAACAGATCGCCGCCGCGTTCGAACAGGACACCGGCAACAAGGCGGTGCTGGCCTTCGGCGCCACCGGCAAGTTTTATGCGCAGATCCATAACGGCGCCCCGTTCGAGATCCTGCTCGCCGCCGATGACGAGACGCCGGCCCGGCTGGAACGGGACAAGCAGACCGTGGCGGGATCGCGGTTTACGTATGCCACCGGGCGCCTGGTGCTGTGGTCGGCCAAGGAGCATTACGTTGACAGCCAGGGCAAGGTGCTGCAGAGCGGCGCCTTCAAGCACCTGTCGATCGCGAATCCGAAAGCGGCACCGTATGGCGCCGCGGCGGTCGAGACACTGACCAAACTCAATCTGATGGCAGCGCTGCAACCGAAGATCGTGCAGGGTGAAAATATCGCGCAGGCATATCGATTCGTCAGCACCGGCAATGCCGAACTCGGCTTCGTGGCGCTGTCGCAGGTGGCGCGCGACGGCAAGTTCAGCGCGGGATCGGGCTGGATCGTCCCGGATTCGATGCACAGCCCGATCCGCCAGGATGCCGTGATCCTTATCAAAGGCGCTGCCAACCCGACTGCTACGGCGCTGATGGCTTACCTGAAGTCCGACAAGGCCAAAGGCATCATCCGTTCCTTCGGCTACCAGCTGTGAGCGTTGCGCCGTAAGCGGGATGGACGACGCCGACCTCGCAGCCATCCGGCTGACGCTCAAGCTGGCCACCACGGTCACGCTGCTGCTGCTGGCGATCGGTACCCCGGTTGCCTGGTGGCTGGCGCGCACGCGCTCGCGCCTGAAACACGCCGTGGCGGCGGTGGTGGCCTTGCCACTGGTGCTGCCGCCGACCGTCATCGGCTTTTATTTATTGCTGGCGCTGGGGCCGAATGGCTGGGTCGGCCAGCTGACGTCTTCGCTCGGCCTGGGCCTGCTGCCTTTCACGTTCGCCGGCCTGGTGCTGGCGTCGGTGCTGTATTCGATGCCCTTCGTGGTGCAGCCGCTGCAGAATGCCTTCGCAGCCATCGGCGAGCGCCCGCTGGAAGTCGCGGCGACGCTGCGCGCCAGCCCCTGGGACACCTTCTGGACGGTGGCGGTGCCGCTGGCCCGGCCCGGCTTCCTGTCGGCGGCCGTGCTCGGCTTTGCGCATACGGTCGGCGAATTCGGTGTCGTGCTGATGATCGGCGGGAATATTCCGGACAAGACGCGGGTGGTGTCGGTGCAGATCTATGACCACGTCGAGGCGCTCGAGTATGCGCAGGCGCATTGGCTGTCCGGCGCCATGCTGGTATTCAGTTTCCTGGTGCTGCTGGCGCTGTACACGGTGAACCCGCAGGCGGTGAAAGGACGGCGCTGATGGAAGACATCCAGGTGCGTCTGCATATCGACCGTGGGGAATTCCGGCTCGACGTCGATGTGCGCCTGCCCGGGCGCGGCATCACGGCACTGTTCGGACCGTCGGGTTCCGGCAAGACCACCTGCCTGCGCGCGATCGCCGGGCTGGAACACGTGAACGATGGCTACGTGGCCGTCGGCGGCGCCGTGTGGCAGGACCAAGCGCAGCGCATCTTCGTGCCGACCCACCGGCGCGCGCTCGGTTACGTATTCCAGGAAGCCAGCCTGTTTGCGCACCTGAGCGTGCGCGCCAACCTCGAATTCGGCATGAAACGGGTGCCGCGCAGTGAACGCCGCTTCGAGCCCGGGGAGGTGGCGCGCCTGCTCGGCATCTGGGAATTGCTGGAACGCCGGCCGGGCAGCTTGTCGGGCGGCGAGCGGCAGCGGGTGGCGATCGCGCGCGCCCTGCTCGCCTCGCCGCGCCTGTTGCTGATGGACGAACCGCTGGCCGCGCTCGACCTGCGCCGCAGGCAGGAGATCCTGCCCTATCTCGAGCGCATGCACGACGCGCTGTCGATCCCGATCATCTACGTCAGCCACGCGCCGGACGAGGTGGCGAGATTGGCCGACCACCTGGTACTGCTGGATGGCGGCCGCGTGGTGGCCAGCGGCCCCCTGGGCGAGACGCTGGCGCGCGCCGACCTGCCGCCCAGCTTCGCCGACGATGCCGGCGTGGTGCTCGATACGGTGCTGGAGGGGCATGAAGCGGATGCGCTGTCGCGCCTGCGCTTCGACGGCGGCGTGCTGTACGTCGGCCAGCGCAGGGAAGCCGTCGGCACCCACCTGCGCTGCCGCATCCACGCGCGCGACGTCAGCCTGGCGCTGCAGCGTCCGGAGGGCACCAGCATCGTCAACCTGCTGCCGGCGCGGGTGACGGCCTGCGCCGCCACCGACACCCCGGGCCACGTGCTGGTGCAGCTGCGCATGGGCTTGAGCCCGCTGCTGGCGCGCATCACCGAACGCTCGCGCCGCGAACTCGATATCGTCCCCGGGCGCGAACTGTGGGTGCAGATCAAAGGCGTGGCGCTGCTGGGCTGACCCGAATGTAACGGTCAGCGCACGCGGCGGATCGACGAGACGCGGTCGTTCATCCGGTCCAGGCCGGGATAGCGGCCGGGGCCGTAGACGGCACAGAAACCGCGGAAGTCGCTGTCTTCGCACAGTTCCCAGCGGCCTTCGCGGATGATCATCGAGCTGGCACGGTCGTTGAAGCCGACGTCGTTCAGCGCGCGCATGTTGCCGGCCAGGGCCACTTCGGCGCCGCCGAAATTCGCATCCGTGAACAGGATCACGTCGCCGCCACCACGGCGGTCGTCACCGCGCCAGTCGCCACCGCGGCGGTCGTCACCACGGCGGTCGTCACGCTCACCGCGCCAGCCGCCGTCGCGATAGCCGCCGTCACGATAGCCGCCATCGCGGTAATCGCCGCGCTCGCCACCCGGCCCGCCGCGCGTCACTTCGCGCACCGAGGAGATGCTGTCGTTGAAGCGCGGCAGGCCGCGGTATTCGCCGGGACCGAATTCGGCGCAGTAGCCGCCGAAGCCGGCGTGCTCGCACACCAGCCACACGCCGGATTGCACGACCATGCTCGACGCGCGGTCGTTCATGCCGACCCGGTTCAGGTCGGGCACGTCGCGCTGGACGGTCACGCGGGCGCCGCGGAAGTCGCTGTCGGCGAACAGGGTCAGCTCGCCGGCAAAGGCGGCATGGGAACACAGCGCCAGCACGGCGGCGGCAGCGAACAGGCGTTTCATGATTTCTCCATCGATCGTTGTATGTCGCGCCAGCAGGGGCGCCTGCGTGGTTAACGCAGCAGCCCTGTCATCGGCAGACATTTTCTTGTAACAAATTCCTACCTTAGCACGGGGGCTGGGCGACAACGGTGCGCCTACACACCCACCCGCGCCGGCGGAATCCGTTCGTCCTCGAGGATGCCGACGATATGCGCGCTCAAGGCGTCCAGCTCGCTCCGGCTCGACAGGTTGCGGATGCGCTGCTGCAGGCTGCGGTGTTCCTCGACGAAGATCGACCAGTCGAGCGCCTGGCCGTCATAGCCCTGGTGCGGGCCGCACAGGCTGGCGCAGCCGATCATGAAGCTGCGCTCTTCCGGCAGCGCGTATTCGATCAGCCAGCCCCAGTCCTCGGGTGCCGGATAGCTGGTCGCGATGCCGCGCCGTCCCAGCGCCTGCGCCAGCCACAGGGCCAGCTCGAAGCCGTACACGCCGGGATTGCTCTGGCACGCGGCCGGCAAGGTGGGGAGGAATTTCGCCGACGAGAATTCGATATGCCACATCATGGGGTCCTCACGCGATGGTCTCGGCCTGGGCATCCAGCGGACAGCCCGCGCCGGCCCGTTCGAGTTCGCACCGGCAGGCCGCTTTTTCGTGGAAGCGCAGGGTATCGCGGCGCAAGCGGGTGGTGCACGCCAGTTCTCCGATCTGCATGATCCGATGACGTGGGTTGGACTTGACTTGAAAGTGTACGCCACGCCCAGTGTGCGCCTCGGACGTTACGACGGCGTGACACGGTGGCTGTTTTCGGCCTGGATGGCATGGACGCCGGCTGCCGCTCGCCCGCGCTCATGCCGATGGCAGCGGCAGCAGCACCGCGCGCGCCGCTTTCACAAGCGCCGCCCCCATGCGCTCCAGCCGCGGCGGCTGAATGCGCCAGGCATGCCAGAACAGGGGCACGTCGACATATAAATCCGGGGTCAGGTCGACCAGCTGGCCGGCGTCCAGCATCGCCGCGCACTGCTCGAGCGGCAGCAGGCCGTAGCCGAGGCCAAGGCGGATCGATTGCACGTAAGGATCGCTGGCCGGCACATAATGAAAAGGATAGGCGCCCTCGGGCAGCCCGAAGTGCTGCAGCAGGAAGCTGCTCTGCAGCGTGTCCTTGCGGTCGAACACCATCACCGGCGCGCGCCGGGCGGCATCGCGGTCGATCCCGTCAGGGAACCAGCGCGCCGCAAAGGCGGGCGCCGCCACCATCCGGTAGCGCATCGTGCCCAGTGGCGTGACCGTGCAGCCGCGCATCGGCGCCGCCTCGCCCGACACGCAGGCCAGCGCCAGTCCCTGCTCCAGCAAAGCAAAGGTGTGGCCCTGGTTGTCGAGCACGAATTCGACCAGCAAACCGTCGGCGATCAGCAGCGGCGCCAGGACCGGCAGCAGCCAGGTCGCCAGCGTGTCGTTGTTGACCGCCAGCGTGATCCGCACCGGACCCGTCTCGTCGGCCTGCTCGGCCAGGAATTCCGCTTCCAGCAGCGCGCGCCGGCGCAGGAATTGCAGCAGGCGCATGCCCGGCGCCGTCGGGCGGCAGGGCCGCGCACGCACCAACAGCGGCGTGCCCAGCGCCTGCTCCAGCGCCGTGATTCGCTGCGACACCGCCGACGGCGTGATGTTGAGTTGGCTGGCTGCCGCTTCCAGGCTGCCGCCGTCGATGGCGGCCAGGAAGGCTTCACTGCGGCGCGGATCAAGATTCATACATTAGCCCGGCTTAATCAGCATTAGATTTCATTAATATAATTGATGACATGACCGCCTTGCAGCGATCATGTCGGTTTTCTGACCGGGGAAGTGACGATGTTTTCGCAACAGGTATTCCTGCAAGGGCTGGGCATGGGCGCCAGCCTGATCATGCCGATCGGGGCCCAGAACGCGCATGTGATCCGCACCGGCGTGCGCGGCCGCCACGTGCTGCTGACGGTGGCCACCTGCGTGCTGATCGACATCACCCTGATCGGGCTCGGCATGTCCGGCTTCGGCGCGCTGGTCGAGGCGTCGCCGCTGTTGCTGGCGATCTGCCGCTGGGGCGGCGCGGTGTTCCTGGTGTGGTACGGCTGCCGCTGCCTGAAAAGCGCCTGGCAGACGCACACGGCGCCGGCCCAGCAGGATGACGCCCGCGCCGGCAGCGCACGCCAGGCGTTCACGCTGGTGCTGGCGATGTCGCTGCTGAATCCGCACGTCTACCTGGATACAGTGGTGCTGCTGGGGGCGGTCGGCAGCAGCCTGGCGGCGGGCCACCGCACGTCGTTCGCGGCCGGCGCGATGCTGGCCTCGCTGCTGTGGTTTTCCGGCCTGGGATTCGTGGCGCGGCGCTGCGCCTTCGTGCTGGCGCGACCAAGCGTCTGGCGCGCCGTCGAAATGTTTACAGGCGCGACGATGCTGGTGCTGGCCGCGCTGTTGCTGCGGCCGCAATAAAGCTCAGGCCGCCTTCGCCTCGAACGCCAGCGGATTCGCCGGCACGTTGTTCGCCAGCGCCTTGCCGCCCTCCACCGTCATCTGCTGCGGCAGCGGCACGCCGTTCTTGACGGCGGTCAGCTCGGCCAGGATCGACACCGCGATCTCGTACGGCGTCTTGCTGCCGATATAGATGCCGATCGGGCCGTGCAGCTTGGCGATCTGCTCGTCCGTGAGGTCGAATTCGCGCAGGCGCTCGCGGCGGCGTGTGTTGTTCACGCGCGAACCGATCGCGCCGACATAGAAGGCCTCCGTCTTGAGCGCTTCCATCAGGCCCATGTCGTCCAGCTTCGGATCGTGGGTGAGTGCGATCACGGCGCTGCGGCTGTCCAGTTTCATCGCCAGCACGACGTCGTCCGGCATCTCGTGCACGACATCGACGCCCGGCAGGCTCCAGCTGCCGCGGTATTCCTCGCGCGGGTCGCAGATCGTGACCTGGTATTCGAGGCCGACCGCGATCTGGGCCAGGAACTGCGACAGCTGGCCGGCGCCGATGATCAGCATGCGCAGGCGCGGGCCGTGCAGGGTCACCAGGCGCTGCTTGTCCTTATCCATGTGCAGCTGCTGGTCGGCCGCGCCCTCGTCCAGTTCGACCGCGCCGGTGGCGAGATCGAGCGTGCGCCGGGTCAATACGCGGCGCTGGGCCAGCGCCAGCAACTCGCCGATGCGGCTGTGCGCGCCGAGCGGCTCGACCACCAGCTGGATGGTCCCGCCGCAAGGCAGGCCGAAGCGGTGCGCCTCGTCGGCACTGATGCCGTAGGTGAGCACTTCGGGGCTGGTGCGCACGATGCCGTGTTCGCGCACCGCCACGATCAGGTCGTCTTCGATGCAGCCGCCGGACACCGAGCCGACCACCAGGCCGTCGGAACGGATCGCCATGGTCGCGCCTTCCGGACGCGGGCTCGAGCCCCAGGTGCGCACCACCGTCACGTATTCACAGCGGTAGCCGGCGCGCAGCCACTGGTCGCAGGCGTGCAGCACTTCGAGGTCGATACTGTCCATCGGTCAATCCTTCAAGCGTTATGGGTCATCCAGCTCCAATGCTAACGCAAATCGCGACAACCCAGTGCCACACCCGGCCATACGGTGTAAAACCGGGTCAACCCGCTCGGCCATGGCGCGTTGCTGGCATACTATATGGTCGCAATTGAAATGGCCGAAATTCGCCTGCCTCTGGAGTCAGCCTTGAAAAAACTCGCATCCGTCGTGCTCGGCGTGGCCCTGCTCGGGGCCACCGCCGCCCAAGCCGCCATCCCCGTGTACGGCTTCGTGGTCAAGAACACCTATCCGCACGACCCCGCCGCCTTCACCCAAGGCCTGTTCTTCCGCGACGGCCAGCTGTACGAAAGCACCGGCCAGAAGGGCCAGTCGACATTGCGCAAGGTCGACCTCAAGACCGGCAAGGTACAGCAGAAGAAGGCGCTGGCGGACGACTACTTCGGCGAGGGTTCCACCGCGGTGGGCGACAGCATCGTCACCCTGACCTGGCAGTCGAACGTCGGCTTCGTCTACGACGCCAGGACCTTTGCGCTGAAGAGCCGCTTCAATTACAAGGGCGAAGGCTGGGGCCTGGCCAGCGATGCCAAGCACGTCTACATGAGCGACGGCAGCAACGAACTCCGCGTGCTGGACCCGAAGACGCTGGAAGAGCAACGCCGCATTCCGGTCACCGCCGAGGGCAAGCCGGTCGGGCAGCTGAACGAGCTGGAAGTGGTCGATGGCGAGATCTACGCCAACGTCTGGGGCTACGACGTGATCGCGCGCATCGACCCGGCCAGCGGCAACGTGGTCGGCTGGATCAACCTGGCCGGCCTGCTGCCGCCGGAACAGCGCGGTACCAGCTCGGTGGATGCGGTGCTGAACGGGATTGCCTGGGATGGCCGGCAGAAGAAGTTATATGTGACCGGGAAGCTGTGGCCGAAGCTGTTCGAGATCGAGCTGGTGAAAATTCAGAAGTGAATGGACGCGCTGTTGTAAACATCGCCAGCGTGTAAACGTCGCCCCTGCGAAGGCAGGGGCCCAAGTTTTCCGAACAGTCTGCTGCACATGCTAACGGTACGCGACGAACTTGGGCACCTGACTGCGCAGGGGCGACGGATCTGGCGCCAACGGTCAGTCTGGGTGTACCGCGTTCACTCCCCCACCGCAATCACCACCTTCCCGAAATGCGCCCCCGACTCCATGTAGCGGTAGGCAGCCTGCGCCTCCTCGAACGGGAACACCCGGTCCACCACCGGCTGCAGCCCGGTCCCGGCGGCAAAGCGCATCACCTTTTCCAGCATGGTGCGGCTGCCGACGTAGATGCCGACCAGGCGCTTGGCGCTGGCCAGCAGCGAGGCCGGATTGACTTCGCCGCCGAAGCCGCTGACGCCGCCGATGATGGCGATGCTGCCGCCCATCGCGGCGGACGCGATCGAGCGGTTGACCGTGCCCTGGCCGCCGACTTCGAGCACCACGTGGGCGCCGGTGCCGCCGGTCAGGCGCAGCACCTCTTCCTGCCATTCCGGATGGGTGCGGTAGTTGATAGTGTGGGCGGCGCCCAGTTCGCTGGCGCGTGCCAGCTTGTCGTCGCTGGACGAGGTGATGATGGCTTGCAGGCAGGCTGCCTTCGCCAGCTGCAGGCCGAGCACGGACACGCCGCCAGTGCCCAGCAGCAGCACGGTGTCGCCGGGGCGGATGTTGTTGCTGGATTCGAAGATGGCGTTCCACGCCGTGACGCCCGCGCACGGCATGGTGGACGCGTCGATGAAATTCATCCCGGCCGGGATCCTGGCCAGCGCATCTTCGTGCAGGATCACTTCCTCGGCCAGCATGCCGTCGATGTCGCCGCCGAGCGCGTGGCGCACTTTATCCGGTGCGGTGGGGCCGTCGTGCCAGTAAGGGAAGAACGACGCGGCGACGTGGTCGCCGACCTGCACCCGGCCCACGCCCGGCCCCACGGCCAGCACTTCGCCGGCGCCGTCGGAACAGGGAATGATGGACTCGTCGACGTTGACCAGGTAATTCCCGTTCGCGACCATCAGGTCGCGGTAGTTCAGCGACACCGCGCGCACGCGGAGGCGCACTTCGCCGGTGCCCAGTGCGCGGTCGGGATAGTCGACGCTCTGCAGTCCGTCGATGCCGGCACCGGGTAAGATCTGATAAGCCCGCATTGTTGTCCTCCTGGATGGTAGTCGAGTGCACGCCTGCGCAAGGCGTAAAAAAACCCGTTCTCCCGGCTGGGAGAACGGGTCCTGTGAAGACCGTCAGTAGCGGCCCGGCAGCGTACCGTTATAGGTCCGCTTGGCCATGAATTTCTTCCACAGAAAACCGGCAACTGCCATAAATATCATCTTGCGCATCGTATCCTCCGAATGGTGAGCTTGGCGGCCGTCCTGGCCGCAACAGCGTCAACCTTACCGTGGATCGGGCCAGGCATGGCGCAGCTTACCGCTGGTTAATATTCGCGCGCTCATCGGCTCACCTCATCGGCTCATTTCGCCGCCTTTTGCGAAGGAATGAACTCCTCCAGCACCGCCTGCTTCATCAGCTCGGGCGGCAGGATGCCCTGGGCGATGATGAAGTCGTTGAACGCCTTTAAATTGAAACGTTCGCCCAGCTCGATCTCGGCCAGCGTCTTCAGCGCGCGCAGCTTCACATAGCCATAATAATAGGCGGTGGCCTGGCCGGGGCTGCGGTAGGAATAGCGGTCGACCTCGGACTGGGCGAAGGGTTCGGACAGCACCACCTCCTTCATCAGGAAGGCCTTGGCCTGCGCGGGCGTCATGCGGCCCGTGTTGATCATCGGGTCGAGCATCGCGCGCGCCATGCGCAGCAGGCGGATCTGCAGCGCGGCCAGCTGGCCCTCGGGCGGCATGTAGGGCAGCACCAGCGCCTCCGAATACAGGCCCCAGCCTTCGACGTTGGCGCTGTTGAAGGCGAAGCGGGCGCGCGCCACCGACATGCCCTGCTCCACCATCGACGCGAATTGCAGTTCGTGGCCCGGGCGCGCCTCGTGCGCGGTCACGCCCCAGGAGACGGCGGCGTAGTCGAAGTCGTCCATCCTTTCCTTCGACTTGGCGTTCGGGTTGGCCAGCGGGATCACGAACTCGCCGTATTCTCCGGTATTGCCGATCATGCGCGGCGGGTTCATGAAGGGCGCCGGCGTGCGCGCTGCCTCGGCCGGGCTGGCGGTGCGGATGTTGGCCTCGCGCGCCGGCAGCGTCACCAGGTTGTGGGCGCGGATGATGCCCTCGATATCCTTCAATCGCTCGCGGTAGTACGGCAGCAGCTGGTCGGCGGGAATCGAGGTCTTCTTCAGTTCGCGCATCACGTCGCGGTAATCGGGCGACAGCAGTTTCCTTTGCGCGGCGATGGTGCCCGCCACCACCTGCATCTGGTCGCGCACTTCCTGGAAGTCGAAGCTGGCGCGCTCGATCATCTGGCTCGGGGTGATGTCGACGCCGACATTCACCAGGCGGTTGACGTAGACCGGTTCCGGCAGGCGTACTTCCTTGCGCGCGCGCGGCAGGATGCGGCTCTTCACCCACTCGTCGTAGGCTTTCACTTGCGCCTTCAGCGCCGCGAAGTCGGCTTCCCAGCCCGTAAGGCCATCCTTTTTCAGCAGTTCCTCGATGCCGTCCATGTAGGTGGCGTTGTTGTTCAGTCCCTCCTCGACTTCGCCAACATAGGGACCGATCAAGCCCTTGTTGGCCAGGCGTTCCTCGGTACGGGCGCGCACCAGCGTGGCGATCGGGGTGTAGCCGCTTTCGGTGCCTGCATAGCGCTTCAGGCGCACCAGCGCCAGCTTCTGGCGTGCCGGCTTGTTGCGGGTGTCGAGCAGGGCGCGCAGGCCGCCGTACACCAGCTCGCCCACGTTCACGTAGTTCAGCAGGTACTGGCGTTCCAGCTTCATGCCGGCGATGAGCTTTTCGCGCGAGTCGATCAGGATGTCGAGGTCTTGCCGCACCTTGACGTCTTTTTCAGCCGCGCGCTCGCGGCGCAGCGCCTGCAGGCGCTTTTCGGTGTCGGCCAGCTGGCGTTCGTAGTCGCGCGCCTTGAAGTCGGCCACCGCGGTGTCGAAGCTTTCGTCGCCCAATTCCGTCGATTCCTCGGGCTGGTACTTGCCGGTGTCCTTCAGCACGGGTTGGGTATAGGCGTCGCTGCGTGCGACCCATTCCGCGGTACCGGTTTTTGAGTCAGCAGCGCAGACGCCGCCGGAAGCCAGCAGCATGGTGAGACCGATACCGAGACCGAAGCTGAGACGAGACATGGATTTCCTTTCGAATGGAGATTGAGTTGTTCACACCGGCTTGGCCACCATGAACCAGAAGATGAACACGAAGGCGATGAAGGCCGGGATCCCGAGCGCCACCCAGGTTTTGAACAAGGTCCAGTACTGCGGCGGCAGGGCGGTATGATCGCGCGCCGCCGCGGCTGCCAGGTCGCGCAGGCGGATCTGGATCCACACCACCGGCAGCCAGCAGGCCCCTGCCAGCACGTACAGGATCACCGACCACATGATCCAGTGGCTGGTGAGCGGATAGCCGGCCAGGTGCGCCATGTAGAAGCCGGTGGCCGGCTGGATGACGGCGGTGGTGGCGGTAAATAGCCAGTCGGCGATCACCACGTACTTGCTGACGACGGCGATCGCGCGCACGTCCTTGCTCACGTTGGCGAACAACATGTACCAGGCCGACCCAAGCCCGGTGCCGAACAGGAGCGTCGACGACACGATGTGCAGCCACTTGATCGCCAGGTATTCCATTACTTTTCCTTTCCGTCCAACTCATACAACAGCCAGATTGCCGCCAGCATCGGCAGGTTCTTGGTCAGCGGCCCGTAGGGATGCACCAGGAATTCCGGCAGCTTCAACGCGATCACGACCGTATAAAAGCCGATCAGCGCCAGCTGCGCCAGCCACAGCCAGCGGCGCCGCTTCAGCAACAGAATGCCGAGGCCGAACAGCAGGTCCAGCGCCGACGCGCCGTACAGCATCAGCGGTCGCAAGGGTTCGGGAATGCCGGTGCGCGCCAGCAGTGCGAGGCTGTCCTGGGCGGGATACACGAAGCCCGACACGATCGCGGTGACGATCCAGACCACGGCGATCGCCCAGCGCAGCGGCGGCAGCAGCCAGTCGAGTTTGGCGCGCGCGCGTTCGGCGCGCGGCTCCACGATGAACGAGGCGATGCTGCGTGCCGGCCGCCCCAGCAGGCGCAGCGTCGGCCCCGGGTCGGCCGTGTTGCCGCGGTCCAGCATGCGTAGCGCGTCCGGATCGAGCAGGCCGCCCGGCAGCCAGCGCCCGCAGCGGGCCAGCAGGCGTCCGCTGCCCGCGGACAGTTTCAGCACGCGCAGGCGGCCCATTCCCATGGCCGTGCGCAGGGCCGCCAGGTAGTCGGTGAAGGGCAGCGCCTGCGGCCCGGCCAGCGCCAGCCGGCGCGCGGTACGCAAGGGAACGATCCCGGGCAACAGCGGCTGGTCGATGTGCAGGCGCTGGCGCAGTAGGCAGACGATCGCCGCCACCACGTCGTCGACGTGGATCGGCTGCACCAGCTGCGGCGCGTCGCCGAAGCGTACGGCGAACGGCATCGAGGCCAGCGCCTTGAACACGCGTGCGCTGGTGCCGTCGGCGCCGTACACCAGCGACGGCTGGACGATGCAGGCGCGGATCGGCAGCGAGGCGAGGTAGTCGTCGGCCGCCTTTTTCGACAGGTGATAGGGGGTGTCGGCGCCGTCGTCGGCGCCCAGCGCCGACAGCTGCAGCACCATGTGCACGTCGTCCGATTCGGCGCAGGCGGCGAACAGCGCGCGCGGCGCGCGGGTGTGCAGGTTCTCGAAGGTCTGGGCGCCGCTTTCGCGGAAGATGCCGACCGTGTTGACCACGGCGTCGATCCCCGTCAGGCGCGCCAGCCAGGTCGATTTATCGGTGTCTTTGCTGAAGTCGGCATGGATGTAGCTCAGGCGCGGATCGCTGCTCGGCTTGACGGTGCGTACGGCGCACACGACCTGGTGGCCTTCCGCCAGCAGCGCGTGCAGCAGGTGTTGCCCGATGAATCCGCTTGCGCCCGTCAACAAAATCCGCATGCCTGCTCCTGTTCAAACACCGCGCAAGGATCCTCGTGTCATTGGCGGTGGCGTACGCCGGCCTGGGCCCGGCACTGGGCGGTGCCATGCCACAGTTGACTAAATTGTAATGCAGATGGGGAATATGTGTTGAATCGGCAGGCTGGAAAAGGGCGGATGGACGAAATAAAAGTAATAAAGGGCGGAGATGGACGACATAAAAAAGAAAAAGGGTGGACGGCAAGCCGTCCACCCTTTATCGCAGCTGCTACCCTTCATCGCCCTGCCGGGCAAGGCGCGTCATCGCAGGCAATAACGATCAGAAGGTGTAGTTGGCGCGCGCGTAGATATAGCGCCCGCTGTTACCGAACGGCGTGTAGTTCGAGAACGGTGCGTTGTTGGTGGTGTTCACCCGGAACGGCAGCGTTTCCGAATACTGGTCGAACACGTTGTCGGCGCCCACCGCCAAGCTCAGCTGCTTGGTGAGCGCGATGCGGCCTTCCAGGTCGACGATGGTGTGCGGATCGAGCGTGACGTCGTTGGCGGCCGTGGTCCCGGGCGACAGCACCTTGCCGTAGCGGGTGGCGCGCGCGGTGACGCCCCACTGCGCCAGCTTCCAGTTGGCGCTGGCGACGATCTTGTTCTTCGGCTGGCCTTCTTCTAGCGTCAGCACGTTGACGCGGTCGAACAGCACCGGCGCCGGGTTCAGCGCCGCCAGCTGGGCGGTGGTCGGCACCCGGGTCACCTTGGTGCGGTTGACGTTGCCGGCCAGCGTGAAGTCGAAGCGGCCCACGGCGCCCGCGTTCCACGGCAGGTTGGCGACCACGTCGACGCCCTCGCTGCGGGTGCGCACGCCATTGATGAAGAAGCGGCCGCCGCCGACGCCGGCGAAGCCCTGCGACACGATGTAATTGCGCACCGCGGTCGAGGTCAGGTTTTCGGACAGCACGATGCGGTCGCGCACGTCGATGCGGTAGGCGTCCACCGTGATGCTGACCGGGTCGAAGCGCAGCACCGCGCCGAGCGAGTAGTTGGTCGACTTCTCGGCCTTCAGCGGTTTGGCGCCGAGCGCCACAGCGACCGGATCCGACGGTTTGAAGGTCGTGATCTCGTACGGGACGCCGTCGATGAAGTTGGTCGAGGTCGACGTGAAATTCTGCTGCTGCAGCGAGGGTGCGCGGAAGCCGTTCTGCACCGCGCCGCGCAGGGCGAAGCTCTTGGCGAAGTCGTAGCGGGCCGACAGTTTACCGGACAGGTTGCTGCCGAAGTCGTTGTAACGCTCGCCGCGCAGCGCCGCCGACGCCAGCAGTTTATCGGTGACATTGGCTTCCAGGTCGGCGAATACGCCGAGCGCGGTGCGCGAGCTGTCGGACGCGTTTTGCGGCCGGAAGCCCGGGAACACCTGGGCGCCCGAGGCCGCCGCGGCGCCGTTGACGCGCACGCCGCCATTGTTCCAGGAGGTCGGCTCGCCGGCGTGCAATTCGTAGCCTTCGCGGCGCGCCTCGACGCCGAGCGCCAGGTTGACCGGCGACGCCAGCCCGCCGACGTCGAACTTGCGCACCCCGGTCAGGTTGTAGACCAGCTGGTTGTAGCTGAAGCCGCCGGCGTCGAAACTGGTCTTGCTGGCCGCGCCGTAGGACGCGTTGAGCGTGTGGACGACGTCGTAGTTCATCCGGTTCTGGCCGTACACCAGCGAGGTGTCGAGGTCCCAGTCGCCGACGGTCCAGCTGATGCCGGCGGCGGCGCTGAAGTCTTCGACGGTCGGCGCGATGATCGGCAGGAAGCCGTCCGGATAGATGGCCTGCACGTTGCGCGCGTCCTGCGCCAGGCGGAAGTAGCCGGCCGACTGGGCGTCGCGCAGCTGGTAGCTGCTCCAGCCGTAGACCTTGACGTCGCCCGACAGGTTGTTGCCGGCGTTGACGAACAGGGTCTTTTGCTTCATCTCCGGTTCGCCGTACCAGGCGTTGTAGCGGTTGACGGTCTGCTCGCGCGGGTCGTAGGCGCCATTCACCTTGGCGTACTGCTGGCGCAGGTCGTAGCCGCTGCGCTCGGTGTGTTCCTGGCTTTTCACTTCGCCGGCGATGGTGATGTAGCCGGTCTCGCCCCACGGCAGGCCTTTCCAGGCGCTCAGGGTGCGGCTCTGGCCGTCGGTGCGCGAGCGCGAGGTCGGGCCCGGACCCCAGTTGGCGTCCGCCGGCGCGCCGCCGTTGAGCATGCTGTAATCGGTCTTGCGCTCGCCGAAGGTGAAAGTGCCTTCGCCGCCGCTGCGGTCGGTGCGCAGGCGGACGTTGATCACGCCGGAAATCGCATCCGAGCCGTACTGGGCGGCGGCGCCGTCACGCAGCACTTCGATGCTGCGGACGATGGCGGACGGGATCGTGTTCAGGTCGACCGCGGACGCGCCGCGCCCGATGCTGCCGTTCAGGTTGACCAGCGAGGCCGCATGGCGGCGCTTGGAATTGACCAGCACCAGGCTCTGGTCGGGCCCCATGCCGCGCAGCGTGGCCGGGCGCACGGTGTCGGTGCCGTCGGTGATCGCCGGGCGCGGGAAGTTCAGCGCCGGCAGCGCCACCGCCAGCGACTGGTTCAGGTCGGTGGAGCCGGTATTCTTGAGGGTGTCGGCCGAGATGACGTCGACCGGCGAGGCGGTGTCGAGCGCGCTGCGGTTGGCTACCCGGGTGCCGGTCACGACCACGGTGGCGGCGCTGCCTGCGCCCGCCGTGTCCTCGGCCTGAGCCTGGGCCTGGGCCGAGCCCGCGGCGAACAGGGTGGCAATCGCCAGGGCGAGTGCGGTCTTTTCCGGTACAAATCGTTGTTGCATCGTTGCTTCCTTATTCTTGTCTGCGAATGAAATGAAGCCGTGCGGTCATGCCTGATGGGAACGTGACACGGAGGTCAGGGCTTTACTGGTGGTAAGCCCTGTATTGATACTGGGCTGTGGGTATGATCGTTGTCAAACAAATCAACTTGCATGTTTGTAATGGCGCAACACTTGTTCATGCATGATGCATGAAGTGCATGGGCAGCGAGCGTGTCCGGCAGGCAGCGCACCGGAATGGGGCAGCGCTCAGGACAGCTGGCGCAACTGGCCGACCGCGTAACCCTGGGCGTAGTCGATGCCGAGTGCGCGCACCGCTGCCAGGGTTTCCGGGTCTTCGACATATTCGGCCACGGTGCGGATGCCCATCACGTGGCCGACCTCGTTGATGGCTTTGACCAGCGCGCGGTTGATGTCGTTGCCGGCGATGCCGCGGATGAACAGGCCGTCGATCTTGAGGTAGTCGACCGGCAGGGGGCGCAGGTAGGCGAACGACGACAGCCCGCTGCCGAAATCGTCGAGCGAGAAATGGCAGCCCAGCGCGCGCAGCGAGGCGATGAATTCCTGGGCCTTGGGCAGGTTGGCGATGACGGCGGTCTCGGTGATCTCGAAGCACAGCTGGCCGGGATCGATGCTGTGGGCCGCGATCTCGGCGCGGATGTGGGCCAGCATGCCGTCGTCGCCGAGCGAGCTGCCGGACAGGTTGACCGAATACATGGGAGCGTACAGCTGGGCCTTGCGGCCGGCGCCGGCGCGGCGCCGTTCGGCCTGGATATGGCGGCAGACGTGGGTGACTACCCAGCGGTCGAGCGGCACGATCAGGTCATAGCGTTCGGCGGCCGGAATGAAGGCGCCGGGCAGGATCAGGCCGTCGCCGGTCGCGCCCGGATCGAGCGGACTGGTGCCGGCGATGCGCAGCAGGACTTCCTGGTGCCCGGCAGCGTGGCCGTCGGCGGTGCCGTCGACGCTGCCGTTGAGTGCCACGATCGGCTGCGAGAACAGGCGGAACTGGTTCTTTTCCAGCGCCTCGGTCAGGCGCGACACCCATTGCAGCTCGCCCTGGCGGCGCGCCAGCATGGCATCGCTCTCGCGGTACACGTGCACGCGGTTGCGGCCCTGTTCCTTGGCCATGTAGCAGGCCTGGTCGGCGGCGACCAGCAGTTCCGTCACCGATTTGCTGTGCTCGCTGATCTCGACCATGCCGATCGACACGCCGATCTCGAACACGCGTTCCCCCCAGACGAAGCGGAAATCCTTGACCGCCTGGCGCAGCTCGTCGGCCAGCGCCAGCGCGCGCGGCAGCGGGCAGAACGACAGGATCACGCCCATCTCGTCGCCGCCCAGCCGCGCCAGCACGTCGCTCTCGCGCATGCGGCGCTGCAGCAGGCGCGACAGGGTTTGCAGCAGCAGGTCGCCGGCGCCATGGCCGCAGGTGTCGTTGACGATTTTAAAGCGGTCGAGGTCCATGTACAGCAGCGCGTGATGGTGGCCGTCGTCCTTGGCGCTGCGCAGCGCATCGGCCACCGCCACCTCGAAGGCGCGCCGGTTGATCAGCCCGGTCAGCGGATCGTGCGAGGCCTGCCAGCTGAGCTGGTGCGCCAGCTTGCGCTCGTGCGTCACGTCGTGCAGCACGACCACTGCGCCCAGGATGGCGCCGTCGCGCGACCAGATCGGGGCCGAGGAATCCTCGATCGCCATGCGCCGGCCGTCGCGTGCCAGCAGCTGGGCGTGCGAACTCACGCCGATCGCGCGGCGCTCGCGCAGGCAGCGGTGCACCGGATTTTCCATGGCGCTGCCATCGGCTTCGTCCAACAGCCGTATGACGTGGTCGATGTCGATACCCTCGGCCTGCTCGGCGTTCCAGCTGGTGAGTTCCTCCGCCACCCGGTTCATGAAGCGGATGCGCCCACGCGAATCGGTGGCGATCACGCCGTCGCCGATCGAACCCAGGGTGACCTCGGCCAGTTCCTTTTGCTCGAACAGCCGGGTTTCCTGATGCTTGCGGCTGGAATCGTCCCAGACCAGGCCCAGCGTGCGCACCGGGAAGCCGTCCTCGCACACCGGCATGCCGCGGCAACCGATCCAGCGCACGCTGCCGTCGGGCAGGATCACGCGGTATTCGAGCTGGTAGGGAGCGCACTTGTCGACGCGTTGTTGCATGCGTTCGACCAGGAAGCCGCGGTCTTCCGGATGGACCAGGGCCAGGAAGTCGGGAAAGCCCTGGTCCTGCTGGACCGGTGCCAGGCCGACCAGCGTGGCGCCGTCGGGCGACCAGCTGACGACACCGTCGTTGATGTCGCCGCCGACCACCGTGGCGTCCCAGATCGACATCCGCGCCGCACCGAGGACCAGTTGCAGGCGCAGGCGGGTCTCGTGCATGTCATTGCTCCCCATCGCCATCAAGCTTGCTTGGACCCTGGCGGCGGGGAGAGAGTTCCGGCTGGCAGCGCAGGATGCGCCGCGTAAAATCTAGTGCTTGCCGCGCAGGCGCTGCACCAGCGTCACCACCAGCAGCACGACGGCGCCGATGACGACCCCGGCCACGGCATCGATCACGGTCGGGGTAACCGCCGCCAGCAGGCCGCCGACCGCGGGTACGCCCGACACCGCGTGGGCCGCGCCTTCGGCCAGGTGGTGCAGCGGTTCGACCGCATGGCCGATGATGCCCCCGCCGACCATGAACATCGCTGCCGTGCCGATCACCGACAGCGCTTTCATCAGGCGCGGCGCCGCCGCCAGCAGCAGATTGCCGAGGCCGCGCGCCACGGCGCCGCTCTTCCTGCTCAGCCAGAGGCCGACGTCGTCGATCTTGACGATCGCCGCCACCAGCCCGTACACGCCGACCGTCATCGCGAGCGCGACCGCGACCAGCGCCGCGACCTGGGCGCCGAAGGTGGTGCCGCTTTCGTTGACGACGCCCAGCGCGATCACGATGATTTCCGCCGACAGGATGAAGTCGGTACGCACCGCGCCCTTGATCTTGTCCTGCTCGACCGCGCGCATGTCGGTGCCGGCGGCCAGCGCCGTCGCCAGTTCTTCCTCGTGCGCCGCATCCTCGGCCGCGCTGTGCATGTATTTGTGGGCCAGCTTCTCGAAACCCTCGAAGCATAGATAGGCGCCGCCCAGCATCAGCAGCGGCGTGATCGCCTGCGGCAGGAAGGCCGAGATCGCCAGTGCCGCCGGTACCAGGATCGCCTTGTTGCGCAGCGAACCGAGCGCCACCGACCACACTACCGGCAGTTCGCGGTCTGCATTCACGCCGGTGACCTGCTGGGCATTCAGGGCCAGGTCGTCGCCCAGCACGCCGGCGGTTTTCTTGGCCGCCACCTTGCTCATCAGGGCGACGTCGTCGAGCACGCTGGCGATATCGTCGATCAACGCTAGTAAACTTCCTGCAGCCATTGGCCTACCTCCAAATGTCAATATGGCCACATCTTAACCGACATGCATCGCCCCCTTGCACACGCTTCAGGCGTCATGCCTGGACGCGCTCAAGGCGCGTTATTTGCGTTTCACCCCCGCAAATCTGCAACTCGTCGCTTTCCACGCCGCCATGGGGAGCGAATACGTATAGTTGGACCATCGGCTGCGGTGCAGCAGCCTTTACCGCCCAAAGGAGATGCAATGAACAGCAATGTCGACCTGCCGACCGCACCCCGCCGCCGTACCCGTCCGCCGAAGCGCAAGACCCGCATCACCATCTACCTGGATGACGAGGTGCTGGACGAGTTCCGCTCGCGTGCCGAGCGCACCGGGACCGGCTACCAGACGCTGATCAATGCCGCCCTGCGCGGGCGCCTGGAAGGTGCCCCGGCCGCCGCTTGAAGGGTCGACGCGGCAGAAACCGCGCCAGTAAAGGGCTTACGGCCGACCCGTAGCCCTGTAGAACATTACATGTAGCAATTAATTATGCTAATCTTCCGGCTCTTTTACCCCCGGAGGATTTATGAAGAAAGGCGAACTGATCGCTGAATTTGCGAAGCGTACCGAGATGTCGGGTGCCGCTGCCAACGACGCAGTGAACACCGTCATCGAGATCATCACCGAGCGCCTGAAAAAAGGCGACACGGTCGGGATCACCGGCTTCGGCACCTTCTCGGTCACCAAGCGCGCTGCCCGCCAGGGCCGCAACCCGGCCACCGGCGAAGCGATGAAGATCGCTGCGTCGAAGACCCCGCGTTTTGCAGCCGGCGCCACCCTGAAGGCCGCCGTCAACCCGAAGAAAAAGAAGTAATCGCCGTACCAGAGAGGCCGCAGCGCACGGATGACCGGGCGTTGCGCCTCTTTTTCCTTCCCCCTTCCCAGATTCCTTTCCCAGCATGAGCTTCGCCACCTGGATCGCTTTCGTCATCGCCGGCACCCTGATCGCCATTTCTCCCGGTTCGGGCGCGGTGCTGTCGATGTCGCACGGCCTCGCCTACGGCGTCCGTAAAGCCAGCGCCACCGTGCTGGGACTGCAGCTCGGCCTGATCCTGGTGCTGGTCATCGCCGGTGCCGGCGTCGGCTCGCTGCTGCTGGCGTCCGAACTGGCGTTCACCGTGGTCAAGACCATCGGCGCCCTGTACCTGATCTGGCTCGGCATCGGCCAGTGGCGCGCCAAGGCGCACGCCACCAACGTGTCGACCGCCGGCATGGCCGCTCACCCGAGCTTCGGCCGGCGCGTGCTGACCGGTTTTCTGACCAACGCCACCAACCCGAAAGGGATCATCTTCATGGTGGCGGTGCTGCCGAGTTTTATTGCGCCGACGGCGCCGGTGCTGCCGCAGCTGGCGATCCTGGCCGTGACCATGGTCACCATCGACGCCACCGTGATGCACGGCTACGCCTTCCTGGCCTCGTCGATGCAGCGCTTTTTCCGCGACGAGCGCGCGGTCAAGGCCCAGAACCGTTTCTTTGGCGGCGTGCTGATCGTGGTCGGCGCCCTGCTGTTCTTCGTCAAGCGCCACGCCGCCTGAAGCTTCTTTCAGGCGCTTGATTGTCCGGCTGATGGTGCCGTTGCGACGCTTTTCGCAACCGTTTGTAACGCACGTTGTCCTTTCGAACGCGCGTGCGTTGTAATCAGGTAGACGCGCTGCGTCCATACAAATAGCAAGCCCGAGCCTGGAGAGACCATGCGCAATCGAGTCCTACCTTCCCTGACCCTGCTGGCGCTGGCCGGCCTGACCTCGCTGGCGCTGGCCGCCGACCCGGGCGATGTGCCGGGCCAGGTCGGCCGGGTGGCGCTGACCCAGGGCCAGGTCAGCATCGCCGACGACGTCGGCGCCGAAATGACGGCGGCGCAGGTCAACTGGCCGGTCACCTCGGGCAACATGATCAGTACCGCGCCCGGCGCCCGCACCGAGTTGCGCATCGGCTCCACCTCGATCCGCCTGGACGGCGATGCCTCGCTCGAGATCCTGCAGCTGGACGACGCCACCCTGCGCCTGCGCCTGCACTACGGCAGCGCCAACATCCGCGTGCGCAACCCGGATCTGCTGCCCGGCTTCGAACTGGCCACGGCGCAGGCGCGCGTCCAGCTGCAGCAGCCCGGCAGCCTGCGCATCGACGCCGAGCGCGTGCGCGATACCAGCAGCGTGAACGTGTTCGACGGCGTGGCGCTGGTCGAGGGCGGCGGCTCGCAGCTGACGGTGCGCGCCGGCAAGGGCGCCGACTTCAGCGACGACGACGTGCGCACCCTCGCCGCCCGGCGCGACGGCTTCGACGACTGGGCGGCCGGGCGCGACCGCATCGAGGAAACCTCGGTCTCGGCGCGCTACGTCGGCACCGAAATGACCGGCTACGAAGACCTCGACCGCTACGGCAGCTGGAGCACCGATGCCGAATACGGCCCGGTCTGGCTACCCACCGTCGCCACCACCTGGGTGCCCTACCGCGACGGCAGCTGGACCTGGCTCGATCCGTGGGGCTGGACCTGGGTCGACAACGCACCCTGGGGCTACGCGCCCTTCCACTACGGCCGCTGGATCCAGGTGCGCAACCGCTGGGCCTGGGCACCGGGCCGCCGCGAGGGCCGCCCGGTGTGGGCGCCGGCGCTGGTCGGCTGGGTCGGCGGCGCCGGCTGGGATATCACCTTCCGCGACCGCACCCGTGCGCCGGGCTACGGCTGGTATCCGCTGTCGTGGCATGACCGCTACGTGCCGGGTTACCGGACCTCGGACAACCACCTGCGCTGGCTGAACGGGCATGTGCGTAACGATGCGCGCGCTGGCGGCGATCGTGACCGCGACCGCGATCGTGGCCGCGATTTCCGGCCGCAGGGCTTGACGGTGGTGCCGCAGGACCGCTTTCGCCAGCCGGGCCGGGTCAATGTAGCGCGCGCCCCGATCGCCACCGCGCCGCCGGTGCTGAACACCAACGTGGGCGCTGGCGTGCCACTGGCCAGCGCGCCGCCGGCGCCGCCGAACAGGCCGCAGCGCGGCGAACGCCCGGGCGGAGAGCGCCGCGATGGCGACCGTGGCGGGGATCGCCGCTTCGGTGACCGCAGCGACCGCGGCGAGCGCGGCGAGCGCTTCGAGGGGCGCCGCGGCGATGACCGTGCCGACGCCAACCGTATCGATACCGGCCGCGTCGAGCGCGACGGCTTCGTGCGCCAGGGCAGCGGGCTGGGGGCGCTGATGTCGCAGACGCAGCGCCAGACGCAGTCGGCCCAGGGCGTGTCGATCGTCAGTCCGCCGCCGCGCCAGTCGCCGCAGGCGGGCACCATCGTCAGCCCGCCGCCGCGCCAGCCGGCACCGGCGCCGATCACGACCGTGCCGCCGCAGGGCGTGCTGCAGCCGGGCCAGATCGAGGGGCGTGCCGATCAACGCAGCGACCCGCGTGCCGATCCCCGTGCCGAGTGGCGCAGCCAGGGCTGGCAGCGTTCGGACCGGCGCGAGCAGCTGGAAGAGATGCGCCGCAACCGCGCGGCGCAGAGCGCACCGGTCCAGGTGATACCCGCACCGGCGCAACCGGTGCTGGAAGCGCGCACCGAACCGCGTTTCGAGCAGCGTCCCGAGCGCGGCCACCGCGGCGACGGCGAGCGTCCGCAGCGCTTCACGCAGCCGCCGGCAGCGCCCGCTCCAACGCCTGCACCGGCTGCGGTAGCGCCGCCACCGCGTGCGGCCATGCCGGCACCGCCGCCGGTGGCGGTCGCGCGCCCTGCTCCGCCACCGGCACCGGTCCAGCGCGCCGATGCGGGCCAGCGCCCGCATGCCGAGGCGCGCGGCCGGGACCAGCGCGAGCGCTGAGCCATTCGCTTCACTGGGCCTGCGCGGCACAGTCGGAGGTCATCCAAGCCTTGCCGTGGAAACGCAGCAAGGCTTTTTGTTTGCGCTGGGAAATACATTCGTCCTAAATCTCTCAGTTATTCAGCATATGTATTATAAATAAATTGTGATTTTAGAAATTAAATACTAAAAATTACAGAGAAACAGAACAATCGAAACAAAAGAAAAAATCTGAAAATACAGTAAAACAGAAGTAGTCAATAAAATCGAAACGCTCGGCCGGCCTTCCCGGCGCCCTGCCAACGCCGTGTCCCGAGTTTGGCTACAATGCACTTTTAAATGGAGCGGCCATGGACCCCAAAGAATCCCTCATCGAATACCCCAGCGATTTCCCGATCAAGGTGATGGGCGCCACGCATGACGCCTTTGCCGACACCATCCACGAAGTGATCCTCGTCCACGATCCGGAGTTCCACAAAGGCAAGATGGAAGTTCGTCCGTCGGGCAAGGGCAATTACACGAGCCTGACCGTGACCGTGCGCGCCACCAGCCGCGAGCAGCTGGATGCCCTGTACACCGCCCTGTCCGGCCACCCGATGGTCAAGATCGTGCTGTAACAGCGCAACGTCTCATCTGCCGGGCCAAGCAAAGGCGGGCACAGGAAATGCGGCTGGCTTATAATGACGGGGCAGCCCATTTCCCTTCTAAATTCCATGCAAGCGAATCGTCCCGCCGCTCCGGCCGTTGGCAGCCCCCTCGTTGGTGGCCCGCTCATTGGTGGCCCGCTTATCCGTGAGCTAGGCCGTGCCGACTACGAAAGCGTCTTCGCCGACATGCGCGCGTTTACCGATGCGCGCACGCCGGAGACGCGCGACGAGTTGTGGATCGTCGAGCACCCGCCGGTGTTCACCCTCGGCCTGGGTGCCGACCGCGGCCACCTGCTGAACGGTCCCGGCGTCCCGGCGCACGATGTCCCTGTGGTGCAGACCGACCGCGGCGGCGAAGTGACCTACCACGGACCGGGCCAGGTCGTGATCTACCTGTTGATGGACCTGCGCCGCAACAAGCCCGGCGGCAAGCTGTATGCGCGCCAGTTCGTGAACAAGATCGAGCAGGCGGTCATCGATGTGCTGGCGGCGTATAATCTGGCGGGTGAACGCGTCGCAGGCGCGCCCGGCATCTACATCGCCGAAGGTCCACGCCGTGGGGCCAAGATCGCCGCGCTCGGCCTGAAAGTACGCGGCAACGGCTGCACTTACCACGGCGTCTCGCTGAACGTGGCGATGGACCTGTCTCCTTTTACATGGATCAACCCGTGCGGCTATTCCGGGCTGGCCACCGTGGACATGCGCACCATGGGCGTGGAAGCGCCGCTGGCCGACGTCCAGCAGGCGCTGGCGCATGCGCTGGTGCGGCACCTGGCAAGCACCGAGCCGGCGCCTGTTTCGTCACCTGTTTCGGCACCTGAAGCCGCAACGATCAACTCCAACTGACACCCTTTGGGGCAAGAGCAAATGACTTCCGAAATCGATACCGGCATCGCTGCAGCAGTGGCAGCACCCGTCGCCGCACCCGTCACCGAACCAGCCGCCTACAACGCCAGCGACAAGCAGAAGGGCGCGAACAAGACCTCGCGCATCCCGATCAAGATCGTCCCGCTCGAGCAGCACGAGCGCCTGAAAAAGCCGGACTGGATCCGCGTGAAAGCCGCCACGGCCTCGTCGCGCTTCTACGAGATCAAGGACATCCTGCGCGCGAACAACCTGGTGACCGTGTGCGAGGAAGCCAGCTGCCCGAACATCGGCGAATGCTTCGGCAAGGGTACCGCGACCTTCATGATCATGGGCGACAAGTGCACCCGCCGCTGCCCGTTCTGCGACGTCGGCCACGGCCGTCCGGACCCGCTGGACGTCAACGAGCCGGGCAACCTGGCCAAGACCATCGCCGACCTGCGCCTGTCCTACGTCGTGATCACCTCGGTCGACCGCGACGACCTGCGTGACGGCGGCGCCGGCCACTTCGTCGAGTGCATCAGCAAGACGCGTGCGCTGTCTCCGAACACCAAGATCGAAGTGCTGGTGCCGGACTTCCGCGGCCGTCTTGAAAAGGCGCTGAACATTTTCGCCGACGGCTTGCCGGACGTGATGAACCACAACCTGGAAACCGTGCCGCGCCTGTACAAGGAAGCGCGCCCGGGCGCCGACTACCAGCATTCGCTGACCCTGCTGAAGGACTTCAAGGCCAAGTACCCGAGCGCCGTCACCAAATCGGGCCTGATGGTCGGCCTGGGCGAGACCGACGAGGAAATCCTGGAAGTCATGCGCGACATGCGCGCCCACGACATCGACATGCTGACCATCGGCCAGTACCTGGCCCCGTCGAACTCGCACCTGCCGGTGCGCCGCTACGTGCACCCGGACGTCTTCAAGATGTTCGAAGAGAAGGCCTACGAGATGGGCTTCGTGCACGCGGCCGTCGGCGCGATGGTGCGTTCGTCGTACCACGCCGACCAGCAGGCGCACGAAGCAGGCGTCGCAGCCTAAGCTAAGCCTCAGCCGGCATCCCCGCCGGTATCCTCGTCCTTCGGCACCGACGTATTCTCCGCCACCGGCAACTCCTGCCGGCGGCGGTGCCGGACCATCGCATCCAGCACGATCGGCGTCAGCCCGGCGCCTTCCTCGCGGTCCATGTGCTCGTACAGCCGCACCCGCATGCGCGGCGCCCAATAGCGCTCGATGTGGGTGGCGATGCCGGCCTGCGCTTCCTCGCGGTCCGGGAAGGAGGCGAAGAAGCTGCCGATCTGGTTGGCCATCGTGACCAGGTTATCGATATTCATTCTCGTCCTTAGTTCCTTGTCCTTCAGGCCGTCACCGGCGGCACTGGATTCATGTCGGCCAGCTGCAGCTGTTCGGTATTGAAGCGCTGGTACTGGCGCTGCCATTCCGACGGCTGCTGCACCGGCATCACCTGCACCGCCGTCACCTTGTATTCGGGGCAGTTGGTGGCCCAATCCGAATTTTCCGTCGTGATCACGTTGGCGCCCGATTCCGGGAAGTGGAAGGTGGTGTAGACCACGCCCGGCTGCATGCGCTCGGTGACCAGCGCGCGCAGCACGGTGGCGCCGGCGCGGCTCTCGATGCCGACCCAGTCGCCCTCGACAATGCCGCGTTCCTGGGCATCGTGCGGGTGGATCTCGATGCGGTCTTCGGCGTGCCACTGCACGTTCTCGGTCCGCCGCGTCTGCGCACCCACGTTGTACTGCGACAGGATGCGGCCGGTAGTCAGGATGAGCGGATACTTGCGCGTCACCTTCTCGGACGTGCCGACGTACTGGGTGATGATGAAGCGCCCCTTGCCGCGCACGAATTCCTTGATGTGCATGGTCGGCGTGCCGTCCGGCGCGTCGGCGTTGCACGGCCACTGGATGCTGCCCAGCTGATCCAGGCGCGCGTAGCTGACGCCGGTAAAGGTCGGGGTGAGTAGGGCGATCTCGTCCATGATCTCGGACGGATGGCGATAATTCATCGGATAGCCGAGGCGGTTCGACAGCGCCACCGTCACTTCCCAGTCGGCGTAGCCGGCGCGCGGCGGCATCACTTTGCGCACGCGCGAGATGCGCCGTTCGGCGTTGGTGAAGGTGCCGTCCTTTTCCAGGAACGACGAACCGGGCAGCAGCACGTGGGCGAACTTCGCGGTCTCGTTGAGGAAGATGTCCTGCACCACCACGCATTCCATCGCCTGCAGCGCGGCGGTCACGTGCTGGGTGTTGGGATCCGACTGCACGATGTCCTCGCCCTGGCAGTACAGGCCGAGGAAGCTGCCGTCCAGCGCGGCCTCGAACATGTTCGGGATGCGCAGTCCCGGTTCGGCCTGCAGCGGCACGCCCCAGGCCTGCTCGAACACGCCGCGCACGGTGCTGTCGGACACGTGGCGGTAGCCCGGCAGCTCGTGCGGGAAAGAGCCGATGTCGCACGAGCCCTGCACGTTGTTCTGGCCGCGCAGCGGGTTCACGCCGACGCCTTCGCGGCCCACGTTCCCGGTCGCCATCGCCAGGTTGGCGATCGCCATCACGGCGGTCGAGCCCTGCGCGTGTTCGGTCACGCCCAGGCCGTAGAAGATGGCGGCGTTGCCGCCCGTCGCATACAGGCGCGCCGCTTCGCGTACCAGCCGGGCCGGCACGCCGGTGACGTCCGCCATCGCTTCCGGCGAATTCTCGGGCTGCGCCACGAAATCGCGCCACTGGGCGAAGGCGCGTTCCTCGCAGCGCTCGCCGATGAAGGCGTCGTTGAGCAGACCCTCGGTGACGATCACGTGCGCCAGCGACGACAGGATGGCGACGTTGGTACCGGGCCGCAGCTGCAGGTGGTAGTCGGCGCGCACGTGCGGGGACTTGATCAGGTCGATGCGGCGCGGATCGATCACGATCAGGCGCGCGCCCTGGCGTAGTCTGCGCTTCATGCGCGAGCCGAACACCGGGTGGCCGTCGGTCGGGTTGGCGCCGATGACCAGCACCACGTCGCACTGCTCGATCGACTTGAAACTCTGGGTGCCGGCCGATTCGCCCAGCGTCTGTTTCAGTCCATAGCCGGTCGGCGAGTGACACACGCGGGCGCAGGTGTCGACGTTGTTGTTGCCGAACGCCGCGCGCACCAGCTTCTGCACCAGGTAGCCTTCCTCGTTGGTGCAGCGCGACGAGACGATGCCGCCGATCGAATCGACGCCGTATTTCGCCTGGATGCGCTTGAATTCGGAGGCGGCGTAATCGAGCGCTTCGTCCCAGCTGACTTCCTTCCAAGGATCCGTGATTTTTGAACGGATCATCGGTTTCAAGATGCGGTCCTTGTGGGTGGCGTAGCCCCAGGCGAAGCGGCCCTTTACGCACGCATGGCCCTCGTTCGCCTTGCCGTCCTTGGCCGGCACCATGCGCACCACCTCGTTGCCCTTCATCTCGGCATTCAGCGAGCAGCCGACGCCGCAATAGGCGCAGGTGGTGGTCACGCTGTGCTCGCCTTGGCCGAGCCAGATCACCGATTTTTCCTGCAGTGTGGCGGTCGGGCAGGCTTCCACGCAGGCGCCGCAGGACACGCATTCGGAGGCCATGAACGGCTCGTTCTGGCCGGCCGACACACGCGAATCGAAGCCGCGTCCGGAGATCGTCAAGGCGAAGGTGCCCTGCGTTTCCTCGCAGGCGCGCACGCAGCGGTTGCAGACGATGCATTTGGAGGAATCGAAGGTGAAGTAGGGGTTCGATTCGTCCTTCTTCAGCTTCAGATGGTTCTCGCCGTCGTAGCCATATCTCACTTCGCGCAGGCCGGTGACGCCGGCCATGTCCTGCAGTTCGCAGTTGCCGTTGGCCGGGCAGGTGAGGCAGTCGAGCGGGTGGTCGGAGATGTACAGCTCCATCACGCCTTTGCGAAGCTGCTGCAGCTTGGACGATTGCGTGCGTACGATCATGCCGGGTTCGACCGGCGTGGTGCACGAGGCCGGATAGCCGCGCCGGCCCTCGATCTCCACCAGGCACAGGCGGCAGGAGCCGAAAGGTTCCAGGCTGTCGGTGGCGCACAGTTTCGGGATGTTGATCTCAAGCAGGGCGGCGGCGCGCATCACCGAGGTGCCGGCGGGGACAGTCACGCGCTCGCCATCGATTTCCAGCGTGACGTATTCGATATCGGCGTCGGAGAAGACGGCGGCAGGCGGCGTGCCCAGGTCGCGTTTGAGGATGGTTTCGATCATCTTGTTCTCCTAGGCGGCGCGCTCGCCCGCACTGGGCTGGCCGAAGTCTTCCGGGAAGTGGTTCAGTGCCGACAGCACGGGATACGGTGTCATGCCGCCCATCGCGCACAGCGAGCCATACAGCATGGTGTCGCACAGGTCGCGCAGCAGGACCACCTGCTGTGCCGGTTGAGCGCCGGCGCGGATCTTGTCGATCACCTCGACGCCACGGGTGGAGCCGATACGGCAGGGCGTGCACTTGCCGCACGATTCCACCGCGCAGAATTCCATCGCATAGCGCGCCAGCTTCGCCATGTCGGCGCTGTCGTCATGGACCACGATGCCGCCGTGGCCCAGCACCGCCCACAGCGAGGCAAAGGCTTCGTAGTCGAGCGGCGTGTCCCATTGCGATTCCGGCAGGTAGGCGCCGAGCGGACCGCCGACCTGCACCGCCTTGATCGGGCGGCCGGAGGCGCTGCCGCCGCCGTACTCGACCAGGATCTCGCGCAGCGTGACGCCGAAGGCCAGTTCGATCAGGCCGCCATGCTTGATGTTCCCGGCCAGCTGAATGGGGAGGGTGCCGCGCGAGCGGCCCATGCCGTAGTCCTGGTAATACTGCGCGCCCTTGTCGAGGATGATGGGGACGGTGGCCAGCGACAGCACGTTGTTGATCACGGTCGGCTTGCCGAACAGGCCGGCCAGCGCCGGCAGCGGCGGCTTTGCGCGCACGATGCCGCGTTTGCCCTCCAGGCTTTCCAGCAGCGCGGTCTCTTCGCCGCAGATGTAGGCGCCGGCGCCTTTTCTCACTTCGAGTTCGAAGCTGCGGCCACTGGAGAGCAGGCTGCGCCCCAGGTAGCCGCGCTGCGTCGCGGTTGCGATCGCCGCTTCCAGCTGCCGGATCGAGTGCGGGTATTCGCTGCGCACATAGATGTAGCCGCGCGTGGCGCCGACGGCGATGCCGGCGATGGTCATCCCTTCGATCAGCACGTAAGGGTCGCTTTCCATCACGATGCGGTCGGCGAAGGTGCCGGAATCGCCCTCGTCGGCATTGCAGACGATGTATTTTTCAGTGCCCGGCGCCTTGCGTACCGTGTTCCACTTGATCCCGGTGGGGAAGGCTGCGCCGCCGCGTCCGCGCAGGCCGGACGCCGTCACGGTGGCGACGATTTCTTCCGGCGTCTTCAGGAGCGCATTGCGCAGGCCGCGGTAGCCGCCGTGGGCTTCGTAGTCGTCGAGCGAGAGCGGATCGGTGATGCCGGCGCGGGCGAAGGTCAAGCGTTGCTGGCGCGCCAGGTAGGGGATCTGTTCGACCAGGCCGAGCGCCAGCGCATGGTTGCCGTCGACGCTGTCGTGGAAGCCCGCCTCGAACAGGCCGGCGACGTCGGCGGCCTCGACCGGACCGAAGCCGATGCGGCCCTGCGGCGTGTCGACCTCGACCAGCGGCTCCAGCCATAGCAGGCCGCGGGTGCCGTTGCGGACGATCTCGATGTCGAGTCCGCGGCGGGCGGCTTCGGCGGCGATCCTGGCAGCCACCGCATCGGCGCCGACGGCCAGCGCGGCCGAATCGCAGGGAACATAGATGCGCGTGCTCATACGGCCTCCGCGGTCTGGACGTGAGTGACATCGGCGAGCACGGCATCGAAGCGCGCCGGCGTCACGCGTGCGAACACCTGGTCGTCGACCGTCATGGTGGGCGCGCTGGCGCACAGGCCGAGGCAGTAGACGGGTTCGAGCGCGACGCCGCCGTCCGCGCTGCGGCCGTGCAGGCCGCAACCGAGCGCCTGCTGCGCATGCGCCAGCAGCCGGTCGCCGCCCATGCTCTGGCAGGCCTCGGCACGGCACAGTTTTACGACGCAGCGGGCCGGTGCTGCGCTGCGAAAGTCGTGATAAAAAGTGATCACGCCATGCACTTCGGCGCGCGACAGGTTGAAATGTTGCGCGATCGGCTGGACCAGGTGGGGTGGAACGTAGCCAAGGCGCTCCTGCAGCGCGTGCAGCAGGGGCAGCAGCTGGTCCTGGCGCGTGCCGTGGCGTGCGCACAGGTCGTCGAGGATGGCGTCCGGGTCGGGCGCGCTGGGCTGGGTATGCATGGCGTCTCCATGTTGGCCCGCTTATGTTCGCTGCTGCATATGCGAGGCCGGTTTGATGTTATAAATCCAGCCTAGCACCCGCAAAATTCTGAATCAATAGGAAATAATTTGCATATGCTGAAAGTCGAAATCCGCCCCGACTGGATTCTCAGAGATGCGCGTGGTAACCCCACCGCATTGCCGGCGCTGCTGTCGCTGCTGACGGCGGTGAGCCAGAGCGGCAGCATCAGCAAGGCGGCCACGGCCTGCGGCATGTCCTACCGCCACGCCTGGGGCTTGCTGGAACAGTTCGGCGACCAGTTCGGCGCCCAGCTGGTGCACAAGGTGAGAGGGCAGGGCACGCTGCTTTCACCGCTGGCGGAAAAACTGATCTGGGCCGACCGCCGCATCAGCGCGCGCTTGAGCCCGCTGCTCGACAGCCTGGCGTCCGAACTGCAGCAGGAACTGGCGCGCGTGCTGGCTTTCGAAGCGCAGGTGCTGCGCCTGACGGCCTCGCACGGCTTCGCGGTGGCGGCGCTGGTCGGGCAGCTGAGCGGGCAGGGCGTCGCGGTCGACATCAAATACCGCAGCAGCACCGAAGCCGTGGCGGCGCTGGCGCATGGCGAATGCGACCTGGCCGGCTTCCACCTCCCGATGGGCAAGTTCGAAGCGGCCGCCGCGGCGGCGCACCGGCACTGGCTGGACCCGGCGCGCCACGCCTTCCTGCACCTCGCCTATCGCCAGCAGGGCCTGTTCGTCGCCAAGGGCAACCCGAAACGCATCACCGGACTGGACGACCTGGTGCGGCCGGACATCCGCTTCGTCAACCGCCAGCACGGTTCCGGTACGCGCGTGCTGCTGGAGCTGCTGCTGGCCGACCGCGCGCTCGACACCGCCCGCATCGCCGGCTTCGACAGCGCCGAATTCACGCATGCGGCGGTGGCGGCTTTTGTTGCCAGCGGCATGGCCGACGTCAGCTTCGGCGTGGAGACGGCGGCGCGCCGCTTCGACCTCGATTTCATCCCGATCTGCCGCGAGCGCTACTTCCTGGCCTGCGACCGCGCCGCACTCGATACGCCGCTGCTGCAGGCCGCGCGCGAAGCCATGGCGAGCGCCACCTTCCGCCAGGTACTGGACGGTTTGCCGGGCTACGACGGCACTGCCTCCGGCGCCCTGGAAACCGTGTTCTAAAGCGCATTTGCGTTCACGGTGGCGCTACTGCACGGGCCTGACGGTAAGGTGTCCGGGATCGCCGCGGTGGTGCGCGATGACACCGCGCTGAGTTTTGTGTACGTGCGGATATGCGTGCCGGGCAGGACGCGTATCCGCTAATATGCTGCCAACAAGTTATTACCGGCAGCCTCATGAACCAATACCGCAATAATCACGATTCAGATTCCGACAGCCAACTCGGCGACGACGACGCCTTCCTCGAACACGACCTGAAACTGGCCGCCCGCGGTGCCGAGCTGGTGAAGCTGGAAGGCCGCGTGTTCCTGCGCTTTTCGGGGGCGGTGCGGGTCGACGGCCTGCACGTCGACTACCGCCTGGTGCCGGCGCGTGGCGTGCTGGCCAAGCCGAGCAAATGGCGCAAGATGGATTTGCGTGCACGGCGCGAACTGATCGAGGAACGCGCCACGCGCGATGCCATGGATGACCTCAACCAGGAAGTCGAGGAATTCGTGCGCAATATCGCCGACCAGTGCGAGGAGGCCGGCCTCGATCCGATGATGTTCCTGCACGTGCTGGAAGAGCTGGAGACGTCGGAGCCCGCCGAATATGTGTTCGGCCGCATCCAGCAGCGCCTCGAGCACGCCGTCGAGCGCGACCAGGAAGAACGCCACGCCGCGCGCACCAAGGAAAGCATCAACCTGGCCGAATACCCGGCCTCGTTCGAGACCGCGCGCAAGATGGCGCGCCGCTTTATCGCGCTGCTGGGGCCGACCAACTCCGGTAAAACCCACAAGGCAATGGAAGCGCTGGCCGCGGCCGACAGCGGCGTCTACCTGGCGCCGCTGCGCCTGCTGGCGCTGGAAAACTACGAGCGCCTGCAGAACGTGGTGCGCGAGGATGGCGAGCCGCTCGCCGTCAGCCTGATTACCGGCGAAGAACGGCGCCTGGCCGAGAACGCGACCCACGTCGCCAGTACCGTCGAGATGCTGGACACCAGGACGCCAGTGCAAGTGGCGGTGATCGACGAAATCCAGATGCTGGCCGACCGCGACCGCGGCGCCGCCTGGACCGCCGCCGTGTGCGGCGCACCGGCCTCGGTTGTCTACCTGGTCGGGGCGCCGGAAGCGAGAAGGGCGATTGAGGCACTGGCCGAGCGCCTGGAGTGTCCGCTCGAAGTGCACGTGCTGAAACGCAAGGCGCCGCTGTCGATGGAGCCTTCGGCCGTGCGCAAGATCCGCAACCTGCGGCGCGGTGACGCCGTCATCGCCTTTTCGCGCCGCAACGTGCTGATGTGGCGCGACATGATCACCGAGATGGGCCTGTCGGTGGCGACCGTGTACGGCAACCTGTCGCCGGAAGTGCGGCGTGCCCAGGCCGAACGTTTCCGCGAAGGACAGGCCGACATCGTGGTCGGCACCGATGCCATCGCCATGGGCTTGAACATGCCGATCCAGCGCATCGTGATGACGACCGCGGTCAAGTACAACGGCTATGAAGAGGAAGAGATTTCGGCGGCGCTGGCCAAGCAGATCGCCGGCCGCGCCGGGCGCTACGGTGTGCATGAAGAGGGCTTCGTTGCCGGTTACGACGACGATACCCACGAGATCATGCGCTCGCTGATGAAGGAAAAGCTCCCGCCAGTTAAAGCCAGCGGTTTTGCGGTAGCGCCGTCGATCGAGCAATTGCACCGGATCTCGTCGGTGACCGGCGAAACGGCGCTGGTGAAACTATTAAAGCGCTTTGTCCACAACATCGACGTGCCGGACGGCTTTTTTTATCCGCGCATTACGGAAGAGCAGAACGAGCGCGCCGAATGGCTCGATACGCTGGACCTGAGCGTGGCCGAGAAATTCACGCTGTCTTTGGTGCCAATCTCGACCAGGGTGCCGGCGCTGGAAACCGCCTGGACCCACTGGGCGCAATCGCTGGCCCGTAAAAAGGTGTGCAAGCTGCAGGTACAGGAGCAGGAAATGTTCTGGCAGAACCTGCAGGAAGTCGAAGACACCTGCCGCATGTATTCGGCCTACGCCTGGCTTGCGTACCGGATGCCGGAATATTTCCCCAGCCTCGAGCTGGCGCAGCAGTTGGCGCGCGAAGCGTCGGAGCGGGTCGATGCGCTGCTGCAGCAGCAGAATGCGGCGGCGCGCAAGCGGCAGTCGAAGAAGGAGAAGGGGCGCTGGTGAGTCCTGCGGCTTCAAGCCGTCGTCCCCGCGCAGGCGGGGACCCATACCGAATTGCTGGAATCCGTCTTTTCGCGCATTCGAGGTGCTTCGAAAGACTAAATTCTGTTACTCAGCATGGGTCCCCGCCTGCGCGGGGAGTCGGCTCGGGCAATGCCGGAGCCGACGTATCTTGTTAGCTAGCGCAGTGATGCCTCACCGCCTCCGCAATCAGGCCGGCTTATTTACCCTGCACGACCTTGCCGACCGCTTCCAGCCATTCGTTCCACAACGCCGGGTCGGCTGGGCGGCCATCGGCATCGAGCCGGTATTCGCTGACCAGGTCGGCCAGGTCGCTCGATTCGGTCAGTTCCACTTCGCGCTGCAGGAAAGCCAGCATGGCCTGGTAAGCCTGCGCCGCCGTGATGCTGTCGTTTTGCTGGTCCATCGCCGCCTCCGGGCCTGATCGATCGGATCGACAGTGTAACGCCGGCATGGCATGCAGAGCGCTCCGCTAGGGCAGGCAGCGCGACGCAATTCCCGTACCGCCGAGGCCGGCAAGCGGAATATCCGATGGCGGATAACCATTGCCCAGCACCATGGTCTGGCCACCATCGTAGCGCAGAGTCAATGCATCGCCGGAATAGTCGGGCAAGCCGCGCGGTATATAAATGGCAAAGCGGTAATCCAGTCCACCATAAAAGCCGTGCCGGAAGACCTGGCTCGACGGACCTTCCTGGATTTCCATGGCGATGGCCTGGGCGATGGCCGGGGTGTCGATGCGGGTATTCAGGTCGGTCGTGTTGTCGAGACGCAGGGTCCAGGGTCGCAGCGGTCCGAAATGTTGTTTGCCGTAGCGCACACGGAAACGGTCGACGTCGAAATAGAAGCTGGGAACATACGCGCCGCTCGCATCCACGCTGCACAGCAGGAATACGGCCCAGAATCCCTGCGATTCCAGCGGCAGCACCGCGTCCACCGGCGTGCTGCGCTGCGCCAGCGTCAAGGGGCTGGAAAAATCGATGCGGTGAACGTTGGCCACGTGCTGGTAGTGCAGGACGACGGTGTGATGCAGACCGCGATCGACGCTGGTGCAGCCCGCCGCCAGCAGGCAGGCGAGTGCAGGGGCATACCTGATCAGCTTGCGCATGGAAAGTCTCCTTGGCCGCACCAGTGTGGAACAGCGTCAGCGGGCGCGTCAAGCTTGGAGCAATCGGCCGGGGCGTCTTTGCGCGCGCTCAGGCTTGCGTGCGCAGCGACTTTTCCAGCAGCGCGTGCAGCGACGCGAAATCGGGTTCGCCCAGGTAGCGCTTGAGGATCTTGCCATCCTTGCCGATGACGAAGGTGGTCGGCGTCATCGAGACGTCGCCGAACTGCTTGGCCAGGTCGCCGCCCGCATCGAGCGCGACCTTGAACGGCAGCTGGCGCGTGGCCGCATAGTTCAGCACGTAGTCGGGGCGGTCGTAGCTCATCGCCACGGCGACGAATTCCAGGCCTTGCCCCTTGTACTTGTTGTAGGTCTCGACCATCTGCGGCATTTCCTTCACGCAGGTGGTGCAGGAGGTGGCCCAGAAATTGATCATCACGACCTTGCCGCGCAAGTCTTGCGAGCTGATCTTCTGGCCATCGATACCGATGAAGGTGACGTCGGGCGCCTGCTGCTGGCTGAAGACGGCGACGTAGGCGCCGCCGGCAAGCGCCAGCACGGCCGCGCCGATGGCGGCCGGCTTGATCCAGGAACGCGTGGAAGCAGTCATGGTCTCATCTCATCCATAAGGGGGGACGGTTTATTATAGTCCCGCCCCCTCATCCTTGCCGTATTCGGCCGGCGCTTACTGCGCCTGCGCCTGCTGCGGCTGGAGCGAGCGCAGGTCTTCTTCGCTGATGTATTCGAAGATCTTGGTCACGCGCATGACGCCGGACACGCCCTGCGCCACCTGGGCCGCGATATTGCCTTCGCGCTGGGTCACCAGACCCATCAGGTAGACGTTGCCGCGCTCGGTCACGACCTTGAACGAGGTGGCCTTGATGGTGTTCTTGTCGGCCAGGCTGAGCTTGACCTTGCTGGTGATCAGCGCATCGCTGGAGCGCGAGGTGTAGCTCGACGGGCCGGAGATGTCCAGTTCGTTGCTCACGGTATCGACGTTGGCGATGCTGCGCACCTCGTTCTCGACCGCGCGCTTCATCGCTTCGTCGCGCACCTCGCCGGTCAGCAGCACCTTGCGGTTGTAGCTGTTGACGTTGACGTGGCCGGCGTCGCCGACGATGCCCGGCAGGCGGGTGTCGGCCTTGACGGCGATCGCCTTGTCTTCGGTCTGCGCGCCGAGCGAACGGCGGTCGACGGTGGCAAACGCGCCGCCTACGGCCGCGCCCGCAACGACCGCGATGCAGCCTTGCAGCGACGACAGCAGGGCGACGCACAGCACGGCCTTGGACAGGGGGCGCAGCACTTGGAGGGCGGCGGGTTTAACTTGCATCTTCTTCTCCGAACAGGGCGACGTCGATGCCGTCGCAGATACTGTGAATCGCCACCAGGTGCACTTCCTGGATGCGGGCGGTACGCGCGTGCTGCACGTTGATGTGGACGTCGGCTTCGGTCAGCAGCTGGCCGAGCTTGCCGCCATCCTTGCCGGTCAGGGCGACGACGCGCATTTCACGCTCGAGCGCCGCTTCGGCCGCCGCCAGCACGTTGCCGGAGTTGCCGGAGGTCGAGATCGCCAGCAGGATGTCGCCGGACTGGCCGAGCGCCTGCACCTGCTTGCTGAAGATCTCGTTGAAACTGTAGTCGTTGCCGACCGCCGTGATGATCGAGGTGTCGGTGCTGAGCGCGATCGCCGGCAGCGGGAAACGCTCGCGCTCGAAGCGGCCAACCAGTTCGGCGGCGAAGTGCTGGGCATCGCCGGCCGAGCCGCCGTTGCCACAGGCAAGGATCTTGTTGCCATTGGAAAGCGCATTGAACATCAGTTCGATGGCTTCGGAAATGGGTTGTGCCAGCAGCGCGCCCGACTTCAGTTTGAGGTCGGCGCTTTCCTGGAAGTGAGCGAGGATGCGTTGAGTATTCATGGTCGAAGATTATAGTGCAGTGGCAACGGCAGACGATCAAGTGCTGCAAAAAATGCTTACACTTGAAAAGGTGGCAAGCCTTTCAGTAAAGGCAGTCCGGTCAGCCCTCGATGGCATTTTTGAGCCATTCGATGCGGCCGCCGTCGATCGCGACGACATCGATGCGGCAGGGTGGCATGCGCGGGCAGCGCTGCAGGTAGACCTGGGCGGCGCGCACGATGCGGCGGATCTTGGCGGGGCCGATGCTGGCGGCGGCACCGACCTGGGCACCGGCGGCGCGCTGGCGCACCTCGACGAAGACCAGGGTGCTGCCTTCGCGCATGATCAAATCGATCTCGCCGAGCTTACACCGGAAATTCGCTTCGATCAGCACCAAACCGTGACGCTGAAGATACAGCTGCGCCGTATTTTCCCACTGCCGACCCTGTTCCTGCTTCTGCGACAGGCGGGCCGGCCACATGTCAGGGTCCCGCTTCGACCGGCGTGAAGTTGCCGTCACGATAGACGGCAGCCGCTTCGCGCCGGGTCAGGGCGCTGTCGGCGCCGAAGGTCAGTTGGCCGGTGACGCCATCGATGCGTACCGGGCCACCCACCGGCCCACCCGGCTGCGCGGCGATCTGGCGCGCGACCAGGAAGGCGTCGATGCCGAGCGCGTACAGGCGCTGCATGTAGAGCGGGGTTTCCGGATCGGCCTGGCGCGGGTAGACCATCACCGCCGGGTGGTCCGGCAGCACCAGCCAGGGCAGGTCGACCACGTGGATGCCGTCCAGCTCGGTGGCGCCGAGGCCGGGCGTGCGGCCGGGATTGATCGAGGCGCCGCCGTACACGGGCAGCGTGGCGCCGGCGAAGGTGCGGACCTGGCGCAATTCGGCCACGTCGACGGCGGCGAACAGCAGCTCGGGCGGATCGACTTCCAGGCGCGCCTTGAGGTCTTGCAGCAGGGCCGGGTCGACCCGGCCGTCGCTCGAGGGCAGGGCGAAGCGCTGGCCGGTATGGCCGAGCTCGCTCCAACGCGCCTCGAAGGCACCGGCGGCGCGCTGGGCCCAGGCCGGGCTGCCGGTCAGGATCAATACGCGTCCGTGCGGATGTTCGCGCGCCGCCCATTCGGCGGCCTGGCGCGCCTCGTCCTCGATCGACAGGCCGGCGACCAGCATGCGTGGCGGCAGCGTGCCGCGCACTTCGGGGTGGTTCAGGGCGACGGTCGGCTTGTCGATCTTGCCGCTGGCGATCAATGCGCCGACCGCCGGGCGCGACAGCGGGCCGACGACGATGTCGTGGGCGGCGCCGGCGCGCGCGTAGGTGGCCAGCGCCTCGTCGGGATTGTCGCTGGTGGGCACGACGTCGACCTGGATGCCGGCGCCGTCGCGCTCGGCCGCGGCCAGGAAGCCGGCACGCACCGCTTCGGCGGCACCGCCCAGGCTCGGGGAGCTCAGCGGCAGCAGCAGGGCGATGCGGGCCGTGCCGGCGGCCGGACTGGCGGCGGGATTGGCGGCACGGGCCGCGCCGGCATCCTGGCCGGGCAGGTAGATCGGTGCGGTGCGGACCGGGTCCACGGGTTCGGGCGCCGGGGCGGGGACAGGCGCCGCTGCGGGGACAGGCGCCGCTGCGGGCGCCTGTGGCGCCAGCACGGAAGAGGCACGCGGATGCAGGCTTGTGTTTGCGTTGCCGGACGCGCACAATTCCTCCGGCTCGAGGCATACCGTGCTGCAGCCCGACAGCAGCAGGCCAGCGAACAAGCAAGCGAACCATGCGCGCACCGGGCCGGACTCACCGTCCCTGCGCCAGGCCTTGAGACTTTTTATCAGCATCCGATCTCCAAATGACAGAAACCCAGTCCACCCAGATTGCCAACTTGCCCGTACTGGGCGAAGCCGCCCAGCAGTCCTATCCTACCGCAACGCTGTACGTGGTGGCCACACCCATCGGTAACGTCACCGACATCACGCTGCGCGCGCTGCACGTGCTGCTGCTGGCCGACGTAGTGGCCTGCGAAGACACGCGCAAGACCGGCGCCCTGCTCACGCGCTTCGGCCTGAGCAAACATATGGTCGCGGCCCACCAGCACAACGAACGCGAAGCGGCCGAGAAGCTGATCGCGCGCCTGCATGCGGGCGAACGCGTGGCGCTGGTGTCCGACGCCGGCACGCCGGCCGTGTCCGACCCGGGCGCACGCGTCGTCGACGCCGTGCGCGCGGCCGGCCTGAACGTGGTGCCGGTGCCGGGTGCATCGGCGGCGATCGCGGCGCTGTCCGCCAGCGGCCTGGTGAACGACCGCTTCCATTTTGTCGGCTTCCTGCCGGCCAAGGCCAAGCAGCGCGAATCGGAACTGAGTACGCTCAAGCCGATGGCGGCGACGCTCGTGATCTATGAGGCACCGCATCGCATCGTCGACTGTGTCGAGGCATTGGCGGCGGTGTTCGAACCGGGACGGCAGGTGGTGTTTGCGCGCGAACTGTCGAAGCTGTTCGAAGAGATCCACCGCTGCACCGTCGGCGAGGCGCTGGCCTGGGTCAAGGCCGACGCCAACCGCGAGCGCGGCGAATTCGTGGTGCTGGTCGAGGGCGCGACGCAGGACACCGATGCCGGCGATGCCGAGGCCGAGCGCATCCTCAACATCCTGCTGGCCGAGTGCTCGGTGAAGCAGGCGGCCAGCCTGGCGGCGCAGATCACGGGCAAGAAAAAGAACGCGTTGTACGAACGGGCGCTGCAGATCAAGGGCGAGTAGTCCGCGTTTATAGCGGCGCCGGGCGTTCCGGCACGGCGGCGACATTATTCGTACCGATGCCACGCTTGTGCCGGGAAACCGCATTCGCACCGCATTTGCATCGCATTTGCATATTTATCGGCACTTTCCTTGACCGAATCTGCTTCGACGGTTATGATTGCTGTCTTCGGAGTGTAGCGCAGCCCGGTAGCGCACCTGGTTTGGGACCAGGGGGTCCAAGGTTCGAATCCTTGTACTCCGACCAGTATTCAGTAGTAAGCATGAAAAAAGCCGACGAGAAATCGTCGGCTTTTTTCATTTCTATGGTGGGGGCCTCTACGGTTTTCGAGACCCCCGTGACGTTACCAAAGTTTAACCGGCGCGCTTGGCCAGCAAGGCGTTGCCAACCCGGCTCGCGCCCTTGCGCCCGAGCTGCTGCGAAATGAAGGCCCCCGCATCCACCACCTGGTCGAGGTCGATCCCGGTCTCGATCCCGAGACCGTTCAGCATGTAGATCACGTCCTCGGTCGCCACGTTGCCGGTCGCGCCCTTGGCATACGGGCAGCCGCCCAGGCCCGACACCGACGAGTGGAAGATCGCCACCCCGACTTCCAGGCTGGCATAGATGTTCGCCAGCGCCTGGCCGTAGGTATCGTGGAAGTGGCCGGCGATGCGTGCCAGGTCGAAGGCATGCGCTGCGGTCTCCATCACGGCCTGCGTCTTGCGCGGCGTCGAGACGCCGATGGTGTCGGCGATGTCGATCTCGTCGCAGCCCAGGTCGCGCATGCGGGCGACCACGTCCGCTACCGCCTCGAGCGGCACCTCGCCCTGGTAGGGGCAGCCGAACGAGCAGCTGATGCTGCCGCGCAGGCGCAGCCCGTTGTCCTTTGCCGCCCGCGCCACCGGTGCGAACCGGGCGATCGATTCCGCGATCGAGCAGTTGATGTTCTTTTGCGAAAAGGCTTCCGAGGCCGAGCCGAAGATCACGACTTCATCGGCGCGCGCCGCGAGGGCCGCCTCGAAGCCCTGCATGTTCGGCGTCAGCGCCGAATACAGCGTGCCCGGACGGCGCATGATGCCGGCCATGACCTCGCTGCTGGTCGCCATCTGCGGCACCCATTTCGGCGAGACGAAGGAAGCCGCCTCGATGTTGGGAAAGCCCGCGCGTGACAGGCGGTCGACCAGTGCGATCTTGACGGCCGCCGATACCGCTTCCTTTTCGTTCTGCAGCCCGTCGCGCGGGCCGACTTCGACGATCTTGACCTTGCCTGGCAGGTTCATGGTGTCAGTATCCTTTTTGAAGGTCGACCACGTCGGCGACCGTTTCGCCCTGTTCGAGCAGCTTGATCTTGGCCGCGATCTGGCGCACAGCTTCCTCGCGCAGCGTGAGCGCGGAAATGTGCGGCGTGATGGTAATGCGCGGCTCGCTCCAGAATGGATGCGGCGCCGGCAGCGGCTCGTTGCGGAACACGTCCAGCGTGGCGCCGGCGATATGGCCGGCACGGATCAGCGCCAGCAAGTCCGGTTCGGCCACCAGCGCGCCGCGCGCGACGTTGATCAGGTAGGCGCCTTCGGGCAGCCGCGACAGGCGCGCGCGGTCGAGCAGGTTACCCGTTTCCGGCGTCAGCGGCAGCATGCAGACCAGCACCCGGGTGCCGGCCAGGAAGTCGTCCAGCTGGTCCATGCCGGCATAGCAGGCGACCCCGGGCAAGTCCTTCGGCGTGCGGCTCCAGCCGCGCACCGGAAAGCCGAGCTGGCGCAGCGTGCGCACCACCGGCGCGCCGAGCTTGCCCAGTCCCAGCACGCCGACCGTGAAGGTCTTCTTGTCCTGCAGCGCGAGCGGCCGCCACAGGCCTTCGCGCGCCTGCCGTTCGTAATCGTCGAAACGGCGGAAGTAGCGCAGCACCGCATGCGCGACGTAATCCGCCATCTGCTCGGCCATGCCGGCATCGCCCAGGCGGACAATCGGCACCGGCGGCAGCGCGTCGCCGAATTTCAGCAGGGCGTCGACCCCGGCGCCCATCAGGAAAATCGCTTTCACATTCCAGAGCTGGTCGAGCAGGGCAGGGGTGGGCGCCCACAGCACGGCGTAATCGAACCGGGCGCCCGGTACGGCGCCTTCCCCTTCCTGCCAGACCACGGTCTCGGCATGCGGCAGCTCGGCGGCGAAGTCACGGGCCCATGCCTCGATGACCCCGTCGCCCCGATACAGCAAGATGCGCATGGTTGTTGTCCCCTAATTATTTATATTATTTATTGCGTTTTGCATCAGGCCGCTGCCTTGAAGGCCAGCAGCGGCGCACCGTCGGCCACCTGGTCGCCGACCTGGTACAGGATTTCCTCGACCAGGCCGTCGCTCGGCGCCGCGATCGTGTGTTCCATCTTCATGGCTTCCATGATCACCAGCGGCTCGCCCTTCTTGACCTGCTGGCCGCCGCTGGCGATCACCGCCACCACCTTGCCCGGCATCGGCGCGGTCAGGCGTCCGCCCGCCGCTTCGTGCTCGCCGGCATGGGCCAGCGGATCTTCCCACGTCAGCACATGGTGCAGGCCGCCGCTGAAGACGTGCACCAATTCAGCCTCGCGCCGCACCGTGCCCTGCACCGCGTTACCATCCAGGCGCAGCGCATGGCGACTGCCGCTGCGCGCGACCGGCGCCAGCGCATGCTTGTTGCCGTCGAGGTCGAGCGTCCAGCCTTTCGGATGATACGTCACGCCCAGTGCATAGGCTTTGCTGCCGAGCGTGGCCGCTGCATACTCGTCCGTGAACGACAGTTGACGGCGATAGGTGCCGTTCATGCGCCAGCCGTGCGTATGCGTCCACGGATCGGCCGGCTGGCCGCTCACGGTCTGCCCTTGCTCATCCGCAAGCAGGGCGGCGGTGGCCAGTGCCAGCACGCCGGTCGGGACCGGGCCGGCGGCCGGGAACAGCGTCGCACTGTTGCGTTCGATCAAACCGGTGTCGAGGTCGGCGCTTGCAAACGCCTGGCCCTCGACCAGGCGTTTCAGGAAGGCGATGTTGGTGGCCAGACCGACGATATGGAACTCGCTCAGTGCCTGCGCCATGCGCGCCAACGCCTGCGTGCGGTCGGCGCCCCAGACGATCAGCTTGGCGATCATCGGATCGTAGAACGGAGAAATCGCATCGCCTTCGCGCACGCCGGAATCGATGCGCACGGCGGCAGGCAGCCCTGCCGTGCCGCCCAGTTCGAAGGCGACGTGCGCCGGCGTGGCCATGTAGCGCAGGGTGCCGATCGAGGGCAAAAATCCCTTCTCGGGATTTTCGGCATACACGCGCGCCTCGATCGCATGGCCGTGGATCGCCAGTTCGTGCTGCTGCTTCGGCAGCGGCTGGCCGGCAGCCACGCGCAGCTGCCATTCGACCAGGTCGGTGCCGGTGATCATTTCGGTCACCGGATGTTCGACTTGCAGGCGCGTGTTCATCTCCATGAAGTAGAACGAGCCGTCCTGGTTGGCGATGAATTCGACGGTGCCGGCGCCGACGTAGCCGACCGCGCGCGCGGCCGCCACCGCGGCCTCGCCCATCGCGGCGCGGCGCTCCGGCGGCATGCCGGGGGCCGGTGCTTCTTCCAGCACCTTCTGGTGGCGGCGCTGCACCGAGCAGTCGCGCTCGTGCAGGTAGACGCAGTTGCCGTGGGTGTCGGCGAACACCTGGATCTCGATATGGCGCGGGCGCTGCAGGTATTTTTCGACCAGCACCTTGTCGTCGCCGAACGAACTGATCGCTTCGCGCTTGCACGAGGCCAGCGCTGATTGAAAATCTTCGGACCGTTCCACCACACGCATGCCCTTGCCGCCGCCGCCGGCGCTGGCCTTCAGCAGTACCGGATAGCCGATGCGGTCGGCCTCGCGCTGCAGCAGGGCCGGGTCCTGGTCGTCGCCGTGGTAGCCCGGCACCAGCGGCACCCTGGCACCCTCCATCAGCTGCTTGGCGGCCGATTTGGAACCCATCGCCCGCATCGAGCTGCCCGGCGGACCGATGAACACCAGGCCGGCGGCGGCGCAGGCTTCCGCGAATTCGGCGTTCTCCGAAAGGAAGCCATAGCCCGGATGGATCGCCTGCGCGCCATGGGCCATGGCCACCTCGATGATCCTGTCGCCGCGCAGGTAGCTGTCCTTGGCGGCCGCAGGGCCGATCAGGACGGCTTCGTCGCAGACGGCGACGTGCTTGGCGCCGGCGTCGGCTTCCGAATAGACGGCAACGGTACGGATGCCCAGCCGGCGCGCGGTGGCCGCGACCCGGCAGGCGATTTCGCCACGGTTGGCGATCAGGATCTTGGTGAACATGTGGTGTCTCGTTTATTTATTTATATTAGTTACGTCGCTCCTGCGCAGGCAGGGGCCCAAGTTTGCAACTGAGCCACGAACTTGGGCCCCCGCCTTCGCGGGGGCGACGTGCTGGCGCAAGCGGTGTACGCAAGCGCTGGTTGCGGCTTCCGATCAGCAGCCGCAACGCTCCTTCGGCGCCGACTCCAGCGTCGCCGAACGCGTCTTGAGGCCCAGCTTCTCCAGCAGCGCGCGGTCGTCGTCCGCCTCTGGGTTGTCGGTGGTCAGCAGCTTGTCGCCATAGAAGATCGAATTCGCGCCGGCCATGAAGCACATCGCCTGCACCGCTTCGCCCAATTGGCGGCGGCCGGCCGACAGGCGTACGCGCGCCTTCGGCATGGTGATGCGGGCCACGGCGATGGTGCGCACGAATTCGATCGGGTCCAGCGCCGGCAGGCCGTGCAGCGGCGTGCCCTCGACCTGCACCAGGTGGTTGACCGGCACCGATTCCGGATACGGGTTCATGTTGGCCAGCTGGGCGATCAGGCCGGCGCGCTGGGCGCGGGTCTCGCCCATGCCGACGATGCCGCCGCAGCAGACTTTCAAGCCGGCGTCGCGCACGCGGCCGAGCGTATCCAGGCGGTCGTGGTAGTCGCGGGTCGAGATGATGTCGCCGTAGAAGTCGGGAGCAGTGTCGATGTTGTGGTTGTAGTAATCGAGGCCGGCGTTCTTCAGCTGCTCGGCTTGCCCCTCTTCCAGCATGCCCAGCGTGGCGCAGGTTTCCATGCCCAGCGCCTTTACGCCGCGCACCATCGCTTCGACCTTCTCCATGTCGCGCTCTTTCGGGCTGCGCCAGGCGGCGCCCATGCAGAAGCGGGTCGCGCCCTTGGCCTTGGCTTCGCTGGCGGCAGCCAGCACGACGTCGAGGTCGAGGATTTTTTTCGCTTCGACGCCGGTGTCGTAGCGCGCCGCCTGCGGGCAGTAGCCGCAGTCTTCTTCGCAGCCGCCGGTCTTGATCGACAGCAGCGTGGCCAGCTCGACGTCGCCGTCGGGGAAGTTGGCGCGGTGCGCCTGTTGGGCGCGGAACATCAGCTCCGGCATCGGCAGGTCGAACAGGGCCAGCACGTCGGGCAGCGGCCAGGTGGCGTCCTTGGGCAGGGTGACCGGTGCGACCGGCGGATGAAGGTTGATGACTTGCGACATAAAAGTTCCTTGTTTTGGTGTGACTTGTTCAGGCACGCGTGGCCGGCCACCCCGGCAGGCCCGCGAGTTCGATGAATGCGGCTGCTTCGGCAGCCGAAGGGTTGTCCAGGCGCGGCACGCGTCCCAGCAGGGGTGCCGGCATGCGTTGTTCCAGCGCGCTGATGTTCTCGTCGACGAAGCGCATGTCGGGGTCGACCAGGTTGGCGACCCAGCCGGCCAGCACCAGGCCGCGCGCGATGATCGCTTCGGCGGTGAGCAGGGCGTGGCTGATGCAGCCCAGGCGCATGCCGACCACCATGATGACCGGCAGGTTCAGCTGCACCGCCATGCCGGCGCTGTCGAAATCGTCGGAAAAGGGCACGCAGAAGCCGCCTACGCCTTCGACCACGGTGGCGTCGGATGCGCCCAGGATTTCGGCATAGGCGGTCAGGACCGTCACCGGCTCGATGGTCACGCCTTCGAGTGCGGCCGCGATGTGCGGTGCGCACGGCTCGCGCAGCATGAACGGCGTGGTGATGCGCTGCGGCAGGTTGACGTTGCCGGCGGCGCGCAGCATGGCGGCATCCTCGTTGTGCAGCTCGCCGTCGCGTTCGTCGGCACCGGCGGCGATCGGTTTCATGCCGCAGGCGCGCACGCCCGTCTGCACCAGTTTATGGAGGATGGCGCTGGATACCAGCGTCTTGCCGATCTCGGTGTCGGTGCCGGTGACGAAGCAGGCGAAGCGGGTCGGCACGCCTTCCGCCGCCAGCGCGGCCGGCACGGTGGTGGGCACCGCAGCGGAGGTGGTGACGGCCGGTTCGGCGAGGCCGGTTTCCTGCGCGGGCGCGCCCGCTTGTTCGGGGTCGTTGAGCATCATGCGGTTGTCCTTTCCAGTTCCAGCTCCAGGTTGTTGAGCGCAGCGGCAAGCTGCGCGACATCTTGACGGGTGTGCGCCGCGGACAGCGTCACGCGCAGGCGCGCCGTGCCCGGCGCCACGGTCGGCGGACGGATCGCCGGCACCCACAGCCCCTGCTCGTGCAGGCGCGCGGCCGCGCGCAGCGCGTCGTCGTTGGCGCCGATGACGATCGGCTGGATCGCGGTGGGCGAGGGCGGGCGCTGCCAGCGCGTCAGGCGCAATTCGCTGTCCAGTTGCGCGATCAGGCCGTTCAAATGTGTACGCCGTTCGCGGCCTTCGGCACCTGCGATGATGTCCAGGCTGGCCAGCAGCGCATGCGCCAGCGCCGGCGGCGCCGCCGTCGTGTAGATATAAGGGCGGGCGCGCTGCACCAGCAGTTCGATCACCGACCGATGCGCCGCCACGAAGGCGCCGCCGACGCCGGCCGCCTTGCCCAGGGTGCCGATGTAGACCAGGTTGGGCGAGCGCAGGTCGAAATGCTCGAGCGCGCCGCGGCCGTTCCGGCCCAGCACGCCGAAGCCATGCGCATCGTCGACCACCAGCCAGGCGCCGTGGCGTTCGCACAGGGCCAGCAGTGCCGGCAGCGGGGCCAGGTCGCCGTCCATGCTGAACACGCTGTCGGTGACGACGATCTTCGTCGAAGCCCGGCTTTCGATGAGTTTCGCTTCGAGTGCGGCGACGTCGCCGTGCGAATAGACCGTCACGCCGGCGCGGGCCAGGCGCGCGCCGTCGATCAGCGAGGCGTGGTTCAGCGCCTCCGAAAAGATCATCGCATCGGCATCCAGCCCGAGCGCGGTGAGGGTGGCCAGGTTGGCCATGTAGCCGGTGCAGAAGTACAGCGCCCCGGCTTGCACCAGGTGCGGCGCCTCGAAGGTGGCCAGGCGCTCTTCCAGCAGCGCGTGCGCGCGGCTGTGGCCGGACACCAGGTGCGAAGCGCCGCTGCCGGCGCCGTACAGTTCCGCCCCTTCGCGCAGCGCCGCCACCACCTGCGGATGCGCGGCCAGGCCCAGGTAATCGTTGCTGCAGAAAGCCAGCATCGGGCGGCCGTCGACGGTCTGGCGCGGCGCGCAGGGGGTGTCGGCGGTGCGCCGTTGTCGAATCAGGCTTTGCGCGGCCAGCGCATCCAGCCTGGTCTGCACGTGTGCGATCAAGTCCATGCCGTCAGCTCGCGATCACGGATTCGAACACCTTGCGGGTGCGCGCCGCCAGGCCGACGATGTCTTCCTCGTTCAGCACATACGGCGGCATCAGGTAGACGGTGCGGCCGATCGGGCGCAGCAGCAGTTCGTTTTCGACCGCGCTGGTAAAGAAGCGGCGCGAGAAGGTCGATGCGCGCGCGCTGTCCGGCTCGACCGCGTCGAAGGCCAGGATCATGCCGCGCTGGCGGAAGTTGGTGACGCGCTCGTGGTCGAGTAGCGGCGCCAGTTCCAGCATCAGGCGGGTGGCGGTTTCGCGGTTTTTGGCCAGCACATCGTCTTCCTGGAAGATCTGCAGCGTGGCCAGCGCCGCGCGGCAAGCCAGCGCGTTGCCGGTGTAGGAGTGCGAATGCAGGAAGCCGCGCGTGATGTCTTCGCTGTAAAAGGCTTCGTAGATGTTATTCGTGCTGAGTACCAGCGACAGCGGCAGGTAGCCGCCGCTGATCCCCTTCGACAGGCACAGGAAGTCGGGCCAGATGGCGGCCTGTTCGCAGGCGAAGAACGTGCCGGTGCGGCCGCAGCCGACCGCGATCTCGTCGGCGATCAGGTGCACGTGGTAGCGGTCGCACAGCTCGCGCAGCCGCTGCAGGTAGAGAGGATCGTGCATCGCCATGCCGGTGGCGCACTGCACCAGCGGTTCGACGATGATGGCGGCGATGGTGTCGGCTTTTTCGGCGAACAGCGCTTCGACGTCCTTGGCCGCGCGCAGCGCCACGTCCTGGGCCGACTCACCGTCGACCGCATTGCGCGCATCCGGCGAGGCCACGGTGCGCGCCGCACGCAGCAGCGGACCGTAGGCATCCTTGAACAGGGCGACGTCGGTCACGCCCAGCGCGCCGATGGTTTCGCCGTGGTAGGACCCCTGCAGGCAGACGAATTCCTGCTTGTTGGGGTAGCCGGCATTGCGCCAGTAGTGGAAACTCATCTTGAGCGCGATCTCGACCGCCGAGGCACCGTCGGACGCATAGAAGGCGTGGCCGAGCGCGTGGCCGGTGAGGGCGGCCAGCCGCTCGGACAACTCCACCACCGGCTCGTGGGTAAAGCCGGCCAGCATCGCGTGTTCCAGCGTGTCCAGCTGGTCTTTCAAGGCCGCGTTGATGCGCGGGTTGGCGTGGCCGAACAGATTGACCCACCACGAGCTGATGCCGTCCAGGTAGCGCTTGCCCTCGTGGTCGACCAGCCACGGTCCCTTGCCGTGGTGGACGGCGATCAGCGGCACCTCTTCGTGGTGCTGCATTTGCGTGCATGGATGCCAGACGCTGCGCAGGCTGCGGGCGATCCAGTCGGAGGACGTGGTCTGATTCAAGATGATTCCTAACTAACTAAACGATATAAACTGATTGTACTAAGTCAGCCATGACGGTTTGCGCTTCTCCAGGAAAGCCGCGACACCTTCGCGTCCTTCATCGGAAGCGCGGATGGCGGCGATGCGGCCGGCGGTGTCGGCCAGCAGCACGTCGTCGATCGGCAGGCCGGCGATGTCGCGCACCAGGGCTTTCGCTTCGCGCACGGCGTTCGGGCTGTTGCCGGTGAGGGCCTTGACGATCTCGCCGACCTTGGCGTCCAGCTGGCCGGCCGCCACTACCTCGTGCGCCAGGCCGAGGCGGTGCGCTTCGCGCGCGTCGAAGCGTTCGGCGCTGAGGAAGTAGCGGCGCGCCGCCTGGTCGCCCATCGCCTTGATCACGTAGGGAGAAATCGTGGCCGGGATCAGGCCCAGCTTGACTTCCGACAGGCAGAAGTTGACGCCGTCGGCCACCACCACGATGTCGCAGGCCGCCACCAGGCCCATGCCGCCGGCATAGCAGTCACCCTGCACCCTGGCCACCACCGGCTTCGGGCTGTAGTAGATGGTGCGCAGCATGTCGGCCAGGCGCAGTGCGTCGGCTTCGTTCTCGGCCGCGGAATAGCCGGCCATCTTCTTCATCCAGTTCAGGTCGGCGCCGGCGCAAAAGGCGGGGCCGTGCGCGGCCAGCACGATGGCGCGCACGTCCTTGTCCTGGCTGGCTTCGTCGAAGGCCATGGTCAGGTCGGCGATCGCGTTCTCGTTGAAGGCGTTGCGCAGCTGCGGGCGGTTCAGCGTGATGGTCGCGACCTTGTCGGCGACGGCAGTCTCGAGGGTTTCATAGGTGTCCATGTCTTCTCTCCTCCATTACATGCGGAACACGCCGAACCTGGTGTCGTCGATCGGCGCATTCAGCGCGGCGGACAGGCCCAGGCCCAGCACCATGCGCGTGTCGGCCGGATCGATCACGCCATCGTCCCACAGGCGCGCGCTGGCGTAGTAGGGGTGGCCCTGGTGTTCGTACTGGTCCTTGATCGGCTGCTTGAACGCGGCTTCCTCGTCCGCGGACCACTGGCCGCCTTTGGCTTCGATGCCGTCGCGCTTGACCGTCGCCAGCACCGAGGCCGCCTGGTCGCCGCCCATCACCGAGATGCGCGCGTTCGGCCACATCCACAGGAAGCGCGGCGAGAAGGCGCGGCCGCACATGCCGTAGTTGCCGGCGCCGAAAGAGCCGCCGATGATCACGGTGAACTTCGGCACCGCCGCCGTCGCCACCGCCGTCACCATCTTGGCGCCGTTGCGGGCGATGCCTTCGTTTTCGTACTTGCGGCCGACCATGAAGCCGGTGATGTTTTGCAGGAACACCAGCGGGATCTTGCGCTGGCAGCACAGCTCGATGAAGTGGCTGCCCTTCAGCGCCGATTCCGAGAACAGGATGCCGTTGTTGGCGATGATGCCGACCTTCATGCCGAAGATATGGGCGAAGCCGCATACCAGCGTGGTGCCGTAGCGTGCCTTGAACTCGTCGAATTCGCTACCGTCGACGATGCGGGCGATGACCTCGCGCACGTCGAAGGGTTTGCGGGTGTCGACCGGGATCACGCCATACAGTTCTTCGGCCGCATACTTCGGTTCTTGCGCCTCGCGCAGCGCACCCTGCGGCGGTTTCACGCGGTTCAGGTTGGAGACGATGGTGCGCGCCAGCGACAGCGCGTGGGTGTCGTTCTGCGCCAGGTGGTCGGCCACGCCGGACAAGCGGGTATGGACGTCGCCGCCGCCCAGGTCTTCGGCGGTCACCACTTCGCCGGTGGCCGCCTTCACCAGCGGCGGGCCGCCCAGGAAGATCGTGCCCTGTTCCTTGACGATGATCGATTCGTCGCTCATCGCCGGCACGTAGGCGCCGCCGGCGGTGCAGGAACCCATCACCACCGCGATCTGCGGGATGCCCTTGGCAGACAGGTTGGCCTGGTTATAAAAGATGCGGCCGAAGTGGTCGCGGTCGGGGAAGACCTCGTCCTGGTTGGGCAGGTTGGCGCCGCCGGAGTCGACCAGGTAGATGCACGGCAGATTGTTCTGCTCGGCGATCTCCTGGGCGCGCAGGTGTTTTTTGACCGTCATCGGGTAATAGGTACCGCCCTTGACGGTGGCGTCGTTGCAGACGATGACGCATTCCTGCCCGCTGACCCTGCCGATGCCGGTGATGATGCCGGCGCTGGGTGCGGCGCCGTCGTACATGGCATATGCCGCCAGCTGGGAAAACTCGAGGAAGGGCGTGCCGGGATCGAGCAGCATTTGCACCCGGTCGCGCGGCAGCAGCTTGCCGCGGGCGACGTGTTTGGCACTGGCCGCTTCGCCGCCGCCCTGGGCGATGGCTGCGACCTTGGCGCGCAAGTCGTCGACCACGGCATGCATGGCGGCGGCGTTGGCTTTGAAATCCTCGCCGCGCGGGTTGAGTTGACTGTCGATCTGGGGCATTGCGTCTCCTGCGTTTTATTCGGGGAAACTGCCGTCCAGGTAGAACCAACGCATCTTGCCCTTGAGCTCAGGGTCCGGCTCGCGCACGAAACTGCTGATTTCGTGCAGGCGCTGCGCGCGGCCGCTCCCCGCTACCTTGAAGCGGGCGACGAATTCGACGGTGTCCTGGTCTGGATTGTCCGGCAGGTCTACTTTACGTTGACGTAAACGTAAAGCAGATTTTATCTCAAGTCCGAGCCATTGAATCTTTTCATTTTTGTCGATGATCGGCTCAAGCGGCCTGGTGCTCGGATGCCAGGTGGCGCGCAGGTAGTCTTCCTGCTGCATCGAGTAGGCAGTGTAGCGGGAACGCATCAGGGCTTCGGCGCTCAAAGGCAGTTCGGCGCCGGCAATATAGGGGCCGCAGCAGCGCAGGATCGGCGAGCCGCTGCCGCAAGGGCAGGATGGAGTGGGAGCGGGGGTGGACATGGCGACAATTATCCGCCATTTCGTGTGCCTGAGTCAGGCATAAGGGCGTTTCAGAATCGGGAAGATGGCGCCATCTTGGGTGGAGTTGGTGCAACTTCGGCTAAAGATTGCCGAACATAAATAAAACAGTCGCCAACTCCATTGCAAAAATTCGGGGTCAGAGCAGAATGCCCGTTGCCAAAAGCGACATACTGCAGCGTTTCCTCGTCATCCATGCGCAAGCAAGCGTAAACGCGTGAATCGTCTACCGCTCAATCTGCTCTGACCCCGAATCAACCGAGCGTCAATCCGTCCAGCGCGAAAGGTGGCGGGTGCCCGCGCATCATATCGGTCAGCAAACTGGCCGTGCCGCAGGCAAAGGTGAACCCCAGCGGGCCATGCCCGACGTTCAGCCACAGGTTCGCATACGGCGTTGGCCCGACGATCGGCGCCGAGTTCGGCGTCGCCGGCCGCAGCCCGGCCCAGGGCGTGATGCTGGCGTAGTCGGCCGCGCGCGGCATGGTCTCGCGCACCTGGCGCGTCAGCGAGGCTAGGCGGCGCGCGTCCAGGCGCAGGTCTTCGCCGACCATGTCGACCATCGCCGCCACCCGCAGTTGGTCGCCGATGCGCGCGTACAGCACCTTGCGCTCGAAATCGGTGACGCTGATCCGGGGCGCAACGTCGCCGCCGCGGATCGGCGCGCTCAGGCTGTAGCCCTTGAGCGGGTACAGCGGCAGCGGGATACCGGCGGTCAGCGCCAGCGTACGGCTCTGCATGCCGGCCGCCAGCACGTAGGCGTCGGCCGCCAGCCGGCCGGCGCTGGTGTCCAGGCCCGTCACGCGGCTGCGTTCGGTGACGAGGCGCGCCGCCTGGCCCTGGATAAATCCCCCAAAGCGCGGATGGGCACGCACGCGCTCGGCCAGCGCCACGCAAAAGGCGTAGCAGTCGGCCACCGCTTCGCCACTGTTATAAATACCGCCGGCCAGGCGATCCCCGACCGCCGCCAGCGCCGGTTCGTGCGCGACGCACTCGGCGGCGCTCCAGACCTGGCCCGTGGCGGCGCCGTCCGCCCTGGCGCTGGCGGCATCGAACACCTTGCGGCTGCGGTACACCACCAGCTTGCCGGCGTCGCGCCACCCGAATTCGGCCGGCGGCACGACCGGCGCCAGTTGCGCCATGCCGCGCCGCGACAGTTCGCCCAGCTGCAGCAGCTTCGCGGTGGTGCTGCGGTTGGCGTCGGCCCGGCAATTGGCGAGGAAGGCGGCCAGCCAGCGCCACTGGTGCGGATCGGCCTGCAGGCGCAGGCGCAGCGGACCATGTTCCTGGAACAGCCAGCGCAGGGCCTTCAGGGGCACCCCGGCATCGGCCAGCGGCGACACGTAGCGGTAGCTCAGCTGGCCGCCATTGGCGTAGCTGGTGCCGCTGCCCACCTGCGCCGCGCGTTCGAGCAGCGTGACCCGGTAGCCTGCCTCGAGCAGCCACCAGGCCGAGGTCAGGCCGACGACGCCGGCGCCGATCACGATGATTTGTTGCATCAGGCCACACGATTGATGGTTGAGATGACCCGCAAGCTTAAGGGGCCGGCCGCCGGTCCGGCCAATGAATGTAGCGACGGCGGGCATAACCGGCGTTCATGTTTGACGTACGAACGGCTTGCTGTCGCGGTAGTGCATATCATGCAGGCAGGGACACGGGCTCTGCACACCCTGTCATGACAATCGTTCCGCATAACTTTTTGGCATGAGCGCGACCGATCCTTTCATGACAGCCTGTTGCGCCTTGCCATTACACTGGCCATATCGATAACGTCGTCACGCACCATCACGGATTGATTGCACTGCGATGCTGAATACCGAAACACCTGCCGCCCAACACGCGTCCCTCGATCAATACCCGACCGTCGAACTGGTGAACGTGCTGGTCGACGACCAGTTCCGGGCCGTCGAGGCGGTGCGCGCGGCCGGGCCGCGCCTCGCCGCCGCCGTCACCGCCGCGCTACCGCGCATGCAAGCGGGCGGACGCCTGGTCTACGTCGGCGCCGGCACCTCGGGCCGGCTGGGCGTGCTGGACAGCGTGGAACTGTACCCCACCTTTTCCTGGCCGCGCGAACGCGCCGAGGCGCTGCTGGCCGGCGGCAGGGAAGCGATGTTCGTCGCCGTCGAGGGGGCGGAAGACGATGCCGGGCAGGGCGCCGCCGATATCGGCCGCATCAGTGTGGACAAGAACGACGTGGTGCTCCTGATCGCGGCCTCCGGCAGCACGCCCTACGTGCTCGGCGCCCTGCGCGCGGCCCGCGCGGCCGGGGCGCTGACGATCGGCTTCGCCAACAATCCGGACGCCCCGGTCGCCCGCGAAGCGGAAATCGGCGTCACCCTCGACACCGGCCCGGAAGCCATCTCCGGCAGCACCCGCCTGAAAGCCGGCACCTCGCAAAAGATCGCCCTGAACACCTTCTCGAGCGCTTTGATGGTGCGTTTGAACAAGGTTTATGGCAACCTGATGGTAGACTTGAAGGCGACCAACGCCAAGCTGGTGCGGCGCGCGATCCGCCTGACGGCCTTCGCCACCGGCGCCGGCGAGGACCAGGCGCGCGCGGTGCTGGAACAGTGCGGCTTCCAGGTCAAGGTCGCGATCGTGGCCTTGTCCAAGAATATCCCGGTCGAGCAGGCGCGTGCCTTGCTGGAGACGACCGGCGGCAGCGTGCGCGCCTCACTGGCCACCTGACCGCCTGGGCCGTCCCCGGGGCGCGTGGTCCCGGCCCGACCACGAAAGAATTATGCAAACTTCGCAAGCAAAGAACCCATGGCTGTGGGTGCCCTCGCTCTACTTCGGCCAGGCGATTCCCTATATCGTCGCGAATAACCTGTCGGTCGTGATGTACAAGGACATGGGCGTGTCCAACGCCGACATCGCCTTGTATACCAGCCTGCTGTATCTACCCTGGGTGATCAAGCCGCTGTGGTCGCCGCTGGTCGACCTGAAAGGCACCAAGCGCGGCTGGACTGTGTCGCTGCAGCTGGTGCTGGCCGCCGCGCTCGGCGCGGTCGGGGCGACGCTGCACTTGCCTGCCTATTTCATGGTCAGCCTGGCGGTGATGTGGGTCATGGCCTTCGCCTCGGCTACCCACGACATCTCGGCCGACGGCTTTTACATGCTCGGCCTGCGCCAGCAGCAGCAGGCATCGATGGTGGGCGTGCGCTCCACCTTCTACCGCCTGGCGACGCTGGCCGGGCAGGGGCCGCTGGTTGTGCTGGCGGGGGTGCTGGCGGTGTCGCTGGGCGACGTGCGCCAGGCCTGGGCCATCGTGTTCTTCGTGCTGGCCGGCCTGTTCCTCGCCTTGTTCGCCTGGCACCAAAAGGTCCTGCCGCGTCCGGACCTGGACCAACAGGTGTCCAGCGGCAGCAATGTGACGGGCAGCGGTCTGCTGGAGGGCTTCGGTAAAACCTTCGCCACCTTCTTCGCCAAGCGCGACATCTGGCTCATCCTTGGGTTTATATTGACCTTCCGCCTGGGCGAGGCCCAGCTGCTGAAACTGATCGCGCCGTTCCTGAAGGACCCGCTGGACAAGGGCGGCCTAGGCTTGACCACCGTGCAGTACGGCCTGGCCTATGGCACCATCGGCATCGTCGCGCTGACCGTCGGCGGCCTGTGCGGCGGTTGGCTGATTTCGCGCTGGGGCCTGAAGCGCTGCCTGTGGCTGATGGTATTCGCGGTCCACCTGCCGGACCTGGTGTTCGTCTACCTGTCGCAGGTGCAGCCGCAGAACTTCGGCGTGATCTGCGGCTTCCTGGCGATCGAGCAGTTCGGCTACGGCTTCGGTTTTACGGCGATGATGATGTACATGATCATGGTGGCCGACGGCCCCTATAAAACCGCGCATTACGCGATCTGCACCGGCCTGATGGCGCTGGGGATGATGGTGCCGGGGATGTGGAGCGGGAAGCTGCAGGAAATGATCGGCTACCAGCATTTCTTCGTGTGGACCTGTCTGGCGACGATCCCGGCGTTTATCATGGCGGCGCTGGTGAAAATCGATCCGGCATTCGGCAAAAAATAAGCGCTACAAAGTAAGTCAATACGAGGTGGTTTTGGAACTCGATCAGAAACAAAAACAACGACGCGCATTCGCGCTGGCCGGCGTGGCCGGTGCGATGGCGATGAGTGGCCTGTTCTCGGCCTGTACCAGCACGCAGCCGGGCATTGCGCCGGTGGTGACCGGGGGCAGCGGTGGCGATTTGCCGCCGCCCGCGCCGCGCGAATTCCGCGCCGCCTGGGTGTCGACGGTCGCCAACATCGACTGGCCCAGCAAGCCGAACCTGAACGCGGACAAGCAGCAGGCCGAGGCCATCGCCATCCTGGACCGCGCCAAGGCGCTCAACCTGAATGCGATCGTGCTGCAGGTCAGGCCGTCGGCCGATGCCATCTACCCGTCCAAGCTGGAGCCGTGGTCGGAATATCTGACCGGGCTGCAGGGCCAGGCGCCGCAGCCGTGGTACGACCCCTTGAAATTCTGGATCACGCAGGCGCACGCGCGCGGCCTCGAGCTGCACGCCTGGTTCAATCCCTACCGCGCCCGCAACAACGGCGCGCGCTCGCCGGCGGCGCCGAACCACATCACCCGCACCAACCCGGCCGCGGTGAAAAGCTACGGTAAATACCTGTGGATGGATCCGGGCGAGGACAGCGCGGTCAAGCAGACGCTGGACGTGGTGCTGGACGTGGTGCGCCGCTACGACATCGACGGCGTCCACATCGACGATTATTTTTATCCGTACCCGGTCGAGGCGTCCAGTGCCACCGGCGCCGAGAGCCTGGCGCTGGAAGGCAAGGCCGGCAAGGGCGAGCTGGACTTCCCGGACGGTCCGTCCTTCCAGCGCTACGTCAGCGGCGGCGGCAGGCTGGACCGCGCCGGCTGGCGCCGGCAGAACGTCAATAAACTGATCGAAGCGCTGAACGAAGAGATCCACCGCGAAAAGAGCTGGGTGCGCTTCGGCATCAGCCCGTTCGGCATCGGCCGCCCGGACCGGCGCCCGCATGGCATCAACGGTTTTTCGCAGTACGACAAGCTGTACGCCGACGCCGAGACCTGGCTGCAGAACGGCTGGCTCGATTACTTCACGCCGCAGCTGTACTGGGGAATCCGCCAGCCGGGCCAGGCCTACGGCACGCTGCTCGATTACTGGGTCACCCAGAACACCCGCGGCCGCCACCTGTGGCCGGGCCTGTTCACCAGCCGCATCGGCGCGCCCAGCAAGGAATACCTGCCGCAGGAAATCATCGAGCAGATCGGCGTGACGCGCACGCGCCCGGCCGCTTCCGGCCACGTCCACTTCAGCATGGTCGCGCTGATGCAGAACCGCAAGGGCATCGGCGACCAGCTGCGCGCCGGCTGCTATTCGTCGCCGGCGCTGGTGCCGGCCACGCCCTGGCTCGGCAGGACCACGCCGGGCACGCCGTCGGTCGCGGCCGTACGCAAGGGCAATGGCGTGCTGCTGAAGCTGGTTGCCGGCAGCGCCAACGCGACTTATGCGATCTGGTCGCGCCATGGCGGCCGCTGGCAATTCGCGGTGGCGCCGGCGTCGCGCGTGGACTGGACGGTGCCGGACGACGTCAAGCTGGGCCCGGCCGATGCGGTGGTGGTCAGCGCGATCGACCGCCTCGGCAACGAAAGCGCACGCGTGCAGGCCTGGCGCAAGGCGTAAACACCCGCATTCATGCGCGGCGGATCGGCGCGACGGCGTACACTGCGCTTTGATCATGATTCAATCACAACACGCACCGGAGTCCGGGTTGGCTGCCGAGTTCGGTCTCGGCATCGACGCCGGCGGCACCGCCACCCGCTGGGCGCTCGCCGCACCCGGCGGCGCCATCGTGGCCGAAGGCAGCGTGGATGGCCTGTCCGCGCTGCAGATGGGCAGCCAGGCCGGGCGCGATGCCGTGCACGCGACCTTTGCCCGGCTGGCGCTGGCGGTGCTGCCGCACGGTGCGCCGGCGCGCGTCTGGGCCGGCCTGACCGGCTTTGGCGGCGACGGCGAACTGCTGCAACGCTGGCTGGCCGAGCTACTGCACCTGGCGCCGGCGGCAATCCACTTCTGCAGCGACATCGACATCGCCTACCGCGCCAGTTTTGCCCCCGGCGCAGGCTACCTGGTGTACGCCGGCACCGGCTCGATCGGCGCCTTCATCGACACTGACGGCCAGTTCCACCGGGCCGGCGGGCGCGGCGTGGTGCTGGACGATGGCGGCGGCGGCTTCTGGATCGCGCGCGAAGCCATGCGTCACATCTGGCGCAACGAGGACGAGCATCCCGGCGTCTGGCGCACGTCGCCGATGGCGCAGGCGGTATTCGACTACGTCGGCGGCGACGACTGGGCATGTTCGCGCCAGTTCATCTACGGCCAGGAGCGCGGCGCCGTCGGCAAGCTGGCGCTGGCGGTGGCCGCCAGCGCGGAACAAGATCCGGTCGCGGCCGGGATCCTGCGCGAGGCCGGCCGCGAACTGGCGCGCCTGGCCCGGGCCTTGACCAGCCGTTTTGGTCCGCGTCCGGTGGCGCTGTCCGGGCGCGCGGCCGGGCTGCATCCGCTCATCCTCGACGCCATGCGCGCAGGCCTGGCGCCGGATACGGTACTGACCCAGGCCACAGCCGGCGCCCACCATGCGGCCGCGCGCCTGGCACTGACTCCAATCAACAACAATACGAACCCACCATGAAGACTCTCGTTGCCACCTTGCTGCTTGCCCTGCTGGCCGGCTGCGCCACGCCACCGTCCGGTCCGCAATACGACCATACCTACACCGCCAAGGGCCAGGCCAGCCGCGCGCGTTTCCTGGTGCTGCACTACACCGTGGGCGACCGCGCCTCGTCGCTCACCACGCTGACCCAGCAGGAAGTCAGCGCGCATTACCTGGTCACCGACGACCCGGTCCCGCACATTTACAACCTGGTCGACGAAAAGAACGCCGCCTGGCATGCGGGCAACTCGAGCTGGAAGAATTTCACGCAGCTGAACAACAGCTCGATCGGCATCGAGATCGTCAACCCGGGCTGGAAGGACACCCCGGGCGGGCGCGTCTACACGCCGTTCGCGCAGTCGCAGATCGACGCCCTGATCCCGCTGGTGCGCGACATCGTCACGCGCCACCACATCGCGCCGGAAAACGTGCTCGGCCACAGCGACATCGCGCCGCTGCGCAAGCAGGACCCGGGGCCGATGTTCCCGTGGCGCCAGCTGGCCGCCGCCGGCCTGGTGGCCTGGCCGGACGCCAACCGCGTCGCCGTCCTGACGCCGATCTTCCAGCCCCAGCTGCCCGACGTCGCCTGGTACCAGAAGAAGCTGGCCACCTGGGGCTACGGCCTGGTCCAGTCCGGCAACCTGGACGAGCAGACCCGCACCGTGCTGTCCGCCTTCCAGATGAAATACCGTCCGGCCAACATCGACGGCGTGCCGGACCTGGAAACGGCGGTGCTGCTGGAAGCGCTGACCAATCCGCGCGGCGCGCTGCCGCAGCCTTTCCCGGCGCCGGCGCCGCATTATCAGTACCAGCCGGTGCAGCCGCAGCCGCAGTACCAGCCGGCACAGCCGCAGCCGCAGCCACAGCCGCAGTATCAGCCGGCACAGCCGGTACAGCCGCCGGCCACGCAGCCGCAGCCCGCACCGGCCACGCCGGCGCTGCCGACCACGCCGCCGGCCGCCGCGCCGGGCAGTCCGACTGCCGTTCCCGCAACACCGCCGGTGCCGGTCCAGCAGTGAGGCTTTTCCGCCGGCCGGGTTTTCCGCTAAGCTTGGCGATTCCGCGCGCCTGACGCGCGGCGGTCGTCCAAGCCAAGGAACAGCATGCGTCTGCGTCATATCGAAGTTTTCCACGCCATCATGCAGGTGGGCACCATCAGCGGCGCCGCCCAGGTGCTGCACATCTCCCAGCCTGCGGTGACCAAGGTGCTGCAGCACGCCGAGCTGCAGCTGGGCATGCCGCTGTTCGAGCGCGTGCGCGGCAAGCTGTACCCGAAGCCGGAAGCGCACCGCCTGTTCGCCGAAACCGAAAAGCTGCACCGCGACCTGCAAGGCATCCGCCGCCTCGCCGCCAGCCTGAAAAACCGCGCCTGCGAGACGGTGCGCCTGGTGGCCACGCCCACCGTCGCGATCAGCGTGCTGCCGGCCGCGCTGACCGACTGGCGCCGCGATTTTTCGCAGACCCGCTGCGAACTGGCCACGTTTCATACCAGCGAGATCGTGAACGCATTGCGCCTGGGCGAAGCCGACCTCGCGCTGTCGCTGCAGGACCCGCGTCACCCCGGCATCGAGGCCGAAGCGATCGCCCAAGGCGCGCTGACCGTGATGGCGCCGGCCGGCACCTGGAGCGAAGCCGAATGCGCCGAACCGGTCACGCCGGCGGCACTCATCGACACCATGCACGGCGAACTGATCGGCTTGGCCGACGGCGATCCGATCGGCGAGATGGTGGTCGCCGCCTGCGAAGCGCAGGACGTGCGTCCGGTCTTCCACACCGTGGTGCAGACTTACCAGATCGCGCGCGCGCTGGTGGAAGCGGGCGCCGGCTGCGCCGTGCTCGATCCGTTCACGGCCGCGTCCGGCGCGCGCGACAAGGTGCAGTGCCGCCCATGGACGCCGGCGATTCCGGTGCAGCTGTACCTGCTCACCGCCAGCCACGCGCCGCTGTCGCACGGTGCGCGCGAACTGGCCAACTGCATCGGCGCCACCGCACGGGCATTGATCGAAAAGAGATGACGATGGATTTGACCATAGCCAGCGAAGACATCGGCGGCGATCCGGCGTTCCGCCACTTGTCCACGATCGCCGGCATCGCCGTCGACCTGCGCTACGCGACCCCGGACAATTTCACCGGCCGCGATCTGTATTCGCCGTTCGACTGCGCCTGGCTGCACCGCGACGCCGCCGCCGCGCTCGAGGGGGCGGTGGCCTGGCTGGCGCAGCATGCGCCCGGCCATACGCTGCTGGTGCTGGACGCCCTGCGTCCGCAGCGCGTGCAGCAGCAGCTGTGGGATGCGCTCGACGGCACCGGCCTGCGCATCTACCTGGCCGACCCGGCGCGCGGCTCGATCCATTCGTACGGCATGGCGCTCGACGTCACGCTGCTCGATACAGACGGCCATGAAGTCGACATGGGCACCGGTTTCGACGACATGACGGAACTGTCGCACCCGGCGCTGGAACAAGGCTTCCTGCGCGCCGGGGCACTCACCGGCAAACAGGTGGCGGGGCGCCGCCTGCTGCGCGCCGCCATGCTCCAGGCCGGCTTCGTCGGCATCAATACCGAGTGGTGGCACTTCGATTGCGGCGACCGCGACCATGTGCGCCAGACCTTCCGCCGCGTGCTCTGAACGGAGTCCACGCCGCTGTCGCGCCACGCTGACGCTCAAGCCAAACGCTTGAGCAAACGCAGTCTCCGCCGCATCCTGCGCCGGAAAATCGCACCATCGATGCAGGGCGGGTAACCGTCCCCAAAACATGGGAGGTGCGTATGAAAGGCTCGATATTGGCGGGTGCCGGCATGCTGGCGGCCATGGCGGCGCTGGCCACCGGCTGCAGCACCGGCAACGGCGGCAACAACCTGGCCGCACGCGACACGACGGTCGAGTACTACCGCGTATTCGACATCAAGACCGACGCCCCCGCCGAGACGGTGGCCAAGGCCGCCAGCAACGGCATCAACCGCAACGTCAAGGATGCCCAGGTCGCCACGCCGGCCGGGGCCCAGGTCACCGAGCTCCCGGGCCACTTCAAGATCGCCGATCCGACCGCCGCGGCGCCGGGCACCGCCGTCGACAAGGGCCCGAGCTGCGATGGCGCTTCCTGGACCGCCAAGGCGGCGCCCAAGGTGCACGGCAGCGACAACATGAACCTGGTGGCCTGCCTGTTCCCCTACAAGAGCGGCTACCACCTCGACATGTACGCGGTCTTCACCAAGCCCGAAGGCGGCTGGCTGGCCTGGCCGCGCCGGGTCGGCGGCATGGTGCTGGGCACCCCGGAGAAATTCACCGAATCGACCATGATGGACCTGGTGCGCGCGATCCGCGAAGGCACCGGCGCGAATGTGACGCTGGTCGAGGCCAAGCCGAACCTGGCCGGTACGCCGTGGCTGGAACCGGGCAAGAATGGCAGTGCGCAGGCCAGTACGGCGGCCCCGGCAACACCGGCGGCCACGACCGCGGCGCCCGGTACGCCACCTGCACGGTAGGGTGGCGCGGCTCGAGCGTTACTAGCTGATCAGCCCGTACCAATACGCCGCCCACGCGTGATATGCGACGTGCATGCTGTCGCGTGGACGGCGCATACGCTCAGGCACATTTATCTGCAACGGTCGAGCCGTCCACCCTACGGTTGCGCGGCCGGAACGGGTTGCGCCGCCGGCAGCGCCGGTGCAGGCGGCAGCGCCTGTATCGGCTGCACCGGTTGCAGCGGTTGCGGCCCATCCATGCGCGCCACCCAGTCGACCAGCGTGTCCAGCACGGTGCGGCCACGCCCATTGCTGACCAGGTCGCTGTTGATCATGGCCACCACGACGCACTGGCGTCCGCTCGCATCCGGCACATAGCCGGCCAGCGCCACCACATTCTTGAGGGTGCCGGTCTTCATGCGCGCGCGGCCCGCCGCCGGGCTGTCGTGCAGGCGGCGGCGCATGGTGCCGTCGATGGCGACGATCGGCATGCTGGCCTGGAATTCCGGCGCCCAGTTGCTGCGCTGGCCGGCGAACAGCACGCCGGCCAGCTGCACCGGGGTGACGCGTTCGATGCGCGACAGGCCCGAGCCGTTTTCGATCACCAGGCCGGTGTCTTCGATGCCGTGGGCGCGCAGCCAGGTGCGCACCGTGGCCTGGGCGCGCGCCAGGGTCGGCTCGAGGCTGCCCGGCAGCGGGCGGCTGCCCAGCACCGGGTCCGGCGCCAGGGCGCCCAGGCTCAGGAACAGGGTGCGCGCCAGCAGATTGTCCGAGGGTTTGTTGGTGTCGCGGACCAGTTCCGGCAGCGCGCGCGACACGTGTTCGGCCAGCAGCTTGGCATCGGATGGCGCCGCGCCTTCGATCGTGCTGCCGTCGATGCTGCCGCCGAGGGCAGACCAGGCGGTGCGCACCATGCGGCCGACGTAATCCTGGCGGTCGACCACGTTGATCGATTCGCTGGCGACGCAATTTTTCGGGAAGGTCCCGTGCAGCGTCACGCGCAGGCGCCCGTCTACTCCAGTCTGGACGTCCGGGTGCTGCCAGCCGGCATCCCAGTTGCCGCAATCGCCGTTCACCAGGCGCATGTCGGACTCGACCGTCACGCCATCCATCTCCGGCAGTGCGGAAATCTTCAGGCGGCCGCTCGTGGAGCGCAGGTCCAGCTGCAGCATGTTCTTGTTGAGCAGCAGGGCGTCGGGGATGACGTTGTAGTATGACTCGGGCGATTCGTCGAAGGGCGGCGCGCCGAGGTCGGCACGCGCCGGGTTGAACAGCTGGCGGTCGAGCACCAGGTTGCCGTCGATCCGGCGGATGCCCTGGTAGCGCAGGCTGCGCAGCATGGTGGTCAAGGCTTCGGTCGTGAAGTCGATGTCGGCGCCGCCGCGCAGCACCAGGTCGCCTTTGAGCGTATCGCCTTGCACCTGGCCGTTGCTGCGCAGCTCGGTGCGGCCGCGGAACACCGGCCCCAGCACATCCAGGCTGACCAGGGTCGTGATCAATTTCATGGTCGAGGCCGGATGCACCGGGCGGTCGGCCAGGTGCGACAGCACGGTCTGGTTGTCGCGCAGGACGACCACGCTCAGCGCTTCCTCGGGAATCGTCGTGCTGCGCAGGGCGCCGAGTACCGGTGCCGGCAACTGGGCGCGGGCCGGCAGCCAGGCGGCCAGCAGGGCAGGGAAGGCAAGGGCAAGGAGTCTGCTTCGGAACATGCTCATCCTGATTTATCCAAAGAACACATAGGCGACGGAAATGGCGGCGACGATACCGGCCAGGTCCGCGATCAACCCGCACGAAATGGCATAGCGCGTCTTGCGCACGCCCACCGAGCCGAAATACAGGGCGACGATATAAAAGGTGGTGTCGGCCGAGCCCTGGAAGATGCAGGCCAGGCGGCCGACGAAGGAATCCACGCCGTAGGTCTTCATGGCGTCGATCATCATCGCCTTGGAACCGCTGCCCGACAGCGGTTTCATCAGGGCGGTCGGCAGTGCAGGCGTAAAGGCGGTGTCCAGGCCCACCATGCGGATCACCCATTCCAGGCCCTGCACGACAAACCCGAGCACGCCCGAATTGCGGATCACGGAAATCGCCACCAGCATGCCGACGAGATACGGAATGATGGTCAACGAGGTCTGGATGCCCCCCTTGGCACCCTCGATGAAGGCTTCGTAGACGTTCACGCCCTTGCGCAGCGCGCCGACGATGAACACGACGATGATCGTGAACAGGATCAGGTTGCTCGCGACCTTGGACACGGTTTCGATTTCCGGCTTGGTCAGATAATTGGTGAAGTAAAAAATCATCAGGCCGATCGCGGCCGTGATGCCGCCCAGCCAGCTCAGCACCACGCGGTTGATCAGGTTGATGCGCTGGCGGATCGACACCGCAATGATGCCGGCGACCGTAGCGACATAGGTCGCGACCATGCAGGGAATGAAGATGTCGGACGGGTCCCTGGCGCCGAGGATAGCGCGCTGGGCCATGATGGCCAGCGGAATCAGGGTCAGGCCCGAGGTGTGCAGCACCAGGAACATGATCTGCGCATTGCTGGCAGTATCTTTCTGGGGGTTTAAGCTCTGCAGGCTTTCCATCGCCTTCAGGCCGAACGGCGTTGCCGCATTGTCCAGGCCGAGCAGGTTGGCCGAGAAATTCATCACCATGTGGCCGGTGGCCGGGTGGTCTTTCGGCACGTCCGGGAAGATGCGCGAAAAGAAGGGAGAGATGATTTTCGCCAGCCAGCCGATGGCGCCGGCTTTTTCGCCGACGTTCATGAGGCCGAGCCACAAGGTCATCACGCCGGCCAGCGGCAGGGCGATGTCCATCACCGCCATCTTGGACGAGTCGAAGGTGCCGTCGATGATGCGCTTGAAGATTTCAGTATCGCCAAGAAAGATCCATTGGGCGAGCGCCGCAATAAAACCAACCAGGAAGAAGCCGATCCAGATGTAATTCAGTGCCATGGGAAATGTCGTTCGGGTCGCGTGCAGGGAAGAGTATAGGCGCACAGCCCACTGCCACGATGAAAGAATGCTGCAAGGCTATGTTTAAAAGTTATATTGGCGTGGCCTGTATCGCCGCTGGATGCGCTTGGCGGCGCTTCCGCGGCCTATAATTCGCAACGCCTTCTGGACCTCTGCCATGCCGATCTTCCGCCCCGCTGCCGTTACCGCTGCTGCTGCCCTACTGTCGACCCTACTTTACGCCGCAGCCGTCCCGGCCTTGGCTGCCACCGCCGGCGAGACCAAGGTCCTGCACATGTTCCTGTCCACCAGCGAAGCCGGTCTCGACCCGGCGGTCGGTTCCGACCTGGCCAGCCTGTCCCTGCTGGAAAACCTGTTCGACCCGCTGCTGCGCTACGACTACCTGGCGCGTCCGCTTAAATTGCAGGGCAATACGGCGAGCGCGCTGCCGACCGTGGAGGAGGGCGGCCGCAGCTACACCTTCCACATCCGCCCCGGCATCTATTTCACGCCCGACCCGGCGTTCAAGGGGAAGCAGCGCGAGGTGACGGCCCAGGATTACGTCTACAGCCTCACGCGCCTGTATGATCCTGCGCTGAAATCGCCGTGGTCCTTCCTGTTCGACGGCAAGCTGGTGGGCGATGCCGCCCTGAAGAGCAACTTCAGTGTCGACACCCGGATTCCCGGCTTGCAGGCGCTCGACCGCTACACGCTGCGGATTCGCCTGGTCGAGCCGGATAACAATTTCCTGTTTTATATGGCGACCCCGGCCACCGGCGTGGTCGCGCGCGAAGTGATCGAAGCCTATCCCGGCCAGGCCGGCAACCACCCGGTCGGCACCGGCCCCTTCATGCTGGGCGAATGGAAACACAGCGACCGCATCGTCCTGCTGAAAAATCCGGCATCCACGGCGGTATTCCACGGCACGCCGGCCAATACACCCGCCGACAAGGCGATCGATGCGGCACTCGAAGACAAGACCCTGCCGCGCGTGGACCGGGTCGAAGTCAAAATCGCGGAAGAATTCCAGGGCCGCATGCTGGGCTTCCTCAACGGCGAATACGATTACCTGGAGCAGGTGCCGGAATCGATGACGGAGATGGTCATCCAGAACGGCCAGCTGAAGCCGGCGCTGGCCGCGCGCGGCATGGAACTGTACCGCTTCCCGGTGCTGCAGACCTATTACATGTGGATGAACATGCAGGACCCGCTCATCGGCGGCTACGGCAAGGACAAGCTGGCACTGCGCCGTGCGATCGCGCTGAGCTACAACAGCGCGGAAGACATTGCGCTGTTAAAAAAAGGATTTGCGATCAAGGCCGAGTCGCCGCTGCCGCCGAACGTGCTCGGCTACGATCCGGGCTACCGCAGCCCGGTCCGCTACGACCCGGCGCTGGCCAATGCCCTGCTCGACAAGTATGGCTACGCCAGGCGCGACCCGGACGGGTTCAGGACGCAGCCGAATGGCGCCAACCTGACCCTGCAGATGAGCAGCGAAGCCACGGTCAGTGGCCGCCTGCGCGATGAACTCTGGCGCAAGTGCCTGAACGCGATCGGCTTGCGGGTGGTGTTCAAGTCGGACAAGAAGACCGAGATCATCAAGGCGTCGCGCCTTGGCAAAGTACAGATGTTCGAGAGTAACTGGGTGGCCGACTTCCCGGACGGCGAGAATTTCTACCAGCTGCTGTATGGGCCGAACGCCGGCCGCGCCAATTATGCGCGCTTCGATCTGCCGGCCTATAACGAACGCTACGAACAGGCGCGCCTGCTGACCGACGGTCCGGCCCGCCAAAAGCTGTACTTCGAGATGAACCAGCTGATCCATGCCTACAACCCATGGGTGCCGCTGACCCAGGTGCTGTCGGCCGATATCCGCCAACCGTGGTTGAAAAACTACAAACGCCACCCGGTTGAACTGACGCAGTGGCGTTATCTGGATGTCGATGTTGCAGAAAGAGCACGCACGCGCAGGGCGAAGTGATTCTTTTGCCAGTTTTTCCTTAGTTAAACATTCCCTCTAGTTATACTCAGCGCCGGAATTTTCATTGGCTGGCGCAGCACGCCTGCGCTTACCTTTGGGATGACCAATATCGTAATGCAAACACATTACCGGCCTATGAAACGCGCGCGGCAAGTACCCAAGGAGAGAGGCGTGAAGCTCAAGACGTTAACCCATATGATTGCCCTGATCGGCGCCGTCAGCCCGGCTTTCGCCCAGCAGGCGGCATCGCAGCAGCCGATGCAGCGCGTCGAAATCACGGGCAGCAGCATCCGGCGCATCAACCTGGAAGGCGCGCTGCCGGTCCAGACCATCACGCTGGACCAGCTCGACAAGCAGGGGATCAATAACGCCGAACAGTTGATGACGCTGATCTCGGCCAACGGCACCGGCGCCGACAACATGACCTCGGGGAACAACGTGTTCGGCGCCGACTCCGACCGCGTCAGCGGCGGTGGCTCCTTCGCGTCGCTGCGCGGCCTCGGCCCGAGCGGCACGCTGGTACTGATCAACGGTCGCCGCATCGCCGGCTATGGCCTGTCCAGCAAGGCGGTCGACCTGAACACGATCCCGCTGGCGGCCATCGCCCGCGTCGAGGTGCTGAAGGATGGCGCTTCGGCGATCTACGGTACCGATGCGGTCGGCGGCGTCATCAACTTCATCCTGAAGACCGATTTCGAAGGCGTGCAGGCGAGCGCCAGCGGCAACTTCACCGAAGCCGGCGGCGGTGCCACCCGGCGCCTGGGCCTGACGGCCGGCAAGGGCAGGCTGGACACCGACCGCTACAACGTCATGTTCGCGCTCGGCCATGACAAGAACGACCGCCTCGACTCCAGCCAGCGCAGCTTCTCGAATGGCTACCAGCCGCAGCGCGGCCTGTCGCCGGACACCACCGGCACCCCGGTGGCCAACCAGCTGACCGGCGCCGGCAGCGCGCTCGGCACCGGGTTCAAGATGCCGGGCGACCCCAACACCTACCTGCAGGCCGGCCTGCTGAGCCTGCAAGGCAAGTGCGACACCGTCCCCGGCATGCACCAGTACACCAGCAGCCTGTGGGCCAAGACCACCTCGCCGCTGCGTTCGACCTATTCCTGTACCTACGACTACGGCGGCGACTACGTGATGCAGCTGCCGACCGAGCGCACCAACTTCGTGGCGCGCGGCACCTTCCAGCTGGCCCCGGCGCACCGCCTGTACGCCGAGGCCGTGGGCGCGCACACCAACGCGCTGGCGATCCTGACCCCGGCCCAGATCTCGACCACGCTGGCGGCCGGCAATGCCTATCCGGTGGGCGGTCCGTACTACCAGAACCTGCAGGCCTACATTCCCAGCTACGATCCGACCAAGCCGATCCTGTACAAATGGCGCGCCTGGCCGCTCGGCGACCGCACCCAGCAATACAGCACCGACACCGCGCGCCTGCTGCTGGGCGCCGAAGGCACGCTGGCAAGCAAATGGGACTACCGGGTCGACCTGTCGCACAGCTTCAGCCGCACCACGACCGACCTGCTGGACGGCTATGCGAATACCAAGGCGCTGTATTCGGTGCTGGGCAGCGGCATCGTGAATCCGTGGGCCTCGCCCGAGCAGGGCCAGACCGACGCCGCGATGGCGGCGCTGGACGCAACCAGGTTCCATGGCCGCCTGCAGCAGGGCAAGACCACGCTGACCCAGCTGAACGGCTCGATCTCGGGCGAGATCTTCCAGCTGCCGGCCGGCGCCGTCTCGGGCGCGATCGGTACCGACCTGCGCCGCGAAAGCTACGCCTTCCACCAGGACGTCGACGCCACCCAGATCCTGCTGGCGCCGGGCAATGCCAACCAGAACCGCGTGGCGCGCAACATCAAGGCGGTCTACGCCGAGCTGGTGGTGCCGGTCATCAAGGACCTGGAACTGCAGCTGGCGCTGCGCCGCGACGATTACAGCCTGATCGGCGCGACCACCAATCCGAAGGTCGCCTTCAGCTACCGTCCGGCCAGCTGGGTGATGCTGCGCGGTTCGGCCAACAAAGGCTTCCTGGCGCCGAGCTTCGGCCAGCTGTACAGCGGCCGCCTTAGCCAGGAGCTGCCGAATGGCGTGTCCGACCCGGTCGGCTGCGCATCCCACCCGAACGACCCGCGCTACTGCGCGATCGAGCGCCTCGATTATTTCAGCGGCGGCAATCCGAACCTGCGTCCGGAAACCTCGAAACAGGGCACGCTGGGCATCATCCTCGAGCCGAGCCCGAACTTCTCGGTGTCGCTCGACTACTGGGCGATCAACGTCAAGGACCGCATCCTGAACCGTACCCCGCAAGTGGTGCTGGCGAATGCCGCCGCGCTGCCGGAGTACATCCACCGCAACGCCGAAGGCATCATCGAGTACATCGACGCCGGCTGGATCAATGCGGCCGGCCTCAAGACGCGCGGCGCCGACCTCGGCCTGCGCGGCCGCGGCAGCCTGCCGGGCGGCTGGCGCTGGAATGCGGGCCTGGACGGTAGCTGGACCCAGAGCTACCAGTTCGCCGAGTTCGAGGGCCAGCCCTACGTCGAATACGTCGGCAATTTTTATACGCGCGACCTGTACCTGCGCTGGAAGCACAACGCGACCTTCAGCGTGAGCAAGGGGCCGTGGAGCTTCCTGCTGAGTAACCTGTACCGCGACGGTTACAAGGACCAGTTGCCGGATGCGGGCAAGAGCGCGCCGCCGGCCGGCTTCAATCCGCACGTGGCCAGCTACACCACCTTCGGCCTGTCGACCACCTACACCGGCTTCCGGAACACCGCGATCACGGTCGGCATCCAGAACCTGTTCGACCGCGACCCGCCGTTCACGGCGCACAACGTGGACGAAGTCGTGGGCGCCGGCTGGGACCCGCGCGTGGCCGATCCGCGTGGGCGGGCGTTGAATTTCAACGTGCGCTATACCTTCTTCTGATCGTTCGCGCCATTTATTACACAGTCCCTGCCATCCACACCGTCGTCCCCGCCATTCACACCGTCGTCCCCGCGGAGGCGGGGACCCATGTTGAATAACAGAAGCCTGTATGCTTGAAGCCGTACGGCTGTTTCAAGAATCCCGGCTTCGGACAGCTCAGTATGGGTCCCCGCCTCCGCGGGGACGACGTTAACGATGGTCCGTATCCGCATGTCGAGCAAAATCCGCATGAGCAGGCGCCGTTTCGGCGGCGCGCTGGCCGCATCCCTGGCGCTGCCTGCCGCAACCGCCTCTTCCTCCCCTTTCATGCCACCCCTGATCAAACCCCCGCGCCTGCGCAAGGGCGATGTCATCGGCCTGGTCGCCCCCGGCGGCTATACCAGCGACGACGCCATCGAGAAGGCGGTGAAGCACATCGAAGGCCTCGGTTTCCGGGTGAAGCAGGGCGCCTGGCTGCGCGAAGTCTGGGGCAACTACGGCGGCACGGTGGCCGCCCGCATCGCCGACCTGCACGGCATGTTCCGCGACCCGGACGTCAAGGCCATCTGGGCGATCCGCGGCGGCTCCGGCTGCATCTCGCTTCTGAAACACCTCGACTACGGCCTGATCCGCCGGCATCCCAAGATCCTGCTCGGCTATTCCGACATCACCGCGCTGCATCTCGCCATCCGACGCCATGCCGGCCTGGTGACCTTCCACGGCCCGGTCGCCAGCAGCACGCCATCCGCCTATTCGGACCAGCACATGCTGGCGGTGCTGATGGACCCGCGCGCCAGCTACACGATCCCGATGGCGGCGCAGAACGCCGTGAAGGCGCTGCAGGAGGCTCAGTACGGCGTGCGCACCGTGCACGGCGGCGTCGCCAGCGGGCGGCTCGTCGGCGGCAATCTGTCGCTGGTGAGCGCGCTGGCCGGCACGCCGTATGCCGCCGATTACCGCGACGGCATCCTGTTCGTCGAGGAAGTCAACGAGGAACCGTACCGCATCGACCGCTGGATGACCCAGCTCGATTTGTCGCTGCCGCTGGCGGGGGCGGCCGCCGTCATGATCGGTATCTGCGAGAACTGCGGGCCGCAGGGAGAAGGACCGTCGCTCACGCTGGACCAGACCCTCGACGTGCACCTGCAGCCGTTACCAGTGCCGGCCGTGAGCGGCTATTCGTTCGGCCATATCCGCCACCAATTCACCATGCCGCTGGGCGTGCGCGCGACGCTCGATACTGGCGCGCAGACGCTGACGCTGCTGGAGCCGGCGGTCAGCTGACGCTGGTCAGCGAGCGCCGAACACCAGGCAGGTGGTGGTCGCATGCGCATACAGCCGGCCCTGCGCATCCACGATCCGGCCCTCGGCCGTCGCCAGCTGGCGGCCGCAATGCAGCACCTTGCCGATCGCGCGCAGCGGCCCGCCATCCAGGCGCGCACCGCGCACCAGGTTGACGCTGAGCTCCGCCGTCGTGTAGCCCTGACCCGGCTCCAGCATCGTTTGCACCGCGCAGCCGACTGCCGAATCGAGCAGGGTCGCATACCAGCCGCCGTGCACGGTGCCCATCGGGTTCAGGTGGCCGGGCAGGGGCGTGCCCTGGAAAGTCGCCTGGCCCTTTTCCACCTCGACCAGGAAGAAGTCCAGCGTCTCGGCGATCGGCGCATACGGAAAACGTCCGGCCAGCAGCGCCTGCATGATCTCGAGGCCGCTCATGGCGCGCGCCGCTTCCGCCGGCACCACGCCCGGCTTGCCGCCGGCCTGCGCCACGCGGGCGCGTACCTCGCGCAGCTGTCGTTCCCATTGTTCTGCCGTCGTCGATGCGGTGTTCATGCGCTGTCCTCGGTGAGTGCCTATGCACGGGTTGATGCGACGATTATGCCCGGGTTCCGCCGGGTCATCCGGCGGCCTTCAATTTCCCGCCAGCGCCTGGCAGCGCGCCACCAGGAATTCGCGCAGCACCCGCACCGCCGGCGACACCTGCCGGCGGTTCGCCAGCACCATATACAAGGGCACGTTGCTGCCTTGCCAATCCGGACAGACCTGGCGCAGCCGGCCGGCGGCCAGGTCGGCCTGCACGTCGATGCGCGAGCGGTAGCAGATGCCGAGTCCTTCCAGCGCCCAGCGCCGCACGATCTCGGAATCGTCGGCCACGCGGTCGCCCTGTACCGTGACCTCGATGTCTTCGCCGTCCTTGCTGAAGCGCCAGCGGTCGTTGACCGCCTCGTCCAGCATGAAGCACAGGCAGTTGTGGCCGGCCAGTTCGTACGGCGAGGCCGGCACCCCGCGCCGTGCCAGGTAGGCGGGCGCCGCGCACAGCACGCGCCGGTTATCCTCCAGCAGTGGCAGCGCCACCATGCTCGATCCGGGCGGCTTGCCGAGGCGCAGGCCGATGTCGACCGGCTCGCGGTAGATGTCGGCCACGCGGTCGGTCAGCTGCAGGCGCAGGCGGACGCCCGGATGGCGCGCCTGGAAGTCGTTGAGCCAGGGCAGCGCCACGTGGCGGCCAAGGTCGGACGGCATCGAGATGTGCAGCTGGCCCTCGACGCCGTCGCCGCCGGCGCGCAGTTCGTCCTCGGCCTCGCGCAAGCCGTCCAGCAGCGCCTTGCTGCGGCCCAGCAGGCGTTCGCCGGCCAGCGTCAGGCGCATGCTGCGCGTGGTGCGCACGAACAGGGCGGCGCCGAGGTCGGCCTCGAGGCGCTTCAGGCCGGCGCTGGCCACGGCCGGCGACAGCGCAAGCTGGCGCGCCGCCGCCGACAGGCTGCCGTGGTCGGCCGTCGCCACGAAGATTTCCAGGTCCTGGACGCTGCGTATTTTCAAAAGATTATTGAAATTGAATTCGGGATTACCCAGTTTATCAAAAAAGCGAAACTGGTCAGAATGACAGCCATCGACAATCAACCTGCACAAGGAGCCCCCATGAAAGCCATCGGATACCAGATCAGCCTCCCGATCGACGACGCGCAGGCGCTGGTCGACATCACCCTGCCGGACCCGGTCGCGCAGGGCCACGACCTGCTGGTCGAGGTGCGCGCGGTGTCGGTCAACCCGGTCGACACCAAGGTGCGCAAGAGCGCCACGCCGGAAGCCGGCGAATGGAAGGTGCTGGGCTGGGACGCGACCGGCATCGTCAAGGCGGTCGGCCCCGACGTGACCCTGTTCCAACCGGGCGACCGCGTCTGGTACGCCGGTTCGATCGCGCGCGCCGGCAGCAACAGCGAATTGCAACTGGTGGACGAGCGCATCGTCGGCCACATGCCGGCATCGCTCGATTTCGGTCCGGCTGCGGCGCTGCCGCTGACCGGCCTGACGGCCTGGGAAATGCTGTTCGACCGCCTGGACGTGCCGACCGGCGACGCGGGCAAGGGTAAAACCCTGCTGGTGATCGGCGCCGCCGGCGGCGTCGGCTCGATCCTGCTGCAGCTGGCGCGCCAGCTGACGCAGGTGACCGTGATCGGCACCGCCTCGCGTCCGGAAACCCGCGACTGGGCCTTGCAGCTGGGCGCCCACCACGTGATCGACCACAGCAAGCCGCTGGGCGAGGAACTGGCGCAGGCCGGGCTGCCGGCCCCTGACTACGTGATCAGCCTGACCCACACCGAGCACCACTTCGACCAGATCGTCGACCTCATCGCGCCGCAGGGCAAGTTCGGCCTGATCGACGACCCGGCTCCGATCGACGTGCGCAAATTCAAGCGAAAAGCGGTGTCGCTGCACTGGGAACTGATGTTCACCCGCTCGCTGTTCAATACCGCCGACATGGCCGAGCAGAACCGCATCCTGAACCGCATCGCCGAGCTGGTCGACGCGGGCACGATCAAGACCACGGTCAACCAGAACTTCGGCGTCATCAACGCCGACAACCTGAAGCGCGCGCATGCGCTGCTCGAGTCGAACCGGGCGCAGGGCAAGATCGTGCTGGAAGGGTTCTAGGCGGCGCGGGTCACCAGACCAGCTGGAACCTGACGTGCAGCGGATACATCATCTCGCACGGTGCGCCATGGCACTTGGCCGGCTTGTAGTGCTCCCCCATGGCGGCCGCGGCGACGTAGCGGGTGGCTTCGGCGTCGAAGTCGCCCAGCTTGACCACCTGCTTCGCAACGCCGTCGGCGCCGACCAGCACGTTCAGGTGCAGCTCGCTGTTGTCGCCGTAGCGGCCGCCGGCCGCGCGCACCACCTTGTAGATGCCGCCCGGGCCGTGTTCCGGATAAGGAGGATCGTCGCCTTCCTCGAGTGCCGGATACTGGCTGCGGAACTGTGCTTTCTCGTCCTCGGTCAGCATCTCCCAACCGACGTTGCTGGGCAGTGAGCCGGTACCGTTGACGCGGCGGAAGTGGGTGCCCAGTTGCGCTTCGTCCTCGCGCGTCTTGAAGGTCTTGTCGGCTGTGGGCTTGGGGCGGGTTTCTTTTTGCGCGCGCGTCTGCAGGTCCTCGGTACGGCCGCTGCCGGCATACACGATCTTGCCCTTGGTGGTCGGCTTGCCGTCGACGAATTCGCCTTCGATGCTGCCGCCGAGCACGAAGCTCAGGCGTCCCAGGCCGTTCGGCCGGTCCTTGCTGAACTGGCCCTGGTAGACGTCGCCGCTGGGATAGATCTGCGTGCCTTTCCCTTCCCGTACCATCATCCGCAGACCGCCTTCGTACTGCAGGCCGTCGGCATATTTCAGGTAGCCCTCCCCGTCGGGGATACCGTCGCGCAGCGAGCCGATGTAAGTGAGCTTGTCGCCGATCCGCAGCTTGGCTTCGCCGGCGACGGCACCGCGCAGGAGCCGTCCCTGCAGCCGCATGGCGCTGCCGTCCGCGGTCTTCCAGGTGAGGATGCCGACGCCATCGGCAAAGCCATCCTGGCACTTGCCGCTCCACTGCACCGCAGTCGCCGGCGCGGGCAGCAGCTTGGCGATCCTGCAATCGGCAGAGCCATAGGGGCCCAGGGTACCCTGGGCCGGCGCATCTTGCGCCAGGACGGCGCCGCCTGCGCTCAGCGCCAGGCTCAGGACGATGGTGGATTTCATGTGGACTCGGCTGATAAAGTTTATGAAAACGCAAGCATTTCCACTCTAGCACGCGGCCACAGGAATGTTAACAAAAAGGAAAATTATTGTTGCGGCGGCGCCGCTGCGGCTCAACCCAGCGGCAGGGTCATGTAGCACAGGTCGTAGCTGGCGCCGTCGACCCTGACCATGTCCTCGATGCGCGCGATCATCCGGAACGCCGCGCGCAGGTACAGCGCGACGGCGGGCCGGTTATCGGCCAGCACTTCCAGGTCGATCCAGTCGATGCCGGCTTCCTGGCGTGCCCAGTCGACGGCGGTGCCGACCAGCTGCACACCCAGGCCGCGCCGCCGGTACAGGCGCTGCACGCCCATGCCCAGCATCGCCCGGTGCGCGGCCGCGGATTCCGGCCGCGCACGCAGGTCGATGTGGCCGGCGATGTTGCCGGTCGGCCCGAGCGCCAGCCACAGGCGGCGCCAGCCCGGCTGGCCGACCGCCAGGTGCAAACCCCTGATGAAGGCCAGGCGCAGCCCGGCCGGCATGCGCGACTGGTCGCGCGGCAGCGGCTGGAACAGCGGCGTGCCGTTGGCGCCGTTGTCGCGCAGGTGATCGTCCAGGTAGGCGAAGAAGGGCGCCAGGTCGGCTTCGACGGCTGGGCGGATCTTCATCTTCGCTACCTGTTCGTTGGGTGCATTCATGACGCCATCATAACGCCCTGGCGATCAGGATCTTCTGGATATCGCTGGTGCCCTCGTAGATTTGGCACACGCGTACGTCGCGGTAGATGCGCTCGATCGGGAAATCGGCCACGTAGCCGTAGCCGCCGAACACTTGCATCGCGCTGGAGACCACCCGTTCGGCCATTTCGGAGGCGAACAGCTTGGCCATCGCCGCTTCCTTCAGGCAGGGTAATCCCGCATCCTTCATCGATGCCGCATGCAGGATCAGCTGGCGCGCGGCTTCGATCCCCATCGCCATCTCGGCCAGGCGGAACTGCACCGCCTGGTGGTCGAAGATCGGGCTGCCGAAGCTGGTGCGTTCCTTGGCGTAGGCGAGGGCGGCTTCGTAGGCGGCGCGCGCCATGCCGACCGATTGCGAGGCGATGCCGATGCGGCCGCCCTCGAGGCCGGACAGCGCGATCTTGTAGCCTTGCCCTTCTTCGCCAATCAAGTTCTCGACCGGGACGCGGCAGTTGTCGAACACGATCTGGGCCGTGTCCGACGAATGCTGGCCCATCTTGTGTTCGATGCCGGCCACGATGTAGCCGGGGGTGTCGGTCGGCACCCAGAACGCGCTGATGCCTTTCTTGCCGGCGGCCTTATCGGTCACCGCCATGACGATCGCCACGTCGCCGTTCTTGCCGCTGGTGATGAACTGCTTGGTGCCGTTGATGACGTAGTGGTCGCCGTCGCGGGTGGCCGTCGTGCGCAGGGCGGCGGCATCGCTGCCGGTATGCGGTTCGGTGAGGGCAAAGGCACCCAGCAGTTCGCCCTGGGCAAGTGGACGCAGCCAGCGCTGTTTCTGGGCTTCGCTGGCGTAGGCCATGCCGATCGAGCATACCGGGCAATTGTTCACCGAGATGACGGTCGAGGTGCCGCCGTCGCCGGCCGCGATTTCTTCCAGCACCAGGGCCAGCGCCACGTAGTCGAGGCCGGCGCCGCCGTACTGTTCCGGCACCGCCACGCCGAAGGCGCCCAGTTGCGCCAGTTCCTTCAGTTCGTCCTGCGGGAAGTGGTGCTCGCGGTCCCAGCGTGCGGCGTTCGGGGCCAGGCGCTCCTGCGAGAAGGTGCGCAGGGCGTCGCGGATCATCTGGTGTTCTTCGCTGAGTATCATCGTGTCTCGTCTGTATTGTTAGCGCGGCGCCGCTGCCTGCCTGTGCGTTACCAGGGGATCGGACCGCCGTCGTAGTTCAGGAAGGAACCGTTGCGGCCGTGGCCGACGCCGGCCAGGGTTGCGCGCAGCGCACTGACGCTTTCTTCCACCGTCATGGTGGCGCCGGCACCGCCCATGTCGGTCTGCACCCAGCCCGGATGGAAGCTGACGCAGGTGACGCCCTGCGGGCCAAAGCGCAGGGCAGTATCGGCCAGGACGGAGTTGAGCGCGGCCTTGCTGGCGCGGTACAGCGAGCCATCGGCACTGCGGCGCTCGCCAATCGAACCCATGCGTGAGGAGATCACGGCCAGCTTGCCGCGCGTGGCGGCGACCAGCGGCGCGACGACCGGCAGCAGGCGCATCGCGGCCAGCACGTTGGTGTGCATGACCTGGTCGAATTCCTGCTCGGTCGGAAAGCCGTCGTGGGTGGGGCCGTAGACGCCGGCCACCAGCCAGGCGGCGTCGATCTTTTCGTCGTCCAGCTGCCAGCCGAGGCCGGCAATGGATTCGGCGTTGGTCACGTCCAGCCGCAGCGCCTGGGCGCCCAGCTGCGCGAGCTCGTCGCAGTCGGCCTGCTTGCGCGCGGTGGCGATCACGCGCCAGCCGTCGGCGCGGTATTGGCGGACCATTTCGTGGCCGATGCCGCGCGAAGCGCCTAAGATGAGAACGGTGGACATGACAGACTCCTTGTTGGGTGGCGAAACCCGTCAGCGTAACGCAGAACCGGCAGACGTGTCGGACGTGGCGTGGACGGCTTCGCCGTCCACGCGTTCAACGATCGTTCGCATCGATGCGTATGGATTTTCATCCGTGCGTTGAACGCGTGGACGGGAAACCCGTCCACCCTACCCGTAACGCATCGGTGATCGTTACACCATCTCGATCGCCAGCGCGGTCGCTTCACCGCCGCCGATGCACAGCGACGCCACGCCGCGCTTGCCGCCGGTCTTCTTCAGCGCGCCTAGCAGGGTGACGACGATGCGCGCGCCCGAGGCGCCGATCGGGTGGCCCAGCGCGCAGGCGCCGCCGTGGATGTTGACCTTGCTGTGCGGGATGTCGAGGTCGCGCATGGCGGCCATCGGCACCGCAGCAAAGGCTTCGTTGATCTCGAACAGGTCGACGTCGCCGCTGGTCCAGCCGGTCTTGGCGAACAGTTTTTTCATCGCGCCGATCGGGGCAGTGGTGAACAGGTTCGGTTCCTGCGCGTGGGTGGCGTGGCCGATCACGCGCGCGATCGGATGCAAGCCCAGTTCCTTGGCCGTCGATTCGCGCATCATCACCAGCGCGGCGGCGCCGTCGTTGATCGAGGACGAGGAGGCGGCGGTCACCGTGCCTTCCTTCTTGAACGCGGGTTTCAAGGAAGGGATCTTGTCGGTGCGCGCCTTGAGCGGGCCTTCGTCCTTGTCGATGATCTGCTCGCCCAGGCGATTCGCCACGCTCACCGGCGCGATTTCCCAGTCGAAGCTGCCGTCGTTGTTGGCGTTCTGCGCGCGCTTGACCGATTCGATCGCGAACGCGTCCTGGTCCTCGCGCGTAAACTGGTACGTCGCCACGCATTCCTCGGCGAAGGTGCCCATCGAGCGGCCTTCTCCCGTCTTTTCGTTGCGCGAGTAGGCGTCTTCGAGGCCGTCCAGCATCATGTGGTCGAACATCGGCGCATGGCCGATGCGGTAGCCGCCGCGCGCTTTCGGGATCAGGTAGGGCGCGTTGGTCATCGACTCCATGCCGCCGGCCACGACGATGTCGGCGCTGCCGGCTGTCAAGGCGTCGTGGGCGAAGATTGCGGCCTGCATCGCCGAGCCGCACATCTTGGAGAGAGTCACGGCGCCGGTCGACACGGGCAGGCCGGCCTTGATCAGCGCCTGGCGCGCCGGGGCCTGGCCCTGGCCGGCCATCAGGCAGTTACCGAAGTAGACGTGTTCGACTTGATTGGCGTCGACGCCGGCGCGTTCGACCGCGGCCTTGATCGCCACGGCGCCCAGGTCGCTGGCGGATTTCGAGGAAAAGTCGCCCTGGAAGGCGCCCATCGGGGTACGGGCGGCGCCGACGATGACGATCGGATCGTTGTTCATGGTATGTCTCCAGACAGGATGAGGGTGGCGATGGGATTGCCGGGTGTTTTGAGGACGTCGAACGGCTGTAACTGGGAGGAGGGACCACCAGCCCGTCGTTCCCGGCATTGCCGGAACCGACTTCCCGCGCAGGCGGGAACCCAAGTTCTGCGGCTATTCAGGCAAAATTGGGTTCCCGCCTCCGCGGGAACGACGTTCGGTGACGGGCTTGCGGCGGTCTTGGCGACTCTTCTTGTGGCCTTTTCGGCTCTATGACGCAGCCCGCGTCTCCACTTCACTTCTCCTGCTTGAACCTTGACTTACATGGTCTCGCCAAACAGCTCGCGCCCGATCAGCATGCGCCGGATCTCGCTGGTGCCCGCGCCGATTTCGTACAGCTTGGCGTCGCGCCACAGGCGGCCGACCGGGTACTCGTTGATGTAGCCGTTGCCGCCCAGCGTCTGGATCGCCTCGCCGGCCATCCAGGTTGCCTTTTCGGCGCTGTACAGGATGGCGCCGGCGGCGTCCTTGCGCAGGGCGCGCACCTGTTCCGGGCCGGTGGCGCGGTCGCAGGCCTGGCCGACCGCGTAGACGTAGGCGCGGCAGGCCATCATGGTCGAATACATATCGGCGATCTTGCCCTGCATGAGCTGGAATTCGCCGATCGCCTGGCCGAACTGTTTTCGTTCGTGGATGTAGGGAACGACCGCGTCCATGCAGGCCGACATGATGCCGAGCGGGCCGCCGGACAGCACCGTGCGCTCGAAGTCCAGGCCCGACATCAGCACGTTGACGCCCTTGCCCACGCCGCCCAGCACGTTCTCGACCGGCACTTCGCAATCCTGGAACACCAGCTCGCCGGTGTGCGAGCCGCGCATGCCCAATTTATCCAGCTTCTGCGCGATCGAGAAACCCTTAAAACCTTTTTCGATGAGGAAGGCGGTCATGCCGCGCGGGCCGGCGTCGATGTCGGTTTTCGCATACACCACCAGGGTGTCGGCGTCCGGACCGTTCGTGATCCACATCTTGGTGCCGTTCAGGACATAGCGGTCGCCCTTCAGTTCGGCGCGCAGCTTCATGCTGACGACGTCGGAACCGGCGTTCGGCTCGGACATGGCCAGCGCGCCGACGTGCTCGCCCGAGATCAGCTTGGGCAGGTAGGTGCGCTTCTGCTCTTCGCTGCCGTTGCGCTTGATCTGGTTGACGCACAGGTTGGAGTGGGCGCCGTACGACAGGCCGACCGAGGCCGAGGCGCGCGAAATCTCTTCCATCGCCACGATGTGGGCCAGGTAGCCCATATTGGCGCCGCCGTATTCCTCGCCGACGGTGATGCCGAGCAGGCCCAGTTCGCCCATCTTCTTCCACAAGTCCATCGGGAACTGGTCGGTGCGGTCGATCTCGGCAGCGCGCGGCGCGATTTCGCTGGCCGCGAACTGTTGCACCGCTTCGCGCAGCGCGGCGATGTCTTCGCCGTGGTCAAAGGTCAAGCCTGGAAGGTGCAGCATGTCGTCCTCGTCTCCATGATGTTATACAGTGCATGATAGCGCGGAGTGACGTTAACGTAAACGTCAAGTGAGGCAGCTGTTGCGTCAGGCGGCGTTGCGCTCCGGCGCGTCCGCTACGCCAGCTTCTTCCAGCAAGCGCTTGCACTCGTCCTCGTGCACGGCGATCTCGGCCAGCGACATCTCGATGTCCGCGCGCTGCTGCTCCAGGGTGCGGCGCTGGTGCGCCAGCACGTCGAGGAAACGGTCGATCTGGGCCACGGTGTCTTTCGGCGACTCGTACATGTCGATGATGCTCTTGATCTCCGACAGGGTCAGGCCCAATCTCTTGCCGCGCAGCGTCAGTTTCAGGCGCGTGCGGTCGCGCGGCGTGTACACGCGGTTGCGTCCGCCCTGGCCCTCGCGTGTCGGGCTCAATAAGCCCTGGTCTTCATAGAAGCGGATGGCGCGGGCGGTGATGTCGAATTCGCGTGCCAGTTCGGCGATGGTATAGGTTGTGGCCATGGTGTCCTGCGGGCAAAGTGTGACGGCGCCGGGAATCGCTTAAAATCCAGGCTGGCGCCGCTTTCCGTTTACGTCAACGTAATCTCATTGGCGGTGATTGTAGCGCGCCGCGTCCGTCATATCACGAAAGACCTCGCATGAACGCTCTCGAATCCCAGCTGGCCTATCCTTTCGGCGACACCGTCCCGGCCCTTGGCACCGTGCTCGACGCCGCACCGGGCATCCAATGGCTGCGCATGCCGCTGCCCTTTGCGCTCGACCATATCAACCTGTGGCTGCTGGACGACGAGATCGACGGCCGGCGCGGCTGGTCGCTGATCGATTGCGGCGCCGGCACCGATGTCACCCGCGCCGCCTGGGAACAGCTGATCGCCAACGCACTGGACGGCCGGCCGCTGCTGCGCGTCTTCGCGACGCATTGCCACCCCGACCACGTCGGCTTGTCCGGCTGGCTGTGCGAACGTTTCAATGTGCCGTTCTGGACCAGCGCCGCCGAGTTTGCCTTCGCGCGCATGATGGCGGCGGCCTTGCCCGGCGTCGACGGCCCGTCGGCGATCCCGCACTTCCGGCTGCATGGCCTGGTCGATGCCGCCATGCTCGAGCAGATGGCGAGCCGCAAGAATTACTATCCGTCGCTGGTGCCGTCGGTGCCGCCGGCCTATACCCGCCTGCAGGATGGCCAGCAGGTTGCGATCGGCGGCCGCGCGTGGCGCGTGATCACCGGCTTCGGCCATTCGCCCGAACATGTGTCGCTCTACAGCGAAGCACTGAACGTGCTGGTGTCGGGCGACATGGTGTTGCCGCGCATCTCGACCAACGTCTCGGTGTTCGCGGTCGAACCCGAGGGCAACCCGCTGCAGCTGTACCTGGATTCGCTCGCCAAGTTCGGCGATCTGCCGGACGACGCGCTGGTCCTGCCTTCGCACGGCAAGCCGTTCCGCGGCCTGCACACCCGCATCCGCCAGCTGCGCGACCACCATGCGGCGCGGCTGGACGAAGTGCAGGCTGCCTGCGCCACGCCGCAATCGGCGGTTGACATTGTGCCGACCATGTTCCGGCGCCCGCTCGATGCCCACCAGCTGAGCTTTGCCCTGGGCGAAGCGCTGGCCCATTTGCATGCTCTGTGGCAAAACGGTCACTTACGCCGTGTAACCGGTGCCGACGGCATTATCCGTTTCCAGGCCACCTGAGCAATCACTTACTTACACCGTAGGCCGCTTGCATAAGCGGCCGCCGGCCTCATCCCATGCATGCTGGGCACTCATTGCGATTGCCTAGGTATTGCCACGTGTAAAATCATTTCAGCAAACGTTTTCTTTTTCCTGTAGGATATTTTTCACACTTGTGAAATGAAGGACCGAAAACGTGGGGAATTGCTGGACAGCATGTGAGAATCGGTCAATACTCACGTTTTTGTTACGTCCAGCCTGTCCTGTCGTCACAGACGGTCTGACTTAAGGAGCGACCAATGACGGCTTTGCATGAACCATTAATGCCACCCATGAATTCGACCAACGAACGGGAGAGCTTCAGCGAGCGCCTGCAGCAAGCCCTGAAAAATGCCCATTATTCGCCGGATAGCCCTACGCGCTTGGCCCGGGAATTTAACATTCGCTTTGAAGGCCGCCCGATCACTGTCCACGCTGCACGCAAGTGGCTGGTCGGCGAAGCCATCCCGACCCAGGAAAAACTGCGCATGATCGCCCAGTGGCTGGGCGTGCCGGCCGACTGGCTGCGTTTCGGCGGCTCGGAAAACGCCGCCAGCAATGGCGACAGCGGCGAAGGCGCCGCCCGTTTCGAATCGGCCGACGTCAAACTGATCGCCGACCTGCAGCGCCTGGACGAACACCACAAGCAACTGGCACGCGAATTCATCCGCATGCTGGTGCGCATGCACCACCAGCAAAAATAAGTCTTCCACACGCTGCGCGGCAGCGTACAGGAACGGCAAGGCGCCCGGCGGATTTCCGACCGGGCTTTTTTATTTCCTTGTATCTGCGATTTTTGTTCAAGCGAACGGCACAAACTGCAGAGTCTCGCGCATAATCGGTATCGTTATCAGTCAACAAGGATGCAGCGACCTCATGATTAATAACTACAGCAATACCGCGCAGTTGAAGGACTTGATGACCGCGCCGCCGATGACGGCGCAGCAACATGCAGAAATCATGCGCAAGCGTAACGAGCAGCGCAGGAAGATCGAAGACGCAAGAGAAGCAAGGCAGGCCGAGAAAGAACGCTACGGCGACCGTTAGTCAGCCGTGGAAGTATCCCCGCGCATGCCGGCCCAGCGCGGTGCCAGGCTGTTGTCCACGCCGAGCAGGTCCATCACGCGCGCGACTGTGTGGTCGACCATCTCGTCGATGCTGGCCGGCAGGTTATAGAAGCTGGGTAAGGGCGGGAACACGATACCGCCCATTTCGGTCACGGCGGTCATGTTGCGCAGGTGCGCCAGGTTGAAGGGCGTCTCGCGCACCATCAGCACAAGGCGCCGGCGTTCCTTGAGGATGACGTCGGCCGCCCGCGTGATCAGATTGTCCGACAGCCCGTGCGCCACCGCGGCCAGGGTTTTCATCGAACAGGGTGCGATGACCATGCCATCGGTCTGGAACGAGCCGCTGGCGATCGAGGCGCCGATCTCGCGGTTGCGGTGCACCACGTGGGCGAGCGCTTCCACGTCGCGCTTTTGCAAGCCGACTTCCTGGTGCAGGGTCAGCGTAGCGGCGTCGGAGACGACCAGATGGGTCTCGACGCCGGGACAGGCGCCGAGCCGCTGCAACAGCCGCACGCCGTAGACCGCGCCGGTCGCGCCGGTGATGGCGACGACGATGCGGCGGGTCACGGCGTGCGGCTGCGGATCAGCCATGCTTTCAGCCGTTCTTCTTCAGCAGGGCAGCCAGTTCGCCCGACTCGTACATTTCCGTCATGATGTCCGAACCGCCGACGAATTCGCCGTTCACGTACAGCTGCGGCACGGTCGGCCAGTTCGAGTAATCCTTGATGCCCTGGCGGACTTCCGCATCGTCCAGCACGTTGACGGTGGCGATGTTATCGACGCCGCAGGCTTTCAGGATCTGGATGGCGCGGCCGGAAAAGCCGCACTGCGGGAACTGGGCGGTGCCCTTCATGAACAGCACGACAGGCGTGTTGGTCACGGTTTCTTTGATCCAGGTTTGTACGTCGCTCATGTTTGTCGCCTCAGGTAATTAATCGTGGATGCCGGCATTTTATAAGAAAATGAACCGGCAGGTTTACTGCCGGTTCACCCCTGCGAAGGCAGGGGCCCAAGTTTTATGGTGCAGAGCCATTCTCCCTCCAATCCGGGCCTTATCCAAATCCGCCCATAAACCGCATGAGCTTATCTGAACTTGGTCTAGCGCGGCCGTTGACGGCGGCTTTTGCGCGGGCTTAAAGTTATCAGCTCTTCAATTGCTGATGGGAACACGATGGACATCGCTCGACCAGATGCCGACGCCCCGGCAGCGGCGCCGGCGTCACCGCGCAGGCGCCGCTTCATCGCGCGCGGCGCCGTGGCGTCGCTGGCGGCCGCCGGCGGCGCCGCCGTGGCGGACAACCTGCCGCCGAATCTGCCGCCGAATGTGCCGCAATGGATGCGCGAGCCCGGCGCCGGTTTCCTGAATCCGGCCTACGGCTTGCCCTCGCCGTTCGAAAAGAACGTGCTGCGCAAACTGCCGGACCAGCCGTCGCCGTTTCCCACCGCCACCCGCACGCCCTTGCAAAGCCTGTTCGGCACCAACACGCCGAATGGCCTGTTTTTCGAGCGCCACCACGCCGGCGTGCCGGCCATCGATCCGGCGCAGCATCGCCTGATGCTGCATGGCCTGGTCGAGCGGCCGCTATTGCTGAGCATGAAGGACTTGCTGCGCTTTCCCGCCGTCTCGCGCAGCCATTTCATTGAGTGTTCCGGCAACAGCATGGCCGAATTCAAGGCGCCCGGCAAGGGCAGCGTGCAGGACATCCACGGCTTGATCAGCGGCGCCGAATGGACCGGCGTACGCCTGGCCGACGTGCTGCGCGAAGCCGGCCTGCAACCGTCAGCCAGCTGGATCCTGGCCGAGGGCGCCGACGCCGCAGCGATGACGCGCAGTATTCCCCTGGCCAAGGCGCTCGACGATGCGCTGCTGGTCTACGGCCAGAACGGCGAGATGCTGCGCCCGGAGCAGGGCTACCCCTTGCGCCTGCTGCTGCCCGGCTTCGAGGGCAACATGAACATCAAGTGGCTGCGCCGCCTGAAGGTGGGCGACGCGCCGTTCCAGACGCGCGAGGAAACCGCCAAGTACACCGACCTGATGCCGGACGGGACGGCGCGCCAGTTCACGTTCGCGATGGGCGTGAAATCGGTGATCACGGCGCCTTCGGCGCGCCAGGTGCTCGACGGCCACGGTTTCCGCGAGATCACCGGCCTGGCCTGGAGCGGGCACGGACGCATCAGCCGGGTCGAGGTGTCGCTCGACGGCGGGCGGCAATGGCAGGCGGCGGCACTGGACGGGCCGGTGCAAAGCCGGGCCCTGACGCGCTTCCGCCTGCCCTGGGTGTGGTCGGGACAGGAAGCGATCCTGCAAAGCCGCGCCGTCGACGAGGCGGGGAACGTGCAGCCGACCCGCACTGCATTGATCGGGACCGACGGCCAGAACTCGATCTATCACTACAACGCCATCCAGAGCTGGAAGGTCGCATCGAACGGCGAGGTGTCGAATGTCCATGTTTAACACCATCGCTGTGCTGGCCGTGGCGGGCGCGGCTGCCGTGGCTCTGGTTGCCTGTGCGCCGGCGGCACCGCGCCAAGGTGCGGCACCGCGCCTGGGACTGGGCCAGACGCCCGGCGCCGACCAGATCCGCGGCTGGGATATCGACGTGCGGGCCGACGGCGCCGGGCTGCCGCCCGGTTCCGGCTCGGTGGCCCGGGGACGGGCGATCTACGAGGCGCGCTGCCTGTCGTGCCATGGCGCCAACGGCGACAAGGGGATCGCGCCGCGCCTGGCCGGCGGGCAGGGCACGCTGGCCAGCAAGGCGCCGGTGCTCACGGTCGGCAGCTACTGGCCGTATGCCACCACGCTGTATGACTACATCCACCGCGCCATGCCGCTCGACAGTCCGCAATCGCTGACGCCCGACGAGGTGTATGCGGTGACGGCCTACACGCTGCACCTGAACGGCATCCTGAAAGCCGACGCGGTGCTCGATGCGGTGTCGCTGGCCGCGATCCGGATGCCGAACCGGGACGGGTTCAAGCCGGTCATGAAATAAAGGCCGCTCCAATAAGCTTGTACTCGGCGGCGCGCATGCTTATTTCTTGAGCTTGGCGAATGCCGCCGCCATGGCGCCACCCGCGGCGGCCGGGGCCGCACGTTCCTGGCGCGGCTGGTGCTTGTTCTGGTGATCAGCCAAGCGCTTGCGGTCATCGCGGTCGCCGCGCTGCTGCGGTTGCGAGCCCGCTTGCGGCGCGCTGTCCGACAAGCGCATGGTCAGCGCGATGCGCTTGCGCTTGACGTCGACTTCCAGCACTTTCACCTTGACCACCTGGCCGGCTTTCACCACCGTGTGCGGGTCCTTCACAAAGGTGTTCGACAGCGCCGAGATGTGCACCAGGCCGTCCTGGTGCACGCCGATGTCGACGAAGGCGCCGAAGGCGGCGACGTTGGTCACCACGCCTTCCAGGATCATGTCCGGACGCAGGTCGCTGAGCGCTTCCACGCCTTCCTTGAAGGTGGCCGTGGTGAATTCCGGACGCGGATCGCGTCCCGGCTTCTCCAGTTCCTTCAGGATGTCGGACACGGTCGGCACGCCGAATTTTTCATCGGCATACTTGGCCGGGTTCAGCGACTTCACCAGCGCGCCGTCGCCGATCACGTGCTTGATGTCGCGCTGGATGTCCAGCAGGATCTTTTGCACCACCGGATACGATTCCGGGTGGACCGCCGACGCGTCCAGCGGGTTCTCGCCGCCCATCACGCGCAGGAAACCGGCGGCCTGCTCGAAGGTTTTATCGCCCAGGCGCGGGACACTCTTCAGGGCCGCGCGCGAGGCGAACGCGCCCTTGGCATCGCGATAGTTGACGATGCTCTGGGCCACGCTGCTTGATAAACCGGACACGCGCGCCAGCAGCGGCGCCGACGCCGTGTTGACGTCCACGCCGACCGCGTTCACGCAATCCTCGACCACGGCATCGAGCTGGCGCGCCAGCTGGGTCTGCGACACGTCGTGCTGGTACTGGCCGACGCCGATGCTCTTCGGGTCGATTTTCACCAGTTCCGCCAGCGGATCCTGCAGGCGGCGCGCGATCGAGACCGCGCCGCGGATCGACACGTCGAGCTCGGGCAGTTCGCGCGACGCGAATTCCGAGGCCGAATACACCGAGGCGCCGGCTTCCGACACCACGATCTTGGTCAGTTTCAGGTCGGGCTGCTGCTTGATCAAGTCCTGCGCCAGCTTATCGGTCTCGCGCGACGCGGTGCCGTTGCCGATCGAGATCAGGGAGACCTTGTGGTTGGCCGCGAGTTTTGCCAGCGTGTGCAGCGAGCCGTCCCAGTCGTTGCGCGGCGCGTGCGGGTAGATGGTGGCGGTGTCGACCACTTTACCGGTCGGGTCGACCACGGCGACCTTGACGCCGGTGCGCAGGCCCGGGTCGAGGCCCATGGTGGCATGCGGGCCGGCCGGCGCCGCCAGCAGCAGCGCTTTCAGGTTGCGCGCGAAGACCTGGATCGCATCGCTTTCCGCCTTGTCGCGCAGCAGGCCCATCAGTTCCGTCTCGATGTACATGAAGCTTTTGACGCGCCAGGTCCAGCGCGCCGTATCCTGCAGCCATTTGTCGGCCGGGCGGCCGGCGCCCTTGATGCCGAAGCGCGCGGCGATGCGGCTTTCGCACGGGTTCAGCGGCGCGTCCCACTTCGGCTTTTCAAGCTCCGTATCGAGGCGCAGCGTCACGTCGAGGATGCCTTCGCGGCGGCCGCGCATCAGTGCCAGTGCGCGGTGCGAGGGCACGGTCGCCAGGGTTTCCGAGTAATCGAAGTAGTCGGCGAACTTTTCGCCTTCTTCCTGCTTGCCCTCGACCACCTTCGATTCGACCACGCCGTGCTCCTGCACGTATTCGCGCAGCGCCTGCAGCAGGGCGGCGTCTTCCGCAAAACGTTCCATCAGGATCTGGCGCGCGCCGTCGAGCGCGGCCTTGGTGTCGGCCACGCCCGGGTTGTTGACGCCGTCGGCATTGGTGAAGGCTTCGCGCAGGTACTGTGTGGCGACGGTTTCCGGATGCTGCGACGGATCGGCCAGCAGGGCATCCGCCAGCGGCGCCAGCCCGGCTTCGATCGCGATCTGGGCCTTGGTGCGGCGCTTCTGTTTATACGGCAGGTAGAGATCTTCCAGGCGGGTCTTGTCTTCGGCCAGTGCCAGCGCCTGCAGCAGTTCCGGGGTCATCTTGTTCTGCTCGGTGATCGAGGCGATCACGGACGCGCGCCGGTCTTCCAGTTCGCGCAGGTAGCGCAGGCGCTCTTCCAGCAGGCGCAGCTGGACGTCGTCCAGGCCGCCGGTGGCTTCCTTGCGGTAGCGGGCGATGAAGGGGACGGTCGCGCCTTCGTCGAGGAGGGCGATGGCGGCGGCCACCTGCACCGGTTTGGCGGACAGTTCTTGGGCAAGGCGTTGTTCGATGGACGGCAGCATGGAGTCGGGCAGTGGTATGGGTCAGAGTGGCAATGATACGCAAACCCGGCAGATTCGCCAGTCTTGACAGCGGCCGCCGCGCATGGAAGGCACCCATGCGCGGCGGGTAAGCATCCACAAATAAGAATGCACAATTGACAGTATCCAATCGTGTCGCTATGCCACCCCCATGCCGGCAGGAGTAGGATGATGGAACCCATCATTATTTTGCATAACCATGGAAAGTGCGCGCCGCCCCCAGACCCGCCCTCACCGGGAAGTCCAGCCAGTACTGGCGCCGACCGACCCACGGCTCGATTCCATTACCGAACTGGCGGTGATGGCCACCGGCACCAGCATCGGGGGCGTCAGCCTGGTGTTCCAGTCGCAGATGTGGGTGCCCGGGCGCTATGGTGTCGGCGATGCTTACCTGCCGCGCGTCGGCTCCTTCTGCGACACCGCGCTCGAAGTCGGCGAGGACTGGTTCGAAGTATCGGATGCGTCCAACGATCCACGCTTCGCGGACAATCCCGTCGTGGCCGTGGCGCGCCTGTGCCACTATGCCGCCGTGCTGCTGCGTGGGGCCGGCGGTCACGTGTTCGGCACGCTCTGGGTAATGGGCAAGGATGCGCGCACCCTCCACCCGGACCAGGCGGCCCAGCTGCGCCTGCTCGCCGAGGTGGCGGCCGAGACCCTGAATGCACGCTACTGCGACAGCGCCACCGGCCTGTACAAGCGCGAGGTGTTCGCGCACCACCTGCAGTGCCTGCTCGACCATGCCGAGGACGGCGCCGAGCTGACGGTCGGTTACGTCGACCTGATCGGCTTTCGCCAGCTGAACCACGCCGTCGGCCGCGCCCAGGGCGACGCCATCCTGCGCCTGGTCGGCGAGCGCATCGTGGCCTGGGGTGGCTTGTACGGGCTGACCGGCCACCTGGGCGGCGACCGTTTCGCGTTTGCCATGGATGCCGTGCTGCAGGATAGCGCGGCCAGGATCGATGCATTGCGGGACGTGCTGGATGCGCCTTTCGATACCGCGTCGGGACCGCGCCGGCTGCATGCCCGCATCGGTATCGTGCGGCACCCGGCCGGCGGCGTGCTGACCGGCGCGCACGATGCCGCCCACGATGGCGCCTTGTCCCTGCTCGATGGCGCGGAAGCGGCCGCCCATGCGGTGGGCCACGCGCACAGCGCCAGCGTCGTCCGCGAATACGACCAGGGCCTGCGGGCCGGCACGCAGCTGCGCATGGAATTGCAAGCCTTGCAGCGCGGGGCCGGCGATGCGGGCGCACTGGAAGTGCATTACCAGCCCCAGGTGGATCTGGCGCAGGGCCGCCTGATCGGCCTGGAGGCACTGGTGCGCTGGCGGCATCCTGTATTGGGATTGCTCGGGCCCAACCGGTTCATTGGTCTGGCCGAACATGCCGGCGATGTCGTCGAGCTCGACCTGCATGTGCTGGCCCGTGTCTGCACCGATTTGCAGGCGTGGCTGGCAGACGGCCTGGTGCCCGCGCCGGTGTCCCTGAACGCATCGCGCGCCACGCTGCTGCATCCCGAGATGTTGCCGCGCATACGCGACCTGCTCGCGCGTAGCGGCGTGCCCGGCAATCTGCTGGAAGTCGAGGTGACCGAAAGCCTGCTGCTCGAATCGCCCCAGCTGCTGTCCGAACGGGTGGCTGCGCTGCGCGCACTCGGCCTGCGCATCGCGGTCGACGATTTCGGCACCGGCTATTCGAACCTCGACACGCTCAGCAGCTTCTGCTTCGACCGCCTCAAGGCCGACCGCCGTTTCGTGCATGGCGTGGCAAGCAACCAGCGCACGGCCGGCCTGCTGACCCTGATCCAGGGGGTCGCCACCGTGTTCGATGCCGAACTGCTGTGCGAAGGCGTGGAGCGCCAGGAAGATCTCGACTGGCTGCGCGGCAGGAACATGTGCAGCGTGCAGGGCTGGTATTTCAGCCCGGCGCGCCCGGCCGAGACGGTGCGAGGCTGGCTGGCCAGCCTGGGCAAGTGCAGCGACGGCAGGCTCGATCCGGTGGCATTGCGCGCGCTGCTGCGCTAGCGATGGCACACCTTGCGCCGGCCCCGGTGCCCGCCTACTTGCTTGCAGAGCCGGCGCATCGCCGACGCCGCCGCGCATGCCGGCTGGCGGCTCATTTGACGGCGCGCCACCACGGCCGGCCGGGGTGTGGCTGTACCAGATCGAGCGCTTCGCCGATCTCCGGCGTCGACAGCGCCACGCCGCGCGCTTGCGCCAGCGCCGAGATGCGTTCGAACGGATCCTGCCAGCGGTGCAGGCTGAGGTCGAAGGTGCCGTTGTGGACCGGTACCAGCCACTTGCCTTTCAAGTCGAGGAAGGCTTGCAGGGTTTCCTCGGGCTGCATGTGGACGTCCGGCCATTGCTTGTCGTAGGCGCCGGTTTCCAGCAGGGCCACGTCGAATGGGCCATATTTGGCGCCGATGTCCTTGAAGCCGCTGAAGTAGCCGCTATCGCCGCTGAAGAACACGCGCAGGTCCTGGTGCAGGATGACCCAGGAGGCCCACAGCGTCGTATTGCGGTCGCCCAGGCCGCGGCCCGAGAAATGTTGGGACGGCGTCGCCACGAAGCGTACGCCGTCGATTTCGGTGCCTTGCCACCAGTCGAACTGGCGGATCTTGGCGGCGTCGATGCCCCAGCCGGCCAGGCGGTCGCCCACGCCCAGCGGCGCCAGGAAGTGGGCGGTCTTGCCGGCGAGCGCCTTGACCGCGGCTTCGTCGAGGTGGTCGTAATGGTCGTGCGACAGGATCACGGCCTTGATCGGCGGCAGCTCCTCGATCGCGATCGGCGGCGCGTGGAAACGTGCCGGTCCGGCCCACTGCACCGGCGACGCGCGCTTCGAGAATACCGGGTCGGTCAGATAGAACTCGCCCGCCAGCTTGAGCAAGAGAGTCGAGTGGCCGAGGCGGAACAGGGTATTGTCGGGCGCCGCCAACAGGTCGGCCCGGCTCAGGGCACGCACCGGAATCGCGCCTTCCGGCACAGTGCCGGCCGGCTTGTGAACCATGAAGTTCCACCATAGGCTGACCATCTCACCGAAGCTGTGCTCGTGCATCGGTACCGGGTTGCGGAATTTCCCGTCGTGGAATTGGGGAGAGGTCGCGGGGGCAGGCGTCGACGCCAGGGTGGAACCGGTCATGAGCAGGACTCCAAAAAAGGCACTCGTCAGAAGGCGCATCGCGTCGGATCGATATAAATGTACACTACACAGTGTAGTTTCCGTTTTTGAGAAAGTAAACTAGTGAGTGTAGAATTATCCGATGGACGCACCGACCCGCCTTACCGACCGCAAGCGCCAGGCCATTCTCAAGGCCGCCGCCGAACAGTTCCGTGCCTGTGGCTTCGAGGCGACCAGCGTGGACCGGATCGCTGCAGCAGCAGGGGTGTCCAAGCGCACCGTGTACAACCATTTCCCGAGCAAGGACGAGCTGTTTGCGGAAACGCTGGTGCAATTGTTCCAGAGTGAGGCCGAAGCGTTGGACCTGCCTTATCGCCGCGACCTCGGCTTGCGCGAGCAATTGACCGAGCTGTTGGCGCACAAGATGCGCACGCTGGCCGAGCGCGATTTCATCGACCTGGCCCGGGTCGCGGTGGCCGAAGCGATCCACGCGCCCGCGCACGCGCGCGCCGTGTTCGACCGCATCGGCGAGCGCGAGGAGGCACTCACCGCCTGGATCCGCGCGGCCCAGGGCGACGGCCGGCTGAAACCGGGCGATCCTTCATTTGCGTCCACCCTGCTGCAGGGCCAGATCAAGACCTTCGCGTTCTGGCCGCAAGTGACCCTGGGCGCCGCGCCGCTGGGCGCCCAGGAGCAGGCGCGTCTCATCGAGGCGTCGGTGTCGATGTTCCTCGCTTACTTCGCTACCGGCGCCGACTGACTCTCGCGGACAGGCCCCCTGTGTCGGAAGACCGCCAAAACGCGCGCAAGCTTGCTCAATCTCCCAACAATCGATGTTTACGAGTGCAGGTGCTAGAAAAAACCTGCGGAAGAGTGTAACTTTTACTCCTTTCGGCCTGTAAAGTTTCATCCTGCTACGTGCGATCACGAACAAAACAGTTCTGTTCGTATAGAGGATAATAAAAATTGTTGTTTTTTCAAATTCCAGATCCTGAGACCCCATGCACACAGTTGATTTTCCTCGCGACGATACCAGCGACGCCCCGCCGGCTCGAGCGCCTGCCCGCGCACCTGTCCTGCCCGCCCCGGTATTGAGCTGGCTGCAAAGGGTCGAAGCGGCAGCGCATCCGCAGCCCAAGCTGACCGCCGAAGTGGCTGACCCCAAGGCTGTCCAGTACAAATTCGTTTATGTCATGGCCCCGACCAGTGGTGGCCGCCATGTCGCGGTATGCCTGTGCAAGGCGCGCCTGCGTCCGAACGGGGACGTGGCATCGGCCAGCCCGGTCGGCGAAGTGTTCTCGCTGCTGTCGGCGCCGCCCGCCTATCTCGAAGGGGATGACGAGGATCTGGTGCGTTTCTTCATCGCCATGCGCAGCGGTTCCAACCAGAGCACCAGCGCCACCGAGCCCAAGGGCAAGGTGGGTGCCATCCTGCTGGCGCAGTTGCTGGCGCAAGGTAAATTGTTGTGGGCTAATTCTTGGTCGGACATGGGCAACGGTTTGCTGTATCCGCTGCAGGCCGGCCCGGAGCGCCAGGCCAACCTGACCTGGCGCGACGAAGGCCGTACCGCCAAGCTCGGCTGGTCGGTGGAACCGGCCAAGGGCGCGAATCACCCGGGCGCCGACCTGGTCGACTACATGCTGCCGACGGATCCGCCGTGGTACATCGACAACCTATCCTGCGGTCCCCTGGCCCTGAACCGCGGCGGCATCGACATTTCGCTGGCCGACCTGCAGGCCCTGGTGTCGCAGGCGCCGCCGCTGGCGGGCACCGACAAGAAGCGCGTGTCGCAGCTGCTGCTGGCGCATGGCCTGCAGCAGCTGATGCCGCTGCCGCAGCCGCTCACGCAGCGCATCCGCACCGACGTCAAGCCGCAGCCGCATCTGCTGCTGGATGCGGTGCAGGTGGCCGACGGCACGACCCAGCGCTGGCAGGATTTCGCCGTGCTGTCGTTCGACTACGACGGCCAGCGCGTGTCCTTCGATCCGGCCCAGCGCGTGGTACGCCAGATCGGCGACGTCACCGAAGTGATCCAGCGCAACGATGCATTCGAAGCCGCGGCGCTCGACATGCTGCACGAGATCGGTTTCCGCAAGCCGGCCACGACGCCCCTGTCGGCACTGGCCGGCGCGCAGTTGCTGGACAGCCAGGCACACTGGCTGCGCTTTGCCGAAAACGAACTGGACGCCCTGTCCGACATCGGCTGGCACCTGCAGAAGTCGCCCAAGTACCGCTACGACGTGGTGCCGGTCGAGGACTGGTATGCCCAGATCGACGAGCCGGCCGAAGCGGGTAACGCCTGGTTCGAGCTGGAACTGGGCATCGTGGTCAACCGCAAGCGCGTGCCGCTGCTGCCGGTGCTGGTGCAACTCATCCGCAGCACGCCGCTCGATTTCAATCCGGAAGTGCTGGCCTTCCACGGCGAAGCCGACCAGATGCTGGCGACCCTGCCCGACGGCCTGCGCGTGGCGCTGCCCTGGGGCCGTGTCAAACCGATCCTGTCGACGCTGGGCGAGCTGTATTTCAACGACAAGATCAAGAACAAGGTGCGCCTGTCGACGCTGGACGCGGCGCGCCTCGAAGAGCTGGCACGCGGCGCTGCCTTCAGCTGGACCGGCGGCGAACGCCTGCGCGAGACCGGCCGCAAGCTGAGCCAGTTCGGCAAAGTGAAAAAGGTCGATGCGCCGAAAGGCTTGCAGGCGACCCTGCGCGACTACCAGCTGGACGGCCTGGCCTGGATGCAATTCCTGCGCGAGTACGACCTCGGCGGCATCCTGGCCGACGACATGGGTCTTGGTAAAACCGTGCAGACCATCGCCCACATCCTCACCGAAAAGGAAGCCGGCCGCCTGACCGCGCCGGCACTGGTGATCGCCCCGACCAGCCTGATGGCCAACTGGATGGAAGAATCGGCGCGCTTCGCGCCCGACCTGAAGGTGCTGCTGCTGCAGGGCAAGGAGCGCATGGACCTGTTCGACCAGATCGACAAAGCCGACATCGTGCTGACCACCTATGCGCTGCTGCCGCGCGACGAGGAAAAGCTGCGCGAGCACGAGTACCACCTGGTGATCCTGGACGAATCGCACTACATCAAGAACACCCGCTCGAAGGCGGCGCAGACGGCCGGATCGCTGAATGCGCGCCATCGCCTGTGCCTGTCCGGCACGCCGCTGGAAAACCACCTGGGAGAATTGTGGTCGCAGTTCCACTTCCTGCTGCCGGGCCTGCTCGGCGACGAGAAGACCTTCAACAGCCAGTTCCGCCACCCGATCGAGCGCCAGGACGACCCGGTACGCCGCATGCTGCTGAACCGCCGCATCAAGCCTTTCCTGCTGCGCCGGACCAAGGACAATGTGGCCAAGGAACTGCCGCAAAAGACCGAAATGATCCGCCGCATCGAGATCAGCGGCCCGCAGCGCGACCTGTACGAAACCGTGCGACTGGCAATGGACAAGAAGGTGCGCGATGAAATCGACCGCAAGGGCGTGGCGCGCAGCCAGATCGTGATCCTGGAAGCGCTGCTGAAACTGCGCCAGGTCTGCTGCGACCCGCGCCTGGTAAAAACGATGACGGCCAAGAAGAACACGGCCGCCGTCTCCGCCAAGCTGACCGACCTGATGCAGATGGTCGACGACCTGTTGGGCGAAGGGCGCAAGATCCTGGTGTTCTCGCAATTCACCAGCATGCTCGGCCTGATCGAGGAAGAGCTGGACGCACGCAATATCCCGTACGCCATCCTCACCGGCGAGACGCGCGACCGTTCGGCGCAAGTTGCCGCCTTCCAGCAGGGCGCGGTGCCGATCTTCCTGATCAGCTTGAAAGCCGGCGGTGTCGGCCTCAACCTGACCGCGGCCGACACCGTGATCCATTACGACCCATGGTGGAATCCGGCAGCCGAAAACCAGGCCACCGACCGCGCCTGGCGCATCGGGCAGGACAAGCCGGTGTTCGTCTATAAATTGATCGCGAAAGGCACGCTGGAAGAAAAGATCCAGCTGCTGCAGCAGAAGAAATCGGAGCTGGCGCAATCGATCCTGGCCGAAGGCGAATCGCAGAAGATGGCGCTGACGCAGGAAGATTTGCAAGCGATCTTTGCGCCATTGGAAGACTGAACAGTCTGCTTCGCTGACTACAATGAAACGCCGTCACCGCCTGTGCGGGGGCGGCGTTTTTGTATTGACATATCTCGCCCACGCAACGGTCTAGAGTGGTTTGCCTAGTCAACTGTTGAGTCAGCGCACTATACTTGGCGACCTTGGCAGTCTTTTGATTCCGACTGCAATCACTCATCCGGAAGGTTTTCATGACCCGCAGCGCTTCCGTCCCCAAAGCCGGCCCGGCGGCGCTGGCCACGGTGGACGCCTTCCGTACCATCGCCGAGCTCGGCGGCGACCTTGCCTTCATCCTCGACTGCGCCACCAGCACGCTCGTGTACCTCAGCCCCGGCGTCGACGACTTGCTGGGCTATGGTCTTGTGGATATTGAACAACAGCTGGCCGAGGGCGGGGACGGTCCCCTGGCGGCCTTGTGCGGCGGCTTGCCGGAGCGATTGCGCCGCTTTGCCGCCGGCGACGGGTCGCGCTTGCGCGTGACGCGCGCGGTCGAGGTGCGCCGGCCGGATGGCCGCACGACCCCGGTCGAAGTGATCTCGACCCTGCTGGCGGACGCCGACGGCCAGCCGCGTGCGCTGGCCGGCCTGGTGCGCGACCTGTCGGCGCGGCGTGCGCGCGAACTCGAGCAGAAGCGCTTCGCCAGCATGCTGAACCACGAATTCCGCACCCCGCTGTCGACCATCGACGGCGCCATCCAGCGCCTGGAGGCCACCGGCGCCGGCGCCGACGAGCCGACGCGCCAGCGTTACCGCAAGATCGCGGTCGCCACCGACCGCCTGATCGCCATGCTGGACGACTACCTGTCGCCGGAACGGATGGCGGCGCTGGGGCGCCAGCGCCAGCCGAACGCGGTGGCGCCACGCCTGTTGCTGGAAGAACTGGTGGCCCAGGCACGGGTGGCGGGGCGCCCGGTCAGCTTCGATGCGGCGGGCTTGCCGGCGGCCTTGCGTGGCGAACCGGCCGGCCTGCGCCTGGCGCTCAAGCTGATGCTGGAGAATGCGCTGCGCCACACGCCGGCCGGCAGTGCGCTGCACGTCAGCGGGCGCCGCAGCGGCGGCGGCATCGAACTGGCGCTGCGCGACGAGGGGCCGGGCGTGGCGCCGGAGGACCAGCCGCACATCTTCGACAAGGGCTACCGCGGCGCCAACGCGGCCGCTACCCCCGGCAAGGGGCTCGGCCTGTACATGGCGCGTTCGGTGGTCGAGGTCCACGGCGGTTCGCTCGGGATGGTGACGCCGGCCGCCGGCGGCGCCGAGTTCCGGCTGTGGCTGCCGGCCCAGGAAAGCGTCTCTGATGCCGCCGCGAAAAATCTTGCTTCCGGCGAGACCAGCAGTGATAATCGGGCAGGCAACGGGGATGGCCACCCGACAACAATGCCGGGGAACACGTAATAATAGAAACATGGCACACCCATGACGCAAATACTGATTGTTGAAGACAATGGCGACTATGCCGGCGACATGGCCGACTTCCTCAGGGAACTGGGTCACGAGGTAACGATCGCGACCACCGCCGGCGACATGTGGGCGGCCCTGACGCGCACCCCGGCCGCCGTGGTCGTACTCGACCTCGGCCTGCCCGACGAAGACGGTTTCAATGTCATCCCGCGCATGCGCCAGCTGTATCCCGAAATCGGCCTGCTGGTGCTGACCGGCCGGGTCGCGTTCGACAACCGCATCCTCGGCCTGCGCCTCGGCGCCGACCACTATCTGACCAAGCCGATCAAGTTTCCGGAACTGGCCGCCCACATCGAAGCGCTCGACCGCCGCGTGCGTCCGGCCGAGCCGGCCCCGGCGCCGAGCAAGTGGATGCTGCGCGTCTCGGCGCGCCAGCTCGAGCTGATGGGCAAGGTGATCGACCTGACCGAAAAAGAGTGCAATTTCCTGCACCTGCTGACCATCAATACCCGTCCGGTGCCACGCCAGGTGATCGTGGCCGGCATGGGCGGCGACGATCCGGATGCGAGCCGCCGCGTCGACATGCTGGTGTATCGTTTGCGCAAGAAGGCGCGCACCGGCCTGGGCCAGGACCTGCCGCTGCGCAGTGCCTATGGCGAAGGGTATAGCCTGTCTGCCGGATTCACGCTGGCCTGAGCGCCAAGTTAGCGCTACATTGGGCGCTTCCCCGTATCGAGTGAGACGGCCATGCCAGGTCCTTGTCCATGGGAAGCAGTCGCCAGCTTCCGCAGCCCGGTCGAATTCCGCAGCTTCGAACGCTGGATGACCGGCCAGGTCAGCGCCGGCATGGCGCGCCAGGTGCCGGTCGGCGCGCCTTATCTCGAGGATGCCGACTGCATCGAAGTCTGGTACCTGCACCTCAGGAGCCGCGAAGTCTGGCGCCTGGTGTGGCCGGAACCGCCGTTCAGCGGCGTCTTCGTGCAGGTCGCATCAAGGAATTAATTGAATCGCCGCCATGGCCCGCCAACCCCGACTGATCCTCCCGCACCAGCCGCACCACCTGGTCCAGCGCGGCAACGACAACATCAGCATCTTCCGCGACGACGAGGATTACACGCGCTTCCTCGGCTGGCTGAAGGAAAGCGCCAGGTTCTATCACGTTGCCATCCACGCCTACGTGCTGCTGCCGGACCACCTGCAGCTGCTGGCCACCCCCGCCGACGAAGACGGACTAGCGCTGATGATGCAGAAAGTCGGGCGCCTGTATGTACCCTGGTTCAATGCCAGGCACGGCCGCTCGGGCACGCTGTTCGGCGGGCGCTTCCGCACGGCCGTCCTCGATCCGGTCCAGTACTTCCTGGCCTGCATGCGCTATATCGAACTGCATCCGGTGCGTGTGCAGCAGGCGGGCAGCGCGGTCGATTACCCATGGTCGAGCTACGCCCACCACGCCGGCGTGCGCGCCGATCCCCTGATCACCGACCATGCCACATACTGGGACCTGGGCAATACGCCGTTCCAGCGCGAAGCCGCCTACATCGCGCTGGCACAGCAGGGCCTGTCGATGGACGAACTGGACACCATCGACGCGGCGGTGCTGAAGGGTGGGGCGCTCGGCTCGCACGCTTTCAAGGCGGCATTGGAAAAAAAGACCAAACGCCAGATCCTGCCGGCCAAGCGCGGACGCCCTTTCAAAATCAAGCCAGCGGACGTTTGAAGGCGCAGGCACATCCTGCCGTCAGAAGGCGAAAGGTATGCGCACCGTCAAGCCGATGTCGGGCGCATCGCGCGTCAGGCCGGCGCCGACCGAGACATTGACCGTACGCTGGGGATCGAGACGGTAGGAAAACCCTGCCATGAGCGTGCCCAGCTGAGTACGCAGCGAATCCGGCAGTGTCTGGCCGTTCTGTTTCGCCCGCGTGATCGCAATATGGTCGTAACCGAAACTGATCGTGGTTTTTTCATTCAAGGCAAATCCGACGCCGGCATTGAAACCGAATGAATCGGGCGGCGTAATCTCGCCCAGGAATTCGCTTTGTCCATTCAATATCTTGCGGCTCAGATTACTGCGCTTGAAATTGTGCATATAACTGAAGGTGCCGAAAAACGTGGCGGGCCGGGAAGGCATGAACCAGGCGATATTCGGTTCCAGCGCATAAAACCCGGAACCGGTCGGCAGGTCGAGTTGCAGAGCGGTGCCGGCAGCGCCAGGACCGGTGCAACGCGTCGTGCAATCGGTGGTGACTTCGAATGGGTCGCGCCCGGTCCGCGATTTGAAACGCAGGCCGGCGACGAAATAGGGTTTATTCAGGCCGCCGTCGTTCAATTGATAGCGCGCCGCGAACTCGGCATCCCCGATGGCGTTGCCGCTGGCATCGGAAACACGATTCGTAGCGATGCCGCCGGCCACATCCCGGATCACCATCGCATCGCTGCGATAGACATACGGCACCCGCAATTCGACTTCGAAACGGTTCGTGATGCCGCGCCTGGCCGTCAGGCTGGCGATGGTGCTGTTGCGCCTGACTTCGCGCACGTCGACGCGCGGCATCTGCAAGGTCGCGATCAGTGCATAGCCCGCGATCGCGATCCGGTCGCTCGACGAATAGGCGTACTGGACGGCAGGTTCCAGCACATAGGTACCACGCGGCGTCAGTACGCCGGGTTGCTCGAACAAGGGCGCCACCTTGGGCGGACGCTGGCCGAGGTCGTCGTCGGGCGTGACCTGCGCCGGCGTCGGGCGAGCAAACAGCATGAGCATGCCACCAATAAAGAAATACACCGGCCTTGCGGAAGGGCGCATGGGTTCGAATCCTTTTGAAAATGCATTCAATATTTTCCGCATGGTTATGGCAGTACGAAAATAAAAACCATGGCAATGGAAATAAAATGTTGAGCCCGCGCGGGATTTGAATTTTGAGCGTTCGCAATGACTGACGAGCCGGCTGCGCATGTTGAGCCATCACATCGGCACTGTATGCGCACGCTTGAGTGAAAGTCCGGGCGGTGTTAGGGTCAATCGAGCGAGATTTTGCTGATCCCTGGCCCGGTCAAATGATTAGCCCATCTACAATTGGAATTAAGAAATCCAACTGCGCCGGCCGCACAGTGCGGGATATTGTCGAACGCAATCCGGAAATGGTGAGTGAGGTATGGTGCCGCAATATCTTCCGGCAATTGCTTCAGGTATTGGAAAGGCAGTACACACTGCAATTGCCGCACCGGGTGATCTCGCCCGATACCGTCATCTTTCACGATGACGGCTCCCCTGCGCTACTGCCCTCGCTCATCAGCGATCCCGCCCCCGACCTTGCCGACGACCTGACGGCACTGGCCAGGACGGTGCACTATGCGATCACGCGCGAACCGATTCCCGCCGCGCCGCTGCACGGCCGCCCCCTGGAAGGCTACAGCGAGTCGCTGATGACGGCGATCGACCGCAGCCTGGCATTCGATCCGGCCAGGCGCCCGCGCACGATCGGCGAATTGCGCGACCTGCTCGGGATCGTCGCCTTGAAGCCGGCGCTGCGGGCCGGGCCAGGCCCGGCCACGCGTGTGTCACCGCGCGGCACGATGGCGGCGCCGGCGATGCCGGCACGGCACCCGGCGCCATCCTCGCGCCTGCGCAAGCGCCATCGATACTGGACCGCTGCGGGTATCGTGCTGGCCATGGGAGCCGGCGGCGTCGCCGTCCTCCATCGTCCGGCGGGCGTCGAAACCGTGGCGCCGGTGCCACCGGCGGCGCATGCCGTTCCGCGTGCCGCGCAGGGCAAGTATGCGGAAGTGCCAGCCGTCGCTGCCCCTGCGCCGGCGGCACCGCCCCGGCCGGGCGGCCACGAAGGCGCGATTCCCGGCGATGCGCGGGTGGCAGGCAGCGGGCAAGCCACCCTGCCGGCAACGAGCGGCGCCGCGCTGCCGGAACGCCGCATGGAAGCCAGGACCAGCACGCCGGCGGCGCGCAGCCGCAGTCCGCGCACAAGTCCGCCCCCGTCACCCGGCGCGCCGCCGTCCACGGAGCGCTTGCCGGGGCCGCCGCAAGCTGCGCCGCCCCTTGCCACCGGGTCACCCGCTGCCGACGCCGTCTTCAGTCTACGGATCCGGCCCTGGGGCATCGTCTACGTGGATGGGGTCAGGCGCGGCATCAGCCCGCCCCTTAAACAGCTGGTCCTGGCACCGGGACGCCATGCGCTGCGGGTGACCAATCCGGAAGCCGGCAACCGCGTGCGCGAGGTCGACACGGCCGGTGGCGGCGGCCACATCGACGTCGACTTCGACCGCGGGCCACGATGAGCCTCCACGCCATGGCCATGCGCCACGCCCGGCTTTGCTGCATCCTGTTCCCCCTGCTGGGCGCCGGCTGCGCCGACCTGCTTCCTGATGGCGAACCGGCGCGCGCCGGGCCGCCTGGCCAGGCCGGCTACGAGGACGTGAGCGAGGCGGCCGCAACCCTGCTCGAAGGCATCCGGCTGTACGAAAACGGCAACTTCAAGGAAGCCATCGCGGCATTCGGGGCGCCGGATGTGCAGGCGGCGCCGGCAGCCATCCGTGTCGATGCGCTCAAGTACACCGCCTTCAGCTATTGCGTACTGGAGAACTACGCGCAATGCCGCCGTGCGTTCGACCTGGCGCTGGGCCTCGATCCGGACTTCACATTGCGCACCAGCGAACACGGTCATCCGATGTGGGGACCCGCGTTCGATGCGGCAAAAGCGACAAGTGAACAGAGCCGGGCACACACCTCGCTCGACCGCGAGCGCGAGCGCTGGCGCGGTGTCGACCTGTGGCGCGCCCGGTAATCCGCTGCCCCGCCATTCCTGCAACGCTGCCTGATGCGATGCTAATTCCTTGATTCATTTCAGGTATCCGTTCGCGCATCGCGCGCCGTTTGACCATGTCCCCATTTAATTATTCGGCAGACAGTCATCGATTTAATTTGACTCCGACCCTAATTATTATGATTGATGTTTACCTGACTCTGCTCTATTCTCGACTTTCGATATTCATAAAATGCTGCGGAGCCCCACATGATTGCCCAAGGTTTGTACGATCCCGCCAATGAACACGACGCCTGCGGCGTCGGTTTCATCGCCCACATCAAGGGCAACAAAAGCCACTCGATCATCGAGCAGGGCCTGCTCATCCTGAAAAACCTGGACCACCGCGGTGCGGTCGGCGCCGATGCGCTGATGGGCGACGGTGCCGGCATCCTGATCCAGATCCCGGACCAGTACTACCGCGACGAGATGGGCAAGCGGGGCGTCGAGCTACCGCCGCCGGGCGAATATGGCGTCGGCATGATCTTCCTGCCGAAAGAGCACGCCTCGCGCATCGCCTGCGAACAGGAAATCGAGCGCGCCGTGCGCGCCGAAGGCCAGGTCGTGCTGGGCTGGCGCAACGTGCCGGTCGACGACACCATGCCGATGTCGCCCACCGTGCGCGCCAAGGAACCGGTGATCCGCCAGATCTTCATCGGCCGCGGCCCGGACGTGATGGTCACCGACGCGCTCGAGCGCAAGCTGTACGTGATCCGCAAATCGTCGGGCCACGCGATCCAGGCCTTGAAGCTCATGCATGGCAAGGAATTCTTCGTGCCGTCGATGTCGGCGCGCACCATTGTCTATAAAGGCCTGCTGCTGGCCGACCAGGTCGGCATCTACTATAAAGACCTGCAGGATCCGCGCTGCGTGTCGGCCCTGTCGCTGGTGCACCAGCGCTTCTCGACCAATACCTTCCCGGAATGGCCGCTGGCCCACCCGTACCGCCTGATCGCGCACAACGGCGAGATCAACACCGTCAAGGGCAACTTTAATTGGACCCGCGCCCGCGAAGGCGTCATGAAGTCGGCCGTGCTGGGCGACGATCTGAATAAACTGTTCCCGCTGATCTATGAAGGCCAGTCGGACACCGCCTGCTTCGACAATGCGCTCGAACTGCTGGTCATGGCCGGCTACCCGATCGCCCAGGCGATGATGATAATGATCCCGGAAGCCTGGGAAAACCACGCGACGATGGACGAGAACCGCCGCGCGTTCTACGAATACCACGCCGCGATGATGGAGCCGTGGGACGGCCCGGCCGCGATGGCCTTCACCGACGGCCGCCACATCGGCGGTACGCTGGACCGCAACGGCCTGCGTCCGGCCCGCTATGTCGTCACCGACGACGACCTGGTCGTGATGGCATCGGAATCCGGCGTGCTGCCGATCCCGGAATCGCGCATCGTGAAAAAGTGGCGCCTGCAGCCCGGCAAGATGTTCCTGATCGACCTCGAAGCCGGCCGCATCATCGACGACAAGGAACTCAAGGACACCTATTCGAACGCCAAGCCGTACAAGGCATGGATCAAGTCGGTGCGCATCAAGCTGAACGAAATCAAGCTGTCGGAATCGCAGCTGGCCCAGAGCCGCGCCAAGGACATGCCGGCCCAGGGCGAAAAAGCGCCTGTGTCCCTGCTGGACCGCCAGCAAGCCTTCGGCTACACCCAGGAAGACTTGAAATTCCTGATGGCGCCGATGGCGGTGCTGGGTGAAGAAGCCACGGGTTCGATGGGCAACGACTCACCGCTCGCCGTGATGTCGAACAAGCTGAAGCCGCTGTATTCCTATTTCAAGCAGCTGTTCGCGCAGGTGACCAACCCGCCGATCGACCCGATCCGCGAAGCGATGGTGATGTCGCTGGTCTCCTTCATCGGCCCCAAGCCGAACCTGCTGGACACCAACAACGTCAACCCGCCGATGCGCCTCGAGGTGTCGCAGCCGGTGATCGGCTTCGACGACATGGCGCGCCTGCGCAACATCAGCCTGCACACCGGCGGCAAGTTCAAGTCGTACGAGCTGAACATCTGCTACCCGGTCAGCTGGGGCAAGGAAGGCATCGAAGCGAGCCTGGCCTCGCTGTGCGCGGAAGCCGTCGACGCGGTGAAATCCGGGCACAACATCCTGATCGTGTCGGACCGCAACCTGAGCGCCGACCAGGTCGCGATTCCGGCGCTGCTGGCGACCTCCGCCGTCCACCAGCACCTGGTGATGCGCGGCCTGCGCGCCTCGACCGGCCTGGTGGTCGAAACCGGTTCCGCCCGCGAGACCCACCACTTCGCGCTGCTGGCCGGCTACGGCGCCGAAGCCGTGCACCCCTACCTGGCACTCGAAACGCTGGCCGAGCTGGCGCATTCGCTGCCGCATGAAATCGCCGTCGATAAAGTCCACTACAACTACACCAAGGCGATCGGCAAGGGCCTCATGAAGGTGATGTCGAAGATGGGCATCTCGACCTACATGTCCTACTGCGGCGCCCAGATCTTCGAAGCCGTCGGCCTCAACAAGTCGCTGGTGGACAAGTATTTCAAGGGCACCTCGTCGACCGTCGAAGGCATCGGCCTGTTCGAAGTGGCGGAAGAGACGCTGCGCCTGCACACCCTGGCATTCGGCAACGACCCGGTGCTGGCGCACTCGCTCGACGTCGGCGGCGAGTATGCATTCCGCGTGCGTGGCGAAGACCATTTGTGGACGCCCGACGCCATTGCGAAACTGCAGCATTCGACCCGTGCCAACAACTTCAGCACCTATAAAGAGTACGCCCAGATCATCAACGACCAGAGCCGCCGCCACCTGACGCTGCGCGGCCTGATGGAGTTCAAGATCGATCCGAGCAAGGCGATCCCGCTGGACGAGGTCGAGCCGGCCAAGGACATCGTCAAGCGCTTCGCCACCGGTGCGATGTCGCTCGGCTCGATCTCGACCGAGGCGCACGCCACGCTGGCCGTCGCCATGAACCGTATCGGCGGCAAGAGCAATACCGGCGAAGGCGGCGAAGATCCGCGCCGCTACATGGGCGAGTTCAAGGGCATCAAGATCGCCAAGGGCGAGACCCTGGCCTCGATCCTGGGTTCGGACCGCGTGGTCGCCGATATCCCGCTGCAGGAAGGCGATTCGCTGCGCTCGAAGATCAAGCAGGTGGCGTCGGGCCGCTTCGGTGTCTCGGCCGAGTACCTGTCGTCGGCCGACCAGATCCAGATCAAGATGGCGCAGGGCGCCAAGCCGGGCGAGGGCGGCCAGCTGCCGGGCCACAAGGTGTCCGAGTACATCGCGTCCTTGCGCGTGTCGGTGCCGGGCGTCGGCCTGATCTCGCCGCCGCCGCACCACGACATCTATTCGATCGAGGACCTGGCGCAGCTGATCCACGACCTGAAGAACGTGAATCCGAACGCGTCGATCTCGGTCAAGCTGGTGTCGGAAGTCGGCATCGGTACCGTCGCCGCGGGCGTCAGCAAAGCCAAGGCCGACCACGTGGTGGTCGCCGGCCATGACGGCGGCACCGGCGCCTCGCCGCTGTCGTCGGTGAAACACGCCGGCACGCCGTGGGAACTGGGCCTTGCCGAGACCCAGCAGACCCTGGTGCTGAACGGGCTGCGCAGCCGCATCCGCGTCCAGGCCGACGGCCAGATGCGTACCGGCCGCGACGTCGTCATCGCCGCCCTGCTGGGCGCCGACGAAATCGGCTTCGCCACCGCGCCGCTGGTGGTGGAAGGCTGCATCATGATGCGCAAGTGCCACCTGAATACCTGCCCGGTGGGCGTGGCGACCCAGGACCCGGTCCTGCGCGCCAAGTTCCAGGGCAAGCCGGAACACGTGGTGAACTATTTCTTCTTCGTTGCCGAAGAAGCGCGCCAGATCATGGCCCAGCTGGGTATCCGTACCTATGACGAGCTGATCGGCCGCGCCGACCTGCTCGACCGCAGCCGCGCCGTCGGCCACTGGAAAGCGCAAGGCCTGGACTTCAGCAACATCTTCTACCAGCCGAAGGTCGACAGCCCGCGCGCCCTGCTGCACAGCGACGGCCAGGACCACGGCCTGGACAAGGCACTGGACCACAAGCTGATCGCGCAAGCCAAGGCAGCGCTGGAGAAGGGCGAGCGCGTCTCCTTCATCTCGCCGGTGAAGAACCTGAACCGCACCGTCGGCGCCATGCTGTCGGGCGAGGTCGCCAAGCGCTATGGCCACGCCGGCCTGCCGGACGACACCATCCACATCCAGCTGCAGGGCACCGCCGGCCAATCGGCCGCGGCCTTCCTGGCGCACGGCATCACGATCGACCTGGTGGGCGAGGGCAACGACTACGTCGGCAAGGGCCTGTCGGGCGGCCGCATCATCGTGCGGCCGAACACCGAGTTCCGCGGCTGGGCCGTGGACAACATCATCGTCGGCAACACGGTGATGTATGGCGCGATCGCCGGTGAAGCCTTCTTCAACGGCGTGGCCGGCGAACGCTTCGCTGTCCGTAACTCGGGCGCGACGGCCGTCGTCGAAGGCCTGGGCGACCACGGTTGCGAATACATGACCGGCGGTACCGTCGTGGTGCTGGGCGACACCGGCCGCAACTTCGCGGCGGGCATGTCGGGCGGCGTGGCTTACGTGTACGACCCGAAGGGCGAGTTCGAGCAGAAGTGCAACACGACCATGGTCAACCTGGAGCGCGTGCTGGCCACCAAGGAGCAGGGCGATCAATCCAGCTGGCACAGCCAGACCCGGGGCGGCGAGCGCGAATCCGACGAGGCGATCCTGAAACGCCTGATCGAACGCCACTTCAAGCACACCGGCTCGACCCGCGCCCGCAACCTGCTGGACGACTGGGCCAACAGCCGCGGCAAGTTCGTCAAGGTGTTCCCGACCGACTACAAGCGCGCGCTGGAAGAGATGCACAACAGCAGCATGGAAGAGGCGAACGAAAAGGTTGAGTTGGTGGCCTAAGCTAGCCCCAAGACCGTCGTCCCCGCGCAGGCGGGGACCCAAGTTTTGCGTGCGTCTCGACTGCGCCAGCAAACTTGGACCCCCGCCTGCGCGGGGGTGACGGCTCTACTGCCGTTAATAGAAAAATGCTACGGGTGCAGCTCAGCAGCCCCGACAAACAAGGAAATACAATGGGTAAAATCACCGGCTTCATGGAATTCCATCGCCAGGAAGAAGATCACCTGGACCCCGCCGTCCGCCTCAAGAACTACAAAGAATTCACGATCACCCTGACCAACGAGCAGGCCAAGGTGCAGGGCGCCCGTTGCATGGATTGCGGCATCCCGTTCTGCAACACCGGCTGCCCGGTCAACAACCAGATCCCCGACTGGAACGACCTGGTCTACCACGGCAATTACCGCTACGCCGTCGAGAACCTGCATTCGACCAATAACTTCCCCGAGTTCACTGGCCGCATCTGCCCGGCGCCCTGCGAAGCCGCGTGCACGCTCGGCATCAACAACGAGCCGGTCGGCATCAAGTCGATCGAGAGAAAAATCGCCGACATGGGCTGGGAAAACGGCTGGATCACGCCGCAGGTCGCGCTTGTGAAGACCGGCAAACGCGTCGCGGTCGTCGGTTCCGGGCCCGCCGGCCTGGCCGCGGCCCAGCAGCTGGCGCGCGCCGGCCACGATGTCACCGTGTTCGAAAAGAGCGACCGCATCGGTGGCCTGCTGCGCTATGGCATCCCCGACTTCAAGATGGAGAAGGGCCTGATCGACCGCCGCGTGGAGCAGATGCAGGCCGAAGGCGTGATCTTCCGCACTAGCACCCTGATCGGCAAGGATTTCCCGGCCACGGTCAGCAACATGGCCCGTGAAACCATCTTCCCGGAAGACCTGGCGAAAGACTACGACGCCGTCGTCATGGCCGGCGGCGCCGAAGCGCCGCGCGACTTGCCGGTGCCGGGGCGCGAGCTGAAGGGCGTGCACTTCGCGATGGAATTCCTGCCGCAGCAGAACCGCGTGAATGCCGGCGACAAGGTCAAGGACCAGATCAAGGCGACGGGCAAGCACGTGGTCGTGATCGGCGGCGGTGACACCGGTTCCGACTGCGTCGGCACCTCAAACCGCCACGGCGCGGTCGGCGTTACCCAGTTCGAACTGATGCCGATGCCGCCGGAACACGAGAACAAGCCGCTGGTCTGGCCGTACTGGCCGACCAAGCTGCGTACCTCTTCCTCGCACGAAGAAGGCTGCGAGCGCGACTTCGCGGTCGCCACCAAGCGCTTCGAAGGCAAGGGCGGCAAGGTCGATAAGGTGATCGCCTGCCGCGTCGAGTGGAAAGACGGCAAGATGATCGAGGTGCCGAACACCGAATTCGAGATCAAGGCCGACCTGGTGCTGCTGGCCATGGGCTTCGTGTCGCCGGTGCAGCAGGTGCTGGATGCCTTCGGCGTGCAGAAGGATGCGCGCGGCAACGCGCGTGCCACGGTCGATGGCGAGACCTGCTATGCAACCTCGGTGCCGAAGGTGTTCACGGCGGGCGACATGCGCCGCGGCCAATCGCTGGTGGTGTGGGCGATCCGCGAAGGACGCCAGTGCGCGCGCGCGGTCGACGAGTTCCTGATGGGGTCGTCGGAACTGCCGCGCTAACCGGCAGCGTTTTTCGATCCCGTGAAAGCGGCTCTTCTGGAGCCGCTTTTTTTTCGGCTGCACATGCCCACCGGGGCTGTCGCGAGCATGACTATGCCGTTGCGGTTATCCTTGCCGTTCGGCCTGTGTACCTGTAAAAAATTCACCTTTTTCACGCCGCTTTCGCAAGCACGCATACCGCCTGCAAAGCCTAGTTGCTGTATGGCATTTGTCATTAAAGTGTATTTTATTGCAACAGCCATCGATATGCATAAGTTAGTAAAAACAAGGACTTATGCATCGAAAATACCTGACCCATCGTTCAGTAGTGTTGTAATATCACGTCGATAACCCAGCCGGAAATAGGTCGCCTCAAGCAGAGCTTGCCGTTTCTGCACTACAATACGAGATTCTCAAAATACCAAACTCCACCGTGTCCAACCTCGTCGAAATCCGCGATCTGCATTTTTCGTATGGAGATCGCCCCATCCTGTCGAACCTGAGCATGGATTTCCCGCGCGGCAAGCTGATTGCCGTGATGGGCGGCTCCGGCTCGGGCAAGACGACGGTGCTGCGCCTGATCGGCGGCCAGATTCGTCCGCAGCGCGGCACCGTGTCCGTCAACGGCGAGATCGTGCACCAGCTGGATACCGAAGGGCTGTACCGCCTGCGCCGCAAGATGGGCATGCTGTTCCAGTTCGGCGCGCTGTTCACCGACCTCACCGTGTTCGAGAACGTGGCCTTCCCGCTGCGCGAGCACACCGATTTGCCGGAAGAAATGCTGCGCGACCTGGTGCTGATGCGCCTGAACGCGGTCGGCCTGCGCAATGCGGCGCAATTGAAGCCGAACGAGATCTCGGGCGGCATGGCGCGCCGGGTGGCGCTGGCCCGTGCCGTCGCGCTCGATCCGAACCTGATCATGTACGACGAGCCCTTCGCCGGTCTGGACCCGATCTCGATGGGCGTCACCGCCAACCTGATCCGCAACCTGAACGATGCCCTGGGGTCGACCTCGATCGTGGTGTCGCACGACGTCAATGAAACCTTCTCGATTGCCGATTATGTGTATTTCCTGTCTGCCGGGAAGATCGTGGCCGCCGGCACGCCGGATGAAATGCGCCGCTCGGACCACCCGTACGTGAAACAGTTCGTCAATGCCCAGCCGGACGGCCCGGTACCCTTCCATTATCCGGGCAAGTCGCTGGCCGAAGACCTGGGCCTGGGAGGCAAGCGATGAACAACCGCTTCCTCGGCGCGATCGGCGGCTTCGTGCTCGACGGGTTCGCGCGCGTCGGTTTCGTGACCCGCTCGTTCGGCGGCCTGCTCGCCAAGTTGCCGGGGGCGCTGCGCCGCCCGGCCCTGATCTCGGAACAGATCCACTTCATCGGCAATTATTCGCTGCTGATCATCAGCGTGTCCGGCCTGTTCGTCGGCATGGTGCTGGCGCTGCAGGGTTACTACACGCTGAGCCAGTTCGGCGCCGACGAAAAACTGGGCCAGCTGGTGGCGCTGTCGCTGCTGCGCGAACTGGGTCCGGTCGTCACCGCGCTGCTGTTCGCCGGCCGCGCCGGTACCTCGCTGACCGCCGAAATCGGCCTGATGAAAGCCGGCGAGCAGTTGACCGCCATGGAAATGATGGCCGTGAACCCGATCCAGCGCGTGCTGGCGCCGCGTTTCTGGGCTGGCCTGATCGCCATGCCGATCCTGGCCACGGTGTTTTCCGCCATCGGCGTGATCGGCGGCTACCTGGTCGGCGTGCAGCTGATCGGCGTCGATCCGGGTGCGTTCTGGTCGCAGATGCAGGGCAATATCGATGTGCGCCGCGACGTCATGAACGGCGTGCTGAAAAGTTTCGTTTTCGGTATCGCAGTGACCTTCACGGCACTGTTCCAGGGCTACGAGGCCCAGCCGACGCCGGAAGGGGTGTCGCGCGCTACTACCCGTACGGTCGTGATCGCCTCGCTGATGGTGCTCGGCCTGGACTTCATCATGACCGCACTGATGTTCACGAAGTAATTAGAAGATTAGGAAAAATTTATGCATCGCAAATCTATTGATGTCTGGGTCGGACTTTTTGTATTGCTGGGTGCGGTAGCGCTCCTATTCCTGGCACTCAAGGCCGGTAACATGAGCACGATCTCGTTCAGCAAGACGTATGCGGTCAGCGCGAAATTCGACAACATCGGCGGACTGAAGCCCCAGGCACCGGTCAAGAGTGCTGGTGTGGTGGTGGGCCGCGTCGGTTCGATCACCTTCGACGACAAGACTTTCCAGGCACAGGTGCGCCTTGACCTGGATCCGGCTTTCAAGTTTCCGAAAGATAGTTCGCTGAAGATCCTGACCTCCGGCCTGCTCGGCGAGCAGTACGTCGGCATCGAGGCGGGCGGCGACACCAACAACCTGGTGCAGGGCGACCGCATCAACCGTACACAGTCGGCGACCGTGCTCGAAGACTTGATTAATCAATTTATTTATAGCAAGGCAGCCGAAGGGAAGGACGAAAGTAAATGAAATACAACAATAAAACTGCCCGCTACCGCACATCCGGCCTGGCCCTCGCCGTCGGCGCATCCCTGCTGCTGAGCGGCTGCGCCACCACGAACAATCCGCAGGATCCGTTCGAGAAGTTCAACCGCGCCATGTTCACCTTCAACGACGCGGTCGACCGTACCGCGCTGAAGCCGGTGGCCACCGCCTACAAGGAAGTCACCCCGAGCTTCGTGCAGACTGGTGTGAATAACTTCTTCGGTAACTTGTCGGACCTGTGGAGCTCGGCGAACCAGTTTGCCCAGTTCAAGGGCCGCGACGGTTTGAACGACCTCGGCCGTTTTGCGATGAACTCGACCCTCGGCCTGGCCGGCCTGCTGGACGTTGCCACCAACGCCGGCCTGCGCAAGCATAATGAAGACCTGGGCCAGACCCTGGGCTATTGGGGCATTCCAAGCGGTCCCTACTTGATGTTGCCGATTCTGGGCCCATCTACGGTGCGTGACACGGTGGCTCTGCCGGGCGACTGGTGGGGCGATGCCTGGACCCACGTGGACAACATCCCGTTGCGCAACAGCGGTATCCTGCTGCGCGCCGTCGACCAGCGCGCCAGCGTGCTGGATGCGTCCAACCTGCTCGAAGACGCCGCCCTCGACCGTTACGAGTTCATCCGCGACGGCTACCTGCAGCGCCGCGCCAGCAAGGTGCTCGACACCGACAAGGCGCAGGAGCGTTCCGAAAAGGTGCAGGGCCAGATCGACAAGGTCCAGGAAAAAGTGACCGAGCGGCTGGAAAAGCTGGGCGTCAAGAAGCCGGAGACCCCGGGCGTCGCTACGCCGGGCCAGGAAGGGGATGCACCGGCCGCACCGGCAGACGCCGCCCCCGCGACCGATTCGGCCCCCAACAACCCGCCGGCGCCCGCTCCCGTGTCATCCGGAGCGGCCACCAAGTAGTTAATGATGGTACTGCCGGGCAGACAGCGTCGCCGCTGAACCGCCAGGCCTATCCCAACCAGACAAAAGGAAGCATATGAAGCCTATCGCACAACTGATCATGACCGCCGCCGTGGCGATTTCCACCGGCGCCATCGCGCCTGCGTATGCCGCCGCCGAAGCGCCGGACGTGCTGGTCAAGCGCGTCAGCACCGACGTGATCGACAGCGTCAAGGCCGACAAGGATATCCAGTCCGGCAACACCAAGAAGATCATGGACCTGGTCAACAGCAAGATCCTGCCGTACGTCGATGCCGACAAGATGACCGCCCAGGCTGCCGGCCGCCACTGGCGCCAGGCTACCCCGGAGCAGCAGAAGCAGCTGTCGACCGAGTTCCGCACGCTGCTGGTGTACACCTACGCCGGCGCGCTGTCGCAGATCAAGAATGAAACCGTCGAGTTCAAGCCGTTCCGCGCCGATGCGGGCGACAACGACGTGGTCGTGAAATCGCAGGTCAACCTGACCCGCGGCGAGCCGATCACCCTCGACTACCGCCTGAGCAAGGGTGCGCAGGGCTGGAAGATCTATGACATCAACGTGCTGGGCGCGTGGCTGGTGCAGACCTACACCAGCACCTTCAATTCGGAAATCAGCAAGGGCGGCGTCGACGGCCTGATCAAGAAGCTGCACGACCGCAACCAGCAGCTGGCCAGCAAGCCGCTGAAGACCACGCAGAAGTAAGCATGGCGGAAGCGAATCCCATGCTCTCGCTGGATGCCCTGACCTTCCAGAACGCCCAGGCGGCGCTGGACCAGGGCTGCGCGGCACTGGCCGCCGGCGAAACCGTGTTCGACCTCGGCGGCGTCCAGTCCGCCGATTCGTCGGCACTGGCCCTGATGCTGGCGTGGCAGCGCCGCGCGCAGGCGCAGGGCCGCAGCCTCAGCTTCGTCAACGTGCCGGCCAACGTCGATGCGCTGGCCAAGCTGTACGGCGTCGGCGAGTTGCTGGGTCGCGCATAAGTGCTACTGTACGCATTGCCGTAGGGTGGACGGCTTGGCCGTCCACCCTACGTTATTCGAGTCGCCGGCCTGAATAACTCCCCCTCCCGAGCCCGTCATTGGGTTTTCTTCTATAATGGCTCGTTTCCCCGCACGGCCCTTCCATTCCCCGGGCCCACCAACGAATGACAGCCATCCAGATTGACCGCGTCGAGAAAAGCTACAAGGGTTTCAAGGCCCTCAAGGGCGTTTCGCTCAGCATCGAACAAGGCGAGTTCTTTGGCCTGCTGGGCCCGAACGGCGCCGGCAAGACCACCCTGATTTCCACCATCGCCGGCCTGATCCGCCCTGACGTGGGCAGCGTACGCATTCACGGCCACGACGTCGTCACCGACCAGCGCCAGGCGCGCATGAAGCTGGGCGTGGTGCCGCAGGAACTGGTGTTCGATCCGTTCTTCACGGTGCGCGAGACGCTGCGCCTGCAATCGGGCTACTTCGGCCTGAAGAACAACGACAAGTGGATCGACGAGGTCATGGAAAACCTCGACCTGACCGCGAAGGCCGACGTCAACATGCGCGCGCTGTCGGGCGGCATGAAGCGGCGCGTGCTGGTGGCCCAGGCGCTGGTCCATAAACCGCCGGTGATCGTGCTGGACGAGCCGACCGCCGGCGTCGACGTGGAGTTGCGCCAGACCCTATGGAAGTTCATCTCGCGCCTGAACCGCGAGGGCCATACCGTCGTCCTCACCACCCACTACCTGGAAGAAGCGCAGGCCATGTGCCAGCGCGTGGCGATGCTCAAGAGCGGCAACGTGGTCGCGCTCGACACCATGTCGCAGCTGCTGCGCCGCGTGTCCGGCTCCTCGCTGGTGGTGCACCTGAAGCACGGCACGCTGCCGGAAGGCCTGCGCCACCTGGTCGCCCACGACCAGCATGACGAGAACGCCAGCAACGGCGGCAACAAGGTCACGCTGCGCGTGAACGCCTACAACGAAGTCGAGGGCATCCTCGCCAGGCTGCGCGAATCCGGCGCCGAGATCGACGAGATGCAGCTGCAGCAAGCCGACCTCGAAGACATCTTCCTGCAAATCATGGATGGGGCACCTGTTCGATGAATTTTCTGTCCGTGGGTTTCCGTACCCTGTTCTACAAAGAGATCCTGCGTTTCTGGAAGGTCGCCACCCAGACCATCGCCGCACCGGTCGTCACCTCGATGCTGTACCTGCTGATCTTCGGCCACGTGCTGGAAGGTAAAGTGCAGATGCTGGAAGGCGTGAACTACACGTCCTTCCTGATTCCCGGCCTGGTCATGATGAGCGTGCTGCAGAATGCGTTCGCCAACTCGTCGTCGTCGCTGATCCAGTCGAAAATCACGGGCAACCTGGTGTTCATCCTGCTGCCGCCGCTGTCGCACTGGGAAATCGTGTCGGCCTACGTGGCCGCCTCGATCGTGCGCGGCCTGGTCGTCGGCGCCGGCGTGTTCATCATCACCGCCTGGTTCGCCCACCTGAGCTTCGTGGCGCCGCTGTGGATCATCGTGTTCGCGCTGCTGGGCGCGGCCATCCTCGGCACCATGGGCGTGATCGCCGGTATCTGGGCCGAAAAGTTCGACCAGCTGGCCGCGTTCCAGAATTTCTTGATCATGCCTGCAACATTTTTGGCCGGCGTGTTCTATTCGATCCAGAAACTGCCTCCGTTCTGGCTGGCAGTCTCGCATTTCAACCCGTTCTTTTATATGATTGACGGGTTCCGCTACGGCTTCTTCGGCAAGTCGGACGTCTCGCCCTGGACCAGCCTGGCCATCGTCGCCGTGTTCTTCGTGGTGCTGGCGGCCGTGGCGATCAACATGCTGCGCCGCGGGTACAAGCTGCGTCATTGAATAGATTCCTGAAAAATTATGGCTACCACACCTGAACTGATCCACGGCTACATCGAGAATGGCCTGGACTGCACCCACCTCGAAGTGGAGGGCGACGGCCAGCACTTCAGCGCCGTCATCGTCTCCAATGCCTTTGCCGGCAAGAGCCGCATCCAGCGCCACCAGATCGTGTACGGCGCCCTGGGCGACCGCATGCGCGAGGAAATCCATGCGCTGTCGATGAAGACCCTGACGCCCGACGAGTACGCAACCCAAGGATAAGCATGGACAAGCTCCAGATCACCGGCGGCAAGCGCCTGAGCGGCGACATCCCGATTTCGGGCGCCAAGAACGCGGCCCTGCCGATCCTGTGCGCGGGTCTCCTGACCGCCGGCGACCTCGAATTGCGCAACGTGCCGCGCCTGCATGACGTGCGCACCATGCTCAAGCTGTTGGCGCAGACCGGTCTCAAGGTCAGCCAGGGCGAAGGAAAAGACAGCGAAAACGTCACCCTGAACGGCGCCGCCATCACCAGCCTGGAAGCACCGTACGAGCTGGTGAAGACCATGCGCGCCTCGATCCTGGTGCTGGGTCCGATGCTGGCGCGCTTCGGCGAAGCCAAGGTCTCGCTGCCGGGCGGCTGCGCGATCGGTTCGCGTCCGGTCGACCAGCACATCAAGGGCCTGCGCGCGATGGGCGCCGAGATCACGATCGAAGGCGGCTACATCCACGCCAAGTGCCCGCGCCTGCAGGGTGCGCGCATCCTGACCGACATGATCACCGTCACCGGCACCGAGAACCTGCTGATGGCGGCGACGCTGGCGCAGGGCGAGACCATTCTCGAAAACGCCGCGCGCGAGCCGGAAGTGACGGATCTCGCCAACATGCTGGTCGCGATGGGCGCGAAGATCGACGGCATCGGCACCGACCGCCTGGTGATCCAGGGCGTCGACGCGCTGCACGGCACGCAGCACGCCGTGATCTCGGACCGCATCGAAGCCGCGACTTTCCTGTGCGCGGTGGCAGCCACCGGCGGCGACATCCGCATCACCCGCACCCGCACCGACATCTTCGACGTCGCGCTCGATAAACTGCGCGAGATGGGCCTGCAGTTGACCGTCGAAGGCGATGCGATCCGCGCGCGCATGGATGGCCGTCCGCGCCCGGTGTCGTTCCGCACCACCGAGTATCCGGGCTTCCCGACCGACATGCAGGCGCAGTTCATGGCGGTGAACATCGTCGCCGACGGCCCCAGCCGCGTGACCGAAACCATCTTCGAGAACCGCTTCATGCACGTGCAGGAGATGAACCGCCTGGGCGCGCAGATCTCGATCGAGGGCAACACCGCCTTCATGCGCGGCGTGGACCGCCTGGTCGGCGCGCCGGTGATGGCGACCGACCTGCGGGCCTCGGCGTCGCTGGTGATCGCGGGCCTGGCGGCCGCGGGCACGACCCTGGTGGACCGGATCTATCACCTGGATCGCGGGTATGACCGGATGGAAGACAAGTTGTCGGCGGTAGGTGCCGATATCGTGCGTATCAAATAAAGTTATCATTCGCTCAGTACCAGCATGAAACAACGTCGTCCCTGCGAAGGCAGGGACCCAAGTTGCAAGCGCAGCCGAAACGCAACGAACTTGGGCCCCTGCCTTCGCAGGGGCGACGGTGGTAGCTCAGCTATCCCACATTAAAGCAGTCACATGACCACTAACACCCGGGCCGACGACACCCAACTGATCCTCGCCCTGTCCAAAGGCCGCATCTTCGAAGACACGCTGCCGCTGCTCGCCGCAGCCGGCATCGAAGTCCTTGAGAACCCGGAAACCTCGCGCAAGCTGATCCTGGCCACCAACGACCCCGGCGTGCGCGTGCTGATCGTGCGCGCCAGCGACGTGCCGACCTATGTCCAGCATGGCGCCGCCGACTTCGGCGTGGCCGGCAAGGACGTGCTGCTCGAGCATGGCGGCGAAGGCCTGTACCAGCCGGTCGATTTGCGCATCGCCTGCTGCCGCATGTCGGTGGCGGTGAATGCCGGCTTCGACTACGAGAGCGCGGTGCGCCAGGGCGCGCGCCTGCGGGTGGCGACCAAGTTCGTGAACACCGCGCGTGAACATTTCGGCGCCAAGGGCGTCCACGTCGACCTGATCAAACTGTATGGTTCGATGGAGCTGGCGCCGCTCGTCGGCCTGTCGGACGCCATCGTCGACGTGGTCTCGACCGGCGGCACGCTGCGCGCCAACAACCTGGTCGAAGTCGAAAAGATCATGGATATCTCCTCGCGCCTGGTGGTGAACCAGGCCGCGCTCAAGCTCAAGCGCGAGCGCCTGCAACCGATCATCGAGGCCTTCGAACGCGCCTCCAAGCTGCAAGGTTAAGCAATGAACATCACCATCCGCAAGCTCGACTCCACCACCGACGGCTTCAAGCAGCAGCTGTCCAAACTGCTCGCCTTCGAAGCGGAAACCGATGACGCCATCGAATCCGCCGTCAGCAAGATCCTGGCCGACGTGAAAGCGCGCGGCGATGCCGCCGTGCTGGAATACACGAATAAATTCGACCGGATTCCGGGCGGCGCCCCCAGCATGGCGGCCTTCGACCTGACCCAGGACGAATTGCAGGCCGCACTGGATGCGCTGCCGGCCGCGCAACGCGCCGCGCTGCAGACCGCTGCCGACCGCATCCGCGTGTTCCACGAGCGCCAGAAGCAGGAGCTCAACGGCTTTACCTACACCGAACCCGACGGCACCGTGCTGGGCCAGCGCGTGACGCCGCTGGACCGCGTCGGCATCTACGTCCCGGGCGGCAAGGCCGCGTATCCATCGTCGGTGCTGATGAACGCGATCCCGGCGCAAGTCGCCGGCGTCAAGGAGATCGTGATGGTGGTGCCGACCCCGGACGGCATCAAGAACCAGATGGTGCTGGCTGCCGCGGCGATCGCCGGCGTCACGCGCGTGATCACCATCGGCGGCGCGCAAGCCGTCGGCGCGCTGGCCTACGGCACCGCGACCATTCCCGCCGTCGATAAAATCGTCGGCCCGGGCAATGCCTACGTGGCCGCCGCCAAGCGCCGCGTGTTCGGCACCGTCGGCATCGACATGATCGCCGGCCCGTCCGAGATCCTGGTGCTGTGCGACGGCACCACCGACCCGGACTGGGTCGCGATGGACCTGTTCTCGCAGGCCGAGCACGACGAGCTGGCCCAGGCCATCCTGCTGTGCCCGGACGCCGGCTACATCGCGCAGGTCGAAGCCAGCATCCACAAGCTGCTGCCGACCATGCCGCGCAAGGACACCATCGCCACCTCGATGAGCGACCGCGGCGCCCTGATCCAGGTACGCGACATGGATGAAGCCTGCGCCATCGCCAACGACATCGCCGCCGAGCACCTGGAAATCTCCGCCGCCGAGCCGCAGCAGTGGGCAGATAAAATCCGCCATGCCGGCGCGATGTTCCTGGGCCGCTTCTCGTCGGAGTCGCTGGGCGACTATTGCTGCGGCCCGAACCACGTGCTGCCGACCTCGCGTACCGCGCGCTTCTCGTCGCCGCTGGGCGTGTACGACTTCCAGAAGCGTTCGTCGGTGCTGTTCGTCAGCGAAGCCGGCGCGCAAACGCTCGGTAAGGTCGCGGCCGAACTGGCTTATGGCGAAGGCCTGCAGGCGCATGCCCGCAGCGCAGAACTGCGCATCAAGCAATCATGAGCGATTGGGTCGACCGGGTCTTCTGCGAGGATGCGCTGGCCGGCCTGGCGCGCATTCCCGACAAGTCCATCGACCTGATCCTGACCGATCCGCCGTATAACCTCGGCAAGGACTACGGCAACGATTCGGACCAGCTCAGCGTCGAGGCATACCTGGCCTGGACCGAATCCTGGATCGACCGCGCGCTGCCCAAGCTGAAGGACAACGGCAGCCTGTACCTGTTCCTGACCTGGCGCCACGCGCCGGAAATCTTCGTGATGCTGAAAAAGCGCATGACGATGATGAACGAGATCATCTGGGACCGCCGCGTACCCTCGATGGGGGGCAGTGTCCGCAGCTTCAGTTCGGTGCACGACACGATCGGCTTCTTCGTCAAGCGCAAGGATTACTATTTCGACCTGGACGCGGTGCGCATTCCCTACGACGCCGCCACCAAGAAGGCGCGCTCGCGCTCGATCTTCGTCGGCGCCAAGTGGCTCGAGGTCGGCTACAACCCGAAAGACATGTGGAGCGTATCGCGCCTGCACCGCGAGCATGCGGAGCGGGTCGATCATCCGACCCAGAAGCCGCTCGAGATCATCGAGCGCATGCTGAAGGCGTCCTGCCCGCCGGGCGGCACCGTGCTCGACCCCTTCATGGGCAGCGGCACCACGGCGGTGGCGGCCAAGCGGCTGGGACGGCACTATGCCGGGTTCGAACTGAATCCGGCGTATTGCGAGCTGATCGCGCAGCGGCTGGCGGCGCCGGCGGTGCCGGTCAAGAAGCGGGCCGCGCCACGAAAGAAAAATAAAGTTATCGTCGTTCCCGCGGAGGCGGGAACAGTGCCATCGCACTCTTCCCCCCAAGTTGCACGCATTCCGCAAACACACTTGGATTCCCGCCTGCGCGGGAATGACGGTTTTAATGGTAATGACGCGAGCGTGGATAACGAAATTCACGCACTGACTACCCAAGGAACCCCACCATGACCGACATCGACATCCTCATCGCCAACACAATCCGCGAAGACGTCCGTGCCGGCCATAGCTATAAAGTCCCGGACGCCAGCGGCTACATCAAGCTCGACGCCATGGAAAACCCGTACGCGCTGCCGGCCGACCTGCGCGACGAGCTGGCCAGGCGCCTGGCCGACGCCGTCCTGAACCGCTACCCGGTGCCGTCGTACAGCACCCTCAAGCAGAAGATCTGTGCCAAGCTGGGCGTCCCGGCCGGCTACGACGTCATCCTCGGCAACGGCTCGGACGAGATCATCTCGATCGTCGCCACCGCCTGCGCACGACAGGATAAACGCGCCGTGATCCTGGCGCCGACCCCGGCCTTCGTGATGTTCCAGCGTTCGGCCCAGTTCGCGGGCATGGATTACGTCGGCGTGCCTTTGCAGGAAGACTTTTCGCTGGACATGCCGGCGATGCTGGCCGCGATCGCCGAGCACAAGCCGGCGCTGGTGTTCCTGGCCTACCCGAACAACCCGACCGGCAACCTGTTCGCCGAAGAGGACGTGGTCGCCATCATCGAGGCGCTGGGCGAGACCGGCATCGCCGTGGTCGACGAAGCCTACCAGCCGTTCGCGCGCACCAGCTTCATGGCGCGCCTGCCGGAGTTCCCGAACATGGTGGTGATGCGCACGCTGTCGAAGCTGGGCCTGGCCGGTATCCGCCTCGGGTACCTGGCGGCCGAACCCAGGCTGCTGGACCAGTTCGACAAGGTGCGTCCGCCCTACAACATCAACGTGCTGACCCAGGTGGCGGCCGAATTCGCGCTCGACCACCTCGATGTGCTGGATGCGCAGGCCGCCAGCCTGAACGACGCGCGCACCGCATTGGCGCAGGCGATGGCGGCGCTGCCGGGCGTGACGGTGTACCCGTCGAGCGCGAATTTCATTACCGTGCGGGTGCCGGATGCAGACAAGACCTGCGCTACACTATTCGCCGAGAAGGTAATGATTAAAAATTTGAGTAAAATGCATGTATTGCTGGCCAATTGCATCCGTGTGACGGTCAGCACCCCGGAAGAGAATTCCGTATTCCTGAATGCCCTGAAGGCTTCCCTGTAATGACCCGCTCCGCAGAAATCACGCGCAATACCAACGAGACGCAAATCCGCGTCGCGATCGACCTCGACGGCACCGGCCGCCAGAAACTGAACACCGGCGTGCCTTTTCTGGACCACATGCTGGACCAGATCGCCCGCCACGGCCTGATCGACCTCGAGGTCGAGGCCGTCGGCGATCTCCACATCGACGACCACCACACCGTCGAGGACACCGGCATCACGCTCGGCATGGCGGTGGCCAAGGCCATCGGCGACAAGAAGGGCATCCGCCGCTACGGCCATGCCTACGTCCCGCTGGACGAAGCGCTGTCGCGCGTGGTCATCGATTTTTCCGGCCGCCCGGGCCTGGAATGGCACGTGCCGTTCACCCGCGCGACCATCGGCCGCTTCGACGTCGACCTCACCATCGAGTTCTTCCGCGGCTTCGTCAACCATGCCGGCGTGACCCTGCATGTGGATAACCTGCGCGGCGTGAATGCGCACCACCAGTGCGAGACCGTGTTCAAGGCCTTTGGCCGCGCGCTGCGCGCCGCCACCGAGCTGGACGAGCGCGCACTGGGCGTCATCCCATCGACCAAGGGCAGCCTCTAAGCGGCGGACATCACACAATGACGAACAAGATTGTTGTGGTCGACGGCATGGGCAACCTGCGTTCCGTGGTGCAGGCGCTGCGCGCGGCCGCACCGGAAGCCGATGTGCTGGTCTCCCACGCCGCGGCCGACATCGATGCGGCCGACCGGGTCGTCCTGCCGGGCCAGGGCGCGATGCGCGACTGCATGCGCAGCCTGCGCGACTCCGGCGCCGAGGAAGCCGTGCTGCGCGCCATGAAGACGCGTCCAGTGATGGGCGTGTGCGTGGGCGAGCAGATGCTGTTCGAATCGAGCGAGGAAAACGAAGGCACGCCGGGCCTGGGCCTGCTGCCCGGCCAGGTCGTGCGCTTCCAGCTCGACGGCAAGCTGCAGGCCGACGGTTCGCGCTTCAAGATCCCGCAGATGGGCTGGAACCGCGTGCGCCAGACCCGCGCGCACCCGCTGTGGGAAGGCGTCGAGGACGGCGCCTGGTTCTACTTCGTGCACAGCTATTACGCGGCACCGGCGAACCCCGACGACACCATCGGCGAAGCCGACTATGGCGCGCCGTATTGCTGCGCCGTCGGCCGGGACAACATCGTCGCCACCCAGTTCCATCCAGAGAAGAGCGCCGCCGCCGGGCTGCGCCTGTACCGCAATTTCATCCATTGGAATCCCTGAACGTCCGCGTTCTTTTTACACCGTCAACCAACCGACAACGACCATGCTGCTGATCCCCGCCATCGACCTGAAAGACGGTCACTGCGTTCGCCTGAAACAAGGCGATATGGACCTCGCCACCGTGTTTTCCGAAGATCCCGCCGAGATGGCGCTGCACTGGCTCAAGAAGGGTGCGCGCCGGCTGCACCTGGTCGACCTGAACGGCGCATTCGCGGGCAAGCCGAAGAACGAAGCGGCGATCAAATCGATCCTGATGACCGTGCAGGAGTACGCCGAAGAAAACGGCCTGGACGAGATCCCGGTCCAACTCGGCGGCGGCATCCGCGACCTCGACACCATCGAGCGCTACCTGGACGACGGCATCACCTACATCATCGTCGGCACCGCCGCGGTGAAAAACCCGGGCTTCCTGCACGATGCCTGCGGCGCCTTCCCGGGTTCGATCATCGTCGGCCTGGACGCCAAGGACGGCAAGGTGGCCACCGACGGCTGGAGCAAGATGTCCGGCCACGAAGTCATCGACCTGGCCAAGAAGTTCGAGGGTTATGGTGTGGAATCGATCGTCTACACCGACATCGGCCGCGACGGCATGATGGGTGGCGTCAACATCGAGGCCACCGTCAAGCTGGCCCAGGCGGTGCGCATCCCGATCATCGCATCGGGCGGCGTGCACAACCTGGCCGATGTCGAAGCGCTGTGCGCGGTGCAGGACGAAGGCATCGAAGGCGTGATCTGCGGCCGCTCGATCTACGAGGGCACGCTGGATCTGACCAGCGCGCAGGAGCGTGCGGATGCGCTGACCGAGGGTGCGCAGGCCTGAACGATGAGTGGATGCGGCGCCAATTTCGGCTACGCACCTCTTGAACGTCGTCCCTGCGAAGGCAGGGACCCAAGTTGGATGCGCCGTCGACATGCGTAAAAACTTGGGCCCCTGCCTTCGCAGGGGCGACGGTTTTGAAGTCAACACATAAATTATGCTCGCAAAACGCATCATCCCCTGCCTCGACGTCACCGGCGGCCGCGTCGTCAAGGGCATCAATTTCACCGAGCTGCGCGATGCCGGCGACCCGGTCGAGATCGCCCGCCGCTACGACGGCCAGGGCGCGGACGAGATCACCTTCCTCGACATCACGGCGTCCAGCGACGGCCGCGACCTGATCCTGCCGATCATCGAGGCGGTGGCCTCGACCGTGTTCATCCCGCTGACGGTGGGCGGCGGCGTGCGCAAGGTCGAGGACGTGCGGCGGCTGCTGAATGCCGGCGCCGACAAGGTGTCGATGAACACCTCGGCCGTCACCAACCCGCAGCTGGTGTTCGACGCCTCCCAGAAGCACGGCTCGCAGTGCATTGTGGTGGCGATCGACGCCAAGCAGGTCGCGCCCGGCAAATGGGAAGTGTTTACCCACGGCGGGCGCAACCCGACCGGGCTGGATGCGGTGGAATGGGCGCGCAAGATGGAAAGCCTGGGCGCCGGCGAGCTGCTGCTCACTTCCATGGACCGCGACGGCACCAAATCCGGATTCGACCTGGGCCTGACGCGCGCCGTGTCGGACGCGGTCGGCATTCCGGTCATCGCCTCGGGCGGCGTCGGCGGACTGAGCTGCCTGGCCGACGGCATCCTGCAAGGCCACGCCGATGCGGTGCTGGCCGCCAGCATTTTCCACTACGGGCAGCACACGGTCGGCGAAGCCAAGCGCTTCATGGCCGAGCGCGGCATTCCGATGCGCCTGGACTGACAGAGAACACATGGCAACCCCGACCACGACCCCATCGATCCCCGGCCAACCCTGGCTCAAGAAAATCAAGTGGGACGAACACGGCCTGGTGCCGGTGATCGCCCAGGAAGCGGGCAGCGGCGACATCCTGATGTTCGCCTGGATGAACCGCGAGGCCCTGGCCAAGACCGTCGAGCTCGGCGAAGCGGTGTACTGGAGCCGCTCGCGCAAGAAACTGTGGCACAAGGGCGAAGAGTCCGGCCACGTGCAGAAAGTGCTGGAGATCCGGATCGACTGCGACGAAGACGTGGTGCTGCTGAAGGTCGAGCAGGCCGGCGGCATCGCCTGCCATACCGGACGCCACTCGTGCTTCTTCCAGAAGTTCGACAACGGCGACTGGCACAGCGTCGAGCCGGTCCTGCAGGACCCTGCCACCATTTACAAGGATGCGAAATCGACGGGCGTGAAACCAGCGCCGCCGAAGAAAACGCAGCCAAAGAAGGACACATGAGCTTCAACCTGGACCAACTGGCGGCCGTGATCGAGTCGCGCAAGCCGGAGCACGGCGGCGATCCTGCCACTTCCTACGTGGCGAAACTGTTCGCCAAGGGCGACGACGCGATCCTCAAGAAGATCGGCGAAGAAGCGGTCGAGACCGTGATGGCGGCCAAGGATGTGCGCGCCGGCGCCGACCCATCCAAGCTGCTGTACGAAACCGCCGACCTGTGGTTCCATTCGATGGTGCTGCTGGCGCGCTTCGGTTTGACGCCGCAGCAGGTAATCGATGAGCTGGCGCGCCGCGAAGGCGTGTCCGGCATCGCCGAAAAGGCCGCACGGCCCAAGGACTGACGCGACGGCGTCACAAAGGAAGCGGGCAAGTCACGCTGCCGTCATGCCGGCCGGATAGACTAACGCGCCCGTCTCTTGTAGAGAGGCGGGGCCGCCACCAGATAAGCTTTTGGAGAGCATATGGATAACTGCATTTTCTGCAAGATCGCCGCCAAGCAGATTCCCGCGAGCGTGGTGTACGAAGACGACGAATTGTTCGCGTTCAAGGACATCAACCCGGCCGCGCCGGTACACCTGCTGGTGATTCCGAAACAGCACGTGGCCTCGCTCTCCGACTGCACCGACGCCCATGCGCCGCTGCTGGGCCGGATGCTGGCGCTGGCGCCGAAACTGGCTGCCGAACACGGCATCGCCGTCCAGCAGGATGCGGACGGACAACGCAGCGGGGGGTACAAGACTCTGTTCAATGTGGGACCGGACGGCGGGCAGGAGGTGTATCACCTGCACCTGCACGTGTATGGCGGCAAGCGTCCCTGGCGCGGCCTGGGTACCTGAGGGGCCGCGGGCATCTTTACAGACGGAAAGAGGGCGTTCCTGCCCTGCATGGCTTATACTGCGCGTGAAAGCAAGGATTTTGCTGCACGCATATCGGGCACTTGCCCGGCAAGGAGAAAATGATGGGTGGATTGAGTATTTGGCACTGGGTGATCCTGCTGGTCGTGGTGGTGATCATTTTTGGCACCGGCAAGCTGAAAAACGCCGGCTCGGACCTGGGCAAGGCCGTCAAGGGCTTCAAGGATGGCGTGAAGGACGATGAAGTCAAGCCCGGCACCACGACCACCCAGACCCCGGTCCCGCCGCAACAGGTGGCCGACAAGGGCACCATCGACGTCGAGACCCGCGAAAAAAGCCGCTTTTAAACCGGCACCATGATCGATCTCGGTCTTACCAAACTCGCCGTGATCGGCGCGGTGGCGCTGGTCGTCATCGGGCCGGAAAAACTGCCGAAGGTGGCCCGCATGGCCGGGACGCTGTACGGCCGTGCCCAGCGCTACCTGGCCCAGGTGAAGACCGAGGTGTCGCGCGAGATCGAGATGGAAGAGCTGCGCAACCTGCACAAGGAAGTGCAGGCCGGCGCCAGCAGTTTCAAGTCGGGGGTCGACACCTTCAAGACCGACGTCGAGGACACGGTGTCGTCGCACATGGGCGAGGTCGAATCGGCCTGGCGCGGTGACGACCACGGCGCATCGGCGTCCACCGAGCCGTCGTCGAGCTATGTATCGCCGGACGACATCGAACGCAAGGCGCGCGAATTCCGGCGCAAAAAGCTGGTACGCACCTCGAGCGTGCCGGCCTGGTTCAAGAATCGCCAGGGAACGCGTCAGCACGTGCTGTCCGGCGCCGCACGCGTCCGGAAATTCCGTCCCGGCGTCAAATCCAACACATCCTTTTTCTGATGACCCAAGAAGCCTCGGGCGAAGAAACATTCATTTCCCACCTGGTCGAGCTGCGTGACCGCCTGGTCAAGGCTGCGATCGGCGTGGCGATCGTCTGCGCCGCACTGTTCTCATGGCCAGGCGCGGCGGAAATCTACGATTACCTGGCCGCCCCGATGCTGGCCTCGCTGCCCGCGGGCGCCAAGATGATCGCCACCGGCGTCACCGCACCCTTCCTGGTGCCGATGAAGGTGACGCTGGTGCTGGCCCTGATCCTGTCGCTGCCCTGGGTGTTCTACCAGGCCTGGGCCTTCGTCGCCCCCGGCCTGTACGCCCATGAAAAGCGGCTGGTGCTGCCGCTGGTGATTTCGTCGTCGCTGCTGTTCATGGCCGGGGTGGCGTTCTGCTACTTCTTCGTGTTCGGCCGCGTGTTCCATTTCATCGCCAATTTCGCGCCGGCCTCGATCGCGGTCATGCCGGACATCGAGAACTATCTCGATTTCGTGATGTCGATGTGTTTGGCCTTCGGCGCCACCTTCGAAGTGCCGGTGGTGGTCGTGATCCTGGTGCGCATGGGCATCGTCACCGTTGAAAAACTGCGCTCGATCCGTCCGTACGCGATCGTCGGCGCGTTTGCCATCGCCGCCGTGGTCACGCCGCCGGATGCGGTCAGCATGCTGGCCCTGGCAGTGCCGATGTGCCTGCTGTTCGAACTGGGACTGCTGCTGGCGCCGGTGTTCGTGCGTGTCAGCCAGGCGCCACCGGAAAATGCCTGAATTTTGCCTGTCGGAAAATCTTACACTAGCTCGCCCCTTGAGTAGATGCATTTAGGCAAGCTATTGATTTTGAAAAATATTTTCCGGTAGGCATTATTATTGCTTCATAGTATTTCCGTAACGAGTCGGAGATATTATGAAGCTGATCAAACCCATGTTTTTCCTTGGCCTGGTCGCTGGCGTGTTGAGCGCTGGAGCGATTGCGTCCACCTCACCGCTGTTCGCCGGGTCCTGGAACCTGTACAGCGGTCCGTATTATGCCGCCCTCGAACTGCCGCCGCTGTACACCGGCCAGCAAGCCGCGGCTGCCCTGTTCGGCGGCAATCCCGATGATTACGTGATCTCGACCGCCGGCCGCGACGTCGCCGCCATCGATTACCAGGCCTGGTATGACGAGTCCGGCTTCAAGCCGCATATCTTTGCCCAGGATTACACGCACGACGGCGGCGCACCGGGATTGTACGACGCCTGGCACGATGCCTCGGCCATGGTCATGGACCATTATTACCAGGGTGCGGACCCGTATCCCTACGTGAATTACGCTTTCCGCATCAGCGCTGCCGATGCCACCGCGGACGTGCCGGAGCCCTTGTCGGTCGGCCTGCTGGGTGCCGGCCTGCTCGGCATGGCGCTGGTACGGCGCCGGCGTGCGTTGCGGCGCTGAGCGCAGCCATTCAACGACGACGGCGCCCACGGGCGCCGTTTTGCATGGTCCGTGGAGGGGATCAATTGGTGCGCAACAGGCCACCGTTGCCGAGCCCGCCGTCGACCGACTGCGGCTTGTAGGCGCGCACCGCTTTGACCATCTGGTTGTACGAATCCATGAACGAGGCGGTCAGCAGCTTGCCTTCCGGCGTATTGCTGAAGCCGCTTGCCCCGGCGAAGCCGTGGCGGAAGAACCCGCCCATCGCCCCCATGTCCCAGTTGCGCGCGCTGCCCTCGGCGGCCGACAGCTGCAGGCCGGAGCGGTTGTCGGTCAGCAGCAGCATGGTCGAGGCTTGGTTGGATGTGAGCGAGCCGCCCACCAGCGAGGCGACCGCGCCGATGCGCCCGCCCAGCAGGCCGCTGACGCCGCTGGCACCGCCCTGGCTGAAAGTGATCGACGGGGTCAGCGTGTAGTCGGCCGCGACCATCTGGCCCTTGCCGATTCGGCTGGTCTTATTGTTGGCATTGCGGAGTTCGCCGGACGCCATCAGTTCGCGTTCGCCCTGCATCTGGCGCAGCGCCTGGCCGCGCTCGACGACCGCGAAGCAGTTCGATTGCTGGATGATCATGCGCAGCAGCGGCACCGTGCTCTGGGTGCGGTACTGCGCGGTCAGCTGATGCACCCAGGGCTGGTTCGATTCCTCGACGATGGCGAGTGTGCCGAGCGAGCGGTCGCAATGCTCGAGCTGGCTGCTGGCGCCGATCGAGGTGGCGCCGCCGGCGGCGCCGGTGGCAACGGTCTTGGCACCGGCGGCGCCGATATTCGGTGGGGTGGAGCAGGCGGACAGCAGGGCGAGCGGCAGCAGCAACAGCAGCGAAGGGCGTGGCATGATGGCGGATTCCTTTCTTGGTGGAAACACGCCATCGTAAGGCCGGGTGCCACTGCTGCTCTTGTCAGCACGCAATGAATGGAAAAAAGGGACCCACGGGTCCCTTCGCCGCGGCAGGTCCGTCCGGACCGACCACTGCTTATTGCATCAGCTGTCCGATCACGCTGACCGGCGCATTCCCGTAGCCCAGGAACTGGTCGTGGAAGGCCTTCAGGTCGAACTTGTCGCCCAGTTGCTGCTTGCGCCGTTCACGCAAGTCCATGATGTCGCTGTAGCCGCTGAAATAGCTGGTCAGCTGCACCGACGACAGTTGCGCGCGCTTCCATTTTTCGGTGGCTTCCTGCGGCGTCTGGAAGGCCTGGCGCACCAGCAGGTCGAGCGCCTGCTCGCGTGTCATGCCCAGCACGTGCACGCTGTAGTCGAGGATGGTGTTGGAGACGCTGCGCAGGTTCCACTTGCACCACATCAGCCACAGCTCCGGGGCGTTGTCGCCATAGCCCGACTCCAGCATCATGCGCTCGCCATACACGGCCCAGCCTTCGACCATGGCGCCGTTGCCGAACAGCGCCTTCACCAGCGACGGCGAACGGTTGGCGTTCATCAGCTGGGTGTAGTGGCCGGGAATCGCCTCGTGGATATTCAGGATCTGCAGCATCCAGTTGTTGTACTCGCGCAGGCTGCTCTCGGCTTGTGCCGGGCTCAAGCCATCCAGCGGCGTGACGTTGTAATAGGTCTTGTCCTTCGGACGGTAGGGACCCGGCGCATCGATGCTGGCGCCGGCCACACCGCGCTGGTACAGCGGGGTCTCGCGCACCACCAGCGGTTTGCTGGGGTCGATCGTCACCAGGTTGTTCTTGACCACGTACTCCTGCAACTGCGGGATCTGGCGCCGGATCTCGGGCAGGAAGTTGGCCGGCGTCGTGTGCTGCAGCGACAGGCGGTCGATCACCATGCCGATCTTTTGATAGCGGTCCTGCGGCTTGGCGGTACGGCCCATCGTCTTGTCCCACAACCCGTCGGCCAGGCCGTCCATGCGCGTCAGCAGTTCTTCGCGCGCGGCCAGGGCCTTGCGGTAGGTTTGCTCGGCGCTGCTGGCGGACTGGATCTCGAACGTGAACTTCTGCTCGTACAGGGCCTTGCCGATGCGGAAGGAGCGGGCGCGCTTCATCTGCACCTGCGAGCGATCGAGGTCGTTCAGGTAGTCGACCCAGCCCAGCACCGCGCTGCCGGCATTCGCGATGCGCTGCGCGAAGAGCGCCTTTTCCTGGGCCGACAGGATCGATTCCTGGGCCGCCTTGCCGAGGTCCGCCAGCACCACCAGCGTGCCCGGGGCCTGCTCGAGCGCGAGGCGGGTATGTTCGTGCGTCGGGTTGACGATGGTGCCGCGCGCCGCCTGGTAATACGCCGGCACGTCGGCCAGGCGCTTCAGGATGGTACGCAGGCGCTGCGGCTTGGCGGCGTATTCCGTATTCAGGATCAGGTCGAGCGGCTGGGCCACGTTGTACTGCGCCGGGTTCCACTCGAATTCGCGCAGGGTGGTCAGGCGCCAGCGGTCGGCGCGCAGCTTGTTCAACAGCAGCGCCAGGTCGGTGCGCTGGTTGGGCGACAGCTTGTCGGCATTCAGCTTGCCGAACTTGTCGAGCCACTCGTCGATAAAGGCGAGCTGCCGGGTGCGGGTGGCGACGTCGGGGAGGGTCAGCTTGGCGGCGGCATCGAACTTGCCGACGTAGATGCCGCTCTCGGGATCGACGCGCCACAGCGCGGTCAGGAACTGCATCGACAGCGTGTCCATGAAACGGTCGTTGCGGTTCTGCGAAGTCACGGGGGATGCCGGGGCGGCGGGGGCTGCCGCAGCGGTGGCTGCAGCGGCGGCAACCGGCGCCGCGACTGCCGCCACCTTGGCGGCCTTGCCGGTCTTGCCCGGTTTGGCTTTGGCCGATGCCTTGGCCTTGGCGCTGCTGGTGGACTTGGCCTTGGCCGCCTTGGAAGGACGCGCCTGGGCCGGCGCCAGCGCGACGCTGGCCACCAGGATGGCGAGCGCGAGTTTGGATGTCATCATTGATCTGTCTGCCTGATAAAGATAAAGGGCCAGATGGCGCGCCCACCGACGAGGCAGGCGGCGGGGCGACAGGTTAGCACCATTCGCCGGCCCTGCGGAACCTTGAAACAATACGTCACGATTGGCGACCGGTTCCTGCAAAAGGCCAATCATCACATGGATTGCCAGTCCGCGATAGAGGCCGGTCGATTGCCCGAGAGCCCGGCCTGCAGCATGGCCAGCATGTCGGCGGGCGACATGCGCGCCGCCAGGTCGCTGCCTTCGAGCAGGCTGTCGGCCAGGTCGCGCTTGTGGCGGTGCAGGTCGACGATGCCTTCCTCGATCGTGTGACGCGTCACCAGGCGGTAGATCGTCACCGGGCGCTGCTGGCCCATGCGGTGGGCGCGGTCCGAGGCCTGGTCTTCGACCGCCGGATTCCACCACGGGTCCATGTGGATCACATAATCGGCCGCGGTCAGGTTGATGCCGACGCCGCCCGCCTTCAGCGAAATCAGGAACAGGTCGCCGTCGCCGGCCTGAAAGGCGTCCACGCGGCGCTTCCTTTCCTGCATCGGCGTTGAACCATCCAGATATTGATAGCGGATGCCCCGCGCGTCCAGGTGCTGGCGGATCAAGGTCAGGTGGTCGACGAACTGGCTGAATACCAGCGCCTTGTGGCGGTTTTCCAGCAGTTCGTCGGCCAGGCGCGCAAAGGTCTCCAGCTTGCTGCTGCGGATGCCGCTGTCGGGCGCCACCAGCTGCGGATTGCAGCAGGCGCGGCGCAGCTTCATCATCTCGGCCAGGATCTGGATCTGCTTCTGGCTCTGCGGTGCCTCCAGCGTGGCCAAACGATCCAGCGCTTCGCGGCGCAGCGATTCGTACAGCGCCGTCTCTTCCGGGCTCAGCTCCACCGGCAGCACGATCTCGGTACGCGGCGGCAGCTCGGACAGCACCTGCGATTTTGTGCGGCGCAGGATGAACGGCTGCGTCAGGCGGCGCAGGCGCGTGCGCGCCGCGAGTTCCGCGCGTTTGTCTTGCGCCTTTTCGATCGGGCCGGCGAAGCGCAAATTAAATTGGTCGCTGGTGCCGAGCAGGCCCGGGTTGATAAATCTAAACAGGTTCCACAGCTCGCCCAGGTGGTTTTCCAGCGGCGTGCCGGTGGCCACCATCCGAAAATCGCCGCGCAGCGCCATCACCGCCTGCGAGCGGCGTGTCTGCGCGTTCTTGATCGCCTGGGCCTCGTCGAGCACGATGGTGTGCCAGCGCGTGCCTGCAAAGCGTTCGGCTTCCAGCTGCAGCAGGCCGTAGCTGGCGACGATCACGTCGTAGGCGCCGGCCTCCTTCAGCATCGCCGCGCGGTCGCCGCTGCCGAACAGCTGGATGTTCAGGGTCGGCGCGAAGCGCGCGGCTTCGGCGATCCAGTTGGTCGCCACCGAGGTCGGCGCCACCACCAGCGTCGGGCCGCCGGGGGCGCGCGCCAGGATCAGCGCCAGCGCCTGCAGCGTCTTGCCGAGACCCATGTCGTCGGCCAGGCAGGCGCCGACGCCCCAATGCGCCAGGCGCGCCAGCCATTCGAAGCCTTCGAGCTGGTAGTCGCGCAACTCCGCCTGCAGCGTGGACGGCAGCTGCGGGCGGTAATCGGCATTCTCCTGCATGTGCTGGATGTGCTTGCGCCAGGCGGCGTCGGCATCGACTTCGCCGGCATCCTGCGCCATCTCTTCCAGCGCGAAGCTGGCCAGCGGGTGGAAGCGCAAGGCCTCCTCATCGGCATCGCTGTAGGCCGACAGGTCCATCAGCCGGCGGTGCAGTTCGTGCGTCAGCGCCAGGAACTGGTTGTCGCCGAGGGCGATGAAACGGTCTTCCTTCAGGCGCGACAGCAGGTCGCGCAAATCCATCACCCTGTTTTCGTCGACCTGCACCTCGCCGTTGGCCGCGAACCAGTCCTTGTCGCGCCGGATCTGGATGCGCACCGATTTCGCGCTGACCTTTTTGGTCACGCGGAAGGACTCGCCTTCGGGCCAGCCGACGATCACGCGGGCGGGGTCACGCTCCTGCAACTCCTGCAGCTCGGCCAGCAGTTCCAGGCACGCGATCGGGGAGCCCAGCAGCCATTCGCCGTGCTCGTCCTCGGCCGCTTCGAGCGCGCGGCAATCGGCCAGCAGCTGGCGCTCGGCTTCACGTTCTGCGTTCAGGCTGCGCCGCGCTTCCATGCGGATGCCACCCACGTCGGCGATCACGCTCTCGGCCCCGTCGCCGGGCCGCAGATAGGGGCCGGCGTCGGGCAGCGGGCGCACCAGGATGCGGATGCGCAGGCCCTGCTGATAGGGCAGCAGGTGCAGGTGCAGGCGCGGGTCGGCCGCCACCTGTTCCAGGTCGCCGGGGCTGCCGCCAATGTCGGACTGCACGGTGACGACGGTGGAGATCGCGCTGATCGCCTGCAGCACGCGCCGTTCGGCTTCGAGCGGCACCACCAGGCCGTCGCCGACGATGGCGCCGATGCGGCGGTGCTCGTCGCGGATGCGCACGATGCGCAGGCGCGTCGGTGTCTCGCGCGTGACCACGACTTCGCCCTGCTGCTCAGCCAGTTTCGGCTGCAGCGTGATGTGGACCTTGCCGCCGCCGGCGCGCACCATCAGCTGCGGTTCGCCCGGCAGCAGTTCGATGCGGGTGCCGGAATCGATCCAGAACAGCAGCGGATGACCGGCCAGCGCCGCCACCGCGCGGTCGAGGTCGAATTCATAGCGGGTGCCGGTGCCGCTGTAGTAACGGTGGGCGCCGATGGCGGCCGCCACCTGGATATCCTGGGCAGTCAGGAAATCCAGTTCGGCGGCTTCCTCGGCCAGGCGCTTCAGGCCGATGGCGCGGCCGCGGCTCCAGCCGCCCTGGGCATCGCGCTTCTGCTCGCGCGGCTCGATCGCGCGGATGCCGAGGTGCTCGTCGTAAGCGATCATCCAGGCCAGGCGCGATTCCTTCACCACTTCCACGTTCACGGCCGGCTGCAGGTTGATCAAGGCGTTCAGCTGGCGCTCCCACGGCTCTTCGCGCTCGAACCAGAGCGCCATGTCGACAAAGCGGTGCTGCTGGCGCAGGGCGATCGCACGCTTCCCCACGCCCACCATGCCGAGGGCGCCCAGCACCGAGCCGATCTGGGCCGCGATGAAGTCGAAGCCGGCCGCTTCCGCGACCGTCATCTGCTGTTCGAGCAGTGCCGCCTTGTCGAGCAGCTGCGGCATGGCGAGCCAGTGGTGCAGCAGGGCGCGGAACATCACCGGCTGCAAGGCGGTCTCCCAGTTGCGCGAGGGGAGCACCTCGGCGTCGACGGTGCCGCCGCGGATCTGGCGCAGCATCGACAGTTGCTGGTAGACCGCGGTGTCGTGGCTCTGCACGGCGCGGGTGGCGGCGTCGAGGTAGCCGTCGAGCGCCTTCTGGTGCTTCGGATCGCTGCTCCTGAGCAGCGCGGTCACGTACAGGTGGCCGCCGATGCCCTCGAACACGGCTTTTCTCTTGCCGGTCTCGCGCCGCAGCAGTTTCAATGCCTTGTCGAAGCCGGCGAGTGCATCGTCAACATCGCCGCGCAGCAGCTGCAGCACGCTGACGTAATACAGGGCAGTGGAGTCGTCGAGGTCGTGCAGCAGCGCGCGCGCCGCGTCCAGGCGGCCGCACAGGATCAGGTGCTCGGCCAGCGCGGTGCGCAGACCCATGGCCGCGCCGCCCTGGGCCACCGTTTCTTCGGCGTAGTGGCGGATCGCCGGGGCGGACGCCGGTTCGCGCTGGACCTGGTTGACCAGTACCGCCAGCACCTCGTCGCGCACGGCGCCGTTGATGCGTTCCAGCAGTTCGGGTTCGAAAGGGCGCGCGCAGATGTCGACCAGCGGGTGCAGGTAAGCCGCTTCGTGGCAGCGCAGGCAGGCCGTGAGCAGCGTCGCGATCGTCTTCGGCCCTTCGCCGCCGATCAATGCCATGCGCAGCAGCGCCACGCCCTGGCGGTAGCTGCGCAGCATGGGCGTGCCCTGCCAGTCGGTGCGCAGCGGCGTCACCGTCTGGTAAACCTCGCGCAGCGCGTTGAACCGGCGCGCCTGCAGCGACCAGGCGATCGCCGGCCACGCCGCCTCCTGGGCGATCACGTAGCCGCGCGAAGGCAGCTCGCCGACCAGCCCGGCGGCGCGCAGGCGTTCCAGCGGCTCGGCCAGGTCGTCTTCATCCGCGCTTTCCTCGAGCGGCGACAGGTGCTCGTGGATGCAGCGCCGCCCCATCGGTTCGCCGGCCAGCGCCAGCAGCGCCAGGATCAGCTTGTCGCGCGCATCGCAGGCGTCGACACGCTCGCGCCATGCCTCTGCCGTCATTCCTTCACTCATTGCGCCACTCAGTCAGCCATGTTCTCGATCTCGACCGCCGGCAAGCCATCCGGCACCGGGATGCCGAATACGCGCAGGTAGAAAACCAGCTCCGCCTGCAAGGTGCGCACGATGCTGTCCGCCTTGCGGAAGCCGTGGCCTTCGCCTTCGAGCGTCAGGTAGGCCACCGGCACGCCGCGCGCGCGCAGGGCGTCGACCATCACCTCGGATTGCGGCGGCGGCACTACCTTGTCGTCCAGGCCCTGGAAGAAGATTATCGGGCGCGCCAGCTTGTCGCTGTGGTTGATCGGCGAGCGCTCGGCATACACGGCATCGGCCTGCGCCTTGGGGGCGATCAGGTATTCGTTGTAGCGCGACTCGAACTTGTGCGAATCGGCATCCAGCCCCTTCAGATCGGACACGCCGTAGTAGCTGGCGCCGGCCTTGAACACGTCGTGGAAGGCGAGGGCGCACAAGGTCGTGAGGCCGCCGGCGCTGCCGCCGCGGATCACCAGGCGCTCGCGGTCGACCAGGCCCTGGCCAGCAAGGTAGCGGGCGCCGGCCACGCAATCCTCGACGTCGACCACGCCCCACTGGCCGCGCAGCAGGTCGCGGTAGGCGCGGCCGAAGCCGGTGCTGCCGCCGTAGTTCACATCGAGCACGGCGATGCCGCGGCTGGTCCAGAACTGGGTCGCCAGTTTCAGGGTGCTGGTGGCCATGCTGGTCGGGCCGCCGTGGCCGATCACCATCAGCGGCGGTAGCTCGCCCGGGAGCGGCGCGACGTCCTTGTTCCGCGGCGGATAATAAAAGGCGTACGCCGTGCGGCCGTTGGCGCTGGGGTAGCGGATGCTGTGCGGGACCGACAGGTAGCCGACGTCCGGCAGCTGCTCGATCGAACGGGCCAGCACCTGGCGCTGGCCGCTGCGCACATCGATTTGCGCGATTTCGGTGGCGATGGTCGGCGCCCCGCCCAGGAAGGCCAGGGTAGCGCCCTGCATGCGCAGCTCGCGGATCTCTTCGTAGGGATTGTCGACCGGCGTGAGTGCGCCGCTGGCGGTGTCGAGGCGCGCCAGGCGGCTGACGCCGTCTTCAATATAGGTGCAGGCGATCTTGCTGTCGGACATGAAACCGTACATCGCATTGCCGAACACCCAGTGCGGACCGCCGAATTCGGCTTCGCGCGGGCACAGGGGATGGACCACGCCGTGGTCGAAGCGGTACAGGTTCCACCAGCCGCTGCGGTCGGACACGAAGTGCAGCAGGCCGTTCGGCGACCATTCCGGCTGGCCGACCGATTCGTCTTCCCCACCGGCGATCAGGCGACCATTCACCAGGGTACCGTCGGCGCCGATATCGGCCAGCCACAATTCGGTACCCTGCCAGGGCATGCGCGGGTGGTCCCAGCTGAGCCAGGCCAGCTGGCTGCCGTCCGGCGACAGGCGCGGCGACGAATAAAAGTCGTTGCCGTCGACCAGTACCGTCTCGCTGCCGTCGAAGTGCAGGGCGCAGATCGTGTTGACCGGGTAGGTGGCGCCTTGTGAATGGTCTTCGCGTACCGACAGCAGGCGCCCGCGTGCCGCGTCCAGCACGAAGTCTGCATGGCGCAGCGCGCCACCGGCGCTGAGCGGCGCCGGCTCGCCGCCCTCGGCAGCGATGCGATAAATACGGTTGTCGGCAAAATTCGAGAACCATACCGCGCCAGCGGCCGCCAGCAGCGCGCCGCCGCCGTACTCGTGCACGCGGGTACGCACGTTGAACGGCGCCGGGGTCAGCTCGGTGACGCTGTTGCCGCGCTTGCGCAGCAGCGTGGTGCGGCCGCCTTCGCTGGCGCGGCCGGCCAGCCAGTAGACGTCGCCGCCATCGAGCGCAACCGAGGACAGGGGCGTGGCGCCGGCGGCAACCACGTCGGCGGTGATCGGGGAAGTCCAGGTGCCGCAGGGCGCCTGTTTGCGGGATGGGTCTGGCATGGGATGGGGTCCTGGCAGATGGGTAGGGACACATTATAAGTGTGCTCCCTCAGGCATGTCGGCCGGCAAACGATACGGTGCGTTTGCCCGAGGAATGCGATAATAGGTGTTTGCCCAACGGTTTGCCCAGCGGTCTGTCCCCGATTCCAGCATCAGCTTTTCCTTTTCAGGTTGTCATCCATGCCACAATTCGCCCCGCTCCAGAACGACACTTTCCTGCGTGCGCTGCTGCGCCAGCCGACCGACTACACGCCGGTGTGGCTGATGCGCCAGGCGGGGCGCTACCTGCCGGAATACCGCGCCAGCCGCGCGCGGGCCGGCTCCTTCCTGGGCCTGGCCAAGAGTCCGGATTTCGCCACCGAAGTGACGCTGCAGCCGATCGACCGCTACCCGCTGGACGCCTCGATCCTGTTCTCGGACATCCTGACGGTGCCGGACGCGATGGGCCTGGGCCTGTATTTCGAAGAGGGAGAAGGCCCGAAGTTCGAGCGCACCGTGCGCACCGAGGAAGACGTCGCCGCCCTGCGCGTGCCGGACATGGCATCGCTCGACTACGTCTTCAAGGCCGTGACCCAGATCCGGACCGCGCTGAACGGCCGCGTGCCGCTGATCGGCTTTTCGGGCAGCCCCTGGACCCTGGCTTGCTACATGGTCGAAGGCCAGGGCTCGCGTGAATTCCATACGGTCAAGAAGATGCTGTACTCGCGTCCCGACCTGATGCACCGCGTCCTGCAAACCAATGCCGACGCGGTGGCGCAATACCTGAACGCCCAGATCGACGCCGGCGCCCAGGCCGTCATGATCTTCGACTCCTGGGGCGGCGCGCTGGCCGACGGCGCCTACCAGGCCTTCTCGCTGCAGTACATGCAGAAGGTGGTGGCCCAGCTGCAGCGCGAGAAAGACGGCGTGCGCATCCCGGCGATCGTGTTCACCAAGGGCGGCGGCCTGTGGCTGGACGAGCTGGCCGACATCGGCGCCGATGCGCTCGGCCTGGACTGGACCGTGAACCTGGGCCGCGCCCGCGCACTGGTCGGCGACCGCGTCGCCCTGCAGGGCAACCTCGACCCGGCAATCCTGTTCGCGGCGCCGGACCAGGTGCGCGCAGAGGTGGAAAAAGCGCTGGCCAGCTACGGTACCCCGAGCGCCGGCCACGGCCATGTGTTCAACCTGGGCCACGGCATCTCGCAGTTCACGCCGCTGGAATCGGTGACGGCGATGGTCGACGCAGTCCACGACTTCAGCCGCCGTCAACGTGCTGCCTAAATCCTGCAAAATCACACTTATTCACAATAATGCCAGCCCGCGCAGGGCTGGCTGTGAAAATGTACAGTGCTTGCACTGTCAGCGTAAGTGATTGATTTTTATAGAGTTTAGCTCGCAACGCAAGCCTGCTGCCCGGGCGCTTTGGTGGCTTCCGGTGCATGCCAGGCAAACTGTTCACTGCCTTGTTCACAAAGTTATGCACAGGTTCTGTGCATAATCCCAAAAAGTGCTTCGTTTACCGGGGTTTACGGGATTTCTTCAAGTATTCCATCAAGATTTTGCTGCACTGCGCTTGAGTTCTTCACTGGAAATGCCCAGTTATGCACAGAAGCTGGCGAGCGATAAAGAATTTCACGAGCTCCGGTACTATTTTTCTAAGTAATTGAATTAAAAGAAGAAAATGTTTTTTGGACTTAGAGAATTGCCAAGTGCCTTGAGCTAACGTAAACCTTTGTCCCGGTCAAGTTTTCCATTTTCCACAAAGTTTTCCACAGTTCTCCACAGCTCGCCAGAAGGTTTTCAACACGTGTCGTACTGCATCCTGCAAATCGCCCTCGATACGCCGCTCGACAGCGTGTTCGACTACCGCTGGCCGTGCGCGCCCGGGGAAGAACCGCAAGTCGGCCAGCTGGCGCTGGTCAACTTCGGCCGGCGCGACGCGGTGGGCGTGATCGTCGCCATCAAGCAGGACAGCGACGTCCCGGCGGATAAACTGAAAGATGCCCTGGCGGTACGCGGCCAGCTGGCGCCGCTGTCCGGCAAATGGCTGGCGCTGGCACGTTTCGCCGCCGGTTATTACCACCGTCCGCTGGGTGAAGTGGCGATGCCCGGCCTGCCCAAGAACCTGCGCCTGTCGACAACGGTGGCGCTCGACCGCGCGCTGAAAAAACTGGCCAAGCTGCCGGAGGCGCATGACGCCACCCCGGCCGACATGCCGGTCCTGAACCCGGAGCAGCAGCAAGCCGCCGACGCCATCGGCGGCGCCGCGGGTTTCAGCCCGCTGCTGCTGTACGGCGTCACCGGCAGCGGCAAGACCGAGGTGTATCTGCAAGCCTGCGCCCAGGTGCTGGCCCGCGACGAACAGGCGCAAATATTGGTGCTGGTCCCCGAGATCAACCTGACGCCGCAGCTGGAAGCCAACATCCGCGCGCGCTTCCCCGGCGTGATGCTGGCCACCCTGCACAGCAGCCTGTCGGAAGGCGAGCGCATGCTGCACTGGCTGGCCGCGCACCAGGGCCGCGCGCGCATCGTGCTCGGCACCCGGCTGGCGATCCTGTCCTCGCTGCCGCATCTGAAACTGATCGTCATCGACGAGGAGCACGACCCCTCGTATAAACAGCAGGAAGGCCTGCGCTATTCGGCGCGCGACCTGGCCGTGTGGCGCGCGCACCAGCTCGGGATCCCGATCGTGCTGGGGTCGGCCACGCCGTCGCTCGAGAGCTGGCATCACGCCCAGACCGGGCGTTACCGCAAGCTGGAATTGCGCGAGCGCGCCGTGCGCGACGCCGTGCTGCCGCGCGTGTACCTGATCGACATGGAGCGCGACAAGCCGAAAGAGGGCCTGACGCCGACCCTGGTGCGGGCGCTGCGCCAGCGCCTGGAACGCGGCGAACAGTCGCTGCTGTTCCTGAACCGGCGCGGCTATGCGCCGGTGCTGTGCTGCGAGTCCTGCGGCTGGATCAGCAACTGCACCCGCTGCACCGCCAACATGGTGCTGCACCGCCCCGAACGCCGGCTACGCTGCCACCATTGCAGCCTGGAGCTGCGCATTCCGCACGCCTGCCCGACCTGCGGCAACATCGACCTGCAGCCGCTCGGGCGCGGCACCCAGCGCATCGAGGAAGGGCTGCAGGCGCTGTTCCCGGAAGCGCGCATCCTGCGCATCGACGCCGATTCGACGCGCCACAAGGGCAGCGCCCAGGCCGCGTTCGACACCGTGCACCGCGGCGAGGTCGATATCCTGATCGGCACCCAGATGGTGGCCAAGGGCCACGACTTCAAAAAGCTGACGCTGGTCGGCGTGCTGAATCCGGACACCGCCCTGTTCTCGCAGGACTACCGGGCCAGCGAGCGCCTGTTCGCCCAGCTGATGCAGGTGGCGGGGCGGGCCGGGCGCGCCGGGCTGCCGTCGGAAGTGCTGATCCAGTCGCGCTATTGCACCCACCCGCTGTACGGGGCGGTGATGCGCCACGACTACGACCGCTTTGCCGGCGACCTGCTGGCAGAACGCCACCAGGCCGCGCTGCCGCCCTATATGTACCAGGCGCTGCTGCGCGCCGAGGCGCCCGAGCTGGCCACCGCCATCGAGTTCCTCGAGGCCGCACGCGATGCCGTGCCGGCCGATGCGGTGACCGTCAACGATCCGATCCCGATGACCATGACCCGCGTGCACAACGTCGAGCGCGCCCAGCTGCTGGTGGAGTCGAATTCGCGCCCGGCGCTGCAGGCGTACCTGAGCGCCTGGGTCGATGCCCTGCGCGCCATGAAGAGCCGGGTGCGCTGGTCGCTGGAAGTCGATCCGCTCGATATCTGAGGAGATATAGCTTTTGTTTATTGCTGAGATCAGAAACGATCATTGGACATATATTTTGCGATGCGTCATGATTGCTCTGTCTCCTCTATTCTCCACAAGGAATAGATTCAAGCCCGCTCTCGAGCGGGCTTTTTTTTGTCCGGATTCCGGTCGACCCGCATCGGCATTGGCGCTATTATTGTCACTTGGAAAACTTTTCGAGGATACCGGATGCTGTACCGCCGCCTGCGCATGACGCGCATTGTCCTTGCCTATTGCGGCTATGTGCTGGCCAGCGCCGCCCTGTCGCCCCTGGCTGCTGCCGCAGAGACGTCCTACTACGGCCAGAAGGCCGTCCAGGAGATCACCAGCCGGATCGCGCAGAAGGATTGCACGGGCGCGGTCGGCGACCTGAAGTCCGCGCTGAAAAAAGGGTTCCCGGAGGTTGCCTTGCTGGCCGGCAGCATGTACGAAAACGGTATCTGCGTCGCGCGTGACTGGGAGCGTGCGGTGCCCTTCTATATCCAGGCCTGGCAGGGCGGGGTCAGCGATGGTGCCGACCGCCTGGCTGCCGGCTACGCGGCGCCCGGCAACGGTCCCGACGTGGCGGCAGCCCTGTGGTGGGCCAGCCGCGAGCGCGACAAGGCCGGCAAGATGCACGGCGTGGCGGACTGCCTCCCGGGCGCCGACGCGGTGGACGACATGGACCGCTTCGTCACCGCGCTGCAGGCCTGGCCGCAAGCGCGCCTGGCCGCCTGCAACTACATGATCGGGGTGATGTCGACTATCTCGGCCGAAGCCAAGTACCCGGCCATGGCCTATATCTACGCGGTCGGCGGCGACGTGACCGTGCGCTTCCTGCCCGCGGTGCCGCGCATCGATACGCAAAAAGGCGAGACGCGCGAATATGCGATGATGGGCGCGATCAATGCCGAAAAGACGCAGGATCGCGGCACCAGGAGCGTGGGCGAATTCGAACGGATGGTGCGTGCCCTGGCCGACCGTGCCCTGCGCCGTTACCCGCAGCCCGCCGGCATCGCGGCGGATACGCTGGTCCAGACCGAATACCATTTCGGCATCCAATACGAGTAGCATAGCGTCGTGCATGAGCATATTGCGAGGGACGAAATGCGTAAACTGAAGGTCGACGTCGCCGTGATCGGCGCCGGCACGGCGGGACTGGTGGCCTATCGCGCCGCCAGGGCGCAGGGCGCGCGCACCGTGATGATCGAAGGCGCCCACTACGGCACCACCTGCGCCAGGGTCGGCTGCATGCCGAGCAAGCTCCTGATCGCGGCGTCCGAGGCGGCGCACATGCTCGACGCGGCCGCGGCGTTCGGCGTGCATGCCGGCGAAAAGCGTATCGACGGCGTAGCCGTGATGGAGCGCGTGCGGCGCGAGCGCGACCGCTTCGTCGGCTTCGTGCTGGATGGCGTCGACAGCATCCCGGACGCCGACAAGCTGCGCGGCCATGCGCGTTTCACGGGACCGCACACGCTGGTGGTCGACGACGGCGCCGGCAACGTCAGCGAGGTGGAAGCGGCGCGCGTGGTGATCGCCAGCGGCTCCACCCCGACCCGCCTGCCGAAGCTGGAGAATGTCGGTCCCGGCGTGATCACCAGCGACGAGGTGTTCGACTGGCAGGATCTGCCGCGCTCGGTCGCCGTGATCGGCACCGGCGTGATCGGCCTGGAACTGGGCCAGGCGCTGGCGCGCCTGGGCGTGCGTGTGAGCCTGTACGCGCGCGGCGGCAGCGTCGCCCAATTGACCGACCCGGTGGTGCTGCGCAAGGCCGGCCAGGTGCTGCGCGAAGAGATCGACCTGCATTTCCAGACCGAGATCGTGAAGGCGGAGCAGGATGGCGACGAGGTGGTGCTGTGCATGCGCGAGGGCGGCGAAGAGCGCTGCGCGCGCTTCCAGTACGTGCTGATGGCTGCTGGGCGCACGCCCAACGTGGCCGATATCGGCATTGAGCACAGCGGACTGGCGCTGGGGAGCAACGGCGTGCCGCTGTTCGACAGCCGTACCATGCAATGCGGGACCAGCCACATCTTCATTGCCGGCGACGCCAACAACGAGCGCCCGGTGCTGCCGGAAGCGGCCGACCACGGCAAGATCGCCGGCGACAATGCCGGCCGCTATCCGGACATCCGCCCCGGCCTGCGCCGCGCGCCCTTGACGGCCGCGTTCACCGAACCGAACATCGTCACGCTGGGCGCCAGCTACAAAGCGCTGTGCGAGCCGGGCAAGCCGAAATTCGCGATCGGCCAGGTGTCGTTCGAGAACCAGGGCCGCAGCCGCGTGATGTTGCAGAACAAGGGCATGCTGCGCGTGTATGGCGAATATGGCAGCGGGCGCTTCCTGGGCGCCGAGATGATCGCGCCGCGCGGCGAGCATCTCGGGCATTTACTGGCCTGGGCGGTGCAGGCGCGGATGACGGTGGATCAAATGCTGGAGATGCCGTTCTACCATCCGGTGATCGAGGAGGGCGTGCGCACGGCGTTACGGGATCTGGCGACCGAACTGGCGAAGGATGCCAGCAACACCGATCCGGCCGAAGTGGAGCCGGGAACGTGATTATCGGTGCGCACGGTTGCAAGCGCCGGTGGACGCGTGGACGGCAAGCCGTCCACCCTACCGCAGCGCCAACGTAGGGTGGACGGTTTTCCGTCCACGCGATCAGCCAGCGCGTAAATATCAATTCAGATAACTGGTATCCAATTTGCCCTCGGACGCCAGCTGGCGCACGATCTTGACCGTATCGATATCGGCTTCCTGGTAGGCCGACTTCTTGAAGTCCTCGTACATCCTGCTCATCTCGTCGCCAGCGGACGGATTGCCGTCGTCATAGGTAAAGCGCACCAGCAACATGGCATCGCCACGCGCTTCGATGCGCATGGTCAGCAGCGATTGCGCAATATCGCCCTGGGCCGGCACTTCGAAGCGCACTTCTTCCAGCGGGGTCAGACGCACATGGTCGTCGATCCACAGCTCGCCGAAACGCTGGCGGCGCGTGAAGCTGCCGCTTTCGCGCGCGCCGATGATGCACTCGTCCAGGTGGGGAATGAAGCGCTTCGGGTCTTCCGCGCGCAGCACCAGTCCGCGCCACAGCTGCTCGCGGGTGATGGTGTCGACCAGCGGGTTGAGCGGGTCGTTAATTTCGATCAGATGTTCGAATTTCATCGTGCGTTCTCTTGTCGTGTTCAGCAAATGGGGTATGTGGTGGCGCCGGTGCGTTTCCACAAGCATAGCTGACAACAACGTCGCCGTTTACATACAGCCTTTTACGTGCACAGCCCGCCTCCTTTACAATGCTGAGCTAGCCCTCCAGAAATACACCCCATGTCCACCACCCCGAATTTCGGCCTCAACGGTCCGCAAAGCGAAGCCACGCTTTATCTCGACGGCCCCTGCCTGGTGCTGGCCGGCGCCGGCTCGGGCAAGACGCGCGTGATCACCCAGAAGATCGCCTACATGATCGAGCACCGCGGCTACGATCCGCGCACGATCGCCGCGCTCACCTTCACCAACAAGGCCGCGCTCGAGATGCAGGAGCGTATCGGCAAGCTGCTCAAGCAGCCCAAGCAGGCCAAGCAACTGACGGTGTCGACCTTCCACTCGCTGGGCGTCAAGATCCTGCGCCAGGAAGCGGCCGGTGTCGGCCTCAAGGACCGCTTTTCGATCATGGACGCCGACGACTGCTACACCGTCGTGTCCGACCTGGCCGTGACCACCGATAAACACGAGATCCGCCGCATCCAGAACGCCATTTCCTTGTGGAAGAACGGTCTGGTCGATCCCGAAGATGCGATCCGCGAGGCGAAAGACGAAGACGAAGCGCAGGCCGGCCGCATCTACCGCAGCTACCTGGCGACGCTGCAGGCCTACCAGGCGGTCGACTTCGACGATCTGATCCGCCTGCCGGTGGAACTGTTCCGCAACAACGAGCAGATCCGCGACCGCTGGCAGCGCCGCCTGCGCTACCTGTTGATGGACGAGTACCAGGACACCAACACCTGCCAGTACGAGCTGGTGAAGCTGTTGGTGACCGGCCTCGGCAAGAAGCCGATGTTCACCGCGGTGGGCGACGACGACCAGGCGATCTATGCCTGGCGCGGCGCCTCGGTCGAAAACCTCAAGACGCTGCAGACCGACTTCCCGGACCTGCGCGTCATCAAGCTGGAGCAGAACTACCGCTCGACCACGCGCATCCTGCAGGCGGCCAATGCGGTCATCGGCAACAACCCGAAGCTGTTCGAGAAATCGCTGTGGTCGGAACACGGCCTGGGCGAGCCGATCAAGGTGCTGGGCATGCCGACCGACGAAATGGAAGCCGACCAGGTCGCCATCATGATTTCGTCGGAACATTTCCAGCGCAAGAACAAGTGGTCGGACTTTGCGATCCTGTACCGCGGCAACCACCAGGCGCGCGTGATCGAACAGGCGCTGCGCAAGGAGCGTATTCCGTACACGATCTCGGGCGGCCAGAGCTTTTTCGACAAGGCCGAGATCAAGGACATCATCGCCTACCTGCGCCTGATCGCCAACGAAGGCGACGACCCGGCCTTCATCCGCGCCATCACCACGCCCAAGCGCGGCGTCGGCATGGCGACCATCGAAGCGCTCGGCGCATTCTCGAAGCAGTGGAACTGCTCGCTGTTCGAGGCCGCGCTGAAGGGCGGCATCGAAGCCAAGTTGTCCGAGCGCCAGCTGTATCCGCTGCGTGAGTTCTGCCATTTCATCAACGATATGGAATCGCGCGCCACCCGGCCCGGTCCGTCCGGCAGCGGCGACAATGCCGCCGAGCTGCTCGACGACATGATGAAAGAGATCAACTACGAGCACTACCTGTACGAGAATTTCGACGACCGCGCCGCCCAGAGCAAATGGCAGAACGTGCTGGAATTTACCAACTGGCTGAAGGAACGCGGGCGCGGCGGACGCGACCGCGACGGCGAGGAAAAGAACCTGCTCGAACTGACGCAGATGGTGGCGCTGATGTCGATGTTGGAGGGCAAGGACGAAGAGCCGGACGCGATCCGCATGTCGACCCTGCACGCCTCCAAGGGCCTGGAGTATCCGCACGTATTCCTGGTCGGCGTCGAGGAAGGCATCTTGCCGCACAAGGGCGATCCGGACGACCCGATCGAAAAGATCGCCGCGCGCATCCAGGAAGAGCGGCGCCTGATGTACGTTGGCATCACGCGCGCCCAACGCACCCTGCACGTGACCTGGTGCAAGAAGAGAAAGCGTGCCGGCGAGCAGGTCCATTGCGATCCGTCGCGCTTCATCAAGGAAATGGCGCTGGAAGTCGGCGACGCCGCGCCCAAGGAAACCGAAGTGATGACGCCGAAAGAACGGCTGGCCAACCTGAAAGCATTGCTGGCCACGCCCAAGGTGTAAGGGACAGGCGCTGCTTATTATCGCGGCGCCCCCTGTTGTTGTGCCCATTCGTCAATAAGTCGTAGCTGCGCGACATGACTAGTTGCGCATAAGCCTTGAAGCGGATGCAAGGCGTCCGCACGATTCAAATTCTTATTTGACTTCGAAGGGGGCGCAATAAATACTTTTGACACTTCACATTTCACAAATCAATTTATTTGCCGCATTTCTGGGCACCTCGTCGATGGCAACTGTCTCTGATATCACCACTACCCCCTTGTCGGGCTTGAACCACATCGATGCCTTGCTCGATAGCGGTCCTGACTGGAATTATTTTTCGGGCAACAATACGCTGCAATACACGTTTTCCGTGACATCCGGCACGGAAACCGGGAAAACCGGATTACAGGCCTTTTCAGTGTCCCAGCAGGCGGCGGTACGCACGGCGTTTTCGTATATCTCGCAGCTGACCGGCATCCAGTTCCTGGAAACCGCAGTCGGCACCGATGCGCAAATCCACCTGAGCAACACCGACATCGCCGGCGCCAACGTTACCGGCCTGTGCAGCTGGCTGAGCAATTACAGCTACAGCGGCACCCAGCTGGTCAGCTACGACGCCGATGCGTATGTCTATCTGGACAATGCCGAATGGAATGCCCAGAACAGCAACCTGACGCCGGGGGGCAGCGGCTATGAAACCCTGCTGCATGAGCTGGGCCATGCACTGGGCCTGAAGCACTCGTTCGAGACCACCGACGACAACAAGGTCGTCCTGCCCACCTCGCAGGACAACACCAGCAATACCCTGATGTCGTACACCGACCTGGGCGGACCGTACACGACTTATCGCCAGGACGACATTGCCGCCCTCAACTGGCTGTACGGCCACGACGGCCTGGCCGGCGCCCTGGGCATCAATTCGACCACCGGGGCGCGCTATGTCACCGGCACCAATGGCGCCGACAGCCTTACCGGCACCGACGCCAACGATGTGCTCGAAGGCGATGGCGGCAACGACATGCTGTTTGGCGGCAACGGCACCGACACCGCGCTCTTCCGTGGCCTGCGCAGCGAATACACGTTCACCAACCTGGCCAATGGCAGCCTGCAAGTGGTCAACAACAGCGGCAGCGCGAACGACGGCACCGACATCCTGTCGTCGATCGAAGTGCTGCGTTTTTCGGACGGCAGCATCCAGCGCGCCGATATCCTGTCGCCCGACACCACGGCGCCGCTGGCGCCGTCGCTGGCCGTGACCAAGAACGCCGCCGGCTTCGTGCAGGGCGACAAGCCGGTCGTGACCGGCTCGGCGGAAGCGAACGCCACGGTGACCGTCTACGATGCGAACAACCAGGCGGTCGGTAGTGGCAAGGCGGATGCCAATGGCGCGTTCAGCCTCACGCTCAGCCACTTCGGAGACGCCCTGGACCAGCAGATCCACGCCACCGCCACCGATGCCGCCGGCAACACCTCGCCGGCCAGCAGCGCCGCCACCTTCAGCGTCAACGCGGTGTATACCCCGGGCAGCATCCTGGCCGCCCTGCAGGGTGCCGGCAGCGTCGCCAGCACGATCCAGCTGGTACACACCCTGGCCGGCATCGCGCAGCAGACCACCGGCAGCGGCAACAGCGTCGGCGCGCATGCGCAGGCATCCAGCATGGCGGTCGACATTCCGGAAGGGCAGGCGCAGCTGGTCGGCACGCCGCACAACGACATCGCTCACCTGTCCCTGTTGACGGCCTGATTGTTATCAGGCGATGACCGCAGAGCCGCATGGAGACATGCGGCTTTTTGTTTTTGGGCGCTGGTATGATGCCGCCCTTATTCTTTTATCCATTCAGGAGCCGCCGTGAGTGACGAAGACCGCTTCATCGATATCGAAATCAAGCTGGGCGAACAGGAAAATCTGGTCGACACGCTGAACCGCACCATTTATGAGCAGGGCCGCCGCATTGACCAGCTGGAAGCGCTGGTGGCCAAGCTGGCCGAACACATACGCGCGTTGCGTGATGCCGGACAGGGGGCCGTCAACGAAAAACCGCCGCACTATTAATGTTAAAACAAATGTTTATGCGCAGCACTTAATTTCACACTAAAATGTTAGTGCTGAAGAAACGTGCAAGCGCTTATTGCTTTAATACTTGCCTGTTTTCATTCTATTTTGCAAAATCCTGTGTTGTTTTTGGCATCGGATTTTCCGATGTGTTGTAGTTTCGTCGGAAAAACATTGTCACCCTGCGTCACAATTGAATTATTTATTGACGGGAATATTTGCATGCGGCATCGTTCTATTAGTGCGCACTTTGGCGTATGAACATTAGCCTGATAGCCAGACATTTTCCCATGACTTATCGCAGTGATATGAAGTTTAATATCTATGGCCGGCGCAAGCTCGAAGTCCGGCGGGAAAACGATGGTTGGGAAGTGGTGCGCCACCCCGAAACGGTGGGGGCGGTCGACTTGTTTATTCCGTCGGTACTGGAAACCGAAGACAGCGCCACTTATCTCGACGATATCTATTACGAACTCGCCGGCTCGGGCTACGATAACAAGCTGTTATCGTAGCCCCCGCGGCTGGCGCTGCCGGCCGCTCGTCTCAGATGACCGGCACATGGAGCTGGTTGTCCTCTTCCAGCACAAGGCCTTGCCAGGTCGCCGGCTTGCCCGTCAATTCAAATGCCAGGATCTGCTGCGGCGTGCGCCCCATGCCGCCCAGCACGCCGGCCATCCGGCGCGAGTCGAGTTCCGCGGCAACGGGCAGGTCCTTGATCGTCAGTTTATCCATTTTAATCTCCTCAATGGTTTGATACGGCCAGGCACCGCGCCGGGCACACTGCAGTCGATTGCAGGATGCATGCCAGTGCAGCACAAAGGCGTGCTACGCAGCGCCGGCAGCGCCGTTTGTTAAGCCGGAAGCGGCAATGCCATCCCGGCCGGTCGGCTGCTGCCCAACACCTTGCGTATGCTACAGTGGCCGCCTACCTCAACCACCCTCCATCGTGAAACCATGAGCAACAACAATCCCGACCAGGCGTTCTGGGAGCGCGTCAACGCCATCATCAATACAGCGAACGCTCAATGCGACGCGGCCGATCCGAACCACGTCACGGCTTCCACCATGTATGCGGCGGCACGCTTCAATGCCTTCATCGTTGCTAACGGCACCGGCAGTGCGGAAAACATGAAGCCTGAAAAGGAAAGGGCGCTGGATTATTTCACCGAGCAGTTCCGCCAGATGATGGCCGAAAATCTCGACGATTTCATTGCGAACTTCGACAAGTACCTGGAGCCGATTCCTCAGCAGTCATAAGAAGGTCCCGGCAGTCTGTCGGAAAGGCTGCCAAATTAAATAAATTGCACCGAATAGGCAAGGTGCGGCATGCTAAGGACTCCTCGGCAGGAGCTTGTTGCGCACACAAGTTGAGAAAACCCACAATCGGCTATAGGAATAGTCATGTCGCAAGTTCATCACTCGGCAGCCTGCCTGCGTCTGTTCGGAGATGACTTGGAGCCGGATGAGATAACGCACATCCTGCGCTGCGCCCCGACAGCGGCGCACAGGACGGGTGAGGTAATTCGATACAAGTCCGGGCGTGAACGCGTCGTAAAGTGCGGGAACTGGCAGCTGAACGCGAACAAGGCGGAACCGGAAGATATCAACGGACAGGTTCGATGGCTGCTGTCGCAGGTCGAGCCCGATCCGGATGCCTGGAAGCGGCTTACACAACGGTTTGAAGTCGATATCTATTGCGGCCTTTTCATGAAAAGATCGAATGAAGGATTTTCCCTGGCACCCGATGTCATGGCATTACTGGGCGAACGTGGAATTCATCTAGGCTTCGAGATCTACAGTGACATCGACGATGCTGTTGCAGCAAACCCATGAACCCTTTCCTGGCGAGATGCAGTGCAAAAAACTGCTTTCGGTATCGCCTTGATTGCTCTGCCTTCTATGGGCTGCGTCTGGCTGAACGTGAATGTTACCTTGGACCAGGGTAGATAAATCTGTCCTCATTCGCTGGCGCGCAGCTACATTTACGCCGGCGTCCACTGGAACAAGCTTCAGTGTGCAAACCATCCATGGTCGATTGATCGAATACGCGAAAAAAAATGAACAATCAAACATACGTCTACTGCAAGCCTGTGAACCGGATTGCATTCTGGGGGCCACGGCAAGAGGCGGGCTGGAAGCGTCCGATCCTGTTCCTGTCTTCTTTATTGCTGGCTGGAGGCTTCGCGTATTTGACCTGGTCACTGCGTGGCGACCCGAACTACGCGTACTTTCCGTTGCTGTCGGTCCTGCTTGCGGTTCTTGGCCTCCTGGGTCTGCTGGTTTCACTCAACGGCTGCAATGCCTGCGTCGCTCGGCTGGTGGGTGAAGCCTAGGCGGTCGGATTGAAGCCAGTATGTGAATCACCGATCAGCGCACGCTAATGTCTGGGAACACTATGAATCTTAAAAGCTGTGTTTTAGCCTTTGCGATCGTCTCCCTAGTTGGGTGCTCGGCCGACACTACATTCTCTATCGTCAATCAATCCGGTCAGGTGCTACGGAATGTCACGATATCCGGCCCTAACTTCCAGCAAAGTATTGCTTCGATCCCTACTGGAAAGACCACCACTTTTTCCGTTCATCCGAAAGGACCATTGACTGGCATTCCGATAGCGTTCACATTGGGAGAAAAGAGATTTTCCCATATCGAGGATGTTTATTTTGAATACGATGATTGGGAAGTCGAGATTAGCGTGGATGCGGCAGGAAGGACCTCGGTGCATGATAAGCAAGTCAGCTTATTTACTCAAATGGTAGGGAAATGATAATGGGCAAAAACCGCCTGGAAGCCTTCAGCGACGGCGTCATCGCCATCATCATCACCATCATGGTGCTGGAACTCAAAGTCCCGCACGAAGCCGATTTCAAGGCTTTGATACCGTTATGGCCCATCCTGATGAGCTACGTGCTCAGCTTCATCTACGTCGGTATCTACTGGAACAACCACCACCACATGCTGCACGCCGTCGAAGAAGTCAGCGGCAGCATCCTGTGGGCCAACCTGCACCTGCTGTTCTGGCTTTCCCTGATTCCCTTCGTCACCGCCTGGACCGGCGAAAACCATTTCGAGACCGCGCCTACCATCGCCTACGGCATCGTGCTGTTCATGTGCGCGATGGCATATTCGCTGCTGGTGCGCAGGTTGATCCAGCACCACGACAAGAATGCGGCACTGGCCGAAGCGATCGGCGACGATCGCAAGGGCAAGATGTCCATCGTGCTGTACCTGGTCGGCATTGCCGTGTCCTGGTTCGCGGCCTGGCTCGGCTTCCTGGTATATGTCGGCGTGGCCATCATGTGGCTGATTCCAGACCGGCGCATCGAGAAAAAAGTCGGCGAGAAGGGCCGGCAGAAAGCGTGAATTGGCCACGCATCGAATGTGACGATGCGGCAATAACTTTGCTATGATCTTCGCGCGCATGCTGCCGGGTCCGCTCCCCGGCAGTGTTTTTTCATGTCCGTGAAAGATCCAATGAATCGTCCTTACAGCTTCATCGTTGCCGCCGCTGCCACCGCTGCGCTGGCACCGGCAGCGATCGCCGCACCCATCCCCGCCGGCGCTTCCCTCGACGCATCGAACCCCTTCGCCAAAGCCAGCGCGCTGCCTTTCCACTATCCGGCCTTCGACAAGATCAAGGACGAGCACTTCAAGCCGGCCTTCGACGCCGGCATGCGCGAGCAGTTGCGCGAAGTCGATGCGATCGCCGCCGGCAAGGCTGGGCCGACCTTCGAGAACACGATCGTCGCGATGGAGCGTTCGGGCCAGCTGCTGGCGCGCGTGTCCGTCACCTTCTCGAATCTGCAGGGCGCGAACACGAACGACGCGCTGGATGCGATCGACCGCGAGATGTCGCCGAAACTGGCCGCGCACCACGATGCGATCTTCATGAACGCGAAGCTGTGGCAGCGCGTCAAGACGATCTACGACAAGCGCGACAGCTTGACACTCGACGCCGAATCGAAGCACCTGGTCGAGCGCTATCACCGCGACTTTGTGCGTGCCGGCGCCAACCTGTCCGGCGCCGACAAGGACAAGCTGAAAGCGTACAACAGCGAGATCGCCGGCCTGCAATCGCAGTTCGCGCAGAACGTGCTGAAGGAAGCCAATGCCTCGGCGCTGGTGGTCGATAGCCGTGCCGAACTGGCCGGCCTGCCGGACGCCGACATCGATGCCGCTGCGGCGGAAGCCAAGAAGCGCGGCCTCGACGGCAAGTACGTGATCGCACTGGTGAACACCACGATCCAGCCTTTGACGTCCCTGATGACCAAGCGTGCCACGCGCGAGCGCCTGATGGCGGCTTCGCTGGCGCGCGGCAGCCGCGGCGGCGAATTCGACAGCCGTGCGCTGGTGCAGCGCCTGGTCAGGCTGCGCGCCGAAAAGGCGGCGCTGCTCGGCTACCCGACCTATGCCGCTTACTCGCTTGAAGAGGAAACCGCGAAGACGCCGGAAGCCGTGAACAAGCTGCTCGGCGAGCTGGCTGCGCCGGCCGTCAACAACGCGAAGAAGGAAGCGCTTGAAATCCAGAAGGTGATCGATGCCGAAAAAGGTGGGTTTACAGTCGCCGCGCACGACTGGGCGTTCTACACCGACAAGGTGCGCCAGGCGAAATATGCGTTCGACGAGAGCCAGCTGAAGCCGTATTTTGAATTGAACAACGTGGTGCAGAACGGCGTGTTCTTTGCCGCGAACAAGGAATTCGGCATCAGCTTCAAGGAGCGCAAGGACTTGCCGGTGTACGACCCGGACGTGCGCACCTTCGACGTGTTCGACGCCAACGGCAAGCAGCTGGCGATCTTCATCCTGGATTACTACGCGCGTCCGAACAAGCAGGGCGGCGCCTGGATGAACGAATACGTCACCCAGTCCACACTGCTGGGTAACATGCCGGTGGTGGCGAACCACCTGAACATCCCGAAGCCGGCCGCCGGCCAGCCGACGCTGCTGACCTACGATGAAGTGCGCACCGCCTTCCACGAGTTCGGCCACGCGCTGCACGGCATGTTCTCGAACGTGACCTACCCGACCTTCGGCGGCGCCAACACGCCGCGCGACTTCGTCGAGTATCCGTCGCAGGTCAACGAGATGTGGGCGACCTGGCCGGAGGTGCTGGCCAACTACGCCAAGCATTACCAGACCGGCGCGCCGATGCCGAAGGCGCTGCTGGACAAGGTACAGGCGTCGAAGAAGTTCAACATGGGCTTCATCACGACCGAGTACCTGGCGGCTTCGTTGCTGGACCAGCGCTGGCACCAGATGACCCCGGCCCAGGTGCCGGCCGACGTGACCGGCTTCGAGGCGCAGGCGCTGAAGGATGCCGGCGTCGACTTCGCGCCGGTGCCGCCGCGCTACCGCACGACGTATTTCTCGCACAGCTTCTCGGGCGGCTACTCGGCCGGTTACTACGCTTACCTGTGGAGCGAAAAGCTGGATGCCGACACCGTCGAATGGTTCAAGGAAAACGGCGGCCTGCTGCGCAAGAACGGCGACCACTTCCGTGCGACCCTGCTGTCGCGCGGCGGTTCGGCCGATGCGATGGACCTGTTCCGCAATTTCCGCGGGCGTGACGCCAGGATCGAGCCGCTGCTCGAGCGCCGCGGCCTGACCGGCAATCAATAATCACCACCACCGAGAGACCAAGACCATGTACCGTTCCACTCTCCTGGCATTGGCCGTGACCGCGGCCGTCGCCAACTTCGCGCACGCCGAACCGGCGTCGCTGCTGCCGGCATCCAACCCGTTTGCCAAGCCGAGCACCCTGCCGTTCAACTATCCCGCCTTCGACAAGATCAAGAACGAGGACTACGCGCCGGCGTTCGAGGAAGGCATGCGCCAGCAGTCGCTGGAAATCGAGGCCATCGCCAACAGCAAGGCGGCGCCGACTTTCGAGAACACGGTGGTCGCGATGGAGCGCTCGGGCCAGCTGCTGAACCGCGTCTCGACCGTCTTTTCGAGCATGGTGGGTGCGAATACCAACGACACCCTGAATGCGCTGGACAAGGACCTGGCGCCCAAGCTGGCCGCGCACAGCGACAAGATCCGCCTCAACGACAAGCTGTACGCACGCATCAAGACCCTGTATGACAAGCGCGACAAGCTGCACCTGGACGCCGAATCGAAATACCTGCTCGAGCGCTACCACACTGACTTCGTGCGCGCCGGCGCCAAGCTGTCCGAGCTTGATAAGGAAAAGCTGAAGGCCTATAACGGCAAGATCGCCGCCCTGCAGACCCAGTTCAGCCAGAACGTGCTGAAAGAAGCCAACGCCTCGGCGCTGGTGGTCGACAGCCGCGCGGAACTGGCCGGCATGTCGGACAAGGCGATTGACGTCGCCGCGCTTGAGGCGAAAAAGCGCGGCCTGGACGGCAAGTTCGCGATCCCGGTCGTGAACACCACCCAGCAGGCGCCCCTGTCGGTGCTGACCAACCGTGCGACCCGCGAAAAGCTGCTGGCGACCTCGCTCGCGCGCGGCAGCCGCGGCGGCGACTACGACAACCGCGCGCTGGTGCTGGAACTGGCCAAGGCGCGTGCCGACCGTGCCGCGCTGCTGGGCTACCCGAGCCATGCGGCCTACATGCTGGAAGACCAGACCGCGAAGACCACCGGCGCCGTCAACTCGCTGCTGGCCGACTTCGCCAAGCCGGCGGTGCGCAATGCCAAGCGCGAAGCGGCCGACCTGCAGAAGGTGATCGATGCCGAAGGCGGCAACTCAGTTTCTCCATTCAAGGCGGCCGCCTACGACTGGAATTACTACAGCGACAAGGTGCGCGCCCAGCGCTACGCCTTCGACGAGAACCAGCTGCGTCCGTATTTCGAGTTCAACAACGTGCTGGTGAACGGCGTGTTCTTTGCCGCCACCAAGGAATTCGGCATCACCTTCAAGGAACGCAAGGACCTGCCGGTGTACGATCCGGACGTGCGCGTGTTCGACGTGTTCGATGCCGACGGCAAGCAGCTGGCGATCTTCCTGCACGATCCGTATGCGCGCGCCAACAAGCGCGGCGGCGCCTGGATGAATGCCTACGTCGGCCAGAATAAACTGCTGGGCACCCACCCGGTGGTGGCGAACCACCTGAACATCCCGAAGCCCGCCGCCGGCGAGCCGACCCTGCTGACCTATGACGAAGCGCGCACCATGTTCCACGAGTTCGGCCATGCGCTGCACGGCATGTTCTCGAACGTGACATACCCGCGCTTCTCGGGCTCGCGCGTGCCGCGCGACTACGTCGAGTTCCCGTCGCAGGTGAACGAGATGTGGATGGCCTGGCCGGAAGTGCTGGCCAACTATGCCAAGCACTACCAGACCGGCGCGCCGATGCCATCGGCCCTGCTGGACAAGGTGCAGGCCTCGAGCAAGTTCAACGAGGGCTACCGCACCACCGAGTACCTGGCGGCGTCGATCCTCGACCAGAGCTGGCACCAGCTCGGGCCGGACCAGATCCCGACCGACGTGCTGGCCTTTGAAGCCAAGGCCCTGCACGATGCCGGCGTCGACTTCCCGCTGGTGCCGCCGCGCTACCGCACCACCTACTTCTCGCACGTGTTCTCGGGCGGCTACTCGTCCGGCTACTATGGCTACCTGTGGGCCGAGAAGCTGGATGCCGACACCGTCGAGTGGTTCAAGGAACACGGCGGCCTGACCCGCAAGAACGGCGACCATTTCCGCAAGACCCTGCTGTCGCGCGGCGGCACCATGGATGCGATGGAGATGTACCGCGGCTTCCGCGGGCGCGATGCCAAGATCGAGCCGCTGCTGGAGCGGCGTGGGCTGACGGGCGAGTGATCGTCGGATGGAGCGGGCGGAAGTAGTATTTGTGGCCTGCTGCTCCAAAACGTCGTCCCTGCGAAGGCAGGGACCCAAGTTCCGCGAATAGTCGAAATAATTGGGCCCCTGCCTGCGCAGGGGCGACGGTTTTCAAGCTACGTTTTTCTCTGCGCGCGCCAGCACTCCCCCGGCAGGTATAAACTTTCCCCAACCCCTTAACATTGCCCTGCAATGAGTGTTCAAGCCTTACACGGTATTACCTTAGAATCCTTGCTGACCCGCCTGGTCGAGCACTACGGCTGGGCCGAACTCGGCCGCCGTATCGACATCAACTGCTTCATCATGGACCCGAGCATCAAGTCGAGCCTGAAGTTCCTGCGCAAGACGCCCTGGGCCCGCGACAAGGTCGAGCAGCTGTATCTCGCGACCAGGTTCAACGATTAGAGGAACGCCATGCAGAACGAAAACGAGCAAATGCCTGAAGCAACGCGTGAAGACACCCTGAAGGCGCACCTGAAGGCCCTGCACCGCAGCCTCGAAGAGCGTGGCGAGGTCGATGACGAACTGGAAATGCTGCTGCGCCAGCTCGACGGCGACATCAACAAGGTGCTGGAGCGCCGCGCCGACGATCCGGATGCCAACACCTATGGCCTGGCCTCGCGCAGCCAGGAAATCACGGCGCGCTTCGCGGCCCGGCACCCGACGCTGGAACCGGCCCTGCGCCAGCTCGGCAACATCCTGGCGAATATGGGGATCTGAAACAACACAAACCCATTATGGCTGAGCCAAGTCGTTGATATTCAAGCCATTTTTGGGAGGGGGAGGAGAACATAAACTGGAATTCCGGTAGAATACCGGCCAATGAACTCCCCCACCAATCTTTTCTCGAACGTTGCCAAACGTTCCAGCCGTGCGCCCACGGCCCCGTTCCTGCCCATGTCGCGTGCCGAGATGGACAAACTGGGCTGGGATTCGTGCGACATCATCCTGATCACCGGCGACGCCTACATTGATCACCCGAGCTTCGGGATGGCGCTGGTCGGCCGTCTGCTGGAAGCGCAGGGTTATCGGGTCGGCATCATCAGCCAGCCGGACTGGACCTCGGTCGAGCCCTTCCGCGCGCTCGGCAAGCCCAACCTGTACTGGGGCATCACCGCCGGCAACATGGACTCGATGGTCAACCGCTACACGGCCGACCGCAAGATCCGCTCGGACGACGCTTATACCCCGGACGGCGCGCCCAACAAGCGCCCCGACCGCGCCGTGACCGTGTACTGCCAGCGCGCGCGCGAAGCCTTCCCGGGCGTGCCGGTCATCGCCGGCTCGATCGAAGCCTCGCTGCGCCGCATCGCGCACTACGATTACTGGTCGGACAAGGTGCGCCGCTCGGTGCTGTTCGAATCGAAGGCGGATTTGGTCATCTTCGGCAACGCCGAGCGCGCCCTGGTCGACGTCACCAGGCGCATCGCGGCCGGCGAGAGCATCAAGAGCATCCGCGACCTGCGCGGCACCGCCTTCCTGGTGCCGCAGGGCTGGATGCCTGACGAGGAATGGACCGTCCACAATTCCACCCGCGTGGACGTGCCGGGCCGCATCGACAAGCAGCCGAACCCGTATGCGATGGCGTTGGAAGACCCGAAGCAGTGCGCGATCGATAACGCGGCGCCGGAGCCCGATGCACAGCCGATCCTGAAACCGATCGTCATCATGACGCGCGAAGAGCGCCAGGCCGCGTCCCGCGAAAAAGCGAGAAAAACCGTGGTGCGCCTGCCGAGTTTCGAGACCGTCAGCGAAGACCCGGTGATGTACGCACATGCCTCGCGTGTGTTCCACCTGGAGTCGAACCCGGGCAATGCGCGCGCGCTGGTGCAGGCGCATGGCGACCGCGACGTCTGGTTGAATCCGCCGCCGCTGCCGCTGGCCATGGACGAGATGGACAACGTCTACGACCTGCCGTACGCGCGCGCGCCGCACCCGAGCTATGGCAAGGCCCACATCCCGGCCTGGGAAATGATCCGTTATTCGGTGAACATCATGCGCGGCTGCTTCGGCGGCTGCACCTTCTGCTCGATCACCGAGCACGAAGGCCGCATCATCCAGAGCCGTTCGGAGCCGTCGATCCTGCGCGAGATCGAGCTGATCCGCGACACCACGAAAAACTTCGCCGGCACCATCACCGACCTGGGCGGCCCGACCGCCAATATGTACCGGTTGGCGTGCAAGGAAAAGACGATCGAGGAATCGTGCCGCCGCCTGTCGTGCGTCTACCCCACCATCTGCTCCAACTTGGGCACCGACCACAGCAAGCTGATTTCGCTGTACCGCAAGGCGCGCGCCATCCCCGGCATCAAGAAGATCCTGATCGGTTCCGGCCTGCGCTACGATCTCGCCGTGCGCTCGCCCGAGTATGTGAAGGAACTGGTCACGCACCACGTCGGCGGCCTGTTGAAGATCGCGCCCGAGCATACCGAAGAGGCCACGCTGTCCAAGATGATGAAGCCGGGGATCGGCGCCTACGACGAATTCAAGGCGCTGTTCGACAAGTATTCGAAGGAAGCCGGCAAGAAGCAGTACCTGATCCCGTACTTCATCGCGGCCCATCCGGGCAGCACCGACGAGGACATGCTGAATCTCGCCCTCTGGCTGAAGAAGAACAACTTCCACCTCGACCAGGTGCAGACCTTCACGCCGACCCCGATGGCGATGGCGACCACCATGTACCACAGCGGCAAGAATCCGCTGCACAAGGTGACCGAGGATTCGGAAACGGTCGAGACCGCGAAGAGCGGCAAGACCAGGAAGCTCCATAAAGCCTTCCTGCGCTACTACGATCCGGAAAACTGGCCGGTGCTGCGCGAGGGTTTGCGCCGCATGGGCCGCGGCGACTTGATCGGCAATGGCGAACGGCACCTGGTGCCGGCGCAGGGCGGCGAAGAAGCGGCCCTGCAGCAGGGGCGCGGCGATCGCCGTCCGGCGCCGAACGCGCCGATGGGGCCGCGCAGCGATGCGGTGCCGCGCGGGCGGGTGATCGAGGTGGCGCCGAAGAGGGGTGCTGCCGGCCGCGCCGGTGCCAATGCACGCGGTGGCGACCGGGTTCCGGCGAGCACGCCGTTCATGGCGCCGCCGTCGAAGGTGAAGCCGTCGATCCTGTCGACCATCAAGGCGAAGCCGCGGGCAGGCAGGAAGTAAGCACTGTTTTATCGTTAGCAGATGCACGTCGCCCCTGCCTTCGCAGGGGCGACGTGCATCTGCCGCGTCTTTTATCCAGCCGTCCGTGCCGGCATGATCCGCTCGATCTTCTGCTCCAGCACCTCCCCCCGCACCTTCAGCACCCGTTCCGCCTCGTCCACCTTCTTCTCCGTCACCGCATCCACGGCCGGTCCGTCCACGCCGACGATGCGCGGCGTGATCAGCACGATGGTCTCGGTGGTGCTGCCGCCGTCGTCGGTGCTGGAAAACGCGCGGCCCAGCAGCGGCACGTCGCTCAGCAGCGGGATGCCCTGGCGCCGGTAATTGCTGCTGCTCTTGATCAGGCCACCGATCAGCACCGGCTGGCCGTCGTGCGCGATCAGCTGGGTGTTCACTTCCGTCGTCTTCTTGGACGGGATGCCGCCCGAGACCGAGCCCGAGCTGACTTCCGGCCGCACCTTCATCATGATGCGGCCGTCGACGTCGATCGATGGGGTCACGCGCAGGATCACGCCGGTGTCGAGGAACTGGATCGACTCGGTGGTGACGTTGTTGATGGTGGTGGTCAGGCGGTAGCCGAGCTGGTCGCCGACGTTGGTGCTGGCTTCCTGGTCTTCCAGCGCCAGCAGGCGCGGCGTCGCCAGCGTGTGCACGCGGCCTTTGTTGGTCAGCGCCGTCAGGTGCGCTTCGATATTGTTGTTGACGACATTCAGGAAGAAGCGCGGGCCGACCGCGGTCGCCAGGCCGGTGGCGCCCGCGTTGTTCGGCCCGTTCTCGTTGAAGATGCGGGTCCAGTCGATCCCGAACACGTCGCTGCGGTCCAGCGTGATCTCGAGGATCTTGGCTTCGATCAGGATCTGGCGCGGCGGGCTGTCGATCTCGCGCAGCACCTTGGCCGCGCGTGCCAGGCCTGCCCCGTCCGATTCCACCACCAGCGTGCGGGTTGGCTCCAGCACCGTTACCGAGCCGTTGGCGCCGACCTGGCGCATCAGGATGTCGCCGGCCTTCTTGACGTCGGTGTAGCGCACTTTCATCGCACGCACCTGGATCGACGCCGCCATTTCCTTCTGCGCCACCTTCGCGTCCGAGATCAGGAAGCCGCTGGCACGCTCGGTCACCGCATAGCCGCCGGCTTCGGCGATGGCCTCGATCGCCTCGCGCACCGTCATGTCGTACAGGCTGATCGAGACGTTGCCGCTGACGCCGCGCGCCAGCACGATGTTGATGTGGGCGGTGTGCGCGATCATGTTGAACAGCTCGGCGATCGGCGTGTCGCGGAAGGTATACGACATCACGTTCGCTGCAGCAGCAGGGGCGGCAGCGGCGGCGGCAGGGGCGGATGCTGTGCGTACCTCGGCATGCAGGGCCGGCGCCAGCAGGCAGAGCGCCAGGAGCGATTGCCGGAGTTTCATTGCTTGTCCTTTTCAGTCATTGTCAGGCGTTGCCGTTTGCCGGCACGCGTCACCAGCACACCCTGGGCGTCGATGCGGACGACGGTGTAGTCGCGCGCCTGGTCGCCGGCGCCGACGATGTCGCCGTCGATGTTGGCAACCGAGCGGGCGCCGTTCAGGATCACCGCGCGCAGGTGCAGCGGCGGCGGCTCGGGCGCCGGTTCGGCCGGCAGCACGGCCGCGGGCGCCGGCGGTGGTGCCGGGCGCACGAAGGGGTCGCGCAGCGTGCGCAGCGCCGGCGCCGCGGCTGCGGCGGCGGGCAGGGCCGCGGTGACCGTCGGGACGGCCGCGGCCATGGTCGCCAGGGCGACGCACAGCAGCGCCAGCATGGCCATCATGCGCATCATCGCTTCGCCTCCGTCTCGTAGGCGCCGAGCTGCAGCTGCACCAGGCGGCGCGCTTCTTCCGGCGCGGCGCGCAGGTTCAGGCGCACGATCCCGACCGCCGGCTGGCGCGCCTCGATCCCGTCCAGCCATTCGAGGATGGCGCCATAGCTGCCGCTGGCTTCGATGTCGAGGGTCTGCTGGCGCAGGCCGGCGATGCTGCGCTGCGCACCCGGCACCGCGCCGCCCACCGTCAACCCGGCGGCACGGGCGCTGGCGCCGGCGGCGGCGATCAGCGCCAGCGGCGCCGGTGCTGCCGGCAGCGGCGGCAAGGCGGCCGGCGATCCGGCGGCCGGCGATCCGGCGGCCGGCGATCCGGCGGTCAGCGATCCGGCGGTCAGCGGTGCCGGCGCGTTGGCCTGTGCCACGCGTAGCGACACCAGCCGTATCTGCTGCTGGCGCAGCGCCGCCAGCGGCGCCCGGATCGCCAGCGTCCACATCAGGGCGGCCACGATGGCGACGGCGCCGATCGCGACCAGGTTCAGCTGGCGCGCCGGCAAGGCCGCCAGCGCTTGGCGCAGGGAGAGTGTCATGGTGTCTTTCCTTGATGGACCAGCGCGCCGGTGGCGTGGAAGTCGATGGCGCCGCCTTCGGCGATGCTGCTGCTGACCAGCTGCAGGCCGGCGATGCCGGGCTGGCGTCCGAGCGCCGCCAGGAAGGCGGTGACGGCTTCGTAGCTGGCCGCCTGGCCATTCAGTTCGATGGCGCTGCGCAGGTGCCAGGCCTGGACCGGGGCGGCAGGGGTGGCGCCGGGCGCGCTGAAGGTCTCGGTGCCCTCCGGCAGCGCGGCCGCCGCCGCATTGGCGCCGGCAGCGGCGCCCTGCACATCGCGCTCGATGCGCAGGCCGGTCAGCCAGACCGCGTCGCCCAGCGAGGCGTCCAGGCCCCGGGCCAGCGCCGCCAGCTCGCCCTGGCGCCGCAGCGTGCGCAGGACGGCGTGGGCCTGCTCCTGGCGGCTGCGTTCGGCCTGCTGCTCGGCGCCGCGCGCGCTGTCGGCTTGCGCCTGCGCGGCCGCGGCCTCCAGCGCGGTCGCGCTGCGTTCCAGCGCCGCGGTGCGCCAGCGCAGGCCGATGCCGGCGGCGCTACCTGCCGCGACCACCAGCGCCAAGGCGACGCCGGCCAGGCGCAGGGTGCGCCGCACGCGCACGCCGTCGCGGTATTCGCGCGGGATCATGTCGATGTCAGCCATGCACGGCTCCTCGCAGCGCCAGCCCGGCCGCCAGAGCGATCTCGCGGCCGATACGGTCCTGGTCCTTGCCCGCACCCTGCTGGAAAGCGCCGAACGGATCCAGCAAGTGCACCGGCACGTCGATCAGTTCGCCGATGCGCGCCTGGATGTCCGGGTAGCGCGCCAGGCTGCCGTTCAGGTAGACGCGGCTGATGGTGCTGCCGCGCGTGCGCGAGGCCACGTACACCTGGGTGTGCGCCAGCTCGTCGGCCAGGCCCAGGCAGGCCGGGTGCAGTACCTCATGGATGGTGCGCCGCAATTCAGTATGGGCGCCATCGGCATGGCCGCGCGTGCCCATGCCGATGCCGTGTTCGCGCAGCAGGCTGGTGGCGGTTTCCGGCGGCAGCTCGAGCGCCGCCGCCAGCGTGGCGGCCAGCTGGGCTTCGCCGAAATCGATCTCGCGGTCGAGCATCAGGCGGCGGCCCCAGATCACGGTGACGAAGCTGCGGGCGCTGCCGAAATTCAGCAGCAGGGTCGACTGGCCGATATCGCTGCCGTGGATCGCCGCCAGCAAACGCGCGATCGCGGCCGGGCCGATGTCGAGCGCCACCGGTTCCAGGCGCGCTGCTTCCAGCGCTGCCAGGTAATCCAGCACGCGCGCCTTGTCGGCGGCGGCCACCAGCACTTGCCGGCCGCTGGTGTCGCCGTCGGCGCCGCGGATCGGATAGTAATCCAGTACGGCCTTGGCGGCGTCCACGCCGAGCTGCTCGGTGGCGGCCTTGGCCACGGCCTGGCCTTCGGACTGGTTCGGCGCCACCGGCAGCGTCAGCGGCAGGATGCGGACGTCGGCCGGCGGCAGCGCCGAGATCACGCGGCGGCCCTTGAACGGCGCCGCTGCCAGGGCGGCGGCGACGAAGCGCGCCAGCTCGGCCGGCGCCGCCAGCAGGTCGGCGCGCGGGATCGGGTAGGGCAGCGAGGCGGCCGCCATCAGGCTGAAGCCGCCGTCGCGCGGTGCCGCCTGCACCAGGTTCAGGCCATGGGCGGCGAAGTCGGCACCGATCGGCGGCGTCGGGGGCGAGGCATGCAGGGCGAACCTTGCCGCAAGCGTGCGCAGGTTCATGCGGACAGGCTCCGGTGGAGGGGCATCATTTCGATCACGGACACAATTTACTGAAGGTGACGTTCAGCGCCGGTTCCTGGACGGTGGGCGCCTCGTGGCTGTAAAACGTCACGCTTTGGCCGGGGTTGGGCAGGCGCAGCAGGATGCCGTAGGTCGGCTGGCTGCCGTTGTCCCAGGCGCTCACGAGCGCAGTCAGGTCCACGGCGTAGTTGGCGCCGCTCTTGACATCGACACTGGCGACGGCCTGCGGATCGTAGTCGCCGCCGTTCCAGCCGACCAGAAGGCGCGCGCGGGTCCAGGTCGCCTTGTCATCCCACTGCGTCGTCACCCGGTGCAGGTTGACCGTGCGCGGTTCGCCGCTGCTGCCGTTCTGCACCAGCGTGAGAATGGCCGACAGGACCGTAGCATCCTTTGGAATGGCGTTCGTATCCCACAGCAGCAGCGCATTCGACTGGCTCGACAGCACCAGGCTGGTGTCGGTGTTCATCGCCGTGGTCAAGCTGGGATCGATGTAGGTGTCCTTGGCGCCCCCCAAAGCCTTCGTGTCAGCGTTGCCGAGGTCATAAATATTGATCGGATTGCGCGCCACCGCGACGCTGCTGCCGGCAGCGGTGGTCGCGGTGGCACTGATTGCAATCTGGTGCGGCGACTTCGTGACACGGATGTCCAGCGTGGCGCCGGGCGACAGGGAAAACGCGGAAGGGATGACGCCGCCGCATTTGATCTGGTTGGTCCATTTTGCGGCGGCCACGCCGGCTTCGGCCAGGTAGGCGGCGCTGCGGCGGTCGTACTCGGCGCTCACTGCCTGCACATCCATGCCGGCGCTGCGCTGCATGCCGAACGCCGCTGCCGCCATCACGGCCAGCAGCAGCGCCACCATCAGCGCCAGCACACCCGCTTCGCGGCGCCGGCCAAGTACCGGATTCGACAGCATCGACGTCCGGCTCATGACGGGCTGCCGATGCGGATGGTGCGGCTGGTGCTGACTGTGGTGCCGTCCGGCGCGCGCAGGGTCAGGTCGATCTTCAGCAGCGGCTGGTTGACCGTGGCTGGCGCCGACAGCTTGAAGGCGACGGCATTCGATGCGATCACGCTGACGCGCGGTGGCGCCGGCAGCAGCGTCGTGACGATGGCACCCACCAGCGACGTGGTCGTAGCGTTTTCGGTTTCGACCAGGTCGGTGCCGCTGATCGCATACGTGAGTGCCGGTGCCGGCGCGACGCCGGGCTGCAGGACGACGCCCGAGCTGTCGCTGACCATCGAGGCCGTCGGGGCGCGGCGCGCAATGCGGTCGATGGCAAAGCGCAGCTCGCCGTTCAGGCCGAGCGCGTTCTGGGCGGCGGCGGCGGCGCTGGAGGTATTCTGGAACATGGCGCCGAGCGGCACCATCAGAACTCCCGTGATGGCCAGGCCGAGCAGCAGCTCGACCAGGGTCACGCCCCGTTGGACAGACTTGCGCCTCATCGCGACACCAGCGTGACCAGGGTGTACGGATTGCCGGCGGCGGGATCGGCCAGGGCGACGCTCACGTACAACAGAAAATCGTCGGGTGCGCCGGGGCCGATCGCGCGGGTACTGTTGGTGCCGTAACGCGCGATGCGCACCGTGCGTGCCGGACATGTCGGATCGGGCGCCACCGGATAGGCCGAGGCATCTCCGGTGGTTGCCAGCGACAGCAGGCGGTTGTAGGGTTCGGCCAGCACGGTCTCCATCAGCGAACTGACGCAATCCAGGTTGCGCGCCGCGCCGGCGGCGACGCTTGGCGCCGCCGCGGCGTCGCGCAGCGCGCTCGCGGCGGGCAGCAGGCAGACCGCGAGCAGCATCATGGCGATGACGGCCTCGAGCAGCGTGAAACCGCCGCTGCGGCGGGTCCGATGGCGGTTCCGGGGGCTGCGCATGGTCAGGAGGTGGTGACGCGGCCGTTGACGTCGACCGCGACCGTGCGCGTCACGTTGCCGGCGCCCAGCACGACGGCGCCGCTGCTCAGTGCCTGGGCCTGGTCGGCCGCCGCCGTGCCGGTACCGCGCACCGGATTGCCGTTGCCGTCGAAGGCCAGCGTCGCGGCGGTGGTGCGGTCGGCGAACTGGAAGCGGCAACCGGTGAGCGCGATATTGCTGCCGGCAGGCGCCTGCGCCAGGTTGACCGTGTAGTCCATTTTGCTCAGTGGGTGTTTCAGCATGGTGGCGGCGGCGCCGTTGGTGTCGGGTATGTAGACCGACACCTCGTTGCGGACGGCGTCGCAGCGCAGCATGCGGTAAGCGCCGCTGCGCATGGCTTCCTGGCGCGCGAAGCGCAGTGCCTGGACGACTTCGCCGGCGGCAGTATCGGCGCGGAATTCGGTGACCGGCTGCGCCGAGGGCAGGGCGAGCACCGCGGCGATCGCCAGCAGCGCAACCACCACCATCAGCTCGGCCAGGGTATGGCCGTGGCTGTGGCGGGGTTCACGCATGCTAAAAGTTACGATCAGTGCTGCGCGAAGGTGCGGCCGGTGGTGACCCCATCGCCGCTCGAATCGTTCTTGATGAACTGGCCAGTCCCGGTGCTGTATGCCCAGCCATCGCCCTTTGCTGCTGCGACTGCGGCGGCACCTGCGGCGGGAACGGCCACGGCGTTCGATTTGGTGAAAGGCTCGGCCGGAAGACCTTGGCGCAGGTAAGGACCGAATCGGAAAGTGGTGTTACCGGTTGGGCAAGCCACGCCGTCCGCGTTGGTATACATGGTCAGCTGTGCTTTCATGGCAAGTTCGCCGACCGCAGCTGCGGCCGAGGTACCACTCGGGCAAGTCGTGCCGTCGGGAACTGCAACCGCGCCCGGATAGACGTTGTTTGTATGCTGCACACGGTATTGTTCAATTGCCGTGCGCACAGCCGACAGGTTGGAATCGAGCGCCGCCATCTGGGCATCGGACGTACTGGCCGAGAACTGCGGAATCGCAATCGCCGCCAGGATTGCCAGGATGATGACGACGATCAGCAATTCGATCAGGGTAAAGCCGCGTGCAACGCTGCGCTTAATAACGGAGGACATGTTTGGATTTCTCATTTTGATTTTGGTCATCGAAGACGACGAATGTGACGAATCTGATAGTTCCGTAGCGTAACACGAAAATATTAGTAATCTGCGGCAAGTTTCTGTCTATCGAGCAACTGTGGCGTAGCTTTAACAATTACGCTTAATGGACGGCGCTGGAAAGCTTGAAAATCGGCAAAATCAGTGAACTGACGATGGTGCCGACCACGGCGCCCATCACAATCAGCATCACCGGCTCGGCCAGCTTCGACAGTTGCCCCAACTGCCGGGTGAGGTCGCGGTCATAGGCGTCGGCGATGCGTCCCATCACGCGGCCGAGGGTGCCGGTGGCTTCGCCGGTCGCCACCATCTGGCGCACGGCAGGGGGAATGAACGGGCTGTGCTGGAAGCCGGACGAGATGCCCTTGCCTTCGGTGACGTCGCTTTCCAGGCCCAGGATGAATTGCTGCACGTCGTGGTTGGCGACCACCGCGCGGCAGGCTTCCAGCGTGGCCAGCACGGTCACGCCGCGCTCCAGCGAGATGCCCATCACGCGCAGCAGGCGCGTCAGGTAGATCTTGGCGAACACGTCGCGCAGCAGCGGCAGGCGCAGGGTGGCGCGGTCGATCGCGAGCCGGACTTCGGGGCGGCGCGCCAGCGTCCAGCCGAGCGCGCACAGGCCGGCCACGCATGCCGCCACGATGGCGCCGTGCGTGGTCAGCAGCTTGCTCACGTCCATCAGCACGCGCGTGGTCCAGGGCAGCCGGTCGCGGATGCCCTCGAACATCACGGCAAACTTGGGAAACACCGAGATCAGGATGAACAGCACCACCGCCACCGAAAACGTCATCAGGATCAGCGGGTACGACAGCGCCGACACCAGGGTCCGGCGCAGCTGCTCTTCCTTCTCGTCCATCTCGACCAGCTGGTCGAGCACCGCGGGCAGGAAGCCGCCGGCCTCGCTGGCCGCGACCAGGTTGACGTAGGTGGTCGGGAACAGCGCGTGCCGGGTCAGCGCGCTGGAAAAACGTTCGCCGGCCAGGATATCGTCGGATATCGCCGTGATCATGGCGCGCAGGGCGGGCTGCTCGCTCTGCTCGTGCAGCGATTGCAGGGCGGTGTGCAGCGGCACCCCGGTCTCCAGCAGCAGCGCCAGGCGTTCGGTGAACAGCACGCGCTCGCGCACGCCCAGCGGCCGGCTGCCCAGCTTGTACCAGGGGGCGGCCGGGGTGGCGGCGGGCGCGCCCGCGGCGGCGGCAGGCAGGTCGAATTCGATCGGCATGGCTTACAGCGAATGCACCACGCGCGCGATTTCCTCGGGCGTGGTGTGGCCGTCGAAGGCGCGCGCCATGCCGTCGGCATACAGGTCGTGGTGGCCGGTGGTGGCGACGTGGGTGCCCATCTGCTCCTTGCTGGCGTTGGCGACGATCATGCGCTGCAGGTCGGGGCCGACTTCCAGCAATTCGTAGATGCCCAGGCGTCCCTTGTAGCCCGAGTCGTAGCAGGCCGGGCAGCCGCGTCCGCGCACCAGGCGCAGGTCGCCCTTGCCGCGCCAGCGGTAGGCCGCCGCCATGTCCGGCGTGGCGAGGTAGCTGGTGCGGCAGCCCTGGCAGACGCGCCGCACCAGGCGCTGCGCCATCACGCCGATCAGGGCCGACGACAGCAGGTACGGTTCCACCCCCATCTCCACCAGGCGCGAGACCGCGCCCAGCGTGTCGTTGGTGTGCAGCGTGGTCAGCACCAGGTGGCCGGTCAGCGCCGCCTGCACCGCGATTTCCGCGGTCTGGCGGTCGCGCACCTCGCCGATCATGATGATGTCCGGGTCCTGGCGCAGCACGTGCTTCAGGATCTTCGGGAAGGTCAGTCCGATCGCATCGTTGACCTGGTTCTGGTTGATGATGTCGAGCTGGTATTCGACCGGGTCCTCGATCGTGACGATGTTCTTTTCGATGCTCTTGAGGTGGCTGATCGCGGCGTACAGGCTGGTGGTCTTGCCGCTGCCGGTCGGACCGGTCACCAGGATCAGGCCGTGGCTGCGCCCCAGCAGGCGCTTGAAGGAACCGACTGCGGTCTCGTTCATGCCGAGCTTGTCGACGTCGAGGATCGACTGGTTTTTATCCAGCACGCGCAGCACCACCTTCTCGCCGTAGATACCCGGCAGCGAGGAAAAGCGCAGGTCGACCGTGCGGCCCTGGGTCGCGACCTGGATGCGGCCGTCCTGCGGCAGGCGCCGCTCGGCGATGTCGAGGTTCGCCATCACTTTCAGGCGCGAGACGATGGCCGGGTGCTGCTCGACCTTGGGCGCCATGATCTCGTACAGCACGCCGTCGATGCGCAGGCGGATGCGCGCGCGGTTGCGCGAGATCTCGATGTGGATGTCGCTGGCGCTGTCGCGGATCGCGCGCTGGATCACCGCATTGACCATGTTGATGACGGGGCTGGCGCCGGCCATCTCGTCGATCTGGGTGTAGTCGTCGGGGATCGTCGACTGGATCAGTTCGAGGTCGTTGGCCTCGCTGTGCACGAATTCCGGCAGGCTGCCGCCGTAGGCGTCGTCGGCCAGGCGCCGGATGTCGGCCGGCGGCGCCACCACCACCCGGATCTTGCAGCCGGTGCGGGTGCGCATCTCGTCGAAGTAATGGATCGCCTGCGGTTCGGCGGTGGCCACGGTCAGCGTGCCGCGCACGCTGAACAGCGGCAGCACGTTGAGGCGGCGCGCGACGTCGCGCTCCAGCAGCGCCAGCGCGGCCGGATCGTACATGCCGGCGCGCAGGCTGATATAGGTGAGCCCGAGCTGGTCGGCCAGCGCCTGGTACAGCGCAGCTTCGCTGATCCATTTTTTCTCGACCATGATCAGGCCCATGCGCTTGCCGGTCTGGTCCTGCAGGCGCGCCGCCTCGGCTACCTGCTCGGCGCTGGCGGCGCCGCGTTCGACCAGCAGGTCGCCCAGCTTGGCGCCGGCCTGCACCGCTTTCCTGGGCGCCCCGGTTTTCGCATCGAACAGCGGCAGCTGTTCCTGCAGGCCGGTGGCGGCCAGGATTTCCTGCAGCAGCGGACTCGGATAGGCGAGCTTGAGCCAGCCGCCCAGGCCGGACAGGCGTTCGCCCATGTCGGCCAGCATGCCGAGCGCGCGTCCGGACAGCAGGGTCACCTTGGCCAGGTCGATCACGATCGCGACCTGGTGGCGGCCGATGCATTCGCTGAGGGCCTCCTGCAGGTCCTTCACCGCCTCGTCGGCGACCAGCGCCGCGCCGGGGGCGAGATAGGTCATCGCGCCGATGCGGCTGCGCGTGATGCTGCTCGCGCCGGGGGATAAAGCGGTGTCGTTCATGCCATTTCTGCGGCGGCCGGCACCGGATCGCGCTGGATGCCGAAGCGCGCGATCCATTCGGGCTCGAGACGGCACACCTGTTCGAACACGGCGATCACGCCCGGGTCGAGCTGGGTGCCGGCCACGCGCACGATTTCCGCCATCGCGACCTCGTGGCTGCGGCCGGCGCGGTAGGCGCGCGAGCTGGTGATCGAATCGTAGGTGTCGGCCACCGCGATGATGCGCGCGTTGTACGGGATGTCGTTGCCGGCCAGGCCGTGCGGATAGCCGGTGCCGTCGTATTTTTCCTGGTGATGGCGCGCGCCCGGGACCGCACCCTGCAGGCGGTCGATGTGGCGCAGGATCTCGTAGCTGCGCTCCGGGTGCACCATGATGAAGGTGAACTCGTCGCGCGTCAGGCGGCCCGGTTTGCACAGTACCGCGTCCGGGATGCCGATCTTGCCGACGTCGTGCAGCAGCGAGCCCCAGAACAGGTTGTCCAGCTCGCGCGCCGGCAGGCGCAGCGCGCGGCCGATCTCCATCGCGATGTAGTGCACGCGCTCGGAGTGGCCGCGGGTGTACGGGTCCTTGGCTTCCACCGCCTCGATCAGCGCCGCCGCCATCTGCTGGTTGAACTTGCTGGTCTCGGCCAGCATGCTGTGCATGCGCGACAGGCTCGACAAATGATTCGCCAGCACCTCGCCCAGCTTGCGGTCGCTGTTACTGAAATCGTCCTTGTGCGCGTGGTTCAGCAGCACCAGGATCGCCACCACCGATTTATCCTGGAACACCGGGCAGCACAGGATTTTAAAAGGCATGTCGGTGAAGATGTAGGCGCGGCGCGGGTCGGCCGGGTCGTTCATGACGATCGGCTGGCGCGAGGAGTGGGCGAAGCGGTACAAATCGCCGCGCATCTCGACCAGCACCAGGTCGAGGTTGTGGATCGGCTTCGACAGGTTGGTGGCCGACACGCACAGGTTCTCGCCCGGCTTGATGAAGGCGGCGACGTCGGCGTCCATGTGCTCGGCCCAGCTCTCCAGCAGGCTGCCGAACACGTCTTCGCCGCTGTCCATGTCCTGCACCTGGCGGTCGATCGCGTAGACCAGGTGCAGCTCTTCGTAGCGGTCGGACAGCTCGCCCGCCATCTGGTCGAGTTCGCCCTGGCGCCGGCATTCGTCGGCCAGCGTGGCGGCGACGTCTTCCAGGCCCTCGGCCAGCGCATCCCATGCGAAGGGCACGCCGGCATCCGGCGCTGCGGCGGCTTCGCGCACGCCGATCCAGCCGGCGACCTTGCCCTTGACCGTTACCGGGGCATATAAAAGGGAGAAGCCGCTGGCATCATGGCGCTGCATGCCGTCGCCGCTGGCGCCCCAGGCGAAACCGCCTGCGGCCAGGCCGTCGAGCCAGGCCGCCAGGTCGTCGTGCCCGGGCGCGGTCCAGCAGGGCATGCCGGCGGCATCGCAGACCAGCAGCGCGAATTCCTTGCCGCAGCTGCGTTGCAGCCAGCGGGCGTAGCGGTCGTAATCGAGATCGAGGTCGGGCAGGGAGGGAAGAAGGGGGGACATGGAGGCTCCAGCGGTATCAGGCGAAGCACCTGGCGAGGCGCGCCACCAGCTGGCGCGGACTCAGGGGTTTTTCGAGGAATTCGGTGTTGGACAAGGCACGGGCCCAGTCGCGCTCCTCGAGCGCGGTCATGGACGTCATCACGAAGATCGGGAAGTCGTGGTCCGGATAGGTGGAACGCGCGAGCGGGCACAGGGTGCGCCCGTCCATGCCGTCCATCTGGATGTCGCTGATCAGCACGTCCGGCAGCTGCTGCGCCATGCACGCCAGCGCCGCATGGCCGTCGTGCGCGACCGTCACGGCATAGCCGGCCTTTTCCAGTGCCAGGCGCAGCACGCGCGTGACGTGGGGTTCGTCGTCGACGAGCAGGATATGTCGTTGGGTCATAAGGTCACCACGCCGCTGGCTGCGGGCGCAATCTTGAGGTGAATGGAGAAGGTGCTGCCGATGCCGGGTTCGCTCTCGAGCGCGATGCGGCCGTGGTGCAGTTCGACGATCTGCGCCGCCAGGTACAGGCCGAGGCCGTGGCCGCCGCGCGCCACCTTGGCATCGCGCTCGCTGACGCGGTAGAACTTGTCGAACACGCGCTCGCGGTCGGCGCCGGCGATGCCGATGCCGGTGTCGCGCACGCTGATCACGATCTCGTGGTCTTCGTTACGGGCCGCCAGCAGCACGCTGCCGCCCGGGCGGTTGTACTTGATGGCATTCGTGAGCAAGTTGTTCAGGGCGATGCGGAACAGGTCCTTGTCGATCGCCACCGCTTCCAGCTCGCGCGGCAGGTCGAGCGACACGCGCAGCTGCTTGCCTTCTGCACGCGGCAGGGCGTGCTCGTAGGCGTCGCGCAGCAGATCGTCGAGGCGCACGCGGTTGCGTTCCGGGCTCATGCTGCCGGTTTCCAGCTTGCTGACGTTGAGCAGGTTGCCGACCAGCGCATTCATGCGCTCGATCTCGTCCTGGATCACGTTCAGCGATTCCACGCGCAGGGTCTCGTCGTCGGCGTCGGCATCGGCCAGGGTTTCGGCGTACATGCCGATCACGTTCAGCGGCGACTTCAGTTCGTGCGAGACGTGGGCGACGAAATCGTTGCCGGCCTGGCGCGCCAGCTGTTCGCGGGTGACGTCGCGCAGCACCACCAGGGTGCCGAAGGCCATCGCGCCGTGGGCCGCCGTGAGCGGCTGCACCGTCGCCGACAGGTACTTGCCTTCGACGTTGGCCGGGGTGAAGTCGACGCTGTGCGCATGCAGGGTGTCGCGCTGGTTGCCGGCATAGCGGGCGAGCAGGGTGCGTAGCGCCGGATCGCGGCACCAGGTATCGACCGGCTGCTCGAGGATGGCGTCGACGGCGACCCCGAGCAGGGGTTCGACCTTGTCCGAGGCGAAGCTCACCAGTCCGCCCGGCGCCAGCATCAGCAGGCCGTCCGGCAGCGACTGCAGGGCGGCGGTCAGCTTCTTGCTGCCGTACTGGAGGACTTGGTTGTCGGCGCTGGCGTTCAGGCTGCCGCGTTCGAGCTGGGCGATGCGCTGGCTGGCGAATTGCAGGTAGGCCTGCAGGCTGCCGGCCAGTTCGCGCACGTCGTTGGCGCTGGCCTGTTGTGCAATTCCAACATCTCCGATCTGTCGCAACTGGTGGCCAAGCGCATCCAGCGGCGCCATCTCGCGCTTGACCACGACATACACCAACGGTACCAGCAGGAACATCGTCAGCGCCAGCAAGGCCATGAATTGCACGTCGCGCGCCAGCACCGCGTAGCCCGGCTGGTGGAAGCCGACCCGTACGAAAGCCTGGCCTGCACTGCGGTCAGCGAGTGGGCCATAGAATTCGATCAGCCCGTTCGGCAAGGTGCGCTGGCCGAAGCTGGTGGCCGCTTCCGGCGGCAGTGCCGCGCCCGGCACGAAGGTGCCGCGGCCGGCGACGTCGGCCAGCGTACGGCCGTTGGCATCCAGGATGGCGGCGTAAGCGAGCTCACCATTGTTCTGGTACGCGAACAGGGTATTCAGTACACTCGGACCCTGGGAGTCGCTGTCGAGGTATTTGAACGGTATCCTGCTGAGTGCGCGCACGAGGCTGACGCCGCTGGCGCGCACGTCGGCGCTGCGGCTGGACTGCTGGCGATGCACGAGGAGGATGACGACCAGGGCAATGACGACCAAGGCGCCTGCAATCAGGGCGATGCCGATGCGGTTGAGTTTCATTCTTTGCAACCTTGTGGCATAAATGTTTCGTCTTGGTAAGGTCTGTCACTATAGAATGGGTGGTTGCTGTAAGGCAAACTGTTTTCAAGTGTGCGCTGCTGTGAAGCAACATATGTCGTCCGGGTCGGAAATCCTGCCGTGCATGCCCCCCAACTTGAAATTGTGTAATATAGTTCTTTTGGGAAATATGCGTTATATAAAATACATTGATGTTGTATGGATAGCGCCCCGAGGATAATCAGTGATCGATAATCAAACCTTCATGTTGGCGATCGGCGTTGGCAACATTGTGTTTGCCCTGCTGATGGCGGGCTACATGCGCAATGTCGACAACACCCCTGCGCTGCGCTACTGGATGTGGGCACGCCTGCTCGGCGGCGTCGGCCAGGCGTGCTGGTGGCTGGCGCCGGTCGTCAACCTGCCCGTCATCGACGTATTGACGCCGTTCGCCTGGATCGGCGGCGTCATCATCGAAGTGGCCGCTTACTGCCTGTTCTTCGGCATGCCCCATTGGCGCCGCCTGGCCTACCTGGCCGCACTGGCGTCGGGACTGGTGCTGGTAGGGGCGATGGCTGCCGGCGTGTCGCGCTTGCAGATGCAATGGATCGTGTCGCTCATCATGGCGTGGTTCGCCGCCTGCGCCGCGGTGCTCCTGCTGCGCGAGCGCGCGGCGTCGCTGCTGCAGCGGATCATCGGCGTCAACGACGCCCTGTTCGCGCTGGCAATCGGGGCCTGGATCGTGTTCGAGCATGGCCGGCTGGACGTCGCCATCACGCCGGTGGGCGGGGCGACCTACCTGCTCAGCTATATGATGATGATCGTTAACGGCTTCGGTTTCCTGTTGCTGTGCAAGCAGAAGGACGACCTGCAGATGCAGCGCCTGGCCACCATCGACGGCCTGACCGACACCCTGAACCGGCGCGCCTTCTTCGAACGCGCCGAAAGCGCGCGCCTGCTGGCGCTGCGCCTGCGCAAGCCGATCGCGCTGATGATGCTCGACCTCGACCATTTCAAGCGCCTGAACGACGGCTTCGGCCATGCCTGCGGCGACGAAGCCCTGCGCGTGTTCGCCGATACCGCGCGCGGCGTGCTGCGCGACCATGACCTGATGGGCCGCCTGGGCGGCGAGGAATTCGCCCTGGCGCTGCCCGGCACCGGGCTGGAAGGCGCGCTGCACGCGGCCGAACGCCTGCGCATCGCCGTGGCCGAAGCGCCGCTGCTGTCCTGTGCCGGCAGCTACCGGATGACGGTCAGCATCGGCCTGGTGATGATCGACAGCGGCGAGGAATTGACGGCGGCGCTGGCCCGCGCCGACCACGCCCTGTATGTGGCGAAGACCACCGGACGCAACCGCGTCGAAGTCGGCCCGGCGATGCTGAAACGGGCGTGATCAGTCTGTAAATGGCGGCGTCCGTGCGCCGCACACCTGTCGTAATTTTGCCGCAGAGCATTAAAATCCGGTATAGCGCTGTTATACTGCCTGCGTGCTGCACCAGCCATCCGCGCTGGTCCGCAGCCTGACCGGGGCGATCCCCCGGCGTCACCTGCAAGTCTCCCGCGTCGCCGCCTCGGCACGCTGCTCCATCAGAAGGAAACCACCCGTGAAGAACCTCAAGATCGGTGCCCGGCTCGGCATCGGCTTTGCCATTGTCCTATCCCTCTTGCTCGTACTGACCGTGACCGCGCTGGCGCGCATGCAGTCGGCGGGCGACATGACCCAACGCCTGGTGAATACCAGCATCAAGAACCAGCGCAGCATGGCCGAATGGGGCCGCGTCATCGAGTTGAGCGCGGCCCGCCTCGAAACCGCCTACGTGGCGCCCGACATCGCGACCGTCAAGGACATCGTCCAGCGCATGAAGGATGCGTCCGGCCGTTCGTCCCAGCTGCAGGAAGAAATCGAAAAGGGGCTGCGCAACGAAGGCGTCAAGGCCCAGCTGAACGTCGTCAAGCAAGAGCGCGCCCACTACCTGGAAGCGCGCGCAGCCCTGTTCCAGGCCAAGCTGGACGGCAACGCCGAACTGGCGACCCGTGTCTACCGCGAGCAGGTGCTGCCGCGCAACGCGGCCTACCAGGGCGCCATCGCCAAGATGGCGAAGATGCAGATCGAGGCTTCCGACGCCGTCGCCGCCAGCATCCTCGATTCCTACGCCAGCACGCGCACCCTGATGATCGTCCTCGGACTGGCCGCGATCGGCCTCGGCATCGCCTGCGCGATCCTGATCACGCGTTCGATCACGGTGCCGATCCAGCAGGCCGTGGCGCTGGCCGAAAAGGTCGCGTCGGGTGACTTGAGCAGCCGTATCCAGGCCGCCAGCCGCGACGAGACCGGCCAGCTGATGCGCGCGCTGGGTGCGATGAACGACAGCCTGGCCGAGATCGTCGGCCGGGTGCGCAGCGGTACCGGCACCATGACGGTTGCCGCCGGCGAGATCGCGGCCGGCAATCAGGACCTGTCCGCGCGCACCGAACAGCAGGCCGGCTCGCTCGAGGAAACCGCGGCCTCGATGGAGGAACTGACCTCCACCGTGAAGCAGAACGCGGAAAATGCGCGCCAGGCCAACACGCTGGCGGCGCAGGCATCAAGCATCGCCGACCAGGGCGGCGCGATGGTGGCCGACGTGGTCGCCACCATGGGATCGATCGACGCCTCGTCGCGCAAGATCGTCGACATCATCAGCGTCATTGACGGCATCGCCTTCCAGACCAATATCCTGGCCTTGAACGCGGCGGTGGAAGCGGCGCGCGCCGGCGAGCAAGGGCGCGGCTTTGCCGTGGTCGCCTCCGAGGTGCGCAACCTGGCCCAGCGTTCGGCCACCGCTGCCAAGGAAATCAAGGCCCTGATCGACGATTCGGTGCAGAAGGTGCAGGCCGGCAGCAGCCAGGTCGACCGCGCCGGCACCACCATGACCGAGATCGTCAAGAGTATCGGCCAGGTGACCGTCATCATGAACGAGATCGCCAACGCCAGCGAAGAGCAGCGCGCCGGCATCGAACAGGTGAATCACGCGATCGTCGAGATGGACCGCGTGACCCAGCAGAATGCCGCGCTGGTCGAACAGGCCAGCGCCGCGGCGCAGGCGATGCAGGACCAGGCCGGCGAGCTGGAACAGGTGGTCGGCACCTTCAAGCTGGCGCATGGCGACATGCGCGGGCAGGAACGCTACACGACGGCGCCGTCGGGCCGCCTGGCGCTGGCCTGATCCACACCTACAGCGGTACGCCGGGCTGCGCGTCCAGGTCCAGCGTCACGGTCGGGGCCACGCGCAGCGCCAGGTGGCTGGTCAGCACAATGCAGCTGGTGCGCGTGGCTGCGCGCCGCGCCAGGTCTTGCTGCAGCACCTCGACCGCCTGCGCATCGAGGCCGTTGAACGGCTCGTCGATCAGCAGCAGCTGCACCGGTAGCGCCAGCGCCAGGGACAGCTGCAGCTTTTTATACTGGCCCAGCGACAGGCCGCCGACCGGCTGACGCGCCACGTCGGCGATGTGGAACAGGTTCAGATTGGCCTGCAGCGCCGCCAGGTCGGCCTGCGGGTACAGGGACAGGTGCAGGTCGAGCCATTCGCCGGCCGTCAGCCAGTCGAGTTCCGGGGCTTCGCCGCCGCAATACAAGGTGTGGCGGCGGTAGGCGAGGGCGTCGCGCCGGCTGTCCATGCCGTTCAGCCGGATGCTGCCGCCGGCCGGCGCCAGCGCCCCACCCAGCAGCTTCAACAGCGTGGTCTTGCCGCGCCCATTGCGGCCGCGCAGCCAAATCAGGCCCGCGCCCAGGCGCAGGTCCAGGCCGGTGAACACGCTGCGTGTCTTGAAGTGGAAGGCGAGGGCGTCGACCTCGATCTTGACCTCTACCCGCGGCTGCACGTTTTCGTCTAATTCCATATCTTGCTTCCGGTTGCGCACAACAACAGCATGCACAGCGCGACCAGCGCCATGCGGCCGCGCGGCGTGAACGGCGGCGTGCAGACCAGCAGCGGCGCCACCATCCAGGCCAGCGCCAGCCAGGCGTAGCCTGCCGTATGGGTCCAGGCGCCGGCCGCCAGGCCGCCCGCAGTGAGCGCCAGCAGCGCCAGCGCCAGGGCGGCCAGCAGCGTGGCGCGCGCGCGCCAGCCGAGCGTACCCGCCATCAGCGGCAGGCCGGCAGTGGCGGCATGCAAGCGGGCCAGCTGGCCGCGCAGCGCATCGTCGGCCGCGTGCACGAACAGCACCAGCAGCACGCTGGCCATGAGCGCGCCGGCCGGACGCGGCAGCAACGCCGGCCCCGCCATCCAGAGTGCGCTCGCCAGGACCGTCCCACCCAGCAGCGCCGCCTGGCGCAGGCCGGCCAGGCTGCCCTGGCGCCACAGCGGCAGCCAGAACAGGTGGCGCCACAGGAACCACCAGCCCGGCCGCGGCTGCGGCACATACCTGGCGCCACCGGCGGTCGCAGCGGTAGAGAAGGCACGTGGTGGCGCCGGCGGGCGCAGGGCGCCGTGCACCAGCAACCCGCAGGCGCAGGCCCAGGTCAGCAGGAACGAGAGCAAGGTGCCGGCAGCGGCGCGCAGCGGCAGCAGCCAAGCCGGGCGCGCGTGCTGGAGCAGCCAGATCGCCAGCGAAGCGGCGTAGGCCAGCGCCAGCGGCGCCACCAGCAGGCCGGATACCAGCAGCGACGCGCGCAGCAGCAGGGCGGGCGGCACCGGCAGCGGCGCCAGCCACGCCTGCACGGCGGCCGGCAGGATCCGCGGCCGCAGCAGCGCCACGGGCAGGCTCATCGCCAGCGCATGCAGTACCAGCAGGCCGAGGGCAGGCGCAGGCGGGTAAGAAGTGAAAACCATCGGCGGCAGCGCCGCCACGGCCAGTAAACCGAGGAGGGCCGGGCCGAGCGCCAGTACCACGATCTCGCCGGAACTGCGCAGGCGGGCGCTCAGCTGCGCGAGCGTGTGCAGCGTCAGCCGGATGCGGAACCGGGTGTAGGTGTGCACCAAGATCTTCCTGGGTCAGATGCAGAATAAGCGAAGCGGAATAAACGAAGCTGAAACGAAAAAAGGCCCGACGAATCGGACCTTTTTTCTTTTTTACTACCAATATTGGCGGAGCGGACGGGACTCGAACCCGCGACCCCCGGCGTGACAGGCCGGTATTCTAACCAACTGAACTACCGCTCCGTATTACTCTGATCTTTTCTTCGTGCTTCGAGAGACTGTCTGGTGGGCGCTGAGAGGCTCGAACTCCCGACCTAATCCTTGTAAGGGATCCGCTCTACCAACTGAGCTAAGCGCCCGGATTCACTATCCAGTCTCTCTGTCAGGCGTTTGTCATCACGTCCGAAGAGGCACGCATCATAGCGTATCCATTTGAAATGATGCAAGGGCTTTACCGAAAAAAGTGAACATTTCGGGTTTGCCCCTGCGCGCCATGACAGCGCGATGAATGCTCGGTGACTGCTTAGTGGCTGTTCAGTGAGTGTTGTATGCCTGCGTATGGACTGCGTAATTTCTTGCATAAGCTTATGCACATGCCCGACAATTATGCTTTTACAAACCGGCAATATATAGACGTCAACAAGATGCGTTGCCGGCAGGCCGACTTAAGGCGGCCGAAGGAAATAGCGGAGACACGCGGAATTCTTTCACCCTTCCCTTAGGAAAACTCAATGATCAAGATGTCCAAGATGCACAAGCGCGTCGTTGCCGCGCATGGTGCGGTGCTCGCACTGTCCGTCCTGCCGGCTGGCTCCGCCCTGGCCCAGGCAGCCCAGGCCAACGAGCTGCAGACGGTCACCGTGACCGCCCAGCGCCGTACCGAAAACATCAAGGAAGTGCCGGTATCCGTCTCCGCCATCAAGGGCGAACGGCTGGACGTGCTGGTCTCGGGCGGCGACGACATCCGTCTGCTGGCCGGTAAAGTACCGAGCCTGAACATCGAGTCTTCCAACGGCCGCACCTTCCCGCGTTTCTATATCCGTGGCTACGGCAACACCGACTTCTCGCTGTTCGCCTCGCAGCCGGTGTCGCTGATCGTCGACGACATCGTGCAGGAAAACCCGATCCTGAAAGGCTTCCCGCTCTTCGACGTCGCCGGCGTCGAAGTGCTGCGCGGCCCGCAGGGCACCCTGTTCGGCCGTAACACCCCGGCCGGCGTGGTCAAGATCGAATCCGAAAAGCCGAACCTCAAAAAGGTCGAGGGCTACTACAACCTGTCCTACGGCACCCACGGCACCGCCAACGCCGACGGCGCCGTCAACGTGCCGCTGTCGGACAAGTGGGCGATGCGTGTCTCGACCCTGCGCCAGCACCGCGACGACTACGTCGACAACTACAGCGACGTGGCGAAAACCAACAAGACCGGCGAACTGGACGGCTACAACGAACACGCCGAGCGCGTGCAGTTCCTGTACAGCCCGGATTCGACCTTCAACGCGCTGTTCAACGTGCACCAGCGCACCACCACCGGCAGCGCGCGCCTGTTCCGCGCCAACCTGATCGGGCGCGGCACCAACGGCTTCGCACCGGGTACCGACCTCGACAGCCTGGTGAGCAACGCCATCAACGGCCAGGACCTCAAGACGCAAGGCGCCAACATGCGCCTGTCGTGGGACCTGGGCGCGGTCAAGCTGTACTCGATCACCGGCTACGAGACCGTCAACCATTACAACAGCCGCGGCGACATCGACGGCGGCGTCCCCGGCCAGCCGGGCGTGCCCTTCCAGGTGCAGACCGCCAGCCGCATGACCGACCTGAAGCAGTATTCGCAGGAATTCCGTGTCGAATCGAAGAACGCGGGTCCGCTGAACTGGCAGGCCGGCCTGTACTACTTCGACGAAGATGCGACCGGCGGCAGCGACAACTTCAACAACGCCCAGCAGCAAACCTCGCGCGTGGTCTCGAACCAGAAGAACAAGGCCTGGGCCGCCTTCGGTTCTGTCAACTACACGCTCAGCGACGACTTCACCGTGCGCGGCGGTATCCGCTACACCGACGACAAGAAGGATTTTAATACCCTCGAGCACACCAACGTCACCCTGATCGGACCGGCCGGCGTCAGCGAGAGCAAGAGCAAGGTCAGCTGGGACCTGTCGGGTACCTATAAACTCAACCGCGACGTGAATGCCTACGCCCGCGTGGCGACCGGCTTCCGCGCCCCGAGTATCGCCGCCGCTTCGGCGACCGTGCCGGTCACCGTGGCCGATGCCGAAACCATCACCTCGTACGAAGCCGGCATCAAGGCCGACCTGTTCGAGCGCCGCGCCCGCGCCAACTTCTCGATCTATGACTACGAAGTCAAGAACCAGCAGCTGACCGTGGTGGGTGGCAACTCGAACATCACCAAGCTGATCAACGCCAACAAGACCAAGGGCCAGGGCGCCGAGTTCGACGTCGAAGGCATCGTCAGCCCGTCGCTGCGCCTGACCGGCAGCGCCAGCTACAACTTCACCAAGATCGAAGACCCGAACCTGTACGTGACCCGTTCCACGACCGGCACCGTCACCGATCCGGTCGGCGCCAACGGCCTGGTGTCGATCAACGGCAACCCGCTGCCGCAGGCACCGAAGTGGATCTTCAACGCCACCGCACGCTACAGCATCCCGATGGGCGACGGCGAGTTCTTCGTCTTTACCGACTGGTCCTACCGTACCAAGATCAACTTCTTCCTGTACGAAGCGGTCGAGTACACCGGCAAGCCGCTGACCGAAGGCGGCTTGCGCGTGGGCTACAACTGGGCTGGCGGCAAGTACGAAGTCGCCGCCTTCGGCCGCAACATCCTCGACCAGCGCCGCATCACCGGCGCCATCGACTTCAACAACCTGACCGGTTTCACCAACGAGCCGCGCACCTACGGTGTACAGTTCAAGGGCAACTTCTGATCTTGTCAGCTGTGTGACGAAAAAGGCCGCGAGCGATCGCGGCCTTTTTTATTTGTCACAGAACGTTGTGGCCTATTTGATGTGACTCAATACGAATGTGACATTTGGTGAGCCGGAAGTACTGACGGTTGTGTGATTTTTGGGAGTTGTTTAGGCAATATTTCATTTTGTTTAGTCGATCCAGCGCCGAAGAATCTAGGTTTTTGCGCGAAAACGGGGATTTTGTGTTGTATATGTATTGAATACAATTGTGAAATCCATCCACACATTGCTGAGCCGGAGTAGTCTGGATTTGTCCGCTGTCAAGACGGACGCCCGGTGCATCGATGCCGCACCGGGACAATCAGATCTCAAGCATTGAAGTGCTTGCGGAAACCTACAGCTTTTGTGTTTTTCTTACCTAAGGAAGAAACATGAAGTCTCAGCAATCGATGTATCCCGCAGTGTTGAAATTGTGCGCCGCAGCCGTCCTCGGCCTGGGTGCCGGCGCCGCCCTCGCAGGGGTGTCCGTGAACGACGCCGCCACGCCTGCCGCGCGCGGCATGGCGGTCGTGGAGCAGACCGACCGCATCATCGTCAAGTACAAGGACGAGGCCGCACCGGTGGCGGTAAAGGCGGGCAAGGCGTCGGCCGCCTCCGCACTGTCCGCCGCGCCGCTGTCGAGCGCTCGCAAGGCCGTACTCGACCGCGCCGGCCAGCAGTTCGGCTTCCTGATGAAGGAATCGCACCGCATCGGCACCGGCGCCCGCGTGATCAAGCTCGACCGCAAGACCACGCTGGCCGACGCCGCCAAGCTGGCCGCCGAAGTCGCCGCGCGCGATCCGAACGTCGAATACGCCGAGCCGGACCGCATCCTGAAACCGCTGCTGACGCCGAACGATTCGATGTACACCCAGCAGTGGGACCTGTACGAAGCCACCGGCGGCATGAATTTGCCGGCAGCCTGGGACAAGTCGACCGGATCGGGCATCCGCGTCGCCGTGATCGACACCGGCTACCGTCCGCACGCCGACCTGTCCGGCCAGATCCTGGCCGGCTATGACTTCATTTCCGACGCCACCATCGCCAACGACGGCGGCGGCCGCGACAGCGACGCCAGCGACCCGGGCGACTGGACCGCGGCCGGCGAATGCGGCGCCGGCGAGGCGGCCTCGAATTCGAGCTGGCACGGCACCCACGTGGCCGGCACCATTGCGGCGCTCACCAACAACGGCAGCGGCGTGGCCGGCGTCGCCTTCGGCGCCAAGGTCGTGCCGGTGCGCGTGCTCGGCAAGTGCGGCGGCTACACGTCCGACATCGCCGACGGCATCATCTGGGCCTCGGGCGGCACCGTGTCTGGTGTGCCGAACATCGCGGCGCGCGCCCAGGTGATCAACATGTCGCTGGGCGGCGGCGGCGCCTGCGACACCACCACCCAGAACGCCATCAGCGGCGCCCGTTCGCGCGGCACCGTGGTCGTGGTCGCGGCCGGCAACGAGGCGCAGAACGCCAGCAACAGCAGTCCGGCCAACTGCTCGGGCGTGATCACGGTGGCGGCGACCAACCGCTCCGGCGGCCGCGCCTCCTACTCGAACTACGGCACCATCGTCGACGTGGCGGCGCCGGGCGGCGACAGCGGCGCAGCCATCCTGTCGACCCTGAACGCCGGCACCAAGGCGCCGGGCGCGGACAGCTATGCCGGCTACATGGGCACGTCGATGGCGACCCCGCACGTGGCCGGCGTGGTGGCGCTGATGCTGGCGAAAAATCCGGCGCTGACGCCGGACGACGTCGAAGCCCGCCTGAAGTCGAGCGCACGCGCCTTCCCGGCCTCGTGCAGCGGCTGCGGCGCCGGCATCGTGAATGCCTCGGCCGCGGTCGACGCCGCCACCGGCAGCGGCACCACGACTGGTCCGACGGCCTCGGAAGCGGAGTCGAACAACACGCTCGCCACCGCCAACAGCGTGACGACTACCGGTACCACCGTCAACGGCACCATGGCCAGCACCTCGGACACTGATTATTTCGTGGTGCAGGTCCCGGCCGGCAAGACCCTGAGCGCGGTGATGACGCCGAACGCGAGCTCGGACTACGACCTGTATATCTATAACAATGCGGGCACTCAGCTGGCGCTGAGCGAAAACGGTGTCGGCGCGGTCGACAGCGCCAGCTCGGCCAACACCGGCAGCACGACCGCGGCACGCTACGTGCGCGTGGTGTACTACAGCGGCGGTACCGGCTCGACCAGCGGCAAGTACACGTTAAAACTGTCCTGGTAAATTCCTTGTTGTTTTGCTTAGAAGGCGCTCCCCGGAGCGCCTTTTTTTGTTTATATGATCACTTTTTCGTTAGTAATCAATAACTTGACAAAAATTTTTCCGTTGCGAACGTCACTAAAGCAGACTCAACGCTAGCATTCTCGGCTAGGCTTGCGGGTTCGGCTCATCAAGAGTAACCCCAAGAGGAAGCAGGATGACACAGCACAGCAAGATCGCCACCGTGTTGAAGTTTTGCATGGCGGCGCTCGCCGTCAGCGGCCCGCTGGCCGCCAGCGCAGGCCAGCAGGACGCGGCGAAACCCACCCGTTACATCACCCAGACCGACCGCCTGATCGTCCGCTACAAGGATGCCGTCGACACCTCGCGCCTGAAGGCGCCGGCCGCCGTGCCGCTGAATGCGTTGTCGGCCGCGCGCCAGGCCGTGATCGACCGTGCCGGCCAGCAGTTCGGCATGACCCTGCGCACGCTGCGCGCGACCGCGACCGGCGCCAACGTGCTGCAGCTCAGCCGCACCATGTCGCTGGCCGAGGCCAGGCAGCTGGCGGCGGAACTGAAGGCGCGCGACGCCAGCGTCGACTACGCCGAGCCGGACCGTATCATGACCGCGATGGCGGTCCCGAACGATCCCAGCTACAGCCAGCAATGGGACCTGTACGAAGCCACCGGCGGCATCAACGTGACCGGCGCCTGGGACCGCTCGACCGGCAGCGGCATCAACGTCGCCGTGATCGACACCGGCTACCGTCCGCACGCCGACCTGTCCGGCCAGATCCTGCAGGGCTACGACTTCATCGCCAGCACCAGCATCGCCAACGACGGCAACGGCCGCGACAGCGACGCCAGCGACCCGGGCGACTGGACCCCGGCCGGCAGCTGCGCGGCGGGCGTCCCGGGCCAGGACCAGGCCTCGAGCTGGCACGGCACCCACGTGGCCGGCACCATCGCCGCGCGCACCAACAACGGTCTAGGGGTCGCCGGCATCGCCTACAACGCGAAGATCGTCCCGGCGCGCGTGCTGGGCCGCTGCGGCGGCTATACCTCCGACATCGCCGACGCCATCGTCTGGGCCTCGGGCGGCAGCGTCAACGGCGTGCCGGCCAACGCCAACAAGGCACGCGTGCTGAACCTGTCGCTGGGCGGCAGCGGCAGCTGCGACACGACCACCCAGAACGCCATCAACGGCGCCCGTTCGCGCGGCGCCGTGGTGGTGGTTGCCGCCGGCAATTCGAACGTCGACGCCGCCAACTCGAGCCCGGCAAACTGTGCCGGCGTGATCGCGGTGGCGGCGGTCGGCCGCAGCGGCGGCAAGGCCTCGTACTCGAACTACGGCAGCGTGGTCGACGTGGCGGCGCCGGGCGGCGACAACGGCGCCGGCATCCTGTCGACGCTCAACAGCGGTACCTCGACACCGGCCGCAGACAGCTACGCCTACTACATGGGCACTTCGATGGCGACCCCGCACGTGGCCGGCGTGGCCGCACTGATGCTGGCGGCGAATCCGAACCTGACCCCGGACCAGGTCGAGGCGACGCTGAAATCGACGGCGCGCGCCTTCCCGGCCGCCTGCAACGGCTGCGGCGCCGGCATCGTCGATGCCCAGGCCGCCGTCAACGCGGCGCTGGCCGGCACCGGGTCGCCCACCCCGGCCGTGACCTGGACCAGCTGCGCGCCCGAAGGCGGCACCTGCTCGTTCAGCGGCACGCGCGAAGTGCGCTACGGCGCCAACAACAGCTTCGTGACGAAGGTGGTGACGGGCTCGACCGCATGCACCAACGCCGTGTTCGGCGACCCGATCCCGAACGTGGTCAAGTCGTGCAGCTATTCGAGCGCGACCGTGGAAGCGCCGGCACCGGTGACCTGGACCGCCTGCGCGAACGAGGGCGGCACCTGCTCGTTCAGCGGTACGCGCGAAGTGCGCTACGGCGCCAACAACAGCTTCGTGTCGCGCGTGTTCACCGGCTCGGCCGCGTGCTCGAATGCGACTTTCGGCGATCCGCTGCCGAACGTGGTCAAGGCGTGCAGCTATTCCAGCGCCACGCGCTGAACCGTAGGGTGGACGGGGTCATTCAGGCCAATTGCCTGAATGACGGTCCACGCGAACGCTGGCTCTGTACCAGCTTCCGCGTGGACAGCGTAGCCGTCCACCCTATGCGCTTGCATACCCGCATCAATTCAGTGATACTGTATGCAATTACAGTATGAATGCTCCCGTCCGCAAGATCATCCACTGCGATTGCGATTGTTTCTACGCGTCCGTCGAGATGCGGGACGACCCGTCGCTGCGCGGCCGGCCGCTGGCCGTGGGCGGGCGCCATGACCAGCGCGGCGTGATCGCTACCTGCAACTACGAAGCGCGCCGCTACGGCATCCATTCGGCAATGGCGACGGCACAGGCCATCAAGTTGTGCCCGGACCTGCTGGTGATCCCGCCGAACATGGAGAAATACCGGACCGCCTCGCGCCAGATCATGGAGATCTACCAGGACTATACGGAGCTGGTAGAGCCGCTGTCGCTGGACGAGGCCTATCTCGACGTGACGGCGTCGCCCCACTGCAAGGGCAGCGCCACCCTGATCGCGCAGGAGATCCGGCGCCGCATCTTCGACACCGTCGGCATCACGGCCTCGGCCGGCGTGGCGCCGAACAAGTTCGTGGCCAAGATCGCCAGCGACTGGAACAAGCCGGACGGCCTGTTCCTGGTGCGGCCCGACGAAGTCGATGCCTTCGTCGCGGTGCTGCCGGTGAAAAAGCTGCACGGCGTCGGCAAGGTCACCGCCGCCAAGATGAACCGCCTGGGCCTGGATACCTGCGGCGACCTGCGGCAATGGCCGATCGCGAAGCTGCAGGAGCATTTCGGTTCCTTCGGGACCCGGCTGTACGAGCTGAGCCGCGGGATCGACCACCGCGACGTGAATCCGGTGCGCGAGCGGAAATCGATCAGCACCGAGGAAACGTATACGCCGGACGTGCCCGACCTGGCCGCCTGCATGGCATTGCTGCCGGAGTTGATGGAGCATTTGCAGGGCCGCATCAAGCGCAACGGCGCCGAACGCTTCATCAATAAACTGTTCGTGAAAATTAAATTTTCCGACTTCCAGCAGACGACGGTCGAGTGCGTCGGCTATGCGCCGAACCTGGAGGTCTACGCGCGGCTGCTGGAAACCGGCTGGCTGCGCGCCAGCCGTCCGGTGCGCCTGCTGGGCGTCGGCGTACGCCTTAGCGACACCGAAATCGTCGAACAGCTCAAGCTGTTTGACGAACGTGCAACACATTAAAAAAGCCTGCCCTGCCGCGTGAAATTTGCCACGCGTCAGCGTGTAGAATGTCGTTCCCCTGGATTTTAGAGATAGCCGAAAGCAACTTTATGTGGTTCAAGAATCTTCAGATTTACCGCCTGCCCGCTCCCTGGGCCTATACCCCCGAACAGCTGGAAGAAGCGCTGGCCTCGCAAGCCTTCGTGCCGGCCAACAGCAACGAATTGCTGCAGCAGGGCTGGGATTCGCCGCGCGGCAACGGCAAGCTGGTGCACGTGGTGAACAAGCAGATGCTGATGATGCTGGGCACCGAAAAGAAACTGCTGCCGAGCTCGGTCATCAACCAGGTCGCCAAGGCCAAGGCGGCCGAGATGGAAGAGCAGCAGGGCTTCGCGCCGGGCAAGAAGGCGATGAAGGAACTGAAGGAACGCGTGGCGGATGAGCTGCTGCCGCGCGCCTTCTCGATCCGCGGCAACACCTGGGCCTGGATCGACCCGGTCAACGGCTGGCTGGTGGTCGACGCCGCCAGCCCGAACAAGGCCGACGACATCATCAAGCTGCTGCTGAAAGCCGTCGACAAGATGCCGCTGGAATCGGTGCGCGTGCAGAGCTCGCCGGTGGCGGTCATGACCGCCTGGCTGGAATCGGACGAGGCGCCGTACAACTTCACGATCGACCAGGATACGGAATTGCGCGCCACCGGCGAAAGCAAGGCGACCGTGCGTTACGTGAAGCACTCGCTGGACCCGGAAGACATCCGCCGCCACATCGCCGGCGGCAAGCAGTGCACCCGCCTGGCCATGACCTGGAACAGTCGCATCTCCTTCGTGCTGACCGAACAGCTGGCGATCAAGAGCATCAAGCCGCTGGACGTGATCAAGGAAGGCGAAACCATCACCTACAGCGACGACGAGCGTTTCGATAACGACATCATGCTGATGACCGGTGAGCTGGCCAAGATGCTGGCGGACCTGGTGGAAGCGCTGGGTGGGGAAGCGAAGGCCTGATTGTTGGCCCAGGTAGCGTGGACGGGATTCCCGTCCACGCGTTCAAATCCAGTGCGAGCAGACATTTCCGTCAATCGAAAGCCGGTTGAACGCGTGGACGGCGTAGCCGTCCACCCTACGTAGCTCGCCACATGAAAAACGGCCCGGATTCACACCCGGGCCGTTTGCATTTTTCAGAAGCGAACGATTACTTCGCCGCAGCCACTTCCTCGGTGGTCGACGGCTCCTTGGCCCCACCCGTGTCGCCATTTTCCTGCTGGCCACTGGTATAGGTCGGCGCCTGGCGATTCGCGTGCGGTGCCGGCTTGCCCGGCAGCGGCGGCAGTGCCTTCGCCTTTTCCAGGTCGATGCCGGCGATCTCGGCTACGCGGCGGCCATAATCCTCGTCGCAATGCCACAGGTGCCAGACCATGCGCAGCTGGATCACTTCCGGGCACTTCTTGAGGTCGCCGCCGACGTTGGCGACCAGGTCGTCGCGCTCCCAGTCCTCGAAGCTGCGGTAGCGGTCGCCGGCCTGCTTGTAGTCGGCGGCGGTGCTGGTGGTCTGGTAGCGCCCCAGGTGGCCCTGTACGTACTGGTGATAATCCTTCTCGGGCTGCGGTGCTTCCTGCAGGCCGCCGATCAGGCTCGGTTCGTAGTTCAGGTGCTTGTTCTCGCCGCCATCGTCGATGGCATACGCCATCTGGCCGTCGCGCTGGTTGGTGCGGGCGCGTGCCTTTTCTTGCGGCGCATTGATCGGCAGCTGCAGGTAGTTGGGGCCGACACGGTAGCGCTGGGTGTCCGAGTAGGACAGGGTACGACCCTGCAGCATCTTGTCGTCCGAGAAGTCGATGCCGTCGACCAGCACGCCAGTGCCGAAGGCCGATTGCTCGGTTTCAGCAAAGACATTGTCCGGGTTCTTGTTCAGCACCATGCGACCCACTTTCAGCAGCGGGAACTGGTCTTCCGGCCAGCGCTTGGTGTCGTCCAGCGGATCGAAATCGAGTTCCGGGTGCTCGCCGTCGCTCATCAGCTGCACGCACAGTTCCCATTCCGGATAGTCGCCGCGCTCGATCGCATCGTACAGGTCGCGCGTGGCGTGGCTGGTGTCGTGGGCCTGGATTTCGGCGGCCTGCTGCGAGGTCAGGTTGCGCACGCCCTGCTTGGGCTGCCAATGGAATTTGACCAGGTGGGCGATGCCTTGGTCGTTCACCAGTTTATAGGTGTTGACGCCGGAACCTTCCATCTCGCGGTAGTTGGCCGGGATACCCCATGGGCTCTTGACCCAGGTAACCATGTGCAGCGATTCCGGATGGTTGGCAATGAAGTCGTAGAAGCGCCACGGTTCCTGCTGGTTGGTGACCGGATCCGGCTTGAAGGCGTGGATCATGTCGGGAAACTTGATCGCGTCGCGGATGAAGAATACCTTCAGGTTGTTGCCGACCAGGTCCCAGTTGCCCTCGACGGTTTTCAGCTTGATGGCGAAACCGCGCGGATCGCGCGCCGTTTCCGGGGATTCCTTGGCGCCGATCACGGTCGAGAAGCGCAGGAAGACCGGCGTCTGCACGCCGGTTTCGGTCAGGACCTTGGCGCGGGTATATTTGGTGGCGGGTTCGTCGCCGATGGTGCCATAGGCTTCGAAGAAGCCGTGGGCACCGGTGCCGCGTGCATGCACGACGCGCTCGGGGATACGCTCGCGGTCGAAATGCGTGATCTTTTCGATGAACTGGTAGTTCTCGAGGGTCGCCGGGCCGCGTTCACCCACTGAGCGCAGCGACTGGTTGTCGCGCACGGGGTGGCCTTGGCGGGTGGTTAACGTGGGACGCTGCTCATTCATCCTTCGTTCCTCCTGCTTTCATGGGAAAACAATTATAGAAAAGGACGAAAATGCGCAGCGTTCTGGAGCCTTCAGGAAAGCAGCATTGTCAAAGTGTCAGATTTGACGATCCGGCGATGCGGTTAGATGGATTGAAATACGCCGGCTGCCCGGTTCTTGGTCACATTGTCCCAAGTAAAAATCTTGCCGTTCATTGCTACATAGACACCGGGCGGCAGCACCTGGGCCACGCCGCAGGCGAAGCCGAAGTTGAACAGCGCATCCGAGTTGGCGATTTCGTAGGGAATCATGGCGCCGGTGAACACGATGGTCTTGTCGCTGACGGCCGCACCCAGCACTTCGGCGGTTTCGCGCATGGTGTCGGTGCCGTGCACGATGACGATCGCCCTTTCCGGTGCGGCCTGGCAGGCGCCCAGCACGCGCTGGCGGTCGGCATCCTGCATGTCGAGCGAGTCCAGCAGGGAAACGACTTCGAGCGCGACCGGGATGGTCATGCGCGTGCGTTTGATAACGTCCGGCAAATGGCTCTCGGCAAAGCCGAGTACACCGTTGAGCTCGTTGTAATGTTTGTCGAAAGTGCCGCCGGTGGCGATGATCCGCAAAGTCATGATGGTTTGGAAAGGCAGTGAAAAAAGGTGGGTAATGATAGCCGCAAACGGTAGTGTACCCCCATGGGTCTGCGCTAAAATCGGCAGGATTGGATGAGCAACCTGATCGCCCCACATGAAACCCGTCGCCCCCGGAACCGTCATTTTTCAGCGCCATCGCGGCTATGGCGTCATCACCCACGTCAACCTGCTGACCGGCTGGATTTCAGCACGTTTCGGCAACGAAGCGCGTCCGCTCGACCTCAATTTGTCGACCGACGACGTCCAGCACGCCGATGGCGAAGCAATCCGGTTCCGCCGCTCGCCGCCGGACCGCATGCCGCACGCGCGCCTGATGGCGATGGTGCGCGACCTGCACATGGCCGGCTATGAAAGGCTGTACCTGCATTCCTGGCCCAAGGCGTCCGGCCTGCACTGGCGCTGGCACCTGTTCACCGGCCAGCGCGACTGGATGCAGCGCCCCTGGCGCGAAGGCTGGTACGGTTCGGGCGCCGACTACAACGGCAACCCGGTGATGGGCTGGGGCGACGCCCCCGGCGCCAGCACCGAGGAACTGATCCACGCGCTGGCGAAGTTCGACCCCGAAGGCCTGGCGCGTGCCCTCGGCCGCGACGAAGACCACACCGCCTGGTTCGCCAGCGTGTGCGATGCCTTGTTGCCGGGTTACATGTACAGCTTCGACATGGCGCCATCGAAAGACGGTAGCCTGGTCGAGATGCCGCCGGTGCCCGTGATACCGGTGCGGGCCGGCTTGCCGGCGTATGCCGGGCCGGCCATTTCCTGGCCGCCGGGCTGGGCCGGCTTGTGGACGCGCCGCCACGAGATGCCGATGCGCAAGCCGAATTTCACGGGCGAGCCGGAGCTGCGCTAAGAGCGTCTAACGAAACCTTCAGGGCAAGGGATGCGGCCTGCCGACGCATCGTCGAAGACAGTACGCTAGTACGACGAGACGATGCAACGCAGCCATGGAGGTTTTTGTTAGGCGCTCTTAAGTCGCTAGCGATTCATCGGCTGCTTGACGCGTGGACAGCGGAGCTGTCCACCCTACCGGCGATGCCGGCGTTGCTGGTAGTCGAGTAGGGTGGACGGGTCTCCCGTCCACGCATTCAACCGGCATATGCATCACCGCGTCAATGCTTCCGGATTCAGGATATTGGTCGGCGTTCCGTTGGCAAAATTGACCACGTTCTCGAACGCCGCCCGGAAATACATCTCGTAACTGTCCTTCTCGACATATCCCAAGTGTGGCGTTGCCAGCACCACCGGCATCTTCAACAGTTCGGCCTCGGGCGCCAAAGGCTCGCTGGTGAACACATCCAGCGCCGCCTGCCCCGGCCGTCCCCGCTGCAGCGCCGCTTCCAGCGCACCGTCGGCCACCAGTTCGGCCCGGCTCGTATTCACGAACAGCGCATCCGGCTTCATGCGCGCCAGGTCGGCCGCGGTGACGATGCCGCGCGTGGCATCGGCCAGGCGCAGGTGCAGGCTGAGCACGTCGGCGTCTGCGAAGAACGCTTCGCGCGACGCTGCGCCGATAAAACCGTCGGCCTCGGCCGCCGCCCGGCTCTGGTCGCTGCCCCACACCATCACCCGCATCCCGAACACCTTGCCGTATCCGGCCAGCAGACGGCCGATCTTGCCGTAACCCCAGATCCCCAGAGTACGTCCACGCAGCACGCGTCCCAGGCCGTTCAGCTCGGGGTTGATCGACGCCGTCTGCCACAAGCCATCCTTCAGGTTGTTTGCGTACGGCACGATACGGCGCGATGCCGCCATGATCAGCGCCCAGGTCAGCTCGGCCGGCGCCACCGGCGAACCGACGCCTTCGGCAATCGCGATGCCGCGCGCGCTCGCCGCCGCCACGTCGACGTGGCCGGACACCTTGCCGGTCTGCGAGATCAGTTTCAGGTTCGGCAGTTTCGCCAGCAGCGCGTCCGACAGGGCAGTGCGCTCGCGGATCAGTACCAGGGCATCGAAGGGCGCCAGACGGATCGCCATCTGGCCGAGTCCGCGCACGCCGTGCTGGAACACCTTGACCTCATGGCCGTCCAACAATTTGAAACAGTCGAGCTTGCGGACCGCATCCTGGTAATCGTCGAGAATCGCTATTTTCATGGGAGTTCGCTGAAGTTTGTTTGTTGGGCGTAATGAAATGACGGGATCTGAAACGGCAGAAATAGCCTACTACATTAGTCAACCAAAATTCCTACATTTTTGTTGTTGAAGCATTTGAAACGCATTGGCGCGGGTGTAGAATCGTCCAGAAATAAGAGACCGCGATGTCTGATTGATATCTTTTGCGGCCAGTACGATATACGTCCATCGTCCGCATCGCGAACCCGCAGGGCAGCCGCGTCCGGACAAGACAACAGGGACCGCGAAACGCTGCAGCGCGCACCGCCAGACCGCATCGCCATGACGGCAGCGGACGCGCCTGGGTTTCGGAGTCGCCAAGATTTCTTTATTGGCATTGGAGTACCTCATGAATCAACCTGTCATGCGCGGCGTCGCCGCACTGAACGTCCCAGCTTACATCAAGCATAACAAGCTCATCAATTGGGTGGCCGAGATCGCGGCCCTCACCAAACCCGACGCCATCTATTGGTGCGACGGCTCCGAAGAAGAATACGACCGCCTCTGCGCCCAGATGGTCGAGGCAGGCACGATGAAGCGCCTGAACCCCGAAAAACGCCCGAATTCCTATCTCGCCTGCTCCGACCCGAGCGACGTCGCCCGCGTCGAAGACCGCACCTTCATCTGCTCCACGACGAAGGAGCAGGCCGGCCCGACCAACAACTGGACCGATCCGCAGGAAATGCGCCAGACCCTGCACGGCCTGTTCGATGGCTGCATGGCCGGCCGCACCCTGTACGTGGTGCCGTTCTCGATGGGCCCGCTGGGCTCGCCGATCGCCCACATCGGCGTCGAACTGTCCGATTCGCCGTATGTCGCCGTCAACATGCGCATCATGACCCGCATGGGCCGCGCCGTGTACGACGTGCTCGGCAGCGATGGTGAGTTCGTGCCTTGCGTGCACAGCGTCGGCATGCCGCTGCAGGCCGGCCAGCAGGACGTGCGCTGGCCGTGCAATGCCACCAAGTACATCGTCCACTATCCGGAAACACGCGAGATCTGGTCGTTCGGCTCGGGCTACGGCGGCAATGCGCTGCTCGGCAAAAAATGCTTTGCGCTGCGCATCGCCTCCAACATGGGCTACCAGGAAGCGCAGCAGGGCGGCACCGGCTGGCTGGCCGAACACATGCTGATCCTGGGTGTCGAATCGCCGCAGGGCGAAAAGCAATACGTGGCGGCCGCCTTCCCCTCGGCCTGCGGCAAGACCAACTTTGCGATGCTGATCCCGCCCGCCGGTTTCGAAGGCTGGAAAGTCACCACCATCGGCGACGACATCGCCTGGATCAAGCCGGGTGCCGACGGCAAGCTGGTGGCGATCAACCCGGAAGCCGGCTATTTCGGCGTGGCCCCGGGCACCAACGAGAAAACCAATGCCAACTGCATGGCGTCGCTGCGCGAAAACGTCATCTTCACCAACGTCGCGCTGACCGACGATGGCGACGTCTGGTGGGAAGGCATGACCAAGGAAGCGCCGGCGCACCTGATCGACTGGCAAGGCAAGGACTGGACCCCGGCGTCCGGCACCAAGGCCGCGCACCCGAACGCGCGCTTCACCGTGGCCGCGACCCAGAACCCGGTGATCGACCCGGCCTGGGACGATCCGGCCGGCGTACCGATCTCGGCCTTCATCTTCGGCGGCCGCCGCTCGACCACGGTGCCGCTGGTGACCGAGGCGCGTGACTGGACCGAAGGCGTGTACATGGCCGCGACCATGGGCTCGGAAACCACCGCCGCCGCCGCCGGCCAGCAGGGCGTGGTGCGCCGCGATCCGTACGCGATGCTACCCTTCATCGGCTACAACATGAGCGATTACTTCCAGCATTGGCTGGACCTGGGCCGCAAAGTCGCTGCGAAAAACCCGGCGGCGCTGCCGAAGATCTTCTGCGTCAACTGGTTCCGCACCGACGACGCCGGCAACTTCGTGTGGCCGGGCTACGGCGACAACATGCGCGTGCTGAAGTGGATCCTCGACCGCGTGCAGGGCCAGGCCGGCGGCGTCGAGCACATCTTCGGCACCACGCCGTCGTACGGCGACCTGACCTGGACCGGCATCGACTTCAGCCAGGAAGCTTTCGAGCGCATCACCTCGATCGACAAGGACGCCTGGCGCGACGAACTCAAGCTGCACACCGAACTCTTCGATAAATTGGCGCAAGGATTGCCTCAGGAACTGGTGGCAACCAAACGTGCGCTGGAAGAAAGGTTGTCCAGCTAAAATGTTTCTGTCGGAGAAGTAGGAACGTCTAACAGGAGCTTCAGGGCAAGGCATATCGTCGAAGACAGTACGATAGTACGGCGAGACGATACAACGCAGCCATGGAGGTTCTGGTAGGCGTTCGAGGCGGGGAGACGACGGCTGTGGCACTGATCGCAGCCGCGAATATCAAGAAGAAGAATGAAGAAGGGACGGGCATATTGCCTGTCCCTTTTTTCATATTCATCGCCACGTCACATTGCATCGGAATAATGCGCGTCACTCGATGTTCACCATTCCGGAGCAAGCATGCTGCGCACGTCCCATTCCCGTACTGTCCATACTACGTCCCGCCACGCCATTGCCGGCGCCATCCTGGTGCTGCTGTCCGCTTGCGGCGGCAGCAACGACGGTCCCGACCTGACGCCGGTCAGCGTCGCCCCGGCCGCGCCGGCCGACCAGGGCGCTGCCGATAGCGCGCCGCTGCCGCAGGTCACGGCCTTCGTCGACAGCGCCGCCAGCAACCAGCGCGGCGACGCCCGCTACGCGACCCTGGCCACGAATGCCGGCGTGCGCGCGCTGGGCGGCATGCTCAACGTCTGGAAACCGCTGACCGACATCGTCGATGCCGACGTCAGCGCGCCTGCAGTGGATGGCTTCCCGGCCGTGGTCAAATCGAGCTGGACCGGTGTACCGAATGACGGCAGCAACGGCGGCACGGTTGCCAACGCCGCCGTGCACAGCGCCAACATCGACGTCGTGGTCAAGGCCACCGCTGGCCGCAGCGCCGCCCAGGGCGTGCAAGCCTACCTCGACGACCGCCGCAACAAGGGCTACAGCGTGACCGAAGGCATGGGCCCGCTGACCGACGCCTGGCGCAGCGCCAGCCGCGCGACCACCACCATCACGGGCGTGCCGGCCGACGCCACCACCGTCAAATACGACGACGGCGGCAACAACAACGGCGTCGGCGGCGATGCCAATGCCGATTTCGGCAAGGTGGTCGACTTCGTCAATGCGATGGGCGGCAACGGCTCGACCGAACCGGCCAAGCGCTTCTACAAATACGCGCGTCCCTACCGCTGGAGCAGCCAGGTCGCGGTGCTGCCGGCGCTGGTGCCGGCCAAGAGCCCGACCCCGGTCAGCGATGGCGGCTTCCCCAGCGGCCACGCCGCCGAGGCGACCCGCAACGCGGTCGGCATGGCGTACGTGCTGCCCGAGCGCTACCAGGAACTGGTCGGCCGCGGCCTGGAACTGGGCGAAAGCCGCATCCTGGCCGGCATGCACTCGCCGCTGGACGTGATGGGCGGCCGCGTGCAGGCGCAGGCCGTCGCCGCCGCCAACATCATCGCCGCCAGCGTCACCACCCGTGCCGCCGCCGTGACCCAGGCCCACACGACGCTCATCAAACTCACCAACACCACGGCGGACACCTTCGCGGCGTATGCCGTGTCGGGCACCGCCGCCAACGACCGCTTCGCCGACTACGCCGCCGGCAAGGCCAACTACGTGCGCCGCATGACCTATGGCCTGCCGCAGACCGGCGCCACCAATGCGCCGGCCGTGGTGCCGAAGGGCGCCGAAGTGCTGCTCGAAACCCGCCTGCCTTACCTGAGCGACGCCCAGCGCCGCGTGGTACTGAAAACCACGGCGATCGCGTCCGGCTATCCGGTGCTGGACGATGCAGAAGGCTGGGGCCGCCTGAACCTGTTCGCCGCCGCCGACGGCTACGCCGCCTTCAGCGGCAACGTGGTGCTGAACATGGATGGGAGCAAGGGCGGCTTCAACGCCTCGGACCGCTGGCGCAACGACATCGGCGGCAGCGGCAAGCTGGTCAAGCAGGGCAGCGGCAGCCTGAAACTGGGCGGCAACAACAGCTGGACCGGCGGCACCCAGGTCGAAGGCGGGACGCTCGAGGCGCTGACGCCGACGGCTTTCGGTAGTGGCGACGTCTATGTGGCCGCCGGCGCCACCGTGGCCAGCAGTGCCCCGGCGCCCGTGACCGTGGGCGGCAACTACACCCAGCTGGACAAGGGCACGCTGCAGATCACGCTGGGCGCCGCGAATGCCGGCACCCTCAACGTAAAGGGCACGGTCACCATCGTCGGCGGCACCCTGCGCCTGACATTCGCGAACGGCTTCAAGCCGAGCGTCGGCACCTCGTACCAAGTCGTGAGCGCAGGCGCGCGCAAGGGCGTGTTCACGGGCGTGAGCGCGGATGGCTACAAGGCGTCGCTGGAGTACAGCAATACCGACGTGTCGGTGCACATCGACGGCTGATCCGCCGAGCGGGCAGGCACCCAGACTTGATGGAACGGCCGGCATGGCGATGCCGGCCGTTTTGTTTTACTTCGCCGTATTTATCCTTTATTCTTGTGCGAAATGAATTGTTAGCGCAAACATTTCATTTGGAGACAATCGACGCCCATAAAGGATAACAAGCATGCGATCACGTCGTACCCTGCTCGGCAGCGCCCTGGCGCTGGTTTTCGCTTCCACACTGAATCTCCCTGCGCTGGCCGCCGATAACGCCGCCCGCCGCATTCCGATCGACCTCAACGCGCCGACGGTGGCGCGCGACCGCTTCGCCGACCTCTCGGTCGGTTCCGATTTCCCCGGCACCCTGATCCGCGACGACAGCCTGGCCCAGCTCAAGACCGCAAAAGACGAACTGGGCTTCCGCTACATCCGCTTCCACGGCATCTTCCACGACGTGCTGGGCACTTACAAAGTTGTCGGCGGCAAGCCGGTCTACGACTGGACCAAGATCGATTATTTGTACGACAAGCTGCTCGCCATCGGCATCAAGCCCTTCGTCGAACTGGGTTTCACGCCGGAAGCGATGAAGACCTCGGATAACAGTATCTTCTACTGGAAGGGCAACACTTCGCACCCGGACCACGCGCAGTGGGCGCCGCTGGTCGACGCCTTCGTACGGCACCTGCAGCAGCGTTACGGCCGGGACGAAGTGCGCACCTGGTTCTTCGAGGTGTGGAACGAGCCGAACCTGGACGGCTTCTGGGAAAAGGCCGACCAGCCGGCCTACTTTGCGCTGTACGACCTGAGCGCGCGCACCATCAAGGCGATCGATCCGCAGCTGCGCGTGGGCGGCCCGTCGACCGCGGGCGCGGCCTGGGTGCCGGAATTCCTGGCGCATACGCAGAAGAGCGGGGCGGCGGTCGACTTCATCACCACCCATACCTACGGCGTGGACGGCGGCTTCCTCGACGAGAACGGCAAGGGCGACACCAAGCTGTCGGCGTCCGACGACGCCATCGTCGGCGACGTGCGCAAGGTGCGGCGCGAAATCGAGGCCTCCTACCTGCCCAAGCTGCCGCTGTACTTCACCGAATGGAGCACCAGCTACACGCCGCGTGACCCGGTGCACGATTCGTACGTGAGCACGCCCTACATCCTGAGCAAGCTGAAAGGCAGCGAAGGCCAGCTGCAGGGAATGAGCTACTGGACCTATTCCGACCTGTTCGAGGAACCGGGTCCGCCGACCGCGCCCTTCGAGGGCGGCTTCGGCCTGATGAACCCGCAGGGTATCCGCAAGCCGGCCTGGTTCGCCTACAAATATCTGCACCAGCTGGGCGAGCAGGAAGTCAGGACGCCGGATGCGCAGTCCTGGGTCGCGCGCGACGCCAAGGGCGGGGTGCAGGTGCTGGCCTGGGACTTCCAGAAGCCGGACCAGGGCAACAAGAGCAACCGGCCCTACTACACGACGGTACAGCCGACCCGCGACGGCACCCCGCTGGCGCTGGAGCTGAAGGGGATGAAGCCGGGCACCTACACGATGCAGGTGTACCGCACCGGGTTCAAGGCCAACGATGCGCACACCGCTTGGCTGGAGATGGGCAAGCCGAACAGCCTTAGTCAGTCGCAGGTGGCGCAACTGCAGGCGCTGACCGTGGACAAGCCGGAGACGCGCCAGGTGAAGGTGGCGGCAAACGGCACGGCGCGCGTGCAGGTGCCGATGCGGGTCAACGATGTGGTGCTGGTGAAGATCGGCCGCTAGCCTCGATACTGTGATGCCGCCTCAGCTCCACTGCATCAGGCAAGGCGGCACCAGCAGCAGCAGGGCCAGCACCAGGTAGATCAGCTGCAGAGGAATCATCCACTTGGCCCAGGTCAGCCAGGGCACGCGCGCCAGGGCCAGCACGCCGACCGTGATGCCCGAGGTCGGCAGCATCGGCGTCGACAGCTCGCCGAGCTGGAACGCGAGGATCGCGGTCTGGCGCGTGACGCCGACCAGGTCGGCCAGCGGCGCCATGATCGGCATGGTCAGCGCGGCCTGGCCGGTGCCCGAGTGGATGAAGAAGTTGATCACCGACTGGATCAGGTACATCTTCTGGGCGGCGAATACCGGGTGGCTCGATTGCACGAGCGGCATCAGGCCATGCAGCATGGTGTCGATGATGTGGGCGTCGCGCGCGATGATCATGGTGGCGCGCGCGATCGCGATCACCAGCGCGGTCGGCGCCAAGTCCTTCACGCCCTGCATGAAGGCGGTTACCCAGTCGTCGGTGCCGAGGCGCGCCACCAGGCCGGCGACGATCGCCATGGCCAGGAACAGGGCGGCGATCTCGTCGACGAACCAGTCGAATTTCACGACGCCGATCACCATTGCGACCAGCGCCAGCGCGAAGATCCCCAGTACCGCGACATGGCGCCCGCGCATGCGTTCATGCGCGTGATCCACCGACAGTCCGGCCGGCTGTTCCTTGCGCTTGGCCTGGTCGAGGATGAAGGTCGGGCTGAGCGCCGGCGTGCGCTTGACCCGCGCCGCGTACCACATCAGGAAGGCGATCGTCACCGCGGTCACCGCCACCCATACGATCAGGCGGTAGCCCATCCCCGAAAACACCGGCACGCCGGCGATGCCCTGCGCGATGCCGACGTTGAACGGATTCAGGAAGGCGGCGCCGAAGCCGGCCTGTGAGCCGAGGAAGGGGATCGACACGCCGGTCACGGTGTCGTAGCCGAGCGCCAGCGCCAGCGGCACGAAGATCAGCACGAACGGGATCGCCTCTTCGTTCATGCCGAAGGTGGCGCCGCCGAGCGAGAACAGGGTGACGAAGACCGGGATCAGGGTGGCGCGGATCAGCGGCGAGTGCGCATGCGCCCTGGCGACCGAGCGGATCGCGGTATCGATCGCTTCGGTCTTCTGGATCACGGCAAAGGCGCCACCGACGATCAGCACGAAGCCGATGATCTGCGCCGCTTCGACGAAGCCCTTGATCGGCGCCTTCATCAGCGCCACCAGGCCCTGCGGGCTGCTGGCCACGTAGTGGAAGGAAGCCGGGTCGATCAGCTGCTTGCCATTCACCAGGTGGGTCTCGTACTTCCCGCCCGGGATCAGCCAGGTGGCCAGCGCAATCAGCGCCAGGATGGCAAACAGCAGGACGAAGGTATTGGGCAGGCGCAGGCGCATGGTCACAGCCTCACTGGCTTAACAGGGAACCGCTACGGAAGGGTGTGGCGCCGGCCAGCTTGCAGACCTGCATGCCGCGCAGCAGGTGGCGGTGCGCGGTGGAGGCGAACAGCAGCCCGCCGCGTTGCGCGCGCAGCGTGGTGGTGGCGCCGCTGACCGGGTTGACGATGTCGGCGACCGCTTCGCCGGCCAGCACCTGGTCGCCCAGCGCCTTGAGGAATACCAGCACCCCCGACTGCGGCGCATATAGGGGCTCGACGCCTTCGAGCGGGGTCGCCGCGCACAGGGCGGCGGGCGCCGCCGCCGGCGGCAGGTCGAGCACGCCCTCGTGCGCCAGGTACTGCAGCAGCGCCTGCGCATCGCGCTCGGCGTAGTCGTAGCGCACGTCCATCTCGCCGCGCAGCTCCACCGTGATGGCGGCGCAGGCCGGCGGGATCGGCACCTGCGGACCAAAGTGCTCGGCCAGGTCCCACCACAGGCGGCTGCAGGCTTCGTCGAAGGGCTCGCCGCCGGAGGCGCCGGACAGCAGCAGGGCGCGCGCGCCGAGCAGGGCCGCCAGCGGTTCGGCACGTGCCGCCAGCGCGGTGCCGGCGTACATGTGCAGCAGGGCTTCGTTGTCGCAGTGGAGGTCGAGCACGACGTCGGCGTCGATCGCCATCGACAGCAGCGTTTTCTTGAGGACCGCGGTGGCGCCGCTGACATCCCAGCGGGCGACCGCGGCGCGCGCCTCGGCGCGGATGATGGCGACGTTCCGCGCCGCGTCGCCGCCCAGGCGGCCGGCCAGGCTGGCCGCCAGCTCGCCGGCGACGTGCCGGAAGTCGCGGTTGAAATTGATGCCGGTGCCGAGGTCGAAGCGCCCGAACGGCGTGCCGTGCACCAGCTGCGACAGGCCGATCGGGTTGGCCGCCGGCACCAGGATCACCTCGCCGTGGACGCGCCCCTCGGCATCCAGCCGTTCGAGTTCGCGCTTCAGGACGTGGGCCACCAGCATGGCCGGCACCTCGTCCGCGTGCAGCGAAGCCTGGATGTACGCCTTTTTGCCGCGGCCGGCGTTGCCGTAATGGCAGGACGTCAGCCCGTAGGCCGCGATACCCGGTTCGTCTGCAATCGGATGGATTTGTATAGGCATGCTTGCAGTCTCCGGACCCCGGTTGATGGCACTGTCCGATCGATTATGTATGAATTTTTACACAAGGTAAATCGATGAAGGATTATTTTCAGAATCTTGTTGAGTCCTTGAATGCAACTGGATTAGAGTAAAAAAGCTAATTTTTCATCCAAGGCGACGATGATCCCTGCTGCCTCCAACAGCGCTGCCACGCCCGACATCGGCTTTGCCGAGTCCGGGCTCGGCCAGGCACTGCGGCGCATGCTGGCCGAGGGCTCGGCGTCGAATCGCGCGATCGCCGACTACCTGCTGCGCAACCAGGTGCGCGTGACCGCGCTCGGCGTCGAGGAACTGGCCGAGGCTTGCGCGGTGTCGACCGCCACCATCAGCCGCTTCGCGCGCGACCTCGGCTTCCGGAACTTTGCGGCGATGCGCGGCGCGGTGGCCGAGACGCTGCAATCGGTGCTGCAGCCGGTCGAGAAGCTGCGTTCCACGATCGCGCGCCGCGCCGTCCAATCCCCGGCACTGGAAAGCCTGGGCTATGCCGAGGCGGCCATCACCGCCACCAGCGCCGCGCTGGCCGGCGACCGGATCGACCGCATCGGCGCCATGCTCACCAAGGCGCGCGCGGTGTACGTGCTCGGCTTCGGCCTGTCCTCGTTCCTGGCGGGCGCGCTGGCGATGCACCTGCAGCCGTTCTGCCGCCATGTGATCGACGTCGCCGTCGGCGGCGGCACCGAGGTCGCCGCCAGCCACCTGGCCACCATCACTGCCAAGGACGTGCTGGTCGTGATCTCGCTGCCGCGCTACACGCTGGACGCGGTGTCGTTGACCCGCTTCGCGCGCGACAGCGGCGCCACCATCGTGTCGATCACCGATTCGCCCGCGTCCCCGCTGGCGGCGCTGGGACACCACGTGCTGTACGCGCACAGCACGCACCCGGTGCTGCCCAGCAGCTCGAGCGCCGCGCTGGCGGTCATCGAAGCGCTGGCGGTATCGCTGATGACTTCCAATAAGGCCAATGTCGCCAAGGCGGCGCGCCATACCGGGGCGATTGCCGCCTACCTGGTTGGCGAACACCAGATCCGCAGCAGCACCCAAAAAAGAAGCACCAAAAAATCCTGAGTCACCCACCGAGAGGGAGCATTGCATATGAAGCAGATGTCGAAGACCGTCCTGGCGTCGGCCGTGGGCGCCGCACTGGGCCTGATGGGCCAGTCCGCCTGGGCGCAGGAAGCACCGAAAATGCAGCGCGTCGAGATCACCGGTTCGTCGATCAAGCGCATCGACAGCGAGACCGCGCTGCCGGTGCAGCTGATCACGCGCGAGGACATCGACAAGATGGGCGCCACCACCGCGGCGGAACTGGTGAAGAACATCAGCGCCAACACCGCGCCGCTGACCGACGGGCCGAGCATCTCGGACGGCACCTCCGGCCAGCGCGGCTTCAACGGCGCCAACATGCGCGGCATCGGCGTGTCGTCGACGCTGATCCTGCTGAACGGCCGCCGCCTGGCCAACTTCGCGTCGCCCGGCGACAACGCCGGGGTCGACCTGAACAACATCCCGGCCGGCGCGATCCAGCGCGTCGAGGTGCTGAAGGACGGCGCCTCCGCGATCTACGGCACCGACGCCATCGGCGGCGTGATCAACTTCATCACGCGCAAGGATTACACCGGCGTCGACGTGGCCGCCTCAGCCGCCGGCACCGAGCAGGGCGGCGCCGGCAAGCGCACCGCCAGCATCAGCGCCGGCACCGGCAGCCTGGCCAACGACCGCTTCAACGTGTTCGGCGTGCTCGACGTGCAGCAGCTGGACCGCATGCGTTCCAGCCAGCGCAGCTTCATCCGCGACCGTCCGCTGGCCACCACGCTGCCGGCGCAGATGTCGAGCAACACCTTCCCGGCGAATATCGACATCTCGGCCGCCCAGCGCAATGCCCTGATCGGCGCCGGCCTGCTGCCCGCCGGCAGCCGGGCCAGCCGGGTCAATCCGAGTGCGCCGGACTGCAACCCGCCCGCCACCGTGTATGCCGAAAAGGGACCAGGCGGGGCGGCCGGCTGCAGCTACGACTACATGGAAGACACCGAGATCTATCCGGAGTCGCGCAAGATCGGCTTCATCGGCCGCGCCACCTTCCAGCTGGATCCGGACAACCAGCTGTTCGCGGAACTGGTGCAGACCCAGGCCCGCACCAAGTATGTGCTGTCGCCGAATCCGGTCCGCATCCGCAACCTGCCGGTCAGCATCCTGCCGGCCGCCTACCGCAACGCGCTGACCGGTGCCGGCCTGCCCGATACCTTCAGCGGCATCCGCTACCGCATGGCCGAAGCCGGCAACCGCAGCAACGAAGTGACCAGCACCGGCCAGCGCCTGGTGCTGGGCGCCAGCGGCACCCTGCGCGGCTGGGACTACGACGTCGCCGTGTCGCGCGCCGAGAACCGCGCCAACGACAAGTACGTGAACGGCTACGTCCTGTACGACCAGTTCGACGCGGCAGTGCGCAACGGCACCGTCAATCCGTTCGCGCCGTCGTCGCAGGCCGGCCAGGACCTGGTCGACGGCATCCGCATCAACGACGAGGCGCGCAAGGCCAAGGGCGTGTCGACTTCGCTCGACGGCAAGATGTCGCGCGCCTTGACGACGCTGGCCGGCGGCGACCTGGCGCTGGCGGTCGGCGGCGAACTGCGCCACGAGCGCCAGCAGTTCAACCCGTCGGACCTGCTCCGTTCGAACAACATCGCCGGCGACCGCGACAGCACGCTGGCGCCGGGCCAGCTGGCCGACGTCGAGACGCTGGACGATGCGCGCAAGGTGGCCTCGGTGTTCACCGAAGTGATCGCACCGCTGACCAAGGAACTCGAGATGCAGTTCGCGCTGCGCTACGACCATTACAGCGAAGTCGGCAACACGACCAATCCGAAGATCGGCGTGCGCTGGCAGCCGACCAAGTCGCTGCTGCTGCGCGGCTCGGCCGGCACCGGTTTCCGTGCGCCCTCGCTGTCCGACCTGAAGCGCCCGACCATCTTCGGCACCTCGGCCGGCATCCTGACCGACCCGCAGTGCGTGCGCCAGGAAGGCAGCATCGACACCTGCACCGACCAGTGGAACGTCGAGCGCCGCTCGAACCCGGATTTGAAGCCGGAGAAATCGCGCCAGTTCACGCTCGGCGCCGTGGTCGAACTGGACAAGCGCACCAATTTCTCGATCGACTACTGGAACATCGAGAAGAAGGACGTGATCAGCACGCTGGGCGAGCAGGTCATCATCGAGAACCCCGACGCCTACAACGGCAAGTACATCCAGCGCGACGAAGACGGTTTTATCTCCAACATCCTCTTGATGAAGGAAAACCAGGGCCACCTGAAGACGTCCGGCATCGACCTCGGCGCCGACTGGCACAGCGAGCGCGGCGCCTGGGGACGCCTGGGCCTCGGCCTGTCCGGCACCTACATCCTGCGCTACGATCGCCAGTTCGGTCCGGACGAACCCTATCGCACCAACCTCGGCGTATTCCTGAACGACCAGGTGATCCAGCGCTGGCGCCACCGCATCAGCCTGGACTGGGATGCGGGGCCGTACAGCCTGACCCTGGCGAACCAGTACTCGTCCGGCTACACCGACCAGAACACGACCTACGACCCGTACACCGACGCGCTGCTGCCGCCGAACCGCGTCAAGGCGTACTCGCTGTGGGACCTGACCGGCAGCTGGGCGATCAATAAACAGTTGAAGCTGCGCGCCGGCGTGCTGAACCTGCTCAACACCGATCCGCCGTTCTCGAACCAGGCATATTTTTTCCTGGCCGGCTACGACCCGAGCTACACCGATCCGCGCGGCCGCAGCGCCTTCGTGAGCGTAAACTATTCGTTCAAGTGATGGGTCGCCCATGTTGAAGCGACTGTGTTGTGCGATGGCGCTGGCGCTGGCCGGCGCCGCAGTGACCGGCGCGGCGGCGGCCGAGGCGCCCAAGGGATCGCTGGTCATCATCGGCGGCGGCCTGCAAGCCGACAATGCCGCGGTGTGGCAAAGGATCGTCGCGCTGGCGGGCGGCAAGGGCGCGCGCATCGCGGTGCTGGCGACGGCGGCCGGCAATCCCGAGCGCGAAGGGCAGCTCACCGTGACCAACCTGAACCGCCACGGTGCGCAAGCCTTCGCGGTGCCGATCGCGCCGCGCCTGGCGGGGCGCGACGTGCGCAAGGATGCCGACGATCCGGCGCTGGCGCGTGCGCTGCTGGATGCCGGCGGCGTGTTCTTCACCGGCGGCGACCAGGCCCGCATCACCGCGGCGCTGCGCCATCCCGACGGCAGCAATACCGCCGTGCTGGACGCGCTGTGGAAGCTGTACCGGCGCGGCGGCGTCATCGCCGGCACCAGCGCCGGCGCCGCCATCATGAGCAGCACCATGTTCTACGATCCGCCGGCGGACGTGCTGCCGGTGCTGAAGAACGGCGTGGTCGACGGCAAGGACGTGGCGCCGGGCCTGGGCTTCATCGGCGACGATGTCTTCGTCGACCAGCACCTGCTGGTGCGCGGCCGCTTCGCGCGCATGCTGCCGGCGATGCTGGCCAAGCATTATGTGCTGGGACTGGGGATCGACGAGAACACCGCCGCCGTGATCGGGCCGGGACGCGACGTCACCATGATCGGCTACCGCGGCGCCATCGTGCTCGAACTGGCGCAGGCCACCAGCGACAAGGCGCAGCCCGGCTTCAACCTGGCCAACGCGCGCATCAGCTACCTGGACAGCGGCGACCGTTTCAATCTGGCCACCCGCACCTTTTACCCGGGGCCGGGCAAGGAACGCATCAACGAAGCGGTACCCGAGCACCGTCCGCCGATTTTTTACACGGATATCCTGGGGAACACGACGGTGGTGAATCTGCTGGAGAAGCTGGTCGACAGCGACCAGCAGCGCGCGGTCGGCGTGGCCTTCGATGCGCCCGGCAGCCCGATGGCCGAGCGCGGCTTCGAGTTCACGTTCACGCGGATGCCGGAAAGCGGCGAGTTCGCCACCAACCGCGAGGATGCGTTTTCGATTTACCGGATCAGGATGGATGTGCGGCCGGTGAGGGTGCGGCAGCCGTTTTATACGGCGGACTAAAAACCGTCGCCCCTGCCTTCGCAGGGGCGACGTGCGAAGGTAGCGGGCCAAAACAGCACCACCACCACGCCATTTACTGCTTCAACAACGGCTTCAAGTACTTACCAGTCACACTCTCCGGATTCTCCGCCACATCCTCCGGCGTACCATGCGCCACGATCGTACCGCCGCCGGCGCCGCCTTCCGGTCCCAGGTCGACGATCCAGTCCGCGGTCTTGATCACGTCCAGGTTGTGCTCGATGATGACGAGCGTGTTGCCCTGGTCGCGCAGGCGGTGGATTACCTTCAGCAGCAGGTCGATGTCGGCGAAGTGCAGGCCGGTGGTCGGCTCGTCCAGGATGTACAGCGTACGCCCGGTATCGCGCTTCGACAATTCCAGCGACAGTTTGACGCGCTGCGCCTCGCCGCCCGACAGCGTGGTCGCGCTCTGGCCCAGCTTGATGTAGCCGAGGCCCACGTCCAGCAGCGTGTGGAGTTTACGCGCGATGACCGGCACCGGCTTGAAGAACTCGTGCGCGTCTTCCACCGTCATGTCCAGCACTTCGGTGATGTTCTTGCCCTTGTACTGGACTTCCAGCGTTTCGCGGTTATATCTCTTGCCGTGGCAGACGTCGCACGGCACGTACACGTCCGGCAGGAAGTGCATCTCAACCTTGATCACGCCATCGCCCTGGCAGGCTTCGCAGCGGCCGCCCTTGACGTTGAACGAGAAGCGGCCGGCGCTGTAGCCACGCTCCTTGGCGGTCGGCACCGTCGCGAACAGATCGCGGATCGGGGTGAACACGCCGGTGTAGGTGGCCGGGTTCGAACGCGGAGTGCGGCCGATCGGCGCCTGGTCGACCGAGATCACCTTGTCGAAGTGCTCCAGACCGTGGATCGAATCGTGCGGCGCCGGCTCGGTCTGCGAACCGTACAGGTGGCGCGACAGGGCCGGGTACAGCGTGTCGTTCACCAGCGTCGATTTACCGGAGCCCGAGACGCCGGTCACGCAGGTCATCAAGCCGACCGGCAGTTCCAGCGTCACGTTTTTCAGGTTGTTGCCGGTGGCGCCGGTAATGAACAGCTGGCGCTCGGGATCGGCCACATGGCGCTTGGCCGGTACGTGGATTTTCTTGCGGCCGCTCAGGTACTGCGCCGTCAGCGAGTTCTTGTTCTTGAGGATGTCCTTGAGCGAACCCTCGGCAATGACTTCGCCGCCATGCACGCCGGCGCCCGGACCCATGTCGACGATGTAGTCGGCGGTGCGGATCGCATCCTCGTCGTGCTCGACCACTAGCACGCTGTTGCCGATGTCACGCAGGTGCTTCAGGGTCGCGATCAGGCGGTCGTTGTCGCGCTGGTGCAGGCCGATCGACGGCTCGTCCAGCACGTACATCACGCCGGTCAGGCCGGAACCGATCTGCGAGGCCAGGCGGATACGCTGGGCTTCGCCGCCCGACAGGGTGTCGGCGCTGCGGTCGAGCGACAGGTAATCCAGGCCGACATCGTTCAGGAATTTCAGGCGCGCCACGATTTCCTTGATCACGCGCTCGGCGATGTCCTTCTTGGCACCCGTCAGTTCCAGGCCATCGAAGTACTTCAGGCATTCGCGCAGCGGGGTCCTGGCGACCTCGTAGATCGCACGCTGCTGTGCGCCGTTGCCGATCTTGACGTAACGCGCTTCGGTCCGCAGGCGCGCGCCGTTGCAGGTCGGGCATTCCTTCTCGTTGATGAACTTCGCCAGCTCTTCCTTGACCGCCATCGAATCGGTCTCGCGGTAGCGGCGCTGCAGGTTGTTCACCACGCCTTCGAAGGTGTGCTCGCGGATCACGGTGCGACCACGCTCGTTGACGTAGGCAAACGGCACCGCGGTCTTGCCGGAACCGAACAGCACCGCATCCTGGGCCGGCTTCGGCAGCTGCTCGAACGGCTTGTCGAGGTCGAAGCCGTAGTGCTGCGACAGGCTGCTCAGCATCTGGAAATAGAACTGGTTGCGGCGGTCCCAGCCCTTGACGGCACCGGATGCCAGCGACAGGTTCGGGAACGCCACGATGCGCTTCGGATCGAAGAACTCGATGTGGCCCAGGCCATCGCATTCCTGGCAGGCGCCCATCGGGTTATTGAAGGAGAACAGGCGCGGCTCCAGCTCCTGCAGCGAATAGCCACAGACGTTGCAGGCGAACTTGTTCGAGAAGATGTGCTCCTTCTCGGTATCCATTTCATACGCCACGGCGCGGCCGTCGGCGATGCGCAGCGCGGTCTCGAAGGACTCGGCCAGGCGCTGCTTGATCTCGTCATTGACCTTGATGCGGTCGATGACGACGTCGATCGTATGCTTTTCGGTCTTCTTCAGCTTGGGCAAGTCGTCGATCTCGTAGATCTTGGCCGTGCCGGTGCCGCTCTGGATGCGGAAGCGCACGAAACCCTGGGCCTGCATCGCCTGGAACAGGTCGCCGTGCTCGCCCTTGCGGTTGGCCACGACCGGCGCCAGGATCATCAGCTTGGTCCCCTCCGGCATGGCCAGCACGGCATCGACCATCTGCGACACGGTCTGCGCGGCCAGCGGCTCGTGCGAGTGGTCCGGGCAGTAGGGCGTACCGACGCGCGCGTACAGCAGGCGCAGGTAATCGTGGATCTCGGTGACGGTGCCGACGGTCGAGCGCGGATTGTGCGAGGTCGCCTTCTGCTCGATCGAAATCGCGGGCGACAGGCCCTCGATCAGGTCGACGTCCGGCTTTTCCATCAGCTGCAGGAACTGGCGTGCATAGGCCGACAGCGATTCGACATAGCGGCGCTGGCCCTCGGCGTACAGCGTGTCGAACGCGAGCGAGGACTTGCCGGAACCCGACAGGCCGGTGATCACGATCAGCTTGTTGCGCGGCAGATCGAGGTTGATGTTCTTGAGATTGTGCGTGCGGGCGCCGCGGATTCGGATTTCTTCCATTAGCTTGTTTTGAAGCCTTTCACATGGTTTGAGGGCCGGCGCACGAGACTGTCGCGGTGGGCGGGCCAATCGGGGAGAACCGTTAACTATAGCCGTTTTTTTTCTTGCCCGTATGTGCCACTGAATTGCTCGTGCCAGCGTGAATATCCTTGCATGGCAGTCTTGCAAGCAGACGCAACGGACTCATCGGGGACCGCATCTATGTGGGCTGTTTCAAGCGCTCTTCAATGACAAAGCGATCAAAATCTGAAAATAAATTTGTGGTGCGTGGATGGTGATTTATAAAAAGTATGAATTACTTAATGACTTTTGGTATCTGAGGTTATGGAATTGAGAGGCGTGGCGGGCAGTGGAATACTTCCCGCCCTTTCATACTTCATTCCTGGCTTCAATCATGAAAACCGTTCTGGGTCCGCTTGGCCTGATCATGCTCGCCATTGTGCAAGCCGGTTGCGGCAGCAGCGGCGACCGCGCCGCGGCAAGCCCTGATCTGCCCGCGGCGACGACGACGGCGACGGTGCAAGTGGACGCACCCGCCATCATCGCGCCGCAGCCGGCGCCGGCCCGATTGACGCCGCTGTCCGCCATCCCGGGCGTGCCCGCCTGGTCGACAACGGGCGGCAATCCGGGGCACACCAACTACGTGCCCGCCACCTTCGATCCGGCCACATTCTCGCGCCGTTTCCGCTGGCCGCTGCCTGCCGGCGCCGCGGTGTCCCAGTCCCAGCTTGCGCTCGACGGTGGACAGGCTTTCGCCGTCGTCCGCGACGCCGCCGGTACCTGGCGCCTGCATGCGATCGACGAAGCGAGCGGCAAGCAAAACTGGACCGCGCCGCTCGGCCAGCCCGACATCGTCGACCCGCCTGCGACCCACGACGGCAAGGTCGTACTGAGCAGCGCAGCCGGCCTGGACGGCGACGCCCTCTGGTTCTTCGACCAGCGCACCGGAAAATTGCTCGACAAGCCGACGATGCCGGCCCGGCGCACGGCCGGCCACTCGACGGCCGACCTGCGCATGGCCCCGGTCGTCGCAGGTGACGGTATCTACGTGAACGACCGCGCTGGCGGCAAACTGCTTGCGAAGTTCGATGTTTCCACTCACGCATTGCAGTGGGAAAGCGAGTGGAGCGGCGCCGCGAATCACGCCTTTGCGCCGGCCGTCGAGGGCGGCCGGGTGTACGCCGCCTTTTCCAGCGGCGGCCTGCTCGGCGTCGATGCGCGCACCGGCAAAACGGTGCTCGAGCACCACCGGCAATTCACCGATGCGCCGATGCCGGGCATGGTTTCGGACGGCAGCGCCTACGCACTCGCCGCGGGCGGCCTGGTCGCGACCGACCTGAAGCGGGGCACCTTCAAGTGGCAGGGCCCGGCGCTGCTGGAACTGGCCGCGCCGCCGGGACCCGTGCTGTACGGCATTGCCAGCAATGCGATCCAGGCAATCGATAGGGCGACCGGCAAGCTGCTGTGGAGCATGCCGACGCCGGCACCGGCGTCGGGGGCGAATGCCATCCTGGCCACCAGGAACCTGCTGTTCGTCAGCAGCTACTCGCAGTCGACCAGCGGAACCTATGCGATCGACATCGCGACCCGGAAAGTCGTGTGGCGCACGCCGGAGGGCGGCTGGCTGTCGATCTCGCCCAACGGGGTGCTGTACATCACGCCAGTCAAAGGGGTGGTCACGGCGGTGAACCTGCAGTCATGACGCGCTATTAATTAGCGCATTGTTACCTCAGGAATTTTGACCGGTATCTCTTCTAAACGGGGCACTCCGCCCCCATTTTGGTGGTCTGAGCGGATGTCGGAAAACGGGACGTCCGCCAGCCTGCAACACCCGCAAAAAGTTGCCTATCAAGGTAAGCAAACGGGCATAATAACGGACGCAAATCAACAGCCTCTCCGGCACTTAGTCAACACGCAGAGTCGGGGATCAACCTAGGAGTTTCACCATGGCATCAGTCAACAAGGTCATCATCGTCGGCAATCTCGGCCGCGATCCGGAAATCCGCTACATGCCGAGCGGCGACGCCATCGCCAACATCGCGGTTGCGACCTCGTACAAGTCGAAGGACCGCAACTCGGGCGAGCAGAAAGAGCTGACCGAATGGCACCGCATTTCCTTCTTCGGCCGCCTGGCCGAAATCGTCGGCCAGTACCTGAAAAAAGGTTCGTCGGTCTACGTCGAAGGCCGCCTGCAGACCCGCAAATACACCGATAAAGACGGCATCGAACGCTACGCCACCGACATCATTGCTGAAAACATGCAGATGCTGGGCGGCCGCCAGGGCATGGGCGGCGACAGCAGCTTCGGTGGCGACGACAGCTACGGTGGCGGTGGCGGTGGTGGCAGCTACGACGCCCCGCCGAGCCGTCCGGCCCCGCAGCGCCAGGCGCCGCCGGCACCGGCAGCCCGTCCGCAACCGAAGCCGGCTGCGAACTTCTCGGATATGGATGACGATATTCCGTTTTGATCGCGCCGCGTTTTTCGCGTCTTGATCGAAAAATCCCCGCAGCTTTTCAGGCTGCGGGGATTTTTTTCATTCAAGCGGGCTTACACATCCACCACCATCTCGAACCCCCCATAAATCATCCGCTTGCCATCGAAAGGCATGTTCTCCGGCTTCATGAATTCAGCCATGCGCGGATCCTTCATCACCTTCTCGTTGACCTCGTCGCGCTTGGCCCGTGACGCGTAGACGATCCACGAAAACGCCACGACCTCCCCATCCTCGAGCATCACGCTCTGCGGAAACGAAGTCAGCTTGCCCGGCTTGACGTCGTCACCGATGCATTCGCGGAACTCGAGTGCGCCGAGTTCGCGCCAGATCGCACCTGCGGTCCTGGACATGTCCTTGTAAGCGTCCAGCTTGGCCCGTGGAACAGGTACCACAAAACCATCGACATACGGCATGATGTTCTCCTGTGATGAGTGTTTACACATAGACCATTGTGGCAGCAGGAAAAATCCCGCCGCAGCAGCAGGCAGATCAGGTGCAGATCAAGCCCGAATGATCCCAAGTACAGCGCGGGCACGCCGGACCGGGACGGTGTTGCCGATGGCATGCCAACCACAATCCGCGATAGCAAGACTGGCACGCCTGTTCTCATCCGTGTAATATCCCGACTTTGGGTGCGTCCATTCCCGTCCGGGGATGGCGTTAAACGGGAAACCGGTGACGCCGCATGATAAATGCGGTCATTCCGGTGCAGCCCCCGCTGCTGTAAGCCTGACGACTCCGGCAATACGCCACTGCGATGTTCATCGTGGGAAGGCCCGGAGGAGGACGAAGGCGAGCCAGAATACCGGCCCGAATTGTCAGCACCATTCCCCGGGGTGACGGGAAGCCGCTGTCGACCGGCTTGCGCGCGCCCGCTTTCAGTCCCGCTCTCCGTCCGTCGACCGTCTTTTCAGCCTCCGTCTGGTGTCCTTATCGACCATTCGACGGGAGGTTTCGAATGCACATCATGGAAGGCTTTTTGCCGCCGGCGCATGCGCTCGGCTGGGCTGCCGTTTCCGCTCCCTTCCTGGCCTGGGGCCTGCGCTCGATGGGGCGTGGTTTGCAGGCGCATCCCGAGCGGCGCATGCTGCTCGGCGTGGCCGCCGCCTTTGCCTTTCTGCTGTCGGCCCTGAAACTGCCGTCGGTGACCGGCAGCTGCTCGCACCCGACCGGCGTCGGCCTCGGCGCGCTGCTGTTCGGGCCCGCTGCGATGGTGCCGGTGGGCTTCGTCGTGCTGCTGTTCCAGGCGCTGCTGCTGGCGCACGGCGGCCTGACCACGCTCGGCGCCAACGTGTTCTCGATGGCGATCGTCGGGCCCTTCGTGTCCTACGCCGTGTTCCGTGCCACGGCAAAGCTGGGTGCAAGCCGCTCGGTCGCCGTGTTCCTGGCCGCCTGCCTGGGCGACCTGGCGACCTACCTCACCACGTCGGCGCAACTGGCGCTGGCCTTCCCGGATGCGGTCGGCGGTTTCGACACCTCCTTCCTCAAATTCGCCGGCATCTTCGCGCTGACCCAGGTGCCGATCGCCATCAGCGAAGGCCTGTTGACGGTGCTGGTGGTGAACGCGATGGCGCGCTTCAATGCGCACGAGCTGCGCGCGCTGCCGGTGATGGCCTTGCGCACGCGGGAGGGCGCATGAAAACGCGTAGCTGGCTGCTGTGGGCGGCCATCGTTCTCCTCACCGTGCTGCCGCTGTGCCTGATCGGCGCGCCGCCCGGCACCGAAGGCTTGTTTGGTGGCTCCGACGACCGCGCCCAGCAGGCTATCGGCACCATCGCACCGCATTACAAGCCATGGTTCGCGCCGGTGTTCCAGCCGGCCAGCAGCGAGATCGCCTCGCTGCTGTTCGCACTGCAGGCGGCCATCGGCGCCGGCGTGATCGGCTACTGGCTCGGTTTGTCGGTGGCGCGCGAGCGTGCGTGCAACAGCGAGCTTGCGGTTACATCTTCGGAGCAGGATCGACGTGCGGATTGAAACGGCCGCCTACGCCAGCCGCTGGCAGGGCGTCGCCCCGTCGGCCAAGGCCCTGTTCGCGCTGGGCGGCATGGGCGCGGCCTGGGTCGCCACGCGTCCCGGCACGCTGGCCGGGCTGGCGGTCGTGCTGGCGCTGGCCGCGTTGATCGGCGCGCGCGTGCCGCTGCGAACTTATGTGGCGGTGGCCTTGCCGCCGCTCGGCTTCCTGCTGCTGTCCTGCCTGACGATGCTGATGACGCCGGGCGTCGCCACGCCGGGCGTCGCCACGCCGGGCGTCGCCACGCCGGGCGTCGCCACGCCGGGCGTGGATGGCAGCTGGCACTGGGCCGCTTCGATGTGGCCGGCGGTGGCGCGCACTGCAGGGCGTTCGCTGGCGATGCTGGCGGCGCTGCTCGGCTTCGTCCTGACCACGCCGCTGCCCGACCTGCTGGCGCTGCTGCGCCGCCTGCGCACGCCCGAACTGCTGCTCGACCTGATGGCGCTGTGCTACCGCATGCTGTTCGTGCTGCGCCAGGCCTGGGAAGAGGGCGTCACGGCGCAGAGTGCGCGCCTCGGTTACCGCGGCTGGCGCCACGCCTGGCGCTCGACCGGCCTGCTGGCCGGGCAGATGGCGGTGCAGGTGTGGCAGCGCGCTAGCGCCCTGCAGATGGCGGCCGAGGCACGCGGCTACCAGGGCCAGTTGCGTTTCCTGCCGGCCGAGTTCCCGCAGGCGCGCCGCCAGAATGCGTGGGCGGTACTGGCCGCGGCGCTGTTGCTGCTGGCGGCGGCCGGAGACCGCGTATGAATTCCTTGATCGAGATGCAGGCGGTCGGCCACGCCTTTGCCGACGGCAGCAGCGGCCTGCGCGACTGCAGCCTGGCGCTGGGCCGCGGCCGCCGTCACGCGCTGCTGGGCGCCAACGGCGCCGGCAAGACCACGCTGCTGCAGCACCTGAACGGCCTGCTGCGTCCGACTGCCGGCCGGCTGCTGCTGGACGGCCAGCCTTATGACTATAGCCGCGGCGGACTGGCGCAGCTGCGCCGCCGCGTCGGCCTGGTGTTCCAGAATCCGGAGCGCCAGCTGTTCTCGGCCCAGGTCGAGGAAGACGTGTCATTCGGCCCGCTGAACCTCGGCCTCGACGCCGCCACCGTGCGTGCGCGCGTAACAGCCGCGCTCGACGCGGTCGGGCTGGGCGGGCATGCGCGGCGCGCCGTGCACCACCTCAGCTTCGGCCAAAAGAAGCGGGTCTGCATCGCCGGCGTGCTGGCGATGGCGCCGGACGTGCTGCTGCTGGACGAACCGATGGCCGGCCTCGATGCGCCGATGCAGGACGAACTGACGGCCTTGCTGGACCGCCTGGCGGCGCGCGGTACGACCATCCTGCTGTCCACCCACGACATCGATTTTGCCTACGGCTGGGCCGACGACCTGCACCTGATGGCGGGTGGACGCGTGATCGCGTCCGGGCCGGCACAGGCGGTCGGCGCCGACGTCGATGCGCTGGATGCCGCCGGCCAGCGCCCGCCGCTGGCGCTGGCGCTGCATGCGCACCTGGTCACGCGCGGCGTGCTGCCGGCCGGGCAGGCGCCGCGCAGTGTGGACGCGGTGCTGGATGCGCTGCGCATCCAGCCGTTCCAACCCTTGACGAAGACACCGACATGACACTCCACATCAACAACGACGCCGCCGGCAAGATCTGGTTCGTCGGCGCCGGTCCCGGCGACCCCGAACTCATCACCGTGAAAGGCCGCAGGCTGCTGGAGGGGGCCGGCGCCGTGCTGTTCGCCGGTTCGCTGGTCGACCACGCCGTTACCCTGTACGCGCCGCCCGGCTGCGCCATCCGCGATTCCAAGGACATGACGCTGGAGGAGATGACGGCCTGGCTGATCGACCAGGCGCAGCGCCACGCCACCGTGGTGCGCCTGCAGACCGGCGACCCGGCCCTGTACGGCGCCCTGATCGAGATGGCGCGTCCGCTCACGGCAGCCGGGATCGAATGGGCGGTGGTGCCTGGCGTGTCGTCGGCGATGGCGTCGATGGCGGCCGCCGGCGAATCGATGACGCTGCCGGAAGTGACCCAGACCGTGATCCTCACCCGGGTCGAGGGCCGCACGCCGATGCCGGAAGGCGAAGACCTGGCCAGCCTGGCGGCGCACCGCACCACCCTCTGCATCTTCTTGTCGATCACCTTGATGTACAAGGTCGAGGCGGCGCTGCGCGCGGCCGGCTGGCCCGACGACGCGCCGATGCTGGTGGTGCACAAGGCCAGCTGGCCGGGCGAGGAAAAGATCATCCGCGGCACCCTTGCCGACATCAAGGCGCGCTGCCGCGAGGCCGGCGTCGCCAGCCAGGCGATGATCGTCGCCAGTCCCACACTGGGCGCGCTGCATTGGGAGACGCTGGTGCGCTCCAAGCTGTACGACCCCACATTCACCCATCGCTTCAGGAAGGCCAGCGCATGAACCAGATCATCTTTACTCCCTCCGTCACGCTGCACGCGGACGACACCGTGCTGGTGGTCGGCCACGGCTCGCGCGAGGATGCCGGCAACCAGGAAATCCGCGAGTTCGTGGCGCAGTGGCGCGCGCGCCGGCCCGAGCTGCGCATCGACCTGTGCTTCATCGAATTCGCGCCGCCGGAACTGAACGCTGCCCTGCTGGATGCCGCGCGCAGCGCGCGCCGCTTGCTGGTGGTGCCGCTGATCCTGAATGCGGCCGGCCACGTCAAGATGGAGATTCCGGAAGCGGTCGAGCAGGCGCGCATCGCGTGTCCGCAGGCGGAGATCCTGCTGGCGCCGCACCTGACCGCCTGCGATCCGATCCTGGCGATCCTGAAGCGCCGCCTGCGCAAGGCCATGAATGCGCTCGACATGCCGGATCCGACCACCACCGGCGTGGTGGTGCTGGGCCGCGGCGCGTCCGACCGCGGCGCCAACGGCGAGATGGCCAAGATGACGCGCTGGCTGCAGGAAGAGGGCGACCACGAACTGGTCGACCTGGCCTTCACGGGCATCACCTGGCCGCGCCTGGAAAAGGTGGTGCAGCGCCAGGTGCTGCTCGGCATGCGCCAGGTCGTGGTGCTGCCGTACTACCTGTACACCGGCACGCTGATGCAGCGTATCCACCGCCAGGTCGAGCACCTGCGCGGCCAGTACCCGCAGGTGCGCTTCTTCTGCGGCGAGCATTTCGGCTTCGAGAAGGAGATCTTCGAACTGATGGACCAGCGCGTGGCCGACCTGCGCGCCGGCGTGCCCGATAGCCGCCTGCCGTGCGACGGCTGCGGCTACCGCGAGCTCGCGCACGACCTAGGGCATGGCCACTCGCATGCGCACACCCACGACCACGGGCATGCGCATGGCCCGGACCACGGCGCTGCGCACCAGCACGAGCACGCCCCCGGGCACGAGCACGCCCACGGGCATGACCACGGCCATGCGCACCCGCATGACCATGCGCACGGACACGACCATGCACATGACCACGACCACGCCCACGACCACCCCCACGCGGAGAAGCAGCCGGCATGAGCACGATTAACACCGTCACCGAACAGCTGACCCGCGCCGGCCAGGCCATCGAGCACGACAGCTTCGCCATCATCGACGCCGAAGCCGGTACGCATGCCTATACCGAACAGCAGTGGCCGATCGTGCGCCGCATGATCCATGCGAACGCCGACTTCGATTTCAACGGCCTCACCGATTTTCATCCGAATGCGATCGACGCCGGTACCGAGGCCATGCTGGCCGGCGGCCGCCCGGTGGTAGCCGACGTCGAGATGATCTGTTCAGGCCTGTCGCAGCCGCGCCTGGCACACTTCGGCATGCAGACGTACCAGTTCATCAGCGACGCCGACGTGATCGAGCGCGCCAAGCAGGAAGACACCACGCGCGCGGTGCAGGCGATGCGCAAGGCGGCCGGCCGCGGCTTGCTGGACGGCGCCATCGTCGGCATCGGCAATGCGCCCACGGCCTTGATCGAGCTGGTGCGCCTGATCCGCGAACAGGGCGTGCGCCCGGCGCTGGTGGTCGGGATGCCGGTCGGGTTTGTCTCGGCGGCCGAATCGAAGGACTTGATGGCCGAACTGCAGGATGTGCCCTGGATCGTGATCCGTGGGCGCAAGGGCGGTTCCACGCTGGTGGTGGCGGCGCTGCACGCGCTGCTGGCGCTGGCCGAAGCCAGGCAGAAGACCATGCAGGCGGCGCAAAAATGAAGGACAAGACGGCCGAGCGCGGCACCCGCACGGGCTTCACCACCGGCGCCTGCGCGGCGGCGGCGGCGCGCGCAGCAGTGCTGGGCCTGGCCGGCGGCGCGGTGCCGCTCGAGATCGAAAGCCTGCTGCCGAACGGCACCCGGGTGCGCTTTGCGGTGCACGACGGCCGCTGCGATGGCCATCAGGCGCATGCGATGGTGATCAAGTTCGCCGGCGACGATCCGGATTGCACCGACGGCGCCCACCTGACGGTCGACCTGCGCCTGCTGCCGGGCCAGGCCGGCACCGTCACGTACGTCGCCGGCGACGGCGTCGGCACCGTGACGATGAAGGGCCTCGGCCTGGAAGTCGGCGGCCCGGCAATCAACCCGGTACCGCGCCGGAACATCGCCGACAACCTGCGCGAAGCGGCGCCGCAGCTGCTGATCGAACACGGTATCGAGGTCACCATCAGCGTGCCCGACGGCCAGGTCATGGCCAAGAAGACCACCAATGCGCGCCTGGGCATCCTGGGCGGCATCAGCATTCTCGGCACCACCGGCATCGTCAAGCCGTATTCCACCGCCGCCTGGCGCGCCAGCGTGGTGCAGGGCGTGCAGGTGGCGGCCACCGCCGGCCACAAGCTGGTGGCGCTGACCACCGGCGGGCGTACCGAGACCTTCGCCATGGCCACGCTGCGCGCCGAACGGCCGGAACTGCCTTCGGCCTGCTTCGTGCAGATGGGCGACTTTCTGCGTTATGCGCTGGACGAGGCGGCGGCCCAGGGTATCGGCCTGGTGGTGCTGGCGGTCATGGTCGGCAAGCTGACCAAGATCGCGCAGGGCGAGACCATCACCCATGCCAACCGCAGCGAAGTCGATACCGACCTGGTGGCCGAGATCGCACGCCGCATCGGCGCCGCGCCGGAGGATTGCGCCGCCATCGCCGCCGCCGAGACCGCGCGCTTCGGCGCCGAGCTGATGGTCGAGCGCGGGCTGGGCGACGCTTTTCATCATGCGCTGGCGCAGGCGGCGATCGATACCTTGACGGCGCCGGAGCGCTACGGCCGCGCCTTCCAGCTGCGCGTGATCGTCACCGACTTCGAAGGCAAGCAGGTGGCTGACGTGCTGTCGCCGCCCGGGCTGCCGCGTGCCGCACCGGCGGCCGGGCGCACCAGCATCGACCACATCCTCGACACTGATTAATATGCACACCACCGTACAAGACCCCAACCCCTGCCGCGTGATCGGCGTGCTCGACGACGGCGTCGCCAGCCTGAACGCCACCGCGCTGGCCTGGCTGCACCATGCCGACGTGGTGATCGGCGGCGCCCGCACGCTGGCGCTGCTGGCGCGCGAACTGAAACCCGGCGCGCGCCAGCACGACCTCACCGGCCAGCTGAAAGCGGTGCCCGACTGGGTGCGCGCGGCGCGCGCCGACCACCAGAGTTGCGTGGTGCTGGCCACCGGCGACCCGCTGTGCCACGGCATCGCGCCCTACCTGGCCCAGCACCTGTGCGTGCAGGCGCTCGACATCCTGCCCAACCTGTCGACGCTGCAGCTGGCCTGCGCCCGCATCGGGCTGGCCTGGCAGGATGCGCGCATCGTCTCGGTGCATGCGAAGGATGCCGGCGAGTGGGCGCGTGGCAGCACCCCGGATCACGGCCTGTATGGCCTGGCCCAGGCGCTGCGCCGGCATGCGCGATTGCTGGTGCTGACCAGTCCCGACAACGCGCCCGACCGCATCGCGCGCCTGCTGCTGGCCGAGGGCCTGGGCGATGACTTCCACATGGCGGTCGCGGAAAACCTGTTGCAGCCGGAAGAACGGGTGCTGGCCGAACTGAGCCCGCAGGATGCCGCGGCCATGCGCTTCGCGGCGCTGAACGTGGTGCTGCTGTGGCGTGTGACGCCGGCGCCGCGCCCGGTGCAGTTCGGCCTGGCGGATGCTGCATTCGTGCAGCGCCAGCCCGAGAAGGGATTGATCACGAAGCAGGAAGTGCGCGCGGTGAGCCTGGCGCGCCTGCAGCTGCGGCTTGATAGCGTGGTGTGGGACATCGGCGCCGGTTCGGGTTCGGTCGGCCTGGAAGCGGCGCGCCTGTGCCCGCATGGCCACGTGTACGCGATCGAGAAGAACGACGCCGATGTCGCGATCGCCGGACAGAACCACGCGGCCTTCGGTGTCGGCAACTACAGCCTGTATCAGGGCAAAGCGCCCGAAGGGCTGGATGCCTGGCCGGATCCTGATGCGGTATTCATCGGCGGCTCCGGCGGCGAACTGGCGACCTTGATCACGATGATCGTGGCACGCCTGCGCCCCGGCGGCAACCTGGTCATGAATTTCGTCACGCTGGAAAACCTGGCGACTGCGACAGCTACCCTCGACGCCATCGAAGGTGTAGCGTGGGACGTGCTGCAGCTGCAGGCCGCGCGCAGCAAGCCGATCCTGCACATGCACCGCATGGCGGCCGAAAACCCGGTATGGATCGTGTGTGCGCATCGCGAAGGAGGCGGAGCATGACCGGAACACTGTACGGCATCTCGCTCGGCCCCGGCGACCCCGGCCTGATCACGCGCGCCGCCTGGGAGCAACTGCAGCGCCGCGATGCAATCTGGGTCTATCCGGCGCGCAGCGGCAAGACCCCGAGCTATGCATTCGACATCGTGCAGCGCGCCGGCCTGGCGCCGCCCGAGGAACACGCGCTGCTGCTGTTCCCGATGACGCACGACGGCGAGAAGCTGGCGCGCGCCTGGCTGCGCGCCGCCGACACCGTGCTGCCCTGGCTGCGCGCGGGCCGCGACGTGCTGTTCCTGGTCGAAGGCGATGCCAGCACCTACGCCACCTTCGGCCACCTGGCGCGCACCGTGCGCGCGCTCGACGCCCAGGTGGGCGTCAAGATCATCGCCGGCGTAAATGCCTTCACGGCCGCCTGCGCCGAAGTGCCGGTGCCTTTCGCCGAGCAGGACGACACGGTCGCCATCGTGCCGGCCGCCTACGGCGTGAGCGCGGTCGACCGCCTGCTGCCCGACTTCGACACGCTGGTGCTGATGAAAGTGAAGCCGCTGCTGGATGAGCTGATCGACTGGCTGGAGCGGCGCGACCTGCTGGCAGGCGCCCACTTCATCGAACGCGTCGGCGCGCCCGACGAGCGCCGCTTCAGCCGCCACGACATCCTGGCGCTGCGCGGTACCAAGGTCAGCTACCTGTCGCTGCTGATCGTCAAGCACCCGCACCGCATCCGCGGCGAACGCATCAAGGGCTGCCTCAAGAAGAGCGGCCCCTTACCTTTATTAGAGGAGAGCGCATGAGCGCACCAACCGATAACCCCCGTCTGTGCCTGGTGGCGATCACCAAGCACGGCGCTGCACAAGCCGCGCGCCTGGCGGTCGACCTGCCCGACGCCGACATCTGCACCTCGGCCAAGTTCGCGGCCAGCTTTTCCGGCCTACCGAACGCGATCCGCGCCTACGAGGGCGCCCTGCGCGACGAGATCGGCCCGTTGTTCGCCGGCTACGACCAGATCGTGTTCTTCGTGTCGCTGGGCGCGGTAGTGCGCCTGATCGCGCCGCACCTGCGCAGCAAGGACGAAGACCCGGGCGTGATCGTGGTCGACGACGCCGGCCAGTACGTCATTCCCGTGCTGTCCGGCCACGTCGGCGGCGCCAACGAATGGAGCGAGCGGGTGGCGCTGCTGCTGGACGCGGCGCCGGTGCTGACCACGGCGTCGGACGTCGGCCGCACCATCCCGGTCGACATCCTCGGGCGCCAGCTCGGCTGGCGCGTGGAAGCGCCGAAGATCAACATCACCCGGGTTTCGGCCCACGTGGTGAACGGCGAGCCGATCGCCTTCATCCAGGAAGCGGGCAGTCCCGACTGGTGGACCCGGCCGACGCCGCTGCCCGAGAATATTCACCGTTTCGCCCGGTTCGACGAGGTGCCGCTGGAGCGCTACGCCGCCCTGCTGTGGGTGACGCATGCGGAGGTGTCGGCCGAGCGCTGGGACGCGCTGAAGGAACGCCTGGTGGTATATCGCCCGCCGCAAGACAGGGTAGAGGACAGCGGCGCATGATCACCTTCGCCATCGGCCTCGGCTGCGACCGCGGCACCTCGCTGGAGACCGTGAGCAAGGCGGTCGAGGTGGCGCTGGCGCTGGTCAATGCGGTGCCCGACCAGGTCGTGGCCGCCGCCAGCATCACGCTCAAGATGGACGAAGCCGCGCTGCTGGCGCTGGCCCAGCGATACGACTGGCCGCTGCAGTTCTATCCGCCCGAGCAGCTGGCCGGGGTGCAGGTGCCGAATCCGTCCGAGACCGTGCGCCGCCATACCGGCACGCCCTCGGTCAGCGAGGCGGCGGCGCTGCTGGCCGCCGGTCCCGGCACGCCCATGAGCGCGCTGGTCGTCGAAAAATACAAACACCGGGGCGAGGATGGCCGCAATGCCACCGTCTCGATCGCAAGGAAAACCCAATGAACCAAGAATTCACACAGGCGGCGCCCGCCGATGCACTGGCGCCCGCCGGCGCCGCGGCGCCCGGCAAGATCATGCTGGTCGGGATCGGCCCTGGGAGCGTCGACCACATGACCCAGCGCGCCCGTGCGGCGATTGCCGAAGCCGACGTGGTGATCGGCTACGTCACCTACATCAAGCTGGTGGCCGACCTGGTCGAAGGCAAGGAGATCATCCGCAAGTCGATGACCGAGGAACTCGACCGCGCGGTCAGCGCGCTGGCGTCGGCGCGCGCCGGCAAGAAGGTGGCGCTGATCTCGTCCGGCGACGCCGGCGTCTACGGCATGGCCGGCCCGACCTACGAGGTGCTGTTCCAGTCCGGCTGGACCCCGGACGACGAAGTCCAGGTCGAGATCATCCCCGGCGCCTCGGCGCTGAACAGCTGCGCCGCCCTGGTCGGCGCGCCGCTGACCCACGACTTTTGCGCGATCTCGCTGTCCGACCTGTTGACGCCATGGCCGACCATCGCGCGCCGGCTGGATGCCGTGGCGATGGCCGATTTCGTGGTGGCGCTGTACAACCCGAAGAGCGGACGCCGTACGCGCCAGATCGTCGAGGCGCAGCGCCTGTTCCTGCGCCACCGCCGCCCGGATACCCCGGTCGCCATCGTCAAGAGCGCCTACCGGCGCCGCGAGAACATCGTGTTCACCACGCTGGACAGCATGGCGGATGCCGACATCGGCATGCTCAGCACGGTCCTGATCGGCAACAGCAACACCTTCGTGCGCAATGGCCTGATGGTGACGCCGCGCGGCTACGCCAACAAATACGACATGGAAGATGGCGGCAGCACCCGCGACGGCGAAAAAGCCGGCCGCTCGCTGTCCACCGGCCTGCTCGGCTGGCTGGAAACGCTGCAGGCCGAACACGCGGCCGGCGCCGACATCGCCACCCTGGCGGCGCGCCACCGCCTGCCGGCCGACTACATCCAGGCCACGCTGGACCAACCCCTGGATGCCGCCGCGATGGCGTCCGCAACCGAAGAAAGCGAAGCATGAGCACCGAACCGATCGACAACCCCCTTCCGAAACCGAAGATCGGCGACTACCGCCGCCACCTGCTGGTCTGCACCGGCCCCCGTTGCACCGAAGACGGCCAGTCGCAGGCGCTGTTCGACAGCCTCGGCGACAAGTTCAAGGCCGCCGGCCTGAACGCCGGCGACTTGCGCGTCAAACGCAGCCGGGTCAGCTGCTTTGCCGCCTGCAAGGGCGGCCCGATCGTCTGCGTCCAGCCGGACGGCACCTGGTATTACAACGTCACGCCGGATAACATGGACCGTATCATCGACCAGCACCTGTGCAAGGGCGAACCGGTAGAAGACCTGGTGTTCCACCAGGCGAAACAGGACTGACGAACCGGTCGTCGGGCACACGTTATTTGAACGAATGTTGCGGTTGCTTTGCCGTACAATGTGATGGCATCCGCAATTATTTTTCATTTAATTGACCTCCATGTCCGACCAGAATACGAACGACGATCTCAGCTGGCTAGCCGGCGGCGGCGAAATGGGCGCGTTGATCCGTTCGATGGACTGGTCGAAGACGCCCCTCGGTCCGCTGCACGCCTGGCCGCAAAGCCTGCGCACCTCGGTCAGCCTGTGCCTGTCCTCGACCTTCCCGATCCTGGTGGCCTGGGGGCCGGACGACATCCAGATCTACAACGACGCCTACCGGCCGATCTGCGGCGACCTGCATCCGCGCTCGATGGGCGGCGCCTTCAAGGAAATCTGGGCCAGCGCGCTGCCGGTGGTGGGCGACGCCTTCGACCGCGCGCACCGCGGCGAGGGGTCATACATCCGCGACCAGCGCATGTTCCTCGACCGCCATGGCTATCTCGAGGAAGCCTTCATGACCTTCTCGTTCTCGCCGATCCGCGACGAGTCGGGCGAGGTGGGCGGCATTTTCCACCCGATCTCGGAAGCGACGCCGGCGGTGCTGAACGCGCGCCGCTCGCAGGGCCTGCGCGACCTCAGCGCCGCCATCGGCGACGCGCGCGCGGTCAGCGACATCGGCAGCGACATCGCCGCCCACTATCCGCACCTGGCGCTCGACCTGCCGTTCATGCTGCTGTACCACATCGACGCCGACAGCGGCATGCTGCACCGCTGCGGCAGCGCCGGCCTGGACGGGCACCCGGACCTGGCTCCCGAGTACGTCGCGTTCGACGATGCGATGTGGCCGTTCGCCGCCACCGCCCAGGCGCGCAGCGCCCAGCAGGTGCATGGCCTGCGGCCGCGTTTCGGCAAGGTCAAATGCGGCCCCTACGATATCGCGCCCGATGCGGCGCTGGTGCTGCCGGTGACGGTGCCGGGCCAGCAGGAGCTGTACGGCTTCGTGGTGGCCGGCGTCAGCGCGGCGCGCGCACTGGATGCCGACTACCTGAACTTCTACGGTTTGCTAGGCGCCGCCGTCAATACCGCGGTCGGCAACGTGATCGCCTACGAAAAGGAACAGCGCCGCGCCGAGGAACTGGCCCAGATCGACCGTGCCAAGACCGCCTTCTTTTCCAACGTCTCGCACGAATTCCGCACGCCGCTGACCCTGATCCTGGGACCGCTCGACGATGCGTTGAAGGACGCCGCCGAGCCGCTGGGACCGGTGCAGCGCAAGCGCATCGACGTCACCCACCGCAACGCGCTGCGCCTGCTGAAGCTGGTGAATTCGCTGCTCGATTTCTCGCGCATCGAAGCCGGGCGGGTGCGCGCGACCTACGAACCGGTCGACCTGGCGCGCCTGACCGCCGACCTGGCCAGCGTGTTCGAGTCGGCAATGGCCAAGGGCGGCCTGGCCTACCACCTCGACCTGCACGATGTGCAGCAGCCGGTCTGGGTCGACCGCGACATGTGGGAAAAAATCGTCTTCAACCTGCTGTCGAATGCCTTCAAGTTCACGCTGCACGGCGGCGTGACGGTGACCTTGCGCCAGCTCGACGGCATGGCGCGCCTGTCCGTCATCGACAGCGGCAGCGGCATTCCCGAAGCCGAGCTGCCGCGCGTGTTCGAGCGCTTCCACCGCATCGAGGGCACCCCCGGCCGTACCTATGAAGGCACCGGCATCGGCCTGGCGCTGATCCAGGAACTGGTGCGCCTGCACGGCGGCAGCATCGCGGTGCACACCGTGGAAGGGCAGGGCACCCGCTTCGACGTCGACATCCCGTTCGGCCACGCGCACCTGCCCGAGGACCGCATCGTGCAGCCCGATCCCGGCACCGCCGTGCCGGATGGTGATGGCGACGGTGGCCGCATGGGCGCCGCCTTTGTCGAGGAAGCGCTGCGCTGGCTGCCGGACCAGGAGGATACCAACAGCCGGCCTCTCGCTCCCACCGGGGCGGTGGCAGAGACGGCCGCCGCGCTGCTGGAAACGCCGGCGGTCCTGCCGCGCATCCTGATCGCGGACGACAACAACGACATGCGCGCCTACCTGAAAGCGCTGCTCGACCCGTACGCCACGGTCAGTGCCTGCAGCGACGGCGAAGCCGCCTACGAACACCTGTTGCGCGATCCGCCCGACCTGTTGCTGAGCGACGTGATGATGCCCAAGCTGGACGGCTTCGGCCTGATCGCGCGCATCCGCGCCACCGACGCCGTGCGCCAGCTGCCGGTGATCCTGCTGTCGGCCCGTGCCGGCGAGGAAGCCAAGGTCGAGGGCCTGCAGGCCGGCGCCAACGACTACCTGGTCAAGCCCTTCGCCGCCAACGAGCTGCTGGCACGGGTGCGCCACCAGATCGGCCTGACGCGCGAGCGGCGCCGCCACCAGGACGAGCTGGCGCAGCGCGAAACCTATTTCCGTACGCTGGTCGACAACGCCCCCGTCATGCTGTGGACCACCGATGCCAGCGGCTACTGCACTTACCTGACCCAGCGCTGGTACGAGTTCACCGGCCGACCGGTCGAACAGGACCAGGGTATCGGCTGGACCGAAAACATCCATCCGGACGAACTGGAACAGGCCAAGGCCACCTTCCTGGCCGCCAACGCCGCGCAGACGCCCTACGTGGCCGACTTCCGCCTGCGCCGCAAGGACGGCACTTACCGCTGGGTGGTCGACAGCGGCCTGCCGCGCTACGACGACGCCGGCAACTTTGCCGGCTACGTCGGCACCGTGATCGACGTCCACGACCGTGCGCTGGCGCAGCAGGAGCAGGACCGCCTGGCGCACGAGCTGACCGAAAAGAACCGCATGCAGAGCGAGTTCCTGTTTACGCTGGCGCACGAGCTGCGCAACCCGCTGGCGCCGATCCGCACCGGCCTGGAACTGATGCGGGTGCGGCCCGCCGCCGCCAACGCCGGCAAGGTGCAGGCGATGATGCAGCGCCAGGTCGACCACATGGTACGCCTGGTCGACGACCTGCTCGACATGGCGCGCCTGTCCGAGGGCAAGGTCGAACTGCGGCGCGCCCCGGTGACGCTGCAGGAGGTGGTGCGCGACGCCGTCGAGATCAGCACGCCGCTGCTGAACGCCGGCGACCACCAGCTGGCGCTGCGCATCCCGCAAACCGAGGTCGCCCTGAGCGCCGACCGCCACCGCATCGCCCAGGTGCTGAGCAACCTGCTCAACAACGCGGCCAAGTACACGCCCGCCGGCGGACGCATCGCCGTCGAGGCGGCGCTGCAGGGGAAGGAGGTGGCGATCTCCGTCATCGACAACGGCATCGGCATCGGTCGCGAGGTCCTGCCGCACGTGTTCGACATGTACGTGCAGGCGCACGACGGCCAGGCGATGGCGCAGGGCGGGCTGGGCGTCGGCCTGAACCTGGTCAAGCGCCTGGTCGAGCTGCACGGCGGCCGGGTCAGCGCCGAGAGCGGCGGGGCCGGGCAGGGCAGCCGCTTCACGGTGTGGCTGCCGCTGGCGCAGCCTGCGCAGGAGCCCGAGGCGCCGGCGGATGCGGCCGCCGCGCCGGCCACGCCGGCGGGTGCCGACACCCTGCGCGTGCTGGTGGTCGACGACAACCTCGATGCGGCGCAGACCATGGGCGCCCTGCTCGAGATGAGCGGCCATGCAGTGCGGCTGGCACACGACGGCGCCGCGGCGCTGGCGGCGGCGGCGGCGCAAGCGCCGCACGTGGTGTTCCTCGACATCGGCCTGCCCGACCGCAGCGGCTTCGAGGTCGCGCAGGCGATGCGTGCGCTGCCCGGCATGCAGGACGCCACGCTGGTGGCGCTGACCGGCTGGGGCGCGGAACAGGACCGCAAGCGCTCGAGCGAGGCCGGCTTCGATGCGCACCTGACAAAGCCGGCCGACTTCGACAGCGTCGAACGGCTGCTGCGCGACGCGGCCGCCAGCCGGGGGCTCTAGCGCAAGCGTGCGAAGCGGCGCGGGTGGAAGGCTTACACTGGCTTTCCAATAACATTGCCTTCACAAGGAGACAACCACCATGCCGCGCCTCCATACGTCCGGTCCGCACCCCACCGAACTCTATTATTACGAACAGGGGCGGGGCCAGCCCGTGGTGCTGGTCCATGGCTGGCCGCTCAGCCACCGCATGTGGGAATCGCAGATCACCGCCCTGTCCGAAGCGGGCTACCGCGTGATCGCCTACGACCGCCGCGGTTTCGGCCAGTCGGGCCACCCGACCGCCGGCTACGACTACGACACCTTCGCTTCCGACCTGAACGACCTGATGACGAAGCTGGACCTGCGCGATGCCGTCCTCGCCGGCTTCTCGATGGGCGGCGGCGAGGTGGCGCGCTACATCGGCCGCTATGGCAGCGCGCGCGTGGCCAAGGCCATGCTGCTGGGCGCGGTGCCGCCCTTCCTGCTGAAGACCGGCGACAACCCGCAGGGCGTCGACGAATTCGTGTTCGCCGACATGTTCAACGCGGTCAGGCACGACCGCCTCGGCTTCCTCGGCGACTTCTTCTACAAGTTCTACAACCTGGACAAGTCCTCCGGCCAGGGGCCGCAGTCCAGTAATGAGCTGGTCGCCTTCAGCAAGTGGATCGCCTGGGCGGCCTCGCCGCTGGGGACCGCGCAATGCATCGTCGCTTTCGGCGAGACCGATTTCCGCGCCGACCTGGCCAAGTTCGACGTGCCGACCCTGATCGTGCACGGCGACGCCGACCAGGTAGTGCCGCTCGCCGTCTCGGGCCGCCGTTCGCACGAGCTGATCAAGGGCAGCCGCCTGGAGGTGATCCAGGGCGCGCCGCACGGCTTCGCGGCGACCCATGCGCAGCAGCTGAATACGCTGATGCTGGATTTCCTGCGCGGCTAGGGCCTGGCTGCTGCGGCGGGCCGCTGCCCCTTGCCGGTGGCGGCCCACCAGATGCCGCCCATCAGGTGGCCCAGGTACTGCGGGTCGCGGTACATCTCGGCGTTGTGCCCGAGCGTGGTGACGAACACGCGGCCCTGGCCGGACTCGCCGGCGGTGCGGTACCAGGCCACCGGATGCTCCGCCCCCATGCCGCGCGCCACCTGGCCCGGCCAGATCCGGGTCGGGTCGTAGCTGGACTCGTCCACCTTCAGGACCGTGTGGATGGCCACCTTGTACGGGTTGGTCAGCTCGTACCACTCGTCGCTCCAGATCCAGCGCTGCGGCACGCCGTAGGCAGCCGGGAAGTTGCTGTCCACGGTGTCGATGGCGGCGGTCTGCACGATCGGATGGATGGTGAAGGAGCGGCCGACCAGCTTCTCGTACCAGACCCACCCGTCCTGCGGCGCGATCATCGCGCGGTGCACGATGACGGCGTTGCCGCCGCCGTTCATGTAAGCCTCGAAACGGGTGCGCTGGGCCGGATTCAGCTCTTCGCCGGCGGTGTTCAGCAGGACGATGGCGCCGTACTGCTTCAGGTCGCCCTCGAAGCTGTCCGGGCGGTTGGTGTAGACCAGGTCGAAGTTGTGCAGCCTGGCCAGCTGCTCCAGGCTAGCGCGCGCGATCGGAATGTATTCGTAGTGGTATTTGTTGGGCATCGCCAGCACCAGCAGCTTGAACTGGGTGTCGGCAGCGCCGGCCGCTGCCGCCATCGACAGCGCGGCGCCGGCGGCCAGCATCGGTAAAAGGGTGCGCATGGGGGTCTCCTCGATCGTCAGGGTGCCGGCACGCCTTCGGGCTTGCGTCCGGCCCGGGGCACCAGCCAGCCGCCGTCGGCCAGCCAGTCGGACAGGCGGTCCGGCCAGTGCTGCAGCGAGACGCGCTCGCCGCGCTGGCCCATGTTGAAGGCGTGGTCGGTGTCGGCGTACAGGTGCAGCTCGGCCGCGACCCCGGCTTGCACCAGCTGCTGGTACAGGCCGAGCGCCGGCGGCATGCAGCAGGCATCGCGCGACCCGGCCACCAGGAAGGCGGGCGGCGCACCCTCCGCCGCCCGTGCCGGCACCCCCAGCGGACCGGGATAGACCAGCACCTGGAAGTCGGGCCGGCCGCTCTGGCGGTCGAGCGCATCGCGCGGGGTGGCGGCAGCCGCCTCGGGATTGTCGGCCACCAGCGTCACCAGTTCGCCGCCGGCCGAGAAACCCATCACGCCGATCCGCTGCGGATCGATGCCGTAGTCGCGCGCATGGGCGCGCACCCAGCGCACCGCGCGCCGCAGGTCGGCTGCGGCGTCGCCTTCGATACTGTAATGGGCACCCGCGCCGGTGTCGCGCGCCAGGCGATACTTGAGCACGAAGGCGGAGACGCCTATGCGGTTCAGGGTCTTCGCGGCCAGCATGCCTTCGTTCTGGAACACCAGCATGCGGTGGCCGCCGCCCGGCACCACGATCACGGCGGCGCCGTTGGCATGGCGCGGGTCGGCCGGCACCACGGTCAGCGACGGATCGTGGACGTTGCTCACATAGGCGCCGTCGGTGAGCTTTTCGGGCTCGCCGTGGCGCTTTTCGGCGCCCGGCGCGCCGTCCGGCCACAGCGCCACCACCGCGGGCGCGGCGGCTTGCTGGGCGCCGGCGCAGGTACAGGCGCAAGCCAGCGCCAGCAGCAGGGGGAGGCAAGCACGCACTCGCATCGGCTTACTCCACGCGCGCCGCATACAGGCTGTGGTGGGTCAGGATGAACAGCGTACGCTTGTCCGGGCCGCCGAACAGCAGCTGCAGCGGGCGTTCGGGCACGTCGATGCGGCCGGTTTGCCTGCCGCCTTCGTAGACGAACACCTGGCCGTTGGCCACGTAGACCTTGCCGTCCGGTCCCAGCGCCGCGCTTTCGCCGCCGCGGTCGGCCACCGCCTTGAGGTCGGTGATGGCGCCGCCCTGGCCCAGCAGGCCGCTGAAGGTGCGGTTTTCCGAACCGTTGGTAAACACCACGCGCTCGCCCACCGCGCCCTGCACCAAGCCGTGGGTGTCGAGCGTGTCCGACCAGCGGTGGCCCAGGTGGTCGGCCGGGCCCTGGCGCAGCACCCGGTAGGCCGGCAGCGCCAGGCTGCCGTCCGGCGACACGTATTCGCGCGCCTTGGGCAGCGCCACGTCGCGCGCGAACATCTCGGCCAGCGTGGTGAATTCGTAGGTCTGCGGGTCGATCTGGTCCTTGAATTCGGCGTTCTGCCAGAAGTTGACGGGTACCGCCACGCGCGCGCCGTTACGCTGCGCAAAGGGCGTCGGCTTGATTGTCGCCATCTCGGTGGCGGGTGTGCCCGGCTTGAAGGCGTACACCGTGGCTTCCGGTCCCCACGACGACAGCACCATCAGGTTGCCGCTGCGGTCGATCGCCAGGTTGACCGGGTCGAGCGGCGCGTCGCGCTCCACCGTCAGGCCTTCGCCGCGGCTCCAGCCGTGGATGCGGCGCCAGTGGCGGTCGACAAAGTACAGTTTGCCCTTGCCGTCGACGGCGCCACCGGCAATCGAGTAGAAGCCGTCGGCCAGCTTTTCGACTTTTCCGGATGGTGCCGGCGCGGCGCTTTGCTTGCCGCTGTAGTCGAACACCGCGAATTCGCGCTCGCGCACCTGCAGGCCGCGGGTGACGTCGACGATCGCCTGTTCGTACGGGTACTTGGAGGCGCGCAGGTAGGTCGCGCAGCCGTTGTCGTCGCAAGTCGCAAAACCGCTCTCGCCGTTGACGTGGACGTTGCGGAAGCGGATGTCGCTGGAGTTGGTGATTTTCACGGCGCTGGGCGCCGGCTTGATCGAGCGCGTCACGCGGTAGGCATGGTAGTTGGCGAACAGCAGGTTGCTCGAGTTGCGGATCTCGAGCGACACCGCGTCCATGCCATCGCGCACCTCTTCCTCGGTCTGCGGCGCCAGGAACTCCCAGTTCTTGACGCCGTCGAGCACGATCTCGGCGCGGACGTGGTGCTCGGCCGAGAGTTCATAGACATGGCCCGGCGTGCTGGTGTTGGTGACGGTGAAGCCGGCCTGGGCGTAGCCGCTCGGGGTCCAGATGCCGGAGAAGGTGCCGCCGCCACCGTCCGTCACCCACAGGCTGGGGTACTGGCGGTCCCAGTGGGCGGTGGGGTCGAAATTGGCGTCCTTCTGGTAAGGATCGCTGCGGCGGCCGTCGGCCAGGCGGGTGCCGTGGCCGCCCTGGATGCGCACGTCGTCGACCAGCGAATTGGCGCCGGCGCGCCACAGCAGGGCCACCGCGCGCGGGTTGACCTCACCCGTGGCCAGGCCGATGCCGGACACGATGGCGTCGCCCCCGCGCGCGCTTTCCAGCAGCGCCTTGGGGCTGCCGACGCCTTCGAACGCGGCCGAGCCGTTGGGCAGGACGATCTGGGTCAGGCCGGGATGCAGGCCGACCAGCACCGTGTCCGGCTTCATGCGGATGGTGTCCTTGACGAGATAAAAGCCGAGCGGCAGGTAGACCACGCGATTGCTGTCGATCGCCTTCTGCAGCGCCGCCGTGTCGTCGGTCTTGCCATCGCCGCGCGCGCCGAAGCTGCGCACGTTGGCCCATTGCGCGGTCGGCGGCAGCGGCCGCAATGCCGGCGCTGCTGCCGGCGCCGTTGCCGTTGCCGATGCGGCGGACAGCGGCGAGGTCTTGTAGTTGGTGGCGAAGCGCCCCGGCGTGCCCATGTCCTGCAGCGTCAGGCCGTAGTTGAAGGCGTCGACCTTGTAGGCGCCGCCGGCGTTGGCGCCCGCCAGGGTCTTGCCGCTGTCGCGGAAGCGGACAAAGGTCGGCACCTTGCGCGCGCTGGCGTTCTCGAAGCCGACCTGGGTATACACGTTGTCCTCGTTGCTGACCACCAGCGCGGCTTTCGACACGTTGTCGAAGCGCACGTCGCGGCCCCACAGCCAGTCGCCGTAGCCGCGGTCGATCTCGATGCCGACCGGGGTGTTGCGGATAGCGGTGTTCACCAGCGTCAGGCCGGCTTCGTGCTCGCGGATGGCGGCGTCGCGCTGGCCGTCGAACTGCGCGTCCAGCAGCGTGAACTGCCAGGCCGGCGAGGTCTTTTCGGCCAGGATGCCGTAGCGGCCGCCGAAGAAGCGCAGGTCGTAGGCGATGTTGCCGACCTGGTAGACGCCGGCCAGGCCCGAGCCGGTATGGAAATCGATGTGGCTGAGGTTCGAGTGCTGGGCCGTGTGCATGCGTACCGCGGCGGCGGCCGGGTTGCCGTCGCCGATCTCGAAGTCGACGTTCGACAGCGCGGAATAAAAGGTGGCGGAATTAGCGTCGCGCACCTTGCCGCTGAAGGGGACTTCGCCCTGTACCGGCATCGGCACCTTGCCGACCGTGTACTGGTCGCCGCCGGTGAAGATCACCATGTTGGCCACGCCCTTCTGGAAGCCCGGCGTGTTTGCTCCCAGCACGAATACCGGGCGGGTCTTGCCGACGCCGTACACGCGCACGGCGAGGGGGATCAGGATGCTGCGCGTGACGCGGTAGCGGCCCGACGGCAGGAACACCAGGCCGCCTTCGCCCTTGTTGGCGGCGTTGTCGATCGCTGCCTGGATGGCGGCACTGTCGTCGGCGACGCCGTCGCCTCGGGCGCGCACCACGACCGCGTGGGGGTCGTCCGGCATCTGCTGGTAGGCCGAGGTGGACGCCGGCGCGGCCGATACGGCCCCGGCGGCGAAGGCCAGGCCGAGCGCCAGGCCGAGCGCTAGTGCGGGCACCAGCGGCGCCGGGCGCGAAGTCGACATCATCTTCATTGTTATTGTCTCCTGTTTGACTTATTTGATCAGCACCGACAGCAGCAGCACGAACAGCAGCCCGAAGATCCCGACCAGCGTCTCCATCATCGACCACGAGCGGAAGGTATCCTTCAGCGACAGGCCAAAATATTCCTTGAACATCCAGAAGCCGGAATCGTTGACGTGGCTGCACATCAGGCTGCCGGCGCCGACCGCCAGCACCATCAGGTTCGGATCGCAGCCCGAGCTCTCCACCAGCGGGCCGACCACGCCGGCGGCGGTCACGCCGGCCACGGTGGCGGAACCGAGGCAGATGCGGATCAGCGTCGCCACCGCCCAGCCCAGCAGCAGCGGCGGCACCGGCATCTGGCTCAGCTGCCTGCCCAGTTCGGCGCTGACGCCGGAATCGACCAGCACCTGTTTCAAGGCGCCGGCGCCGGCGATGATCAGGAGGATGGGCGCGATCTCGCGCAGCGCTTCCTGGGCCGATTGCATGACCTGCGGCAGCGTCTTGCCGCGCGCCAGGCCGAGCGTCCAGACCGCGACAGCGTAGGACAGCAGCATCACCACCAGCGGGTTGGACAGGAAGGCCAGCGGCTTGGTCAATTCGGGGCGGGCCAGCGTCAGCAGCGTCAGCGCGGCCAGCAGCGCCACCGGCAGCAGCGCGGTGGCGAAGCTGTTGAAGGTGCCGGGCAGTTCGGTGTCCGGCACTTCGGTGTGGCGGAACATCTGCGACGGCTGCGCGCGGATGTGGCCCAGCGACATGGCGAAGATCGGCCCGGCGATGATCAGGGTCGGAATCGCGACGGCGAGGCCGTAGACCAGGGTCTTGCCGATGTCGGCATGCACCGCCGCCACCAGCGCGGTGGCGGAAGGGTGGGGCGGCAGGAAGCCGTGCGCGATCGACAGGCCGGCCAGCAGCGGAATGCCGAGCGCCACCGCCGGCCGTCCCGACTGGTAGACCAGCGAGAAGATCAGCGGCACCATCAGCACGAAGCCGACGTTGTAGTACAGCGGCAGCCCGACCACGAAGCCGGTGACCGTCATCGCCACCGGGATGCGCCCCAGGCCGAGGCGCTTGACCAGGGAGCCGGCGATGCAGCGGGCGGCGCCGCTGTCGGCGATCAGCTTGCCGAACACGGCGCCCAGGCAGATGATCACGACCAGCGACCCGAGCAGGTCGCCGATGCCTTTTTCGATGGCGCCCGGGATCTTCGCGGCCGGCATTCCCAGCAGCAGGGCCGCCACCAGCGCGGCGATCACGAAGGCGATCAGCGGCTGTACCTTGCCCCAGGCAATCATCAAGGTCAGCAGCCCGACCGCCAGCAGCACCGATAACATATTCAACACAGGTAGATCCTTTCAGAGCAGGATGCAAGAGCCCGATGCAGAGGCGCCGTTCAGGCCGCGCGCTGGACGATGCGATCGACCAGCGCTTGCGGTGCTTCGGTAATGTCGAGGCGCAGGCCGGCTTCGCCATCGTCCAGCGGCTCGAGGTCGCGCAGCTGGCTGTCCAGCAGGGCCGGCGGCATGTAGTGGCCGCTGCGGCCCGCCATGCGCTCGGCGATCAGCGCCCGCGGACCCTGCAAGTGGGCGAAGCACAGGTCCGGATCGGCCTGGCGCAATAGGTCACGGTAGCGGCGCTTGAGCGCGGAACAGGACAGCACCAGGCCGCTGCCTTGCGCGCGTGCGCTGCGGAGTTCGGCGGCCAGCGCCTGCAGCCAGTCGGCGCGGTCGTGGTCGTCCAGCGGCAGGCCGGCCGACATCTTGGCCACGTTGCGGGCCGGGTGGAAGCTGTCGCCTTCAATAAAGCGTAGCCCCAGGCGCGCGGCCAGCGCGGCGCCGACGGTACTCTTGCCGCAACCGCTGACGCCCATGACGATCCAGCTTTGCGGGTCTTGTGGCGTGGGAGGGGAATTGCTTGCTGCCATAGTCTGGTCTCCGTGTAGATAGCAGTTAGCGCTATCATTTTATTTTTTACCAAGTCTTCAGCAAGTCCCAAATTTTGTAAAGCACTATCGATGTTGCATAGCACTATATTTAGGAAATCCCTTATTAGAAGCATGCGTTGATCTGCCGATGCCGGCTGTAAACCGGGAGCATGGCTTGATAGCGCAATCAGCTGTGCGCAACCTGCCGCAGCGGCAGGCACTGATAGCGGCAACGATGGCTTTACGCACTCTGCATATTTGCAACTAACCGCTCTGATACTGCATGGCTAGCCGAGGCCGGAAAGCAGCGTGCTGTCCGGCCATGAGGCAGCCAGAGAGGAGGGGGTCAGCCCAGGCAGATGAAGTCGTTGTCGACCTGGTGGCGCCAGGTCTTGATCAGGTCGCGGTAAGCGCTGCCGACCGGGCGGATGCGGCGGTCCAGGCCGTACAGGCCGTAGCGGTTCACCTTGCCGTTGTTTTCGGTGAGCGAGCTGTCCCAGTCGACCTGGTCGGTCAGGCTGTACCAGGTGAAGCCGAGCAGGGGCACGCCGTCGGATTTCAGGCGGACCAGGTTCGACCATTGCTTCTCGAGCCAGACGCGGGCATCCTTTTCGCCATCGCCCTGGTCGCGGTTATTGGTCTCGGTATGCATCACCGGCAGGCGGTAGCGTTCATAGTACTGCTTGGTGATCATGTAGTAGCCGAACATTTCGCAGACGTCGACCTTGCCGTTGGCATGCACCATGTGCTCGTTGGTGGCGTAGTAATCGTTGCCCATGATGCAGCGCGACTTGATGCCGCGGTCGAGGAAGAAATGGTATTCCTCGCGCGTCATGCCATTGTCGGCCAGGAATTCGTACATCCGGCCGCTGACGTCATGGCCGTACGCCAGGTCCAACGCCAGGAAACGCAATTCGTTCAGGTGGCGCGCGTAGCCGATCGCTTCCGGACCGAACGGGTGATAGTACTCGGACGATTCGCTCTGGACGAAGCGAGCGGCGGGCTGGGCCTTCAGGATGGCTTCGGTCGCCAGGATGCTACCCCGGGCCAGGTGCTTGACCGCGGTGACGAAGGCGTGTTCCGACGCCAGGCGCTCGTTCCACATGCCCAGCCGCGCCGAAAACTTGGCGGTGACATACATCTCGTTCACCGGCGTATAGAAGGTAATCCACGGAAAGCGCTCGGCGAAGGCAAGCGCGTATTCGGCCAACCAGTGCGCGAACTCGGGGTTCTGGAAATTGCCGACCCAGTCGGGCACGCCGAAATGGCACAGGTCGATGATCGGCGTGATGCGCAGACGCTTCAGTTCCGCCATCACGCCGTCGGTGAATTCCCAGTCGTACCGCCCCGGTCCCAGGTGCACGCGGTGCCAGGGCGGGCCGTAGCGCAAGGCGTCGACGCCGATCTCGTGCGCCAGCTGCAGGTCTTCCTGCCAGCGCCGGTAGTGATCGGTCTTTTCCATTTCATCCATGCGCAAGGGCGCCCCATCCGGTCCTTCGATCACCGGATAGCTGTTCTCGATCCCTGTCGCAAACAAAAACCTCTGCATCCAACGCCTTTCGCAGTGCCGGCACGATGCCGGCGAGAACACATCTTAGCCGGAGCTGGCTCATGTGCATCGCACATTAACGGTGAGAAATTAGTAGCATGGCCGATGTTTGGTTTGTAACTGCATCAGGCCAAATGCAGATGGCAGAGTGGCTAAAGTCGACTCTGGATCTTGCCTATTGGATTTTACATTTTGGGATTTTTGGTCTTGCCGGAAGTCAGCATATTTACAGTCTTCGATTGATTATAACCAGTGCATATAGCTGATATAACGCGTCTTTTTCATCGAAATCAGCCCTAAAACCGCTGATTTTTTCAATTTCTTGTGAAAAAGCTGCCCCATTTTTGGGCATTGTCTGCAATGCGCAACGCTGCGATCGAAGGTTACAAACTGAAAGAATTTTTTTTCCCGCAGGCAAAGCAAACTTCCGTGAAAGTGCGTAGAATTCAGCTTCATAAGTTTCTCGACGCCAACTACTTATGGTTGGCGTTGTGCTTTCAGCGCCTGTTATTCAACAGTCACCCAATAAAAGAAATCTTTCAAATGCAAACTCCTCGTCGCCCCAACGCCATCGCTTCACGTAGCCAGCCGATGGCGCAGGCGCAACAATATGCCCTGCCGGTCCTGTTCAGCCTGTTCGGCGTGATCATGGGTTCCTGGGCCGGCCGTATCCCGTCGATGGCGGAACGCGTTCACGTGTCGCACTCCGCGCTGTCGATGGTGCTGCTGTGCGGCGGCCTGGGCGCCGTCCTGTCCTACCCGGTTTCGTCGCGCATGATGGCTTCGCTCGGTGCGCGCAAGACCATGCTGTTCGCCGGCCTGGCCCTGCTGTGCGTGTTGATCGCGATCGGCGTCGCCCCGACCGTGCCGCTGCTGATGCTGGCCGTGCTGAGCCTTGGCATCACCGCCAGCACTTTCGACGTCGCCATCAACTCGTCGGCCACCGAGCGCGAAAAGCGCACCGGCAAATCGGAACTGTCGAAGCTGCACGGTCTCGGCTGTGCCGGCGGCCTGGCCGGCGCCACCCTGGGTAGCCTGATGGCCAGCCTGCACATCGCCCCGGGCACCCACTTCATGATGCTGGCGGCGCCGCTGGCCGTGGCCCTGTACTTTGCATATTCGCTGCTGGATGCCGACGACGTCGGCCAGAAAGTCGAGAAGAAGTCGTTCTCGCTGCCGCGCGGCCCGCTGCTGTTCCTGGGCGCAATCGGTTTCCTGGGTTCGATGGCCGAAGGCAGCATCGCCGACTGGAGCGGCGTGTTCCTGAAAGAGCATTTCGGCGCATCGGATGGCCTCGCCCCGCTGGCCCTGTCGGCCTTCTCGGTGATGATGCTGATGGCGCGCCTGGTCGGCGACAAGCTGAAGACCCGCTACGGCGCGCGCCCCCTGGTCAGCAGCGGCTCGATGCTGGGTGCGGCCGGCCTGTTCTTCGCCGTACTGTCGCCGAACGCCTACCTGGCGCTGGCCGGGTTCGCGGTGGCCGGCCTCGGTCTGGCGCTGGTGTTCCCGTTCGTGTTCAGCGCCGCCGGCGCCCAAGGCCCGGCGGCACTGGCCGGCGTCGCCAGCATGGCCTACAGCGGCAGCCTGATGGGTCCGCCGGTGATCGGCGCCATCGCCCAGGGCATGGGCATGCAGGTGGCCATCGCCTACGTCGGCGGCCTGGCAGCGCTGATCGCCTTCGTGGCAAGCCGTTCGCGCATGCTGAAGTAATGCGGTGAAGTGATTCGGGTGGAACGTCTGTCTGCTTGCGCAGGCGTTTCATCCTGCAGTGGCAGTGGCAGTGTGCAGTAGCAGCAAGCGTTTTCTTTGTAGTTCTCCTCCTTTGTTCGGGGCGGTCGCCAAACGGCACCGCCCCTTTTTTTCGTCCATGGCGCACGAAGGATGTGTCAGGTAACCTGATTTGATGAAAATGTGTGTTTTTACAGAGACAACATGTGTTTCCTCTTGGAAAAATTGACGGATTCAACGATAATCACCAATTATTGCTCGATGAATGTTTGTAATCTCATCCAGCCACAGGTCTGGCGACGGCGCCGCCCGATGCGATTTCCCCACTCTCCGTTCGCGCCGATATCGTTCCAAGAAAGTATTCACCAATGCGACACATCAGTATCAAAACTATCGTCATGTCCGTTGTTGCTTTGCTCATCGGCATCATCCTGGCAGTCGGCGCACTGGGTTACCACAGCACGCAGAGCGCGGTCGAGCTGCTCGAAGGCGTCGCCCTGCGCGACGCCCGCCAGCAAGGCATGATCAGCAACATCATGCTGCGCATGGAAACCAACCGCAGCCAGCTGCTGCAAGCCCTGCAGCACAACCCGGCAACCGATTATGCGAAGCTGCACGACCATCCGCTGACGGTCCACTTCAAACAGATCGTCGATAACACGGCTGCGCTGGAAAAGGCGCGCGACGACTTCAATGCCTCGCTGCGTACGCCGGCCGCCAAGGCGATCGTGCACAAGTGGTACGAGCAGAGCAGCGGCCTGGGCATCGCGGACATCCGCAGCGCGAGCCAGGCGCTGGAAGCCGGCCAGTGGGACGACGCCCAGCGCATCCTGATCACCCGCGTCAACCCGGCCTATAAGCGCGCCCAGCCGACTTATGACGAACTGCAGGCGCTGCTCGACAAGCGCGGCCACGCGAATGCCGAACTGGCGCTCAGCACCATCGGCACCAACGATGCGATCATGGTTGCGGCCATCGTGGCCGGGTGCCTGGCCGGCGTCGCCGCCGCCATGTTCCTGGCGCGCAGCATCGTCAAGCCGCTGGCCGAAGCGGTCGCGATCGCGCGCAACGTGGCCAAGGGCGACCTGAGTGCCAACATTCATACCGATGCGCGCAACGAATTCGGCCAGCTGCTGGGGGCGCTGGGCGAGATGACGGGCAGCCTGGCCACCATCGTCGGCGAAGTGCGCGCCGAGGCCGACACCATCGCCTCGGCCTCGTCCCAGATCGGCGCCGCCACCCTGGACCTGTCGGGACGCACCGAACAGCAGGCCAGCACGCTGGAAGAAACCTCGGCCTCGGTCGAGGAACTGAGCGCGACCGTGAAGCAGAACGCCGACAACGCCCGCCAGGCCAATGCGCTGGCGGCCTCGGCCTCCGCTATTGCCGTGAAGGGCGGCGCCACGGTCGGCGCCGTGGTCGACACCATGGGCGGGATCCAGGCGTCGGCGCGCAAGATCGCCGACATCATCGGTGTGATCGACGGCATCGCCTTCCAGACCAATATTCTGGCCCTGAATGCGGCGGTGGAAGCGGCGCGCGCCGGCGAGCAGGGCCGCGGCTTCGCCGTGGTGGCGTCCGAGGTGCGCAACCTGGCGCAGCGCTCGGCCACCGCCGCCAGGGAAATCAAGGAACTGATCAACGACTCGGTCGAGAAGGTCGACAGCGGCAGCCGCATGGTCGACCAGGCCGGCGCGACGATGCAGGAAGTCGTCGACAGCATCCGCCGCGTGGCCGACATCATGAACGAGATCACCGTGGCCAGCCAGGAGCAGAGCACCGGCATCGAGCAGATCCACCAGGCCGTCAGCCAGATGGACCAGGTGACGCAGCAGAACGCCGCCATGGTCGAGGAAGCCGCCGGCGCCTCGAGTTCGCTGCAGGAGCAGGCCGCCGGCCTGGCGCGCCTGGTGAGCGTGTTCCGCATCGGCGGACACGGCCATGGCGCCGCTGCCCGGCCGGTGGAAACGGCGCATGCGCCGGCACGTCCTGTCCCGGCGCGCCTGCCCAGCCTGAGGGCCGCCTGATCCACGCCCGGCGCGGGCCCGCGTTTGCGCTGGGCCAAGCGCCGCATGACTGACAAGAACTCCAGACCGCCTGTCGACTCCAAGCTGAGTCGCCAGTTTGCCAGAACGGAGTTGTCATGCAGTCAGAAATCGACGCCGCATCCGTCGCCGCGTTCCACGACCGCCAGTTGCAGGAACGCGACTGGCCGATGCTGTCCCATGCCCAGGCGTCCGCCAGCCTGTGGCAGGCGATCGACGCCAACCACCGCTACAACGGCCTGCTCTGGCGCGAGGAAGACCGCGCGCGCCGGGTCGATGTGCCGCCGGACGAGATCGCTGCAAGCAAGCGCCTGATCGACCGCTACAACCAGCGCCGCAACGACGCCGTCGAAGCCATCGACGAAGCCCTGCTGGCCGAACTGGCCGGCGTGGCACGCCTGCCCGGCGCCCGCCTGTCGAGCGAGACCGCGGGCGCGATGATCGACCGCCTGTCGATCCTGTCCCTCAAGATCCACCACATGCGCGCCCAGGCGCGGCGCCGCGATGCCACCGATGCCCACGTGCAGGCCTGCACCGCCAAGCTCGAGCGCCTGGTGGTGCAGCGCGACGACCTGCAATCCTGCTTCGACACGCTGCTCCAGGAAGCCCAGGACGGGCGCGCCTATTTCAAGCTGTACCGCCAGTTCAAGATGTACAACGATCCCGCGCTCAATCCCTACCTGAACGGGCAGGCGCAGGGTCTCGGCAGGGGCGGGCCATGAGCGGCGCCCACGACACCATCGACGTGCTGGTCCCGACCTGCAACCGTCCGGCGGCGCTGGCGGTCACGCTGGCCACGCTCGGCAGCCAGAGCTGGCCGCGGCTGCGCATCATCGTTTCCGACCAGTCCGAACGCGCCGGCGCCTGCGAGCAGCCCGAGGTGGCCGCCGTGCTGCGCTACCTGCGCGCCACCGGCCGCAGCGTCGACACCTTCCGCCGCCTGCCGCGCCGCGGCATGGCCGAGCAGCGCGCCTTCCTGCTGGCCCAGGTCCGCGCCGCGGTGTGCCTGTTCGTCGACGACGACGTCATCCTCGAACCGGACCTGGTGGCGCGCCTGCACGGCGTACTGCGCGCGGAACGCTGCGGCTTCGTCGGCAGCGCGCTGCACGGTCTGAGCTACCTCGGCCAGCTGCGCCCGGCACAGGAAGCCGTCGAATTCTGGAACGGGCCGGTGCGTCCGGAAACCGTGCGTCCGGGCAGCGAAGCCTGGGCGCGCCATCACTTGCACAACGCCGCCAACCTGTTCCACGTGCAGACCCGTCTCGCCACCGGCGACGTCGTCAACCGGCGCTACAAGGTGGCCTGGGTCGGCGGCTGCGTGATGTTCGACACCGGCATGCTGCGCGCCGCCGGCGGCTTCGACTTCTGGCGCGCGCTGCCGTCCCAGCACTGCGGCGAAGACGTGCTGGCCCAGCAGCGCGTGATGGCACGCTACGGCGGCTGCGCGATCCTGCCTTCCGGCGCCTATCACATGGAATTGCCGACTACGGTCACCGTGCGCGCGGTGGATGCGCCGTATGTGTTGCCGCTGGAGCCGGACGGGCCTGATCCGATGCAGCAGGACGGCTTGCCCCAGGATAGCCTGTCCCGGGAGCACCTGCCCCAGGATCGCGTGCCGCAGGCCCGGCGCCCCGGCAGGCTCGAGTAAGCGATGGAACGCAGCTGGCCTCCGCTCGACGGCGTGCGCAGGATCGCGGTGCTGCGGCCGAATGCGGTCGGCGATTTCGTGTTCGCGCTGCCGGCGCTGCACGCGCTGAAGCACACCTATCCCGAGGCCGAATTGGTCTTCATCGGCAAGGCATGGCACCGCGCGTTCCTGGCCGGGCGTCCGGGGCCGGTGGACCGCGTGGCCGAGATGCCGGCGGTGCCGGGCGTAGGGATACCGCCCGACGCATTTGCCGACGCCCACGCCATCGCGCTGTTCATCGAGCGCATGCGCGGCGAACGGTTCGACCTGGCGCTGCAGATGTTCGGCGGCGGGCTGTATTCGAATCCATTCCTGATGCAATTGCAGGCCCGGCTCACGGTCGGCATGCGCGCGCCCGATGCCCCGGCCCCGGACCGCTGGCTGCCGTACCGCGAACCGTTCAACCGCAGGCTGGCGCTGCTGGAAATCGCCGGGCTGGCCGGCGCCTGGCCCGGCCCGCTGCCGATGCCGGAACTGGCCGTCACCGCCATCGACCGCGCCCGGGCAGCGCAGGCCTTGCCGCCCGGCGCGGGAGAGCGTCTGGTGATCCTGCAGCCCGGCTCGACCGACCCGCGCCGCTGCTGGCCGCCCGAGCGCTTCGCGGCCCTCGGCGACATCCTGGCTGCCGAGGGCGCCCAGATCGCCATCAACGGTTCGCCGGTCGAGGCGGCGCTGGTCCAGGCCGTGGCCGGCGGCATGCGCCATCGCGCCGTGGTACTGACCGGCACGCCGGAAAGTGGCGGCCTCGACCTGGGTGGGCTGTGCGGCTTGCTGGAGCGGGCGGCGCTGGTGGTGTCGAACGATACCGGCCCGCTGCACTTGGCGCTGGCGCTGGGCGTGCCCAGCGTCGGCATCTTCTGGTTGACCAATTTATTAGAAGGCATGCCGCTGCGGCCATCCGGTTTGTGGGCGGCCCTGTCGGTGCGCACGCGCTGTCCAGTGTGCGGGCAGGACAATCTGGCGCAGCGCTGTGCGCACGACGTGAGTTTCGTGGACGAAGTGAGCGTGGACGAAGTGGCCGGCCTGGCACGTGCGGCGCTGGCGGCGTCGGCAGCATGAACCGCGCCGCAGGCAGTAGCGCAGGCAGGGCAACAGGCACGGTCGCGGGCGGTAGTGCAGACAGGGGCAACAGGCACGGTCGCGGGCGGTAGTGCAGACAGGGGCCGCAGGCACGGTCGCAGGCGGTAGTGCAGACAGGGGCCGCAGGCACGGTCGCAGGCGGTAGTGCAGGCAGGGCACAGGCAGGGCACAGGCAGTAGTGCAGGCTGGGGCACAGGCAGCAGCGCAGGAAGTCGGGCCGGCCGCCGGCTCTTCACCAGTACGGCCACATGCCGACCGTGCGCTGGCGGCTGGGCGCCGTGCCCGCCAGCAGGGCACGCGCGTGCTGCAGCACCACGGACGCCCGTTCCGCGCCGGGATCCCAGATGCAGCGGTGGGTGTGGCGGTCGAGCGGCGCCCAGCGTGCGATATCCGCCTTGCTGAAGATGACCACGCTCTTGAGTTTCAGGCCGGCGGCGATGTGCGACACGCCGGTGTCGTTGCACAGCAGCAGGCGCGCATCGCGCATCAGGGCGGCCATGGCGCCGATCGAGATCGGGGCGGCGGCGTCGATCGGCGTCTGTTGCATGTGCTGCGCCACCGCGGCCGTCAGGTCGGCTTCCTGGGCCGAACCGGTGAGCACGACCTTGACCCCGAATTCGGACGCCAGGCGGTCGCCCAGTTCGGCAAAGTGGCGTGGCGGCCAGCATTTGTCACGCTGGCGCGCGCCGGGGTGGATGCAGATATAACGGCCCGGCTCCAAACCGCGGGCGACGCCGCTGGCGGCGAGTTCGTCCTCGTCCTGGCGCGACAGCGGAAATTCCAGCTGCGTGCCGGCTGCCGCCGTGGCCGCGCCGGCGCCGAGCTGTTCGACCAGCAGCAGCAGCCGTTCCGGCTCGGTACCAGTCTCGGGATACGGCGACAGGACCGTGCGTGCGCGCGTGACCGACTCGCCGCGGCAGAAGCCCGCCATCGCGCTGGCGCCGAAGCCGCTGACGATATCGTTGCTGACCTCGCCGCTGCCGTGCAGCTGGAGCGCCAGGTCGAAGCGGCGCTGGCACAGGCCGGTATAAAATCCTGTGAGTTCCTCGTGCCGCACCGGCTGTTCCGGCAGCAGCGGATGGCCGGGGAAGGCGATGAATTCGTCGACGTAAGCCTTGAAGCGGTCGGCGAATTGCTGCGCCCAGGGCAGTCCGACGAGGGCGATGTGCGCCTGCGGCAGCGCCGTGCGCAGGGCGCGCAGGGCCGGCACGGCGCACAGCATGTCGCCCAGCTGCAGGGCGCGGAACACGATGACGGATGCGGGGTCCAGCCGGTGCAGCAGCGGTCGCCGGGACATGGCGGGCTCCTCAATGCAACAGCGTGTCGAGCACGTTGCGTGTGATCCGTTCTACGCGACGGTCGCGCGCGTTGCCGAGCACCTGCGCCCAATCGGTGGTGCCGGCCGAGAAGACGGTGCCGCCGGCGGTGCCGCTGCCTGCGGCGCCGCTGCAGCCCGCGTGGCGGAACAGGCCGAGCGTGGCGGCATGCAGGCCTTCTCCAGCCGCCAGGCCCTCGCGCGGCGGCAACTCCTGCCAGCCGGCATCCAGCGGCGCCACGGCCAGCGCCTGGTAGCCGGGCGGCGTGCCGGTTTCAACAGCGCGCACAGCCAGCCGCGCACCGTCAATGCCTTCCAGCGCATCGAGCGGTGCGCCGTCGCATTCGTAGCCCGCCAGCGGCGGCCAGGTAGCGCGGCCGAGCGCATCCCCGCGCGCCAGTCCGGTGCCGGCGAATACCCAGTGGCGCGGCTGCTGGACGATGAAGCCGCGTGTCGTGCGCGGCCCGTCCCACCAGCCGCCGCCGTGGCGGTAGCTGACGCCGCCGAGGCCGTCTTCCGGCCGGCCGGCGCCGCTGGCGGGCCACCAGTGGTCGCGCGCGCCTTGCGGTCCGCCCTGGTGGCATACCATCGCCGCGCCGCCGTCGACCAGGTGGATGCGCCACCAGCACAGGTTGGCGCCGAAAAAGGCAAGATTGCCGCCGCCCGCCGCAAACGCCTCGACCGCATCGCGCGTGGCTTCGCTCCAGTATTCGTCATGGCCGCTCGACACCAGCAGGCGCCGTCCCCCCAGCAGGCCGGGATCGGCGTGGATGTCGAGGTCGGTGCAGAAGTCGGCCGCGTAGCCGGCACGCGCCATCCAGCGGATGAAGCGTGCATCCCAGTGGGCGAAGGACTGGCGCGGCGAGGCGCCATCGTAATGGTCGGGGGCGCCCCAGACCTCGCCGCCGATGCCGCCGCCGGGACGGCGCAGCGACACGCGCGCGCCCGGTGGGTCGGTCGAGCGCGGTGGGTCGGCATAAAAGCAGGCGCCGCCGCTGCAGTTGTAGGCGTGGTAGGTGGCCAGCGGCAGTTTATACAGCAGCGCCCGGCCGCTGCCGCGCACCACGAACAGGGCGGCGCCGTCACCCCGTGCCACGTCGAAGGCGCGCTTGCGGCCCTGTTCCTCGAAGTCGGCGATCACCACGCCGGACGGCCAGCCGGCCGGGATGGCGAATGTATATGCCGGCCAGGCCCAGTCCTGGTCCGCGGCGCGCGCCTCGGCCTGTACACCGGTCAGCCAGTCCGAACGCTGCAGCAGTTCGGGGCCGTCGGACCAGCGCTGGAAGGCGACCCGGAAGCGTGGGCTGTCGGTGGACACGTGCAGGGTCAGCGTGCCGCCGGGCCACACGCTGGCTTGCCCCGGATAGGCGCGGATCATGCGGGCAGCTCCGGCTCGATGCGCTTGGTGACGAGGAAGGGCGGCATGGCCAGCGCGTGCAGCGGCATCTGGCGGAACGCGGCGAGCGCCTCCCGCGGCGTCTCGACGATCGGTTCGTCCTTGCCGTTGAACGAGGTGTTGAGCAGGATCGGCACACCGGTGCGCGCTTCGAAGCCACCCAGCAGGCGGCGCAGCAGCGGATCGCCGTCGGGGCCGACCGTCTGCAGGCGTGCAGTGCCGTCGACATGGGTGATGGCCGGCACCCGCGCCGCCATCTGCGGGCGCACCGGCGCCGCGAACTGCATGAAAGGAGACGGGCCGGGCAGGTCGAAATACGCGGGTGCACGCTCCTCGAGCACGCTAGGGGCCAGCGGCCGGAACCATTCGCGCTGCTTGACGCGGGCATTGATCCAGTCGCGCATGGCGGCGCGCCGCGGGTCGGCCAGGATGCTGCGGTGGCCGAGCGCACGCGGCCCGAACTCGCTCGGTCCCTGCAGCAGGCCGAGTACGCGGTTGTTGCGCAGCAGGTCGAGCATGTGGCTGCTCAGCGCGTCCAGCCCCGGCAGGTAATCGACTTTCACATCGTCGCGGTCGAGCAGGGCGGCCTCGATGTCCTGGCGGCTCGGCGCGGGGCCGAGGTCGTCGTGGGTCCAGCGGAAGGCGGGGCTTTCGTGACACAGTTCGGCCAGGCCGTACATGGCGCAACCCAGCGCCGTGCCGGCGTCGCCCGGTGCCGGCGGGATGAAGACCTCGCGGAAAGGCGTTTCGCGCAGCAGCCTTTCGTTGGCCGAGCAGTTCAGTGCGGTGCCGCCGGCAAAGCACAGGCGCGGCAGGCCGGTCTGCGCGTGCAGCCAGCGCGCCACCTCGAGCAGCGCGTCCTCGAAGGCGCGCTGGCCGGCGGCCGCCAGGTTGGCGCAGTCGTCGAAGACGGTGCCTGGCTGGCCGTAGCGGAAGCGCTCGCGCTCGTGCAGGATGGCGCGCCACGGCGCCGGGATGCTGACCTGGCCGGCTTCGACCTCGAGCGGCGGCAGGCCGAGCACGCGCGCGTTGCCGTGCGGCGCCAGGCCCATCACCTTGCCTTCGTTGCCTTCGCCGGGAAACATGGTTTGCGTCAGCAGGAAATAGAACATGCCGAGACCGACCAGGCGCGCATCGTCGCGGTTCCAGACCTGCTTGTCGAGGCATAGCACGCGTTCGCGGTCGGCGCGGTAGAACGAGGCGACTTCGCGCCAGTCGCCCGGCACGTAGGCGGCGCCGCCCCAGTGCTCGGTCAGCTCGGACACCGGGCTGCCCTGGCCATCGACGATCATGACGGCGGCATCGCGGAACGGCGAAGGGTGGAATACGCTGTAGACGTGCGCCAGGTGGTGCGAGATGCGCGCGCGCCGGCAGTCGGGGGCGAGGCGCAGGCTGGCGGTGAGCTCGTCTTCGTACAGCGCCAGGTTGCCGGCTTCCAGGTCCGACGAAAAGCATTCGACCACGACGTCGACCGGGCGCTCGGGCCAGGGCAGGCGCGGGCCGTAGTGGTCGCGGAAATCGCCGACCTTGCCCCAGTGGTGCTTGCGCCGCGTGAGGCGCTCTTTCTGGATCGCCCACAGCAGGCGCGATCCCTGCATCAGGCAGACGCTGGCATCCTGCGTCCGGTTGATGCCAAGCACGACGGGCGCCTCGTTCATCGCTCTCTCCTGGTGGGTGCGCATGCGGTAGTCGTATGGTCCAGCAAAGTCTTTGAACACAGCGGACGACTTTAGTTCGGCGTATCATCGGGCCACTGATCAATGGATAGTTAGCCGATTTCCCATGCTCCACACGCCCGCTTCCTTCACGCCCCTGATGGCGCCCCGTTCCAGCCCGGATGCCCTGTCGTTCATCTTTCACGCCGGCCGCCTGCTGGTGCACGAAGCCGACCTGGCCCTGCCGGATGAGGCCGCCGTGACCAGCCTGCGCCTCGATCCGCAGCGCCTGCAGCCGGTCGGCCTGCTGGACGATCGTTATTGCCAGGCCGGCTGGGTCGACGACGAGGCGCTGGCGCCGAGCGGCTATGGCTGGCGCGGCCTGCGCTCGCTGTTCGGCGAGCTCGACGAAGGGCTGCTGGGCGTGGCGATGCGCGCGGTGCAGATCGCGGAATGGGCGCGCACGCACCGCTTCTGCGGCGCTTGCGGCAGCGGCACTGCGCTGGCCGGCGGCGAGCGCTGCTTCAAGTGCGTGAATTGCGGCCACATGGCCTATCCGCGCATCTCGCCGGCGATGATGGTGCTGATCCGCAAGGAAGACAAAGTGCTGCTGGCCCTGCATGCGCAGTCGGCCGTCCAGCGCTTCGTGCCGCTGGCCGGCTTCCTGGAAGCCGGCGAGACGATCGAGGAAGCGGTGCACCGCGAGGTGTTCGAGGAAGTCGGCCTGCGCGTGCACAATCTACAATACTTCGGCAGCCAGTCATGGCCGTTCCCGCATTCGCTGATGATCGCCTTCACCGCCGATTACCTCGGCGGCGAGATCAAGACCGATCCCAACGAAATCCTGGAAGCACGCTGGTTCGGCCCGGGCGACGCATGGCCGGAGCGCGTGCCGCATATCTCGATTTCGAGCATCCTGGTCGATTCGCATCGCCCGAGCGCCTGACAAACCGTCCATGGCGGCGTTGCATCGTCTCGCCGTACTCACGTACTGTCTTCGCGGTCCGCCGCTGCGGCGATGCGCCTTGCCCTGGACGCTTTGTCAGGCGCTCTTGGTCAGGTCAGGGCAGGCGTCCCGGTGACGGCGTGGCCGCGATCCGGCCTTCCAGCCGTAGTCCGGGCGGGATCTCTTCCGGCTTGTTGCCGGTATTGCGCATGCGTACCAGGCGCTGCATCAGGTCGAACCAGAACGGCGCGCCGAACAGCGTGGTCGAGGCGGTCAGCAGCCAGCCCGACACCTGCAGCGCAAAGTCGGCGTTCATCTGCGGCGGGAAGCTGCGCCAGCCGATCGGCAGCGTCATCAGGGCATCGACCAGCGCCGGATCGATGGCATCCGGCACGTCCTGCAGATGCGCCACCAGCGCCGGCTGCTGCCACAGCGTGCGGAATAGGTGGATGCTGTCGATGTTGAACAGGATCGCCAGCAGCAGCGACAGCAGGAACGAGATCAGGAGCTGGCGCCGTTTATAGGTGCCGGACATGCGCGCCATCGCATTGTCGAACCAGCCGGCCAGCATGTCCTGGAACTGCTGCAGGTCGCGGGCCCGGTTGTACAGGCCCTGCAGCGCGCTGCGCAGCTGCGGGTCGGGGATGGTGTCGATGGCGCCGCGCAAGGCCAGGAAGTCGCCGGGCGCCTTCCACAGGCTGTCGACCAGGGCAATCGCAAAATGCGCGGGTTCGATGTACGATGGTTTCGAGCGCAGCGACGCTTCGTCCTGCGCAGTGCCATCGGTGTGCGGATTGACCAGCGGATGGGCGTACACGGCGCGCGCCAGGCCGTCGAAACGCGGGTCGTTGAGCATGCTCTTGACGCCGGCCAGCAAGGTGTTGGCGCGCAGCCGGAACAGTGCCGCTAGCGCTTCCTGCAGGGTGCTCACGATAAGGGCGACCGTGCCGTAACAAAACGTCAGGCCGACCGCGACTTCCAAAACAGTGCTGCCGAGCATGTTTGTCTCCCAAGCGGTGATAAGGACGTCAACAACGCTAGCGCATCGCTACAACGGATGCGTCCGGTTTGGTCAACAGTCGGCCTGGGGCCTGTAGGTCCACAGCATTTTCTATATACTCTCGGCAGTTTTATCTACACATATTTAGGGACCACCATGTCTGACAAAGAACTCTTCACCGAAAACGACTGGCGCCGCATGTTGGCCAGCATCGGCGAAGATCCCGATCGTCCGGGCTTGCACGAGACGCCGGCGCGCGTCGCCAAGGCCTGGAAACACTGGACTTCCGGCTACGACCAGGATCCGGTCGAAATCTTGAAAGCCTTCGAAGACGGCGCCGAGCAATACAACGAACTGATCGTGGTGCGCGGCATCCCGGTCTACAGCCACTGCGAACACCACCTGGCGCCGTTCTTCGGCAAGGCCACCGTCGGCTATCTGCCGAACGGCAAGATCGTCGGCCTGTCGAAGCTGACCCGCCTGGTCGACGTGTTTTCCAAGCGCCTGCAGGTGCAGGAACGCCTGACCGTGCAGATCGCGAATACGCTGATGGAAGTGCTGGAACCGAAAGCCGTCGGCGTGGTCATCAAGTGCCGCCACATGTGCATGGAAAGCCGCGGCATCCGCACCCCGGGCGAGGAAACCATCACTTCGGCCATGCTGGGCGAACTGCAGCCGAACCTGGCGCTGCGCACCGAGTTCCTGGCGCTCGCCCGCGACTAGGCGCGCGTTCAGCCACAGCGCGACGAGCGCTTTCCACCGGGCGGCATGCACGGCGCCCGTCTTTTCTCCCTCACTTTCCTGTATGCACCTCGAGTGCGCACGGCGCTGTACGCCTGCACCACCGTGGCACACAGGGATGCGGAACGCATGCTACACTCGTATTGACGAAGTTTAAAAGTCAACACGGGGGTGGTCCCATTCAGCTTCGATCGGGAACCTGTTCCGGATCGAGCGTTCCAAGTCATTTTGAGGCGAGCGACATGTCCAGGCCAATATTCCCGAGCGATGTACCGCGTGAGCAGTTCGATCAGGTGCGCGACATGCTGGAGGCGGCGCGCCGCAAGACCCGGCCGCGCAAGCACGACCTGTACGACGTATTTTGTGCCGTCCTGTATTTCCTCCACACGGGCAGCGCCTGGCGCAGCATGCCGCCCGAGTTCCCGCCCTGGCGTACCGTGCACGAATATTTCACGCAATGGACTATGCTGCGCGAGGGCGACCGCACCCTGCTCGAGCAGGCGCTCGACCGTCTCGGACGCAGCGCCGAAATCACGCGGCTGCGCCAGTTGACCGGACAACGCTAGCCAAAGGAACATTGACAGAACATGCACACCACCGGACTTGGACAACACGGCCCGCGCGTCTCGCGCCTCGGCCTGGGCTGCATGGGCATGTCGGACCTGTACGGTCCGGCGGACCGTGACGAAAGCATTGCTACCCTGCGCGCCGCGCTCGACGCCGGCATCACGCTGCTCGACACCGGCGACTTCTATGGCATGGGCCATAACGAGATGCTGATCCGCGATGCGCTGGCCGGCCGTGCGCGCGAAAACGTGCAGATCAGCGTCAAGTTCGGCGCCCTGCGCGGCCCGGACGGGTCCTGGAGCGGCTACGACTGCCGCCCCAAAGCGGTGCGCAACTTCGTCGCCTATACCCTCAAGCGCCTGGGCACCGACTACATCGACATCTACCGCCCGGCGCGCCTCGATCCCGACGTGCCGATCGAAGACACCGTGGGTGCGATCGCCGACCTGATCAAGGCCGGCTACGTCCGCCACATCGGCCTGTCCGAAGTCGGCGCCGACACGCTGCAGCGCGCCAGCAGCGTGCACCCGATCAGCGACCTGCAGATCGAATATTCCATCATCTCGCGCGGCATCGAAGCGGCCATCCTGCCGACCGCGCGCCGGCTCGGCATCGGCATCACTGCCTATGGCGTGCTGTCGCGCGGCCTGATCAGCGGGCACTGGAGCCGCGCGCGCGGCGGCGACAAGGATTTCCGCAGCCTGGCCAGCCCGCGCTTCCAGGGCGACAACCTGGATACCAACCTGTCCCTGGTCGAGCGCATGCGCGTACTGGCGCAGGACCTGGACGTGACCGTGGCCCAGCTGGCGATCGCCTGGGTGGCGGCGCAGGGCGCCGACGTCGTCCCGCTGGTCGGCGCACGCACGCGCGACCGCCTGCAGGAAGCGCTCGGCGCGGCCGACCTGGTGCTCAAACCCGAGGACCTGGCGCGCCTGGAAGCCATCGTGCCGCCGGATGCGGCTGCGGGCGAGCGCTACAACGCTGCACAGATGGCGCACCTCGACAGCGAGATGGGTTGACCAGGCGGGGTGACGAAGCCCGGTTGATGTAGCGCAAGTTTACGGCTGAGCTCGCTCTTCCGGGCAGGAGGACGGGCGCCTATAACGAAGTGATGTTCCCTAGCGAGGCCATCACTTCATCATGCTCGAACACCTGAACCTGCTGTGGTTTTCCACCCTGAACGCGGACGCCGGCCTGCATGGCTGGCGGCTCGAACTCGGCATCGTCGCCGCCAAGTACCTGATCCTGCTGGTGCCGCTCGGCCTGGCCGGCCTCTGGATCGGCGGGCAGCCGCTGCAGCGCGAAGCGGCGGTCAAGGCGCTCGCCGCAACCGCCGGCGCGCTGGCGCTGAATGCCTGCATCGGCCTGCTGTGGTACCACGCGCGTCCCTTTGCCGGCGGCATCGGCCACAGCTTCCTGCGCCATGCGCCCGACAGTTCCTTCCCGAGCGACCACGGCACCATCATGTTCACGGTGGCGCTGGTGCTGGCCGGGGCCCGGGCACCGGCAGCACGCCGCTTCGGCGCAGCGCTGCTGCCAATTGCCGTGATCGTGGCCTGGGCGCGGGTCTTCCTTGGGATACATTGGCCGCTGGATATGATCGGAGCGTTCTGCATGGCGATCGCCATGGCCCTGCTGTTCCGCACCACGGCCGTGGACGGCCCGTGCGTGACGCTGGCGGAGTCGATGGCAACGCTGTACCGGCGCCTGCTGGCGCGGCCGATCGCGCGCGGCTGGCTGCGGCCTTGAGCGGCTTCTACGCTCAGGCAGCGCCTTCCGCTTTCTCGAACACCAGCTTCTTCTTGCCGTCCAGGTGGAACACGCCGATCGGCTGCGCCTGGACATCGTCTCCCGGCGCCGGCAACCGGGTGCAATTGTTGGTTTCGATCTGCCACATGTCGTCGCCTGCGCGCAGCAGGAAGGTTTCCTGGCCGGTCGAGAACAGTTCGATGTTGAGGTCGGTGAGGTCGGTCTTGCCGAAATCGAAGCGGCGCTGGCAATCCGGCAAGCGCGAGGCCAGCACGCTCAGCGATGCCTGCTTGCTCCAGAAATAATCCTGGGTGACCCTCACGATGACGGCATGGTCGCGGTCGTTATCGATGGTATAGCTGGCCGAATCGTTGACGCAGCCGGCCAGCAGCAAGGTCGGCAGTAGCGTCGGCAGTAAATATGTCAGCCTGGTAAGCGGGGAGCGCATGGTCATTCCTGTGTGCATTACTGCCCCGAGTATAGAACCCTTCAAACGCCATCTGCAACGCTGCACGCCGCCTACCTTCCGAAAGTTTCCACAAGTCTTTGATTTCCAAGCGGAATTGCCTCTGGTGCGCGGCGCATTTTTTTGATTTCGGCGATGATCAATAACACACTACCAACCGAATCGAGAGACCAGCAATGCCACAAGACGACCAGACCCTGGACGCGACGGCGGTGCAGGACGCGCCTTCCTACGTTCCTCCCCAAGCGCTGACCCTGCGTATCAACGGCGCCGAGCACCAGCTGCACATCGAACCGCGCGTCACCCTGCTCGACGCCCTGCGCGAAGTCACCCACCTGACCGGCACCAAGAAAGGCTGCGACCGCGGCCAGTGCGGCGCCTGCACGGTGCTGGTGGACGGCCAGCGCATCAATTCCTGCCTGACCCTCGCCGTGATGCACGACGGCCGCGAGATCACCACCGTCGAGGGCCTGGCCCACGAGGGCGAACCGCATCCGATGCAGCAAGCCTTCATGGATTGCGACGGCTTCCAGTGCGGCTACTGTACCCCCGGCCAGCTGTGTTCGGCCGTGGCGCTGCTCGACGAAGTCAAGCAGCGCCAGGCGAGCGCGCTGACCGACGGCCAGCACCTGGAGCCCGGCCAGTTCAGCGACGATGAAATCCGCGAGCGCATGAGCGGCAACCTGTGCCGCTGCGGCGCCTATCCGAACATCGTCAAGGCGATCCGCAGCGTCGTCCTGCGCCAGGCCTGAGGAGAATCCATGCACTCGATATCCTATGAACGTGCGAACGACGTGGACCACGCGATCGAACTGGCGCGCCAGCCCGGCACCAAGTTCATCGGCGGCGGCACCAACCTGCTCGACCTGTACAAAAGCGGCATCGAAAAGCCGGTCCGCCTGGTGGACGTCAGCCGCCTGGCCCTGTCCGCCATCGAAGAACTGCCGGACGGCGGCCTGCGCATCGGCGCCACGGTGTCGAATACCGCGGCCGCGAATCACCCGCTGGTACGCCAGCGCTACCGCATCCTGTCGGAAGCCATCCTGAACGGCGCCACGACCCAGCTGCGCAACATGGCGACGGTCGGCGGCAACCTGCTGCAGAGGACGCGCTGCTATTACTTCACCGACCCGACCTTTGCCCACTGCAACAAGCGCGATCCGGGCTCGGGCTGCGATGCCCTCGAAGGCTACAACCGCATCCACGCGATCCTGGGCGCCAGCCCGCAATGCATCGCGACCAATCCCTCGGACATGAGCGTGGCGCTGGTGGCGCTGGATGCCGTCGTCCACCTGCAGGGCCCTGGCGGCGCGCGCCAGGTGCCGGTGGCCGAGTTCCACCGCCTGCCCGAAGACCGGCCGCAGGACGATACCGTGATCCAGCCGGGCGAATTGATCGTCGCGGTCGAACTGCCGCCGGCGAAGTTCACGCAGACCTCGCACTACATCAAGGTGCGCGACCGTGCCAGCTATGCGTTTGCGCTGGTGTCGGTGGCGGCCGCCGTCGAGATGGACGGCGACCTGGTGCGCGACGCGCGCATCGTGCTGGGCGGCGTGGCGCATAAACCCTGGCGCGCGGTGGACGCCGAAAACACGCTGCGCGGCAAACCCCTGACCGACGAGGTGCTGGCCAAGGTGGCCGCGGCGGCGGTGGCCGGCGCCCATGCCTACAAGGACAACGCCTTCAAGGTCGAGTTGGCCCAACGCGCAGTCGTGCGCGCTTTACAGACTGCAGCGGGAGGAAACGTATGAACGCAATCGGCGCACCCATCAACCGTACCGACGCCTGGGCCAAGGTCAGCGGCCGGGCGCGTTATTCCGCCGAACACCCGGTCGAGGGACTGACCCATGGCGTGCTGGTCACGTCCACCATCCCGAGCGGGCGCGTGCTGCGTGTCATTGATGACGCGGCGCGCGAGGTGCCCGGCGTGCTGCTGGTCATGACGCCGCAGAACGCCATGCGCCTGCCGCAGGAAACCAAGGACGGCAAGATCCAGCCGCCGGTCGGCCGCAGGCTGACGCTGCTGCAGGAAGACGATGTCTATTACAACAACCAGCCGATCGCAGTGGTCGTGGCCGACACGCTGGAACATGCGCGCGACGCCGCCGCCCGCCTGCGCGTGGAATACGAGCACAAGCCGGCGGTGCTGGATTTCGACGTCGCCAAGCAATCCGTGCATCCGCCGGAAAAAGTGCTGACCGAGGACACCGACACCAAGCGCGGCGACCTGCAGGCCGGCCTGCTGGCGGCCAGCAAGCACGTGGACGCGGTCTACACGACCCCGATCGAAAACCACAACCCGCTCGAGACCCACGCGACGATTGCAGAGTGGGACGGCGACAAGCTGACGGTGCACGACTCGACTCAGTACATGAAGGGCGTGCAGAAGATCCTGTCCGCCATCTTCGGCATCCCGCAGGACAACGTCACCTCGATCTGCCCCTACGTCGGCGGCGGCTTCGGCTCCAAGGGCTCGGTGTGGTCGCACGTGGCCCTGACCGCGATGGCGGCGAAGCAGCTGGGCCGCCCGGTCAAGCTGTCGCTCGACCGCAACCAGATGTTCGGCCCGGTCGGGCAGCGCCCGGTCACCGAGCAGCGCATGCGCATCGGCGCCCTGGACGACGGCCGCATCATGGCATCCAGCCACGACACGGTCGCCTACACCTCGGTGCTCGAAGACTGGATCGAGCCGACCGCGCTGATGACGCGCATGATGTACGAAAGCCCGAACCAGGAAACCTCGCACCGGCTGGCGCCCATGAACCTGGGCACGCCGACTTTCATGCGCGCGCCGGGCGAAGCATCGGGGTCGTTCGCGCTGGAGTCGGCGATGGACGAACTGGCCTACGAGCTGGGCATGGACCCGGTCGCACTGCGCCTGAAGAACTACACCGAGATCGATCCGGGCAAGGAACTGCCGTTCTCCAGCAAATCGCTGCGCCAGTGCTACGAGATCGGCGCCGAACGCTTTGGCTGGAAGGACCGCAACCCGCAGCCGCGCTCGATGCGCCAGGGCGACAAGCTGGTGGGCTGGGGCATGGCCACCTGCACCTATCCGACCAACCGCTCGGCCGGCCAGTGCTCGGCCAGCCTGCAGCCGGACGGCATTGCCGTGTTCCGCTCCAGCACCCAGGACCTGGGCACCGGCACCTACACGGTCATGACGCAGATTGCGGCCGATGCGCTGGGCGTGGCGCTCGAGAACGTGCGCTTTGAACTCGGCAACTCGCAGATGCCGGAAGCGCCGGTGTCGGGTGGTTCGACCACGGTGGCCAGCGTCGGTCCGGCGGTGCAGGCGGCGGGCCATGCGCTGCGCCTGAAACTGATCGGCATTGCCGCCGCCGACGACGGCTCGCCGCTGTTCGGGGCACTGCCGGATGCGGTCGGCGTGGAGCAGGGCGAGCTGTACCTGCTGGCCGATCCGTCCAGGCGCGCCAGCATGCTGGAGATCGCCACGCGCCACCGGCAGCGCCATGGCGAAGCAGTCGAAGTCACGGCCAAGGCCGAGCCGGGCGACGCACCGAAAAAATACTCGATGCATTCGTTCGGCGCGGTGTTTGTCGAAGTCCAGGTCGACGAAGCGCTGGGCGAGATCCGCGTGCCGCGCGTGGTTGGCGTCTACGGCGTGGGCAAGCTGATGAACGAAAAGACCGGCTACAGCCAGCTGATGGGCGGCGTGGTCTGGGGCATCAGTCTCGCCCTGTTCGAGGAAACCCTGATCGACAAGCGCAACGGCCGCGCGGTGAACGGCAACCTGGCCGAGTACCACGTGCCGACCAATGCCGACATCCAGGAAATCGACGTCCAGATCGTGGACGAGGACGACCCCCATGTGAATCCGCTGGGTGCCAAGGGCATCGGCGAGATTGGCATCACCGGCGTGGGCGCGGCGATCGCCAACGCGGTGTATCACGCAACCGGCAAGCGGGTGCGGGATCTGCCGATCACGCTCGACAAAGTTTTGTAAGCAGAAAGGAAAAAGATGACCCGTTTCAAAGAAAAAACCGTACTCGTCACCGGCGCCGCATCCGGCATCGGCCTGGCCACCGCGCGCCGCTTCCTCGATGAAGGCGCCCGTGTCGTGATGCTCGACAACGACGAAGCCAAGCTCAAGGAAGCCGCCGGCGGACTACCGCAGGCGCGCGTGCTGGTGCACGTGGGCGACACCGCCGACAAGGCCACCGCCAGCGCCGCCGTCAAGGCAACCGTCGAGCGCTTCGGCGGCCTGGACATCCTGATCAACAACGCCGGCGTGGCCACCGAGGGCGACATCATGAACACGAGCGAAGAAGACTTCGACCGCGTCATGGCGGTCAACGTCGGCGGCTACTTCCACATGGCCAAGGCGGCGATGCCGGAACTGGTCAAGACGCGCGGCGCCATCGTCATGACCTCCTCGGTCTCGGGCCTGGGCGGCGACTGGGAACTGTTTGCCTACAACACCTCGAAGGGCGCGGTCAGCAACATGGTGCGCGCGATGGCGATGGATGCGGCCAAGGATGGGGTGCGGGTGAATGCGGTAAATCCCAGCTTTACCAAGACCGGGATGACCGAGGACATGATGGGCAAACCCGAACTGATCGCCGAGTTCAAGAAACGCATGCCGCTCGGGGCGCCCGAGGATCCGGAAGGCATCGCGGCAGCGATGGCGTTCCTGGCGAGCGAGGATGCGCGCCTGATTACGGGGGTAAACCTGCCGGTGGATGCGGGGTTGCGGGCTTCTAACGGACAGCCGCATCAGTAATCAATAGAAGTAAACGTGATGCCGTCGCCCCTGCGAAGGCAGGGGCCCAAATTCGTAGCAGGCCGCCAGCTTGTATCGTGGCCTTTCAAATAAACTTGGGCCCCTGCCTGCGCAGGGGCGACGGTTCAAGTGGGAGCGGTACTAGTTATTTGCCGTGGCCTGCATGCCCAGCCTGCGCCACGTGCCCGGCTTTCCCTTCCTTCGCACCGTGGCCGCCGTCATGCTCGCCACCCTTCGGCCGCGCATTCTCCCAACCACCACCTAAAGCCAAAAACAGCTGCGCCTGATCCGCCGCCAGCTGCGCATCCGACGCCGCCAGCACGCTCTCGGACGAGGCCAGCGTACGGTCCGCATCCAGCGCCGCCAGGAAGTCGGTGCGGCCGAACTGGTACAGCCTGGCGGTCTGGCGGGCTGCCAGCGCGCTCTGGTCGCGCGCTGCGCGGAGTAGCGAGTTGCGGTCGAGTTCACGTGCATACACCGTCAGCGCGCTTTCAGTCTCGCGCAGCGCGTTCAGCACCACCGCATCGAAGTGGGCCAGCGCGCCCGCGGTGGCGGCATTCGCTTGGGCGATGTGCGAGTGGGCCGAGCTGGTCGACGGCAGGTTCCACTGGATCAGCGGGCCGAGCGAGAACTTCCAGGTGTTGGCGTTGCCGAAGTCGTTCATGAAACCGACGCCGCCGAACGAGGCGCCGAGCGTGATGTTCGGGTACAGCTCGGCGGTGGCGACACCGATGCGCGCGGTGGCGCCGGCCAGCTGGCGCTCGGCCTGGCGCACGTCCGGACGGCGGCGCAGCAGGGCGGCGCCGTCGCCGACCGGCACCGCGCTGATCACGCGCGGCGGCGTGGCGCACTGCGCCACCTCTTGCGGAAAGCCGCTCGGCACCTCGCCGGTCAGCACCGCCAGGCGGTACAGCGCGGTGCGCTGGCGTGCCACCAGCGGCGGCAGGTTGGCGCGCAGCCCGTCGAGCTGGGCCTGGGCACGGCTGTTGTCGATGGCGATGCCGCGGCCGCGCTGGACGCGTTCAAGGGTCAGGTTGGCGAACTTCTGCTGCAGGTCGACCGACTGCTGCGCCACCTTCAGCTGGTAGCCGGCCGCGCAGGCGTCCGCGTAAGCGCGCGTGGTGTCGGCGGCCACCGTCACGTGGGCCAGGTCGGCGGCGGCCTGGGCGGCATCGACGTCGGCTTCCACGGCTTCGATGGCGCGGCGGATGCGACCGAACATGTCGAGCTGGTAGGACACCCGGATGTCGCCGTCGTACAGGCCGGTGCGCGGCAGCTGTTCCGGGATGCCGATCGATTCGCCGGCGAGGCGGCCGTACATCGGCGCCACGCTGGCCTCGACTTCCGGACGCTTCTTCTCTTCGACTTCTTCCAGCACCGCATGCGTGCGCTGCAGGTTCGCGGCGGCGACGCGCAGGTCGGCGTTGGCGGCGAACGCCTTGGCGATCAGCTTGTCCAGCACCGGATCCTGGTACAGGTGCCACCAGTCGGCCGGCAGCGGGTCGGATTTGAAAGCCTTGTCGGCCGTGCCCATGAACTTCGCATTGGCGGCGTCGCGCTTGACCACGGCCTCTTTCGGCACGTGGTAGTCGGGGCCGACCGTGGTGCAGGCGGCCAGCGCCGCCGCCATCAGCGACAGGGTCAACGCCTTCTTGATGGAGGCTGTGGAGCGATACCGGGTCATGATGATGAATTCCTTAATGCGCTGCCTTGGCAGCAGGTGCGGGGGCAAGCGCGGCAGCCGGCGCCGCAGCGACGACAGCCGGTGCCTTGGCGGCAGGCGCCGCGGCAGTAGCGGTAGCCGCAGGCGCGGCAGGGGCAGGGGCAGTAGTAGTAGCAGGTGCAGGCACAGGCTGCGCAGCCCCCGGCAGTACCTTCACGGTCGCGGTCTGGCCGGCGACCAGGCGCACGCTGGCCGGTACCGGATCGAGTGCGATGCGCACCGGAATGCGCTGGGCCAGGCGCACCCAGTTGAAGGTCGGGTTCACGTTCGGCAGCATGTTGGCGCTGGTCGAGCGGTCGCGGTCGGCGATGCCTTCGGCAAAGCTTTCGACGTGGCCGGGGATCGCCTGGCGCGTGCCCATCAGGGTCACTTCGACCTTGTCGCCGAGCTGTATGCCGGGCAGCTTGGTTTCTTCGAAATAGCCTTCGACATAGAAAGTGCTGCGGTCGACGATCGCCATCACCGGATGCGCGGCGGTGGCGTAGGCGCCTTCGCGCAGGTCGAGGTTGGTGACGATGCCGTCCACCGCCGACACCACGTGCGAGCGCTCCAGGTTCAGCTTGGCCGTGTCGCGGTTGACGATGGCCTGGGCCAGCGTGGCGCGGGCCTGGTCGGTGCGGGTCTGGCCCTGCTCGCGGGTTTCCTGCGACACCAGGTCGTCCAGCTGGGTGTTACGCTTGTTCTCGCGGGTCGCCTGGCTCAGGGCCGCTTCAGCCGCCGTCACCTGGGCTTCGCTCTGGCGCAGCGCCAGTTCGAAACGGGCGCGGTCGATCTCGAACAGCGGTTCGCCGGCGGCCACGTGCTGGTTGTCGTGCACGTACACTTTCGTTACCTGTCCCGTGACGTCCGGCGCGATCTGCACCACGTAGGCCTTGACGCGGCCGTCGCGGGTCCAGGGTTCGACCTCATAGTGGCGCCACATCTGCCAGCCCGCATAGATTGCGCCCGCAGTCACCAGCAGCGTGATACCAACCCGGCCGACCGCCGGAAGAAAATTTTTCGTCGCCATGTCAGGACCAGTTACGTGTGAAATACGTCAGCGCGCCGAGCACGATGACAAATAAAGAAAAATCGAACAGCGCGGGATGCCACACCACGCGGTAAAAGCCGGTCCATGCCAGGACCACTTTGAACAGGCGCGATACCACCAGTGCCGCCAGCGTCAGGAGCAGGAGCGGAGGAAGGTAGAGGCCATAGATGCTGACTTCGCCGATCATCGGATCTCCTTGGTTAAACAGCAGTCATGTGGGCGGGCTGGTACGGCGCCGCCCACGGGAACAGGTCGCGCCGGATGCCGGTGAGGGCCGCCAGCGCTTCGCGCTGGGGCGCGTCGTGGGTGCCTTCGCAGACCGCGCGCAGGGCGTTGTCGAGGGCGCCGAGCAGATGCGTCTCGCCATCCTTGTCGAGCGCGGGCAGGCGCTCGAAATGGCGCGACAGCTGCGACATCAGGGGGCCGAGTGCGGCGTCGCCGCGGCCGAGCTGGGCACGGATCTGCTGCAGCAGCGTCATGTTCAGGCCGACGCGCAGGTCGCGCAGCGCGTCGCGCGCCTGCAAGCCTTCCAGGTGGTCCGGTGTCGCCTGGGCAGCCAGCGCCAGGCGCGGCGCCAGCAGGCCGATGCGGTCGACCATGCGCGCCGAGAATTCCGCCAGCGTGGTCTTTTCACCCTTGCCCAGCCGCGCCAGTTCGCGCCAGCCGGCCTTCAGCAGGCGGCGCGCGGTCCAGCCGGCGCCGACGCGGCGGAACATGCTGGTGGTGACGGCGGCGGCCACCAGCCCGGCGATCTGCGCCAGCATGCCGTTGGTGAACGACACCATGTCGGCGGTGTCCGTGTCCATCAGCGCCAGCGTGCCGACAATGCCGAACAGGAAGGGAAAGGCCCGTCCGAAGGTCGCCGGCCGCGCGACGAACACGCCGAGCAGCAGGAACACCGGGGCGCAGAACAGGACCAGGGTCTCGAAGTTGTGCGCCGCCGGCAGCAGCACCAGCAGGTACAGCGCCGACACCGGGATCGAATAGATCGTGTACTCCAGGAAGCCGCGGATGAAGGGCACCGGGTTGTCCTGGGTCGAGAAGAAGCAGCACAGCACGGCAGCCATCATCGGCGCGGCGGCACCGGCCGGCCACCCGGTCAGGATCCAGAAGGCGCAGCAGACCAGCACGGCGACGATGGCGGCAAAGGCCGACAGCAGGGCCATGCCGTGGTCCAGGTGCAGTGCGCTCGGCGGCACGCCAGGCACGCGGCGTATTTCGGCCGGCAGGCGTCCATGGACGCCGGCGTCGATATGCTGGCGCAGCGCACGCATCTCGACCGCGATGTCGACCAGGCGGTGCAGGCGCGCGGCCAGGTTCAGTTCGATCATGCCGGTCCAGCCCAGCCCGCGCAGCACCGGCGGCGCGAGTTCGTCGATGCGTTCGTGCAGGCGCCCGCCGGCCTTGGCGATATCGGTGTCCTTCGGCGTCTCGACCAGGGCGACGACGTCCTGCAGCAGCGCGCTCCAGTGCGCGGACACGCCCGTAGCGCCCATCTCGCGCAGCGCGGTCAGGCGGTCTTCGATACCGGACACGATGGGCACGAACTGCGACAGGCGTTCCTGCAGCGCGTTCACCGCATTCCCGGTCCAGCGCAGGCGCGAGGTATCGAAGGGCAGGTGGGTGCTCATCATGCGCAGCTCGGTGATGTCGGTGGCGAGCTTGCGGCGGTCGGCCGCGGAGCGCGCGTCGCCGGCCGGGTTGAGGGCGTCGCGGATCCAGTGGCGCGCATCGCGTACCGCCTGGTCCAGGCGCGCCAGCAGCACCGGACCGAAGGACTGCGGCAGCACCAGGCTGTGGACGACGGTGGCGCAGGTGATGCCGAGCACGATTTCCTCGACCCGCGCCAGGGCGATGTCGAAGATGGCGCCCGGATTGCTGACGGCCGGGAAACCGATCAGGCCGGCGGTATAACCGGCCAGCATCAGCATGTAGGAACGCGGGGTGCGGTCCAGCAGCGAGAAATACAGGCAGCCGGCGATCCACAAGGCCAGCGCCAGCGACAGCAGCTCGGGCGAATTGACCAGGTGCGGCACCAGCAGGACGACCGCGGTGGCGCCGAGGATGGTGCCGCCCGCCCGGTACAGTCCCTTGGAACGGGTCGGTCCGGCGAACGGCTGGGCCACGATATACGCAGTCATCATGGCCCAGAAAGGACGCGGCAGTCCGATGCGCAAGGATAGATATACCGAGAGCATCGCTGCCGCGAAAGACTTAACGGAGAACAGCAGCTCCGACCTGCTGGCGAACTTCATGCGTGCGTCGACTCTTCTGCGTCGTCGGCGGCAGAGGTGATGTTGGCGATCGCCGCCGGCAAGCCGGCCAGCACGCGCAGGCAGGCCTCGACGTCATCCGGTGCGAAATCCCCGAACAACTTGCGGCGGAACGGGATCAACGCCTGGTCCATGCGCTGGGCGGTCCGTTCGCCTTCCTCGGTCAGGCGCAGGATCTTGGCGCGGCGGTCGTGCGGATCTTCGTGGCGCTCGAGCAGGCGCGCTTCGATCAGCTGGTCGACCACGCGCACCAGCGACGAGGCTTCCAGGCCCAGCGTTTCTGCCAGGATGCCGGGACGCACGCCGGCTTCGCCGAAACGGCTGATGACCAGCACCGGCAAGCCGGTCGCCTGCGACAAGCCATAGGCGGCGCCGACCTTGTCGGCGGCGGCGCGGTAGGCGCGTGAAGCGTGGGTGAGGGCGGCTGTGAGGCTACTGAGGGTCTGGTCCGACAGGGTCATGGAAGCTTCGCGTAAATATATTTCGCTTGGATACTGTTGATATGCGAAAGTTTAGCATGCGAAGTATTTTCCTTCAACTCGATACGTAATTTTTCTAGGGAAATGTTGTTTCTCTGTTGTAACTAAATGGTCAATCGGATCCGGTGCAGGTCGCGCGGGGTGACGAACTCTTCCTCGCAGCCGGCCTCACGCAGGGATTCGATGGTGGCATAGCCCCAGTGCACGGCCCCGAACGCCACGCCGGTCTTGTGCGATGCTTCGGCATCGGTATCCTGGTCGCCGACATAGATCGCCTCGTGCGCGGCGACGCCGCTGGCCTTGAGCACGGCACGCATCCGGCTGGCCTTGCCGAACACCGACATCCCGCATTCGAATTGCGCAACCAGCCCAGCCAGTTCCGGCCCCAGCACCTGGCGCACGTTGTGTTCCGAATTCGACGACACCACCGCCAACCGCACACCGCCGGCGGACAGGTGGCGCAGCGCGTCGCCGACGCCGTCGAACAGTGGAATCGTATGCGCGTTGTCCGTCATCATTCCCATGAAGCTGCGCGCGACCAGCGGCAGCTTCCAGGCCGGCAAGCCGACGTGGGCCATCATGCGGCGGATACTGTAGTGGCGGAACTGGCCGGCCCGGGAGGTGTCGATGCGCTTGAAACCGTGGCGGTCAGCAATGGTATTGAAGACACTCAGGAAAAACGGAAAGGAATCGGCCAGCGTGCCGTCGAAGTCGAAGAGGGCGAGTCGGTAGGTCATGGCGGCGATGATCGCACAGATGCGATCGAGCGTTAAACGCGCAATGACGAGCGATTGACGCAATCCCACCGCCCTCAAGCTCTGCCCCGTGCCCTCCCTGGTCTACCTGGCGACGCTGACCGGCCGGCGCTGCACGGGCGTGTGGTGGCGTTTGCGTTCGCCCTGGCGGAGGTGCGTGCGCTTGCCGTGCAGGTGGCCGGCAAGCGCGGGATGCGCTTCGCTGGCAGGGGTCAGGCGCGGCGAGCCTGGCGGCGGCGCATCAGGCCCAGGCCGGCCAGCCCGAGACCCAGCAGCGCCAGGGAAGCCGGTTCCGGCACCTCGGCTGCTTGCGGCAATACCTCGGTGTACCTGGCGGCGATGGTCTGCGTGGCCTAGGTATCGGCAATGCTGCTGACCGCATACACAAAGACGTTGAAATTGCTCGACAGGATCAGATAAAAGTCATCCGAGTTCGTGCGCGTGACGCCGACGCCGTTCACGAGGGCGCCGAAGACGTAACCGTCGCTGTAGAAACCGGTGCCGAGCTCGGCGGGCGTGTAAGCATGCCCGCCGATCATCAGGTTGACCGCATCGATCGAGGTGACGGCGGCGCCCAGCGAGGCTGCCGTGAACTGGATCGAACCGGTCACCGAGTTTTGCGGGGCAGTGGCGCCGCCAAAAATGCCCGGGCCGTAGCCGGATGCCGTGAAATCCAGTTTGTAGACGGTGGCGTGGGCAAGGGTGGAGCACAGCAGGCAGGCGGCGCCGGCGAAAGCGGCGATGGTCTTTTTCATGGTTTCCCTCGTTGTTGTGGACTTCGGTTTTTTGTGGGAAAAATTATTCCATGAGGGGTGTCGTATCGCTGCGGGTAATTCTGCTAGGACACGGTTGCAACAGGATGAGCAGGGGATTTGTGCTGGCTCAAGCGTTGCCAGCAAATGTTCGTGACCTCGGCTGTAGTGTATATGCGGTGAACTCGAACCAGTACCTGGGTTATTACCTGACGACGGCCTATACCGATGTGCGGCGGACATCGGCCGGATACTACGCTTATGGAAGCTGTTCCTAGCAGAAAGACAGCGTATTGACGAAAGTTACTGAATGTAACGAGTGACCATGGTTTTGCCAGCTCAGCTATGATGCCTCGCTCAACATTGTCTCCAAGGCAATGTTGAACGATTCGTTGTTGAGAAGGCTAGGCATGAAGTTCATACATGGAGCAGTACCCACGTCCGGATCGCAACCGGCACCCCAGAAGCAGTTCGTCCTGATTAACCTGCTCAAGGCCGGTTCGGCGCAGCTGATCGTCCTGCACCACCTGGCCTTCTATGGCCCGATGTCCGACCATGCGCGGACCATCATGCCGTCACTGATCGACTGGCTCTACGATTACGCACGCATTGCCGTGCAAGTCTTCCTCGTCATTGGCGGCTTCCTGGCGGCGAAATCGCTGTCGCCGCAAGGGCTGCCTGGCATTGCCAATCCCCTTCAGGCCATCTGGCGCCGCTACATGAAGCTGGCGCCGCCGTTCATCGTGGCGATGCTGCTGGCCGTCCTTGCCTCGGCCGTGGCCAGCTTGTGGATGACGGACGATTCGATTTCGGCGCCGCCGACCGTCGGCCAATTGATGTCGCACGTGCTGTTGCTGCAGGGTGTGCTGGGTTATGAATCCTTGTCGGCCGGCGCCTGGTACGTGGCGATCGATTTTCAACTGTATGCGTTGATGACGCTGCTGCTGTGGCTGCCGACCCGTGTTGCCGGCAAGGGGGTGCAAGCCTGGCTGGCGCCTGCCATGGTCGTGATCGGCATGAGCGCGTCACTGCTCTACTTCAACCGTGATGCCGACTGGGATGCGTGGGCGCCGTACTTCTTGGGTAGCTATGGTTTGGGCGCGTTGGCCTGGTGGGCCAGCGATCCGAAGCGTCAGCCGGGTGCAAGCCTGGTCTTGCTGCTGATGATGGTGCTGCCGGCTGCAGTGGCACTGGCGCTGGACTTCCGCAGCCGTATCGCGGTGGCCTTCGTCGTGGCCGGCGTCCTGTTGCTGTTTGGCCGTGCGCGTCCGGTATTTTGCACGGGTGGCGTCCTGGGTCTCGTCAATCGCGTGGCAAAGATCTCGTTTTCCATCTTCCTCGTTCACTTTCCCGTGTGCCTGGTCGTGAACGCGGTATTCGAGCGTTTCGTGTTTGAACAGCCTTGTCTGCAAGCAGTAGGCATGCTGGTCGCCTGGGCTACCAGCGTGGCTGCCGGCGCTGTCTTTTTCCGCTGGGTGGAAGAGCCCCTCGGAAAGCTGTTCGCCACATCGTCCCGACCGCTGCCGCTGCATGCGCTGGCATCGGAGGCGTCGACCTTGCGCGGATAATGCCGGGGCGACGCAGCTGGCATGATGCAGCTGGCGCGATGCAAAGTGCATGCACATGAAAAAAGCCAGCCCGAGGGCTGGCTTTTTGTTGGGATCGAGACAGCTGATCAAACGTCGATATTCCCCGCCTGCAGCGCATTCGACTCGATGAAGTTACGACGCGGCTCCACCTCATCCCCCATCAAGGTCGTGAAGATCTGGTCCGCGGCAATCGCATCCTCGATCTGCACCTTCAGCAAACGACGTACGGTCGGATCCATGGTCGTCTCCCACAGCTGCTCGGGATTCATCTCACCCAGACCTTTATAGCGCTGCTTGGACACGCCGCGCTCCGCTTCTTCACGCAGCCAACCCATGGCCCCGTGAAAGTCACGCACCGCAAACTCCTTCATGCGCTCGCCTTCGCCGCGGCGCACCAGCGCGCCGTCGCCCATCAGGCCCTGGAAGGTCGCGGCCGAGCTGGCCAGGGTGGCGTAGTCGGCGCTGTCGACGAAGTCGGCGTCGATCGAGGTCACTTGCACGTTACCGTGGTGCATGCGCTCGATGCGCAGCGCGTGCTTGCCGGACAGGTCGTCCGTGCGCACCAGCACCTTGACGGCCGGGTCGTTGATGGTCTTGGCCATCGCCTGGGCGGTGGCTTCGGCGTTGTCCAGGGTCGTCATGTCGAGCGTGACGCCGGTCATGATGGCGGACAGGGCGGCGCGGTCGATCAGGCGCGTCAGGCGCATCATGATCGCGTTGGCCAGGTTGTACTGGCGTACCAGGCCGGCCAGGGCGTCGCCGCTGATCGGCTCGGCGCCCTCCTGCGGCACCAGGGCGGCGGTGTTCAGCGCGAAGTTCATCATGTAGCTGGCTTCCTCGACGTCGTCCTTGAGGTAGCGCTCGTCACGGCCGGCTTTCACCTTGTACAGCGGCGGCTGGGCGATGTAGATGTGGCCGCGCTCGACCAGCTGCGGCATCTGGCGGTAGAACAGCGTCAGCAGCAGGGTACGGATGTGGGCGCCGTCGACGTCCGCGTCGGTCATGATGATGATGCGGTGGTAGCGCAGCTTGTCGACGTTGAACTCGTCCGGGCCGATCGAGGTGCCGAGGGTCGCGATCAGGGTCGTGATCTGCTCCGACGACAGCATCTTTTCGAAGCGCGCCTTTTCCACGTTCAGCACCTTGCCGCGCAGCGGCAGGATGGCCTGGAACTTGCGGTCGCGGCCCTGCTTGGCGGAGCCGCCTGCCGAGTCGCCCTCGACGATGTACAGTTCGGCCAGCGCCGGGTCGCGTTCCTGGCAGTCGGCCAGTTTCGACGACAGGCCGAGGCCGTCCATGATGCCCTTGCGGCGGGTCAGGTCGCGCGCCTTGCGGGCGGCTTCGCGCGCGCGTGCGGCTTCGACGATCTTGCCGCAGATGATTTTCGCATCGTTCGGCTTTTCGTTGAGGAAGTCGGTGAGCGTTTTGGCGACGATCTCTTCGACCGGGCCGCGCACTTCCGACGACACCAGTTTATCCTTGGTCTGCGACGAGAACTTCGGCTCCGGCACTTTCACGGACAGCACACAGGTCAGGCCCTCGCGCATGTCGTCGCCCGAGATTTCGACCTTGGCCTTCTTGGCGAACTCGTTTTCGTCGATGTACTTGTTGATCACGCGCGTCATCGCCGCACGCAAACCGGTCAGATGGGTACCGCCGTCGCGCTGCGGGATGTTGTTGGTGAAGCACAGCACCTGTTCGTTGTACGAGTCGTTCCACTGCATCGACACGTCCACCGAGATATTCGTGCCCTGGTCCGACTGGCGCTCGCCGGTGGCCTGGAACACGGTCGGGTGCAGCACGGTCTTGGCCTTGTTGATGTATTCGACGAAGCCACGGGTGCCGCCTTCGAAGGCGAAGAGTTCTTCCTTGCCGCTGCGCTGGTCGCTCAGCTTGATGTTGACGCCGTTGTTCAGGAACGAGAGCTCGCGGATGCGCTTGCTCAGGATCTCGTAGTGGAACTCGACGTGCGTGAAGATTTCCTCGTCGGCCCAGAAGTGCACTTCGGTGCCGCGCTTGTCGGTATCGCCGAGGACCTTCATCGGCGACACTTCGACGCCATCGACGACCTCGATGAGGCGGTCGACCGGCACGCCGCGCGAGAATTCCAGCTGGTGGATCTTGCCTTTTTGGCGCACGACCACGCGCAGCAGCTTCGACAGCGCGTTCACGCACGACACGCCGACGCCGTGCAGGCCGCCGGACACTTTGTACGAGTTCTGGTTGAACTTGCCGCCGGCGTGCAGTTCGGTCAAGGCGATTTCGGTCGCCGAGCGCTTCGGCTCGTGCTTGTCGTCCATCTTGACGCCGGTCGGGATGCCGCGGCCGTTGTCGGTGATCGAGATCGAGTTGTCGGCGTGGATCGTGACATGGATCTCGGTGCAATAGCCGGCCAGGGCTTCGTCGATCGAGTTGTCCAGCACCTCGAACACCAGGTGGTGCAGGCCGGTGCCGTCCGAGGTGTCGCCAATGTACATGCCCGGACGCTTGCGCACGGCCTCCAGGCCTTCGAGGATCTGAATCGACGCGGCGCCGTACTCTTCCACTTTGGGAAGGGAAGATTCCAAAACTGCTTGAGTGTTCTCGGACATGACTGCTTTCTCAAAAAACGGGTAAACCAGACCGCGGATCCGGGGGAAGCGCGGTCTCAGGCAACAAGACGATATGGGGCCGTCTCAGCCTTTTTTAAATACGCATCGGCATGACGACATATTTGAAGTCGCCATTTTCCGGAATCGACATCAGCGCCGACGAATTCGAGTCGCCCAGCGCAATGTTCACCTGGTCGCACTTCAGGTTGTTCAGCACGTCGAGCAGGTAAGTCACGTTGAAACCGATGTCGATGACATCGCCGCCGTAGTCGATTTCCAGTTCTTCCACCGCTTCTTCCTGGTCGGCGTTGGTCGAGCTGATCTTCATCGAGCCGGGCGAGATCATGCAGCGGACACCTTTGAATTTGTCGCTGGTCATGATCGCGGCGCGCTGCAGCGAGCGCAGCAGTTCGTCGCGGCTGATCGTGAAATCGTTCTTGTAGCCCTTCGGGATCACACGGGTGTAATCCGGGAACTTGCCTTCGACCAGCTTCGACACCAGTTCGATGTCGGCGAAGGTCAGTTTCACCTGCGAGGCGGCGATGTCCAGCTGGACGGTGTCGTCGCTTTCTTCCAGCAGGCGCTGCAGTTCGATGATGGTCTTGCGCGGGATGATGACTTCCTGGCGCTCGAAGGTCTGGTCGGTGGCCACCTGGGCGAAGGCCAGGCGGTGGCCGTCGGTGGCGACCGCGATCACGTTGTTACCGTCCAGCACCAGCAGCAAGCCGTTCAGGTAGTAGCGGATGTCCTGCTGGGCCATCGCGAAGTGCACCATGTTGAACAGGTGCTTCAGCGTCTTCTGCGGCAGGGTGACGGAGGCGTTATGGGTCTCGGCCACGTTCACGGTCGGGAACTCTTCCGCGGCCAGGGTCTGCAGCGCGAAGCGCGACTTGCCGCTCTGCACGGTCAGGCGCTTGTTCAGCAGGGTCATCGTGACGTCGCCGGATTCCGGCAGCGCGCGCAGGATGTCCAGCAGCTTGCGCGCGGCGACGGTCGTACCGGTCTCTTCAGGACCGGAGCCGATGTTGGCGAGGGTCGTGATCTGCACCTCGGTGTCGGTCGACAGGAAGGAGACGCTCTCGCCGTTCTTGCGGATGAGGATATTGGCCAGAATCGGCATAGTGTGCCGACGCTCGACAATACCACTCACGATCTGCAGTGGCCGGAGAAGCGTGTCTCGGGTGGATTTGACCAGTTGCATAAATATCCTCGGTAGTCATGGGAGAGATCGATCAGCCTCGCTACGGTGACGCGATCCCGCCTTATTGGTAAAAATGTATCCTGCGCAATATTTTGCCAGAGTAACCGGGAAAAATCCTCTTCAGTTTCCCGTGTGGGCAGGGTGTGGTCCCCGCTCCGTGATCAGCCCTTCAGCGTCTGTTCCAGCACGTGCAATTCGTGGTTGCATTCGGCGTTCTTCTGGCGGTCCTGCGAGATCTTGCGCACCGCGTGCAGCACCGTGGTGTGGTCGCGGCCACCGAACAATTCGCCGATTTCCGGCAGACTCTTTTGCGTCAGCTCTTTCGCCAGGTACATTGCGATCTGGCGCGGACGGGCGATGTTGGCCGGACGGCGCTTCGAGTACATGTCCGCCACCTTGATGTTGAAGAAGTCGGCCACCGTCTTCTGGATGTTTTCCACGGAAATCTGGCGGTTCTGCACCGACAGCAAGTCCTTCAGGGCTTCCTTCACCACGTCGATGGTGATGTCCTTGCCGTGGAAGCGCGAGTAGGCCAGGATCTTGCGCAGCGCCCCTTCCAGTTCGCGCACGTTCGAGCGCAGGTGTTTCGCCACGAAGAAGGCGACGTCGTCGTTCAGCATCACGCCTTCGGATTCCGCCTTCTTCATCAGGATCGCCACCCGCATTTCCAGTTCCGGCGGTTCGATCGCGACCGTCAGGCCGGAGTCGAAGCGCGAGATCAGGCGGTCGTCCATGCCCGTGATCTCTTTCGGATAGGTATCCGAGGTAATGATGATCTGCTTCTTGGCCGCGATCAGCGCTTCGAACGCATAGAAGAACTCTTCCTGCGTGCGGCTTTTGCCGCCGAAGAACTGGATATCGTCGATCAGCAGCATGTCCAGCGAGTGGTAGTAATGCTTGAAATCGTCGAAACCCTTGCGCTGGTAAGCGGTCACGACGTCGCGCACGTACTGTTCGGCGTGGATGTAGCGGATGCGCGCGCCTGGCTGGTCGGCCATCACCTGGTTGCCGATCGCGTGGATCAGGTGGGTCTTACCGAGGCCGACGCCGCCGTAGAAGAACAGCGGGTTGTACGAGATGCCCGGGTTGTTGGCGACCTGGATCGCGGCGGCGCGCGCCAGCTGGTTCGCCTTACCGGTCACGAAGTTCTCGAACGTCAGGTCCGGATTGACGCGGCTCTGCTCGCGGCGCGGATTGTTGGCAATGACGTTGTCCGGCGTGATCACCGGCATGGCCGGCACGGTGCGGTCGGCCGCGGCATTCACGCCGATGGCGCCACTGCCGTTACTGTTGCCTGAAGGCGCGGCAGGGGCGGACGTGGTTTCCCTCTTCGGGGCGCTGTTCTTCGGATCGAGCACGAACAGCACGTCGACCGGCCGTTCCCAGTATTGGGAAGCCAGTTCCGTGATGCGGTTTGCAAACTGTGTCTTGACCCAGTCGAGCTTGAAACGGTTGGGTGCGGCGACACGCAGCTTGCCATCCTCGTAATCGAGGGCGACGAGCGGTTTGATCCACGCGGTGTATTGCTGCGGTGTCAGCTCGAGTTCCAACTGCGAGGAACAGGTCTGCCAAAAGTTTTCCATACATCGACTAAAGTAAGCGTAACACTCTATTTTACCTGTCTTCTCGGAAGTTATCCACAGGCGATCCAGGATTTTTCCACTGAATCTCAACAGGTCTGGATGTAAAAGCAACCGTTTGCGTAGGGCAAGCAGATTGGGTTGCCGCCGTTGCAACGCAACAGTTGCCTTGACAGTGGGCAGGCAAATGCTGTCTAATTCAGGGTTCCCCGCCCGTACGCATTGTCAACCTGACACTCGGCACACAGGCGAACTAGCTTTGCTGTGGCGTGACGCTGGCTTAACAACTGCGAAATGTCATTGGCGCAATGCTGACCTAGGGAGCTTTGCAAACCGTCGCGAGCGGCAGCAGTTTTGGAGGAGAAGCGCAGCTGTACGGCAGTACAGCGAGCATCGCAGTCCAAAAATGCAACGCGCAGCAGGTTTGCAGAGCTTCTGAGGGCTCAGCTCCGATTTTTGCATTCTAATTTGCTTTAAGCGAGACCACCATGAAACGTACTTACCAACCTTCCGTCGTTCGTCGCAAGCGCACGCACGGCTTCCGCGCACGCATGGCTACCCGTGGTGGCCGTCAAGTTCTGAACGCGCGCCGCGCCAAGGGCCGCAAGCGCCTGGCTGTCTAAGCCAAGCCTGCCTTTCGAATCGCGCTGCGGTCAGCCATGACAGGCGAAGGTTCGCACGACTTCGCGCGCGTTCGGCGTATCGTAAAAACGGATGAGTTTTCATCCGTTTTTCGTTTGCGCCCGGCACAAAAAACCGCGCATTTCGTGCTCTACACCCGACCAAATGCCCTGCCTCATGCGCGGCTGGGCGTCGTCGCGGCCAAACGTTTCGCCCCGCGCGCGGTCACGCGCAACACGATCAAGCGCGTTACGCGCGAACTGTTCCGTACCACGCCGCTACCCGCCATCGATTGCATCGTGCGCCTGGCGCGCCCGGTGAATACCAAGGCCGGTCCGGCCACGAATACGGCCCTGAAGACGCTGCTGCACGCCGAACTGGCGAAGCTGTTCGCGTCGCAGGCGCCGCGCACGCGCAAGCCTGCGCCGCCGTCGAACAACGCCCCTGCTGCCGATCCGGCGACCGGCGATCCGGCGACCGGCGCTCCGGCGGCCAGCGCTCCGGCGGCGGCCACGCCCCCGGGGGCGGGGCCGAGGCCATCATGAACCGGCTGCTCGTCTGGCTGTTGCGCGGTTACCAGTTACTGGTGTCTCCGATGCTCGGACAGAACTGCCGTTTCTATCCGAGCTGTTCCCATTACGCAGTCGAAGCGCTGCAAGTCCACGGTACCGTCCGCGGCAGCTGGCTGGCCCTGCGCCGGCTGGGCCGCTGCCATCCGTGGAACGGCGGCGGCGTCGACCCGGTGCCGCCCGCCGGTACTGGTAAACAAGCGCATTCATCCCTAACCGCTTGCGGCTGCAAGCACTCCTGACTTAGACCTCAATGGAATTCAATAAACGTACCATTTTGTGGATCGTGTTCGCGGTCTCGTTGTTCGTCCTGTGGAACGATTGGATGGTCGCCAACGGCAAGCAGTCGCTGCTGTCGAACGCGCCGCCGGCCAAGGTCGCGACCGCACCGGCCGCGCAGGGCAACAGCGTCCAGCCGAACACCGCCACCACGGCGTCCGTCCCGGGCGCCCCGGCCGCGGCACCGATCGCCACCCGCATCGTCACCGTCGCGACCGACCTGTTCAAGGTCGACATTAACACCGCCGGCGGCGTGATCCAGCGCCTCGAGCTGCTGAAGTACCGCGACAAGGTCGACCAGAGCAAGAACCAGCTGCTGTTCCACGTTGACAGCGCCAACGGCCGCACCTACCTGGGCCAGACCGGCCTGGCCGGCAACAGCCCGGCCGGCCCGATGCCGAGCCACAGCACCCCGTTTACCGTCCGTTCGGGTCCGACCGTGGACAGCAACGGCCAGGTGCAACTGGTGCTGGAAGCGGAGCAGGGCGGCGTGCGCCTGACCAAGACCTTCACCTTCAAGCGCGGCGACTATGTGATCGGCGTGCGCCACGACGTCGCCAACGTCGGCACCGCCGCCGTGAACCCGGTGCTCTACCTGCAGCTGATGCATGACGGCAGCAAGCCGGAAGGCGACACTTTCTTCAACAGCAGCTATACCGGTCCGACCCTGTACACCTCGCAGGACAAGTACCAGAAGCTGACCTTCGACAAGATCGCCAAGGGCAGTGCCGAGCATTCGAAGACCGCCACCGACGGCTGGATCGCGATCTCGCAGCACTTCTTCGTCTCGGCCTTCGTGCCGCCGGAGAAGCTGCAGCGTGACATCGAAACCAAGAGCCTGGGCAACAACCTGTTCGCGATCCGCACCAACCTGCCGCTGGGTACCCTGCAGCCGGGCCAGACGGTGTCGAACGAGAGCCGCCTGTACTCGGGTCCGCAGGAAGAGAAGCGCCTGGAAGCCGTGACCCCGGGCCTGGAATTGGTGCGCGACTACGGCTGGGCGACCATCATCGCCAAGCCGATCTTCGCCACCATGAACTGGCTGCATACGATGACCGGCAACTGGGGCTGGACCATCATCGCCTTCACCATCCTGATCAAGCTGCTGTTCTTCCCGCTGTCGGCGGCAGGCTACCGCAGCATGGCCAAGATGAAGACGGTGACCCCGAAGATGCAGGCGCTGCGCGAGCGCTTCAAAGACGATCCGGTCAAGATGCAGCAGGCCACCATGGAGCTGTACAAGTCCGAGAAGATCAACCCGCTGGGCGGCTGCCTGCCGATCCTGGTGCAGATGCCGGTGTTCCTGGCCCTGTACTGGGTGCTGCAGGCCGCGGTCGAGATGCGCGGCGCCTCGTGGGGCTGGATCCCGGACCTGACCCTGAAGGATCCGTTCTTCATCCTGCCGATCCTGTACGCGGCGTCGATGTTCGTGACCCAGAAGCTGAACCCGCAGCCGGCCGATCCGATGCAGGCCAAGATGATGATGTTCATGCCGATCGCCTTCTCCGTGATCTTCCTGTTCTTCCCGGCCGGCCTGGTGCTGTACTGGGTGGTGAACAACCTGATCTCGATGGCGCAGCAGTATGTGATCACCAAGAGGTACGCGCCGGCGAAGTAGGCTGGTTTGTATTGATGCAAAGGGCCCGTGCTTGCACGGGCTTTTTTATTTGCGTTGACCGCAAGACCGTCGCCCCTGCGCAGGCAGGGGCCCAAGTCTACGGCCCGCTGCGAACTTGGATTCCCGCCTCCGCGGGAATGACGTTGTTTTAGTGTGCAGGGTATTCCACTACAATCCCCCCATGAAACTAGACACCTCCCCCATCGCCGCCATTGCTACCGCCCCCGGCCGCGGCGGCATCGGCGTCGTGCGCGCCTCCGGCAAGGCGCTGGCGCCGCTGATCGACGTCCTGTTCCCCGGCATGACCCTGGCGCCGCGCCACGCCACCTATGTGCCGTTCAAGGACGCCGCCGGCGCCAATATCGACGAAGGCCTGGCGCTGTACTTCAAGGGGCCGCACTCGTATACCGGCGAAGACGTGCTGGAACTGCAGGGCCACGGCGGCCCGGTGGTGCTGCGCATGCTGCTGGCGCGCGTGCTGGAAGCCGGCAGCGGGCTGGGCCTGCGCCTGGCCGAGCCGGGCGAATTCACGCGCCGCGCCTTCCTGAACGACAAGCTCGACCTGGCCCAGGCCGAAGCCGTGGCCGACCTGATTGACGCCTCGACCGAAGCGGCGGCGAAGTCGGCCACGCAGTCGCTGTCCGGCGCCTTTTCGAAAGTCGTGCACCAGCTGGTCGACCAGACCATCAACCTGCGCATGCTGGTCGAAGCCACGCTCGACTTTCCGGAAGAGGAGATCGACTTCCTGGAAAAATCGAATGCGCGCGGCCAGCTGAAGGGCATCGTCGCGTCGCTGGAAGCCGTGTTCCGCCAGGCCGCCCAGGGCGCGCTGCTGCGCGAAGGCTTGAACGTGGTGCTGGTCGGCCAGCCGAACGTCGGTAAATCCTCGCTGCTGAACGCGCTGGCCGGTGCCGACGTGGCGATCGTCACCCCGATCGCCGGCACCACGCGCGATAAAGTCACCGAGACCATCCAGGTCGAGGGTATCCCGCTGAACATCGTCGACACCGCCGGCATCCGCGCCATCGACGAAGGTATCGACGTGGTCGAGCGCATCGGTATCGAGCGTACCTGGGGCGAGGTCGGCAAGGCCGACGTGATCCTGCACCTGCTCGACGCCAACCATGGCCCGGCCCAGGCCGACGAGGACATCGTCGCCGCCTTTCCGCCGAACGTGCCGGTGGTGCGCATCTGGAACAAGATCGACCTGTCCGGGCACCAGCCGTCGCGCGACCAGAGTGCCGATGCGACTCACATCTACCTGTCGGCGCACGAGAAGACCGGCATCGACCTGCTGCGCGCGGAACTGCTGCGCATCGCCGGCTGGCAGCAGACCGGCGAATCGCTGTACCTGGCGCGCGAACGCCACCTGGTCGCGCTGCGGGCGGCGCGCGGGCACCTGGAGATGGCGGGCCTGCATGCGGCCCAGGACGACCAGTCGCTCGACCTGTTCGCGGAAGAGCTGCGGCTGGCGCAGGACCAGCTGTCCAGCATTACCGGGCAGTTCACGCCGGATGATTTGCTGGGGGTGATCTTCAGCCGGTTCTGTATCGGTAAATGAACAGGAAAAATGGATGTGCTACCCTCTGCCTGGCTGAACATGAGCACACAGGGGAGGGCAGCATGGACAAGGTAGCACGGCACATCACGCGGCGCCGTTTCTGCGCGGGGGCGCTGGCACTGGCGGCAAGCGGCCTGCTGGCTTCCTGCGCCGCCATCATCGGGCCGCGCCGCGTCGAGCTGAGCCAGGCACGCCTGCAGGCCGGGCTGGAACGCCGCTTCCCGCTGCGCAACCGCATGCTCGACCTGTTCGACGTGCAGCTCACCCATCCGCAATTGGCGATCCTGGCGCAGAGCGAGCGCGTCGGGCTCACGCTCGACGCCTCGGTGGCGCCACCCTTCCTGCGCCAGTCCTGGCGCGGCACCGTCGGCCTGTCCGGACGGCTGGTGCTGGACGCCCCCCATGACACAGCCAACCCCGCCGTATTCCTGACCGACGTCCGGGTCGACCGCTTCGACATCGATGGCATCGACACCGGCCGCGCGCGCGACCTGCGCCAGGCCGCCGACCTGCTGCTGAACCAGATGGTGCGCGACATGGCGGTGTACACCTTCCACCCCGAGGACCTGCGTTATGCCGGCGTGCAGTTCGTGCCGACCCGCCTCGAGACGGCGCCGGGCGCGCTGGTGGTGACCCTCGAACCCGCCCGCTGATGCACTTTTCCGGCGCCGGCGTAGCAAATAAGAGACGCTGCGCGCACGATTGCACAGCCCGGCGCGGGCCTTGTCAATACTGCTATTATTTACCGCAATCGCATGGACGGGCGCCGCCTGGCCTGCTCCGTACGAGAGCGTGGCGCGACTGTTGTATCTGTAAACTTCGGCCCACATGCCGTTGCACAGCTATCCTAATCGGCGCACACTGAAAAGGTCTCGGAGGCCCGGCAGCACGCAATGCACATGCGGCGCTTGCGATTTCTCATGCACATGGTGTTCCACTGAAGTAATCTCAGCGTTACTGAAGCGTTGCCGGTAAGGGGGTAATCTTGGAAACGACACAAGACAGTTTTCCCGACAAGAGCATGGCGGTCGAGCCGCTCGTTGCCGCGTCGCTGAACGCGGGCAAGTTGGCGGTTGCAGTGCCGACCCGGCAAAGCCTGCCGCCGAAAGGGGCGTGCTGGTATTGCGAAAAACCGCTCGACAGCGTGCGCCGCTTCTGCGGCAAGCCATGCGCCGATGCCTTCGACGAGGAAGCGGAATACACCCGCTGACCGTCAGGTCCACTCCGCCAGCATTGCCAGCGCGCCGTCGAAGTCGAAGGCTTCGATCGTGTCCGCGAGCCGGCGGTAGCGTTGTTCTCCGAGTTGCGCCGCCAGCGTGCCTGCGGCCTCGCGCACCAGGTCGACGGCTTCGCCGTTGCCGTCGTCGAGCAGCGTGGCCAGGCGCCGTACGGTGTCGCTGTGCGCCGGTTCCCGTCCCCGCTCCAGACCTTGCGCCACGCCCGCGCGTGCCTGTTCCTGTGCGGGCGGCGCCATGGCCATGGCGGCATCGAGTTCGAGCAGCACACGATCCAGCGCCTGTTCCAGGTGCGCCAGGCGCTGCCACGCATCGCCGCTGCCCTTCGGCTGCTGCAGCACTTGTTCCAGCGCCTGCGCCGCGTGCCTGAGCGGCACCGCCTCGATCATCCCGGCCGCCCCTTTCAGCGTATGGACCAGGCGCAGCGCCTGCGGGGCGTCGCCGTTGCCGAGCGCGTCGCGGATGCCGGCCGCGGTCTGGCGGTATTCGTTGCGGAAACGCGCCAGCACGCGCGCGAACAGCGCGTTGTCGCCCATCAGGCGCGCGATGCCGCCGGCGTGGTTCACCGCCGGGGCATGCGGATCGTCCTCGGGAGCCACCTTATGGGGCCGTCGTGAACGACCAGGTCTTGCTGACCGCGACGTCGTCGATCGTGCCGCTGAACGTGACGTCATAGCGGGTGTTCGCGGTCAGCGGCGCCAGCGGAATGATCGCGGCCACCGACTGGCTGGTCGTGTTGACCGGGTCGACGTCCTTGGTCAGCAGGCGGGTCTGCAGGTTGGCGCCACCGCTGCGCGGCCGCACCGTGAAGCTCTGGACCGTGAGCTTGCGCGTCAGGTTGGTGTGGACGCTGATCGGATAGCCGACCTGGTTGACGTCGGGGACCGGATCCGGTTCTTCGGAATCGCTGAGGAAGTCGATCGGTACGCCGGTCTGGCCATCGAAGGGCCAGCTGGCCAGCGTGGTGGCGGGCAGGCCGCTGCCGTAGCCATTGTTGGTCACGAAGTCGGCGGTGAAATACGCATAGCCGGCGGCGCCAGTGGCCGCGCCGGTGCCGACCTGCTGGAACACCGGTTCGAAGATCACGAAGCGGTGGTAGATGGCCGTGATCAGCTGCTCGGCCATGAAAAAGCCGGTCTGGTTCGAGGTGGCCGCAATCACTTCGCCAATGGCATTGGTGGTGCCGAAATTGTAGCCGGCCGCCTTGAAGCGGTCTTCCAGCGTCACGCCCGTGAAGCCGGGCTGGCCGCGCACCTGGTCGTGCGTGACGGTATTGTTGAGGCGCTGGTAATCGGAGTGGCCCTGCGCTACCCGGTCGACGGTGGTGTCTTGTGCCAGCGTCGACAGGCCGATCTGGCTGCGCCGGTAGTTGAGCCAGGCGCGGCCGTCGACGGCGATGTTGTTGGTCAGCGCCGGCGCCGATCCATCCTGGCCCGAGAACCCGGTGGAGCCGCCATTGCCGCTGCCGCTGTCGGCGACGGGATCCTGCCAGCCGCACGCCACCAGCGCCCAGGCGGCGATACAGGTGGCAATGACGCTTTTTGCATGACGCAGGGTACTCATCTTGTAACCTCCTCAGGTTCGGCCTAGCGGGCGAAAGAGCCATCATTCTAGGCGAAATCGCGGATCGGTGACGCTCAGCGGCAGGGTTGGACCGAAAATGCGGGTGTGGTGCCAGCCCATGTAAAATGGGCCATTGCCCTGCCTTATCGAGCACATGTTGAAACCAAGTTCCCAGCGCCGCCTTGCGCGCGCCAAGTTCGCCCTTCCCAGTTTCGTGACCCTGCTGTCGATCGCCTGCGGCTTCGGCAGCATCGTCATCTCCGTCGACAACGCCCCGGTCGGGGATCCCGGCGATTACCGCCTGGCCGCCATCCTGCTGGTGCTGGCCGGCGTGTTCGATGCCCTCGACGGCTTCGTGGCGCGCGCCACCAACACCCAGTCCAACTTCGGCGTGCAGCTCGATTCGATCGCCGACGTGATGAATTTCGGCTGCGCGCCCGGGCTGCTGCTGTACTGCTACGGCTTCGCGCAGATGAGCGCCGCCCACCCGACCCTGGTGCGCATGGGCGGCCTGGCCTGCTTCGTGTTCGTCGCCTGCGGCGCGCTGCGCCTGGCGCGCTTCAACGTCATGGTCGGCAAGACCGATCCGCGCTACTTCGTCGGCATGCCGATCACGGCCGGTGCGGCCTGCGTGGCGTCGGTGGTGGTGGCCTGGCCGGATCCGGCGTACACGATGGCCCAGGCCTTCATGGTGATGGTGCTGATGGTGGCGGTGGGTACGCTGATGGTGTCGACGGTGCGTTTCCCGAGTTCCAAGCAGCCGAAGTCGAAGGCGGTGTTCATCGGACTCGGGGTGTCCGTGCTGCTGCTGGTGCTGCTGCAGACGCGCTTCTTTGCGCTGTTCTTCGTGTTTTATATCAGCGCGACGCTGTTGCTGAACATCGCCTGGAAGGGCGGCTGGACCGGCGTCGCGCCACCGCGCGTGTACGACGACGAGCCGGCTTGAGCGTTAAGCGAATTTTTCGAACAGCGCCGCCAGATGGGCGGCGCTTTGTTTTGCCTCATCGACGTCGGCGGCATTGCCGGTGTGGGTCACGATACTGGCCGTCAGCAGCTGCACGAACGAGCGGTCCAGCGCCTTGCGCGCCGCCGCCATCTGCTGGGCCACGGCGTCGCAGTCGGATGGCGCGTCGGCCAGCGCCACCAGCTTCTGGATGCCGCGCAGCTGGCCTTCCACACGCGCCAGGCGGTTGAGTAGATCCTTTTTCTGCTGCGCGCTCAGGGCGCGCCCCTCGACGATCTTCAGCGGCTCGCCCATAGGAATCCCGTCACGCCACTTCGTGGCCGCGCGCCGCGCGCAGGATCGCGAACCAGTCCTGGCGCGCCAGCTGGAAGCCGGCGCCGGCCACCGCCACCTTGATCGCCTCGATGCGGCCGGACCCGGTCAGCGGGATCGGCCGCGACGGCAGCTGCATGATCCAGGCGAAGACCACGCTGGCGAAGGGCTGGTGCAGGCGGTCGGCGATGTCCTTGATCACCAGGCGCAGGTTTTCCGCGTTGGCGTCGTTGGCGGTGAACAGGCGCCCGCCACCCAGCGGCGACCAGATCATCGGCGCGATGCCGAGGTCCTGCAGCCCGTCCAGGGTCTCGTCGAACATCGGCGCCACGTGCAGCGGGGAGAATTCGACCTGGTTGGTGGCCAGCTCGATGCGGCGGTTCAGCGCCTCGAACTGGTGGCGGCTGAAATTCGACACGCCGAAGTGCAGCACCTTGCCGGCCTGTTTCAGGCGCGTGAAGGCGTCGGCGATCTCGTCGAAGTCCATCAGCGGGTCCGGGCGGTGGATCAGCAGCAGGTCGAGGCGGTCGGTGTGCAGCTGGCGCAGCGATTCCTCGGCGGACCCGATGATGTGGCCGGCCGTGGTGTCGTAGTGCTGGATGCCGTGCTGCGGGCGCTTATTCGACAGCAGCTTGATGCCGCACTTGCTGACCAGTTGCATGCGCGCGCGCAGCGAAGGTTGGGCGCGCAGCGCTTCGCCGAACAGGCTCTCGACGCCGTAGTTGCCGTAGATGTCGGCATGGTCGAACGAGGTGACGCCCAGCGCCAGGCACTGCTCGATGAAGGCGATGCGCCCCTCCACCGTCATGTTCCACTCCACCATGCGCCACATGCCGGCAACGACGCGGGACAATTCGAGGCCGCCCGGGCGGGTGGCGATGCGCGGGCAGGACAGGTCGCGGGGGAGGGCGTGGGTCATTGTGGTTTTTCCAGGGTTGGGAATGGCTTCATTATAGCTAAAGCAACCCCGGCAATTTTAGTTGCAACAAAAACGTCGTTCCCGCGGAGGCGGGATAGTGCCCGCAGCACTATCCCCCCATGCTGAGGTGAATAAGGACGCTCAGTATGGATGCCCGCCTGCGCGGGAACGACGACGTAACTAACTAATTAAGACATTAAGACGCGTTATTTCATCCAGAGCCGCATCGAATCCCAGGTCTTGCCAAAGATGCTCGCTTCCGGCACCTCTTCCAGCGACACCACCGGCAGCGCCAGCAGCGGCTTGCCGTCGACCACCATCTTCAGCGTGCCGACGCGGCTGTTGCGTGCCAGCGGCGCGACCAGCGGGTCCTTGCGCTCCAGGACCGGTTTCATCTTCTGCGCCACGCCCTTCGGCACGGTCACCAGCACGTCGTTGAGGAAGCCGATCTTCACCTTCGATTGCGTGCCCTTCCAGATTTCCGGCGTCTGGATGGCCTGGCCCTTCGCGTACAGCTTGACGGTGTCGAAGTTCTGGAAGCCCCAGTTCAGCAGCTTCTGGCTTTCGGCGGTGCGCAGGCCGTCCGAGGTGGCGCCGGACAGCACCGAGATCAGGCGGCGCTCGCCGGAGGTACCGTTCGGGCGGTGGGCCGATGCGATCATCGAGAAGCCCGAGGCTTCGGTGTGGCCGGTCTTCATGCCGTCCACGGTCGGATCGATCCACAGCAGGCGGTTGCGGTTCTGCTGCTTGATCTTGTTATAGGTGAATTCCTTGACCGAGTCGATCTTGTAGAACTCGGGGAAGTCCTTGATCACGTGCGAAGCCAGGATCGACAGGTCGCGCGCGGTCGAGAAGTTGTCCGGGCTGGGCAGGCCGTGCGGGTTGGCGAAGCGGGTGTTCTTCATGCCCATGCGCTGCGCCTGCTCGTTCATCAGGTGTGCGAAGGTGGCTTCGTCGCCGGCCACCGCCTCGGCCAGTGCCACCGCCGCGTCGTTGCCCGACTGGACCATCAGGCCGTACAGCAGGTCGTTGATCTTGACCGGGGTAGCCGGGTCGATGAACATCTTCGAGCTGCTGCCGTCGACTTTCCAGGCGCGCACCGAGACGTTGACCATCTGGTCCAGCGTGATCTTCTTGTCGCGGATCGCGCCGAACACGACGTAGGCGGTCATGACCTTGGTCAGCGAGGCCGGTTCGATACGCATGTCCGCATCCTGCGATGCGATGATCTGGCCGCTGGTGGCGTCCAGCAGCGTCCACGAGCGGGCGGCGATTTGCGGGGCCGGCACTTGCTGTGCGTGGGCGGCGGACATCAGGAGGGCGCTGGCGGCGAGGGCCGCGATTAACTTTTTCATGGGAGCAAACGAGAAGAACAGTGGATGGCGAAGCGGGCAATGTCTTTACCAGAAGTTTCCGGGAGACATTGCCTGAGAATAAGACGCCTAATTATAGGCCAGTGATCGGCTCAAATGTCACGGCGCCACAGTTGTGCGACAAGATTTTTAATGTGGACCAGCTTGCGATGGAAGAAGTGGTCGGCGCCCGGGATCACGGTGACAGGGATGTCGAGCGGGCGCGCCCAGTCGAACACCTGGGTCAGCGTGATCGTATCGTCAAGCTCGCCGTGGATCAGAATGGTATCCGGCGGCACCGGCGGCATCGGCCACTTGCCGGCGGCGGTCCCGACCAGCACCAGGCGTTCGGCCGGACGGCCCTGCGCTTCCAGGCGCTGCTGCAGCTGGGCCTGGACGAAGGTGCCGAACGAGAAGCCGCTCAAGGTGAACGGCAGGCCCGGGTATTCCTTCAGCATGTGCTCGAGCATGACTTCCATGTCGTCGACCTCGCCGCGACCGTCGTCATACGTGCCCTCGGATTCGCCGACGCCGCGGAAGTTGAAGCGCGCCGTCGCGTAGCCGAGGCCGACGAAGGTGCGTGCCAGCGTCTGCGCCACCTTGTTGTCCATGGTGCCGCCGTACAGCGGGTGCGGGTGCGCCACCAGGGCGATGCCGCGCAGTCCGCCTTCCGATGCGCCTTCCGGCTCGTCCAGCAGGCATTCCATCTTGCCGGCGTGGCCGGTCAGGTAAAACTTGTGCGAATTCTTGTTCATGTTCTGCCGGCTCGCGTCAGATCTTGAGGCGCTCGACGACCTCGCCCTTGACGATGTGGCGGTCGATGATCTCGTCGATGTCCGAATTGTCGACATAGGTGTACCAGGTGCCCTGCGGGTAGACCACGATGACCGGGCCTTCCTCGCAGCGGTCCATGCAGCCGCCCTTGTTGATGCGCACCTTGCCGGGGGCGCTCAGGCCGAGTGCCTTGATACGCGACTTGGCGTGCTTTTGCGCTTCCAGGGCGCCGTGCTTGCCGCAGCTGTCGCGGCAATCCTTGCCTTCGCGTTCGTTCATGCAGAAGAACACGTGGTGTTCGTAGAAAGGTTTGTCGTTGGTGTCCATGGGAGTATCCATTCGATTGCTGGTATCGATCATATGATACGCGCAACTCACTGACGGTTCAGGCGATGCGAAGGCAGCAGCAGGAACCAGAGCGCGAAAATCGGCCACGCCATGCCCAGGAACTGGGCGGCGCCATTGAAGTTCAGGAATTTACCCTGTTGCCAGGCCTGGATCGTCGAGACGAAATACGGGTTGGCGGGGATCGTGTTCACCACGATCAGCGACAGCACCAGCGTCACCACCGCCAGGCGGCGCTGCGCCACCTGCGGCGCAAAAGCGAGGCCGGCCAGCATGATCAGGCCGATCAGGAAGCCGCCTTCGGCGCCGGGGGTAAGCCAGAGGAAGGCATTGTCGGGGGCGAAGAACAGCGAGCTGGCCAGCGTCTTGACGACCGCGCCGGCCGCCAGCAGCGCCAGGATCAGCAGCATGCGCGGGGCGCCGCGCCGGGTCAGGCACATCAGGGTCAGTGCCGCGCCGGTCATGCCGCAGGCGGTGATGATGGTCTCGGACAGCCAGTACTGTTCGACCGACATGATGGAATCGCCGCGCAGCAGGGTCACCAGGTCGATATCGGTGTCGAGCCAGTCGGACAGCCACTCCGACAGCAGCGGCAGCACCTGGCCGTTGCCGAACAAATAACCTTGCGGGTAGACCTGGGCCAGCGGCCACAGCGCCACCAGCACCAGGCCCTGGCTTGCGTAGGGCGAGAACCAGCGCCGCCGCAGGCGGTACAGGCGGCTCTCGTCGAGCAGCATCCTGGCGAAATAGGCGCCGACGAAAGCGCCCGCCAGGCAGCCGCCGGCATTGGTCAGCAGGTCGAGATTCGAGGGCACGCGGCTGGGCAGGTAGTTCTGCACGGTTTCCATGGTGCCCGACACCAGCAGGCCGGCGACGGCGGTCAGGAGCACCGCCCAGATGCCGCGCACCGCCGGGTACATGGACAGCACGAACAGCACGCCGAGCGGCATGTAGCCGACGATGTTGACCATGACGTCGAAGCCGGTCCAGTAGCGCTGCGGCTGCAGGTTCACGAAGGCGAACGGCGACAGCCCGCTGTTGCGCCATCCGGTGAACGGGAACCAGCTGGCGTAGACGATCAGCAGCAGGTAGGCCAGCAGGGCCGCACGTGCCACAGGCGAGGCGCGCGGCCCGGCGTCGTCTTCCGTCGCGGTCATCGGCGTTGCAGGTTCAGCGTGCCGAGCCAGCCAGTGATGTCGGCCGCGATGGCGTCGGTGCTGGCGGCCAGCGCGCGGGCGCCGCCGGCGGCGTCAGGCGTCGTGGCCGGGGTGGTGCGAACGAAGCGCTTCTGGTCGACCAGGGTGTGGCCCTGGAACAGCGAGGCGCGCACCGCCACCACGCCCTGGCTCTGGGCGGCGCTCGAAAAGTCGTGGACGAAGTCGTCGACGTCGACGCGCAGGATCGGCACGCCCAGCGACGCGTCGGACTCGGACAGCACCTTGGCGCCGGCCTGGCCCATGCGGGTTTTCAGGCGCTGGGTCATCATCTGCAGCGGATTCGCGGTCCAGCGGCTGTTGGCGTAGGTACGCGCCTGCAGCGCGTCGGCGTAGCTCAGGCGGTAGAACATGCGCTCGCTGTCCAGCGCGCTGGAGCCGGTGACGTCGGTCACCACCAATGCCCCGAAGTTGACAACCCCGGCGCTTGCTCCCGCCGCTCCCGCCGCCGGCGCAAGCGCCGGACCGAAGTCGAACTGGGTGATCGGCTGGCCCTTGTTCGAGGCGCAGCCGGACAGGGACAGTACGAAGGCGAGGGCGCAGGCGGCCAGCTTGTTGTTGGTCTTGTGTGGAGTCGGATGCAGGGTCACGGGTTGCCTCATCTTCATTTGGTCGGGGGCACGAAGCCGGGCTCGCCGGGGCCGGGCGTCGCAGTCGGGGCGCCGAACAGGATGCTCTGCGGGCGGTCGCCGAGGTTGGTCACGGTGCGGCGCACGGCGCGCAGCGAGGTCTTGGCTTCGTCGGTCATCTCGACCACGTGCGGTAGCGTGTGCAGCTCGAGATCGGCCGTCACGCCGCCGAGCGACTCGATGGCGGCGCCGGCGCGTTCCACCGGGCCGCCCGGCGCCTGCAGGCCGGTGGCCAGGCGGTCGTAGTTCTGCACGGTGCGGTTGGCGCTGGCGGCGAGGTCGTTCACCGAACCCATGGTCTGGTCGAGCTTGTTGGTGATGGCGGGCAGGCGCGCCAGGGTCGGCTGCAGCTGCTTCGGAATTTCGCCGTAGGCTTCGGCCGCCTTGCTGATGTGGTCGATGGCGCCGGTCAGCTTGTCCTGGTTGTCGGTGCTGAGGATGTTGTTCAGGCCATCGGTGATGCGTTCGGTCTTTTCCAGGATCGCCAGGCCGCGCTTTTCCAGCTGGTCGAGCAGGCCGGCGCGCAGCGGGATGCGCTGCACGCGCTGCGGGTCGCTTGCCAGCAACGGCGAGCCGGTGCGGTCGTCGTCGAGCTGGATGAAGGCGATGCCGGTCACGCCCTGGTAGCCGAGCGACGCGAAGGTGGTCGTGGTGACCGGCGCGCCTTCCTCGATCGACAGCTTGATCAGGATCTGGCCGGTCACGCGCGGGTCGAAGATGATGTCGTCGACGCGCCCGATCTCGAGGCCGCGGTAGCGCACCGTCGCCTGCGGGTTCAGGCCGGGGATGGTCTGGGTGGTGACGATCTCGTAGGGATGGACTTCGGTGCGGTCGCGGTTCAGCCACAGGCCGACCAGGATGGCGGCCACCAGCAGGGCCACCGTGAAGAAGCCGGTCATCAGGGCGTACGATCTGTTTTCCATGTCAGTCTTCCGTATCCTTTCGCGCATAGCGCTCTTCGAGCACTTCCAGCGCCCGCTGGCCGCGGGGCCCGAGGAAAAATTGTTTGATGAAGGGATGCTGGACCCGCAGCACGTCGCAGGCCGGGCCGACCGCGAGCACGTGCTTCTCGGCCAGCACCGCGATGCGCGACGACAGCGCGAACAGGCTGTCGAGGTCGTGGGTCACCATCACCACGGTCAGTTTCAGCTCGCTGTGCAGGGTCTGGATCAGTTCGACGAAGGTGTCGGACAGGTCGGGGTCGAGGCCGGCCGTGGGTTCATCCAGGAACAGCAGCTGCGGCTCGAGCGCCAGCGCGCGCGCCAGGGCGGCACGCTTGATCATGCCGCCGGACAGGTCGGCCGGCATCTTGTTGATGTCGCCCGCGCCGAGTCCCACCATGTCCATCTTGAGCAGGACCGCATCGCGGATCACGGCTTCGGGCAGCGATTTCAGTTCGCGCAGCGGCAGGGCGATGTTGTCGAATACCGTCAGCGCCGAATACAGCGCACCCTGCTGGAACAGCATGCCCCAGTGGTTGCGCATGCGCTGCAACTGCGCCGGGCTGGCGCTGCTGACGTCCTCGCCGAACACCTTGACGGTGCCGCTGCTGGGGCGTTCCAGGCCCAGCATCTGGCGCAATAAGACGGTCTTGCCGGTGCCAGACCCGCCGACGATGGACAGGATCTCGCCCGCGTAAATATCCAGGTTCAGGTCCTGGTGCACCACGGTGCGGCCGAAGCGCGTCCACAAGTTGCGAATCTGGACTACCGGCGGGCCGACGTCTTCGTCGGGCCGGGCGTTCAATCTCTGCGGAGGGCGTTGCTTGACCTTGTCCATCAGCCGAACCCCACGCTGGAAAAGACGATCGCGAACACGGCGTTGGCCATGATGACGACGGTGATCGCGGTGACGACCGCGGTGGTGGTGCCGCGTCCCAGGCTTTCGGTGTTGGGCTTGATGCGCAGGCCGAAGTGGCAGGACACCAGCGCAATCAGGGTGCCGAACACCACGCCTTTGCCGAGGCCGATCCAGTAGTTCACGATCGGCACCGCCGAAGGCAGTTTCTGCACGAAGTAGCGCAGCGACAGGCCCAGCTCGAACTTGGCCGCCGCCATGCCGCCCAGCAGGGCCATGGCATCGGTCCAGACCACCAGCAGCGGCATCGCCACGGCGAGGGCCAGGATCTTCGGCATGATCAGGCGGTAGCCGTGCGAGATGCCCATCACCAGCATCGCATCGAGTTCCTCGGTCACCCGCATCACGCCCAGTTGGGCGGTGATCGAAGAGCCCGAGCGGCCCGCCACCAGGATCGCGGCCAGCAGCGGGCCGAGTTCACGGATGACGGCCATGCCGAGGATGTTGACCAGGAAGATGTCACCGCCGAACATGCGCAGCTGCTGCGCCGACAGGTAGGAGAGCACGATCCCGATCAGGAAGCCGACCAGCGCGGTGATGCCGAGCGCCTGGAAGCCGGAATGGTAGATGTTGGCCGAGATCTCGCGCCAGGGGCCGGTGACCGGATGGCGGATGAAGCGGAACAGGTCCTGCACCACCTGGCCGATCAGCAGGATCACGCTTTTCAGGTGTTCGAACAGCGACAGCACGCCGGCGCCCAGGGCGATGATCCAGCCCAGGGGACTGGAGCGGGTGCGCGGGTAGGCGAGGTGGCTGGCGTCCTCGAGGCGCGCGAACAATTCTTCCTGGCGCGGATCGAGGGTCAGGCGGTTGGGCCGGCGCTTGCCCCAGGCGGTCCAGAACATCTGGGCGCCGATGTGGTCCAGGCTGCTGATTTCGGACAGGTCCCATACCAGTTGCGGCTGGTCCTTGAGTGTGCCGAGCATCTTGTTGATGCCCTTGAGGGCGCCGCGATCGCTCAGCGCGTGCACCTGCCATACCCCGCGCGCCACCACGGATTGCTCCTTGGTGGACCCTGGATGTTCGATGGTTAATGTTGGCGCATTTTCAATCCGCATTGCGGCAGTGTAAAAGAGATTCGGGATGGCTGCCACCGGGGTGGCGCTAGCGTGCTCAGGCTGCGAGGTGGCGGACCTGGCGCTCGGGTGCCGCGGCCGGCTTTTGCTTGCCCTTGTTTTCACCTTTGTCCGCAGCCTTGTCGACATTGCCGGCATAGTCGCTGGCCAGCAGGGCGGCCGCATCGGCCTGGGTCATGCCTTGCAGCTGCAGCCATTCCTGCACCAGCTTCGCCAGGCGCTCGAGGGCAATCCGGTGGGTGGCGTCGGTACGGGTGTAGATCCAGTCCGCGAAGGCCATGAAGTTGGCAAAGGGCGCATCGCCGAGCATGGCCTTGACCGTGTGCGCGAAGCGGCCCGAATTCGCCACCAGGTCCCAGTAGCGGGCAAAGCGCACCAGGCGCTGCATGGTGCCGAAGTCGATGCGGTCGGTGGCCAGCACGGTGTAGGGCGGATAAGGATCGAACACCATTTTATAAGGCACCGTATGGCGGATGATCGGCGTGCCGCGCAGGCGCTTGAGGATGCCGAACTGGATCTCGTGCGGATTCAGCGCGACCAGCTTGTCGAAGCCGGCGGCAAAGCTGTCGACGTCTTCGCCCGGCAGGCCGGCGATCAGGTCGACGTGCAGGTGGGCGTGCGAGTGCTCGGTCAGCCAGCGGATGTTGTCGGCCGCCTTGGCATTGTCCTGGCGCCGGCTCACCAGGGCCTGCACCGCCGGGTTGAAGCTCTGGATGCCGATCTCGAACTGCAGGGCGCCCGGCGGGAACTGGGCGATGGTGCTCTTCAGCGCATCCGGCAAGTGGTCGGGGACCAGCTCGAAGTGGGCATACACCGGATCGTCAGGATGGGCCGCCAGCTTGTCGAGGAAGAATTGCATGATCTTCAGGCTGGTCTTGACGTTCAGGTTGAAGGTGCGGTCGACGAACTTGAACAGGCGGGCGCCGCGCCGGTGGAGGCTTTCCATCTCGGCCAGGAAGTTTTCCAGGCCGAACGGCCAGGCCGTCTTGTCCAGCGAGGACAGGCAGAACTCGCACTTGAACGGGCAGCCGCGCGAGGCTTCCACGTAGATCGTGCGGTGGGCGATGTCGTCGTCACTATATAGAGAGTAGGGCAGGGCGATATCGGCCATGGGCGGCTGGACGCCGGTATGGACTTTCATCAGCGGTTTCGGACCGTTGATGATCTCGCCGCACAGCTTGGGGAAGGTGATGTCGCCCCAGCCGGTGACGACGTAGTCGGCCAAGCGCACGATTTCCTGTTCGCCGGTCTCGTACGAGACCTCGGGGCCGCCCAGGACCACCGTCACCTCGGGTGCGACACGCTTGAGCATCGCGACCACCCTGGCAGTCTCCTCGACATTCCATATATAGACACCGAAACCAACGATACGCGGCTTCTTGTTGAGAAGACGTTCCACCACTTCGGTGGTCTTCGCACCGTTGACGAATTCCATCAGCGCCGTCTGTTCTTGCAGCGCACCCATATTGGCCAGCAGGTAGCGCAGGCCGAGCGAAGCGTGGGCATAGCGTGCATTGAGAGTGGAGAGCAGGATCGTCATGGCGGCTTCAGGGCGTCGGCAAAAGCAAAGCGGGCATTGTACGCGTGGGCGAGGGCGCTTGCAGCGTTGTCCCGGCTTTGCTATTATGCTTTCCCTCGTCGCAAACGACGGCTTCCTGAGTAGTCGAAGCTGCTTGCAACGAGGATCGTGTTTAGAAGATACGAAGCAAAAAAGAAGTTGACGAATTAAGCTGAACACTGCATAATCTCGCTTCTCTGCTGCTGACAAACAAAACGATTTGTCGCTAGGCAGCAAGGCAGTACCGAATAAGTTCTTTAAAAATTAACAGTCGATAAGTGTGGGCGTTTGATGAAGGTGCCAACAGTCGCGTAAGCGCTGTTGATTACTTAAATTATCAAATGTTCACAAAAGTATTAACGTTGCTCAGCAATGAGCGACGGTCAGTATCTTGAGTGAGCGACCCCTTAGCAATAAGGGTGGCAGCAATGCCAACAAACAGAGATTAAACTGAAGAGTTTGATCCTGGCTCAGATTGAACGCTGGCGGCATGCTTTACACATGCAAGTCGAACGGCAGCGCGGGGCAACCTGGCGGCGAGTGGC